>Ga0224554_1000070_pt1 | contig 94800 bp, 78 predicted proteins | sample 714S22024metaG_FD_180666 | JGI IMG/M metagenome (GOLD analysis project Ga0224554, IMG submission 180666) | Peat soil microbial communities from Stordalen Mire, Sweden - 717 S2 20-24 | ecosystem: Environmental > Terrestrial > Soil > Wetlands > Peat | place: Sweden: Norrbotten County, Stordalen... | reverse complement strand
CCAATTGCTGTTTGCGGCGGCGCTGATTTTGGGAGTGTCGGTTCTTGCCTTCGGATTGCGGCGTCAACGGCCCTATTTGCTGGTTGGCTGGTTGTGGTATTTGGGGACGCTGGTGCCGGTGATCGGCATGATCCCGCTGGGAGCGCAATCCATGAGCAATCGCTACACCTACATTCCGATGATTGGAATAGTGCTGCTGACTGTGTGGGCGGTCAACGATCTGTCGAAGCAATGGCGTCGGCGAATCGTTCTTGTTGCGGCAGGTGTCGTGTTGATGATGGGCGTGTGCATATTCAGGACGCGCGCTGAAATTGTTTATTGGAAAGACAGCAAGACGCTCTGGCGCCGGGCCATTGCCGTCACGGAGAAGAATTTCATGGCCCATTACTGTCTTGCCATCTCACTGGTGCCCGATAGCGACCCCCAGGAATGGGTCGAACTCCAAAAGTCTGTGGACATCTATCCCGACTATTTTGAGTCGCAATTTGTTTTGGCGAAGATCATGGCGCTGAACGGCCGTGTTCCGGACTCGATCAGCCATTACGAGAAGGCGATACAACTAAAGCCACAAAACAGCTGGGCACATCACGACCTGGGCATGGCGCTTGTTCAATTGAACCGGGAGTGCGACGCCATTCCGTCCCTTTTGAAAGCCGTTGAACTCGAACCGCGAAACGAACCGTTCAAATATGATCTGGGCAAAAGCCTTTTTTTGAAGAAACAAAAACCATGCGTCATCAACAATTTCCTTGCGGCGGCGCGCTCGGATCCCGCCGGCTTCGCCAGTTTTCTGGATGCCATGCAGTATGACACCAATTGCGTCATCATTATCAACGACCTGGCCTGGTCTTTTGCCACCAATCCCGACCCCGAACTCAGGAACGGCAAATATGCCATCCGACTGGCGACGAGATCGTGCGAAATGACGGGTTTTCGATTTCACAACAACGTCCTGGCTCTGGCAGCAGCGTATGCCGAGGATTCCCATTTTGATGATGCCATTTCAATCGCCCAGCTCGCCTGTTCCATGGCATCCGCCACCGGTCAAACACAACTCTTGAAAGGTGATCAGACCTTGCTGGAACTGTTCCGTTCCCATCAGCCTTATCATGACCCCATCACGGCAACTTCCCCGTAAAGGCGGCTGCCATCATGGGTTGATACCCCTGAAACAGTGTGCAACAGACGTGAGTCCGCTCTCATCAAGCCCGAAAATCAAAATCAGACCGTTTTGGGCCGGCCCAACCCGGATTGCCGAATCGCGGCTTGCACCACCTATTTGGAGTATTGGTTGATGACGTCCGCCACAACTTGATCCGTCAATTCATAGCCCGGCAGGAACGGGAAGCCCTCCCAGCGGACGATGCCATGCGGATCAATGATGAGAACGTGCGGAATGCCGGTCACTTCCAGGGCTTTTTTCGTCCGCCCCTGTGTGTCCACGGCGACGGCGTATTCAATCTTTGGGCCAACCAATGTCCGCACCACGGCCTCCGATTCGTCGGTGATGCCGATGACGACAAGGTGGCCGCCGAATTCCGCCTGAAACCGGTTCAAATCTGGAATGGCGGCGCGGCAAGGCGCGCACCAGGTGGCCCAAAATTCAATCAGGACAAATTTGCCGCGATGATCCGGCTCGCCGTTCAGCCATTTCTCAACGACAAATTCAGGCATCTTCTGGTTCAGGAAGGATCTGGCCCAAAGTGCCTTGCCGGTGCCCGGCTGACGGATTGCCGATCGGTCGGCGGCGGCTTCTTCCCTGGCGGACTGATCCGCAAGGGACGGTCCAATGATTTGGGCATGATACAGGGTGTTGGCCGCCTTTTGTCTTTGTTCCGCCGCGACGGCGTTGGTGGGATTGTAATTGAAATGTCTTTGCAAGACGGGGTCGAGGTCCTTCAACTTGGCGTTGCCCAGCCCCCTGTCGCTGGTGAAATAAATGTCCGTGTCGGAAACCTTGAAGACGGTGACGCGGCTGTAAGTCTGGTCACCCGCCTTGAGCACTGGCAGCGTTTCATCGGCAATGGCGGCGTGCGCCAGCACGATCAGGCTGAAAAGGATGGCAGCGCCGATGCGCATGGAGTGGCTATGCACGGAAACCGCGGCATTGTCAAGTCCGACCGGCAGACATGAATTTCGCCGATTGGCTGGCGCGTAGCATTTTCTGCCGGCAGTCGCGTAACGGGTTAAGACCTCTGCAAAACAACCTGTTTTGCAGGCGCCTCATCACATGATTTCGGGAAAGCTGTTCGTCTGTGTCACCGGCGGAACGGGAACGGCATTGGTGGGTTGCGGCAGCACCGGGGCATGATTGGTGGATTGCAGGATGCCGGACGTGATGTTCGCGCCTTTGGAATCGAAAACGGTGAGTTGGTTGGTGTTGTCCAGCGCGATCTCCGGCTTGTCCTGGTAATTTTTGATTTTGCCTTTTATCTCGATGGATTTTCCCTTCAGCGCATTTGCGTCACCAAAAAAACTGCTGTGGCCGTGAAAAATGACCACGGTGAAAGGCGAGTTGGGAAACGGCTTGTCGAGATTCAAAAATGTCACGGTGGGCCGGATGGTGACCTGCGCGACTTTGCCCGTCACAACCATTTCCTGGCCGTAATGATTGGTCGCCTCCATCGTGCCGATTTTCAACACACCGGCGGCGCCGGCGTCAGCCGCATCGGCCTTGACGGTGAAGGCCAGAACGGCGGAGACAAGAAAAAACATTTTCATGCGGACATTGGACGCGATTTATCGGATGGCGGCTACACAAATTTGTCGAGCGACCGTTCTGGCAATCAGCGATCCTGCGCGGCGAGAAATCTTTCCGCGTCAATCGCCGCCGCGCAGCCCATGCCCGCCGCCGTGATAGCCTGGCGATAAACATGGTCCGAGCAGTCGCCCGCCACGAACACGCCCGGCACGTTCGTCATCGTGCCATTTTTTGGAATGATGTAACCGTTGGCGTCCATTTCGATTTGCCCCTTGAAAATGGCCGTGTTCGGCGCGTGCCCGATGGCGATAAATACGCCCGCGCAATCCAAAACGGATTCCGCGCCGGTCTTGAGGTTCTTCAGCTTCACGCCGGTCACCTTGTCCTGCTTCGCATCAAAAACCTCCGTCACGACGGAATCCCAGACCGGCTTGATTTTTGGATTCGACAACACGCGGTCGGACATGATTTTCGAGGCGCGCAGGGCGTCGCGCCGGTGAATGAGATGGATGACCGAACCGAAGCGCGTCAGATACAGCGCCTCCTCGCACGCGGAATCGCCGCCGCCGACCACGACGAGCGGCTGGTTGCGAAACACCGGCAGCGCGCCGTCGCACGTCGCGCAATAGGTCACGCCCTTCGTCTCCAGCAAATCCTCGCCGGGCGCGCCGAGATGACGGTGACTCGCGCCGGTGGCGATGATGACGGCATCCGCTTCGACTGACTCGCCGTCAACCACGAGCGCAAAGGGCCGCTTGGAAAAAACCACCTTTTCAACCGAGCCGAAACTGGCCTTCGCGCCGAAACGCTCGGCCTGTTTCTGCATCCGCGTCATCAATTCATAACCGTCCACGCCCTCCGGGAAGCCGGGATAATTCTCCACGATGCTGGTGGTGGTGAGCAGGCCGCCGGGCTGCCCGCCCGTGAGCACGAACGGCTGGAGATTGGCACGCGCGGTGTAAAGAGCCGCCGTCCAGCCCGCCGGGCCGGAACCAATGATGACAACTTTTTTCATAAGCACCCGGAGCATGAAGTGTTCAGCGCCAACTTTCAAGCGCCGAGAACCTCCCATTTTCACCACGAACGAAAACTTGAAACTTGAAACTCGAAGCCCGAAACTTCGCGAATGAGATTGCCGCATTCAGTCCGCACCACCGTCTGGGCCGTTCTTCTGGGCGCGGCAATTGTCTGCCCGGCGCAGCCGGCCACCAACCTGTGGCAATTCACGCTGCCCGACAACCGGAACGCCTCGTCCCCGGCCATCGCGCCCGATGGAACGATTTATCAGGCGACCTTTCCCGGCGACCTCGTTGCCGTGACGCCGGATGGCCGGCCCAAATGGGATTTCAAGGCCGGCCGCGAAATCAAATCCTCACCCGCCATCGCGGAGGACGGCACGATTTATTTCGGCTCGCGCGACTGGAAATTTTACGCCGTCAGCGCGCAGGGCAGATTGAAATGGACTTTCCCAACCGGCGCGTGGGTGGATTCCTCCCCGGCCATCGGCGCGGACGGAACGATATATTTCGGCTCCTGGGACACAAATTTCTACGCGCTCAATCCCGACGGCACAAAGAAATGGAGTTTCCCCAGCGGCGGCATCATTGATTCCTCGCCCGCCATCGGCGCGGACGGAACGATTTATTTCGGCTCGCATGACAAAAACTTTTACGCGCTCAATTCCGACGGCGCGAAAAAATGGGCCTTCGCCACCGGCGGCCAGATCGGCTCGTCGCCCGCCATCGGCGCGGACGGAACGATTTACTTCAATTCCGCCGACGGCAATCTTTACGCGCTGCGTCCGGACGGTTCGGAACGGTGGCGTCTGCACACCGGCGGCGCGACGGAATCCTCGCCCGTGCTCGACGGTCAGGGTGTGATTTATCTGTCGGCCGACAACGGATCGGTGGCCGTGTCCGAGGACGGAAAAAAGCTCTGGGATTTTAGCGGGGTTTCGCCCATGAACGTTTCACCGGTGGTTGCGGCGGACCGGACGGTGTATTTCTCGCCGTGGCATGATCTGGTGGCATTCGCACCGGACGGAAAGCAGCTCTGGCGGCTGACATTGGACTCCACCGTCGGCGCGTCTCCAGCCATCGGCGAAAACGGGATTATTTACATGACGGAAGAAAGTCTTCTCCACGCCCTGATTGCCACCAACGGCCCGTCGCCGCTGGCGAAAAGTTCCTGGCCGATGTTTCGCGCGAACCTGCGCCACACGGGCCGTGTGCCCGGTCCGCCAAAGCACTGAACGGCGGCACGCCATGACCCAAAAAAAGGCCGCCCAGGCGAGCGGCCTTTTTAATTTCTTAAAAAAACGCCCGGTCAGGCCGCCTTGGGAGCGGCGGTTTTTTTGACCTTGGCCGCCTTCTTGGCCTTGATCACCAATTTTTTGCGTTTGATGTAGCTGTTCCGGCGTTTCCGATTTTCAACTTTGTTGTATTGTCTGCCCATAATTCTTTACTTTGTTCGCTTGTTGCGGTTCTGTGGTGTGCAATATGAAAGTGTTTACGAGACGATTCAATCTTTTTCTGGCAATAATGGCGCTGGCCGCGCTCTGCGGCTGCCAGTCGGACAAGAAGAGCAAGGGTGTGGGCGCGCTGCGTGTGCACATCGAAATCAATACCGACAACAGCGGCACGAGCCAGATGGTTTCCGTTGTGCGCTCCGATCCAATGGCCTTCAACATAGCCAATGATCCGATTCTGACGGAAGACAGCATCCTCGCGGCCAAGGTCATTGACACGCGCGGCGGCGGATTTGCCGTCGAAGTTCAATTTGACAACAGCAGCGCGCTCATGCTCGAACAATACTCCGCCGGCAACCCCGGAAAACATCTGGTCATCTTCGGACAATGGAGCGACAAAGTGGCAGACGGCCGCTGGCTGGCCGCGCCGCTCATCACTCACCGCATTTTCAACGGCATCTTGTCGTTCACGCCGGACATGTCGCGCGAAGAAGCCGACCGCCTGGTGATCGGCCTCAATAACGTCGCCAAAAAAATCCAAAAGGAACAGTTGAAATGATTTGTTCCGCCGTCCGACGGGCGTTTCGATTCGCCCTGGCAACGCCGTTGTTCTTTTGCGCCGGACTTTTCGCGCAGGAGCCGTTTCAATTTCCAACGGCCAACCACTATTTGTATGAACGCGGCAGCGAACTGAAATTTTTCGCGCCGACCGCGCCGGACAAGCCGTGGACCAGCGGCAGCTTCGGCTGCGTCCGCAACGACGGCCAGCGCCTGCACGAAGGCCTCGACATCCGGCATCTCCAAACCGACCGGCGCGGCGACCCGACCGACCCCGTCATGGCCGCCGCCGACGGCACGGTGGTCTACATCAGCATGAAACCGTCGCTCTCGAATTACGGCAATTACATCGTCATCCGCCACGTCGTCGAGGGCGTCGAAATCTATTCGCTTTACGCGCACTTGAGCGCGGCCCAGCCCGGATTGAAAATCGGCGCGCAAGTCAGACAGGGCGAAACGATCGCCACGATGGGCCGCACTTCCAACGCCGAAGTCATCACGCGAGACCGTGCGCATGTGCATTTTGAATTGAATTTGCTCGTGAACGACAACTTTGCCGCGTGGTTCAAAACCGCCTCGCCCGGCGAACGAAATGACCACGGCGAATGGAACGGCCAGAACCTCAACGGCCTCGACCCGCGCGAAATCCTTTTGCAGGAGCACAATCCAAACGGAAACTTCAGCCTGCAGAATTTTATCCGCGGCCAGACGGAGCTTTGCCGCGTGCTCGTCCGCGCGACCAATTTCCCCTATTTGAAACGCTATCCGATGCTGGTGCTGAAAAATCCCAGGGCCGAAAAGGAGGGCGTGGCCGGCTACGAAATCGCGCTGAACCTGAACGGCGTCGCGTTTGCCCTGATGCCGCGCGCGGCTTCAGAAATCAACAGCCCCGCGAAAATCCGACTGCTGTCGGTCAACGAGGCCGAGGAAAGGGCGAATCCGTGCCGCCATCTCGTCGTCCAGCGCAACGGCCGCTGGCAACTGGCCAACGAGGGGCTGCGCGAGGTGGGATTGCTGATGTATTAACATTTTTCAAAAAGAAGTTGACGGAACCGGCCTAGACACTGAAATTCTAATTGAAACTTAATTATTCCATCATGAACACTATTGAAAATCAATCGAATCGGAAACGCACAAATGTTAAGCGCGCCATTATTCTCATCGCCTGCATGCTCGCTTATGGCACGGCGATGATGATTCTTGCCACCGGCGGTTTCAAGCAGCAGACCATTTGGTTCGGTGTTCAATGTTTGAATGCGCTGGGTTTCTTCCTGGCCATCGCCGCTTTGCTCAAGAAATCAAATTTGTAAAGAATAGCGTGATTTCGGTTGCAGACGCAGCGGAGGGGAATTTTGTTATTTCAGTCAACCATGCGCCTTCGACAGAAAGTTCAAGCTCAACGGCGGCTTTTCGCCGATGCGTTCACGCTCATCGAGCTGCTGGTCGTCATCGCCATCATCGCCATTCTGGCGGCACTCTTGCTGCCGGTGCTGTCAAAGGCCAAAATGACGGCCCAAAGCATCGCCTGCGTGAACAATCTCAAACAGCTTGAAGACTGTTGCCATCTTTACACCGCCGACTACGACGATTGCCTGCCGCTGAATCAGGTGGGCGGGTTCGTTGCCGGGCCGAGCGGCACCAATTCACCCAGCACGGTTCAAAATGCCAACTCCTGGTGTCCGGGCATTGCTCCTTTGGACACGTCAACGGCGAATCTTGAACAGGGCGTTTTGTATCCCTACAACCAATCGCCGGCCATCTACCATTGCCCGGCCGACCAGTCCACCGTGGAGGGCCATCCGAATTTGCCGCGCACCCGCAGCTATTGCATGAGCATCAACATCAACTGCCCGGACGTGCCCAGTTCCTACCAAAAGTTCACCGAAATCAATCAGCCGCCGCCGTCCGGGCTTTTTGTCCTGATTGACACGCAGGAAGACGACATCTGGGATGGAACCTTTGGAATTTTTTCGTCCGACAGTTACTGGGCGGATTACTGGCTCGACCTGCCCGCCGACCGCCACCGGCAGGGCGCCAACCTTTCCTTCGCCGACGGCCATGTTGAACACTGGCGCTGGAAAGCGCCCAAGGTTTTCCAGGGTGTTTTCTGGCCCGCCTATTCCGACGCCGATCTCTCCGATTTGCATCGCCTGCAACAATGCGTCACGCTCGGACTGTATTGAAGCTTGAATTTTGGGAGATGCGATCTTCATTTCTCCCAAATAGGAGGCTTTAACCCAAGAAGATGGCTGTCATTCGTTTCCGAGCGGGTTGTTGATTTTGTCGGGACAAATGGAGCAGCAATCAATTTGGATTTCAGAGCATTTCCACCAGTTTCACGAGGCCGTAGGCAATGGCGGCAGTAACGGGCAGTGTAAAAATCCAGGCCCAGACGATTTGTTCGGCAAGAATCCATTTCAATGCGCTCAAACGCCTGGCCGCGCCGACGCCCATGATGGAGGCGGTGATGACGTGCGTGGTGGAAACGGGCATGCCCAGCATCGCGGTGCCCAGCAGCACGCTGGCCCCGGCAGTCTCGGCGGCAAAACCGTGGACGGGCTGGAGCTTCACGAGTTTATGGCCGAGCGTCCGGATGATGCGCCAGCCGCCAATGGCGGTGCCGGCGGCCATCGTGAGCGCACAGAGGATTTTTATCCAGAGCGCGATTTGCTGGTTCTTGGGGTCGGCCGCCTCGGGCGTGCGCAGGAAGTTCAGCCACGCGGGCAGATGGTCGAACGTGCCGGCCTGCGTGGCGGCGGCGAGGGCGAGCGCGATGATGCCCATGGTTTTTTGCGCGTCGTTGGTGCCGTGGCTGAAACCCATGTAGGCGGAGCTGAAAAGCTGGAGCCGTCCAAAAGTCCGCGTGACGGTGCGCGGCCGCCACGTTTGCAGCAGCAGGTAAAGCACGACCATGATGATGAAGGCAATGACAAATCCCAGCAGCGGCGAGATGATCATGGGAATCACCACCTTGAACAGGATGCCGCCACCGGTCCACCAATGGCTGCCGGCGGCGGGCATTTTGGTCCAGATGATGGCGTGCCAGTTGCCGTGCGTCACCGCGAAGGCGGCGCCGCAAAGGCCGCCGATGAGCGCGTGGCTGGAGCTGGAGGGCAGGCCGAAATACCAGGTGATCAGATTCCAAATAATCGCCGCGAGCAGCGCGCAGATGAGCATCTGCGAAGAAATGTCGGGCGGGATGAGCTTGGTGTCCACCAAACCGGAGGCGATGGTTTTGGCGACGGCGGCGCCCACCATCGCGCCGAGCAGATTGGTGATGGTGGCGAGAATGATGGCCTGGCGCGGCGTGAGCACCTTGGTGCCGACGACGGTGGCGATGGCATTGGCGGTGTCGTGAAAGCCGTTGGTGTAGGTGAAAATCAGCGCCACCAAAATGACGGTAAAGACCAGGAGCATGGCCGTCAGGAATTTTTCAGGACGAGTTGGGAGATGACGTTGCCGACATCGCGGCAGCGGTCAATGATCTTTTCAAGCAGCTCGTAAAGATCCTTCAAAACGATGACCTTGATGGGATCGTGTTTGCCGCTGAAGAGGTCGCGGTAAAGTTCCATGATGGCCTTGTCGGCCTCGCCCTCGACCTGCTGGAGGCGGTCGTTCCATTTCTTCACCTCCTCGAGATTGATGCCGGCGCGCAGGCTTTTGACGAGGTTGACGACGCATTCGGTGGCCTGTTCGAGCAGGCCGATTTGCTTGGAAAAGTCCACGCCCCTGACGAGCTGCGGCGCGATCAGGATGCGTTCGCCGAATTTCTCGACGGTCTTGGGAATGCGGTAAAGCACGAGCGCCAGCGCCTCGATGTCCTCGCGTTCGAGCGCGGTGACGAAGGTGGTATAGACGGCGTTGCGGATCTGGACGGTGATTTCCTTGTCCTTGCGGCGGGCGGCGGCAAAGGCCTCCAGCTCGACGGGCTTGTCGAGCGACTGGCTTAATTTGACGAGCGCATGGACGCTCTTGTGAGCTTCGATGGCGCTGGCTTCGAGCAGGCCAAAAAACATGTCCTCTTTGCCGAGGAACCGTTGGAGTGAAAACATAAATTGCCGTAAATTTCGATGACGTTGCCACAACGCGGATGCAATGACCGCACCCATCGGGCAACTGTTTTACCTTTTTTGGCCGGATTCGCAAGTCAGGACTGAATTTTTGTCACTGAATCGTAACCTTTCCGCCGCATGGTCGTAACGCCGGCACCACATCCTGTCGCCGCACTTGAAACAACAACCATGAAAAAAATCAAAAGCCAAAATCATACAAAAGCCGCCATCTTCGCCGGCGCCGCCGCGCTGATGGCATTGACCCCGCAAACCCACGCCCAGTCGTCCGTGGACGCCCTGCTCAACAAGCTGGAGCAGAAAGGCATCCTGTCCGTGGACGAGGCGAAGGAATTGAAGGCGGATAACGCGACGAACTCCGTGAACGATTTCAACAAGGAGCTCGGCGCAAAATTCCCGATGCCCGACTGGATCACGGGCTACAAACTGTATGGTGATTTTCGCGGCCGGTTTGATGATGTGAGCGCGGGAATGCCGGCCTACAAAAACAGCAGCGGAAACGTGGCCGATGACAACAACATCCGGCTGCGCTACCGCCTGCGCGTCGGCCTGACGGTCAACATGAAGGACGATTTGCAGGTCGGTTTCCGCCTGGGCACGGACGATGCGGCTTCAGGAAACACGACGGGAGGCAATCCGCTCTCCAACAACACAACGCTTCAGGGCAACGGCTCGAAGAAATTCATTTTTGTTGACGCGGCTTATGGCAAATGGACGCCCATCAACGACGGCACCTGGATGGTGGCCGGAACCATCGGCAAGATGGACCAGCCTTTCATGGCTTCCCCGATGGTCTTCGATCCCGATTACACGCCCGAAGGCGGCGCGTTGCAGGCGACTTACAAAATCAACGGCCAAAATTCCCTCGCTTTCAACGGCGGGGCTTTTGTGATTGACCAGTCGAACTCCCGCGGGCCTTATCTTCTAGGTGCCCAAACCATTTGGAACGCCGCATGGTCGCCGAAAATCGGCACGGCTCTCGGCATTGCGGCTTACGACCTCGCCAACCAAGCGAGCCTGAATGCCAGCAGCGCAACCGGATCCTATTACGATTCAAATCTGGGCAATACGATTGTCGCAGGCCTGCCTGCACGCGAATTCAATCCGTTCGTCGTCAGCGGCAGCACCACCTACACGCTGGACAGCTTCCCGCTCTATCCCGGCGCGTTCCCCGTCAAGCTCGCCGGCGAATTCATGGACAATCCCGCCGCGGCCAGCAACAACAAAGGCTGGTGGGGCGGTGTCACATTGGGCAAGTCGGGCAAAAAAGGAACGTGGGACGTTTCCTATCGTTACCAGAAGCTGGAAGCCGATGCGTGGTGGGATCAACTCGTGGATGACGACAACGTCGCCCTGTTCCCGAATTCCCTGGCCGGCGGCAGCGCGGCCGGCGGCACAAACATCAAAGGCCACATGGTCAAATTCAACTATTCCATATTTGACTCTCTGACCTTCTCGCTCACGGCTTACATCAACGACCTGATCAACAACCCCGTCGCCGGTGCAAAAACCGACACCATGCATTTGATGGCGGATTTGATGTGGAAGTTTTAACCGTAACGTAACGTGATTAAATGCCGAAAAAATGATTAACTATTTATGAATATGAAAAAGACAATCCTATCAATCCTCGGCGGCGCAGCCCTGCTCGCCGCACAAACAAACGCCGCGCCCATCAACATCACTGGCGCGGGTTCGACCTTCGATTATCCAGCCTTCACCAAATGGTTCGAGTCTTATGAAAAGGTGGACCCAGACGTGCAGTTCAACTACCAATCCATTGGTTCGGGCGGCGGAATCAAAAATCTGACGAGCCAGACCGTGGACTTTGGCGCCTCCGACGCGCCGATGACCGACTCCGCGATGGCCGCCGCACCGGGGAAAATCCTGCACATTCCAGTTGTCGCCGGCGGCGTGGCGATCATCTACAACCTGCCGGGTGATCCGAAACTGAAGCTGGACGGCGACACGCTGGCCGGCATTTATCTGGGCAACATCACCAAGTGGAACGACCCGAAAATTGCCGCGCTCAATCCGGGCGTGAGCCTTCCCGATCTGGCCATCGTAACCGTGCATCGCTCCGACGGCAGCGGCACGAGTTTCATCTTCACCGACTATTTGAGCGCGGTGAATCCCGCGTGGGCGGACTCGGTTGGCAAAGGCACGATGGTGAAGTGGCCGATGGGCATCGGCGCACTCGCCGCCAAGGGCAGTGAAGGCGTCGCCGGCCAGGTCAAACAGGTTTCCGGCGGCATCGGCTACGCGGAACTGGCCTACGCCGACCAGAACAAAATCCCCTACGCCGATATCAAAAATGCCGCGGGCAATTTCATTTCCCCCGCGCCCGATTCCGTCAGCGCCGCGCTCGCCACGGCGAAAATCCCCGATGATTTTCGCTTCTCGATGGTCAACGCGCCCGGCGACACGGCCTATCCGATTGCCGGCGCAAGCTGGGTGCTCGTCTATCAGCATCAAAAGAAAGCTGAAAGCGGCCAAAAACTGGTCGCCTTCCTGAAATGGGCGGTCACTGACGGGCAGAAACTGTCCCCCGCGCTGGATTACGCGCCGTTGCCCAACACCGTCCAGCAGCGCGAACTGGCGCTGCTCGACACAATAAAATACTGACTTCGTTCCGCCGCCCGATAGTTTATGGGCGTGGGCCGGACGAAGGGCGCGGTTCCTCCCGCTCTTCGTCCGGTTAATTTTAGGATTGAAGAAAACGTGACCGGAAACATTCAAAAAAACGCCGGACGCCATTTTGGCGACAGCGCCTTCAAATGGCTGACGCTGGCCATGGCGCTGACCGTTTTTGTGCTTATCGCGCTCATCGGCTGCGAACTCTGGCACGGCTCGCGACCGGCGATGCAAAAGTTTGGCTGGCATTTTCTGGTCACCAACAACTGGGATCCCGTCAACGACGTTTACGGTGCCCTGCCCTTCATTTACGGCACGCTCGTTTCATCGCTCATCGCGCTCGCCATTGCCGTGCCCATCAGCATCGCCACCGCCGTTTATCTCACCGAACTCGCGCCGCTTTGGCTGCGCCAGCCGCTCACCATTTTCATCGAACTGCTCGCCGCCGTGCCGAGCGTCATCCTCGGCCTATGGGGGATTTTTGTGATGGTCCCGTGGCTGCACAATCATCTGGTTCCGGTCTTGAGAAGTTCCCTGGGTTTTCTGCCGTTGTTCCAAGGGCCGAACTACGGACCCTGCATACTGGCTGCCGGCATCATCCTCGCCATCATGATCATTCCCATCATCACGTCGGTCTCGCGCGAAATCCTGCGCTCCGTCCCCGGCCTGCAGCGCGAGGCGGCCTACGCGCTGGGCGCGACGCGGTGGGAAGTCACGCGCATCGCCGTCCTGAGCTACGCGAAAAAGGGGATTTTCGGCGCGGTCATCCTGGGACTGGGCCGCGCGCTGGGCGAAACGATGGCCGTCACGATGGTCATCGGCAACATTCCGCAAATCACGTCGTCTTTGTTCGCCCCGGCATCCACGCAGGCCAGCGTCATCGCCAACGAATTCAACGAGGCCGCCGGCACCCTGTATCCGGCCGCGCTGTTCGAAATCGGCCTCACCCTGCTCGGCGTGACCGTGCTCGTCAACATTTTCGCGCAACTGCTCCTGAAAACCTTCGCCGGCCCGGGCGTCAAACCGCAGCACTGACTGAAATGAAATCGTTACATTGTTGCATAGTTGAATTGTTAAATCGTTACATCAAGACGGTTCCTCGATGCATGCCCGATTTACGATTCAACGATTTAACGTCTCACGATTTCCCAACCCAATGACCGCCCCCAACCACAACTGGCGCAGATTCAAGAACGCATTCATGCAGGCGCTGACGTTTGTCTGCGCGGTTCTCGTCGTCACGCCGCTGGTGCTGGTGTTTTATCATTTGATCAAGGAAGGCTTCACCTCGATCAACTGGGCGTTCTTCACGCAATTGCAGAAACCCGTCGGCGAGGTTGGCGGCGGCATGGCCAACGCCATCGCCGGCACGTTCATTCTGCTCGCGCAGGCCGCAGTCATCGGCGTGCCCGTCGGTGTGCTCGGCGGCGTTTTTCTTTCCGAATACGGCGGAACCAAATTGAACTGGTGGATCCGTTTTGCGGCGGACATCTTGAACGGCGTGCCGTCCATCACCTGGGGCATCGTCGTCTGGGCGCTGATGGTGGTGCCGATGCACGGTTTTTCGGCGCTGGCCGGCGGCGTGGTGCTGGGCCTGATGATGATTCCGCTCGTGATGCGGACGACCGAGGAGGTTTTGCAGCTCGTGCCCGGCGGCTACCGCGAAGCCGCGCTCGCGCTGGGAATCGCCAAGTGGAAGACCATCGTGCAAATCGTCATCCGCACCGCGATGAAGGGCATTGTCACCGGCGTTTTGCTCGCGCTCGCGCGCGTGGCGGGCGAGACCGCGCCGCTGCTGTTCACCGCGCTGGGCAACCAGAATTGGACGCACAGCCTGACCGAACCCATCGCCGCCATGCCGCTGCAAATTTTCGCCTACGCCATTTCGCCCTACGATGACTGGCACCGGCAGGCCTGGGCGGGCGCGCTCGTGCTGCTCCTGTTTGTGCTGTGCATCAACATCAGCGTGCGATTCCTCACGCGCGACCGGTTCGGGAGCGCTCAAACCAGAGTTTTGAAACATCATGCCCGCAATTGAAACGCCATCTCCCGCCCCACAAGGGTCGAAATCTGCCGGCGCCCCGGCCCTGACCGTGCGCAACCTGTTCGTCTTTTTCGGCAAAAATGCCGCCGTCATAAACGTCTCGCTCAACATTGCCGCCAAGGCCGTCACCGCCATCATCGGGCCGAGCGGCTGCGGCAAATCCACCTTTCTCCGCGCGCTCAACCGCATGCACGAACTGGTGCCCGAGGCGCGCATGACCGGCGAAATCCGGCTCTTTGGCGACGACATTTATGCACCCGGCATCGAGCCGGTCATCGTCCGCCGCCGCGTCGGCATGGTTTTTCAGAAATCGAATCCGTTCCCGACCATGTCCATCTACGACAACGTGACCGTCGGCCTGCGGTTGAACGGCTTGCGCGACCGGAAGCTGCTCGCCGAACGCGCCGAGCAGTCGCTGCACATGGCCGCGCTTTGGGACGAGGTGAAAGACCGCCTGCACACGCCGGCCGTCAGCCTTTCCGGCGGCCAGCAGCAGCGGTTGTGCATCGCGCGCGCCCTTGCCGTGCAGCCGGAAGTCCTGCTCATGGACGAGCCGGCCTCGGCGCTCGATCCGCTCGCCACGTCCAAAATCGAGGACTTGATTCTGGAGTTGAAAAAGGATTACACAATTGTGATTGTGACGCACAACATGCAGCAGGCCGCGCGCGCATCCGATTTCACCGCGTTCTTTTATCTCGGCGAACTGGTCGAGTTCGGCCCGACGACAAAGATTTTCACCAGCCCGTCGCAAAAACAGACCGAAGATTATGTCACGGGCCGGTTCGGTTGAAATCGCAATCTTAATTTTGCACCGGGTTCCGGTTGCAATTCGCCGCCGCGATGGCAGGGTTGGAATCAAGATTGCGGCCGGAATTTGAGACGAGACGAAAAAATAAATTATGGAAACGCACTTCGATATGGAACTGGACGGTTTGAAGCAAAAACTGCTCCTGATGGCCAGCCACGCCGAAACCGCCGTCAACCAGGCCGTGCAGGCGCTGGTCCAGCGCGATCACGACCTGGCCCTGCGCGTGAAGGAAAACGACCGCGTCATAGACCAGTTTGAAGTCGAGATTGACGACATGGTCATCCAGATCCTCACCAAGGCGCCGCTGGCCACCAACCTGCGACTCGTCACCGTGGCGATGAAAATTTCCCAAAACCTCGAGCGCGTCGGCGATGAGGCGACCAAGGTTGCCAAGCGCGCCCGCGATTTGAGCCGCGAAGCCCCCGTCAAAATCAACCTCGACCTGCCCCGCATGGCCGGCATGGCGCTGGACATGCTCAAAGCCTCGCTCGACGCGTTTGTGAACCGCGATTCCGCCGCCGCCCGCGCCATCATCCCGCGCGACAAGGAGGTGGATGTGCTCAACAAGCAACTCCACGAGATCCTCGCACAGCACATGGTCGCCAATCCCGAAACCATCGGGCGCTGCCTGAACTGGATGGTCGCCACCAAAAGCCTTGAGCGCATCGCCGACCACGCCAAAAACATCGCAGAGGAGGTCGTCTATCTCCACGAAGCGCAGGACATCCGCCACACCGGCGCAAAAAATCAGGGCGCGCCCGCCGCCGGCCTTTAACGGCGACGGCAGCACTTGAAAAACCCCTTGACCGCCGGTAGGGGTAGTGTAATAGTTATTTCGTCATATGACTAAATGACATTATGCACGAATTCATGTCCATCACCAGGGCGCTGTCCGACCCGAACCGGGTGCGGATTCTCCTCGCACTCCGGCGCGGCGAACTCTGCGTCTGCCAGATCACCGAGCTGTTCGGCTTCGCGCCGTCCACCGTCTCCAAGCACCTGTCCATTTTGCATCACGCCGGGCTGATTCTTTCGCGCAAGTCCGAGCGCTGGGTTTATTACCGGCTGCCGGACAAATCCGCGCCCGTGGTCGTGCGCGAGGCACTGGACTGGGTTCACAAATCGCTCGCCAAAACCGATGAAGCCAGGGCCGACGTGAAGAAGCTCCAAAAGATTTTGAAGACGGATCTGGCGGTCATCTGCCGCCGGCAAAAATGCTGTTGATGATTTATGAAAACCATGCCGACTGACGAACAAAATGAATCCGTGCGCCGAATGGTGCGCGAAGGCTACACCCAGATTGCGCAGGAAACTTCCGCCGGCTGCTGCGGCACGGGTGTTTCCTGCTGCGGCTCCACGCCGCAGGAGGCCGAAAAACTGGCGCGCGAACTCGGCTACACCATCGAGGAGATCACGGCGCTGCCCGAAGGCGCGAACATGGGGCTTTCCTGCGGCAATCCCGCCGCGCTCGCCGCGCTGAAGCCCGGCGAAACGGTTCTCGACCTCGGCAGCGGCGGCGGGTTCGACGTGTTCATTGCCGGACGCAAGGTCGGCGACGCGGGCCGCGCCATCGGCGTGGACATGACGCCAGAAATGCTCGGCAAGGCGCGGCGCAACATCGCGCAATACCGGAAGGAAACCGGCTTGGACAACGTAGAATTCCGCCTGGGCGAAATCGAGCATCTGCCCGTGGTTGACAATTCCGTGGACGCGATCATTTCCAACTGCGTCATCAACCTTTCGCCCGACAAGGCGCAGGTCTGGCACGAGATGGCGCGCGTGTTGAAACCCGGCGGGCGCATCGCCGTTTCCGACATGGCCCTGATCAAGCCGTTGCCGCCGGAAGTGCTCAAGCTGGTCGAGGCACGGATCGGCTGCGTGGCCGGCGCGGTGCTGGTTTCGGAAACCGGCCACATGGCCAAAGAGGCTGGACTGGCGGACATCGTTCTCAAATCCAAACCCGGCTACGTCGAGGCGCTGACGGATTGGGAAGACCCGCTTTACAAAAAGCTCATCGAACTCCTGCCCGCCGGATCCAGGCCGGCTGACTTCATCACCAGCCTAGAAGTGCAAGCCGTGAAGCCGGGCGGCGAATGTTGCGGAAGCGATTGCTCCAAATCGTGAGCGCTAAAATTCATTCAACCATGCCGGAACTATCCGAAGTCGCAAATCCGAAACGCCTGGCGTTCTTCGAGCGCTATCTGACGGTCTGGGTTTTCCTCTGCATGGTCGTTGGCGTGGCGTTCGGCAAATTCGCGTCGAGCTTCACGGCGGATTTGAGCCGGCTGGAATTTGTCCAAGGCTCGCACGTCAACGCGCCCATCGCGGTGCTCATCTGGCTGATGATTTATCCGATGATGCTCAAGGTGGATTTCACCGCGCTCGGCGGCATTGCGCGCAGGCCGAAGGGCCTCGCCGTCACGCTGTTCGTCAACTGGCTGGTGAAACCGTTCAGCATGGCGCTGCTGGCGTGGTTGTTCATGCAGCACGTTTTCAGCGCGTGGATTTCGCCGGAGCTGGCAAAGGAATACACCGCCGGCCTCATCATCCTCGCCGCCGCGCCCTGCACGGCGATGGTTTTCGTCTGGAGCTATCTCACCGATGGCGATCCGGTCTACACGCTCGTTCAAGTCGCGGTGAACGACCTCATCATGCTGGTCGCCTTTGCGCCCATCGTCATGTTCCTGTGCGGCGTGGCCAATGTGGTCGTGCCGGCGAAAGTGCTCATCACCAGCGTCGTCGTTTTCATCGTCATTCCGCTGGCGGCGGGCTGGCTGACGCGGACCGTGCTGCTGAAATCTCATGGCCAGGACTGGTTTGAGAAAAAGTTTCTACCGAAGTTTCATCCGGTGACCATTTTTGCACTGCTGCTGACGCTGGTTCTGATCTTCGCGTTTCAGGCGGAGAATCTGACCACGCGCTGGCTCGCCGTGCTGCTGCTGGCGGTGCCGATTGTCATCCAGGTTTATTTCAATTCCACGCTCGCCTACCTGCTGATGCGCAAGCTGCGCGTGCCGCACAACGTCGCGTCGCCGGGCGCGCTCATCGGCGCGAGCAATTTCTTTGAACTCGCCGTTGCCGTGGCCATCACGCTGTTCGGCGCGGGTTCCGGAGCGGCGCTGGCCACCGTTGTCGGCGTGCTTGTCGAGGTGCCGGTGATGCTGTCCGTCTGCAAAATCTGCAACCAGTCGCGCGGCTGGTATCAGAAAAAACTTTCAACCACGAATTGACACAAATGAACACGAATTCAAAACCCACCATCCTGATTCTTTGCACCGGCAACTCCTGCCGCAGCCACATCGGCGAGGGCTTTTTGCGCGCGGCGCTCGGCGACATGGCGAACGTCCAGAGCGCCGGCTCCAAGCCCGCCGGATTCGTCCATCCGCTCGCCATCAAAGTCATGGCGGAAGTTGGAATTGACATTTCCGGCCACCGCTCAAAGCCATTGACGGATTTTCTGGCGCAGCCCGTCCACACCGTCATCACCGTCTGCGGCAATGTGGACGCGGCGTGTCCGATTTTTCCCGGCCAGGTGAACCGGCATCACTGGCCGTTCATTGATCCGGCCAAGGCCTCTGGCAACGAAGACGATATTTTGAATTGTTTCCGGCAGGTGCGCGACGAAATGCGCCGCGTGTTCGAGGCCTATGCCGCCGGGTTGCGCGACGCGAAGGAAGAAGTCCCCCGCTGATGATTTCGTTTCAGCTCACACCGGCTTGTTCTCGTCCGGCAATTTCGCCTGCAACCGCCCGAACCGCTCCGCGAACAGGAAGAACACCCCCGGCCCGAAACACAGCAGCATCACCGAGATGCCCGTGACAATCCCCCAAAACGTGCCGATGGGCGCGCAGCAATCGTCACGCCGGCGGACGATGATGTGACTGGGCACGGCCACGAGCAATTCAAGGATGCTCCCGCGCAACAACCAGCGCGTGATGCGCTTGAGCAGCGCATCCGGTTCGTCAGACTTGGCGAAACGATTGAAGACAAATCCCCAGATCACCCAGAAGACGGCAATCGTAATCAAGGCGCTGATCAACATTCCCCAGCCGGAAACGTCCACTTGAGACGCTTGCCCGCCGGTCCGGTGCCCCAGCAACCAGTCCGTGAACGAAAACACCCACGCCGAGTCATCCAGAAAGATCGCGCAGATCACCGAAAAAACTCCTGCGACAAACAAATTCGCCAGGAAAAACCCGGCGACGATGACGGGCACCTTCAATTTGCGTCGCGCGGGCAGTCTTTTTTCGGCAAGGCTGATGGGCACCAGCAACAGCACAACCTGCCCCGCCATCAGCAAGCCCAGCCACAGCCAATATTGCCACGCCGCGATGACCTGCATCGTTTCCTTGAACGTCTGGTTGTCGTTGTGGACGCCCCAGTTGCCAAAGGCGAGCAGGATGATAGGCACGGTGAGCAGCAACAGCGCCAGCGCGTAAAGCAGCACGGTAAGAATGGCCCAGCGTTTCATAGATTTGTGCGATTGAGTCAGAAAATGTAACACCGCGCCAGCCAAATCGGTGCGGTGCTCACCCCTTGGCAGGTGGCAAACCCGAAATCAAAGCTTCTCCAGTTCCTCCCGCAGCATCTTCGCCAGCGGACGGAGGGTCTTTGCGCTGAATTCAAATTGGCAACCGGCGGCGGAGAAGAGTTCCGGCAGCGGACGCGAGCCGCCCAGCGCGAGGGATTTTTTGTAATCGCCCAGCGCCTTGACCTTGTCGCGCTTTGAGTTGGCCCAGACTTGCAGCGCGCCAATCTGCGCGATGCCATATTCGATGTAATAGAACGGATGGAGGAAGATGTGGAGCTGCCGGTGCCAGAGATTGGCCCGCGCGTCTTCAAATCCGCTCCAATCCACGCCGCCGTCGAAGCGATCCATCAAATCCAGCCACGCCTTGCGCCGCTCCCCGCGCGTATGTTCAGGGTGCGTGTAAATCCAGTGTTGAAAGGCATCCACCGTGGCAATCCACGGGAACACGCCGACAACGCCCTCAAGGTGAACGCGCCGGGCGCGCCGCGCCTCGTCAACGGAATAGAATTGTTCGATGAATTCGTTGCCGAGCAGTTCCATGCTCATGGAGGCGACCTCGCAGAATTCAATCGGCGCGCTTCGATACGGATACAAATCCTCATCGCGCGTCGCCAGCGCGTGAAAGGCGTGGCCGGATTCGTGGAGGATTGTCTCCACATCGCGCTGCAAACCGACGGCATTCATGAAGATGAACGGCAGCCGGGATTCCGCCAGCGTGGATTGGTAGCCGCCGGGCGCCTTGCCCTTGCGATTGTCCAGGTCGAGCAGTTTCAAATCGTCCATCTGCCTGAACCCGGCCGCCAGCCCGTCATCCAGCCGGTCAAAAATCTTTTGCGTGCGCGAAACCATTTCAGCGACATCCGAGAAGGGTTTCAGCGGAGGACGGCTCAAGGGGTCCACCGCGAGGTCCCACGGTCGAAGCTTGTCCAGTTTCAACTGCCCGGCGCGCTGCCGGTGCAGTCCGCGCAGGATAGGCATGACTTCCCTTTCCACTGCGGCATGGAATTTGTCGCAATCGTCGGGCGAGTAATCAAAACGCCCCAGCCGGCGGAAGGCATAGTCACGATAATTCTCAAAACCGGCATTCCGGGCGACCTGCTGGCGCAGCTTGATCTGGCCGTCCAGGATGTCGTCGAACTTGCCGGCTTCCTGAAGCCGCCGTCTGGCAACGAGTTCCCACGCCTCCTGTCGGAGCGGGCGTCCGGGTTCTTCGAGATAGCGGCCCATCTGGACGAGCGTTTTTTCCCCGCCTTGAAAATGGACCGAGAGCGAGCCGCTTAATTTCTGGTATTGCTGGCAAAGCCTGGCCTCCTCCGTCTCCAGCGGAATATTTTCAGGACGGAACAGCCCGACATGATTCTTCACGTCGCGGTCGAACACCTGAAAGCGCGATTGCTGGAGATTTTCCCGCTGCGGATGGGCAACGTAGATTTTTTCCAGTGCGAACTGGCGCGGCTTGAGTTGCGGCTCGACGTTTTCGACGAAATGCAGATACGCCTTCTCGGCCTCCGGGCTGTCCGTGTGGCAGGTCATCGCGATGTAGCGACGGGAAGATTCCTCATCGAGAGCGGCGTTCAGCTCGCCCCAGTCGAGGAGCCAGAGTTCGAGGGCGTCGGGGGATTTGCAGCCTGCGGCGCGCGATTCCAATTGATCGAACAGCGGGGCGATCTGCGGCCAGTCGCCGAGGTCAATGACCTGGGGGACAAATTTTCGTGGTTTCGCGGCTGGCAATTTTCCAAACGGCAACAAATTCATGGGCAAAGGATAGCCGAAGTTGTTGCGGGAGTCGAGGTGACGGATCTCAAATTGAAAAACTTAAACGGCGGTTCTGCAAAGCATCGCCTGCCCTGACTAGAGTTTCGTTTTGATGCCGCAGGCGCGGGCAAGACACCAGCCGCGAATCGCCTCGAAGAGGGCGAACAATCCCGCCGCCACGAAAATCAACCCCAGCCACAGCACATAGTCCACAATAATGATTCCCACGATGAGGCAAAGAGTGCCAATGACGCCACGCGCCATGCGACCTCGATAGTCGAGGTTGGGACGGAAAAACCGGCTCACGGGAAGAAACTAACAGGGCCTGTGGCAAAAGCCAAGCGTTGCCCGCATGATAAAGTTGAGACATATTATTGGAAAAACATGGATGCATTAAGCCAGCTCGGACAGCTCAATCAGAATTTCCTGCTGGCAAACTGCGTCTGGGGCGGGGTCGCCAGTGGCTATATGATTTACGGGTGGAGGCAAAGGTCGCTAATCCCCTTTCTCGGCGGCTTTGCGATGATGGCGGTGTCGTGTCTTGCACCGGCGTTGACGATGTCGGTGTTGAGCATCGCCATCATGTTTGCCGTCTGGTGGCTGATGAAACAGGACGCTTGAATTTCATTTGTCCCCGCCGACCGTGTCGTCGTGGAGAAGGGTTTTGACAACATTGACGAGCTTTTCCGGGGTGCAGTTAAGTTTCAGGAGAAAGGCGTCGGCGCCGCTCTTCTCCGCTTCGAGCACGATGCTGGTTTCGTAGGCGTTGGAAAAAATGATGACCTTGGTCTGCTTGAGGGCAGGATCGGTGCGGATATGCCGGAGAACGTCAGCCCCATTGAACTTGGGCATCATCAGGTCAAGGATGACGAGGTCGGGCTTGCCTTGCTGCAGCAACCTCATGGCGGCGACACCGTCTTCGGCAACCTTCACTTCAAAGCCCCCCCGCACGAGGCTCTCGCGATAAACTGCGACGATGTTGGCATCATCCTCGACAAAGAAAACAGTCCTCATGCTGCCAATCTAGCACCCTCCGGCAGGCGGTTCAACCAGCCTGAAACGATGACGGTCATGCCGGCGCCTGTGCCTCGCAAAAAACCGGAAGCTGGTTGCCCAACTTCCGGCTTCTGAAATGAATTCCCGGCGATCAGAACGACCAGTTCAAGATCGGGAATCCCTTGGCAAGCTTGTTCGGGAATTCATCGAACCAGCCGTTGCTCTGGATCACGTTGATCAAGCCGATCTGGACGCCGTTGAGCTTTTCGGTGTAGTTGAAGGCGCCGAATTGCAGACCGTGGGCGTCTTCCGCGACGTTGATCCAGCCTTCCTGAAATCCCTTGAAATAGCCTTGCGAGATGTTGACCCAGCCGTCCTGCCAGCCGATGAAGCTCTTCTCGCTGTAATTGACGATGCCCCACTGGACGCCGGTGTAGGATTCGTCGTAGTTGACCAGACCCCAGCTGAACCCCTTGCTGTCTCCGGTGCTGCCGTTGACGAAGCCGAGGTTGAAGCTGTGCTGCGGGTTCTCGCCCCAGATGTTCAGCGCGAAGCCGTTGATTTGGGTGGTCCTGGGATGGATGGCGATGTCCGGCGTCAGCGACGCCTCGAACACGGATTCGTCAGCCTTGACACCCGCCACGCCGGCGGCCAGCACTGCGATGATGAGTATTTTTTTCATAATTATGATTTGTTTTTCGGGACACCAATTTACCCATTCCTCCTTTTTGAACAATGGGGTGAACACCTTATGCGTTCGCACTGACAATGCAAACAGTAAAAGTCATGCGCCCGGCAAACCGCCGCGAAAAGAAAAAACCGGAAGCTGGTTGCCCAACTTCCGGCTTCTGAAACTGTGGCAGTAAGTTTTACCGTCCCTTTGGCAACACACTCGTGCCGGCGTAAACGGCGTTCTTGCCGAGCAACTGTTCGATGCGCAGGAGCTGGTTGTATTTCGCCAGCCGGTCCGAGCGGCTCAACGAACCGGTCTTGATCTGGCCGCAATTCGTCGCCACCGCGATGTCCGCGATGGTCGAATCTTCGGTTTCGCCGGAGCGGTGCGAAATGACGGCGGTGTAGCCGTGGAACTGCGCGAGTTGCACCGCGTCAAACGTCTCGGTGAGCGATCCGATCTGGTTCACCTTCACGAGAATCGAGTTCGCCGTGCCGGTCTCGATGCCCTTTTTAAGGAACTTCACGTTCGTCACGAACAAATCGTCGCCGACGAGCTGCACCTTGTCGCCGATCTTGTCGGTGAGCTTCTTCCACGTCGCCCAGTCGTCTTCCGCGCAGCCGTCTTCGATGCTGACGATGGGATATTTATTCACGAGCTTCGCGTAAAAGGCCACGAGATCGTCGCCGGTGATGGTTTCGCCGGTGCTTTTCTTGAAGGTGTATTTGCCGTTGCCGGAATAGAATTCCGACGACGCCGGGTCGAGCGTCAGGTAAATGTCCTTGCCCGGTTTGTAACCGGCATCCTTGATGGCCTGAATGATGGTTTCCAGCGCTTCCTCGACGCTGCCGAGCTTTGGCGCGAATCCACCTTCGTCGCCGACCGCCGTGCTGCACCCCTTCTTCTTCAAAACGGATTTCAGCGCGTGAAACGTCTCGGTGATGGCGCGCAGCCCTTCGCTGAACGTCGGCAGGCCGAGCGGCATGATCATGAATTCCTGGAAATCAATCGGCGCATCGGAGTGCGCGCCGCCGTTGATGACGTTGGCCATCGGCACCGGCAGCACCTTCGCGTTCGGCCCGCCGAGGTATTTGAACAGCGGCTGGTCCAACGCCGCCGCCGCCGCCTTCGCGTTGGCCAGCGACACCGCCAGAATCGCGTTCGCGCCCAGCTTGGATTTCGTCTCCGTGCCGTCGAGCTTGAGCATCGTGGCGTCCACCGTCAACTGATCGAACGGGTCCAGCCCGATGAGCTTGGGCGCGATGATGTTCGTGACATTTTTGACGGCCTTCTGCACGCCCTTGCCGCCGAAACGTTTCTTGTCGCCGTCGCGAAGTTCGACGGCCTCGTTTTCGCCGGTGCTGGCGCCGCTGGGCACCGCCGCACGACCCGTCGCGCCGCAGCACAACGTCACGTCCACTTCCACGGTTGGATTACCGCGCGAGTCAAGTATTTCGCGCGCCAGAATGTTTTGAATTTTAGGCATAAAAAAGATTGAGCCGTCATGATAGGAACCGCATGGGCCGAGTCAAGACAGGCTTTCTCCCGGAAGCAGTTTTAACCAAAAGTGAAAGTAACCATTAACTGCATCGCCGGGCCGCTTCAACGCAAGGACACACTGCCTGAACGGTTTGTCGCGAACTGAATGTTCGCCGGAGGGACGGCGCTGCGCGCCTCTTTCGTTACCTTTCAACCATCCGCAGCGTCAGTCATGGTGCAAGGCCATGGACCGTTGCCAACCGGCATTTTGCATTGGCCGCGTTAAACCGTTAAGCTTTGCCGCTTGATAAACTTCAGAGCAAACCGCGAAAGTGACATTTCCGCCGCAGGGACATCGAACCCGGCGGTGTTGCGCGGCGCGAGCCGGCCCGACTTGCTGCGCGATGAATGCCTCGCGGACATCCTCGCCGCCACCGCGCGCCGGCGTCCGCAACATCCGGCGCTGGTCTGGGGCGAACGCATTGTCAGCTACGGCGAACTGAACGCCGCCGGCGACGCGCTGGCAGGGGCGTTGTTCCGGCATGGCGCGGCGGCGGGCCGGGTCGTTGGATTGTTCATGCCTCGCGGCGCGGATCTGCTGATCGCGCAGGCGGGCATCACCAAAAGCGGCGCGGCCTGGCTGCCGCTCGATGCCGAAACGCCGTTGGAAAGGTTGAAAAACTGCCTGCAATCCGCCAATGCCGCCGGCCTCGTGACCTGCCGCGACTGGCTGCCGCGGCTGGCGGAATTGAAAATGCCGGCATGGGCGTTTGAAGATTTGCTGGCGGATAAAAATTCAAAAACGCTTCCCGTCGCCGCGAAACCTTCCGACCCGGCTTATGTGATTTACACTTCCGGCTCGACGGGCCAGCCCAAGGGCATCGTCATCAGCCAGCGCAGCATCTGTCATTTGCTCCGCAGCGAAAATGAAATTCTGGGCGTGCGCGAAACCGACCGGGTTTACCAGGGCTTCTCGACGGCCTTCGACATGTCGTTCGAGGAAATCTGGATTTCCCACCTCGCCGGCGCGACGCTCTGGATTGCGCCGCCAACGCTTGTGGGCGATCCGGATCTTCTCGCGCAAACCCTGTCGCGCGAACGCATCACGGTGCTGCACGCGGTTCCGACGCTGGTGAGTTTGATGGACGATCCGCTTGAAGGACTGCGGCTGATCAATCTCGGCGGCGAAGCCTGCCCCGAATCGCTGGCGCATCGGCTGGCGCGGCCGGGACGAAAGCTTTTCAACACCTACGGCCCGACCGAAACCACGGTGACGGCGACGGCGGCGGAATTGCAGCCGGGCGAATCCGTGAACATCGGAAAGCCTTTGCCGAATTACGGTCTGATGATTGTGGACGCGCAACGGCGTCCGCTGCCGGCGGGCGAAACCGGCGAGCTGTGCATTTTCGGGCCGGGATTGGCGGCCGGTTATCTTGGCCGGCCGGACTTGACGGCGGAAAAATTCATTCCAAATCCGCTCGCGGAAAAACCCGGCGAGGAAAAAATGTATCTCACCGGCGATTTGGCGCGCATCGAGCCCGGCGGGCAGGTGCATTGCCTGGGCCGCGCGGACAGCCAGGTGAAAATCCGCGGCTTCCGCGTCGAGCTGGACGAAATCAGCGCCGCGCTGTCGGCCCAGCCCGGCGTGGTCACGGCGGCTGCGGTGTTGCGCCCGCTGGCGGGAATGGATCAGGTGGTCGGATTTGTTGTTCCGGCGGCAAATCAAAAAGTGGAGCCGGCCGGATGGCGACAGGCTTTGGCCGCACGGCTTCCGCATTACATGGTGCCGGCGCATTTTGAACTGGTGGCCGAACTGCCCCGCCTGACTTCCGGCAAGATTGATCAAAATGCCCTGCGCGTTCTTCCGCTCAAGCCGATGACGCAAACTGCCGGACAATCCGCCGAGCCGCGCAACGAAGAGGAGCGGGCGCTTTACGCCGCGCTCGGCAAACTTTTTCCGGGCCGCGCATGGCAGCCGGAATCGGATTTTTTCTACGACCTTGGCGGACACTCTCTGCTGGCGGCGCGGCTGGTTTCCATTTTGCGCGCGGATGAACGCTACGCTTCGTTGAGCGTGCAGGCCGTTTATCGCAACCGCCAGCTGGCCGGAATCGCCGCCGCGATGGGACAGGAGCGCCGCCGGAAAAAACAATCCGCCGCCGCGCACGCCGCCGCGCCGTTGCGCCGCCGTTTTTTTTGCGGGCTGGCGCAGGCCGTCGTCATTCCCCTGCTGGTGTTGCTGCACATCGCCGGCTGGCTGACGCCGTTTTTTGTCTATCAATATTACACCGGCGATCCTGGCGACAGCATTCCGCTGGCGGTGCTGTATTCGCTGGGAACCTTTGTGCTGATCCTAGTCGGAACCTTTCCGGTGGCCATCGCCGGAAAATGGCTGGCGGCGGGCCGGTTGAAGGCCGGGCGGTATCCGTTGTGGGGCGTCACTTATTTTCGCTGGTGGCTGGCCAACAAATTCTGCGAATTGCCGGATGTCTTTCTGCTGTCCGGCACGCCCTGGATGCCGATTTACCTGCGGGCGCTCGGCGCGCGCATCGGGCGGAATGTGATGATTGAAACCATCACGCTGGGCGCGCCGGAACTGCTGACCATCGAGGACGGCGTCAGCCTCGGCACTTTCGTCAACCTTGAAAATGCCCGCGTCGAGGGCGGCATGCTGGTCATCGGCCCCGTCCACCTGCAACGCGATTCCGTCGTGGATTCGTATGCCGTTTTGGAAAACGACACGCGGCTCGGCGAAGGGGCGCGGCTGGGCGGACAATCCGCGCTGGCGGCGGGCCGGCAAATTCCCGCCGGCGAAATGTGGGAAGGCGCGCCCGCGCAGCCGGTGAATCATCCGCAGGAAAAACTTCCGCCGCGACCGCAGCTCTGGTTCGGCTGGCGGTGGGCGCAGGCGCTGGTCTTTGGCGCGACGGCCATCGGGGTGTCGGTTCTTTTCTTCCTGCCGACCTTTCCGGCGTTCATGCTGATTGACTGGGTGGACGCCAACACCTGGGATATTTTTGATTCGGATTTGCATCCGATTTTTGCCTTCGGGCTGTTTTTCCTGCTGGCTATTCCGGCCAGCGCCTTGTTTCTGCTCGTCACCATTTTGGTGACGGCGGCGCTGCAGCGGTTGTTGCCGCGCCAGGCTGCCGGCATTTCGTCGGTTCACAGCTTCGCCTTCTGGCGCAGGAAATTCACGGGCCTGATTCTGGACCAGAGCTTGCGGGGGCTTCATGGAATTTACGCGTCGGTCTATGCGCCCATGTGGCTGCGTCTCCTGGGCGTCAAGGTGGGCGGCAACGCCGAGGTCTCCACCGCCGAGGGCATGATCCCGGAACTCCTCGCCCTGGGCGGCGACAGTTTCATCGCCGACGGCGCGATGCTCGGCGACGAGGAGCAGCGCGGCGGCTGGATGATTTTGAAGCCGACAAAAATCGGCAGCCGCTCCTTCATCGGCAACGGCGCCTACGTTCCGAACGGCGCGACCGTGCCGGACGACGTGCTCATCGGGGTGCAAACGCGGACGCCGGAAAACGCGCAGCTCAAATCCGGCCAGACGTGGATCGGGTCGCCGGCCGTGCTGCTGCCCGATCGCGAACGTCTGACCGGTTATCCAGAATCACTCACGTTCCGTCCGTCGTGGCGGCGGCGGCTGGCGCGCGGTTTCATCGAAGGCCTGCGCATCGTTCTGCCGCTGGCGCTGGTCATCGCCACCGGATATTTGATCGTGGTGCTGGTGATGCCTTTGGCCGAAGACAACGGCTGGGGCATGAAAGTGGCGAACGCGCTGGCCATCGCCGGCTGCCTTTATGGCCTCGCCTCGTTTCTGCTGGTGGTCGCGCTCAAATGGATTCTGATTGGCCGCTACCGTCCCTGCGCGCGGGCGATGTGGACGCCGTTTGTCTGGATCAGCGAGGCCGTCACCAATTTGTATGAATCGCTGGCCGTGCCGAACCTGCTGGATTTCCTGCGTGGCACGCCGATGCTGCCGTGGGCGTTGCGCCTGCTCGGCGCAAAAATCGGCGGGGGCGTTTGTCTGAACACCACCGACCTGACGGAATTCGATTGCGTGCGCATCGGCGATGGGGCGGAATTGAACGCCTGGTGCGGGCCGCAGACGCATTTGTTCGAGGACCGCGTGATGAAGATCGGCATGGTGGAAATCGGCGCGCGCACCACCATCGGGGCGCGCAGCACAATTCTCTACGACACACACGTCGGCGATGGCGTGAATCTGGGGCCGCTCACCCTCGTCGCCAAGGGCGAACGCCTGCCCGCCGCGACGCGCTGGGAAGGCTCGCCCGCCGCGCCCGTTGATGAAAAATAGGTGTCACTCCAAAAAAGATTTGTGCCTGAACACGGAAATTGACGCTGCCGGTTTTCCGGCACACACTAAACCGATTATCACCACGACGGTTAACTGCATTTTTTTGAAAATGAAAAACCTCATCATCGGCGCGGCCTTGATTCTAACGGCCGGTCACACCTTGGGAGAACCTGCTGGCTCGTTGACGGTCGGTGACGGCCTCGTGAACCCGCTTGGATTTCACGATGCCACGCCGGTTTTATCGTGGAAGCTGCCAGACGGCGTCAAAAGGCAGACCGCCTGCCGCATCGAGGCAAAAGCGGGCGAAAAGTCCTGGGACAGCGGCTGGGTCGCGTCGGACCAATCCACCCTTGTGCCCTACGCGGGTGAGCCGCTGGCCTCCCGTCAGCAGGTGGAGTGGCGCGTCAACTTCCGCGATGAACGCGGAAAGGACTCCGGCTGGAGCGCGCCTGCGCATTTTGAACTCGGATTGCTTTCCGCGAAGGATTGGCAGGCGCAATGGATCCGGCCCAGCCAGGAGATGTCCACCAACGGAGAGCCGGTGGCAAACCTGCGCCGCAGCTTCCCCGTGGCGAAGAAGGTGGCCCGGGCGCGGGTGTATGTGACCGCCTGCGGACTGTTTGAGCTGACCCTCAATGGAACACGCGTCGGCAACGATCATTTTGCCAACGGATTCACCTCCTACAACAAGCGGCTGGACACCCTGACCTACGACGTGACCGGCCAGTTGCGTTCTGGAAGCAACACGCTCCAAGCCCTGGTCGGCGCGGGCTGGTATGCGGGACGGTTGACCTGGACCAAAAACAAGAAGGAACTTTTTGGTGAGCATCCCGAATTGCTGCTGCAATTGGAAATCACATACGCGGATGGCTCACGCGACACCGTGGTTTCCGATGGTCAGTGGGAGGGAACTTTCGATGGCCCGGTCGTTTCTTCGAGCCTCTACGACGGCGAGAGCTATGACGCGCGCAAAACGAACGCCGGCTGGAAGCCGGTCGTGGCGGAGGCCGGCCTCGGACCGGAGCGGCTGGAGCCAAAGCCGTTTCCGCCGGTGCGTGAAGCGCAGACGCTGCGTGTGCAAAACATTTCCGAGCCGGAGCCGGGGCGTTTCGTCTTCGATCTCGGCCAGAACATGGTCGGCTGGGCAAGAATCAAGGCGCCCGCCGAAAAGGACCGGACGATCACAATCCGCTTTGCCGAAATGCTCAACACCAACGGCACGCTCTACACGGAAAATTACCGGACCGCCAAATCCACCGACACCTACACTGCGGCAAAAACGGGCACCATCAGGTGGGAGCCACATTTTACCTTTCACGGCTTCCGGTATGTCGAGCTTTCCGGTCTGCCGGCGGGCGCCAGGCCGCAAAAGGATTGGGTGACGGGCGTGGTGCTCCATTCCGATCTCGTTCAGATCGGAAAATTCGAGTCCTCGAACGCGAAGCTCAACCAACTCCAAAGCAACATCGTCTGGGGACAGCGCGGCAACTTTGTGGACATCCCGACCGACTGCCCGCAGCGCGATGAACGCCTCGGCTGGACGGGCGACGCCGAGGTCTTTTGCCCGACCGCGATGTTCAACTGCGACTGTCAGGCCTTTTTCAAAAGCTGGCTGGAATCCATGCGCGACGACCAGTTGGCCGACGGCCGGATTCCGCATGTCATCCCCGATGTGCTGCACGCCGGCGACAGTCCCGGCTGGATGGACGCCGCCACCATCATTCCCTGGGAGGTGTATGTCCACACCGGCGACACGAAGGTGCTGACGGACAATTTCGACATGATGGAAAAGCTCGTCGGCTGGTATCGCTCGCAAGCGGTGGGAGGATTGACCTCCAACATCAAGGGCTACGGCGACTGGCTGCAGCCTTATGCCAAAAATCAGAAGGGCGACACTCCCTTTGCACTGCTCGGCACCGCCTTCTACGCCCGCAGCGCGCAAATCCTGGCCGACTCCGCGCGCGTGCTGAAACGCGATGAGGCCGCAAAACGCTACGCCGACGAGGCGGCCATGGTGAGGCAGGCATTTTTCACCAACTACTTTGATGCCAATGGGAAGTTGCAGAATGCGCCCGAAACCCAGACGGCCTATGTGCTGGCGATTGCATTCGATTTGATCCCGCAGGACGCGCAGCAGCAGGCGGCCACGAATCTGGTGCGGCTCATCGGGGAGGCGGACGGCCATCTCCGCACGGGATTTCTGGGCACCCCCCGGATCGCGAGCGTGCTCGACAAGACGGGATATTCGGACATCGCGTTCAATCTGCTGTTCCAGGAAACCTACCCCTCATGGTTTTACCCCATCAACCAGGGCGCGACGACGATGTGGGAGCGGTGGAACAGCTACACCCGCGACAAAGGCTTCGGCAGCGCCTCCATGAATTCCTTCAATCACTACGCCTACGGCGCCATCGGCCAATGGATGTATGAACGGGTGGCCGGGCTGGCTCCTGATCCCGCCAATCCCGGCTACAAACATTTCTTTGTCCGCCCGCTCATCGGCGGCCCGCTCGACTCCGCCCGCGCGGAATTGGAAACTCCCTACGGCAGGGCATCCAGCGCCTGGGTAAAACAAAACGGAATAATTGTGATGAACGTCGTCGTGCCGCCCAACACCACCGCCACCATCGAGTTTCCCGATCACCGCAAGCCGGAGACAGTGACGGCTGGAAAATACCGTTTCAGCATGGACACAAACCAAGCGGCTTCGCATTGATATTTCGCCCGGGCCTGCGCGCCGGCAATTGTTTGGGATGGCGTCCGGCGGGTTTGGCGAAGACGAATTGACGCCGCCAATCTTCCAGCGCACACTTGCCGCATGGCAATGAAATCGGAGACGATGTCGGCCACCGAGACACCGGGACGCCGGGCTGGAAAACAACAATCAGATTCTCTCTGTGTCTCAGCGCCTCTGCGGCTAAAACCATCTTCATTGCTCGACCAGATTTTCGCGGAAAATTATTTTACAAATTAATTACGCATGTCCGTAAATTACAAAACAAAGCTAAAACCTCGTTTGAATAAGCAAACGCGAACGACGGCCACTCCCACGTCTGCGTTTAAAATAAAAGAACCGTCGGCAACTTATTTTGTTCGCAATACCGAAATCCCTGAATTTTTCGGCCAGCGGATAAATAAAGGTGAAAGGTTGCCGGTTGATCCATCGGTTGAAAACAATTCACCGCGTTTGTTTTATTCCCATCAGCATGGCGAAATCTGGCTGGGCGATTCGATTGAATGGATGCGCAGCCTTGATACAAATTCGGTGGACTTGGTTTTTGCAGACCCGCCCTACAACATCAAGAAAGCAGAGTGGGACACATTCGAGTCGCGGCAGGAATATGTGGCATGGTCTGTCCGCTGGATTGAGCAGGCGGCACGTGTCTTGAAACCGGAAGGGACGCTTTACGTCTGTGGTTTTTCGGAAATCCTCGCCGATCTACGGTTGCCCGCATCGCGCTTTTTTAAAGGCTGCCGATGGATCGTATGGCATTACAAGAACAAGGCAAACTTGGGCGATGATTGGGGGCGTTCGCATGAAAGCATTTTGCATTTCCGCAAGAGCCGCGAGTTCACATTCAACGTGGACGACGTGCGAATTCCCTATGGCGAGCACACGCTGAAATATCCTGCGCATCCGCAGGCGGAGACGAGCCAGTATGGCAAGGGCGCGAACAAGGACCATATCTGGCATCCGCATCCGCGCGGCGCCAAGCCAAAGGACGTGCTCGAAATTCCGACGACCTGCAACGGGATGCATGAAAAGACGCCGCACCCGACGCAGAAGCCGGAGGAGCTGTTGCGGAAGATCGTGCTGGCATCATCAAGCCCTGGCGACCTGGTGATTGATCCCTTTCTTGGTTCTGGCACGACAGCGGTCGTGGCAGAGCAGTTGAAGCGGCAGTGGAAAGGCTGTGATTTGAGCGCCGAATTCTGCAAGTATGCTGCGGATCGAATCGAATTGGTTGAAGATTGGCCGATTGAGAAGTGGCTGCGTTACGACGAGCAAAATGCTGAAAGGAGAAAATCTATCCGATGAGAAAGGCAACCTTGGGTGACTTGCAGGAAAGTCTGGCAGACAAATCGGGCTTCAAACATCTGACTGACTATGCCAGGTTTGGTTCGGTATTTCTTTCGCTGCTGGAGACGGATCGGCCGACGCGAATTGTTTCCCCTTCGCCTGCCAATGAGCACTACATTTTTTATCAATACGGCAAGGCCAACCGAAACAAAATCACCCGCCCGCTGAATACACACTTGTATTTTGAATCGCGTGCTGAATTGTCCGCCGCGTTCGACCGCTTCATTCAATTCCTGGGTGATTTAAAAAAGCACAAGCAGGCCGCAGCCGATGGCAAAGGCCGCAGGCGGTATTTGGAATCCAACGAAATCAATCGCGTGGTTTATACGTTGCAACAGTCGGTCGGCTGCGTCGGAGATTCGTTTGAGAACGAGAATCAATCGCGCAAGCGCATTGGCCAGCTTTTTGAGTCAATGGTGAAACTCATCATCAAGGAAATCGGCGTCACTTGTGAGCCGCGTGTCATCAACATTCCCATTCCGGGATTTCCCGATCGCGAAATGTCATACGAACTGGACTTGGTATTTTCGCGCAACAAGGCCATCATCGCGTCCGAGACGAAACACATCCACGCGGCGGAGGTGGTCGGTTCAGTGAAGACCACCAGCAAAGACCGGATAGACAAGGTTTTTCTCGACAAGTTTCTCCTGACCAAGCTGCTTGGCCGCGACATTCCCGTAATTGCCATTTTTCTCCACGATGTGCAGAGGGCAAAGCGCGGTGAAAGTATTTTTGGAATCAATTCCACATTCAAGACCAACCATTTTCTCGGATATACGGTTGCCTTGAACAAACTGGACGGAGTTTACTACGTTGATCCTCGTCCGGATATGATAACCAACGAACGATTGCGTGAGCAGATTAGAGATTTCCAAAGTTTTCTAGTGCGAGACCTATGGTCGCTTGCGAAGGAATGAATCTGGAAAATATTAACGTCAGGCCAAACGCCTGCGCAACGTTTGCAGCCCGCAGGAAAACGAACCGCTCTGGCACGCCGGACACGGGTGGTTTTTGAAAATAGCCCAGCCATTTATGGCTGGGTTCACGGTTCGACAATGTCCCCAGTCCCGTCAGGGATGAAAGAATTTCTCTGCCGTCCCTGACGGGACTTGGAAATTCGGTTGGCGCATCTTCCCAGCCATAAATGGCCGGGCCATTATCGGGGGCATCATTATTTTGAAACGACCAAGCATCCACACGGCACAAATCCAGATCAAATCGCTCAAAGGCCCGTTCCTGGCCTAAACTCACGGTTTTTCAGCCTGTTCCACCGGATTTTTCAGCCACGGCCATTATGGCAGGCTCCAGCGAATCCCATTTTCTGACTTCGGATGTCGTGTTCGCAGGCTCGAACTTGATTTCCGAAGGCAAGGAAATCGTTTCCCAAGGTCAGAATATCATTTCCCGATGTCAGAAAGCCGTCCCCCGATGTCAGATAATCATTTTCCGATGTTGGGAAGTCGTTCCCCAAGGCCGGGAAATCATTTCCCAACGTCGGCAAGCCAGGTTCGTAGGCATGAACTTCAGGTTCGCAGGCTCGAATGTCGTCTTCGAAGTCACGTTTTGCGCGTCCGCAAGCCCGGATTCCGGGCGCGCAGGTTCGGATGCCGCATTCGATGGCTTGAAGATCAAATCCAATGTCATGCCGGTCGCATCCCAGCATTCGAACCGGGGATGGAGAGGCGGGGAAACGGATTTGCGGTCAGAATAATCAACCGTCATTTGTCAATTATAAAAATGAGCGGTGATTATAATAGACGGGATTGGCGGGCGATGGAAAAATGTCAGTGGTTCTACAGGCGGGTGTCCTGCAAGAGCCTGGAGCAGTCAAACAAATCAAATCAAAACACAGTTTGTGGCGCGATACGACGAAATACCAGCCGTGCTTTACGATGGGGCGGCCTGCTACGACGAAGTGGAGCCGCCGCAGGCGGAAAGGAGCAAAATGGCAAAAGTTAAATTGGATCTGGCCAGCTTCGACCCGGACGGTTTGACGGGCAAGGCTGATGCCATCAAGACAGCGATGACGGGCAACGCGAATTTCCCGTCGCCGAACCCGACCCTGACGGTGCTGGGAACGGACAACACAACGGCCAAGACCAAGGTGTCGGCGCAAAAGAACGCACAACTGGCGGCCAAGCAGGCCACGGTTGACCGCGACGCGTCGCTGGACGTGTTGAGAAAGGACATGACCCTGCTGGCAACGTATGTGGAAAATGCCAGCGGCGGCGACCCGGTGAAAATCCAGAGCGCGGGCATGGATGTGAAATCAGACCGGACGCCTCTGGTGGAGCTGGATCAGGTGCTGATACTGGCGTTGACGCGGGCAAGAATCCCGGCGAGCTGCGGGTGAGATGGAAACCGGCGCGCGGGGCCAAGAGTTATCAGGTGCAATATTGCGCCGACCCGATCACGCCGGCGGGCTGGAAGGACTCGGTGCCGACGAGCGACCGCAGGACGGTGATCGCGGGCCTGACGAGCGGGGCGAAGGTGTGGGTGCAGGTGCGGGCCATCGCCAAGGATGTCACCGGTCCCTGGAGCGACGTGTCGGTAATAACGGTGCCTTGAACAAACTGGCGTGGGGCATGGGCGCAGGCAAATGCCCAGGCCCGGTGCCCCACGCCAAGAACCCTTGGAATTTTATGGCTTACAATCCCAATTTGCCGGCGAACAACTCGCCGATTGTCTCGGCTGAATTGCGTTCACAATTCGCCGGCCTGAAGGCATTGGTTGACGCGCAGCAGGCGCAGATCACGGCGTTGCAATCGCAGATTGACCAGAAGGCTTCGCTGGATGACGTGAATCAGGCTATCGCCGCCAACAGCGCGAAAAACGTGGACGGCTTCGTCTTTTCGAGTGATGACATTTCCGACCCGCCGCAAAAGGCGGAGGTGGAGGACATTCAAACCCAGTTGGGCAATCTGGTTCAGGCGTTGAGACATTGAAGGTGTTTGCGACTGGATCCCGTTGCGGATGAGACGCGGATTGTCCATACGGATTTCCAGTTGTGATGCGCGCGGCGATTATGCAGGATGAGACATCCAGTTTATGACCATCGGACCCGTCACCCATTCGCACAGGGAAATCAGCGTCACCGAACCGGTCAGCCCGGCATTGGAGCGGGTGAAGACCATGCTCTTCAAGCCGTTCGACCTGGGCAAATGGTTCACCATCGGCTTTTGCGCGTGGCTCGCGGCACTGGGCGAGGGTGGCGGGAGCGGAATGAATTTCAACAACACCTTCGGCAACAAGACCGGCTCCAACAGCAGCGACCCGGCGGGGGAAAGCCTCCGGCACAGCTATCACCAGGCGCGGGATTATGTGTTGGACAATCTGGACTGGATCATACCGCTGGCGGCGGGGGCGGCGGTATTGCTGCTGGCGTTGTGGATTTTGATTTTATGGTTGAGCAGCCGGGGCAGGTTCATGTTCCTGCATTGCGTGACGCTGGACAGGGCGGAGGTGGGCGAGCCGTGGCATAAGTTTGAGCGGGAGGCGAACAGCCTGTTCTGGTTCCGCGTCGTCGTGGGGTTGACGGGAATGGTCGTGCTGCTGCCGTTGCTGGCAGGCGTCGCGGTCATCATCGCACGGATGGTTTTGCACGGCGAGCCGGACACGGGCGGCATCATGGCGGCGGCGGGTCTGGGACTGGTGTTTCTGGCGGCGCTGATCGTCTTCGCGCTCCTCCACAAGTTCACCGTGGATTTTGTGGTGCCCATCCAGTTTCTGCGCGGCGGGACATGCCTGGCGGCGTGGAGGGAGTTTTTCCGGCTGCTGGCGGACAACGCCGGCTTGTTCGCGCTCTATGTCCTGTTTCAAATCGTGCTGGGCATGGCGATCGGCGTCATCGTCCTCGGCGCGGTGTTCGTCACCTGCTGCATCGCGGGATGCCTGATGATTCTTCCCTACATCGGCACGGTGGTGCTGCTGCCGGTGCTGGTGTTCAAGCGGTCGTATTCACTCTGCTTCCTGCGGCAATTCGGACCGGGATATGATGTCTTCCCGCCCGCGTCCCCCGCCCCGCCGGTGACTGGATTACAACCGCCGCCATGACTGTTATTATTGACACATTTAGAGACTAGACTAATGAGATAGTCTTGGGTAGTCTTGAGGTCTATGACAGGACTATTAAACATATCCACTGCCAAGCTGAAACGGATCATTTCGCTGAAGCAGCAAATTGAGAAACTCTCGGCCAAACTGGACGCCCTCGCCAACGGCTCGGCGGCCCAGGTCGGAAGACCGCCGAAAAAGAAATGGACGATGAGCGCCGCCGGCCGCGCGAAAATCGCCGCCGCCGCCAAGGCGCGCTGGGCGAAAATCCATGCCGCGGACAAGCCGGCCAAAAAGAAGCACACCATGAGTGCCGCCGGTCGCGCGAGAATCGGTGCCGCCGCCAAGGCGCGCTGGGCGAAGATCCGCGCCGCGAAGAACAAGTAATCCCGCCACGCGGGCCGGATTGAAATCATGCCGCCGGAATTCACCGACGGCATGATTTTAGTTTTACCATCCCGGCGGCGCTCCTTGAACGCCGCCATTGTTAGTTCCATCCGCCACGACCGGACCATGCTGGCATTTCGTCCGGTTCCGTGGTTTGTTTAGTCATGCCAAAGACAGAGCACACGCCGCACCGGATAGAGTTGAACCTGCGCGAAATCGGGCAGCTCTTCAACACGATGGACCCCGCGCCGTTTCCGGAAAAGGACCTCGACAGCGACGCGGAGGAATTCATCCTGAGCTGGGTGAGGGAATTCCCACTGGACGAACCGGTCGTGCTCGTCGTCCATTTGAGTGAATTCCCCGCCGATCAAAATCCGCAGTCGGCCATCGAACAGGGCGTGCATCACTACTTCGCCTATCGGGCGCGGCTGAACCGGATGGAGTTCCGGCAACTGCTCAAGGAGGGCCGGCAAAGTCTCATCATCGGAATACTCTTTCTCGCGGCCTGCCTGACGGCGGGCCACGCCATCGGCGGCGACGAGTCGGGGACGTTTCGCAGCATCGCGCGCGAAAGCCTCACCATCGCCGGCTGGGTGGCCATGTGGCGGCCGATGCAGATTTATCTCTACGACTGGTGGCCGCTGCGCAGGCGCGGCAAGCTCTACGTCAAATTGAGCCGCATGAGGGTCGAGGTGCGCAAACGGGCTTGACCGTCCCCGCCGCATGGGGAAGAATTGCCGTGGCAATGGAGTTTGCCATCCCGCATGGGAAAACCGCCTGACTGTTTCAGCGCTGATGACTCCTACGAATAAATCATTCGCAGGAGCAATATGAATATCGCCTATCTTTGGGTCGCGCTCGGCGGCGCGCTTGGCAGCGTGGCGCGGTTCGGCCTCAACGGCCTGATCTCGACGCGCTTCGGCGAGACGTTCCCGTGGGGGACGCTCATCATCAATGTCACCGGCTCCTTCCTCATCGGCGTTTTTGCCGCGTTCACCGATCCGGACGGGCGCTACCTCACCCCGCCCGGCATCCGGCAATTCCTGATGATCGGCGTCTGCGGCGGCTACACCACGTTCTCCTCGTTCAGCCTGCAAACCCTGAACCTCCTGCGCGACCGCGAATGGCTTTACGCCGGCGGCAATGTCATCCTGTCCGTCGTCCTCTGCATGATTGCCGTGTGGCTCGGCTGGCTGCTGGGCTCGATGTTCAACTCAATGAAAGGAAGCTGATATGGAAATCCCCAATGACGCGATGCTCCTGCGAATCTTCATCGGCGAAAGCGACAAGTGGCAGCACAAGCCGCTTTACGAAGCCATCGTGCTGGCGGCGCGCGAGGCGCACATGGCCGGCGCCACCGTCCTGCGCGGGCCGATGGGCTTTGGCAAGGCCAGCCGCCTCCACACGGCGAAAATCCTGCGGCTCTCGATGGACCTGCCGCTCGTCATCGAGATCGTGGACGGCGAGGACAAGATAAATTCCTTCCTGCCGACGCTCGACAAAATGATCGGCGGCGGACTTGTCACGCTGGAAAAAGTGAGGGTGCTGCATTATCGTGCCGGCGACACGGCGAACCCTTGAATCAATTGCCCGGCAAAGAACCGGATTTTTGAATAGTCGAACGCATGGATATCCCCATTCCACAACCGGAGAAAAAACCGAAGGTGACTTTGCCGCCGGTTGCCGCGCCCAGGCGGCTTTTGCCGGCGGATGTCTCGGCCATCGCCCGCCAGATCATCGCCAACGTCGAAAAAGTCATCGTCGGCAAGCACGAACAGGTGACGCTGGCGACGGCGGTCTGGCTGGCGGAGGGACATTTGCTGATCGAAGACGTTCCGGGCGTCGCCAAGACGATGCTCGCCCGCGCCCTCGCGCAAAGCGCCGGCTGCACGTTCAAGCGGATTCAATGCACGCCGGACCTCCTGCCGTCGGATGTCCTGGGCGAACCGCAGCTCGATCCCCAGAGCGGCCGCTCCGAATTCCGTTTCGGCCCGCTCTTTTCGCAATTTGTCCTCGTGGACGAAATCAACCGCGCCAGCCCGCGCACGCAATCGGCGCTGCTCGAGGCGATGGGCGAGGCGATGGTCACCGCGGGCAACGTCACCTACCGTTTGCAGCGACCGTTCATGGTCATCGCCACACAAAATCCCATCGAGCAGGAAGGCACGTTTCTCCTGCCCGAGGCGCAAAAAGACCGCTTCCTCATTCGGATGAATCTCGGCTATCCGTCGTTCGCGGACGAGAAGGAAATGGTCGCTCGCTTTCAACTGCGTCATCCGATTGACACGCTCCAGCCCGTGACGACGCCCGACGACATCACCAAATGCCAGGAAGCCGTGCGCACGGTGGGCGTCGCGCCGGAAGTCTGCGATTGCATCCTGAAAATCGTCCGGGCCACGCGCGAACATCCCGCCCTGCTGCTCGGCTCCAGCCCGCGCGGCTCGCTCGGACTGTTTCGCGCCGCGCAGGCGTTGTCGGCGATTGGCGGAAAAGATTCCGTCTCCGCCGAACTGGTGAAATCGCTCGCGCAAAAAGTCCTGGCGCACCGGCTCATCGTCCGGCGCGAGGAGAAATTCCGCGGCGTCAAGGTCGCCGACGTGGTCGCGGAAATTCTCCAGCAGACAGCGCCGAAGTAATTGCGTCATTGCCGCGCGGAAAACAGGCGTGCCATCTTGAACCGGTTGCGACACATCTCCGAATTCCTCGCCCTGCGGCGCAACACCTCCCTGCTGCTCGTCGCGCTCCTGCTCGCCGGCACCGGCGAGAAACTCTGGCTCGGCTTCGCGCCCAAATACATCGAGACGCTCGGCGGCACGGTGCTCATCATCGGCCTCTTCGACGCGCTGCAAACTTTTCTCGGCGCGATTTACGCCTATCCCGGCGGCTGGCTCACCGACCGCTGGGGACAAAGAAAATCGCTGCTGCTGTTCAGCGTCATTTCCGTGGCCGGCTACATTCTGGTTCTGGTCTGGCACCACTGGCTCGCGCTGCTGCTCGGCTCGTTCCTGTTTCTGGCGTGGAGCGCCATGTCCCTGCCGGCGACATTTTCCATCGTCGCCACTTCGCTTGAAAAAAGCCGGCACACGATGGGCATCGGCATCCAATCCATGATCCGCCGCGTGCCGATGATGCTTGGCCCGCTCCTCGGCGGCTGGCTGCTCACGCGCTTCGGCTGGACGGACGGCGTTCGTTATGCGCTCGCGCTCTGCATCACCATGAGCCTGCTGACGCTGGTGTTCCAATGGTTCATGTTTGAGCCTGACCGTTCGCGTAGCAGCCGAGGCAACGAGGCTCAAACCAAGAATTCAGATGGAGCCTCCTCACGTCGGCTGCCACGGAATGAAAAGGTTGCCATTTCATTTCTCACCGTCGTCCAATCCTTCACGCCCGGTCTGAAGGAACTGCTCGTCAGCGACATTCTCATCCGCTTCTGCGAACGAATTCCGTATGCGTTCATCATTTTGTGGGCAATGGATTCCGGCGGCGTCACGGCGCAGCAATTCGGTTGTCTCATCGCATTTGAAATGGTCACGGCGATGCTCTGCTACATTCCCGTCGCGCATCTGGCGGACAAATACGGTCGCCGGCCCTTCGTGCTCATCACGTTCGTCTTCTTCACTCTGTTTCCAGTGACGTTGCTGTGGGCGCACAATTTCGCGTGGCTGGCGCTGGCGTTCGTCGTGCGCGGGCTGAAGGAATTCGGCGAGCCGGCACGCAAGGCGCTCATCATCGGCGAGGCGGCGCCGGAACTCCGGGCGCGGACCTACGGCGCGTATTATCTCATCCGCGACTGCACGGTGACGACCGGCTCATTTCTTGGCGCGTGGCTGTGGCACATCAGCCCGCAGGCGAATTTCATCGGCGCGGCCATTTGTGGTGCGCTGGGAACGCTCTGGTTCTGGTGGTTTGTTTGCCGGAAGAAAAACTGATCGCAAGGCGCTTGCATTTCTCAAAACCGGGATCATACTTGGCTCATGTCCATCCCGGTTCTCACCATTGAGCATCTGCGCGTGGATTTTCCTGAAATCGTCGCGGTCAACGACCTGTCGCTGACGGTCGCAGCGGGTGATGTTTGCGGACTGATTGGTCCCAACGGCGCGGGCAAGACGACAACGATGCGTGGCATTTCTGGTTTGCAGGAATGCACGCGCGGCTCGGTGAAGCTCAACGGACACGAACTCGCCAGCGAGCCGGATGAATTGAAGAAACACCTCGGCTTTATGCCGGATTTCTGCCCCACCTACGACCAGCTCACCGCATCGGAATTTCTGGACCACTTCGCCCGCGCCTACAACGTGCCGGATCGGGCCAGCCGGATTGACAAATGCCTCGAGGTCACATGGCTCACAGATAAGCGCGACGCCCTCTGCGAGGAGCTTTCGCGCGGCATGAAACAGCGGCTTGTGCTGGCCAAGACCCTGCTGCCCGATCCGCAGGTGCTGCTGCTCGACGAGCCGGCCAGCGGCCTCGACCCGCTGGGCCGCATTGAGCTGCGGAAGATTTTACTGCAACTGCGCGACGCCGGGAAAGCAATCTTGATTTCATCGCACATCCTCACGGAGCTTTCCGGTTTCTGCAATATGGCTGCCATCATGGAGCGCGGCCGGCTTGTGAAATTCGGATCCATTGCCGAACTCGGACAGCAGATGGCCAGCCGCCGCATGTCTGTCAAATGGCGGGCTGACGGCGGCAAAGCGCTGGAAATCCTGAAAGTCGCAAACGTAAAAAATCTCAATGCCGCCGATCTGGGCGCAACGTTTGATTTCGACGCCAACACCGACGCGCTCGATGCCTTGTTGAAAACGCTCGTCGTGCAGGGCGTTCGAGTCTGCGAATGGCGCGGCTCCGGCGACGATTTGGAGCAAATCTTCCTGCAATCCGGCGCAAAGGAGTTGATGTGAGCCTCAACGACAATCCTATTTTTCTGACGCAAAAACGCCTCGTGCATCGCGGCGGCGTGCTCGCGGCCATTTTGATCGCCGCGCTCATTGGCGTAAGCTTGCTGTCCGGCCTCATCGCCTATCTGACCGAGCCGCAGAATTTTAATTTCTCTTCGCCGCAGGTCGCGGGCAAAATATTTTATGGCTGGACGATTGGTGTCGAAATTCTGGTGCTGGTCATCGGCGGCTTCAGTCGGATTTCCAACACGCTCGCCAACGAACGCAAGGCCGGCCTGTGGGACAGCAACCGCCTGACTCCGCTCCAACCGTGGCAGCTTGTCACCGGTTACTGGTTCGGCTCGCCATTGCGCGAATTTTACATGGCCGTGGTCCTCGCCGGAATCGGATTCGTCATCGTGCTGCTCGGAAAATTGCCCGTCACGCTCTGGCTCGGAACGCAGCTCCTGATTTTCAGCACGGCGCTGTTCTTCGGGCTGCTCGCCGTTTTTGCCGGCCTCGTCGCACAACGTCCGCAAAGCGCGTTTGTTTTTCTCCTGCTGTTCTTCTTCATCCAATTCCCATCGTTTGCCATGCCAAAATTCCTGCTGACAAATTTTTTGCTCCCTGTTTTCGGCATCGCCAATTTGTTCCGTGATGACGGCAGGTCCGGTGATTATAATCCCGTCGGCGACTGGAACGGCTTGCCGGAACTCTTCGGACTGCCGGTTTATCCGATTCTGTTAAGCCTGATTTTGCAAACCGCCATCGGGATTTTTCTCTGGCGCGCGGCCATCCGCAAAACGGCAAATCCATTTCAGCCGCTGATACTGCGCTGGGAAGCCGTGGCCATCTTGGGAATTCTGCTGGTTGCGCAACATGGTTTAATTTGGGGTTTGTGGCGTGGACGATTCCCAGTCGAACACTACCTGCACGAAAATGAGGAATTGCTCTCCATCGTCCATTGCGTGACGCTCTTGCTGGGCGCAATCATCCTAGCCGCTGTCAGCCCGCAGCCCGAGAGCGTCCGGGTGAAAGCCCTGCGCCTCAACATCAAGAATCTTGGCGTAATTTATTCCGGCAGTGCCGTTTCGCTCACGGTCGCGCTGGCCGTGCTCGCCGCCGCCGTTCTGTTTTTGCAATGCGCGCTTTCGCTTGCGTATTCGTGGGAAATTTACCTCATCGCCGTCGGCAATCTGCTGGCATTTTTTCTCATCTTTTCACTGCTGCTGGAATATTGCCGGTTGCGGTTCCGCCGCCGCGCGCTTGGCTTTGTGGCCCTCTGGCTTTTTGTCTTGTGCGTGCTCCCGTTCGTTCTCGCCGGCGTTTTCACCAACGCCGCAATCGGAAAGCTGTCACTTCTGTCACCCGGTGTTGTTGCGCTTGCAGATTCGAATGACGAAAATCTGGATTACCTGCTCGGCATCGTCGTTGGTCATTTCGGCATCGCCCTGCTTCTCTTCCTCGGCTGGCAACGGCAGTGGAAACAACTGTTGGCCAGGGCTTCAGCCATTCAAAATTAAATTGTCCCCTGCCCGTTTTCGAGGCAAGCTGTGCGTCTTATGCAGCAGATCAACCTCGGCATGATTGGCGGCGGCACCGTCGGCAGCGGCGTGTTCCACGCCTGGCAGAAAAACGGCGGCCTCATGGCCGCGCGCCTCGGCGTGAAGCTCGTCTTCCGCAAAATCGCCGTGAAGGCGTTCGACGAGCCGCGCCCGTATCCCATCTCCCGCTCGCTGATGACGACGGACTGGCAGGAGGTCGTCAACGATCCGCAAATCCAGGTCGTCATTGAACTCGTCGGCGGCTGCGGCATTGCGCGGACAATGATTCTGGCCGCGCTCGAAAAGGGCAAAACGGTCATCACGGCGAACAAGGCGCTGCTCTCCGCGCACGGGCCGGAGCTGTTTGCGGCGGCGGCGAAGCATGGCGCAAATCTTTATTTCGAGGCCAGTGTCTGCGGCGGCATTCCCATCATCAAATCGCTGCGCGAGGGATTTGTCGCCAACCAGTTTCCGGCGATTTACGGCATCGTCAACGGCACCTGCAATTACATCCTGTCCCGCATGAAGGCCGAGGGCGCGGAATTCGCCGGTGTGCTTGCCGACGCGCAAAAGCACGGCTACGCCGAAACGCCGCCGGATCTGGACATTGACGGCTTCGACGCGCAGCACAAAATCGGCGTTCTGGCCTCGCTCGCGCACGGCTTCTGGGTGGATCACCACGCCATTCATACCGAGGGCATCCGCGAGATTTCAAAAATTGACATGCAGTTCGCCGAGAAGCTCGGCTACACGATCAAGCTGCTCGGCATCGTGAAGCAAATTCCCGGCGTCAAGCCCGGCGTGCAGGTTTCCGTTTATCCGACGCTCATCCCGAACGCGCACGTTCTGGCCAGCGTCAACGGCGTGTTCAACGCCTGCTTTGTGCGCGGCGACATCGTCGGCGACACGCTGTTTTACGGGCGCGGCGCGGGCAAGGACGCCACCGCCAGCGCCGTGTTGAGCGACGTGGCCGACGCCGCGCTCGATTTGAAAAACGGGGTGAAGGTTCGCGTGCCGCCGTTCGTCGCGACCGCCAGAAACGGCCGCGTCACGCCGCTGGACGAAGTCACGTCGCAGTATTACGTCCGTTTCAGCGTGGCGGACAAGCCCGGCACGCTGGCCAAAATCGCCGCGATTTTTGCCGTGGCAAAAATCGGCATCTCGTCCGTCATCCAGCCCGAAGGCCACGAAGGCGAAAGCGTGCCGTTGATCCTGATGATTCACGATGCGCCGAACGCCGCGATGCGCAAGGCGCTGGCGAAGATTGCCAGGCTGCCCGTCGTCAAAGCCAGGCCGGTGATGATCCGCGTTGAAAGCTTCGAGTGATGAACCCGATTCTTTTTTCCAGCACCAACAGGCAATCGCCCGCCGTCAATCTGCGCGCGGCCATTCTTGCCGGGCTGGCGCCGGACCGCGGCCTTTATCTGCCCGACCGGTTCCCGACGCTCGCGCCGGATGAAATCGCCGCGTTTGCCGGGCTGCCATATCACGAAATCGCCTTCCGAGTCCTGTCGAAATTCACCGGCGGCATTTTGTCCGATGCCGACCTCGCCGCCCTTTGCCGCGACGCCTACAATTTTGAAGTTCCGCTTGAAAAAGTCCACGACCGCGTTTGCGTGATGCGGCTGGATCGAGGCCCGACGGCATCATTCAAGGATTTTGCCGCGCGCATGATGGCGCGGCTGATGGGGAAATTCCTGCGCGAAGACGGCCGGCAGCTCACCATTCTCACCGCGACCAGCGGCGACACCGGCTCGGCGGTCGCCCAGGCGTTCCACAACATTCCCGGCATCCGCGTCATCGTGCTGTTTCCGATGGCGGAAATCAGCCTGAGCCAGCGCAAGCTGATGACCACGCTCACCGGCAACGTCCGCACCGTGGCGATTGACGGCAAGTTCGACGACTGCCAGGCGATGGTGAAGCGCGCCTTCAGCGATCCGGCCCTGAAACACATTCCGCTGTCGTCCGCGAACTCCATCAACATCGGCCGGCTGCTGCCGCAGAGCGTTTATTATTTTTATGCCGCCTCGCGTCTGGCAAAGCCGGGCGAGCCGATGGTGTTTTCCGTGCCGAGCGGCAATTTCGGCGACATGATGGGCTGCGTGGTCGCCAGAAAAATGGGCCTGCCGATGAAAAAAATCGTCGCCCCGGTCAACGACAACGACGCCTTCCCGAAATTTCTCGCGACCGGTGTTTATGAAAAGGTCGTCCCGTCGCGCAACTCGATTTCAAACGCGATGAACGTCGGGCATCCAAGCAATCTCGCGCGGCTCGTGGCGGTTTATGGCGGGCGCATGGACGAGACCGGCAAAATCCACCAGCAGCCCGACCTCGCCGCGATGCGCCGCGACCTGTTTTCCAGCTCCGTCTCCGACGAACGCACGCGCGAAACCATCCGCGAGGTCTGGAACAAACACCAGTTGCTGCTCGAAGCCCACGGCGCGGTGGCGTGGCGCGGCTTTCAAGACTGGCTGGCGACGGAACCGGACGGCGACCTGCCCGTCGCGATTCTCGAAACGGCAAACCCGGCGAAGTTTCCGGAAGAAATCGAGAAGACCATCGGCTTTGCGCCGGACGTTCCGCCCGCGCTGACCGCCGCCGTCCGGTTGCCGGAGGATTTTGACCGCATGGGCGCAGATTACGGGAAGTTCCGGGAGTATTTGATCCAGCGGCACACGACGGCTTGATTGTCGGCGTGTTTCTGGCATCCTGTCGTTTCCGACAATTCATAACATGGCTCTGATTGTTCAAAAATACGGCGGCACCTCGGTGGGCAACACCGACCGCATCAAAAATGTCGCGGCGCGCGTGGCGAAATATCACGCCAAGGGCGACAAGGTTGTTGTCGTCGTCTCGGCGATGAGCGGCGTGACGGACAACCTCATCAGGCTCGCCAAAGACATCATGCCACTGCCGAGCGAGCGCGAAATGGACGTGCTGCTGGCGACGGGCGAACAGCAGACCATCGCGCTCACGGCCATCGCGTTGCACAGCCTCGGCATCAAGGCCGCGTCGCTCACCGGCGCGCAGGCAGGCATCACGACCGACGTGGTCCACACGAAGGCGAAAATCCACAACATCGCGCCGAAAAAGGTCCACGAGCTTTTGAAGCAGGGCAACGTCGTCATTGTCGCCGGATTTCAGGGCGAGACGCCGGAAGGCCAGATCACGACGCTTGGCCGCGGCGGATCGGATTTGACGGCCATTGCGCTCGCGGCGGCGCTCAAGGCCGATCTTTGCCAGATTTACACGGACGTGGACGGCGTTTACACCACCGACCCGCGCATCGTGCCGACAGCGAGAAAACTTCAGGAAATTTCCTACGACGAAATGCTCGAACTTGCCAGCCTTGGCGCGAAGGTGATGCAGAGCCGCTCGGTGGAATTTGCGAAAAAATTTGGAGTCGTCTTTGAAGTCCGCTCCAGCCTCAACGAAAACCCAGGAACGATTGTGAAAGAAGAAACGAAAAACATGGAAGGCGTCGTCGTGCGCGGCGTCGCGCTCGACAAAAACCAGGCCAAGATCACGCTCGTCGGCGTGCCGGACAAGCCCGGCGTGGCCGCGAAGATTTTCAAGGCGCTCGGCGACGCGACCGTGAACGTGGACATGATCGTCCAGAACATCAGCCACGGCACCGGCACACCGCAGACGGATATTTCGTTCACCGTGGACAAGCCGGACCTGCTCAAGGCGCAGAAGGTGATTGACGGCTTGAAAAAGGAAATGGGTTTCCGCAATGTCATCACCACCGAAAAGATCGGCAAGCTCTCCATCGTCGGCGTTGGCATGAAATCGCACACCGGCGTGGCCGGAAAACTGTTTGAGACGCTCGCCAACGAGGGCGTGAACATCGGCATGATTTCCACCAGCGAAATCAAAATCTCCGTAACGATTGACCTGGCCAGGGGCGAGCAGGCGGTGAAAGCCGTCCACGCGGCGTTCATCGGCTGACAAAAACCATTTGACCGCCCGGAGACGGACGGCTAGATTGTCACCGTGAATCGCAACTTGAACCTGCTGCTTACGAACGCGCTGCTGACCGGCGCGGCAGTTGGGTATTGAGCGTTCATCTGAATCTATCAACCCACTGCCGATATGGCGGTGGGTTTTTTGTTTTAACCCGGCCGCCGGACGGCAATAATAAGAAAGTCAAACAACCATGCAAAAAGATCCGACGAAAAAATATCGCGCGTTTCCAGCCATCCATTTGCCGGAGCGCCAATGGCCGAACCGCGTGCTCACCGCCGCGCCGCGCTGGTGCAGCGTGGATTTGCGCGATGGCAACCAGGCGCTCGCCGTGCCGATGAACGTCTCCCAGAAATTGGAGTTGTTCCAGACGCTCGTCAAAATCGGCTTCAAGGAAATCGAGGTCGGCTTTCCATCGGCGTCCAACACCGAATTCACGTTCAACCGCCGGCTCATCGAGGAGAAACGCGCGCCGGACGACGTGTGGCTCCAGGTGCTCGTGCAGGCGCGGGAGGACTTGATCGAACGCACCGTCGAGTCGCTCGTCGGCGCGAAACGGGTCATCATCCACATGTATAATTCGACTTCGCCGGCGCAGCGCCGCATCGTCTTCGGCAAGACGAAGGACGAGATCAAGGCCATCGCCGTCAACGGCGCGAGGATGATCAAAGACCGCCTTCACCGGCTCCAGGGCACGGAGGTGACGCTCCAGTATTCGCCGGAAAGCTTCAGCGCGACTGAGTTGGATTTCGCGAAGGAAATTTCCGAAGCCGTCATGGACGTGTGGCAGCCGACGCCGGAACATAAAATGATCTTGAATTTGCCGGACACGGTCGAGGTTGCGACGCCCAATGTTTATGCGGATCAGGTCGAATGGATTTGCCGGAACATCAAAAACCGCGACTCGCTCGTCATCAGTTTGCACACGCACAACGACCGTTGCACCGGCGTGGCGGCGACCGAACTCGGCATGCTCGCCGGCGCGGACCGCGTCGAGGGAACCTTGTTCGGCAACGGCGAGCGCACGGGAAATCTGGACGTCGTCACCGTGGCCTTGAACCTTTACATGCACGGCATTGACCCGAAGTTGGATTTCTCAAACCTCAATTCGATCATTGACGTTTATGAGCGTTGCACCGGCATGACCATTCCGCCGCGCCACCCCTACGCGGGCGAACTCGTCTTCACCGCGTTCAGCGGCTCGCATCAGGACGCCATCAAGAAAGGTTTGGCCGAGCGCGAAAAAATGCCCGGCTCCCACTGGGACGTGCCCTATCTCACGATTGACCCGGCGGACATCGGCCGCGAATACCGCGAGGTCATCCGCGTTAATTCCCAGTCCGGCAAGGGCGGCGTGGCCTACCTGCTCGAAAGCGAATTCGGCATCGAATTGCCGAAGGACATGCAGCGCGAGTTCGGCCCGATTGCAAACGACGCCGTGGACAAACTCGGCCGCGAAGTTTCAGGCGCGGAGCTCAAGGCGATGTTCTGGAAGGAATATGTCGAACGCAGTTCGCCGTGGCAGCTCAAGAAATTTGAGACCGAAAGCAAAAACGGCGTCGTGAAATGCCGCGCGAAGATGTTGCGCGACGGGAAGCCCGTGGACTTCAAGGGCGAAGGCAACGGTCCGCTCGCCGCGCTCGTCAACGGTTTTTCCCTGGTGGGCGTTTCGCGTTTTGAAATCTCCAATTACAGCGAGCACGCCTTGAGCAGCGGCGAAACGGCGGCGGCGATTGCCTACATCCAGGTCAAAACCAACGACGGCAAAACCCGCTGGGGCGCCGGCGTGGACACCAACATCGAACTCGCCTCGGTGCGCGCCGTGTTGAGCGCGCTGAACCGGCTGTGATTCCGTGCGCTTCCTGATTCCAACCCTGGGTTTATTGCTGGTTTTCAACCCTCAAATCGGCTCTGCCAAACAGAAAGCCAGGCCGCAGGTGAATCAGGAGCAGCGTAACGCCGGCTTCCGGCAACTTTTCACCGCCGATTTTTCGGAATGGGACCGGAACCACGATGGCACGCTCGACCTCAAGGAACTTAGTGCGGTCATTGAAAATCCGCAGGTGCGCGACACTGATGCGGCCGTGGCAGTTTATTTCCACCGACGGCTCCAAACCGACGAGGAGGAAAAAACCAATGGCCTAACGCTAGCCGACGCGATGGCGCTGGCGGATGATCCGGCCATCCAGAAAAATATTTCCGCCAAGGCCTGGCACATTGAGAGCATCAACCACACCCTGTTTGCGCCGGGAGATCCCAACCTGCTGACGTTTCATCAGGGCGGCATCGGCGATTGTTATTTGCTGGCGGTCATCGGCACACTGGTGTTCCAGCATCCATACACGGTGCGTTCCATGATTCAGCCGCAGGCGGATGGCGGATTTCAGGTAAACTTCGGCAACGGCAAAGTCGTGAAAGTGGCACCGTTGACGGACGCGGAACTGATCATGGGCGCGATTGAAGGTCGCAACCACGGCGTCTGGCTCTCGGTTTTGGAAAAAGCCTACGCGCAAATCGCCGAGGAGGCAAAAGAACGGAAGACCGGCGAGGACTTTGAGGGCGACGACGCGGTGACGACGGATTTCATCGGCCACGGCGGTTATTACGGTCCGGTGATTGTGCTGTTGACCGGCCACAAGATTTCCGGCGCGGCGTTTCCACGCTGGGTGAAGGAGAATCCGACGACAGGCCTGCAGCGTGCGCATGACCTGCTCACCAAGCTTTCCGCCGAGCACAAGTTGATGGCAATTTGTGTCAATGGCGACAAATCCCGGCCGCGCCCCAAGGGCATCGCCGGCGGACACATTTATGGCGTGCTCGGCTACAATCCGGCTACACGCTTGGTGACAGTGTTCAACCCGTGGGGCAACCATTTCAAACCCGCCGGACCGGCGGGATTGGTCAACGGCTATCCGACGCAGCACGGTTTGTTTGAAGTTCCGCTGGACGAATTTGTCCAAGTATTCGCCGGGTTCACTTACGAAACCGACAAGCTGGCAGCTACTGTGCATTGAATCCGGCATTACAGGAATTTCGCCTCGCCAAAACCGGCGCGGGCGTATAGTTTCCGCGACCATTATGAATTTGCGCCGCGCATTATTTTCAGGGGGTGTCGTTGTGGTTTTTACCGCCGCCGGACTTTTCGCGGCGGACAACTCCACCGGCGGCGCCGTGACTTCGCCGGCCGTTTATGTGCCGGACATGTCGCACGCAAACGGTCCGCTGCCCGACGGCGTGCTGGCTTGGAACAGCCTGACTTTGGAAACAAACGTCGAGACCGGCCAGGAACTCGCGCGGTTCACCTTCGGTTTCACGAATGTGGCGACGCGCGCGGACATCTCGCTGGTCACCAACGTCGTCACGACCGCCAGTCTCACCACGACCAACATCACCGCCGTGACCAATTTCACGCCGGTCAGCGTGGTGATAACGGACACTCACGCGTCGTGCGGCTGCACCACGGCACAACTGCCGCAGAAGCCCTGGATCATTCCGCCCGGCGGCACCGGCAATTTTGGCGTGACGGTAAATCTGGCAGGCCAGACCGGCATGTTGTTCAAAATGATCACCGTCTTCACCGACAAGGGGTCAAAGGATTTGTTCATGCGAATCAACATACAGCCGCTGGTGATTCCCAGCCTGACCGACGCCGAACGGGCGCGCGACGTGGAAATCGCCAAAGCCGACCGGCAGGCTGTTTTCAAAACCGATTGCGCCACCTGCCATGTCAGGCATGCGGAAGGCAAATACGGCAAGCCGCTTTACGACATGGTTTGCGCCGTCTGCCACGAGACGGAACACCGCGCCGCCACGGTGCCGGATTTGCATAATCTCAAAGTTTCCACCAACGACGAATTCTGGCGCACATGGATCGCCCACGGCCGGGCCGGCTCGCTCATGCCCGCGTTTTCCACCGCCGATGGCGGCCCGCTGAACGACATGCAAATCGCCACGGTGGCCGCCTATTTGAACACGGCGATCCCCCCGCAGCCCGTTCCGGCGGCGACGAATGCCCCGGCGTCAAAATGATGCCTGCTTGCGGAATTTTTTCCGCGCGGTATGCTGTCAACCATGACAGCAAAACAGGTTGACGCAAGCAATCACGGCAAAATCTCCGAACTCGGCCGGCGGGTCTTGGGTGGCGGGCAGATTTCCCGCGACGAGGCGCTGTGGCTTTTCCATCTCGAAGGTTCCGCAGATATTTTTGACCTGCTGTCGTGGGCCAACCGCATCCGCGAACAGTTCAAGGGCAACAAAATTCATCTCTGTTCGATCGTGAACATCAAAGCCGGCGCCTGTTCGGAAAACTGCCGGTTTTGCGCGCAGTCGGCGTTTTACCAGACGGAGTCGCCGCGTTACAGCCTCGTGGAATCCGAGACCGTCCTCGCCGCCGCCGCAGAGGCAAAAACCAACGGCGTCACCGGCCTGGGGCTTGTCGCCGCCTGGCGCGGTCTGGAGGAAGGCCCGGTGCTGGACGAACTTTGCGAGCGGTTCGAGGAATTGAAACGGAGCGGCCATGCGCGCCCGGACGCATCGCTGGGCATCATCAAAAACCAGCGCGTGGCCGACCGGCTCCGCGCCGCCGGCGTCGAATGCTACAACCACAACCTCGAAACCTCCCGGCGGTTTTATCCACAGGTTTGCACCTCACACACCTACGAGGAACGCGTCCAGACCGTCCGGCATTTGAAACAGGCCGGCATCGGCATCTGCTCCGGCGGCATCATCGGCATGGGGGAAACGCGCGAAGACCGCTGCGACCTCGCGTTTTCGCTCAAGGAAATCGGCGCAAATGTCGTGCCCATCAACATCCTCAATCCGGTTCCCGGCACGCCGTTTGCCGGCAACACTCCCCTGCCCGTCCTGGAAATCCTGAAAACCATCGCCTGCTTCCGCTTTATTTTGCCGCGGCAGGAAATCAAAATTGCCGGCGGGCGCACCGTGAATCTGCGCGACTGCCAGAGCATGATCTTCATGGCCGGCGCGAGCGCGCTGATGGTCGGCAACTATCTCACCACACTGAACCAGCCCGTGGAAAAGGATTTGCAGATGCTCAAGGACCTCGGCCTCGATCCGAGCTGGGACAAACACGGATTCAGCGACCAGAAGGAAACCGGCTGCGGGTGCGGAAAAGAAAGTTGCGAGACGGAAGCCGTGACGACCTGATTTCCAACTCGAAGGCGTAAAGTTCGGAAAATACTTTGCGTCCCGGCAACTTTGCGTGAAATTCTCCGCGTGCAGAAGCTCGGCAAAAATCACGGCGGCTACCACGGCGAGACGATTGACATCCGCGCCACGCTGCGCGAGATCGAAATCGCGGCGCAGTCGCGCGGCTGGGCTTCGGAAATTTTCCTTGAGCAGGACGATTTCAAGTGGCTTGCACTCCATCGCCCGCCGATTTCAATCCACAATCCAAAACCGTCAGTGCGCATTTACATCAGCACCGGCATCCACGGCGATGAACCCGCCGGGCCGCTGGCGGCGTTGAAGCTGATCCGGGAAAACCGCTGGCCGGAGAGCGCGGAGGTTTTTCTGCTGCCCTGCCTGAATCCCGCCGGCTTCACGCTGAACCGGCGTGAGAATGCCGATGGCATTGATTTGAACCGCGATTATCGCAATCCGAAATCCGCCGAGGTCCGCGCGCACATCGCGTGGCTGGAGCGGCAGCCGAAATTCGATTTGTATCTCTGCCTGCACGAGGACTGGGAATCGCACGGTTTTTACCTCTACGAGCAAAACCCGGATTCCAAACCGTCACCGGCGGAAAAGATGATCAAGGCCGTCCAAAAGGTTTGTCCGATTGATTTTTCGGAAAACATCGAGGGCCGCGCGGCGAAAGGCGGAATCGTGCGTCCCAACATTTTGCCGCACGAACGGCCTGACTGGCCAGAGGCGTTTTATCTCATCACCCGGAAATCCCGGCAGGGCTACACGCTCGAAGCGCCGTCGGATTTTCCGCTGCAAACGCGGGTGGATGCCTTGGTGACTGGCGTCAATGCGGCGCTGGCTGGATGAATCGCAACAAGCCGGCGGCGACAGAGCGTCAGGGAGCCGCAGCCGGTGCCGTCAAGTTGGCGCGATCCAGCCGCACAGCGAAGGGAACCGGCAGCTCTTCGATGATTTTTGTTCCGCCGCTCACTTCGGCCACCTTCGGAGCATCGTGCAATTCGAGGACGATGATTTCATTCCAGCCCTGCTTGAGCCACTGGCGGGGCAAAAACAGGGAGCGCAGGCCGCCGCGATCCCAGAACCGGCCGAGGTTGTGGCCGTTGACCCACACGGCGCCCATGCTCCAATTTCTCATGTCGAGAAACGTGCCGCCGACTTTGTCCAGCGTGAACGTGCCGCGATAAAATGTCGGCCCGGCGTGTGCCGCGTCGGACGCCTTGAAATTATCCACGCTGTTGAATGGGAGTGAATAAATCTGCCAGCCGCTCAGTTCCTGGCCGTCGAGCGATGCGCCGCCGATCAATCCTTTCCGGGCAAGATCCGGCGATTGCGCATTGACCACCACGCTGATGCGGCCAAGATTATAGACGAGCAAATCCAGCGTCGCCGGACCGGCGGTTTCCGGCAGCTCGATTTTGTTGCTGTCCAGTCCGTCACCGACAAATGAGGTGCCGACGGCTTTGCCGTTGACCATGACGATGGTGTAATCCTGCGCCGTTTTCAGTTCGAGTTTGCCTTTCAAGCCGTTCGGAAAAATTTTGCGGTAAAGGACGAAGCCGTAATCCTGATTGAGGTCCTCCATGGAAACGGTTTTCTCCGAGACCAGCGCCGGCTTGCGCGGCAGGGTTTGGAGCAATGGCTCCGCCTGATCCAGTTTGATGGCCGGAATTTCGATGACCGGTGGTTCGGCGGGCGCGGCGGGCGGATTGATTTTCAAGCGCGCGGTCAGCAAGTCGCGCAATGCGCGGTATTTTTCGGTCGTCCGTCCCGCCTCATCAACCGGGGCGTTGTAATCGTAGCTGGTCTGCACCGGCAGGTATTCGTCACAACCGTTGTCAAAGCCGAAATTTGACCCGCCAAAAAACATGTAGAGGCAGAACGAAACATTGTGATCCAGCAAAAAGGTCACGGAGTTGGTTATTTCCGGGATGGTGGAATTCTTGGTGGCAATCGGATCGCCCCAACCGCTGAACCAGGCCGTATAAATCTCGGGCGAATAAAATGGAAAATCGCCGACGGCCTCCGCGCTCTGCTGGATTTTTTGCTCGCTGGTCAGCCCATTGCGCCCATACATCAAGCCGGGCACGCGCAGTTCGGAACGGCTCCAGGTGCGGGTGGTTGGATCACAGGTGAACAGCAGGCCGTCGAAGCCGGCCTCTTTGAAAACCCTTGTCAGCGCGACCATGTAATCGTTGTTCGTCGGCCCGGTGATGCCAAATTCATTTTCAACCTGAACCATCAGCAGCGGCCCGCCCTTGCTTACCTGCAAATCGCCAACCTGTTTGTAAACCTGTTCCAGATACTTGCGGCACCAACCGAGCCACCGGGGATCGGCGGTGCGAATCTTCACGTCCGGGTATTTCAACGTCCACGACGGAATGCCGCCATACTCGATCTCCGCGCAGCAATACGGGCCGGGCCGCAGCACGGCCCACATTCCATTTTCCTGGCAGAGCTTGAGCACCCGCCGCACATCCGTCATCCCGGTGAAGTCAAATTTTCCCTCCTTCGTTTCCAACTGGTTCCAGAAAAGGTAGAAGCTGATGGTGTTCAAGCCCATCGCCTTGGCCTGCCGGATGCGCGTTTCCCAGTCCTCCGGCTGGACGCGACCGAAGTGCATTTCGCCGGCGACCAGCAGCGTGGGCTGGCCGTCAATGAAGAATTTATGATCGCGCGCCTCGAACTTGTGAGGCTTGCCGTCCGGCACGATGCCCGTGACCGTCTGGGCGGATAATTTGAGAGCGAAACCGGCGGCAACGAATCCAAGCAGGGCGAGCCGCGCAAAACGATGAGAATTCTGGTTGTTCATGGCATGAGAAAATTGGTGCTGTCGGAACGCTAGCGAAATGCAGCCCAACAGAGAAGTGGAAAATCAAATACCAGAGGCGAAAAAAAGGTGAAAAATGAAGTGAATCCATTTGCGGCCAAACCTTCAGCGCCGCTTCGCGCTTCGCCGCCCTTTTCTGGCATTTTCTCCAGCCGTTTTTTACATTTTTCGCCCGCGCGAGCCGACCCGGGCTATCATGGGAGGCGGATGCGATAAAATCGCTGGGGCACGCCGGCTGGAATGCCGTTCGTCATCCTGTAATTGCCGGACAGATCAAACCCATTGGTCGCCGTCCGGCTCCATTGCGCGATCGGAAGCGAAAGGTCGGTGGTGGACACCAGATAATTTGTGCCGCCCGCAGGGCCGTCGCCGCCGGCAAAAACCAGATTCGTTCCAGTCCGCGCCGCGGCCAGCGTCGGCTGCGGATTCAGACCATATTCAAATGCGCCCAAATCCGGCGCCGGGCCGGCGAAGGCAAAGCCGACGTTCGTGCCGGCATCAACCAAATCGCTGCTGCTGACCAGTTGCGCGAAGGCGATGTAAGGCAGATCGCCGTTGGTCTGGCGCGGCAGTGTCAGGAGACTTTCATCGAGCGTCATGAAATCGTTTGACGCAACGGTCACGGGCAACGTGAAATAATTAAAGCTCACGTCGCTGGCGCTTTGGTTGAGATTGGCAATTTCCGAGCCGCCCTTGTAACCGAGATTATTTTTCATCACCTGGTCAAAGCCGGCGCAATCGTTTGTGCCGCTGTCGTTGTTGGTGCTGCAGAGCATGTTGAAATTGGCGCCGCCGTTGCGATACGCGGTGTTGTCCAGCCACACCTGGCCGTCGAGATGATGGTTTGCATAAAAGCCGTTTGCGCGGTTTCTCACCGTGAGGCAATGCTCGACAACGTGATGCGGGATGGGAGTCGGATAGGAACCGCCCGAAACGCCGTAGCCGCCGGCCTTGATGCCGTTTCCATCGCCGGTGGAATTGACGAAGTTTGTGAAGTAACCATTGTAAAATGACCAGCAATTGCTGAACGTCACCACGGCAAACGCGTTGATGCAGTCGTAGCCGTCATCACTGTTGAACCAGGAGCGGCAGCCGCGGAGGATGTTCCCCTTGCCGGAAGTGTGGGCCGGGTGGCAGCCAAAGCCATCCGTGTTTCCGAGCGAACCGCTGTCCAGACCGCGATTATCGTAAGCATCGCAGTTCAACACGAGGTTGCTGGCGCCGTCGGTCAGATACCAGCCGTTGCCCATGCCGTCGTGCATCCGCAACTGCTCGAAGCGGTTGAAATTGGCGCTGGTGCTGGCAACACGAAAATTTTCCGACTGCGTGTGCGTGCCGGCAATCGTCACCTGCACACCCACCACGTCAAAGCCCTTGAACACGCAACTGCCCGCCGTGATTAAAAATGCCGTCACGCGATAACCATCCGGCTGGACGTTTGAACAATCGAACACCGGCAATTCGCCCGGGTAGGCGATGTAGCTGATGCCGCTCTTGGTAATGTTGTTGACGATCGCCCACGCGCTGTTGGTTGTCGTCAAATTCGCGTTGCTCAAGTAATAAGTCCCGCCGCGCAGATAGACCGTGTCGCCCGAAGACGCCACCGTTTGCGCCCGCATGATGGTCGCGAACGGACTGTTGCTCGTGCCGGTGTTTGAATCCACCCCGTTGGTGGCCACAAACCAGGTCGCGCAAAACGCCGGTGGTAAAATCAAAAACGAAAAGACGATGATGGCAAGCAGACGCTTCATTCGATGTTTATGGGCGAAAATATACTTCACCCGGACAGTTCCGCAATCGCCAAAAACGATGCCGGCTTGCAGGTGCGTCTCTTCAACGGTAAAACTCCCTCATGCGCGTGCCAACGGATGAACTGCTGAAGTCGGTTGAACTGGCCCTCGCCGGCAAACGGGACACCGCGCATCAACTCGTCCAGCAATACGAAGACAACGCCACCGCCGCGTGGATTAGGAACCTTTTGCGCTGATTTGCGTGGGAATTCTCACGCAAATCCAAGCTGCAAAAGGCAGTGCCGTGCTGCTCAAGCAGGAGGGCGACCCCGGCAACGCCAGCCATTGGCATCGCCGCGCCGGCCGGACAAACCATGTAGAAGACGAACCGCGCGCGGAACTGGCCGCCATCCGGGCCGAATTGACTGCGGATGGACACCGATGAACACGGACGTTCTTTCGGCATCAATGGGAGAAGGCGGCTCACCAAAATATTATCACCCAACAGTTTTTTGCATTTGACCTGCCTCCCATAATCCCGTGAACTGGTCGCATGACAAAGCTCTTCACCGTTTTCTCATCGCTCTTTTTGGCCGCGTCCGTTTTCGCCCAAACGCCGCCTGTCATTGACGTCTCACAAGCGCCCGCCCCGTTGTTTGACGACCCCGTCACCCACGGCGGCACCGACCCGTTTGTGATTTGGAATCCGGTGAAGAGCAAGTGGTTCATGTATTACACGCAGCGCCGTTCCAACATGGACAATCCGCACGGAGTTGATTGGGTGCATGGCTCGCCCATTGCCATCGCCACCTCGCCCGACGGCGTTCATTGGTCTTACCTTGGCCTGTGCAAAGGCGACCATGACCTTTCCGATCCGCTCGCCGCGCAAGGTGCCGGGCCCGAACCCGGCATCACCTGGTGGGCACCCTGCTTTCTCCGCGTCGGCGACAAGTTTCACATGTGGATTGTCCGCGTGGATGGCGTCTACACCAATTGGACCGGCAAACGGAACATCCTTCATTTCACCAGCGACGATGGCATCAATTGGAACTACCTCTCCACCTGCGCGCTCGCCGGCGACCACGTAATTGACCCCACGGTTTATCGCGTCGGCGACTTGTGGTATATGGTCTACAAGAATGAAGCCGCCGGTTCGCACACGTTTGTGAGCCAGAGCGCCGACCTCGAGAACTGGAGCAACGCCCGCCAAGCCGGGCCGGATGGCAGTCAGGAAGGGCCTTTTGTCTTTCGCTGGTGCGACAAATGGTGGCTCATCGTTGATCACGTCTCCGGTCACGGCCTACGCCTTTACACTTCCGAAAACGGCGTGGACGACTTCAAATACGTCACGACCATCCTCGACCAGCGCGACGGCACCCGCGACCAGGACAACGCCGTGGGACATCATCCCAGCGTGGTGGTCCAGTGGGTCGGCAACACCCAGCAATGCCTCATCTACTACTTCACCGAGTTCGACCGGCACGAATACATGCAACTGGCCGAACTGGAAATGGGCGCGGACGGCAAAGTCTTCTGCAATCGCAACAAGTTCGCCCCGCCGGCAAAGCCGCAGACCAACAACGACAAGCCATAAACCGCGTCTCCATCCGCGCCGAACTCAATTTGCGGCGCGGCGGGTGAATCTTTCGCCCGCCGTAACGCCGCTGCCAGTCGCCGGATTCAATCTTCCGGTTGAAAAATCGCCTTTGTCACTTGCCAGATGGCTTCTGTCAGCCAAAAGATCGCATCTGCCGGTTGGAAAATGGCTTCGTGCTGTTGACTTTTGACCATGTGCGGTCGCCGGATGGCATCTGTCAGTTGCCGGATGACATCGTGCTGTCGCCTTTTGACCACTGACAACCACCAAATCGCGTCTGTCAGTTGACTTATTGCATCTGTCCGTCGCCAAATGACCGCTGCCGGTCGGTTGATGACCTCTGCCGCCGGCAAAATCGCTGAAAACTGGGGGTTTTCGAGAAATTCCCTCCGGGCGAAGTCCTCTGAAACGAAATTAACCACGGATGGACACCGATGAACACGGATCGAAGCCCTGAAGGGGCGAAAGAAATTAGCCCAGGGTTGGCGCGCAGCGACTACCCTGGGTTTGCGTCCAACAAAATAATTCCCTTCGCCCGCAGGAGCGGGAGAAGGTGGCCGCAGGCCGGATGAGGGGCGTGGGGAAAAGCAATCTTTACCGCAGATGACGCGGATTGACGCTGCCAATTTTTCGGCGCAAACTCACCGCTGACCGTAATAACAAACACCGACCAAATAATTTAATTAACAATTTTGCGTAGCTACGGCTACGGGCTGCCCCGAAAACCACGAATTTTCCAAGCCCGTCAAGTAACCGTCCGAGCGCGCCCAAGTGGGCGCGGCTTGGCGTGTTCGCTTGACAGGCGCTTCGTGGTGCCTCGGGGCAGGACGCGACGAGTCCGCGCCTCTTCTTTTAGATTTCCCGTGGTTGATTTGCTCGCGAGCGAATCGCCATGCCTATCAGTTGGAACGAAATCCGACACAACGCCATCAAGTTCTCCGGCGAATGGAAAGGCGCGACCAGCGAGAGCGCCGAGAAACAGACTTTCTGGAACGAATTTTTTCAGGTCTTCGGCATCAAACGCCGCGTCGTCGCCAGCTTTGAAGAACCCGCCAAACGCATTTCAGGAACTTACGGCTTCATTGATCTGCTCTGGCGCGGTGTGCTGTTGGTCGAACACAAAAGTTTTGGCGAAGACCTCGGCAAAGCAAAAGCACAGGCATTTAATTACATTCAAGACCTTGCCAACGAAGGCCGTCACGCCGAAATCCCACGCTACATCATCATTTCAGATTTCGCGCGCATCGCGCTGCACGATCTGGAGCCGGAGGAACAGCGCGACCTGCCGCTCTTCGACAAACGGCGCGGCACGACCATTGAATTTCCGCTCGCGGATTTTCACCGGCACATCCACGACTTCGCCTTCATCCCCGGCTACAAGCAGCATACCTACAAGGAGCAAGACCCGATCAACATCGAAGCCGCTGAATTTCTCGGCCAGCTTCACGATGCGCTCGAAGCGGGCGGCTACACCGGCCATGACCTCGAACAATTTCTCGTTCGCATCCTCTTTTGTCTGTTTTCCGAGGACACCGGCATCTTTGAACGTGAATCGTTCCGCCTCTTCATCGAAAACCGCACCGCTGCCGACGGCTCGGACTTGGGACAAAACCTCGCGCACCTGTTTCAAATCCTCAACACGTCGCCGGAGAAACGCCAAACCAACCTCGACGAAACGCTCGCCGCGTTTCCATACGTCAACGGCGAATTGTTCAGCGAACATCTTGGCTTTGCCGCGTTCAACCGCGATATGCGTCAGGCGATTCTGGATTGTTCCGCGCGGGACTGGTCACGCATCTCGCCCGCGATTTTTGGTTCGCTCTTTCAATCCATCATGCAGCCGAAGGAACGGCGGCAGATCGGCGCGCATTACACCAGCGAACGCGACATCCTCAAAGTCGTCCATTCACTTTTCCTCGACGACCTCAACGAAGAATTCAAAGCCGCGCGCCGCAACGCCAAGGCGATGGAAAAATTTCATCAGAAACTCGGCTCGCTCACCTTTCTCGACCCCGCTTGCGGCTGCGGCAATTTCCTCGTCGTCACTTACCGCGAATTGCGCCTGCTCGAACTGGAAATCCTCAAGGAACTTTATAAAACCCAGGCCGCCCTCAAGCTCGACCTCAAGGCGCTGTGCCGCGTGGATGTTGACCAGTTTTATGGCATTGAGATTGAGGAATGGCCAGCGCGCATTGCGGAAGTTGCCATGTGGCTCGTTGACCACCAACTGAACATCAAAGTCTCCGAACATTTTGGTGAACAACTCCTGCGCCTGCCGCTCAAGAAATCTCCGCACATTAAAACAGGCAATGCGCTCCGGCTCGACTGGAAAAAAATTCTGCCGCCGGAAAAATGCAATTACGTCCTCGGCAATCCGCCGTTCGTCGGTAAGAAAGAACAAAACGCCGCGCAAAAGGCCGATATGAATTTCATTTGGGGTGACGAGGGAGGAACTGGAGTGCTTGATTTTGTCACTTGCTGGTATTTCAAGGCCGGAGATTATATTCGTGGCACACGCATCGTCGTTGGTCTTGTCTCTACAAATTCCATTTCACAAGGCGAGCAGGTTGGTGTTCTTTGGCGCGGTTTGCGCCGAAGATACACGCTACATATTCATTTTGCGCATCGTAGCTTTGCGTGGGCAAGTGAAGCGCGTGGCAAAGCGCACGTTCATGTTGTGATTATCGGCTTCGCTGCATTCGACCGAGCAGATAAAACGATTTTTGAATATTCAGATTCAAAGGCAGAGCCGTTGAAAATTGCAACCGGAAGGATTAACCCTTATCTCGCGGATGCAGTTGATGTTTTGCTTTTCAAACGTGGCAAGCCGCTTTGCGACGTTCCAGAAATTAATTATGGCAGCATGGCAAATGATCGCCGGAAGCAAGACAAAGGGCTTGGAAATTTAATTCTCAATCGTGAGACCCGCGCTGCAATCCTCGCGGAAACTCCCGAACTTGAACCATTCATACGGCCATTTGTTGGAAGCGAGGAATTTCTAAATGGAACAGAGCGGTGGTGTTTATGGCTTGCTGGCGCGTCTCCTTCGTTAATTCGCAAAAGCAAATTAGTTCAAAATCGCATCGAAGCGGTTCGTCAGGCACGGCTTGAAAGTGGTAGGGCAGAAACTGTTCGGCTTGCAACAACCCCGACGCTATTCGGTGAAATTCGTCAGCCAACGACTGATTATCTATTATTGCCGAAGGTGTCTTCAGAGGAGCGGCCATATATGCCGTTGGGTTTTCTGACTCCACAATTTATTGCGAACGGAAGTTCTTTGATTATTCCTGATGCAAGATTGTATGAATTCGGAATTCTTTCGTCAGTAGTTCACATGGCCTGGATGCGATACACGGGTGGACGCCTTGAAAGTCGTTATCAGTATTCGAGCCAGATTGTTTACAACAATTTTCCGTGGCCGAGTCCCACGCCGGAGCAGCGCGAGCGCGTGGAGGAAAAAGCGCGGGCGGTGCTGGCCGCGCGCGAACCGCATTTGCCGCCGCGTGGCCTCGGCACGCTCGCCGACCTTTACGACCCGCTCTCCATGCCGCCCGCTCTGGCCAAGGCTCACGCCGAACTGGATCGCGCCGTCGAGAAATGTTACCGCCCAGAACCCTTCGACTCCGACCGCCAGCGAGTTGAATTCCTTTTCACCCTCTACGAAAAACTCACCGCGCCGCTGTTGCCAGTGACGCCAAAAACCAAAACCCGGCGGTCACAGAACGCCGTAACTCCGCAACAGCGCAAGCAACGAACACCGGGCTTGTCAGATCAAACCCCGCCTTTGGTTTGAATTCGCGGCAATTCGTGCAATCCATGTCAGAAACTTTGCGCCTTGGCGTCTTGGCGTTAAAATCCGTTCGTGTATTTGGCGTGGTTCGCGGTTCACCCTCATCCGGCCTGTGGCCACCTTCTCCCATCCGATGGGAGAAGGAATTTATTTTGTGGGATGATTACCCAGGGTAGGCTCGCATCCGCCTTCATCCAATTTCGGCGCGACGAGCCAACCCTGGGCTAATTTCCTTTACGCCTTCAGCGTATTTTCAATTTGCGCGGATTTGTGAAATTCGTGTCGAAGTTTGGGATTCGTTTAACTCGTCCCTCCGAATCCGTGTTTATCCGTGTGAATCCGTGGTTAAGAATAATTTTCCATCCCCGCGCAGGAGCAGACCCGCCGTCGCTGCGCTATGGCGTGGCAAGCCGGGTTAACTTTCATACGCTTCCATTCCAACACAGGAGCACACTGGGTTTCTATCCCCAAACACGTTGTCCACCCGGCTGACGTGCGGCCAGAATTTGTAGTCGTGCAAATCCTTCGCCGGGAACGCCGCCTGTTCGCGCGAATACGGCCGGTTCCAATTGTCGCTGGCAATCTGGTCCGCCGTGTGCGGCGCGTTCTTGAGCAGATTGTTTTTCGCGTCCACAGTGCCGTTTTCCACGGCGGTCATTTCGGCGTGGATGGCGATCATCGCGTCGCAGAAACGATCCAGCTCGTATTTGGATTCGCTTTCCGTCGGCTCCACCATGAGCGTGCCGGCGACCGGGAACGAGAGCGTCGGCGCGTGAAAGCCGTAATCCATCAGCCGCTTCGCCACGTCCTCGGCGGTGACGCTGTGGAACGCGCGCAAATCCAGGATGCACTCGTGTGCGACCAGACCGTTGCTGCGGTAGAGCGTCGGGAAATATTTTCCCAGCCGCTTGGAAATGTAGTTCGCGTTAAGGATGGCGAACTTCGTCGCCTCGGTCAGCCCGTCCGCGCCCATCATGGCGATATACATCCACGAAATCGGCAGGATGCCCGCGCTGCCCCACGGCGCGGCGGCAACGGGGCCAATCTGCGATTTCAAATTTGAAATTTGAGATTGTTTAAGCCGCGCGGTGAACCGCGGATGGCTCGGCAGGAATTTGACCAGATGTTTCGCCACGCCGATCGGCCCGACGCCGGGGCCGCCGCCGCCGTGCGGAATGCAAAACGTCTTGTGCAGGTTCAGGTGGCAGACGTCCGCGCCGATGAAGCCGGGCGAAGTCAGCCCCACCTGCGCGTTCATGTTCGCGCCGTCCATGTAGACCTGCCCGCCGTTCGCATGGATGATGTCGCAAATGTCCCTGATGCTGTCCTCGAAAACGCCGTGCGTGCTGGGATAAGTGATCATGAGACACGACAAATCATTTTTGTGCGCACCGGCCTTGGCGCGGAGATCGGCCACGTCAATATTGCCGTTGGTGTCGCACGCAATGGCAACGATTTTCATCCCGGCCAGCGCCGCGCTGGCGGGATTCGTGCCGTGCGCGGAAGTCGGGATGAGGCAGACGTTGCGGTGCGCCTCGCCGCGCGACTCGTGCCAGGCGCGGATGACGAGCTGACCGGTGTATTCGCCCTGCGATCCGGCGTTGGGCTGCAACGATATGCCGGCGAAGCCGGTGATTTCCGCCAGCCAGTCTTCGAGGTTCTGGAAGAGAATCTGGTAGCCGCGCGCCTGCGCCAGCGGCGCGAAGGGGTGGATTTTCGCAAACTCCGGCCACGAAATGGGCAGCATTTCCGCCGCCGCGTTCAGCTTCATCGTGCAGGAGCCGAGCGGAATCATCGAGGCCGTCAGCGAGAGGTCGCGCGATTCGAGCCGCTTGATGTAGCGGAGCATCTCGGTCTCGCTGTGGCAGCGGTTGAAGACGGGATGCTGGAGGAATTTGGACTGGCGATTGGCGATTGACGATGATTGACCGGCCGCAAGTTCTTCGACGGTGAATTCGGGAGTCTTGTCACCATTGAAAATCTGCCAGATTTTGGCGATGTCCTTGGCGCGGGTGGTTTCGTCAAGCGAGATGCCCAGCGTGTTTTCGCCGATGACACGGAAATTCATCCGGTGCGCCACGGCAATTTCCAAAATGCCGGCGGCAGACGATTTCGCGACCTCAACGCGCAGCGTGTCGAAAGAATTCTGCGCGGAGAGCTTGCAACCAAGCTTCACCAGACCGGCGGCAAGAGTTTGAGTCAGGACATGGATGCGCAGCGCGATTTGCTTCAAACCTTCCGGCCCGTGATAAATGGCGTAGAGCGACGCCATGTTCGCCAGCAGGGCCTGCGCGGTGCAGATGTTGCTCGTGGCCTTCTCGCGGCGGATGTGCTGCTCGCGTGTGCCCAGCGCGAGGCGCAACGCCGGTTTGCCGCGCGAATCTTTGGACACGCCGACGAGGCGACCGGGCATCTGGCGTTTGAATTCATCGCGCGTGGCGAAAAACGCGGCGTGCGGTCCGCCATAGCCGAGCGGCACGCCGAAGCGCTGCGCGCTGCCGACGGCGATGTCCGCGCCGAACTCGCCCGGCGGTTTGATGAGCGTCAGGGCCAGCAAATCCGTGGCGACGGCGAGCATCGCGCCGGCGGCATGGGCTTTTTCCCCGAAACCGGAGCAATCGTGAATCGCACCGAACGTGTCGGGATATTGCACCAGCGCACCGAAAACTTTTTCACTGAACGAAAACGTTTTGTGGTTGCCGACGACCACTTCGATGCCGAGCGCCTTCGCGCGGGTCCGAACAACCTCGATGTTCTGCGGATGGCAGGTTTCGGAGACGAAAAAGATGTTCCGCTCATCCTTCAGCCTGTGGCACATGGTCATCGCCTCGGCACAGGCGGTGGCCTCGTCAAGCAGCGAGGCGTTGGCGATGTCGAGCGCGGTGAGATCGCTGACCATCGTCTGGAAATTCAGGAGCGCTTCAAGCCGGCCCTGTGAAATCTCTGCCTGATACGGCGTGTATTGCGTATACCAGCCGGGGTTTTCCAAAACATTGCGCTGGATGACCGCCGGCGTGATGCAATCGTAAAAGCCCATTCCGATGAACGAGCGGAAGATATTGTTTCCGCCGGCGATTTTTTTCAACCCGGCGAGCGCTTCGGCCTCGCCACGCGCGGCGGGCAGGTTCAGTTTTTTGCCGAGGCGGATTTTTTTTGGAACCGCCGCGTCAACGATCCCGTCGAGGTTTTTGAAGCCGATTTGCGCGAGCATTTCGGCTGCGTCACTTTCGTTTGGGCCGACATGGCGGCGAACAAATTGATTGGAATGGTCAGTCAGTTTTTCAGTCAAAGCCATCTGTGGAAATTACGGTTCCACGGTGGCAAAGCAAAGACGTATTTTCGTCAAAATGGGTGTTAAAATCCAAAACCAAGGCACACAACGGGTTTGGCCACAAGCTAAATCAAGCCACAACTAATGGTGTTTTTGAGGCAAAAATTCTTCAAATAAACATTGTGCGAAAATGGCGGTTTTTATACAATTTTCCTGCCTGAAATTTAGTGCTCGCGGGTGAGCTTTCTGTAAATTTTTATGTCCAATGAATCTGATTTGGCCGGGGTGGAGAACCAGCCGGGAACAAGCGCGGTTGAGAAATACGATGCTTCCAAAATTGACAAGCTCGAAGGCTTGGAAGCGGTTCGCAAGCGGCCCGGCATGTATATCGGCGACCCGGACGAACGCGGGCTGCATCACAGCGTGTTCGAGGTCCTCGACAACTCGATTGACGAGCATCTGGCCGGCTATTGCAAGAAGATCGAGGTGACGATCAACGTGGATGGATCGGTGTCCATCCGCGACGACGGTCGCGGCATCCCGGTGGACATGCATCCGAAGTTCAAGATGCCCGCCGTCGAGCTGGTTCTCACCAACCTGCACGCGGGCGGAAAATTCGGCCAGGGCGCCTACAAATACTCCGGCGGCCTGCACGGCGTCGGCGCGAAATGCGTCAACGCGCTTTCCGACTGGTTCAGGGTCGAGGTCTCGCGCGACGAAAAGGTTTATTCGATGGAATTCGAGCGCGGCAAGACGACGCAGAAACTCGAAGTCATCGGCAAATCCAAAAAGACGGGCACACTGATCACGTTCAAGCCCGACCCGACGATTTTCACCATCACGACGGAGTTCAAATTTGACATCCTGGCGAACCGGCTGCGCGAGCTTGCGTTCCTGAATCCGGGCATCGAAATCGTGCTCAAGGACGAGCGCGTCGAGAAGCTGGAGACGTTTTTTTTCCGCGACGGCATCGAACAGTTTGTCCATCAGCTCGGCAAGAGCAAGCAGCCGCTGCATCCCAAGCCCATTTCGATTTCAGGAAAACGGCCCAGCAAGATTGACGGCAAGGAGGAGGACGTGTTTGTGGATTGCGTGATGCAATACACCGACAGCTACAGCGACCAGATTCTCTGCTTTGCCAACTCCATTCCGAACACCGACGGCGGCACGCACCTGACCGGCTTCCGCTCCGCGCTCACCCGCGCCGTCAATCAATACGCCAAGCAGAACAATCTGCTGAAGGAAAAGGACCCGACGATTTCCGGCGATGACGTCCGCGAAGGGCTGGTCTGCGTGTTGAGCGTGAAGCTGCCGAATCCGCGCTTCGAGTCGCAAACGAAGGTGAAGCTGGTGAACACGGAAATTGACGGCATTGTTGCATCCGTTGTTTATGACGGGTTGATGACGCATTTCGATGCGAATCCCGGCGTCGCCAAGAAAATCATCGAAAAAGGCCTGCTCGCGGCGCGGGCGCGCGAGGCGGCCCGCAAGGCGCGCGAAACGGTCCGCAAAGGCGCGCTCACCGGCGGCGGCCTGCCCGGCAAGCTGGCCGATTGCTCCGACCGCGACCCGGCGAACACCGAGCTGTTCATTGTCGAGGGTGACTCCGCCGGCGGCTCGGCCAAACAGGGACGCGACCGGAAATTCCAGGCCATCCTGCCGATTCGCGGCAAACTCATCAACGTCGAGAAGGCGCGCCTGGACAAGGTGCTTCAAAACAACGAAATCCGCACGATGATCACCGCCGTCGGCACGGGCATTGGCGACGGCGAGGGCGAGGGCGCGTTCACCATCGAAAAGCTCCGCTACCACAAGATCATCATCATGACCGATGCGGACGTGGATGGATCGCACATTCGCACGCTGTTGCTGACGTTTTTCTACCGGCAGATGCCCGCGCTGGTCAAAAGCGGTTTCATCTATATCGCGCAGCCGCCGCTCTATCAGATCACGCGCAAAAAACGCGTGGAATACATTGATGACGACGCGCGGTTGAACAAGATCCTGCTCGAACTCGGCACCGAGGAGGTGCGGCTGAAGAACCTGTCTGACAACACGGAATTGTCGCAAAAGCAGCTCGAGGAAATCCTGGAACTGCTCGAAACGCTCCACAAATACGCCGACGCCCTGAAACGCCACGGCGGCAACTTCGCGGAATACGTCGAACACCGCCAGAAAAAGACCGGCGACCTGCCAAAGCATCTGATCAAGGTGCGCGACGGCAACGACGAGACGGTCCTTTACTTCCACACCGAGGACGAACTCGAGGAATTCGGCGCGAAGAACGCCGACTTGAAGTTGTTCGGCAACGAGGAGGAGGGCGACACGACCACCATCGAGAAGAAAAACGGCTCGACCCGGCGCGCACGGCACATCGAGCTGCACGAAAGCAAGGCCGTCGCCGAACTGCTGGCCAGACTCGACAAGAAGGGCTTCAGCATTGAGCACTACGCCGGACAGGACAAGCCGCTGTTTGAATTGATCGAAGGCGAGGGCGATCGCGCGACGGTGACGCCGCTGTTTTCCATCCCGGAGATTTTGGCGGGGGTGAAGGAGGTCGGCCGGCGCGGCCTGTCCATCAAACGCTTCAAGGGCCTCGGCGAAATGAACGCGCACGAGCTGTTTGACACGACGATGAACCCGGCCCGGCGCAAGCTGCTGCGCGTGGACCTCACCGACGCCGTCGAAGCCGAGGAAATGTTCACGAAGCTGATGGGCGAGGAAGTTGAGCCGCGCCGCCAGTTCATCGAAGACAATGCGCTCAACGTGCGGAACCTGGACATTTAATTTCGTCTGCGGAAAATTTTTATGGCTGAATCCCAAACACCAAATGATTTGCCGGTGACCAACACGCCGCTGTTCGCCTCGGGCGAAAAAATCGCCAAGGTCAACGTCGCCGAGGAAATCAAGAACTCGTTCCTGGACTACTCGATGTCCGTGATCATCTCGCGCGCCCTGCCGGACGCGCGCGACGGCCTCAAGCCCTCGCAACGCCGCATCCTGCTGGCGATGCACGATCTCTCGCTGTTTCCGAACCGCCAGCACCGCAAGTGCGCCAAGATCTGCGGCGACACCAGCGGCAACTACCATCCGCACGGCGAAGCGGTGATTTACCCGACGCTCGTCCACATGGCGCAGCCGTGGGCGATGCGCGAACGGCTCGTGGACGGCCAGGGCAATTTCGGCTCCGTCGAAGGCGACCCGCCCGCCGCCATGCGTTACACCGAGGCGCGCATGACGCACCTCGGCGCCGCACTGATGGAGGACATGGACCAGGACACGGTGGATTTCATCCCGAACTACGACGAGACCCGCACCGAGCCGACGGTTTTCCCCGCCGCGTTTCCGAATTTGCTCGTCAACGGCGGCACGGGCATCGCCGTCGGCATGGCCACGAACATCGCGCCGCACAACTTGGGCGAGGTCGTTGACGGCGTTTGCGCGCAGATTGACGACCCGGACATCACGGTCAAGGATTTGATGAAATTCATCAAAGGCCCGGATTTCCCGACCGGCTGCATGGTGTGCGGGCTGGAAGTCATCAAGGAATATTTCACGACCGGTCGCGGCAGCATCAAGGTCCGCGGCAAGGTCGGCATCGAGGAACACAAGGGCGGCAAGGAACAGATTGTCATCACGGAAATTCCCTACAACGTCAACCGCGCGGTGCTCGTCGAGCGCGTGGCCGAACTGGTGAACGAGAAAACGCCGGGCTTCACCGACATCACGGCCATCCGCGACGAGTCGGACGAAAACACGCGCGTGGTCATCGAACTCAAGCGCGACGCCATCGCCAAGGTTGTCATCAACAACCTTTACAAACAGACTTCGCTGGAATCGAGCTTTGCCGTCAACATGCTGGCCATTGACCACGGCCGGCCCAAGACGCTCGGCCTGAAGGAAATCATCAATTGCTACATCGAGCACCGCCGCGAAGTGGTGCTGCGCCGGACGCGGTTCCAGTTGAAGAAGGCCGAGGAACGCGCGGAAATCCTGGAAGGCTACCTCTGCGCGCTGGCCAACCTCGATGAGTTCATCCGCATCATCCGTGGCAGCAAAAACCGCGACGAGGCCCGCATCAAACTGCTCGCGTTCGAGTGGACGCGGAAACAGGTCGAGCAATGGAACATTTTGATCCGCAGCGAGTCGCGCCTGGACAATGGCCGTTATTCCCTGACCGAGCGGCAGGTGGACGCGATTCTGGAATTGCGCCTCTACCAGTTGACCGGCCTGGAAATTGACAAGGTCGAAGCCGAATACACGGAACTCCTCGCGCGCATCAAGGATTTGATGGACATCCTCGCCAAGGAAGCCCGCGTGATGGCCATCATCAAGGCCGAACTGAAGGTCATCAAGGAAAAATTCGCCACGCCGCGCCTGACCGCGCTGGTCCCCGACGAAGGCGAAATCAACATTGAGGACCTCATCGCCAACGAAGGCGTCATCATCACGCTCACGCACAACGGCCTGCTCAAGCGCACGAACGTCTCCAGCTATCGCGCCCAGCGCCGCGGCGGCAAGGGCGTCATCGGCATGACAACCAAAGAAGGCGTGACGGACGAGGACAACGATTTCATCGAGCATCTGTTCACCGCCAGCACGCACGATTACCTGATGTTTTTCACGAACACCGGTCGCGTGTATGTCGAGCGCGTGCATGAAATTCCCGACATGGGCCGCGCCGCCAAGGGCCGGAGCATCGCCAACCTGCTCGAATTGAAGGCGGGTGAAACCATCGCCGCACTCATCCGCGTCCAGTCCAAGACCAACGCGAACAAGGAAGACGCGACCTGGGAGCAGCCCGGCGAACTCTTCTTCGCCACGAAACAGGGCACGGTGAAGAAGACCTCGCTCAACGAATTCACCAACGTGCGCAAGGGCGGCATCATCGCCATCACCATCGAGCCGGGCGACACGCTGATTGACGTCAAACTGACGCGCGGGAGCGTCATTGAAAAAGACGAGGTAAAAGATCCCGGCGACGGTGTCGTGCTGATCACCCATGACGGCATGAGCATCCATTTCAACGAGTCGGACGTTCGTTCCATGGGCCGGTCCGCCGCCGGTGTGCGCGGCATCAATTTGTCAAAAGGCGACGAGTTGGTCGCGCTGGCCATCGTCGTGCCGGACGCCAAACTGCTGGTCGCCGGCGAAAACGGCATTGGCAAACGCACCGACTTCGAGGAATACCGCATCCAATCGCGCGGCGGCAAGGGCATCATCACGATGAAGACCACCGAGAAGACCGGCGCGGTCGTCGGCGCGCTCACCGTGCGCGACGCGGATGAAATCATGCTCATCACCGTCAAGGGCCAGATGGTGCGCACCTGCGTGAAGGACATTCGCGAAGCAGGTCGCAACACCCAGGGCGTCAAGCTCATCGAACTGGAATCCGGTGACAAGCTTCAAGCCATCGCGTCCGTCATCGGCGAGGACAAGGAAGATTCCGCCGAAGACACCGCGTTGGCAAAATGATTTTAAGAATCCATCGGACGTCAAGGAACCATCCGCGCCCGGTTTCCCAGACCCGATGGCTGACGCAAGAGCATCATGAATAGAAGCATTTTGGCCGTGTTTTTTCTGGCCGTCTCGGTTGCGTGCCTCCGCGCCGCCGTCACCAATGAGATTATTTTGCCGTCCCTCTACCAGCCGGTTTGGAATGGCGGTTTCAGCCCGTTGTCCCCTTCCCTGGGAATGCCGGCGCAGGGAATCACCACCAACCAGCCGCGCTGGGAAGCCAGCGCCAGCCTGGGATTTACATTGACCCACGGCAACAGTGACACCCTTTTGAGCGCCGCCACCTTCAGCGCGCACCGAAACGATCTGACCAATGAATGGTTTCTCGGCATGGACGGAACCTATGGCGAAAACACCGGCGTTGAAAACGCCGAGTCCGTCCACGGTTTCGGACAATACGACCATCTCTACACCAGTCGCGTATATGGTTATATTCGCGCGGATGCGTTGCACGACGGCATCGCGGACGTGGTTTATCGCGCCACCATCAGCCCCGGCGTGGGATATAATTTTATCAAGACGAAAAAAGCCCTCCTGGCCGGAGGCATCGGGCCCGGTCTGGTGGCGGAAAAACTGTCTGATGACAGGGCTGATTACATGACGATGCGCCTGGCCGAGCGTTTTGAATACAAGTTTGACAACCACGCGCGCATCTGGGATTACGCGGAGTTCCTGCCGCAGGTGGACAAGCCGGACAATTATCTCATCAACGCCGAGGTGGGCGTCGAAACCCCGATCACGAAAAAATTCAGCCTGCGGACCGTTCTTCAGGACAGCTTCGCCAACATTCCGGCACCCGGTCGCAAGGACAACGACATAAAACTCATCAGCGGCCTGACCTACAAATTCTAAACCGTCACGGCGCGAGCCGCTCCAGTTTCCACGAACCATCCAGTTGCCGCAGGTAGCAAAACCGGTCGTGCAACCGGCTGGGCCGCCCCTGCCAGAATTCAATCCGCTCCGGCTTCAAAACATACCCCCCCCAGTTCGGCGGCAGCGGCACATCGCCCGGAAATTTCGCCGCGGCATCCCTCCATTTCGCGTCCAGCGCCGCGCGATCGGCAACCGCGTCGCGCTGGTTCGACGCCCATGTTGCAAGCCGGCTGCCGCGCGGACGCGATTTGAAATACGCCTCCGTCGCCTCGCGCGAAATTTTTTCCACCATGCCGGCCACGCAGACCTGCCGCTCCAAATCCGGCCAGTAAAACGTCAGCGCCGCGCTGGGATTTTCCGCCAGCTCCAGCCCCTTGCGGCTGTCGTAATTCGTGAAAAAAATGAAGCCGCGCCCGTCCACGCCCTTGAGCAAGACGTTTCTCGACGAAGGCCGGCCGGCCTTGTCCACCGTCGCCAGCACCATCGCGTTCACGTCCGCCGGGGAATGGCCGAGAATGGCCTGCCAGAGTTTGTAGAGCGCGATACCGACTTTCCGCCAGCGGCCGCCCGCCGACGCCACCGCAAACCACGCATTAAATTGCGCCATCGGATTCGCATCCAAATCCGCCCGCCGCAATTCGCCGGTGGTGTATTCCCGTCTGATGTCGGCTAGTGCCATGACAGCCTCACATCCCCCGGAAAGCGGTCAGGCCAAGATCCACGATGCATGCCGCGAATCCCAAACGGATCAGGCTAAAAATTCGCGTGCGCCTTTCCGATGCCGTCGCCCAGTTGATCAAGTCGCGCAGCCGCCACGGCGTGATGGTGAACCAGATGCCCATGACCACAAACACATAGGCCCAGATCTGGATGACCTTCACCCACGGCGATTCGCCCAAGTGCGGACGGCCTGTATCCAGCATCGTCTTCGCCAGCAGCAGCATCAGGACGGCGAGGCCGCGCACCGCCAGGAAATCCTGGACGAAGATGCACGATAAAACTCCCACCGCGATGAACGCACCGAGCATATAGGGCTTGAAGGCCGAAAAATCCGCGATCGGCTCGACGTTGACATTCCAGGCGAACCACACCGTGGCGAGCAGCATGAGCACCACGCCGACGGGCAGGTTGCGGGGAAATTTGCGCGCGGCGGCGGCCAGCCCTGCGGGTTTCAAAAGGCCGTAAACCTGCGGCAGCCCCACGCCGACGCCGAGCAAAATGGTCAAAAGCGACAGTTTCATTTCCAGAAAGCTAACCACGATTGGACACAAAAGGACATGAAAAATTCAATGTCGCGGAGCGACGATGGAAAATAACCGGCGGATTCCACCGCCTTATCAGGACACGATTTCATTTTGCGATGCCCAGCCCAAAATGGTTCCGGCGGAATTCGTTTTCAAAACGCCCGCACAATCCGATAACCGCTTGGTTTCCCTGCCCGTGCCGTTTAATCTGCCCGTGTGCCGACCGACATCAAATCCCTGACACGCGAGGAACTGGAGACGCAGTTCAAAAGCTGGAAGCAACCGGCCTACCGCGTCACGCAACTGCTCGAATGGCTTTACGCCCGCCGGGCCGCGAACTGGGACGCCATGACAAACCTGCCGAAACCGCTGCGCGAAAAGCTGGGCGAATTATTTTCGCTGCACTGCCTCGAGCTCGTCCGCAAGCAGGGCGCGCAGGACGCCACGCAGAAATTCCTCTGGAAACTCGCCGACGGCTCGCTCATCGAAAGCGTCTTGATTCCGGCCAATCCCGCGCTTTATGGCGAGGCCAGCGACCGGCACACGCTCTGCATTTCCACGCAGGTTGGCTGCGCCTACGGCTGTAGATTCTGCGCCAGCGGCCTCGACGGCTGGAAACGCAATCTCACGCCGGACGAAATCGTGGAGCAGGTTCTGGCGGTGGAGAGACAGGTATCAAGTGACAAGCGGCAATTGACACAAAACGAAGGAACCTCGACACCTGCCGCCCGTCCCCTGTCGCGCACCGTGGACAACATCGTTGTCATGGGCATGGGCGAGCCGCTGGCGAATTACGACCATTTAATCAAGGCGCTCAAAATCCTGAACGCTCCGTGGGGCGGCGGCATCGGCGCGCGCAAGATCACCATTTCCACGAGCGGTCTTGCCCCGCAAATCCGCCGCCTGGCCGCCGAACCGCTGCAATTCCGCCTGGCGATTTCGCTGCACGGCGCGACTGACGAGATTCGAAACCGGATCATGCCGGTCAACCGCAAGCATCCGCTCAAGGAGCTGGTCGCCGCGTGCGAGCAATACCAGATTCAAAAGGGCCGGATGCTCACGTTCGAGTATATTTTGATCGCCGGTGTGAATGATTCCATCGAACAGGCCGGGCCGCTGGCCGCGCTCGCCAAAAAGCTGTTCGCCAAGGTGAACCTGATTCCCTACAACAAGGTCGAGGGGCTGCCGTGGGAACGCCCGGCGGAAAAAGTCTGCGAGGCATTTCTCCGCGCGCTGGAAAAACAGAAGGTCATCGCCACGCTGCGCCGGGAAAAAGGCGAGGACATTGACGCCGCGTGCGGGCAGTTGCGGTTGAAGACGGAGAAGGAAATGCGCGATGCGGCGGCAAATCCGGCGGGCTAATCCACCTTTGCGGGCGCGGCGACCGGCATGGGTTTGCGTTTGTATATCGTCAGAAACTGTCCGCTCGGACCGTCGTAGTTTCTGGCGTCGGCATCCTGAAGAAAAAAGAGCGTTTCGTCGTTGTTGATGCCGGAGATGGCGGTGATTTCGTAATAATTGCCGGCGTATTGCTTGAACCACTCGATGATCGCGAGGTTGGACGTGGGACGAACCGACCATGAATTGTCATTCCCGACCCACACCAGGTATTCCGGCCGGCTGGCTTCAATTTCCGCAATCATCTCGCGCTGCATTTTCAGGGCGTAAGGCTGCGGCTCCATCAGGGGATAGGTGTAAATGTAGCCCGTGGCGGAACGGCGGTGCGCATAAAAATATATCTCCGGTTCCGAGCCCAACACCGCAATGCGCGCATCGGGCGCGGAATGTTCGCGGATGTATTGCGCGGCGGGTGGAGATTCCTCGAAATGATTCAGGCCGTAGATGATCTGGACAACACGATCCGCCGGGAACTTGAAGTAAAAGTGGCTTTGATAATAAACAGTCCATACCAAGGCCGTCGCAAACAGGATCGGCGGAAGGCTTTGGAATATGATTTGGGAACGCATCGCCCGCCGCATTGAAACCACCGCCGCCCCCAGCAGCATGGCAAAGGCGGGCAGCGCGAGGATGAAATAATGCGGGCGGAAATAAAGCCCCACCGCCACGCCGAGAAAGGAAAAAAATCCAAACCATGCCGCAAAGAGTGTTTGCCGCCGGATGCCCTTGCCCAAAATGGCGAGTGGCAACCCGAAAATCAAAATCGTCCAGAATCCCAGCGCCACATCGGATGTGGCTTTTAAATACGCGGTGAGATGTTGAATTCCATCCCGCAATGGCATGATAGTCACATAAGAATGGGCGTAGGTGAAGGTCCAAAACCAGAATTTGGAAAAAACGCCGGTCCAGGCGATGGCCAGACACGTCAGCGCAAATGGCAGAAGCACCCCTCCGCCAAAGGCAAAACTTCGTTTCACAAAGCCGGATGATAACAGGCATTTCTCCCGCAGCGCCCGTGCCACGACAACAAATCCCCCAAACAGGCAGAAACAAATCCCCTGCTGTTTCATCAAGAACGCCAGCCCGTAAAGCAGCCCGCTGAAAAACAATGTTTTGACGCGCCTGTCCTCGCCTGCCCGCAACAGCAGCAGCGTCGCCGGCACTGCAAATAAAACCACAAACTGCGTGGCGTGTGCCGCCGTCCCCAAAACCAGCACGCTCGCCGACATGAATCCATAACTGGCACACGCCACGAGGCCCGCCTCCGTCCCAAAAAGTTTTCTGGCCAGCAGAAAGACGAAGACGGCGGTGAGCGCGTTGGCCACCAGCAACGTCAGATGGATTCCAGCAGGGGTTTCCCCAAACGCCGCCATGCCCAGCGCGTAGGCAAAATACGTCCCCGGCAATTTCATGTTATAGGCCAGTTCGTAGGGCGGAACCCCTTGAAGAATCAACTGCCCAGCGTAGGCATATTCGCCCTCGTCGCGTTCCAGCGGCATATCCAGCAGACGGATGCGGATGAATCCAACGAACACAATGACGAGCAAAACGCCCAGCCACGGCCAGAGACGGGACGGCGGATTGCGGGAAGGATTGGGCGCCGATTGATTGTCCATTGCCTGCTGAAATAGCATGGAATATTTCCCGACAAAATCAAAAAATGCGGCTTGTTCCAACCGGAGTCGGAACGTTTCCCGCCGGGATGGAATCCATTTCAAAAACAAAACGGCGCGAACTTTCGTCCGCGCCGTTTTCCCCCAGTTCCTCCTCTGGCGGTTTTAAGAATTACTTCTTGGATGACTTCTTGGGCGTCGGCACAGTCGCAATGGTCTGGAGGATGCGGCTGGCGACGCGGTAGGGATCAGCCTGGGAATTGGGACGGCGGTCTTCCATGTATCCGCGATACCCGTCGTCAATGAACTTCTGTGACACGCGGAGGGATGCGCCGCGATTGGCCACGCCGTAGTTGAACTTGTCAATGGACTGCGTTTCGTGCAGGCCGGTCAGGCGCAGATGATTGTCCGGGCCGTAGACGGCGATGTGCTCGTTCTTGTATTTGTCAAACGCGGCCATGAGCTTCTCGAAGTAGTCCTTGCCGCCGACTTCGCGGATGCAATCCGTGGAGAAGTTCGTGTGCATTCCCGAACCGTTCCAGTCCACGTCCTTGCCGAGCGGCTTGCAATGCCAGTTCACATCCACGCCGTATTTTTCGCACAGGCGCATCAGAATGTAGCGCGCCACCCACATCTGGTCGGCGGCGGTCTTCGAGCCTTTGCCGAAAATCTGGAATTCCCACTGGCCCTTGGCAACCTCGGCGTTGATGCCTTCGTGGTTGATGCCGGCTTCGAGGCAGAGTTCGAGGTGCGTGTCCACAATTTCGCGGGCGACATCGCCGACGTTCTTGTAGCCGACGCCGGTGTAGTATTCCCCCTGCGGATAGGGAAAGCCGCAGCACGGGAAGCCGAGGGGCTTGCCGTCCTTGTAGAGAAAATATTCCTGCTCGAAGCCGAACCAGGCGCCGGGGTCGTCAAAAATTCCCGCGCGGGAATTGCTGGGGTGCGGCTTGAGGCTGCCGGGCAGCAACACCTCGCACATCACGATTGCGCCGTTTTTCTTGGTGGCGTCGGGATAAACCGCGACGGGTTTGAGGATGCAATCGGAGCTTTTGCCCTCGGCCTGGCGCGTTGAGCTGCCGTCAAAGGCCCACATGGGAAGATCCTCAAGTTTCGGAAATTTTGAAAATTCCTTGACCTGGGTTTTGCCGCGGATGTTGGCGACGGGTTCATAACCGTCAAGCCAGAGGTATTCTAATTTGTATTTTGCCATGGATGTGAATGTTGTTGTTGTTGTCTATGTCAACACAGGTCATCCGACGCAATTGCATCATCGCACTTGGCCGAACCTGCGGTTGAAGTCTTTTAGCAGGCTGAATGCCAGACCACAAGAATTTTATCGGGCACCGCTGGAAAAACGTGCTTTCGCCCCGGCTGGCAAGGGTTTTACCCATCATAAACATTTATTCCAGCGCGGAACAATACGTCAACCGCCTGTTGATATTTGGCCGCGGTGCGCAAAATAATCCGCCGCCGGCCGTTGCGAAGAGGCTTTCCAAGACGGATGGCTTGGAGGATATTTGAACCCGGAAAGAAACCGGATTCGTTCCATGTTGAAGGTCAAAGACACGCTGCGCTCGACCGTGAACCTCACCTACGACGGGAGGGTGATCAAGGTTTATCACGGGCCGAAGGCTCGCGACCGGTTCGACAACGAGGTGCGCGTGCTGCGTCATCTCGAGGCGCGCGGCTGCGGGTTTGTGCCGCGTTTGCTTGAGGCGGACAAGAATAAACTCCGCATCATCACCACCAACTGCGGCAGCCGCGTTGAGCATCTGGACGCTGAACGCGCGCGGGAGCTGTTCGCGGAGCTGGAGAAATTCGGCGTCCGCCACGACGATCCCGACATGCGCAATGTGACCTACCGCCAGTCCGACGGACAATCCGAAGGGCGCTTTTGCTTGATTGATTTTGAATTCGCCACCATTTTGCCCGAATCCAAACCCGGCCCGAAATGAATCATCCGAAACCACACGCCAGCGCGACTCCGGCCATTTTGCAATGGTCCGGCTGCTCGGACACCGGCAGGGTGCGCAAGAACAACGAGGATTCCTTTCTCGGCCTCCAGTTTGATGCGCGGGAGATTTTCCGGCTGGGGAAACTTGGCGAGGCTTCGCTGGAGAAAAACGACTTCGCCTTTGCCGTGTGCGACGGCATGGGCGGCGCCAAGGCGGGCGAATATGCCAGCCAGATCGCCACCGAAAAAATCACGACGCTGCTGCCGCGCGCCTTCCAGCAGTCGGCCAGCGGATTGAATGCCGGCTTTGCCGACGTGCTGACGGAGCTGTTCACGCAGATCCATCGCGCGCTGGTTTATCTCGGCGGTTCGTATGAGGAATGTCACGGGATGGAAACCACGATGAGCCTGTGCTGGTTCACGCCGGGATGGATGTATTTCGGCCACATCGGCGACAGCCGGATTTATCATTTACCGGCGCGCGCGGCCGGCATCAAACAATTGAGCGAGGACCACACGCACGTCGGCTGGCTGTTTCGCAACGGTCAAATCAACGAACGCGAGGCCCGCACGCATCCGCGCCGCAACCTCCTGCAACAGGCGCTCGGCGGCGGCAACCAGTTCGTTGACCCGCAGGTCGGCGCGGTGGCCTGCGAACGCGGCGATGTTTTTTTGCTTTGCACCGACGGCCTGGTGGAAGGGCTTTACGACAACCAACTGGTTGAACTGCTGCGCGAGTCCCAGGCTTCGAAGACGGCGCCCAATCCGGCGCAATGGCTGGTGGAAACCTCGGTGAAAAATTCCGGCCGCGACAACACAACGGCGCTGGTGATTCAGATTGGCTGAACCGAGACAGGTTCACCGCAAAAAAACTGCGCCGGCTGCGACTTTCGTCAGCAACCGGCGCAGCGCGTAATTTTGACTGCTTAGCCGATGTAGCCTTCTTCGCCGTGTTCGTTGATGTCCAGGCCTTGGACTTCCACTTCATCGGACACGCGCAGGCCAACCAGCGCCTTCGTGATGTAGGCCGCAATGATCGTGCCGACCACGGACAGGACCAGGGTCACGCCGACGGCCTTGAATTGCTCGATCACTTGCGCCACGTGGTTCGCCACGCCGCCGGTTTGCATCGGCACCAGCGAGTTCACCGAGGCGTCACAAAGCACGCCGGTGAGGATTGCGCCAACCGTTCCGCCGATGGCATGCACGCCAAAGGTGTCCAGCGCGTCGTCATAGCCGAGCCAGCCCTTGACCTTGTAGCACATGAACCAGGGGATTGTGCCGGCGGCGATGCCGATGAGCACCGAGCCGGTGGGATTCACCCAGCCGCAGGCGGGCGTGATCACTACCAGTCCGGCCACCGCGCCGGAGCAGAAACCGAGCACGCTCGGCCGGCCCTTGGTGAGCCATTCCCACATCGGCCACACGAACGAGGCCACGGCGGTCGCCAGCGTGGTGGTCGTGAACGCATTGCCGGCCGTGCCGTCCGAGCCGACTTCGCTGCCCGCGTTGAAACCATACCAGCCGACCCACAGCATCGCCGTGCCGATATAAGTAATCACCAGGCTGTGCGGCGCCATGTTCTCCTTGCCGAAGCCGCGCCGTCTGCCGAGGATCAGGCAGAGCACCAGTGCCGACCAACCAGAGGACATGTGCACCACCGTGCCGCCCGCGAAGTCAATCGCCTTGATGCCCGCGTTCGCCGCGTTCGCCGCGCCGCTCATGAAGCCCGTGCTGCTCCAGACCATGTGCGCCAGCGGGAAATAGACAATGAACATCCAGAGTGTCATGAACACCAGAACGGCCTTGAATTTCATGCGCTCGGCAATGGCGCCGAGGATCAGCGCCGGGGTGATGATGGCGAAGGTCAATTGGAACATCGCAAACACGTCCAATGAAACCCACGGCGTCGAAACGCCTCCCGACGCGCCGGTCACGCCCTTGAAGAACGCATACGTTCCCAGGTCGCCGAAGAACGGCCCCAGCTTCCCGGTGCCGGGTCCGAACGCCATGCTGAATCCGCAGATATACCACAGGATGGTAACCAGACCGGTGATGAGGAAACATTGCGCCAGAACAGACAGCACGTTCTTCTTGCGAACGAGGCCGCCGTAGAACAGCGCGAGGCCGGGCAGTGTCATGAACAACACCAGCGCCGTGGAGGTCATCATCCAGGCATTGTGACCGGGACCGGCAACGCCGATGACCGGCGTGTTGGCGACGATCTGCGTGCCGTTGGTGTCCTTGAGTCCGGCCGCGGGGTCGGTGTTGGCGATGTAGGCCTCCAGCGAGGCGACGCGTTGGTCAAGCGTCGGCGCCGGCAGGTTTGTGGATGCGGCGGCCGGTGCGGCCGCGGCAACGGCATTGGTCGCCGCCACCGTGTTTGTGTCCTGTGCACGCAGCGATGAGACGCTGAACGCGGCGGTTGCAATCAAAGCGACTGTAAAAAGAATTCGTTTCATGGTTATGGTTTGTATGAGGTTCAAGTTGCTGGGTTGTTAAACGGCGGAATCGCCTTTCTCCTCGGTGCGGATGCGCACGGCCTGTTCCACATTGGAGAGAAACACCTTGCCGTCGCCGATCTTGCCGGTCTTGGCGGATTTCACGATGGCTCCCACCGCCGCTTCGGCCTGAACGTCCGTCACGACCAGTTCGACTTTTATCTTCGGCAGGAAATCCACGGTGTATTCGCTGCCCCGGTAAATTTCGGTGTGGCCCTTCTGGCGGCCAAACCCCTTGACCTCACTCACGGTCATGCCTTCGATGCCGATTTCGTTGAGGGCGTCCTTCACCTCTTCCAGTTTGAATGGTTTGATGATCGCTTCAATTTTCTTCATATGTTTTTATGTGATCGGGCCGCTCACCGGCTCATGCCAGTCCGCGTCCCAGTTGTCATGGCTTAAGCAAAGCCGATGCCAAGTGCGGACGGATTCATCAAACCGCCTGTTTTGCTTGGAAAAATGGCGAAAAAATAATTCCGAACCATCGCCACCGCCGCAAAACTGTCGCTATTTGCGCAGCGTAGAAAAATTCCACCAGCCCGCCGGAGGCCGTCAACACGGTTGAACTTCAAAACGCACCTCCCGCCGGATGCGCTTGCCAATTGCCCGCAAACGCGCTATTCCAAGTCGTGATTCGGAATCCGGCCAGCCGTTCCTCAAATCCGCCCTGCCCGGTTTGAATTGTCATCTGGAACAGGCCGCATTTTGAATCACATCATGAATCCCGTCTACCAGTTCGACATCAAAGTAACCGACGGCGTGGTGGACCAAAACGGCCACGTCAACAACGTCACCTACATCCAATGGCTGCAGGACGCCGCCATCCGCCATGCCCAGGCCAGCGGCTGCATGGCGGCGACCACGGCGGCGGGCGCAAGCTGGGTGGTGCGGACACACTTCATTGAATATCTCGCCCCGGCGTTTGCCGGCGAAACCCTCACGGTGATGACCTGGGTCGTCAACTTCCAGAGGGTTCGTTCGCTGCGCAAATACAAAATCATCCGCGCCGCCGATGAAACGGTCGTCGCTCGTGCGGAAACCGACTGGGTGTTTGTGAACGCCAAAACCGGACGCCCGCTGAAAATTCCCGACGAAGTCAAAAACACCCTGCCGGTGATCGGCAAGGAAATGGAGCCATAGCACATTCAACACCGCCGGCAACAGATGGTGGAGAGGCTACCGACGAGCCGGTTCGCGGGGACGCTCGCCTCACTCAATTCCGCAATCCGAAATCGACAATCCAAAATTGAAAAGCCGCGCTTGCCAATTTCCCGCAAAGGGGCTATTCCCAAGACATGAACCGGATTCTCCACCTTGTCACCGCCTGCCTAGTTGCGTCGGTGTTAATCGGCATTGCCGGTTGCAGCAAGAATGGCGCGATTCACGACGCGGCCAAGGCTGGCGACCTGGCAACGGTCAAGGCGCTGCTCACCGCCCATCCGGATTTGCTGAACAGCATGGACACCAACGGCATGACGCCTTTGCATTTCGCGGCGCACAACGGCAGCAATGACATGGTGGAATTTTTGCTGGCCAACAAGGCCGAGGTCAACGCCAGTGACAAATATGGCCAGACACCCCTCCACGACGCGTCGCGTGAGGGTCACACGGAAGTGGCGAAATTGCTGTTGGCCAACAAGGCGGAAGTCAATGCCAAGGACATTTTCGGCGATACGCCTTTGCATCGTGCGGCAGTTGGGGGCCACAAAGACGCGGCGGAATTACTGCTGGCCAGCAACGCCGATGTGAATGCCAAGGACAATCAAGGCGGCACGCCTTTGCACATGGCGGCGATGTTTGACCCCAAACTCATGGCGCAAGTGCGAGCCGACCTCCGTGCCAAGACCAACTACGTTGCAGCGCCTTCGGATTTCGGGGCGGAGGACGGCTATAAGGACGTTGTAGAATTACTGCTGACACACGGAGCCGATGTCAATGCCAAGGACAACTTCGGTGGCACACCCTTGCTCGCTGCAGCGGGCGCGGGGCACAAAGATGTGGCGGAATTGCTGTTGGCTGACAAAGCGGACGTCAACGCCAAGAACAGAGACGGCTGGACGCCTTTGCATGAAGCAGCGATGAGTGGTCACAAGGACGTGGCGGAACTGCTCCTGGCCAATGGCGCTGATGTCAATGCCCGGGACAACCAGGGCGAGACGCCATTGCACATGGTATTGGCAATAGCTACTGACAGCCGCTACACGCCGAAGACGGAGTTGGGGAAGCGCAATGTGGAGATGGTTGAATTGCTGGTGGCCAGCAATGCAGACGTCAACGCCAGGGACAATAATGGCTCGGCGCCATTGGATTATCCGGCCAGCAATTATAAAGAGTTCTCCAATTTGCTGCGCCATCACGGGGCCACGAATGATTTGATCGGGGAGAAACTCATTCTCACGGACAAGGATGTTGACCCAAGAACCGTCCACCTCGTGGCAACGAATACGCCAAGACCCAATCTTGCTTTCAAATTGGTTGGCAAAACTTCGGACGAAATTCAGGCCATTGGTCAAAAACACCGGTGGGTTCAAATAATGAAGGACGGCACCAATGTTACAGAAACGGTTTGGGCCAGCACATATCAGCACCAAAAAACAAATTACGGATTGGTCCTTATCTTTGACGACTATAAAAAGGCCAAATTGGCAGAAATGGCATTGCGAGGAGAGTGAGGATTCATAAACCCTTCCCGCCTCGACAACGGCGGATTTTTTCCTAAATTGTCAGGAATGTCGTTTGACAATAAACCTTTGATTATCGCGGGCAGAACCTTCCGGTCGCGCCTGATTCTGGGCACGGGCAAGTTCTCGTCGCCGGAAGCCATGCGCGACGCGCTCGCCGCCAGCGGCGCGGAACTGGTCACCGTGGCCCTGCGCCGCGCCGATTTGTCCGGCCAGCGCGATCCGTTCGCGAACATCCTGGAGTTCATTGACCCGAAAAAATATCTGCTGCTGCCCAACACCAGCGGCGCGATGAACGCCGAGGAGGCCGTCCGCCTCGCGCGCCTCGCCGTCGCCGCCGGCCTGCCGAAATGGGTGAAGCTCGAAATCCATCCCGACCCGCGCTTCCTGCTGCCGGACCCGATTGAAACGTTCAAAGCCGCCGAAATTCTGGTGAAGGAAGGTTTCACCGTGCTGCCCTACATCAATGCCGACCCGGTGCTGGCCAAGCGGTTGCAGGACGCCGGCTGCGCGACGGTGATGCCGCTCGGCTCGCCCATCGGCTCGAACCGCGGCATCCAGACGCGCGACCAAATCCGCATCATCATCGAACAGGCCACCGTGCCGGTGGTCGTGGATGCCGGTCTCGGCGCGCCAAGCCACGCCGCCGAGGCGATGGAAATGGGCGCGGACGCCGCGCTCGTGAACACAGCGATTGCGGTTGCGAGCGATCCGAACAAAATGGCCGTCGCGTTCAAGATGGCCGTGGAAGCCGGGCGCACCGCATTTGAGTCAGGGCTGGGCGCGCAACAGGAAGCCGCCAGTGCCACAAGTCCGCTGACGGCATTTTTGGATTGATTGAAAACCGCCAATCTACGCCAATCTCCGCCGATGTTTTCAAGAGATGAGCGCCGATAAGCGAAAATTAGCGGTTAAAAGATTATGAGCGCAAAATTATTGTCCGTTTCCCGCGCGCGGCAGATTTTATCCGCCGCCGCCAAAACCCGTGTGCTCGTCCTTGGCGACGTGATGCTGGACCAATTCATCTGGGGCGGCGTGTCGCGCATCTCGCCGGAGGCACCGGTGCCGGTGCTGGATTTCGAGCGCGAGAGCTTCATGCCCGGCGGCGCGGCGAACGTGGCACGCAACCTGACTTCGCTCAATGTGCCGACGGAGCTGTTCGGCGCGATTGGCAACGATGACGCCGGACGGAAATTGCAAAAGCTCCTGGCCGGTCAAAACATCGGCTGCGCCGGCCTCGTCAAAAATTCCGCGAGGCACACAAGCGTCAAAACCCGCATCGTCGCGCACAAACAGCAGGTCGTCCGCATTGACCGCGAAACGCGCGACGGCCTGGATACGAAACTGACCGGACGGTTGCTTGCCGGATTGAAGGCAAAGCTCGCTCGCGCCGATGCCGTCATAATCGGCGATTACGGCAAGGGCGTCGTGACCCAGCCGCTGCTGAACGAGATCAAATCGCTCTGCCGGGCGCGCGGCACCTGGTTGAGCCTCGATCCAAAGCCGGTGCACCAGTTGAATCTGGCCGGCCTTTCGCTCGTCACGCCCAATCGCAAGGAGACGTTTGAACTGGCGAACCTGCCCGACGAAACACGCCATCCGAATCCGTTCGCGGACAAAAATCTCATGCTCGCCGCCGAACGCCTGCTCAACGAGCTGCGCCCGGCGGTGCTGCTCGTCACCCTCGGCGAAACCGGCATGTTGCTCTGCCAGCGCGGCCAGAAGCCATTCCACATTCCGACCGTCGCGCAGGAAGTCTTCGATGTTTCCGGCGCGGGCGACACGGTCATCGCGACGTTCACGCTGGCGATTGCGGCGGGCGCTTCGCCGATGGAAGCCGCGATTCTGTCGAACCACGCGGCAGGCATCGTCGTCGGCAAGATTGGCACCGCGACGACCACGCAGGAGGAATTGCTGAAAAGTTTCAGCCACAGATGAAACACAGATTGAACACAGATTCAATGAGTTCTAAAATCACAGTTGAAACCATCTGCGCCATGAAGTCGCGCGGCGAGAAGATTGCCGCGCTCACGGCGTATGACTATCCGATGGCAAAGCTGCTCGACGAGGCGGGCATTCCCCTGCTCCTCGTCGGCGATTCGCTCGGCATGGTCGTGCTCGGCTATCCCGACACCACGCACGTGACGATGGCGGAAATGGAACATCACGTCCGCGCCGCCGCCCGCGCGAAACCCGGCGCGCTGCTCGGCGCGGATTTGCCGTTCAAAAGTTACGAAACCGTCGAGGCGGCCGTGACAAATTCAAAACGTCTCACCGCCGCCGGCGCGGAATTTGTAAAGGCCGAGGGCGGAAAGGAAATTCTGCCGCATGTCCGCGCGATTGTCGCCGCCGGAATTCCATTTTGCGGCCATCTCGGAATGCTGCCGCAGCACGTCGTCGAAGAAGGCGGCTACAAAATCAAGGGCAAAACCGGGACCGAGGCGGAGCGGTTGCTGGCGGACGCCAGGGCGCTGGCGGACGCCGGCGCGTTTGCGGTCGTGCTGGAATTGGTGACGCCGCCGGTCGCGAAGGAAATTTCCGAAAACATTCCGATCCCCACCATCGGCATCGGCAGCGGGCTGGACTGCGACGGACAGATTCTGGTGACGCCGGATTTGATCGGCGCATTTCCGTGGTTCACGCCGCGATTTGTGAAGCCACAGGCGAATTGCGGGGCGGCAATCAAATCAGCGGTGGCGGCATGGAAAACGTCTTTGACAAAAGTTTGAAAAGACTTTTCAGCCGCAGCGGTGTTGGATAAAGAAGCCAAATGGAACTGGACTCATTGATTGAATCGGCGGCCAGCAGCGGTGCCAGCGACCTGCATCTGGAACCCGGAATGCCGGCGGCGATGCGCATTCGCGGCGCGCTGCGGATCGCGGGCGAACCCGTCGCGCCGCGCCCGCTCAAGGAATTTGCGCGCGGTCTGCTCGGCGAGGAGCAATGGCCGGTGTTTTTGGAGCGGCGCTCGTTCGACCTGTCGCGGACGATTCGCGGCGTGCGCTGCCGGATCAATATTTTCCAGACGGCGCGCGGCGTCGGGCTGGCGGTCCGTCTGTTGAGCGCATTTCAAGCCACGATTGAAAAGCTCAATCTGCATCCCGACCTCAAGAAGCTCGTCAAAAACACGCACGGCCTGATCCTCATCAGCGGGCCGACCGGCTGCGGAAAATCCTCGACGATGGCGGCGTTGATCCAGGAAATCAACCTCACCGAGACCCGGCACGTCATCACGGTGGAAAGCCCGATTGAATACACGTTCCGGTCGCGGCGCGCGTTCATCCGGCAGCGCGAGGTGGGACGCGACACGCCGAGCTTCGAGCAGGCGCTGCTCGACGCGCTGCGCGAAGACCCGGACGTGCTGATGGTCGGCGAAATGCGCGAACCGGAGACGATGCGCCTGACGTTGAGCGCGTCGGAGACCGGCCATCTGGTGCTGGCGACGGTGCATTCCTCGACCTGCGCCGAGGCCATCCAGCGCGTGGCGTCGGCGTTCCCGGCGGAAATCCAGAGTTCCGTCTGCTCCCAACTGGCCGACTGCCTGGTGGCGGTTGTTTCGCAGCGGCTCCGGTTCCGCGAGGATTTGAAAATTCGCGTGCCCGAATGCGAAATCCTCATGGCGACGCACGCGGTGAAAAACTTCATCCGTTCCCGCGAATTTTTCAAAATCATTTCCGCGCTCGAAACCGGCGCGGACCATGGCATGTGGAGCTTCCAGCGTTACAGCAAATGGCTGGACAGCCGGAGCAACTTTTTTGTGCCGGGCCAGACTGCGGAACCGCCGGACAGCGAGCCGGCCGACGATACACCGGCCGCGACGGCCCTGCCGCCGCTGCTGGCCTCGACAAAAACGGCAAAGAGCATCCCCCCGTCCGCTCCGCCCCGCGCGACAGGCGCGGGCGAAGTCCACCGGATTGAAATTGAACCGGACGAGACCGGCTTTGGAAAAATCCTGAAACAGCCGTAGCGAAATGGATTGTCGTGGAAAATTCATTTTTGCCTTGGCGCTTTCATTGCCGGTGGCGGCGCTGATTTCAGGATGCTCGACAAATTCGGTGGCGCAGGCAAAGGAACAGCAAGCTTTTCTCGCCGGACAAAACGCGGAATTACGGCAGCAGCAGGCGGCGCAGTTTTTCGGTGTCACCATTGTCGGGCCGGTGCAAAATCCGCAGGTGCCGTGGGTGGCCGGCCTGACGCTCGCCCAGGCCATCGCCACGGCGAATTATCTCGATTCGCGCGAGCCGGGGCAGATCATCATCACACGCCAGGGCGAAAGCGCAAAGCTCGACCCAAACGTTCTGCTCAACGGCGTGGCGGTGCCGCTGGAGCCGGGAGACGTGATTGAACTCCGGCCCTGAACGGCTGATTTTCGCCCCAAAAGAAATTTTAGAAATCTTTCAGCTTGGACAGCCATTGTCCAACCCCTCCTGTCAGAATGTCGCGCAAATGAAAGGCACATTATGACAAACACAAACGCGACAAACCGGCAACTCGAACTCGGATTCAACGGCCTCCCGCCGCGCACCGCCGCCGGACGCGAGGGCCGGATCGCCCGCGCGGACTGGTGGTTCAAGCGGATGCGCGACATCGTGGAACAGGCGATGGACTGGAGCGCCACCACCGAACCGCGTCCGGAGCAGATTTGGATGCCCGGCGCGAACCGCGAAGTGAAGGTCTGATTTGGCGGGGCGGGACCACCGGCGGGCCGATTTCTTCCACTCGCAACACGGCTTGCGAGGACGCCCGCCCCACCATTTCAAGCATAGCCGGCGCGCACAAATTCGCAGAGCACGGACAGTTCCTGTTCGCCCGCAATGGTGTGGTCCTTGGCGAACTCGCGCCATTCGATGTTGATGCCGGCGGCCTTGAGCCGCGGGATTTGCGGACGCACCCTGGCAATCGGCACCATCGAGTCGCCGGTGCCGTGCGTCATGAGAATTCTTTGATCGCGCGCGGCGGGCGAAAGCTCCCCCAGCAGTTTTTCAATTTCGAAAACCCAGCCGCTGATGCCGACCACGCCCGCGAACCGGTGAGGATACCGCAGCCCGGCTTCGATGGCCATCAAACAGCCCTGCGAAAAGCCGCCGATGGTGATTTGCTCCGCCGGAAAATCCTTTGTGCGCAAATCGTCGAGCAACTCAAAGAGCATCTTCCGGCTGCGCTGGATTCCGGGCACCATGTCGTCCAGATCGAACCACGAGTAACCGCCGAAGTAATCGTCCGGCGCGTTGACGAGCAGGAAATTCAGCCACGGCAGGTTCAGCGCCTCCGGCAGCCAGCGGTAGCCTTCAATGCTGTCGCCCAGACCGTGCAGCATCACCATCAGCCGGGGCGCCTCGCCGGTGCGTGATTCGGCGGCAGGAACAAATTCATGGTGTAACATTAAAATTCCATCATGTTAAGCCGGAACGGTTCCGTCAATTACCAAACCGATATGGTCGCGGGTTCCGAAACCGAAAGAAAGTTTGCGACTGCATGGCAAACAAAAAGCCTTCCCCCACCGGCTGGGGGAAGGCTATAGATTGGTAGCCAAGCCTTCTGGCTCCTACCACGAAACGCTAAACCTTCCGGAGATCGTCTGGGAAGTCAGGTTGTTGTTTACCCGTGCGTCATAGTTCACAGACCCTTGTATTTCCTTGTTGAACGCCACGGTCAGTGCGACGCCCAGTATTCCGGTGTCCCTGCCCAGCTCGATGCCGCGAGCAATGAAGTCGCCGCTGCCACCGATGAATTTCGCATTCACGTCAGCAGCCTGGTCCAAGAATTCATGTTCCCAACCCGCATGCACGCCAGGGATGAATTGCACGCCGTCCTTCTTGCCAAACTGCGCATCCAGCCGCGCCCCCAAGGCAGAGCGCAGACTGTCCATGTTCACGCTGTTCACGTTCAAGCCGTAATTGTTGCCGTCGGCTGCCGCACCGGTTTCGTTGAAACTGTCCTGCGACACATGCGTGTAGTTGAGGCCCAACGTCGGTTCAAACGTGAACCGGTTATGTTTGACTGCATAGCCGCCCTCGGCAGATGCTGAAAGCACACCGCCATCGTAATTGCCATACGCGGTCTGCTGGATGTCTCCAACATTAATGTAGCGCTTTGTATCGGTCTGGAGGAATCCATAACTAAAGATGCCATCCAAATGCCACGGACCATTGATGTATCCGGCATAACCAGCCAACTGATAGGCGTCCACGCCCCCAGATGCGCCAGGCCCGCCGACATCCGCGCTGTCATGTGAGTAGCCCAATCCCAAACCAACCAGCAACTCCGGCCGCAGGCGGAAGTCCAGCCCACCGCTCAGGCCGCTGATGGTAAAGTTACCGCCGGAGGCGTTGCCATCGTTTTCCAAACCGCCAAACTGGCCAAAACCGTGCATCCAGATGTCCAGAGTGTCCAGAGGACGGCTGGCCCTTGCCGGCATTGCCGGAAGCGCTGAACCGGCGCTGGCCAGTTGGACAGGTTTCCAATTTGAAGCAAAGTCGCCGCTTCCGCCGCCGGTGCTGATGCGCCCGGTGCGTTCAGAAATGGAGCTGTTGAAGGCATCCTGTTGCTGCACATCGAGCATTCCCAATGTGCCATGAATCTCACCGCTCATGCTGTCCAGCGCCGCCTGGGCCGCGCCGCGCGTCGGAAGCCAGTAAAACTGAGTGACCAGGTTGCTCATCGTAGGTGACAAGCCAACCACCCCAACGCCGTCCAGCGCGCCCGCCACAGAATGCTGGTTATAGGTCTTGGCCACGCTGGCGAAGGGAGTCCTAAACAGCTCCAGATAAACATTGTTTGGATCATACAGCAGCGACGATCCAAGGAGTGGGAACAAAGCCGACTGCGTCCATGTGGGCTTGACGACGACGGAGGAATCATACGTCCCGGTGACTCCGTTCGTGGCCGTCACAATCGGAATGATGGTTTCGACGGCGTAAATTCCAGGAGCCGTTTGCAAAATGACCTTTCCGCCATCAATCGTCGCCGTGCCGCTCACGTCAACGAGATCGTGGCTGAAGGGATTTATATCGGCAAAATAATCACCTGACGTGGTCAATGAACCAATAATGGTCAGCGTGCCGATGGACGAAACGCCCGGACCATAGGAAACACCAGGACTGATGTAGCCGTTGTCGTCCACATTTCCGATGATGGTGCCTGCTCCGGCCAAGCCGTTCCTGTCGTGTCTGACCAGCCTGTCGAATTCACGGACGGATATGAACGAATCATCCCGGTGACCATGACCGCGGTCGTGCCAATGCCAGGGCGTGTTTATATCCGGGACAACCACTGGATCCCAGTAGTTCCAATTTGCGTCCACGGTCAACAACGGTGTGGTCAGCGTCCCGTTAATCTGCAGCAAGCCTTTTTCTACGGTGGTGCTTTGAGTGATTGTGTTGGTGCCGGTCAGGTTCCAGCCCGTCGGAGTCGCCCGCACCGTCAGCGTTGAAAAATTGGTGAAGTTGTAGTCGTATTCACCGGTTCCCTTGAGATACGCCCGGTTAAAGCCGTCACCGCCGTTGATATCACCTATGACATTTGCTCCGGTCTCGAGCGTCACCTTGTCATCGGATCCGCCAAACAGGATGGCGGTGCCGTTGGTTCCGATGATCGTCCCGGAATCCACCACGTCAGCCCTGCCTCCGGTGATTACAATGCCTTCGGTCGCACCCGCGATGGAGGAACCGCGCTTGTTGATCACAGTGCCACCGTGAGACATCGAAATGCCGGTGCCAGTTTGACCCGAAATGGTCGAATCGCCTGTATTTTCGACGTAGCCTTTACCGCCGGCAATCAGCACGCCATTTGTGCCTCCAGTAATGGACGAACCCCATTTGTTAATCACATTACCGCCCTTATCCATCTCAATACCATTGCCGGCTTGACCGACAATGGTCGAGCCACCGATATTTTGCACGGAACCTTTGCCACCGGCGATCAACAAGCCATTCGCACCCCCCGTGATGGACGAACCCCACTGGTTAGTCACATTGCCGCCTTGATCCATTTCAACACCGTTGCCAGTTGCGCCAGCAATGGTCGAACCACCGATATTTTCCAAGGAACCCTTGCCGCCACTGATCAACAAGCCATTCGAACCTCCTGTGATGGTTGAACCCCACTTGTTGTCGACGCTGCCGCCGCCTCCCAGCTCAACGCCATTGTTGGTCACACCCATAATGGTGGAATTACCAATATTCAGCACTGAACCCACGCCATTGGTGACGAGCACACCATTTCCACCTCCTGAAATAAACGAATTACCCGTGTTATAGACATGGCCGCCGGCATCCATCTCAACGCCGTTGCCGGTTTTACCGGTGATGGTGGAGTAATCGTGATTGCCCACCCAGCCCTCGCTGCCGGAGATTGCCACACCGTTCAAACCTCCAGAAATGGTCCCGACATCCATGTTGTGGACCCCACCACCGTCAGTGATCTCAACACCATTGCCGATTGTTCCTGTTATCGTGCTGGCAGAATTCCACACTTGAGCGTCGCTGATCAGCACACCGTTGGTGTATCCCAATATGGATGACCCAGACAGGTTGTCCACGCTGCCGCCGCCAGTCATGGTGATTCCGTTGCCAGTTTGACCCACAATGACCGATCCGTTGGAATTTTGGACGTAACCCCCGTCGTGCGTGATCAATACACCGTTCGCACCGCCCGTGATGGACGAAACGCCGGTGTTATACACACTGCCACCGGCATCCATCTCAACACCGTTGCCAGTTTGGCCAGTGATCGAGCTAGCGGTATTGTCAACTTCCCCGCTGGCGCCAGCGATCACCACACCATCAGTGTGCCCTTGAATCACAGCGTTGCCAGAAACTGAATCGTTTTGCACGATGCCGCCGTTACCCAGGGAAACACCAGCGCCGTTCGTGCCGGTGATTGAGCTGTCGGTGTTTACCACGCTTCCATAGCCGCCGATGGACACGCCGTCAGCACCGCCCGTGATGTGCGCATTCGACACGTTGACCACATTGCCATTGCTACCAAAAGTTACACCGTTTCCTATTTGTCCCGTAATCGTGCTGCCGGTATTATTCACCGTGCCGTTGCCGGTAATCGCCACGCCATCAATGCCTCCCGTGATATGCGAATTCGATAAATTGTCCACCTCGCCGTCCCCGGTAATGGTGACACCATAGCCGGTGGTGCCAGTAATGGTGGAGCTGTTATTTTCAACGTATCCGCCGCCAGTGATGGATACTCCGCTCCCGCCTCCAGTGATCGTCGAAAGTGATTCGTTATACACGTTGCCACCGCCAGACAATGTCACCCCGTTGCCGGAGTGTCCCGTGATCGTGCTGCCCGAATTTGTCACATAGCCAGAACCAGTGATGGACACGCCGTCAGCACCGCCCGTGATGTGCGAGTTTGACAAATTGTCCACCTCGCCGTCCCCGGTAATGGTGACACCATTACCAGTAGTGCCAGTGATCCTCGAACTGTTGGCATTCTCAACGTAACCCGACCCGTTGATGGACACACCACTTACGCCTCCGCCGATAATCGAGTTCGTCTCATTAAACACGCTTCCGCCGTCATTCATGGTGATTCCGTTGCCGGCTTGACCCGTGATGGTCGAGCTGCCCGTATTCAACACGGACCCGTCGCCGTGGGCGATCAACACGCCATTGTTGCCTCCCGTGATGGACGAAATTCCCGTGTTATACACATGACCACCGGCATCCAGCTCAACACCGTTGTTGGTTGTGCCAGTTATGCTTGATCCGTTGTGGTTCCCCACCCAGCCTTCGCCGCCGCTGATCACAACACCGTTCTTGCCTCCCGTAATTGTCGCGGCACCTGTAACTGAATCGTTTTGCACACCACCACCACTACCAAGGGAAACACCGTTGCCGGTTTGACCCGTGATTGAGCCATCTGTATTTTCCACGTGACCTTCGCCACCTGCGATCACCACGCCATCGGCATGCCCTTGAATTGTCGCAGTGCCTGAAACTTTATCATTATGCACGCTGCCGCCACTCCCCAGGGAAACACCGGCGCCGTTCGTGCCAGTAATGGAACTGTCGGTATTTACCACATAACCGCTGCCGGTGATGAACACGCCATTCGCTCCTCCGCCGATGGTCGAGTTGCCGGTATTGAGCACGGAACCCTCGCCGTAGATCTGCACACCATTTTTACCGCCCAAAATCGTTGAAGCGCCCGTGTTATACACGTGACCGCCAGAATCCAGCTCAACACCATTGCCAGCTTGACCGCTAATGGTCGAGCCGTCGTGATTGCCAACCCAGCCTTCGCTGCCGGTAACCAGCACGCCATTCAATCCTCCAGTAATGGTCCCCACATCCACGTTATGCACGCCGCCACCGTTGGCCAACTCAACACCGTTGCCTGTAATTCCCGTGATTGTGCTGGCGGAATTCCGCACCTGGGCATCACTAATCAGAACACCATCAACACCTCCCGTGATGTGGGAGCCTGACTCGTTAAGCACGCTGCCATTGCCGGTAACGACAACACCATAGCCGTTGGTGCCCGTAATCGTGGAGCGGTTGGCATTTTCAACGTATCCGCCGCCAGTGATGGATACGCCGCTCCCGCCGCCAGTGATCGTTGAAAGCGACTCGTTATACACGTTCCCGCCGCCAGACAATGTCACTCCATTGCCGGAGTGTCCCACAATCGTGCTGCCCGAATTTGTCACATAACCAGAACC
>Ga0224554_1000069_pt1 | contig 95149 bp, 101 predicted proteins | sample 714S22024metaG_FD_180666 | JGI IMG/M metagenome (GOLD analysis project Ga0224554, IMG submission 180666) | Peat soil microbial communities from Stordalen Mire, Sweden - 717 S2 20-24 | ecosystem: Environmental > Terrestrial > Soil > Wetlands > Peat | place: Sweden: Norrbotten County, Stordalen... | reverse complement strand
GGAACAGGGAACAGGGAACAGGGAACAGGGAACAGGGAACAGGGAACAGGGAACAGGGAACAGGGAACAGGGAACAGGGAACAGGGAACAGGGAACAGGGAACAGGGAACAGGGAACAGGGAACAGGAAAGGCTCATTCATTGGTGCGGTGGACGACGGGCGACTGTTCTCCGGTCTCTGATCTCTGAACCCTGACCTCTGATCTCTGCTTACCCGTTATCGCCAAGCTTGTACATGTACTTAATCGCGGATTTGTAGATGAGTGTTTTGTTGCGGCCGCGGACTTTGAGCGAGTTGCGATCGTACCACTCGATGCATCCGTCCACACGCTCGCCATCTTCGAGCACGATCACCATTGGCGTCTGCGACTGAATCTGTTTTTGAAGATAGAAGAGCTCAGCGTGACGGTTGGGCGTGTCCCTTTCGGCAGTCTGCGCGGGAAAACGGAAGGGAAGCGGGGTAGCGAAGCTCCTTCTCCTCTGTGGCGGAGCTTGACCCGATTCCAGAACGCGCGACGCAGGCACAATCGATGGCAAGCTCATGGGGAAGAACCCTCCGCAAGAAATGAAGTCCGATATGCAAAACACAACAGGTGCCGCAAGAACCTGGGGAAACTCATCCGTGCAGTTTTCGAGATGCGGGCCTGACCGCAATCTGCATGAAATCCAGGGGCCCCCGTCTCAAACCCAAATGAAGCAAAAGGCAGTCCCGCGTTGTGGGGATATGCGTGTCCGGCGTCCCTGGGCTTAATGGGAGTACTCGTATTGAAAAGATGCCTGGGTACGATTGGGGGTTGCTCTTTCATTCTGCGGCCATTTTGGTCGAGCGTCAAGCGTGGAAGCAGCAAACAGCGGACATTCAACTGCGAGCAGGTGACAGCAGGTATTGGACGGCGAAGGGTGGGCAGCGAACAACGGCTAAACGCCGCTGTCTGCCGTCAAGCCCACGGCCATCGCGTCGAGCGAGAGCGAACGCAGCAGGTTACGGCGCATGCCCTGCTCCACCTGGACGAGGGCGCGGGCGGCGGAGTCGATCCAGTCCACGGTGAGGCCTTCAGACAGACGGCCTAGCTCGGCAGCGATGTCGATATTGCGGATGAGCGACGGAGTGCCGGCCACGATGAGCAGCAGGTCTTCGATCAGGCTTGAGAGGGCGCGGAGCAGGCTGACGGTCTTCTCCTGGCCGTCGGCGCCGGCGCGGTAGCTCTCGGTGGCGTGGAAGAGAGCGGAGTAGTCGGGTTCACGAAGTGCCGTGCGCAGAATGACGAGCGCGTCTTCGCGGCTGGCGAGATACGTGCCGAGATCGAGCGAGAGCGCGCGTCCGACCGCGCCCATGGCCAAACGGGCGACAAGAGAACGGTCCTGCGGCTTGAGCTCTGTGCGGCGGCGGGCGAGCAACGTTTCGAGTTCGGCGGCCGGCAGTGCGCCCAGGCGATGAATCACTGCGCGGGAACGAATGGTGGGCAAAAGCTCCTGCGGATTTTCCGTCAGCAAAATCAGCGAAGTGTGGTCCGGCGGCTCTTCGAGCAGCTTGAGTAGGCTGTTGGCCGCCTCCTTCATAAATGCAGACGAAGTGAAAATCGTGAAAGCGCGGCGGGCTTCGGCGGGCGGCCGGTAGAAGGCGACGTGAATGGCCTGCCGGACCTGGCCGAGCTTGATCATAAGCTGCGGCGGATCGGGCGGAATGACCAGCACGTCTGGGTGCGTCTGGACGAGAATGCGCGTCTCGCGCTTGTCGGTCTCGCGCAGATCGTCGCGGGCGGCAACGGCTTCTTCGACCAGCGTTTCGAGGTCCGCGGAAGCGGCGATCCGGACACAATTCGAGCAAACGCCGCAAAAGTCAGGCAGGCCGTCGGATTCGGTGGGCTTCAGGCAGTTCACCGCCTGAGCCAGCATGAGCGAAAGCGTGTACTTGCCGGCGCCGCGTGGCCCAGCCAGGATCATCGAGTGCGGAAACCGGCCCGAACGCACGCTTTCGCGCAGGTGCGTGACGGTGCCCGCGTTTCCCAAAAAATCCTGGAAGCCCATGGAACGAGACTACCAGCGGAGGGTACCGGAGCTAGAACGCAGCGAGTCAGCTTGCCGCAGCTTTCAGCCGGAATCATGCGCGGGTTCGTGCAGTCCCCGGTCCCTCGCATTTGGGGACCGGGGGCACCCACGAGTCGGGGAGTTAGCCGGTAGCTTGTAGCCAGTAGCCGGTAGCTGGGGACACGAGACACAAGGTCGAGTCATCCGCCAGAGCTCGAGGAATCGGGGGGGTTCGTGCATCTCCCCGCTTATCCAATCGACGGACACGGCTGTAATGTATTGAATATACAAGAGTAATCATAGAATTCTTGTCTTTGAAACCAGAGTAACCAACTGGCAGGGTACTGACAGGCCTCGGCGTAACCTGAAACCGCCATTGCCGGTCCGCGCAAACCACAGTACCTCTATAACGTAGCGTCTTTACACCGATTGCAGGACGCAAATTACGTTTGCCAGGTGCTTATGCAGGAACAGCAGGAAAACGTACTCGCCACTCGAGCCACAGTGACGGCGACGCTAGTACTCGGAGCCGTAACAGGCTTCCTGCTGGGGTGCGCGATCGCAATCCCGCTGGCCGAGAGTCATCTCAAAACGTACTTGGAACGAGTGGCGGTTCAAGACGATGCTTCGTTGACAGACGCGCGCGCTCTCCTGGAGACGATGCAGCATTCTGCCAGTCCAGCTTGTTCCGAGACGGAGCTGAGCAATCTGAGAGACCTGGTTTTTCACTCGGACTATTTGAAGGATGCCGGACGGATTCAAAGGGGAAAGATTGAGTGTTCCGCAAGTGCGGGCCGGCCGGCGCGGTCGATCGGCGATTTCAAGGCGGGGCAAGCTCAGGCGGGCGGGACCGTACTCGACGGCAATCTGACTCCCATACGAGATGAAAGCCTGAAGCGGACGGGAATTCAACGCGGGAATGCTTTCGTTGTCTTTAGTTCGCATTTGCCCGAACCCGACAGCCGGCTGCCGCTTCGATTGACAATCTATCCATACCAGGAACAGGCGGGAACCACGGCAACATCGAGCGCAGGCTCGCCTGAAACGTCTTCTGACCAAGCGGCCGACGAAGTGGAACGCCGGGGTGACACGATCGTCGCCAGCCATTGTTCCACGGTTATGTCTCGCTGCGTTCTAGCATCGGTGGGCGTTGACGATGCAAGGCGTGGGGAACTCCTTGTCATTAGCAGCACAACGCTCGCGGGCGGAATCGCCGGCGTTTTCATTGGGATCGCTCTTTGCAGTCTTCACCGCCGCAGCCTTGCGCCCGATCGGCAATTAAAGAATGCAGTGGCGCGCGATCAGCTTCAGCTTGCCTATCAACCGATCGTCAATCTGGCGAGCGGAGAAATTTCCGGCGCCGAGGCGCTGGCGCGATGGACCAGGCCGGATGGTGTTTCCGTCGGTCCCAGCGAATTCATCAAGATGGCTGAAGACAACGGTTTCATGGGTTCGATCACCAATCTCGTCTTGCGGCGGGCGCTGAAGGAGTTCGGCGAAGTGTTCAAAAAGCTTCCCGAATTTCGGCTGAACGTCAATGTCGCGGCATCGGACCTGATGGATCCCAAGTTTCTGCCCATGATCGAAGCGGTCGTTCAGGAATACCATGTGCGGCCGAGCAGCCTCACCCTTGAGGTGACGGAAACGTCGGCCGCCAACCAGGAAGACGCCCTGGAGTCGATCCGATTGCTCCGGCGCATGGGTTTCGGCATCTCCATCGACGATTTCGGAACCGGTTATTCGAACCTATCCTATCTGTTGTACCTTTCCGTCGATTCCATCAAGATCGACAAGGCTTTCACGCGAGCCATTGGAACGGATGCGGTGACGGTCGGCATCCTTCCACAGATCATCGCCATGGCGCGGACGATGAATCTTGCCGTGGTGGTCGAAGGCATTGAATCGCCGACGCAGGCAGATTACTTCTCCACCGACAACCTGAAGATTTTCGGTCAGGGTTGGCTCTATGGACGCCCCATGCCGGCCGGCGAATTCTTCAGCTTGCTGGGCGTCACGGTTGACCAACCAAGTATCGCCGCCATCCCCGAAGCCGCAGGAGTTCCGAGCCGCTGGCGTCAGCTAAGGCACGGGGCCGGAACCGCGACCGTTCAATAGGCGCGAAGAATTCACAGGGTCGATCCGATCCCGCCTGCTGTAGACTTGCCGTGGTCAGCCATTCCCCGGAGCATCGCTGACTAAATCACAACAGGAGAAAGCAGATGAACACAAGACATTGGAGTGTCTTCACAGGTCTATGTGGGGTCGCCGTGCTCGCGCTCAGCGCCGTTCCATCGGGCGCGCAGGCGACAGAGGTCAAAGAGAAACCAGCCATGTACTCGTATATTGCCGACTGGCAGTTTCCGCGGGAGCGTTGGGGCGACGTGGCAAAAATAAACGCGACCGACAATACCATTTTCCAGGCCGCGCTAAGCGACGGAACCCTTGTCGGCTACGGCAACGATGCGAATATGGTGCACACGGTGGACGGCGAGTCGCACGACACCTGGTGGTCGTCGACCTCAATCGCGGGACTGTTGAAGGTGCTGGATAAGTTGAGAGCGCTGGATAATGCCGATTCGCCGATTTCGCTCAACCCGACGAAGCACTGGGACCTCGTCCTCGTGAGCCACTACTACAATTGGAAGCCCGGCCCCTATACCGGTGCGTATATCAACGTGGCGATGTATCAACTCAAGCCAGACGCGCCCGACGATGCGGTCAGCACGCTGAGCAAGAACGTTGTTGTGCCGACGATGGAGAAGCTGCTGGCCGACGGCACCATTCTGGAATACGAGGTCGACACCGAGGCCATCCACACCGATGCGCCGGGTTTGGTTGCGATCGTCTACGTGACCCCGCAGCCGGAAGGCGTGGATACGGCGCGCGCGGCGATCAGGGGCTTAGGGAAAGACAATCCACTGATCGGCCCGGCATTCGATTCCTTCATTGACTATAGCCAGCATCGCGACGAGCTGCTGAAAGGAAACGGGGCGTACAAGTAGGCGCGGTCGTTGTTGCTCATTTTCGCGAGTCAGCGGACAGGCCCCAATTCGGGGCCTGTTCTGTTTGCGGGCGCGGTCACTTGCCGGTATAGATCACGTGCCAGATTGACCTCGACCCGTCGTCCGACACGAACAGCGAGCCATCCGGCGCGACCGCGACTCCGACCGGCCGGCCCCACACATCGCCGTCGCCGCTGCCGACGGTGAAGCCGGTGAGGAAGTCCTCGTACTCGCCGGTCGCGTGGCCGTTATGCATGGGCAGGCGAATAACTTCGTAGCCGGCGCGTTGTGCACGGTTCCAGGAGCCGTGCTCGGCGGCGAACGCATCACCCTTGAACTCGGCAGGGAACTGCGAGCCTTCATAAAAGGTCAACTCGAGCGAGGCGAAGTGTGGCTCGAGAAGAATGTCGGGCGTGATCACCTTTGACTTCAGCTCCGGGTGCTTGCCCTCGTGGCGCGGATCCTGGTGGCCGCCGGCGGGGCCGCCCAGGTAGAACCAGGGCCATCCGTAAAAACCGTGCTCCTCGACGTGTGTGATGTAGTCGGGGACCAGGTTGTTGCCGAGAGCGTCGCGCTCGTTGGTCGAGCACCAGAGCTGGCCCGTGATGGGGTTGATGGCTTCGCCCACGCAGTTACGAATGCCATAGGCGTAGACCTCGATGAACTTGCCTTCGGGCGTGAATTCGAGCACGTCGGCGCGATGGAATTCCTCGGGGTGCGTATCGGCGTCGTCGACGTTGGAGTGCGAGCCGACAGACGCAAGCAGTTTGCTGCCATCGAGCGTGAAGGCGAGATCGCGCGTCCAGTGACCTCCGCCGCGAAGTCTCCCGCCACCGGGCAGATCGGCGAGCTGCTCCACGGGACCGGTGGCTGTGAGGTCGCCGTTATGGTAAGGGAAGCGAACGATGGCGTCGGTGTCGCCGATGTAAACCCACTTTGGGTTGGGGCCGAGAGGATAAAACGCGATGCCGAACGGCTGATGGAGATCGGTGGCAAAGACCGACACCTGCTTTGGTTTGCCATCAGCGTCGACGCCGCGAAACACCTTGATCTTGCCGGTCTCGCTCTCAGCGAGGAACAGATCGCCGTTGGGCGCGAAACGGATCAGGCGCGGGTTCTCGAGATCGGTGGCGTAGAGCTCAACCTTGAAGCCCTTGGGCGCGATCGGCCAGGCATTGGCGGGGCGGGGAACTACGTTGGCGCCGTTGTCGACCGATTGTTCAGGCATGGGCTCGGGCAGGTCGGCGACGGTGAGATGCCGGCGAACGCCGGGAGATTCGTGAGCCGCGTCTGTGAATGCGGCCTGGCCGGTGAGGACGATGTGCTTCGGCACGGACTTGGCGGCGTCCGATCCCGCCGGCAAAGACCCGCCGCCGGGCGCCCCGCCGGTGGCTGGGCCGGATGCGGCGGAGGCGGTGAGCGTAGATGCGAAGGTGAAGGTGGCGACGAAGGCCGAAACGGCGAGGAGGCGGTGCAGATGATTCATGAAACCTCTCTAAGGTGAAGTTCAACGGGCCAGGTACAACCGGGCGAGGCTTAACCGGGGAGCAGCAACCGGGGAACCCGTGTCCATTCTTTCAGATGTGCCGGCGAGGACGCTGGGTTCAGCGGTGCCTGGCATCGCAGCGGGATCATCGGGCTGGCGGGGTCAGCCAGGCAACAATCTCCTCACGAATCAAAAGGGCGCAACCGCACGCTAATCTCACTTGCGCTTTGCGACGTTCTTGGCACTGCCCGTCAAAACGTTGTCATGTGGGTTGTTGGCACGCTGATGCCCGGCTCGCTGCGCGTGAATTTCGCGATCCGGACGTGCTTCGCAAGCTTCAGTTTCTCCAGCAGCCAAATGCCGTAATAATTGGGGTCGAACTCGTACCACGCAAGTCCGTGCCGGGCCGAAACCGGATTGGCATGGTGATTGTTATGCCAACCCTCGCCGCCGGTAAGCAGTGCCACCCACCAGCTATTACGAGATTCATCTCGAGTTGCAAAGCGCCGTCTTCCGTGAAGATGAGTTGCGGAGTTCACCAGCCACGTGGCGTGCAAACCGAGCGTAACGCGCAGGAAGATGCCCCACAGGAACAAGCCCACTCCGGCCCTGATGCCCCCGGTAACAGTTCCCACCAGGAACAGCCCAATCCCCAGCACAGTCAACGGCACCCAATGGTATTTGCTCAACCATACGTGGACGCGGTCTTTGGCGAGATCCGGCGCATAGTGGGCCAGGGCCTCAGTCTCACTATTGAGCGCGCGGCCCGTAATGATCCAGCCCATGTGCGCCCACCACGTACCCTCCTGCGGAGTGTGCGGGTCACCCAGATGGTCGCTATGTTGGTGATGGATGCGATGGATTGCCACCCACGCGATCGGGCCGCCTTCCAGGGCCAGCGTTCCGCAAACTGCAAGGAAGTACTCGACGATTTTAGGCGCCTGATAGCCGCGGTGCACCAGCAGTCGGTGATAACCCATACCAATGCCGAAATTCACTGCGAAGACCCAAAGGACCGCCGCGACAATCAAGTTGGTCCAGCTGAAGAAAAACAGCGCCGCAATGGCTCCCAGATGGAAGATGGCCATGAAGATAGCCGTAGTCCAGATCACACCTGAATCATTTTGCGCGCGGCCCATTTGCAGTCCGGCTCGTGACGCGCGCGCGCTTTCACGCTGGACCTCTTTTGGATTTTCGCGCACAAACCTATCGATCGACGGCCACAGATGCTCGCGTTGCGGTGCAACTTGCTTTGCCTCTTCGGCGAGAACGTTCGCTGACATGGTTACCTCTTGAGAACCAATTCACCTGAGTATCAAGTTGGTCTCTATACAGATTAGATGCTCTCGAAACCACGAAAGAGGCGTGTGCACACACGAGTTCCCGAGTCCTCGGCCGGCGAGAGCAGGCTTATGTGCTCATTGCGGGGTAGTAAGGCTCCTTAGACTTTGAACGCACTTCGGTAACCCGAAATTTTTCGTCCAGTCAATATGGCTGGCGGCAGAGAGTCGTGGCGGCGAAAACGCGGCTGGCTCCAGGACGCTGCAGTGCGAATGAGCATGGCCGCTTTTGCGCGTTTCTTGAACTTTGCGGCAGCGCGCCAACCGAGAGATTCTCCTGATTCCGGGCATACCAGTGCTAATACGGGCTGCCCCCCTTAATCTCCGAGGTTCTTCCGTCCGCCGCGCTGACCCGCTGTGCTACGCTCATCCCATCGCAAAACCAGAGACTTCCCAGCGCGAAGCCGATACACTCAAGTCGACGCGATCATCAGGGAGCGGCGACATTGAGGACAGCCAACAGGAAAATCATTCTCTGGTTTTGCCGGAAACCGTGAGCACCGAAAAGAACAAGCTCTACTACGGCGATAACCTCGAAGTCCTCAAGCTCTACGTCAAGGACGAGTCCGTCGATCTCGTCTACCTCGATCCGCCCTTCAACTCCCGACTTGACTATAACGTCCTCTTCGCCGAAAAAGACGGCACACAGTCGAGCTCCCAGATTCACGCCTCCGAGGACACATGGGAGTGGAACACCGGCGCCATGCGCGCCCGTCCGACAATCATCGCCGAGATAGTCCGACAGGGCGGCCGTCGCGCGGCCCCACAGGTTTTCTCAATCCTTTATGTGGACCGGGCGCGCCCTGTGTGGTGTACTTAATTCGCGAGCCCAAGAGGTGGACCTCATGAAAAAAGACTCCAAGCTCAGGCTGGTTTTCGACGCAGCGACGAACGCCCGGAGCGCCGTTGAGAGTGTCGACGCCCGCAGCACTGGACACGGACTCCTCGAGGAAATCCTTGGTCAAGGTGTCATTGTGGGGGATGCCGGCGAACTCATCGCACGTCTGCCGCGCCAAAGCGTGGACCTCTTCTTCACAAGTCCGCCGTACGCGGACGCGCGAGCCTATAGCCGCGTCCACCCGGACCGCTATGTTGATTGGTTCCTTCCCTTCGCAAGGGCTATGTATAACGCCGCTAAGCCGACGGGCAGCATGATCCTCAACATCAAGAACCGCGTCGCAAACCGGGGTCCGCTGCGCGGGCAGCGCCACCCCTATGTTTATCAATTGGTTCTGGCCCTTCAGCATATGGGGTGGCGATGGATAGACACGTACATATGGGCCAAGCCAAATGCCGTGCCTGGCAGGTTTGGTCCCAGAACCAAGGATAGCTTCGAGTACGTCTATCATTTCGCGCGGACCGGCAAGCCGTACTTCGACTTGAATGCGGTAAGAATCCCCTACAAAGCCGATCCCGCGGAAATTGAAAGACGCAAACGCGATACCAATGGACGGCGCAACACGGGAGCAGGTTTCGGTCGTGATCGGACCAAAACCTATCTGCTCGGAGGCGCAGACCCCGGCAACGTGGTTAGCGTGCCCCAAACCTACAATCAGCACTATGGTGTCGACCACACCGCGGCCATGCCCGAAGGACTCGCGGAGTTTTTTATCAAGGCTGCCAGCCCCAAGGACGGCGTTGTCATCGACCCATTTGCCGGCTCAGCCACTACGGTCGTTATCGCGCGCCGGCTGGGACGTAAGTCGGGCGGTATTGAAATACACGAAAGATTCGCGGTCGAAGCCAAGCGACGAATCGCTGCAGATACCGCGACCGATACGCAAGGCAGACTTTTCGACGCGGCCGCCGGGTGAAGAATGACTGACGCCAGCGCGACCATCGAGCGCATCGTCGAAGCGCCCAACTGGAATCAGCGCATCGCGCAAATCCGGCTAATTCCACAACACCATGGCACCGACGAGCACGCCCGCATCTTCGCCGAAATCGCTCGTCTGCTGTATTTGCCTCACTTGGCTCCAGATTTTGCGTATATCCATGAAGCCCCCTTTTACGAGGAGGAATTCTTCGCTGCTGCCTACGACGCCGCCACTCGAGCCACCAAGGGATTCACTGAGATCTCGGAGGCCGATCTAACAAGAACTCTACAAAGCGATCCGAGAACGCTCCTTGTCTTCCGGACCATCCTGGGCCTGACCCGCGAGGAGTTTGCACAATCTACGACTTTAGCCGGACAGCCTGCGGGGCTGCCTTGGCTGACTCCTGCAAAGGTAGATTCGATGGAAAGGTATGGGTCGACGGCCAGTGAGGACCAGGCAAGAGTCGCGGCCAAGACTCTTCGGATTGTCATGGACGGTACCCTTTTTGGAGAACCCCCTCCCGGACTGCGGAGCAAACAGGCCAAGCCTGATACTGCGCACGGATGGGAAAGCGTTCAGAGATACGCCGCCCGTGGAGTCCCGTTTGCCACCTTCCTCCACCAAAGGCACTACGGCGGAGCCTACCGGCAAGTCCTTGACGCTACTTCAACGCAACGCGGGAACCTGATCGAAGATGCAGTCGAAACCCTATTCGATGAACATAGGGTCCCGTTTATCCGCACGGGCAGCAAGAATCAGGCAGAGATCGCCACTAGGTTCGAGGTCCGCGTAACGCCCGCGCCGGACTTCGTTGTTTTTGACAACGCGGGCTCCCTGAAGGCAATGCTTGAATGTAAGGGGACGAACAATGGCGGAACGGCGCGCGACAAAGCACTGAGGTTTCGCACATTGCGCGAGGAATCCATTCGTCTGGGTGGAATTCCGCTATTCGCGGTGCTCAGCGGTTTGGGGTGGACAAGACTTAACGACGCACTTGGCCCAGTCGTTCGCGATACCGAGGGGAGAGTCTTCACTCTTTCAACACTGCATTCAGTGCTTGAGGTCGCTCCGTTCCCGTCACTCGTTGGCACAGCCAACAACCCCTGACCTTTCTCCCCCGCTCAGAGCCTGCGGAGCTGGCGCACCGCGATGCTACTTTCAAGAAGGCCCCGCGCAGCCGCCCCGCCCCGCCGAAAACTTTACGCTTCCTTTGCTCCCCGGCGAGGAATGAAATCGCCGCAGAACCCGGCGGGCGCTCCACCGGTTGCCCCGTCAACCCCCGCGCCACCTCCCACCGCACCGGAAACCCGCTAATCCCTTGATCCGCCTATAGATCCCCGCTCCACAATTTCCCTCTAAGTTTGCCGATTATTTCCTCGAAATCCCTACAATTGTCTTAGGTGCGGCAAATGCTAATCAGCGCTCAGGCAAACCCAAACCCGCTCACTCCGCCGACTTCGCTAACCTCGCTGACTCCGCTGGCTCACTCCGTCGCCCCCGCTCGCTCGCTCCTTTGCTCCCTGTTCCCCGATTCACTTCTTCGCTTCTTCACTCGTTCACTTCTTCACTTGCTCCCTCAGTCCCGAAGTCCCGCAGGCCCGAGGTCCCTGTTTTACCCCACCCCCCCATGCCAAAGACCCCACCCCCCCATCAATTCAGACCCCACCCCCCCATGCCTGTTTGTGAAACTGTGAAACTGTGAAACTGTGGAGCCTTTAGAATCAGCAGCTTGCAGTCCACAGTTTCACAGTTTCACAGTTTTGCTTCCCAGTTCCGGCGCAAAAGTGAGAACTCAAACTCTGCGAACGCGAAAAATGCGTCAGCGAACCTGAAGCGATCCGGAAAGAGGAAGATGATCCGAAGATGGTCCGGCGAATATTCCATAATCGCCCGGAGCGAGGTTCCAGCTGCTCGCAGTCTCGTCATATGTCTGCAAAACTCGCGGATCGATCGCGACTGTGACGGTTTCGGATTTGCCCGGATCGAGCGCGATGCGCGCGAATCCAGCGAGACGCGCGAAGCCCTCGAGGTGTTGAAATGTTTCGTCGGATCCTTTGGGCAGCGTCGCGTAGACTTCCGCGATTTCAGTGCCTGCGCGTGTTCCGGTATTCCTGACGGTGAAACGCACGGTTTTGGCCGCTGAATCGATGCTCAGAGCGGAATACGCGAAGGTGGTGTAGGACAAGCCGAAGCCAAAGGGAAACAGTGGCGTCTTGCGCTCGGCTTGAAACCATTTGTAGCCAACTTCAGCGCCTTCGTCATAGTGAACAGCGTAGTTCGACGGCGGCGCGTCTTCGTTGACCGGCGCTGATCCTTGCCCTCGAAGATGCGGCGGCGGCGGCGGAATCGCCGCATGAGGAAGATCCTGCTCGCTCTTCGGGAACGTGATGGCCAGCTTGCCGGATGGATTGACGTCGCCCACGAGCACGTTGGCCAGAGCCTTGTGTCCGGAGCTGCCGGCATACCAGGCTTCGACGACTCCGGCGACTTTGTCGAGCCATGGCATAGTCACGGCGCTTCCAGTTTCGAGCACGACGATAGTGCGCGAATTGGCCGCTGCAACCTTCTCGATCAATGCATCCTGATTGTCGGGCAACGAAAGATTCGCGAGGTCCATGCCTTCCGATTCCCACTGGTATGCAAAGACGATCGCAAGATCGGAACTGCGGGCGAGCTTCACTGCGGAGTCCATATCCGTTCCGGGATCGAAATCGATTTTTGTGTGCGGCAGTTTCGCTCGGAGGGCCAGGAGCGGAGAAGTGGGGAACCAGATGTGATCCTGCCAGTGCGTCGCGCCTTTGCCGGGAGGCAGGATGGCGTTGCCGCCGGGCGGGTCCACCTGCGCCGATCCTCCGCCGGAAATCATTCCAACGTCAGCGTGGCCGCCGATGATGGCGATGCTGTGGACACGGGCCGGAACGATGGGAAGCACGGATTGGCGATTCTTCAAGAGAACGATGCTGTTCTCCTCCACGCGCTCGGCGACTTCGAACCCCTTTTCAACATCGACCACGCTCTTCTGCGGCGGATCGTCTACGACGCCCGACAGAAACTCTGCATAAAGAACTCTGCGCACATGATCGTCTATCTCCGAGAGTGGCACGCGCCCAGCATCGACGGCTTCTCGCAGCTTGGCGCCGAAGAAGTTCGACATGGGCTGTTCCTGGTCGAGACCGGCTGCGGATGCCTTCTCTGTGGAGTGAGTTCCGCCCCAATCGGAGTCAACGAAGCCCTTGAAGCCCCATTGGCCTTTGAGCACGTCGTGGAGGAGATAGGAGTTTTCGCAGGCGTAATCGCCGTTGACCCGGTTGTAGGAGCACATGACGGCGGCGGGATTGGCGATGGAGATGGCAATATGGAACGCGAGCAAATCCGACTCCTGCATGCCGCGCTTGGAGATGATGGCGTTCACGAAGTTGCGGCCTGTTTCCTGGTCGTTCATCGCGTAATGCTTGATGTCGCCGACCACATGCTGGGCCTGTTCGCACTTCATCAGATTGCCGACGATCGTTCCGGCGAGCAGCGGGTCTTCCCCGGCATACTCGAAGGTGCGGCCGTCTTTGGGCTCGCGAGCGAGGTCCACTCCGCCGCCGAGAGTCATGTTGAAGCCCTGCGCGCGCAGCTCGCTGCCAATCAGTGCGCCGTATTCGCAAGCGGATTCCGCGTCCCAGCTCGACGCGGCTCCCAGGCTGGAAGGCATTGCGGTCGCGTATCGTCCGTTGGCGCCGCTATCCCTCACTCCGTAGGCCGCGTCGGAGATGACCAGCGAGGGAATGCCGAGGCGCTTCTCGCCCTCGACGTAACCCGCGCCGCCGTTGGTGAGTGGCGTAAGTGGCGCCTGCCAATTGGCATCGTGGGCCATTCCATTGCCATGCAGGAGGGCGATTTTCTCGTCGAGCGTCAGCTGCTTGAGGACCAGGTCGGCGCGATCTTCCGGCGAGAGCTGGGGATTCATCCACGGCCGCCGGTCGATGCTCTGGGCAACATCCTGGGCAACGGCACCAGACGATCCGGCGATCGTTCCTATGGCTGCGACGAATAGAAGAAAGGAGCAAGGAATTAGCGAGCGCTTCTGCATAGTTCTCCAGGCGGTTCCCATGTTACAACGCGGGGCTAGCGGGATGAGCAGGGCCAGCGGTTCGGCGAGTCAGCGAAAAGCGGCCTTGAGGGAATGAAGCTCGCATTTGCTGTGGGATGCCCGACCGACGGGCTAAAGACCGCCGAGGGTGCTGGCGGAAACGGTCGCGGTGACGACGACGCGCTCGCCGTGCTGCGTGACTTCGGCGGTCTTCAGGAGCTCCTTGAATGCGTCGTTGGCTGGCGACTCGCCGAGGGGCTGGGCGAGACCTCGGACCAGAGTGACGAGGGTGGCAAGGTCGGCGGCCTGGCTTGTGGCTTTGTCCTGGCTGGGAGCGATCTCCTCGACTTTAAAGCGCACCGCGCCAAGCGAGCCGGGAACGGGAAGGGCAGGCGCAACGCTTGCGACTATGGTGGCGTCGGGTTCGAGCGGCAAGGCGAGGCCGAAGACGTGAATGGAGCCGCTCTCAGAGAAAGGAAGGCCGATTTGACCGACACCCCAGGCAAGCGAGAGCAATGGCACGTCGTGGTAGTGCTGCTCGAGAAGCGAGGAGCCTGCAAAGGGCAGCGCGGCGGCGCGATGGCGGTCGAGCATGTAGTGGATCTGCTCGGCGGTGGGGGTGTTGGAGACAGCCACCATGTCGTAGCCGATTTGCGCGACGCGGACGGTGCGGTCCTGGGAGGTGATGTTGTAGATGGTATGGCCGACGTAGGTTTCGCGCGAGGTGGCATGAGAATCGAGCCACGCATTCAGCTTCTGGCCGGTAATCTTGCCGACCAGGACCATGGAGTAGGCGACGGGGCCGTTGGGACCGTTGGGATCGGGCATGCGATGCAGGGCGATCGCCACCTGGTCGATATCGTGCTCGGGGTCGATGCCGATAGCGTCAATGAATTGCTGGTACTCAGGCACGCGGTCGGGCGGCTTGAAATCCTTGTGGGAGAGGGTACGGATGGCCTTGAGATTGATGTAGATGATGCCGTCGGATTCGGGCAGAAGTCGGGCGGCCTCGGGCGGGGCCTTGGAGCGCAGAAAGATGGCCACGGCCAGGAGAAGCAGGACTGCGGCGACGATGAAAAGCGTTCTGCGGGTGCGTCGACTCATTCTTATTGGCGCGGAGGAACCGTCAGGAATGAGCGTAACACCTGGGACGGGGAGGACGTGACGTAGGGACTGGAAAGCTGGTGCGGCGTGAATAAGTGAGAGAGTGAAGGAGTGAAAGAGTGAACGGGTTGGCGGGGTTGGCGGAGCCAGCGCGCCAGCAAGCTAGCGTTTCTGGAGATAGCGGGGCTAATGGCCACCAGCTTTGGCGTTTTTGCGCGCGGAGCCGATGTTCATGTTGGAGAGATTGTTGTCGAGGTCTGGACCGAACGATTTTTCGGCGCTCTCGAGAAAATTTCCGGTCCGGCGAAGGCGTATGAGGCCGAGAATCTCACCGGTTTTGGCGTCGGCGAAAGTGACGATGAAGACGGCGCCGGAGATGGGTCCGCCGACGAGCACGCTGAAGGTCTCGCGGCCCTCGGTGGTAACGGTGCCCCCGGCGCGGACGAAGACCAGCACGTCGGAATTTGCGGCGCAGGGCAGCATGGCCACCTGATCGCCGAGAGTGTAGGCGGACTTCGCGATCTCTCCCGGCTTTTTGTCCATCAAGGGAAAGACGGAATCGTATTTTTGCTCAATTTGCTCGATGACCTGTTGTATTTCGTTGTCGGATGCACCGCTCGTCAACGGATTCGTGGCGACATCGACGCTGATTCCATCGGATTTGAGGTGGTTTTCGACGAGGGCCTGAAGCGCGTCCGCCCAGTCGTTGGATTCCTTGACCATTCGCTCGGCGCTTTTCATGCCGAGCTTGGTGAGTCCGGCGGCAGGCGGCATGAAGCACGCGGAACGGACGGGGAACTGCTGCGACTCGACTTTGCGCTGAACGTAAACCGATGAGGCGTGAGCTGCAACGGTGGGAGCGGTGACAATGATGGCGAGCGTGGAAGCCATGAGGATTCGCCTTGCGACGTTCATTGCGGTTTACCCCCTTCGGATTGGCGGGTCTGGCACTCGGCCAGACGGCGCTGGATGCGCAGGCGATCGAGGCTGGTGTTGTCGACTAATTGCAAGAAGCGCTGATAGTTCGTGACGGCATCGGCGAAGCGCGATTGGTCTTCATAGAGAAAGCCGAGCTCGCGGTAGGCGAGCGCGTAGTCGGGCTGATCGTGAATCACGCTCAAAAAGAGCTTTTCAGCGGCGGCCTGATTTTGCGCGAGCGTGGCGCGGCCCTCGGGCGTGGAAGCGAGCTTCTGTTGCTCCTGCTCCTCCGTAAGCTTGAGAACCTGCTTGCGCTGGCGGTCTGCGCCTTCGTCGGTGAGCTCATCGGCAGTGGGCTCGGCAGTTTTTGCGCCGAGCTCGCGATAGGCCTGACCGAGCAGCATTTTGTAGCCGGCTTCATCGGGAAAGGCGTCGACGAGGCGCCTGGCGCGCGCGACGGCGGTGCGGGGCCTGCGGTCTTGAATGTCGATCAGGACGTCGAATGCGACAACCGGCGCGAAGGTTGTCAGGTAGTCGTGTTCCAATCCTCTTTCACCGCTCACAGGCTGATGCGCATCGACCCAAGCACTGGCCGCGGCCTCGCGCTCTTTGAGCCTCGGATGGTCATGGTAGAAGGTGGGGCGCGGCTCGTATTCGAGGGTGCTGTCGCCATCGAGCAACTCGAATGTGGCAGTCATGGCGCGTGGATCGTAACCGGCTGCGGCCATTGCCACGATGCCGTCGCTATCGGCCTGCTGTTCCATCTCGCGAGAGTATCCGTAGACAGATTCGACGAGAATGAGCTGGCCGGCGATGGAGGCGCCTGCGACCGCCAATGCCGCGCCGCCGGGAGCGACGGCGCCTGCAGCCTGGAGGATTTCGCCCAGGACGGCCTTTTTGCGCGCGCTACGGTTTTCAAGATATGTGTGGCGCTCGTAGACGTGCGCGGTTTCGTGGCCGAGGACCGCGGCCAGCTGCGCCTGATTCTTGAGCAGGGCGATGAGGCCCATGGTGACGTAAACCGATCCGTTGGGCTCGGCGAAAGCGTTGGTTGCGGGATCGTTGAGGACCATGAAGCGCCAGGTGACATGCTCCGGCGTTGGGCGATCGCCGATTACGCGCTTACCCACCGCGTCGATATACGACTGAACGCCGGGATCGTGAAAGACGACTCCCTTCTGTTCGTAGTCGCTGTCCATGGCGTCGTCGAGCACAGCCAGGTCGATCTTGGTGAACTGAAATTGCGCAGCGGCGGGTTGCTGGGCGCGGGCGAGGGCAGACGGGATGGAAATGGCCAGCGCGCACACGAGAGGCAGCACGCGGGGAAGAGGATATCGTTCGGGCACGAACATAGGTCACTTCGGGAACGACTTTTGAGGGCTCTTTGGGCTCGCTGAAAATGGTAGCGGCAGCGGGGCGGCGGCGCAATAGCGGTGGGAAGGAGGTGGCCAGAAGGGAGTAGAAATACGGGGGAGCGAGGGAGCGGAGGCGTCGCCCCACCAAAGCAGAGCTTGGATGGCGTCGCCGCCGCCGCACCTGGTGCCCTCAGAAAGAACCATCGCCGGAAGTTCCGTCAGTTCTTCACGGTCATTGTGTCGGAATCAACGGCTTTCTTGCCGGTGATCCCTTCGAGTCCTGCAAGAAGTCCTCGGTAGTCGTTTTTGTCGGCTTGAAACGCAACGCCGCCCTTTTGGCCGCCGTTGTCCCAAGTAATCCCGACAAAGTGCTTTTTCGATTTGGATAGGGCCAGCAAGGCTCCGAGCCCGAGAGAAAACACAGCGAGGCCGATGGCCGCTCCGACGCGCCGGTGCACGTCCTGCCCATAGCTGATTTCAGTGACCGACGCCGCGGGTATGACCGCGACTTCGGCCCCATCACGCATCATCCGAATGTTCGTGCCCTCGATGGACAGCTTCATGTCCGTTCCAGGCTTGGAGTCAGGTAAAGACCCTCCGTCATAGGTGATTTTGTAGCCGAATTCGCCGGCAAAGGCGCTCAATGGAAACAGGGCACAAAGAAGAATTGCGATTAACTTGTTCACTTTTTCCGCCTTTCAACACACGACTCCCCTTGTTGTTCGGAACGAGGAAAACTGCTTTAAGAAATTAAAGGAATGATCCTCCCAAACGCCGATTTTCGCAATAGGCCTTTAGGTTCCTCGTTTCAAGCGGCGGGTGCGGGCGCTTGAGAGGTTGCGCTACGGTGCTCGCCGGGGCTTGCCTAGTTGACGATGGCGAAGGTGAAGATCTGGCCGGAGCTGGCAGGTGTTTTTGGCGAGGCCGTGTCCTGCGGAGCAAGAAAACCGAACTCGCCCTCGCCCAATTCGTTGCTGAGGATAATCTGGTAGGCGGACGGGCCGATTTGCTTGCTCGAGAAATCGATCTCATCGCGGAGCGAGCTGGAAGATTCGTGAATGAGGCCGCCGGCGACGGATTGGAACTGGCGATTGTTGCCGACGATATGGAGGCGAACGAGCTCGTAATCGTTGGCGGTGCGGCCCTGCGGTACATGGAGGATGAGAGTGATGGGGGTGCTGACGACGAGCCTGCTACGCATGCCGCCGACAAGGCCGTTCAGGTCCTCTTTCATGAGACCGGCGGAAGCGACGTGCTTAACCATTCCGCCGGATTGAAAGATGACCACCTCAGAGGGAAGCGGCTGCCAGTTGCCGCCGCTGTCCTTGTAATAAGCGCCAACGTTCTCGACGCCGGGAGGAAGCGGGAGCGTCGGCGCGGATGCATCGGGAGTGGAAGGCGCAGCGGAGTCGGGCGCGGAGCCTGGGCCTTTGGCGACGATGGCCGCGATAACTTTGTCGCCGACGCCGGCCTGCTTGAGCGCGATCAGGCCGTCCGGCGAGGTGTCGTATGCGCCCGACGAGGCATTGATGGTGGCGACGATGACGTCGTCTGTGAGCCCAGCCTTGACCATCTTGACGACGGAATCGTTGTTCAGCGCCTGCTGAGCGATGAGGAATGGACAAAAGGCGAGGAATAGAACTGCGGGAAACAGAACCGCGCAAATGGCCTTGCACATAGAAGCCTCTCCTTGACGATCGGGATCGGGAAACGTGTTGCAGGAATACAAGAAAATGATCCACTGAGGCGCGTTGTTTTCGCAAGAGGACTTTTGGGTTAGGGTGCTCGGTTGAGCAAGAGAAAGGCGCGCAAGAGAATGGCCGCCGCGAGAATGATGGCGGCGGCCGAGAGGGGTCGCGGAGGCTGCTACTGGGTCTCGGAGGAGACTCGATCGCCTTCCTGGAATCCGGACCCGGAGACAGGAACGCAGACCGAGGAGGCATCGTCAACGTCGGTAGCGCGGACCACGCCGATGGTGGTGGTGAGGCGGCGAATGACCTGACCGGTGGAGGGGTCCTTGATTTCCTTGGTGACGCGGAGGACTTGAAGCTGATCGCCGACCTTGACGCCGGCTTTGGCGCCAACGTTGAGAATGATCTGTCCGCCATCGACCGCGGCGACAAGGCCATCGACTTTGATGGTTCGCACGGTGACCTTGGAGGCATCGGCGATCAGGTTGGCGGTGAGCTGATCGACGGCGGCCTTGGTGGCTTCGCCGATGATGGTGTTTTGGAAGTTGCTGGAACCGAAGTCCACATTGCCACCGCCAAAGCCGTGCCAGTTGCCGCCGCCGCCCAGGAGCGAGGTGGAAGAGCGGCTGGACTGGCCAGTGCCCTCGGCCACGGCCAAGATTTCGCCGGTGTCGACGTTGACCACGCGGAGATTGATGGCCACGTTGGCCTTGGAGTTGGAGTGGCCGATGCCGCCGATGCCGATGCCGTGCCAGTTGCCACCTCCGCCGCCCACGTTCTGGTTCTTGGTCTCGTTGCCGAACTCAGTAATAGCGCCGATGATGATGGCATCAACGCCTGCCAGCTTGCCCAGGCGCGCAGCGGTGGCGGGGTCGGCACGATTTGAATTGGAGAAATTCTGCTCGGTCATGAGCTTGTCGAGGGCCTGGCGCTCATAGACGGAGAAGGTGCCGTCCTTAACCAGATTGGTAATGAGCAGATCGGTGATGCCCTTGCCGATGTCGACATCGGCGCCGAACATGGCGGAGGAGTAGCTTTGCACCGTGGCGTAGTCGAAATCGAGCACGGCGACACGGGGTTTGCGCGTTGGAGCGGTTTGGGCGGAGGCGGGCAACACGGCCAAGGCAGCGGCGAAGGCCAACAGCCCCGCCAATAGAGAAGCGGATCTTTGTGGGTTCACGTAATGACCTCAAGAGGCGAACATAGGGGCCTGAAAGAAGCGTCGATTCTTCCTGCCGCCTGTGTCAAGGCAAATCGGAGGTGAAGACCAAATCATTTCGGGAGATCATGGGAATCGGAAGTAGCGCTCGAGGGAACGCGATGCGATCGGGCAGCGGCCGATTTTAACCGGGCAAACAACGACTGGCGGGGGCAGCGGCGGGCACTTTCGAGGCGGTTATTTTGGGATTTCCAGCGTTTGCTCGCGGTGCGGCGGTGTGCTAACCTTGATTCCTGTGCCGTGTACGCGGAAAGCTGGAGTGTGTCCGCGCACAAGTCGGCCTCCGGAAGGGTTTCCGGGTGGGTAAAGAGCTGGCGTAGCTCAGCTGGTAGAGCATCTGATTTGTAATCAGAGGGTCGGGGGTTCAAATCCCTTCGCCAGCTCCACAAGACGGAAGCCGGAACGGGAGACGAAATCGGCAAGAGTTGACCGGCGAACAGGAAATTTGGAACGCCGGGCCTCAACTCCGCGGAGATTCCACTTCAGGCGAAAGATCGAGATGTTCCGGAGAGTATCCGGAGGTTGCGGCGTGCGTGGAAGATGGATGAGCGGGGAGATGGGCGAATGTTTTGGGACGCCGCGTGCGGATTTTTGGTGCGCGGGGCCTTTGGGCACAGGTGGCCGAGCGGTTAATGGCAGCAGACTGTAAATCTGCCGCTCCTTGGAGCTACGGAGGTTCGAATCCTCCCCTGTGCACCACGACAGTGATTAGTGGTTAGCGATTAGTGGGCAGTGAACAGTGAAGAGTGCCGGCAAGGAATTGGATCGGAAGTACTGGGCGGCTCTCGGAATGTTCGCGGTTTTGGCAGTGCTGGTTTGGCTGACGATGGGTGACGGTGCGGTGCCCGTGTTTGGCAGGCCGGTGGAGTTAAAGCTGATTCCGCTGATTGTGATTGGCGGGATGGCTTTGAGAACGGTTTTAGCTCGGCATGCGGAGAAGATTCGCAGGGCCGGGGAGAAAGACAGCTGACAGCTTTCAATTGAAGGCTGTGAGTTGTGGTTCGAGGGCTGATGTAGCTCAGTTGGTAGAGCACTCCCTTGGTAAGGGAGAGGTCACCGGTTCAAACCCGGTCATCAGCTCCAGAAATCGGAAGGCAGTTCACAGTTCTTAGTTCGCAGTTCTCATTTTTTCCCGCAGAAGCTGCGGACGAGAGTTGAATCGCTGTAATGGGCGAGAGAATAACTACGAACTGTGAACTACGAACTGTTTTCGAGGGCGGGAGTAACTCAGTGGTAGAGTCACAGCCTTCCAAGCTGTTGGTCGCGGGTTCGATCCCCGTCTCCCGCTCCATAGTTTGGGTTTTGGCTTTTGTGAGGGTTGCAGAGGATGTTTGAGCAGGCAGCGATTGCGGTCACGGATGAGCAGGGATATGCGAAGCTCCATACGCTGATCGATGCGGCGTTTGATGCGCGCGACGTGGAGGTCTTTCTGAACCGTGTGAGCAAGGCGAAGCTGCGGGTGAGGAATTACGAAGGCATCCTGGAGCGCGGGCTGTTGGGCAAGGAAGCGATCGGGCTGTACAAGGGATTGCCGGTTTCAGACCAGGCGCTGACGCGCGAGCGGTATTTGCGGCTGGTGGAGAAAGTGCCGCTTGAGCTGAGGCAAAGGTATTTGAAGGTTTACGCCTATTACTGAGGGCGGCGCCGAATGTACGTGGTCACGACGAACACCGGCGGCTGGGTTGAAGGTACGAACACAGAGATCCGCATCGAGTTTGACGATGATGCCAAGGCGGAAGCGGACAAATGGAGCGGGCCAACAAAGAACATGCTCGAAAAATGCGCTTGGCGAGTTATCAGCGAGCGGTGGGATGAAGTATCCGGAGATTCGATAACGATTAGGCTTAGCCGATTTGACGTGCTCGGCTTGATTGAAAGACTCCGGGTCGCAAATAAGGAAACACCGAATTGAAAGCAGAGACGGAGAGTTGAAAAATGGCGAAGGAAAAGTTTGATCGTTCAAAGCCGCACGTGAACGTGGGGACGATCGGGCACATCGATCACGGCAAGACGACGTTGACGGCGGCCATCACCAAGGTATTGCAGAAGCACAACCCGAAGAACGTGTACCGCTCGTTCGATTCGATCGATAACGCGCCGGAAGAGCGGGAGCGCGGCATCACGATCGCGACAGCGCACGTGGAGTACGAGACCAAGAACCGTCACTACGCGCACGTGGACTGCCCCGGCCACGCCGACTACATCAAGAACATGATTACCGGCGCGGCGCAAATGGACGGCGCGATTCTGGTGGTAGCGGCGACCGACGGACCGATGCCGCAGACCAAGGAGCATGTGCTGCTGGCGCGGCAAGTGGGCGTGCCCTGCATCGTAGTGTTCCTGAACAAGTGCGACGCGGTCGAAGACGAAGAGCTGACCGACCTGGTCGAGATGGAAGTTCGCGAGCTGTTGTCGAAGTACCAGTTCCCGGGCGACGACGTGCCGGTGGTTCGCGGGTCGGCGCTGGGCGCGCTGAACGGCGAGGCGAAGTGGGAAGCCAAGATCGACGAGCTGATGGAGGCGGTGGACAAGTACGTGCCGCGGCCTGACCGCGCGGTCGACCTGCCTTTCCTGATGCCGATCGAAGATATTTTTTCTATCTCTGGACGTGGGACTGTCGTCACTGGCCGCATCGAGCGCGGCAAGGTGAAGGTGGGCGAGGACGTGGAGATCGTGGGTTTCCGCGAGACGCGCAAGACGGTTTGCACAGGCGTGGAGATGTTCAAGAAGCAGCTGGACGAGGGTCTGGCTGGCGATAACGCGGGGATTCTGCTGCGCGGCACGCCGAAGGAAGACGTGGAGCGCGGGATGGTGCTGGCCAAGCCGGCGTCGATTACGCCGCACACGCACTTCAAGAGCACGGTGTACGTGCTGTCGAAGGAAGAGGGCGGGCGTCATACGCCGTTCTTCAAGGGCTACCGGCCGCAGTTCTACTTCCGCACGACGGACGTGACGGGAGTGGCGGAGTTGCCGGAGGGCGTGGAGATGGTGATGCCGGGCGACAACGTGGAATTGACCATCGATCTGATTACGCCGGTGGCCATGGAGAAGGGACTGCGCTTCGCGATCCGCGAGGGCGGCAGAACCGTGGGCGCGGGAACGATCTCGGAAATTATTAAGTGAATTGTGGGTCGTGAGTCGCGGATCGTGATTCGTGACCGGTAAGGGCGGAGAAGCCGCAACGGTTCAAACGAGTACAGACGGCGCGGACCACGAAACACGGACCACGGACCACGAAGAGGAAAGCAAATGGTAGGACAGAGAATTCGAATCCGGTTGAAGGCATACGACTATCGCGTGCTGGACACCTCGACCGGCGAGATTGTGGACACGGCCAAGCGCACCGGAGCAACGGTGGCGGGGCCGATCCCCTTGCCGACAATCAAGAACAAGTATTGCGTGCTGCGCTCGCCTCATGTGGACAAGAAGTCGCGCGAGCAGTTCGAGATCCGCACGCATAAACGGCTGATTGACATTCTGGAGCCGACGCAACAGACGGTGGACGCGCTGATGAAGCTCGATCTGCCCGCCGGCGTGGACGTGGAGATCAAGGCGTTCGAAAAGTAGGCACCTGCGGTGCGGCAGATGCGCCTTGCGGCGCAGAAGTGCATCGGGGAGCGACAAACAGGCAAGCCCGAGAAGGGCCCGGCAGTGCGGGACATCGAAGCCCGCATGATGAGGTGAGGGAAAGATGGCAGTCACAGGGATTCTGGGAAAAAAGATCGGCATGACGCAGGTCTTCGACGAAAAGGGCGACGTGCACCCGATTACGGTGTTGCAGGCCGGCCCATGCGTGATTACGCAGCTGAAGACAGCGGCGAGGGATGGATACGACGCGGCGCAGATCGGGCTGGTGGAATTCGTGAAGGCTTCGCGCATGACCAAGGCACAGAACGGCCACCTCAAAAAGAGCGAGGCGCCGCCCGTCAAGGTTATCAAGGAAGTGGATGTTGAGGCAGCGACCGATGGCGCGGCAGAAGCCAAAGCCGGAGATCGCGTGCTGGTGGACATCTTTACCGATGCAAAGTTCGTGGACGTGATTGGCACTTCGAAGGGCCGCGGGTTTGCCGGCGTGGTAAAGAGGCACAAGTTCGGCGGCGGTCCCAAGTCGCACGGGCACATGTTCCAGGTGCAGGGATCGATCGGCGCCTCGAGCTTTCCGTCGCGGGTTTTTCCCGGGCAGCGCATGCCTGGACATTTCGGAACGGATCAGGTGACGGTGCGCAACCTGCGCATTCGCGGCATCGATGTGGACGAGAATCTGCTGATGGTTGAAGGAGCGGTGCCGGGTCCGCGCGAGGGTTACGTGCTGATTTCGAAGGCCAAGGCTCCGCCGCGCGAGCGCCGCGGCTTTGCCGGATTGGGTACTGTGGATCCGCTGAAGGCAGCGAAGAAGGCGGCGAAAAAGAAGTAGCCACCTGCGGTGGGGAGTCGCGCCTTGCGGCGCACGAGATTGAAGCCGGGAAGAGATTTCCGGCGGAAGAAGAAGACGATGGCAAAAGTGGATGTAGTGAATATGAGCGGCAAGAAGGTGGGCTCGGTGGAACTGGCCGACGCGGTGTTTGCGCCGGAGCAGGTGAACGAGGCCCTGTTGTGGGAGGCGGTGAAGCACTACCGCGCTTCTCTGCGCCAGGGAACGCACAAGACCAAGAGCCGCACCGAGGTTGCCGGTTCCGGCAAGAAGCTGTGGAAGCAGAAGGGCACGGGCCGGGCGCGTATCGGTTCGGTGCGCTCGCCTCTGTGGCGTCATGGCTACACGGTCCACGGACCGCAGCCGCGCAGCTACGAGTATCCGTTCCCGCGCAAGAAGTTGCTGGGCGCGCTGCGCTCGGCGCTGGCCGCAAAACTGGCCGACGGCAAACTGACCGTGGTGGATTCGCTTGAGATCAAGGAAGGCAAGACGAAGCTCTACCGCGAGGCGCTGGACAAGCTGGACGCCAAGCGCACGGCGCTCTTGGTCGAGAACGGCAAGACGCTGACGCAATCGCTGGTGCTGGGCGCGCGCAATTTGAAGGGCGTGGAGCTTGTGCTGAACAACGAGGTTCACCCTTACGATCTATTGCGCTACGAGAGGGCGATCTTCTCAAAGGCTGCGATTGAGCAGCTTGGCGAGGCCCTTCTGAAGTCCATATCAAAACGGCATGCGGCGCGCAAAACCGCTGCCGAAAAGGAGGCTGCGTAATGCCGACACTCTATACCGTCATTCGCCGCCCGCTGATCACCGAAAAGGGATTGGGCGTGAAAGAGACCGAGGGGACACTGGTTTTTGAGGTTGCGCCCTCGGCCACAAAGACTGAAGTGAAGCAAGCCGTGGAGGCGCTCTTCAAGGTGAAGGTCGTCGCGGTCCGCACTTCGAATGTAGTCGGCAAAGAACGCCGGCGCGGCAAGTTCGCAGGGTACAAACCGGATTGGAAAAAGGCCTACGTGAAACTGAAGGCCGGTGAGAAGCTGCCGGAGTATGTGAGCAATCTGTAAAGTAGCCTCTAGCTTCTAGCTTGGATAAGCGCGAGGCGAAGTTAGAAGCCAAAGTTGGGCAGGGAAGAAAGTTTGAGAAGGATGAGCTGGAAGCTAGAGGCTAGAAGCTGGCACTTAGTAGCTCGTCAAGGACAGAGAACATGGCAATCAAAACATACAGGCCGATCACGCCGACGTTGCGGTTTCAGACGTCGCTCGAAACCGGCGATCTGACGACGGACACGCCGCACAAGCCGCTGCTCACGACGCGCAAGCGCACCGGCGGGCGGCGCAACTCGGGCGACCTGACCATCCGCCACCAGGGTGGCGGGCACAAGCAGAAGCTGCGGCTGATCGACTTCAAGCGCGAAAAGTTTGGCGTGCCGGGCAAAGTGGCGACTATTGAGTACGATCCCAACCGGTCCGCGCGCATCGCCCTGGTGAACTATGCCGACGGCGAGAAGCGCTATATTTTGCAGCCGGTGGGGCTGAAGGTCGGGGCGACGGTGACGTCGGGGCCCGAGGCCGACATTCTGGTTGGCAATGCGCTGCCGCTCAAGAGCATTCCCTCGGGCACCACGGTTCACGCCATCGAGCTCAAGCCGGGCAAGGGCGCGCAGATGGCGCGTTCCGCCGGAGCGCAGGCGCAGTTGGTGGCCAAAGAGGGCGATTATGCTCTGCTCAAGCTGCCCTCTGGCGAGACGCGCAGGGTGCTCGTCGAGTGCATGGCGACGATCGGGCAGGTGGGCAACACGGATCACGAAAACATCTCCATCGGCAAGGCAGGACGCAATCGCTGGCTGGGCATCCGGCCGGCGAATCGCGGCGTCAGCATGAACCCGGTGGACCATCCGCACGGCGGCGGAGAGGGCAAGACCTCGGGCGGACGCCATCCGGTAACGCCGTGGGGCCAGCCGACACGCGGCTACAAGACACGCAACAACAAGCGGACGGACGCGTTCATCGTCAACCGCAGGACGAAGTAGAAAAGCTAGGAGCTGGATTTTATGGGACGTTCGACGAAGAAGGGGCCGTTTGTGGATTCGCACCTGATGGTGAAGATCGATGCGCTGAACAAGGCCAACGACAAGAAAGTGGTGAAGACCTGGACGCGGCGCTCGACGATCTTTCCCGAGTTCGTGGGCCACACCATCGCCGTGCACAACGGCAGGAAATTTGTTCCCGTGTACGTGACCGAGAACATGGTGGGACACAAGCTGGGCGAGTTTGCGCCGACGCGGGTCTTCAAGGGCCACACCGGCGGCTCCAAGGCGCCAACCACCGAGGCTGTCGCCAAGCCGGCGTAGGAGATGCGGGCTGAAAGCTGAAGTTTGAGGAAGGCATGAGTATGGCAGTGGCAACCAGGGAATATAGAGCCGAAGCGAAGTTCCAGCGCGTGTCGCCGCAGAAGGCGCGGCTGGTGCTTGAACTGATCAAGGGGCGCGGAGTGCAGGAGGCGCTGGACACGGCGGCTTTTGCCCGCAAACGCATCGCCCCGGTGGTGCACAAGCTGTTGACTTCGGCGATCGACAACGCGAAGTATGTGGCCGGCGAAGAGGGCATCGATCTCGACGTGGATAACCTCTACGTGAAGCTGGCAGTGGCCAACGACGGGCCGCGCATGAAGCGCATCCGGCCGGCGCCGATGGGCCGGGCCTACCGCTATCAGCGCAGGCTTACGCACATTGTGCTTTCGGTTGCGGAGCGCGAGTCAGAAAAGGGCCTGGTGACGAAGGTGGACGAGTCGGCGCCCGCATCGGAGCCCGCGAAAACAGGCAAGGCAACGAAGACGAAAGCCGCGGTCAAGTCAGGGAAGTCGAAGGCGAAAGCAACCAAGCCGGCACCGAAGAAGGCCACGACAACCAAGAAGAAGTCCGGCAAGTAAGCCGGGAGATTTTTGAGAGGAAGTATATGGGACAAAAAGTCCATCCTTACGGATTCCGGCTGGGAATCAACAAACCGTGGCGGTCACGCTGGTTCTCAGAGCGCGAATACGCCAAGCTCCTGGTCGAGGACGTGAAGCTGAAGGCTGAGCTGCGCGAGAAGCTGAAGGCGGCCGGCGTGAGCTCGGTGGAAATCGAGCGGCCGGGCAACAAGCTGCGCTTCCTCATCCGCACCGCGCGACCGGGCATCGTGATCGGGCGCAAGGGCGCGGAGATCGAGAAACTGAAGACCGATCTGGCCAAGCGCACCAACCGCGACGTGTTCATCGACATCATTGAAGTGAACAAGCCGGAGCTGGATGCGCAACTGGTGAGCGAGAACATTGCGTTGCAATTAGAGAAACGCGTGAGTTTCCGCCGGGCCATGCGCAAGAGCGTCGACTCGGCGCTGCGTTTTGGTTGCAAGGGAATCAAGGTGCGCGTTTCGGGCCGGCTCAATGGCAACGAAATCGCGCGCTCGGAGTGGTACCTGCAGGGGCGTTTGCCGCTGCACACGTTGCGCGCCGACATCGATTATGGGTTCACCGAGGCGCACACGACGTATGGCGTGATCGGCGTGAAGGTCTGGATCTATCGCGGCGACATTTACGAGCAGAAGCGCCGCCAGGTTCCGCCGGTTGGGAAGACAGTGTTTTAAGAACCGTGAACCGTGAATCGTGATCACCGTTCACGAACCACGAGACACGATCCACGATTTTCGAGGTAGTTCGTTATGTTGATGCCAAAGAAGGTGAAGTTCCGCAAGCAGCAGAAGGGCAAGCGCCGGGGCAAGGCGTGGCGCGGCTCTTCGCTGTCGTTCGGCGAGTACGGTTTGAAGGTCCTGGAGTGCGGGTACATCACTGACCGGCAGATCGAGGCCAGCCGTATCGCGATGACGCGTTTCGTCAAGCGCGGGGGCAAAATCTGGGTGCGGCTGTTCCCTGACAAGCCGATTACCAAGAAGCCGGCCGAAGTCCGCATGGGCTCGGGCAAGGGCGCGCTGGACCACTGGGTCGCAGTGGTGCGGCCGGGAAAGATTTTGTTTGAGATGGAAGGCGTCACGCCGGAGCTTGCGGCCGAGGCCATGCGCCTGGCGTCGCACAAGCTGCCGCTGAGAACGAAGTTTGTGGCGCGCGAGCGCGCCGCGGGCGAGAAGGTCGCGGCGAATGTGGAGTAGTAAGGCAAAAAGCTGAAGGCCTGGAGCTAGGAAACGATGGAACTGACGAAGATTCGCAATTTGAGCGACGAAGAGTTGAAGCACCAGGAGAAGACCTCCTCGGAGCAGCTCTTCAGGATTCGCTTCCAGGTGTCGCTGGGGCAGAACGACGGAGTGAAGAAGCTCCGTCAGCTGCGCAAGGAGATTGCGCAGATCAAGACTGTGGCGCGCGAGCGCGAGCTGGGCATTCACGGCGAGACGGGCGAAGAGAAACAAGCCGGGCCTATCGCGAAGACCGAGGTAGCGGGGACCAAGGCCGCGAAGGCCAGGGAAGCGGCGCCGGCGGCGGAAGCCAAGACTGAGACGGCTGTAGCGGCTCCCGCGGCAAAGGCAAAGACCGCGACGGCGAAGAAAGCCGTGTCGAAAGCCGCTCCGGTGGCCAAGGCCAAGACCGGAAAGACAAAGAAAGCCGCGTCGAAAGGCGATTCGGCCGCGAAGAAGAAGACAGGGAAGAAAAAGGGAGCGAGCAAATGACGGCGACCGAGAAAGCGGCACAAGCGCCAGCCGCAGCAGGCGCGCGGCGCAATGAGAAAGTCGGGCAGGTGGTTTCGACCAAGATGCAGAAGACGATCGTGGTCGCGGTGGAGATGCGCAAGGCGCACGCGAAGTACAAGCGCATTGTGCGCTCGACCAAGAAATTTTACGCGCACGACGAGCAGAGCTCGGCACGCATGGGCGATGTGGTGCGCATCCGCGAGACGCGGCCGCTGAGCAAGCTGAAGAGGTGGTCGCTTGAAGAGATTGTGCGGCGGTCGTCGCTGGGCCAGATTGAAGACGCCGTGCTTCCGGGCGAAACTGTTCCCGCTGAGAAGTAAGGCTGCCGAAAGGAGGGCAAACCATGGCTGTGCAAATGAGAACCATGCTCGCGGTAGCCGACAACTCCGGCGCGCGCAAGCTGCAAGTGATTCTGCCGCTGGGCGGCGGGCTGGGCGCTAAGGCTGGGCTGGGCGACGTGGTGACCGCTGCGGTAAAGGAAGCCTCGCCCGACGGCACCGTGAAAAAGGGCAAGGTGGTGAAAGCGGTGATTGTCCGTACGCGCAAGGAGCACCGGAGGCGCGACGGCACCTACATTCGCTTTGACGAGAATGCCGCGGTAGTGATTGGCGACGATCATGAGCCGATTGGTACGCGCGTGTTTGGGCCGGTAGCCCGTGAGCTGCGCGAGAAGAAGTTTTTGAAGATTGTGTCCTTAGCGCCTGAGGTTGTGTAAGCCGGGCGCCAGTTCACAGTTCGGAATGGCCGTACAGGAAGAACTGAGAACTACGAATTGATTTTGGAGAATTCGATGCCGAGTTTGAGTATTCATCGCAACGATACGGTCAAAGTGCTGACAGGCTCTGACCGGGGCAAGACGGGCCGCGTGTTGCGCGTGTTCCCCGACAAGGGCGCCGTGCTGGTGGAACACGTGCGCGTGGTCAAGAAGACGGTTTCGAGCAAGCAGGGGCAACGGACCAAGGGCGGGATCGCGGAGCAGGAGTCAGCGATCAATGTCTCCAATGTGGTTCTGGTCTGTCCGAACTGCGGAGACGCGCGCGTGGGCCACAAGGTTGAAGGCGACGTGCGGATGCGGATTTGCAAGAAGTGCGGGCAGGAATTGCCCACGAAGAAGTAGGGAAGCAGCTTCTTGCCTCTAGCTCCTGGCTTATTCGTGCTGAAGTGAGGGCTGAGGCAGCGGCGAGACGGAGCTAGAAGCTAGCAGCTAGAAGCTAGCAGCTGAATTTGAAGTCCCTTCCGAAACGGTAAACGGGCCTGGAGCCCACTCCGAGAGCCGGAAGAAAGAGAGCAGAGAGATGGCAGCAAGGTTGAGAGAGAAGTACCAGAAAGAAATCAAGCAGGCGCTCCAGAAGGAACTTGGCCTGGAGAACGCGATGGCCGTGCCGCGCCTGGAGAAGATTGTGATCAACATGGGCCTAGGCGAGGCGACGCAGAACTCGAAGCTGCTGGATCCGCTGGTAGCCGACCTGGCGCAGATCGCCGGCCAGAAGCCGGTAACCACGAAGGCCAAGAAGTCGATTGCGGCCTTCAAGGTGCGCACCGGCAATGCCATCGGCGCCATGGTCACGTTGCGGTCTGACAAGGCGTACGAGTTTCTTGACCGGCTGATCTCAATTGCGCTGCCGCGCGTGCGCGATTTCCGCGGGGTGTCGACCAAGAGCTTCGACGGCCGCGGCAATTACACGCTGGGGCTGCGCGACCAACTGATTTTTCCTGAGATTGACTATGCGAAGGTGGAAAAGCTGAAGGGAATGAACATCACGATTGTGACTTCGGCAAAGGACGATAACCAGGCGCGCGCGCTGCTGCGCCACTTTGGAATGCCCTTCCGCCAGGGCGCGTAGGGAGAGAATCGAGAATTTATGGCAACTACTGCAAAACGAGTCAAGGACGCGCGGAAGCCGAAGTTCAGCAGCCGCAAGCACAATCGCTGCCAGCTGTGCGGGCGGCCGCGGGGTTTCCTGCGCAAGTTCGGCGTATGCCGTTTGTGTTTCCGGGCGCTCGCGCTCAAGGGCGAGATTCCCGGCGTCAACAAGTCGAGTTGGTAGCGAGACAGTTCACAGTTCGTAGTTCACAGGTCATAGAGACCCGAGCGACTACAAACTGCGAACTCTGAACTGAGAACTGCTTTAACCATTCCCGCAGGTTTCCGGCAGCAGGCGGACGAACGGGGAATGAAGGAGAAGGAATGAGTCTTACGGATCCAGTAGCAGATTTCCTGGCGCGCATTCGGAACGCAATCCGGGCGCGTCATCAGAAGATGGATGTTCCCGCTTCGAAACTGAAGACCGAGATCGCCCGCATCCTCAAGGAAGAGGGCTATATCTCGAACTACAAAGTTCAGGACGAGGAAGGCAAGCTGGTGCTGCGCGTGTACCTGAAGTACGGCGGCACTGAAGCAGCTATTCGCGACCTGGCGCGCGTTTCGCGTCCCGGTTGCCGCGTTTACGTGGGCCGCGACGAGATTAAGCGCGTACAGGGCGGGCTGGGAATTGCGATTTTGACCACGCCCAAGGGCGTGATGACAGGTCGCCAGGCGCGCCGCGAAGGCGTCGGCGGCGAGCTGTTATGCGAAGTGTGGTAAAGGCAATTCACAGTTCTTAATTCGTAGTTCACAGACATTCGACGACGAGTGAGCTTCGGCAACTGTGAACTAAGAACTGCGAACGGCGAACTTTTTTTCAGGCTGCAGTGGAACGCGGAGCGGCAACGCTTCTGCGGGACTCGCAAGCCAAGAGAAGGATTTCAAAGAATGTCGCGTATTGGAAAGAAATTGATTCCCCTGCCCGCGGGGGTGAAATACACGGTCGAGGGCAACACCGTGCTGGTGGAAGGGCCCAAGGGCAAGGTCTCAGCTTTGATTGCTGACGGCATCACGCTGAAGACTGCCGATGGCAACCTGCAGTTGGAGCGCGCAAGCGAAGACAAGGCCGCGGTGCACGGGCTGACGCGCGCCCTGGTGAATAACGCGGTACACGGCGTGACCAAGGGATGGACCAGGGAGCTGGACATCGTGGGCATCGGCTATCGCGCCGAGTTGAAGGGCAAGGGCATGGTGGTGTTCACGCTGGGCTACTCGCACCCCATTGAGGTTCCGCTGCCTTCGGGCATCGAAGTGACGATCGATCCCAAGCAGACACACCTGACCGTCCTCGGCGTCGACCGGCAGAAGGTAGGGCAGGTGGCGGCCGACATGCGCTCGCTGCGCAAGCCCGATCCGTACAAGAACAAGGGTGTGCGCTATTCCGACGAGCGGCTGAAGAAGAAGGCCGGCAAGACGGGAGCGAAGTAAAGTAGCTTCCGGCTCCTAGCCTCTAGCTTCTAGCTTTTTCGTGCTGAAACGAAGACTGAGGCAGTGGCGAGATGAAGCTAGGGGCTAGCAGCTAGAAGCTAGTGGCTGCATTTAAAACCGAACGGGGTCGCGGGGCGGCTCCGCTGATAGGTGAGAAAAGACATGATTACGCAGAACAAGAGAAACGAGATCCGGCAGCGCATCCACTCGCGCATTCGCGTGAAAATGGCCGGGACGACGGAGCGGCCACGGCTGAACGTGTACCGCTCGCTCAACCACATCTACGCGCAGGTAGTCGACGATCAGACCGGTCAGACGCTGGTTTCAGCCTCGAGCATCAAGCTGAAGAGCGGCGGCAACGTGGCGGCCGCGAAAGAGATTGGCAAGGCGGTTGCGGAAAAGGCCGTCGCCAAGGGCATCAAGCAGGTGGTCTTCGATCGCGGCGGCTATCTGTATCACGGGCGCGTGAAGGCGTTGGCCGATGCGGCGCGCGAAGCAGGGCTGGAATTCTGAGCTCCGCTCTTTAGGGTTTTGGATGAGAACAGTGGAGAGTTTTCCGCGGCGCGAGCAGCCGGGAAGGACAGACAAAAGCAAATGACGATGTTGACAAAGAAACTCGATGCGAACCAGTTCAACCTGAAGGATCAGGTGGTGTCTATCAATCGCGTGACCAAAGTGGTGAAGGGCGGCAAGAACATGTCGTTTGCCGCGCTGGTGGTCGTGGGCGACGCCGCTTCGGGCGTGGTGGGCTACGGATCGGGCAAGGCCAAAGAGGTTCCCCAGGCCATTCGCAAGGGAATCGAGAGCGCCAAGAAGAACTTGATAAGGGTCCACTTGACTGAGACCTCGATTCCGCATCAGGTGCTGGGCCGTTTTGGCTCCGGCCAGGTGCTGCTGAAGCCGGCGCCGGAAGGCACGGGCGTGATTGCCGGCGGCGCGGTGCGCGCGGTGATGACCTCTGTCGGCGTGCAAAATGTTCTGACCAAGAGCCTCGGCTCGCCCAACCCGCACAACGTCATCAAGGCCACGTTCGACGCGCTGACGCAGTTGCGCGACAGGGCTGACGTGGCCACGGCACGCGGCAAGCAAGTGGGAGAACTGTGATGGCGAAGACCAAGATGATTCGAATTCAGTATTACCGTTCCAAGATCGCCACGCCCACAAAGCATAAGCTGGTGATCAAGGGGCTGGGCTTCACGCGTCTCAATCAGATCGTTGAGCGCGAGGACACGGATTCGGTGCGGGGCATGGTGAAGGCTGTGCCGCATTTGGTGAGGATTTTGGAAGAGAAGTGAAAGAGTGAAAAAGTGAAAGAGTGAAGCGGATCGACTCTTTCTTTCACCCCTTCACTGGTTCACTTCTTCACTAACATAACGCGAGTCGGATGAGCTCTTCAGATCCATCCGGCGCTATAGCGAGGGGAAAATGGCGAGAAATCTATCGAATTTGCGCGCGCCGAAGAAGGCTAACACCGGGCGCAAGCGTGTGGGCCGGGGCATGGGATCCGGCATGGGCAAGACCTCAACCCGCGGCCACAAGGGCCAGCGTTCGCGCACCGGCTCAAACATGATGCGCGGCTTTGAGGGTGGCCAGATGCCGTTGCACCGGCGGCTGCCCAAGCGCGGCTTTACCAACATCTTCCGCACCGAGTACACGGTCTTGAACCTGGACCGGATCGCTGAAACCATTGCCGATCTCAAGGTCACCGAAATCGGCCTCGATGACTATAAGAAGCTCGGTCTCGCCTCCAACAAGAAGGCACTCATTAAAGTTCTCGGCTCCGGCGAGCTCAAGGCGGCCGTGACCATTCATGCGCACAAGTTTTCCAAGTCGGCGGCCGAGAAGATCGCGAAAGCCGGCGGCAAGGCCGTGGTTGTGGGCGGCGAGACAGCGCCTGCGGCGGCCTAAGGTTCTGCCGCAACACGCTCAAAATTGGACCTTAAAGGCCCATTTTTTGAGCTGTGACGCAACGCATAGTCCGCGCTTCCCGGAATTGGGTAGGCTGAAAGAACCGGGAATCGCCGTAAGATGAATTCACTGCAAGATTCGACCGGCGCTTCGGGCGCCTGAAGCGGATTACCCAATATGCTGGAAAAGTTTCTCAACATCTTCCGGATTCCCGACCTGCGCAAGCGGGTACTGTTCACGCTTGGCATACTGGCGGTGTATCGCCTGGGCGCATGGATTCCCACGCCGGGCGTGAACTACCGCCAACTGGAACTGCTGTTCAACTCGCAGGGCGGGTCTGCGCTCGGCCTCATGGACCTGTTCAGCGGCGGCACGCTGCGCCGCATGACCATCTTCGCGCTGGGCATTATGCCCTACATCACCGCGTCCATCATCTTTCAACTTCTTACCGTGGTGTATGAGCCGCTTGCGCGCATCCAGAAGGAAGGCGAGCTGGGCCGGCGCAAGATTACGCAGTGGACGCGCTACCTGACCGTCATTCTCGGCGCGCTGCAGTCCATCGGCATCGCGGCCATTCTCACCAAGCAGGGCGTGGTGATGAATCCCGGAGTGGGCTTCATTCTGATGACCGTGCTCACGCTCACTACGGGAACCGCATTCATCATGTGGCTGGGCGAGCAGATCACCGACCGCGGCATCGGCAACGGAATGAGCTTGCTCATTTTTTCCGGCATTGTGGCCGGCTTGCCGCGCGGCATCGGCGACCTGTACCAGAAGGTCCAGACCGACGCGTGGGGACCGATGACCTTTCTCGTCGTCCTGGCGCTGGTTGCGGGCATGGCGGCGGTGGTGGCCTTCATTGTTTTTGTGGAACGCAGCGAGCGGCGCATTCCCATCCAGAGCGCGCGGCGCATTGTGGGCCGGCGCATGATGGGCGGCGCTTCCAGCCATCTGCCTTTGAAGGTGAACTCCGGCGGCGTGATGCCGATCATCTTCGCCAGCTCGATTCTGTCGGCGCCTTTGCTCTTCGGCCAGGTGGAGTGGGTGCAGAACAGCCGCATCCTCCAGCCCATCATGCAGGCGCTTGCGCCCGGCTATCCGTGGTACGAGCTGCTGAACATCCTGTTCATCATCTTCTTCGCCTATTTTTACGTTTCCATTGTGATGCGGCCGGATGACATCGCCGACAATTTCCGCAAGTCGGGTTCTTTTATCCCCGGAATCAGGCCCGGCAAGCGCACCTCCGACTTTATCAATGACATTCTGACGCGCATCACGCTTGTAGGCGCGATTTATCTGATTATGGTCCAGATGATCCCCACGGCTCTTATCTCTGGCATCCGCTTCGACAAGATCTGGCTTATCGGGAGGTTTTTCGAGAATCTACCCACGGTCATGATTCACGGCATGAACGTGAACTTCTACTTTGGCGGCACCTCCCTGCTTATTGTGGTGGGTGTAGCCATGGATACGGTCAACCAGATCGAATCGCAGCTGATCATGCGTCACTATGACGGCTTTTCCCCGCGGTCCGGTCGCATCCGCGGAAGGAAAACTTGGTAATGTCTTCATCTGTTTCATCTGAGACTCATATGGAAGCCGGCCGGGCAACGGAATCTGATACCGTTCCCGGCCCGATTCTTTTATTGGGCGCGCCGGGCGGGGGCAAGGGAACCCAGGCCAAGGAGCTCGTGAAAATCTGGCACATACCGCAAATCTCCACCGGAGACCTGCTGCGCGGCAATGTGGCCCAGGGAACAAATCTGGGCAAGATGGCCAAAGAGATCATGGCGCGAGGCGAGCTTGTCCCGGATTCGTTGGTTGACGAGATGGTCGCCGCTCGGCTGCTGGAGCCGGACACGGCCCGTGGTTACATTCTCGACGGCTTTCCGCGTACGCTCGGCCAGGCCCATTGGCTCGACGGCCGCCTTGGGGCACAAATCGAGTCTTTGCCGGTAGTTGCGATCAGCATCCAAGTGAACTATAATCAATTATTGCGCCGCATTACGGGGCGCCGGAATTGTCCTGTTTGCCAGACCATCTACAACATCTATATGCATCCGTCTCAGCGGGAAGGCATTTGTGATGTTGAGGGTGCGGAGCTGGTCCAGCGAGCCGACGACACGGAAGAGGTTTTCAAGGAGCGCATGCGCGCTTACGAGGCCCTCACCGCGCCTGTTGTCGAGCACTACCGAACACAGGGACGATTTGCGGAAGTGGATGGAGACCGGCCGATACCGGAAATCGCGGCCGGAATTGTTGCCGCCGTTGAGCGGTTGCGCAAGGCAGCGTAACTGCAGCGGCGGGTTTGTGCGTGTGAGAGCAGGGATCAGGTTTCAGGGATCAGGGGTCAGTTGATGACCTCATCCCGCAGCGAGGCTTGCTGATCCCTGAACCCTGACACCTGAAAGCTGGTTTCGTGGCTGTCGTACTCAAGTCGACGCAGGAGATCGAAAAGATGCATCGCGCGGGCCAGGTGGTTCGTGAGGTGCTGGAGTTGGTGCGCAGCAAGGTGAAGCCGGGCGCATCCACTTACGATCTGGAAAAAGCCGCGGAAGCGCGGTTGAACGAACTGGGCGTGAAGGCGGCTTTCAAGGGCTACCACGGGTTTCCGTGCGTGCTTTGCACCTCGGTCAATAGTGAGGTGGTGCATGGTATCCCGTCGCCGAAGCGGGTCCTGAAGGAAGGGGACATTGTTTCGGTGGACTTTGGCGTAGTCGTCGACGGGTACTACGGCGATGCGGCCATCACCGTGCCAGTGGGCGCGATCGACGCCAAAGCCGCGCGGCTGCTGAAGGCCACGGAAGAGTCGCTCAAGGCCGGTATTGCGGCGGTCAGGCCGGGTGCGACACTCGGCGATGTGGGAGCGGCGGTGCAGAACGTGGTTGAGGGCGAAGGATTCTCTGTGGTGCGAGACTTTGTGGGCCACGGAATCGGCGTCCATATGCACGAAGATCCGCAGGTGCCGAACTTTGGCGAAGCGGGCCAGGGCATGAAGCTGAAAGTGGGCATGGTCATCGCCATCGAGCCCATGGTGAATGCCGGCAAGCCGGATGTGCAGGTGCTGGACGACGGCTGGACCGCGGTCGCCAGCGATGGAAGCATGAGCGCTCATTTTGAGCACACGGTTGCGGTGACTGCAACCGGAGCAAGGATTTTGACCGAATAGAACCGTTCGGTCCAAAAGGCCGGGAGAGTGAGAGCAGCCCGGCAGAAGTGGACACCGATTGTCGAAGGAAGATGCGATTGAGGTCATGGCAACCGTCCAGGAGACGCTGCCAAACGCCATGTTCAAGGTGAAGCTCGAGAACAATCATGAGGTGCTGGCGCATGTTTCGGGAAGGATGCGCAAGAACTTCATCCGGATTTTGCCCGGCGACCGTGTGGCCGTGGAGTTGAGTCCATACGACCTGAATCGCGGACGGATTGTGTACCGGTACAAGTAGCAAGCGGCGAAGAGCCTGAGATTTCCCCGCGCCATGGTTTGTTGCGCGGAGAGGGGTAGCAACAATGAAGGTACGGGCGTCAGTAAAGAAGATTTGCGTCAAGTGCAAGGTGATTACTCGCCACGGCGTGGTACGCGTGATCTGCGAGAACCCGAAGCACAAGCAGCGTCAGGGATAAGTCAGGCCTGGCAAGGAAAGGGAGACTTCCACGGAAGTATGAGGCTAGTTAGCCGGAGTCAAGGCTTGCGATGAACCTCGGAAGTTGCTCCCAGTAACCCGTGCGAGCCGGTTAAGGCCGGAGGCACACAACCAGAGAAGGAAACCAAGAATGGCACGTATTGCTGGCGTCGATCTGCCCCGCAACAAGCAGGCTCGGATCGCGCTCACTTACATTTTCGGGATCGGTCAGCCCCGCGCCCGCAAGATTCTGGACAAGGCCAACGTCGATGGCTTCAAGAAGATCCAGGATCTGGGCGAGGAAGAGGTGAACCGCATCCGCCAGGTCATTGAGGACCAGGGCGAAGTCGAAGGCGACCTGCGCAAGGACGTTTCGATGCACATCAAGCGCCTCATCGACATTCAGAGCTATCGCGGCTTGCGCCACAGGAAGTCGCTGCCGGTACGCGGTCAGCGCACCCACACCAATGCCCGCACTCGCAAGGGCCCGCGCAAGGGCACGATTGCCGGCAAGAAGAAAGCGAGTGCGAAGACCTAATGGCGAAACCAGAGCAGAAGGCCGAAGCCGGCAAGAAGGGCAAGACCAAAAAGTTCAAGAAGCGCGAGCGCAAGAATGTGCCGTTTGGCATTGCGTACGTTCAGGCCTCGTTCAACAACACCATCGTCACCATCACCGACCCGATGGGCAACACGCTGAGCTGGAAGAGCTCGGGCTCGCTGGGATTCCGCGGATCACGCAAGGGCACGCCGTTCGCGGCGCAGCAGGCGGCTTCAAACGCAGCCAACATGGCCCGCGATCACGGCGTGCGCGCCGTGGAGGTTCGGGTCTCCGGTCCGGGTTCGGGCCGCGAGTCGGCCATCCGCGCGCTTGCTGCCGCGGGCATCGATGTGAAAACCATCCGCGACGTAACGCCGGTGCCGCACAACGGCTGCCGGCCGCCGAAGCGGCGTCGCGTCTAGGACGCGCCAGGGATCAGGTTTCAGGTGTCAGGTTTCAATTCGCCGACGCCTAACACCTGAAACCTGAAACCTAACAACGGGCCGGGACGAAGTCCACTGCGGACGTAAACCGGCCGACATCCGAAGTCAGGAGAAGAAATGGCACGTTATACCGGAGCAGTTTGCCGCCTTTGCCGGCGCGAAGGCACCAAGTTATTTTTGAAGGGCACCAAGTGTACCTCTGACCGCTGCCCGCTGGAGAAGCGCAACTTCCCGCCTGGCCAGCACGGCAAAGACCGCAAAGCCAAGATCGTGGGCTATGGCCTGCAACTGCATGAGAAGCAGAAGGCCAAGCGCATGTACTTCACGCTGGAAAGCCAGTTCCGCGAGTACTACGAGAAGGCCAGCCGTTCCGCAGGCGTCACCGGCGAGCTGCTCATCCAGCAATTGGAGCGGCGCCTCGACAACGTGACGTACCGCCTGGGATTCGCAATCTCGCGCCGCCAGGCACGGCAGTTGCTTCGTCACGGGCACGTCACGGTGAATGGCCGCAAGGTGAACATTCCCTCGTATCAGGTGAATGCGGGCGACGTGATCGCTGTCCGCGACAACGCCAAGAAGTTGCTGATTGTGGAGCAAGCCTCGCAGTACGCCGCGCAGAACCCTGTTCCCAGTTGGCTGGAAGCGAACTTTGAAAACCTGTCCGGGCGCGTGCTCCATCTGCCCAAGCGCGCGGACGTCAACCTGCCGATCAACGAACAGTTGATTGTCGAGCTGTACTCGAAGTAACAGTTGTTAGCTGTTAGCCATTAGCTTTTAGCTTCATCGTGCGATGGCCGATTCCGATCGGTTCGACCGCGACCGCGCTAAAAGCCAAGAGCTGATGGCTAAGAGCTGAATTTCAATCGAAGGAGAACTTGCGCGGCCGCCGCAAAATGCATCGCGACGTACATGCCGCGCGGGAAACGAGAGACATATATGTTGTGGAGAGGATTTCAAAAGCCGAAGCGCCTTGCGGTCGATGCCGAGACGCTTACCGAGACCTACGGAAAGTTCAGCGCCCAGCCCTTCGAACGGGGCTTCGGCACAACCATCGGCAACGCCTTGCGGCGCACGCTGCTCAGCTCCATTGAAGGCGCAGCGGTCACCGCGGTTCGCATTGAAGGCGTGCTGCACGAGTTTCAGTCCATCACCGGCGTGGTTGAAGACGCCACCGACATCATTCTCAACCTGAAACAGATTCCCTTCAAGCTGCAGGGCGAGGGCCCCAAGGCGCTGTATCTGCGCGCCGATCAGCCCGGCCCGGTGACCAGCGGCATGATCGAAGCCGACAGCGATGTCGAAATCCTCGACAAGAATGTCTACATCGCGACTCTCTCTGAGAGCGGCAAGCTCGACATGGAGATGCGCCTCAAGCGCGGCCGAGGCTACGTCTCGGCGGACAAGAACTTCGACGCTGACTTGGGGCTTGGTTTCATTCCCGTGGACTCAGTGCACTCGCCGGTCCGTCGCGTAAACTACGCCGTCGACGCTGCTCGCCTGGGCCAGATCACCGACTTCGACAAGCTGACGCTCGAAGTGTGGACCAACGGAGCCGTGCTGCCCGCCGATGCCATCGGTCTGGCCGCCAAGCTGCTCAAGGACCACATGAACATCTTCATCAACTTCGAGGAGGAAATCGAAGCGGAAGCACGCGGCGATGAAAGCCGCATTCTGCTGCGCAACGACAACCTCAATCGCTCGGTGGAAGAGCTAGAGCTTTCAGTTCGCAGTTACAACTGCTTGAAGAATGCGAACATTCAGACCATCGGTGAGCTGGTACAGAAGACTGAAGCCGAAATGCTGAAGACCAAGAACTTTGGCCGCAAGAGCCTGAACGAGATCAAGGAAATCCTGGCGCAGATGGGTTTGTCGCTGGGCATGAAGATCGACGAGCAGGGTAACGCGGTTCCGGGTCCAACCAGCATTCCGCCGCAGACGGCGCTGGCCGCAAGCTATGGCCGCTTTGACGACGAAGAGGAGCCGCTGGATTCAGTGGATCTGCAGTTGCCCACGGAGACGGAGAATTTCTAAAGCAGCTATCAGCTTCTAGCCGCTAGCCCCTAGCTTTTTTGTGCGTGAATCGGAATGCGAGTTTTTCCGCGCTTAAGCTGGAGGCTAGAAGCTGGGAGCTAGAGGCTAATCGAAAGAGAGTTTCGTTATGCGCCATCGCAATGCAGGATTCAAACTCGGACGCAATACCAGCCATCGCCGCGCGCTCTTGCGCAACCTGGTCACGTCCGTTATCGAGGAAGACCGTGTGCAGACGACCGTGGCGAAAGCCAAGGCGGTCCGTCCGCTCGTCGAAAAGATGATTACCCTGGGCAAGAAGGGCGATTTGCATTCGCGCCGTCAGGCGCACGCCTTTCTCTGCACCGACGATGCTGTCAAGCGGCTTTTTGGTGTCGTAGCTCCGCGCTACGGCGACCGCAACGGCGGCTATTTGAGAATCGTTCGCACCGGCTTCCAGCAAGGCGACGGGGCCGCCAAGGCGTTTATCGAACTGTTGGGGGCAGAAAAGCAACTCGAAGTGAAGCGCCAGAAGCGTGCCGACCTCAAGGCTAAGAAGCGCGCCGAACTCGAGAAGCAGCTTGAAGAGCAGAAAAAGGATGCAGAAGAACCGGAGGGCGGCGAGCAGGCAGCGTAAGCGGCCGGTAGCTGACTCAATTCTTCTCTTAAGAAAAGAAGCGGGCATATCCCATTTGGGGTATGCCCGCTTTTCTTGAGGTCTGCGCTCGTCTCGTTATGCGCGGAACACTGCCGAATTCTTCTTGTCGATACGAAGATCCTTGACGACGGGCTTGCGCAGAACCTCGATGTCGTCCAAATCCATTTCGAGGGAGAAGCATTGCTTGGTCGCAGCGAGGGCAATGATGACTTTGCACTGATGTCGAAGCTCAGTGACAATTCCTTCGACCCCTGCGAAGACGCCTCGATGCACGCGCACCAACTCTCCGACAGAGACCTTGGGATGAGGGCGCAAGATGCATCCGCTGGCCAGGCCCTCGCGAATTCTCTCGATCTCGGCGGCGCTCACTGTTTCGCCCACACCGCTTCCGAGCAGACGAAGGACACCCGGAGCGCTGACGACAGAAATGCGCGATTCGCTGGGAAAACGCACAAAGACGTATCCGGCAAAGAGCGGCCGCTCCAAGTCGACAACTCGATCAGTCCACTTTGAGCGGACCGCATAAAGGGGAAGGTAATACTCCAGGTCGCGCGCCGTTAAATGCCGGGCAACTCGCTTTTCATGGTTTGCGACAACATGCAGAACGCGCCAGGGGCTATCGAACATCGCACGCTCCGATAAGAACTGTCCAAATCAAGAAACGCCTCAATCATTCCGGTCGCAATGCGAGCCACCGGAGTCGATGAATCTCAGCCACGCCCTGACCAACGTTATCTGGGCGACAGTTCAAGTATATCCCAGGGGTTTCTGTAGATCGTTCTTCCCACTTCATGCTATGCCAGCGTGGAGATCTACCATCATGTCAAACCCAATAATTCGCAATGTCCCCGAATGCGCCGCAAGGCGCAAGTCGACAATCTCGACGCCGGAAAAAACGCGGCGAGTTGAGCTCTCTTGAATGGGAGGGATGAGGCGCGGCAGCCTGCAGGACGCAAGCGCTTGATTGCGCAAGAACGGAAGTGGGAAACATCTAATCTATCCGACTGATCTGCCAAGGCCTCCAATCGGCAACGCCTCGCAACGGAGCGCGGATTCAAGCGCTCACGGGAGTCAATTCGCTTTCAACGCGGCGCGGCGGAGCTCTTGTCGCGCCATGATGCGCTTGAGCAGGTGGACGCTTGGACTGTAATCCGGCACGAGCTCCTTAAGCGCGACGACGAAGCGGCCGATGTCCCGCGCCGCGCAAATTTCGCGCAGCGCTTCGAGCCAAATCCGTATGTCTTCTTCCGGCAACCCATCGCCGACAAAGATTCGAATCTTGTCGTGCCTCGACGGCACCGTATCCTCAAGCATGGTGCTGAGTTCCTCGGAAAGTTTTTCGCCAGGTCGCATGCCCGTGAATTCGATTTTGATGTCTTCTTCGGGCCTGAGCCCCGACAAGAGAATCAGGTGCCTGGCGAGGTCGACAATCTTCACGGGCTGGCCCATGTCGAGAACACAAATCTGGCCCCCCTCACCGATCGCCAAAGCTTGCAACACAAGCTGGCAGGCCTCGGGAATGGTCATGAAGAAGCGGCGCATTTCAGGATGCGTGACAGTGACGGGCCCCCCGGCCGCAATCTGCTTCTTGAAAATCGGAATGACGCTGCCGTTTGAGCCGAGCACGTTACCGAAACGGACGGCCACATATTTGGTACGGCCATTCTGTAGCGCCAACAGGATCAGCTCGGCGATGCGCTTCGTCGCGCCCATCACGTTTGTCGGCCGGACGGCCTTGTCCGACGAAATCAGCAGAAAATCCTCCACGCCGTGCTCCTCGGCCGCGACGGCGACGTTGTAGCTTCCGAAGACGTTGTTTTCGATGGCCTCGAACGCGTGCGTTTCCATTAAAGGTACGTGCTTGTAGGCCGCGGCATGATAAACCACCGAAGGCTTGTAATTGCGAAAGACTTCGTTCAGGCGATCGCGGTTCTGAATGCTTCCAATTTCCGGGTAGAACGGAACGAGAGGAAAGGCCTGACGCATTTCCTGATCGATTGCGAAGAGAGAGGATTCCGCAATCTCGAATCCGACAATTCCAGCGGGGCGAAAACGCGCGATTTGCCGGCAAAGTTCGTAGCCGATCGATCCGGCAGCGCCGGTAACGAGAACGACTTTCCCTTCCAGCGTGCTTCTGATTGAGTCTTCTTCGAGGTGAACCGGAATGCGCCCTAAAAGATCTTCAACCGCCACTTCCCTGATCTGGCCGGCCAACCCGCGCTCCTCAATCACCTCGCCTAATCCGGGCACGGTTTTGAACTCGACTTCCGCGGCTTGGCACAGCTCCAGAATTCGTGTCATCTCTCCGCCCGTTGCGGACGGAATGGCGATGAGAACGATTGTCACTCTGTGGCGCGCGACGAGCGCGCCGATTGCTTCGCCTCGCCCGAGCACCGGCTCGCCGGCGATGCGCAGACCCAGTTTGGCGGGATCGTCGTCAATGAAGCCGCAAACCCGATAAGCCAGCCGCGCATTGTTGCGAATTTCCCTTTGCAGAGAAACGCCCGCATCGCCTGCCCCGTAAATCAGGGCCCTCTTCATTGGCGTTTCACTGTTGCGCGATTGTGAGCTGAACCTCGACGATGCGCGAGCCGAAAGTCGCAGGCCGCACGTGCCGAAGAAGCAGACCATCAGATCGAGAACATAGAGCGATTGCGGGAATCCCGGCGGCGCCAGGAAACGAATGAGGAAAAAGCCAATGATTGTTGCAATGACGTTTGCAGCTGAGATCCGGATCAGGTCGATCGCGGAGACGTAGCGCCAAAAGCCGCGGTCGAGCTTGGCCGCGTAGAAAACAACAAACTTTACAGGCAGCCAGATCGCAAGAGCATAGAGAATATAGCGGTGGTAATACTGCGGTACGCTGAAATCGAAGCGAAGCAGAAATGCCGCCACGGCCGAGGCGGCGAAGATCCCTGTCTGCGTCGCCCAGATAAGAATCCGGCGCACAGCGATGTTCCGAATAAGAAAACCTGGTTGCTTGCTCATGATCGGAGACTCACATTCCAGAATCACACAGACGGGAAAAGGAGTTCATGCGGGGCCATGGATGATTTGGCCAGCGATTTAATCCTGAAGGACAACATCCGAAGTCGGCCGTTCCCGGCCTGCTTCGAATTGGAGTGTTATGTACACAAGTGGCACGACAGCAGCGGCGGCAAGCGCGGGTGCGGCTTGCGGAAAACGGCACGCGGCCCATGCAAGTGGAAACAACCATCCGATATTGATTGCGGCGACCGCCAGCGTAACCTTTCTATGACTGGCCCAGGCTTGGGCAGCATGTTGATAGGCGTGGCTGCGATGAGCCTCGTACCAACGCGCGCGCGAAAACATGCGACGAAGCAGAGTCACGGTGGCATCCACAAAGAAAGCGGCCAGCAAGATCAGCCAGGGCCAAATGAGTCCTGGGCTTGAATTCGAGGAGAAGAGCGCCAGCGTGCCCAGCGTGAATCCGAGGAATCCGCTTCCCACGTCACCCATGAAGATTTTGGCGGGCGGCCAGTTCCAAAGCAGAAAACCGAGACTCGCGGCGGCCAACGACCAGGAAAGCTGCGAATAGGACGGCAGGCCGTCACGGAACAACAGGATTCCGCCGAAGATGCTCACGCAGACTGCTTCCATCCCGGCCAGCCCGTCGATTCCGTCCATGAAGTTGAAAAGGTTGGTAAGCCAGACCAATCCGGCAAATTCGGCGGCCCGGCTCGCCCAACTCCCAAGGGAATCGCTGTTGCCAAACTGCGAAGGCTGCATCGAACCGAGACACCAGAGTGCCCATGCTGCCGCAAGTGAGTGAACGGCGAGCCGCGGCCAGGGAGGCAACCTGAAGCGATCGTCGAGAAGGCCGGCAATGGAGATCGCGAGTCCGCCTCCGACAAGCGCCCAAGCCAGCCGGGCAGCGATGCCATGCCTCAAAAGAATCCAGAAGACCGCCGACAAGAAGACCACTACAATTGCCGCGCCGCCACCGCGGGGAACAGGAACCGCATGGGAACTGCGGGAGTTGGGAAGATCCATCAAGCCATGGCGGACCAGAACCATGCGAACGCCGGCAGTGATGAGAGCCGAAGCGGCGAAGAGCAGAATAAAAAGTCGCATCAGGAGGCCTTCGCCCGTTCTGCAAGAGTGAACTCCCGATACCACCGGCATGTTGCCGCCAACCCGTCGTCAAGCGGCACGGGCGGAGCCCATTGCAAATCCTGTTGAGCGCGACGGGAATCAATGACGAGCGAATCCAAAACTCTGTTGACCGCCTCCTCTTTGAAAGTCAGTCTTGCCGCCAACCGGATCAACGCCTCAGGAACGGGAACAAGCCGCGCGGGCCGAGCCATGAGTCGCGCCAACCGGGTGATCAGTTCGCGCGTCGATATGTCTTCGGAGTCTTTCACCAGAAAACTTTGGCCCGCAGCGTTGGAATGGTCGACGCAAAGCACCAGGAAATCGGCAAGATTATCGGCCCCAATCATACTGCGGCAGTTCCCTCTTTTTGGCCAGGGCAGCGGAAGAGCGCGATCGACAAGCCTAATGAGCCGTAGGAAATTTCCTCGCACGCCCGGGCCGTAAACCAGCGGGGGACGGACAATCACCACTTCGAGTCCGCTTTCTGACGCGATGGAGCGAAGCGCCTCTTCGGCTTCCCATTTCGAAATCGCGTATGCGTCCTTAGGATTGGGGATCATATCCTCGCGGAACGGCTTCTCGGAAGTTGACTCACCGTGAACCTTTGCCGTGCTCACAAAGATGAACCGCCGCACACCGGCTGCAACAGCGGCGAGAGCGATGGACTTCGTGCCGTCCACATTCACCCGCCTGTACTCTCGCAGTGGATCGCCGGCGGATTCCCTCATAACGTGGACGCGAGCGGCCAAGTGCACAACAACAGATATGCCGGCGAGCGGACCTCGCAGTTCCGGATTTGCACTCAGATCTCCCAGCAGAGAATACTCAGTTAGTCCCGGAACTACACGTTGCAACTCCGGCCACATTTGAAGAGTCCGCACTCCGGCACGTGGAATGAATCCCGATGCAATGAGCTTTCGGCAAACATATTTCCCCACAAATCCGTCCGCGCCTGTGACCGATACTCGCTCGTTCATGTGGGCTCATCAAGAAACATCTTGTCCAATGCGGGTCAAACGGCGAAAAGCGAGGAATCCAGCTCAGCAATCGCTCTGCGCTTCCAAACCCAAGGCTCGCATCACTCGGGCAACTCCAGTGGGCTTGGCGGAAAGTTCGTCGAGGGAGTGGGAGCGAGTCCGGATGGAAGTGTGCCCACGCAGGGCGTGGTTCCCGGAGGATACGACGTCGTTTCCGGTGAAGCAACCGTGCTCGTCGCCGGAGGACACAGGGCCGCCATGCCTTCGGAAACAGGTCCCGGTCCGGTTGGACAGACAATCGTCTGCGCTCCGGGCGCGGTGGGTGTCGTTTGCCCGCCGCAAAGGGCGCCGGGAAAGAGAAGGGTGAGCAGGATTCTATTTCTCATTGGAATCGCGTTCGTAATGCATGTCCGCCTTCGCTTGGGATTGTTCGCGCTCTGTGGGCCCGCCGCTCCAGGGGTTGCGATCCGCCTTGAATAGGGCGATTTGGGCACTCAGCCTGTCGACTTTTTGTTCCAAGTTGCGCATTTGCGTGGAGTATTCGTTGCGCGAACCATCGCCGGAACTCTCCTGATTTTCCCCGTTCAAAAGACCGCGCATGGCTTCGCGCGCCAGGTCGGACACGCTGCGCGCGCCGGTGGCGACACAAATTCGCCGCAGACTGGAGAACTCCTCTTCAGACATTCGGATGCTGACGATCCGTGACCTTGGTCTCAGAACTCTCATATTGATCTCGGGCAGGGAATCAGGGTTTCAGCGTGGCGGGGCCGCTTGCAGGGGTGGGGCAGAGGTCAGATGATTCGCGGGGTTGAACTCAAGCTTTGGAAGCTCGGATGTGCTCTGGGAGGAATTGGTTTGCGGCCACAACATGCTCCGATGCAAGCTTCGCCCCTCTCGGTCCCAAGCCGCTTGATGAACCGTTCATTTTCACTTCAATAAGAAACACCACGCGGTCAGGCTGACGACTCGACGAATGTATCCCTCGCAGCCCGATGAGGCCCATCCGTGCCAAGCGTGGATTTGTGAGCGAGACTACCTTAACACGCGTCTTCGGGGGAAGCAAGGAAAACGTATGACACATGAATACATATCTAAGTGATTGACTACATTGCCAAGTACGATCGATTTCGCCGTCCTTGGCTGTGACCAAAGGCACCCTCTCAAGGCGGCGAAACTTGTCAATCCCGATCATGCAACAGACGGGGCCGACGCAGCCGCAGATATATGAATGTGGCCAATAGCATAGACAAGGCGCCACAGCAGTCCAGCAGGACATCCCATGGGGATCCGGTGCGGTTGGGCAGAAAAGTCTGGTGCCACTCATCCCAACTGGCCACGAGCGCCGTGCCTGCGAGCGCCAACTCGGCTTCGAAGAGAAACCGGTGGCGAGGCAAACTCATCCACAAGGCGCGCAGCCATGCCAGTCCCAGCCCGCCGTAGCCAAGAAAGTGGCCGGACTTGCGAATGTAGTGGTGGATCGTCGCCCAGCGCGGATCTCCGACCGGTCCGAAGAGGGCCTCAAACAATACGCGCAGCGGATGCGACGTCCGATCCGCGCCCAAATACTTTGTCGACTCCAGCGCGATGACTGCGATTCCCGCGGCCACCGGCCACCATGCGCCGATCCAGAACCTAAGGCCGCGCCGGCTATTCGACATGATAGTTGGGCGCCTCGCGGGTGATGATCACGTCGTGCACGTGACTCTCGCGCAGGCCGGCGCCGGAGATGCGCACGAACTTCGCCTTTTCCTGCAACTCCGCAATACTGGCGCATCCCAGGTAGCCCATGCCGGAGCGCAAACCGCCCACGAGCTGGAAAACCATAGCCTCCAGCGGCCCGCGATAGGGCACGCGCCCCTCGATCCCCTCGGGAACAAACTTGGCCAGCCGGTTTTCATTGGCGCGCTCGCGTTGCACCACGTCCGCGGGACCGCTTTCTGTAACAGCCAGATCGGCCGACCCCTGAAAGTAGCGCTCACCCGAGCCCTGGCTCATGGCTGTAAGCGAGCCCATACCGCGATAGCTCTTGAAGCTGCGTCCCTGGTAGAGGATGGTCTCGCCCGGGCTCTCGTCCACGCCGGCAAAGAGCGAGCCGATCATCACTGAGCTGGCTCCCGCGGCAATGGCCTTGGTGACTTCGCCGGAGTACTTGATGCCGCCGTCGGCAATCACTGGAATCCCGTGCTTCTGCGCGGCGCGATAAGCCTCAGCAATGGCCGTGATCTGCGGCATGCCTGCGCCGGTCACCATGCGCGTGGTACAGATGGAGCCGGGCCCGATGCCCACCTTGATCGCGTCTGCGCCCGCGTCGATCAGCGCCATCGCACCTTCATACGTGGCCACGTTGCCGGCTAGCAATGCCACACCCGGGAAGCGCTTCTTCACCTCGCGCACAGCTTCGAGCACGCGCGACGAGTGCCCGTGCGCCGAGTCAATGGCCAGCGCATCGGCGCGGTTGCGCACCAGCTCGGCCGCGCGCTCAAGAAAATCGCCTGTGGCGCCGATCGCCCCGCCCACTCGCAGCCGCCCCTGATCGTCCTTGCTGGCGTTCGGATACTTCAGCTTTTTCTGGATGTCTTTGACGGTGATCAGGCCCATCAGCTCGTACTTGTCGTTCACCACCAGCAGCTTTTCCACGCGGTGTTTGTGCAGGATCAGCTCGGCCTCTTCAAGCGTGGTGCCCACGGGCACGGTGATCAAGTGTTCCTTGGTCATCACGTCGCCCACGGGAATATCGGTGCGCGTCTCAAAGCGCAGATCGCGATTGGTCAGGATGCCCACCAGCCGCTTGCCCTGCGTCACCGGCACGCCGCTGATGCGGTAGCGGCGCATCACCTCGAGCGCGTCTTCGATCAACTTCTCCGGGCCGATGGTCACGGGATCGACAATCATCCCGCTCTCTGACCGCTTCACCTTGTCGATCTCGCCGGCCTGGTCGGCGATGGAGAGATTGCGGTGCACAATGCCGATGCCGCCCTGCTGAGCCATCGCGATGGCCATGCGCGATTCCGTCACCGTGTCCATGGCCGAGGAGAGCAGCGGTGTGTTCAGCGTGATTGCCTGCGTCAGATTCGTCTGCGTGCTCACCTGCACCGGCACAACGTCGCTAAAGGCGGGCACCAGCAGGACATCGTCGAAAGTGAGGGCTTCAGAGAGATTTTCGGTCAGCATAATGGTATGAGGCGCCCGACGAACAAGGACTCTTTACTGGCAGGCGGTTCCCACTATTGTAGCGGAGGGTGACGCCGGGCCGCGGCGTGGCGCGTTTTACCCTAACCGAACTTCAAATGATGCAATGTAGCGCCTTAGGCCCGTCGATCACCGCATCAGTGACAAGCCGGCGATCGAAGGTGGCCAATTGTCCCCCATGCGCGCGAGCCAATGCCAGCAGATAGCTGTCGGTAATCTGGGCGGAGTCGAGCAGGCGAGTCGTGTCAACGCGTTTTGGATCGAGGAGCGAAACGTCGTCGGCCCAGAACTCATGGCCGCCCAGGCCGCGCAGAACTGAGATTACCTCGGCAACCGCGGCGGGTGTGCCAGGCGAATTCGGATAGCGCGCATTGCCGACGATGCGGAGCGCGCCGTTTTCCGTCAACGGGCAGGTGGCCCAGGCGCGGCGTCCCGTCTGGGCGAACCAATCGTGCGCGCGGTCGTGCTGAACGTGCGTGGGATCGATGAGCGCGATCAGGACATTTACATCGAGCAGAAAACGCGTCACGGCAACTCTTCCTCGAGTTGCCGTACCAGTTCCGAGGTGACGCGCGGCGCCCCCGGACGAACCGGAAGTAGCGGCACGCCATTGCGCGTAGCGCGGCGGGTTTGCGTGGGACGCATCGCGTTGCGGGCCAGCGTGCTGATGACTTCGCCTACACTTTTCCCTTCTGTTTCGGCCATCTCTTTAGCCGCGGCCAGAACGTCGTCATCGATAGCGAGCGTGGTGCGCATCGGACCTCTTCTCGCAGCATCAAACATCAATCATCATACATCAAGAAGGGAGCCTGTGTCGACCGTGCGGAGGTTCCTCCTCGGTGGCCCGAAAAACCGGCATGCACGTGAAAAAGCTGCATCAAGAGTTCGGTTCACGAGTAATCCGACTGCGGCAAACCTGTTCCACATCGTCGCCTGCGTGCAGGAGCAGGCGGGTGTGCGGTTGAGGGTTGTGGTGTAGTCCTGTCCACTATTTCTTCAGCGGCTTCCTCGCGAAGTAATACAGCGAATACGCCAGCAAAGCGAAGGCCACGACCGACACCCACGGGTTGTAGAGGAAAGTGTGCGGCCAGCCGATGGGGTTTGATTTGTTGAAAGTTGTCTCATACCCCTGGAGGCCCACTCCGATCAGACCCACGATGCCGCCGGCAGCGATCAACCCGGATGCATAGAGCGAGCCCGGCGAGACGTCGGAATCGGAGTCGGTCGCGCCCGCCCGCTTGGCCGCCGCATCCACCAGCGCGCGCACCACGCCGCCGGCAAAGATCGCCAGCGTGGTTCCGATCGACAAATATGCGCCCACCGCAAGCGAAAGCGAACGAATGCCGAGCAGCTCGACGGCGATGACCAGGAAGACGCCGAGCATGACAAGGCCCCAGGGCAGCTTGCGGGTCAGGATTCCGTTGATGACCGTGGCCATGAGTTGCGCTTGCGGCGCGGCAGCGTTTTCGCTGCCAATGCCGGGAATCCAGCGCACTTCAATGCGGCCCGTTGCGGGCGAGTAAAGGTACTTGCCGTTGGCCAGCTCCGAAGAGCCTATGGCGTTCAACACGAGGTACTCGCTCTTGTGGTGGATGGCCGTGGAATTGTCAGCGGCGGTGACGGGAAATTGGTCAATGAGGCCGTGCACGTCGCGCTGAATCTCCACGCCGGGATGCGGGGCGTTAATGTCCCACGCCTGCGGCGCCGCGCGGAACGTTTGTAGGCTCTGGTTCATGAGCTGGAGCGTGAATCCGATGGCAATGGTCGAGACCGCGATGCCGATAAGGAAAGCGAAGCGCTGCAATTTCGGCGTGGCGCCGACAATGAATCCCGTCTTCAAGTCTTGCGAGGTGTCGCCCGCCTCGGCGCTGGCGATGCACACCACACCGCCGATGGTAATCGCGAGCGCGCCAAAGGCCGGCGCCGTCCACCCGCTGACGAGAAAGATGGCGGATGTGGCCATCAGCGTGGCGATGGTCATGCCGGAGATGGGATTCGCCGAGCTGCCGATCAGCCCCACGATGCGCGAGCTGACGGTGACAAAGAGGAATCCGAAAGCGACCACGAGGACTGAGGCGGCAAGGTTCGCGAACAAGCCCACCTGCGCGCCCGGCACGGGCTTGAACTCAAGGAAGAAGAACATGAGCACAACGAGCGCGAAGGACCCGATGATGGCGGTACTCATGGAGAGATCGCGCTCAGTGCGGATGGGCTCTGCGGCGCCAGCCGAACGGTGTCGTAACTGCGCAAACCCGGAGCGGAGCGCGCCAATGATGGTGGGCACGGTTCTGAAGAGCGTGATAAGTCCGGCTGCGGCCACGGCGCCCGCGCCCATGGGGCGAATGTAGGTGATCCACAGGTCGCTCGGTCCCATCTGCGAGATGGGCACGGTGCCGGGATAGATCGGATGCGGCAGATCCCTGCCGAAAAAGTAGATCAGCGGCATGAGCACCAGCCAGGAAAAGATGCCCCCGGCAAACATGGTGCCCGCGGTGCGCGCGCCAATGATGTAGCCCACGCCGAGATACTCCGGCGTTGCGTCGGCCTTGATGGATGCGCCTTTGAGCGCGTGCTGCGGGCCGAGGTCGGGCTGATACTCGGGCGTGCTGGGCCAGGCGCCGAAGAGATATTTGTTCTGGAAGAAAGTGTAGAGCGCGCCCAGGCCGAGGCCGAAGAAGACGCGGCTGGCGAATCCGCCTCCCTTGGCGCCGGCCATGAGTACGTCTGCGCACGCCGTGCCCTCGGGAAACTTCAGTTTGCCGTGCTCCTCGACAATGAGCGGCCTTCGCAACGGCACCATAAACAGCACGCCTAGATAACCGCCGATGAGCGCCAGCATGAAGATTCGCGAGTATTCAAGATCGAAGCCAAGAAAGATGAGCGCGGGCAAGGTGAAGATGACGCCCGCTGCGATCGATTGGCCCGCGTTGCCGGCCGTCTGGACGATGATGCATTCCAGAATCGAGACTTTGCCCTCTTTGCGCAGGAAGCTGATGGAGATCACCGCGATCGGAATGGAGGCGGCGACGGTGAGCCCGGCGCGCAGGCCTACGTAGACGGTGACGGCTCCGAAAATGATGCCGAAGATCGCGCCCAGCAAGACGGCGCGGAGCGTGAATTCCGGTGGATTTTGATTGGCGGGAACGAAGGGTTGAAAGTCGGGCACTGGTAGCCTCCGGGTGCTGGCAAGCAAAGTTCCTGAGAAAACCCTGAAGGGCGAGTGTAGCAGCGCGGGGGGCGGGAAAGACAGTGGGATCGGACTGAAACCCCGGGACTTCCCGCTGTCGGGATTGCCACGCCTCGGTTAAAATGTTCCCATCGCGTTGCTCTCTACAGATAACGGCGCCACCTACGCCGCGAACGACTACACCTACACCGAGTTTCAGTAGCGCGGCGACTCGCTCGCCACGCTACTCTCATTGGAACCCGATGATGCAATCATGATTTCTTTTCTTATTTGTAGAGCAACGCCGCCGCCCGATCTCGCTTAAATCTCTCCAAATCTTCCGCGCCGCGCCTTGTAACAGCACGCGGATCCTCTCCAGCCTTGAGTGCATCGATTGCCGGCTGATTCATAAGAAGTTTGTCGACGCTGCCGAGCTGAAACGTATTCGGGTAGAGCTTGTAAAGTGCCGCCGCTACCTCCAGACCAAGTTCCGGGGCATCGAGCACGTCACGGTCTGTCACGATAAACTCCACTCCCTGGCACAGCTCACCGTGGTAAGGATAATCCTGTCCGGGTGTGAATTCGACGGGAACGAACCGGACGCCGGGGATCTTGCGAGCATTCAGGTACGAGGCCGTCTTTCCTGCGTCCATCCAAGGGGAACCGACCCACTCAAACGGCGTATCGGTGCCACGGCCGACGCTCAGGTTGGTGCGTTCCAGTAAGCCGATGCCTGGGTAAAGGGTGGCTTGATTCAAACTTCGCAGGTTGGGCGATGGATTGATCCACAATTGTCCGGTCGCATCGAACCAATTGGTGCGTTTCCATCCACGCATGCGAATTACGGTAAGTTGAGTGTCCAAATGCCCCTTGGATTTGAAATAGGTCGCTAATTCCCCCATCGTCATGCCATGACGAATCGGCTCCGAAGTGTAATTGACGTAATTCTCGCGACCCGGGGACGACATCAACCCTTGAACATCGGTTCCATTGATTGGATTTGGACGGTCAAGGACAATAACATCCACGTTCGTGCCTGCCGCCGCTTCAAGAAAATATCCCATCACCGTCTGGTAGGTGTAGAAACGGACACCGGCGTCTTGTAAATCGATGATGACTGCGTCAAGATTCGCAAGCTGTTGCTTCGTAGGGCGCAGTTGTTCCTCTGTGTCGCCATAAAGGCTAATCACCGGCAAGCCCGTTGCCGAATCACGGTCATTCCCGACCGCCTCATCCAGGGCGCCGTTGATTCCATGCTCAGGGCTGAACAGATTGACTACGACGAATCCCGGAACTGCATGCGCGGCTTCTGACACCAGGACATCGATCGTTCGGAGACCCCTTAAGTCAACCCCTGTCTGGTTTGTCATGACCGCCAGCCGCAAGTGGCCTCCATGTTTCTGTGCGAGCTGGTTCAAGGCAGCGAAGCGATCCTGCTCAAGCACATCGATTCCATTCAACACCGGCTCTTGTGCGGCACCCTGGGAATTGCCGGCAGCACTGATGAGCATGACCACCGAAATGAGACATGCGACTTTCCACATTGCGTCAACTCCGAACTAGTGAAGTTTACCGAAAAACCCGCTCCTCGGAAGCTATGAACAACGCGACTGATGGTTGCGCTGCTGTCAAGAGTAGTAGATCGCAGTGCAATAATCTGCCACACCCCTGCGGTAGACTGGTTTTCAGCTTCCATTACATTATTTTGGAGTCTTCCATGTCCAAGACTGTTTCGTACGCCCAATGGTCTCTGGAACCTTATTGCATCGGCCTCAAGCTGCGCTCCCTGCGCACCGGCAAGCGGCTTACGCTTTCCCGCCTGGCCGTCGAGACGGGGCTTTCCACCGCGCTGCTCTCCAAACTCGAAACCGACCGAATGATTCCTACGTTGCCCACGCTCGCCACCATCGCCCGCGTATACGGCGTAAGCATGAGCTACTTTTTCTCGGAGCCCGCGCGCCACACGCTGTCCATCACGCGCAAGGCGCACTTGCAGGGCAACGGGCGCGGCATGGACTCGATGAAAGTGACGCCATTGAACGCCGAAGGCAAAGGATTTCGCCTTATCGCGCAAGTCGTCGAGTTTCCGCCCGGCGCAGCCAGCGCCGCCATCAACGCCTTTCAGGAGACCGGCGCAGTCGTCTACGTGCTTGAAGGGCGGCTGCGGTTGGATGCGGGCGGCATGCACAATGTTCTCGAGACCGGCGACTGCGCATGCATGGAAAGCGAAATGCCGATGGCATGGAGCGCAGCCGATAAGCACCGTTGCTGCGTTCTGGCCGTGTTGCCTCGCGGGGACGTTCCTGCGAAGGCATCCGCTTGAAGCATTTCTTGAAACACTGAGTTCCGAAGCTGCAGACCGAAGTGAATGCGACCCCTGTCTGCGAGTTCCTGTTTGCCGTCCCTCGCCGTCCATCTGTAGCATGATTTGGAACTCGATGCACAAGGGACAATGCAACTCAACTCCAATTTGTTTCGGGCCACGCTCTCGGGGGCTTTGGCCGGCCTGCTCTTTGGTTTCGATACGGTCGTGATCTCCGGCGTGATCGGCGCGCTTGGCCGCTTGTACGGATTAGACCCGCGAGAAGTGGGGCGCACGGTGGCCATCGGGCTGGTTGGCACCGTGATCGGCGCGCTGGGCGCGGGCCAGGTGGGACAAAGGCTCGGCAGTCGCGAGACACTGCGCATTACCGCGTTGCTCTACGTCGCCTCGGCGCTCGGGTGCGGGCTGGCATGGAATTGGCCGGCGTTCATGGCGTTTCGCTTCGTCGGCGGCCTCGGCATTGGCGCGTCGTCGGTGCTGGGGCCGGTTTACATTGCCGAGCTTGCCCCCGCCAAATCGCGCGGCCGGCTCGTGGCGGCTTTCCAGTTGAACGTCGTGTTTGGCGTCATGGCGGCGTACATTTCCAATTACGTTATTCGCACCATGCACCTGGGCGCGGCGGAATGGCGCTGGCAGGTGGGCGTTGCAACGGCGCCGGCATTGGTTTTCCTCGCGCTGCTCTTTGGAATTCCTCGCAGCCCTCGCTGGTCGGTCTCGCGCAATCGGAACGATGAAGCTCTGGCCGTTCTGAAGATGATGGGCGATCCCAACCCGGAGGCGGAACTTGCCGACATTCAGGCGGCGCTGGAGCAGGAACACGCGACGGCTCACGAGCGGGTCTTCCAATGGAAGTATCGCTATCCGTTGTTCCTCGCCATCACCATCGGTGCATTCAACCAGCTTGCCGGCATCAACGCGATTCTGTATTACCTGAACAGCATCTTCGCGGCGGCTGGCTTCAGCCAGATTTCCGGCGACCAACAGGCGATCGCCATCGGCACAACCAATTTTCTGTTCACCATCGTCGGCATGGCCCTGATCGACAAGCTGGGTCGCAAGACGTTGCTGCTGATTGGCGCAGCGGGCTGTGCAAGCTGCCTCGCAGGCGTTGCCTGGGTGTTTTCCACTCAATCCCATCGCGGCGACTTGCTTTGGCTTCTGGTCGCCTTCATCGCATTCTTCAGCGTTTCGCAGGGCGCCGTGATTTGGGTCTACATTGGCGAGGTTTTTCCAACTGCGGTGCGCGCCAAGGGGCAGGGCGTTGGCAGCGCCAGCCATTGGTTCATGGACGCGGTCATCGCTCAGATGTTCCCCGTCGTGGTAACCATGATGAGCGCCGCGACGCCGTTTGTGTTCTTTGCTCTGATGACGGTGGTGCAATTCCTAGTGGTGTTGTTTGTGTATCCCGAGACCAAGGGCCAAACCCTGGAGCAGTTGCAGCGCAAGCTGATGCGGACATAGAACGCGAGCTGATTTCAGAAAAAAACGCGCCGGGACGCGGGCCTGATGCGTTCCGGCGCAATCGTTACAATGTGAAACGTCAAGCTCAAACCGATTCGATCGAGTGGATACTCCTGGCTACGTCGCTTCTGAGCGTCTCCGCGTCGGGGTGAAACAGTGTTCGTTCCCGCGCCGGAAGCTCATCGAGGAGTCCGTTGTAATTCGCCGTCACGCATCCCGGGAATCCAGTGAAGCCAATTGACGAAGCCATGGCGCAGCTTACCTTCACCAATTCGCCCAGATCCCACTCGCCGTCCGTGCGCCGCTCCAAATGATGATCGGCGACCACGGCCTCGAAGTTTTCCGGCAGCTTCCAATCGCCAATAAGCTGCCGTCCAATCTCGCAGTGATCCCAGCCGAACAACTCCCGCTCTGCCTCCAGCATCGAGACCGGCGCGCCGCGATGCTTCTCCAACAGCGCCGCGTACCCTTTAGGCTGAATCACCGCCAGCGCCATGCGCCCGATGTCGTGCAGGATGCCCGCGGTGTATGCGATTTCTTTGTCGAGCGAACCTGACTCCGCGATTCGTCCCGCGATGATGGCGCACGCCAGGTTATGCCGCCACAGGTTACGCATGGCCGGGTAGCTCATCGCCTTACCCAGGTACGCTCTCACGCCCACCGTCACGCACATTCCCTGCAGCGTGTTTGCTCCCAGCACTGCCACAGCTTGCAGAATCGTCGTCGAGGGATAGCGCGGAGCGTAGAGCAGGGAGTTGGATACCGTGAGAACTTCGCTGGCGAACGCCGGATCAGTGGAGATCAGATCGCACAATTGGTGCAACTGCACGTTCTCGTTGTTGGCCAGTTGCAATACCCTCACCGCAACCTGCGGAAACGGCGGAAGGCGCAGATACGCCCAGGGCACTGTTGTGGTGCCCGTGCTTCGCTGGTCCAACCCGTTCGCCCCCACTGGCCCTCCCACAATTCCCGCATCTTCCATCAAAACCGTGGGCCGTGGCTTTTGCACGCATCAAGCCCCGCCTCAGCGCCGCGGTCACGGATGTTCTCAAAAGTGTTTTTCGGCAGAATGGCGTGTTTTCAACAGGGGGAATTCAATCGCTCCGCTTCGAATTGTCAGGTCAGGACTCACTTTGCAATCCAGATTCTTCCGTCCGCGCTCCACCACACTTGACCTTGGTCATTAAGAAGTTGAAAAACTGTATCGGGATGGGACACAGCGCCCGAGCCGGACGTGTCTCCCGCATTTTCGGGTTTAGCGGTTGGCGGCGCGGCTTCTTCGGGTTTCGGCGCTGCGTTCCTCCACACTAAAACAGCACGCCCGGTCCACTGCGTCGTCACCAGTTCCCATGTCGCTCCGGAATCCTCGCTGAGAAACAGCGTGCCTGCGTTATCGATGGCGATCATCCGCTCGCCCGAATGCGCGATCGAAATCGTGGGAAGCCCGCTGGGAAGATGAACCGGATTCGGAGCCCGCATGCCTGAGAATGCGCCGGGCCTGAACTTCATGAGCCCCCCGGCGCTGGTCGAGGGAGCCGGTTGCGTCTCAAGCTGTTGGTCGGTAACTGCAACCTGCTCGCTGCTTCCCGCGGCGCCGCTTCCTGCAGTGCCGCTTCCTGACCGAGGTTCGCCGCCTGGCGTTTTTCGCTTGGCGGCGAACAAGCGCTTGTCCGTCGCCTCCATCTCCCTCTCGGCCTCTTTCTTCCGCTCCTCGTCATACAACGCAACTTCGGATTCCGTCTTGTCGTTCGCCGGCGTTCCCGACGGAGCGAACGCCGCGCCCATTGTTCCGCGACCTTCAACGCCCGAGGTCCCCGCTGGCTCCTCGCGCGCGGAGACCAACCCATTCCCGCCTTCAGGTGGTGGCGCGGCAGCCGGTTCGTCGGGCTCAGCAACAGGCGCACGCCGCCCCGCGCCGGGCCGCCCCGTTGGCGCCGGCGTTTCGGCAGGGCTGGCCGCCGGCGGCCCAGCCTGCGCTGGCGGCTGCGGAGAGGCCTGTCGGGGCATCGGCGCTTTCTCGGTCGATCGCTGCTGCTCAACTTTGGCCATCTCCACGCTCCGCTCGACATTCCGCTCGTGTACAGAGATGGCGATGACAGCCGTAGCCGCGATCGCTGCCACCGGAGCCAGTGCAAGCCCCCAGCTTCTGAACCAAACCCGCGGCCGGACAGGCGCGTGCCGCCGCGCAGAAACCTCCGCACCCGCGGCCTCGCTCGCCAGCGCTACCACCTGACGGCATCGGCCGCACCCGGCCAAATGCTCCAGTACCTCACCGCGCTCCCGCTCGTCCAGGGCCTGCTCGGCAAACGCGCTCAGCACCTCCGCGTCGGGATGAAACTCGTGTTGGTTCTTCACGCTCATGGTGCTGCCTGTTCTTTGAACGCTTTCGTCTGCGAATTTTGCAGAAGTTTTTTCAGATTCACATTCAAATCGCGTGGATCGGCGCCCAGCGCCTCTACCGCCGCGCGCCTGCTCAATCCGCTGCGCTCGAGATTTCTGAGCACTTGCTTCCTCGTGTCCTCTGTCGCGCGCTTCAGCTTGCGGCTCACCGTGGCCTCGTGTACCCCCAGCACGCGCGCAATCTGCAGCAGCGTCTGCTCGTCAAGATAATAGGCCGCCAGAAGGTAGCGTTCCTCCGCATCGCGCCCGCGCAGCGCATCTTCGATGGCTCGATCCAGTTGCGAAAGCGCTCTGGCATGCGGCTGCGGCGCGATCTCAGCCGCCGGCGCATCCATCTCTTCCACCGTTTCGTCGAGCGATTTTAGCCGCCGGCTGCGCCGAAGATGATCCACATGCCGCTGGGCCAGAGTGGTCCTCAGCCAGCCCATCAGCGATCCCCTTCCGCGATACGAGAGCAGCGGGCAGCGCCGCTCGCCGTCGCGCGTGTTCAATCCATAGAGCTCCGCGTAAAGCTGATCGGCTAGCTCGCGTCCCAGCGTCTCGCTGCCGGTGATGGCGATGGCCGCCCGAATGAGCGGCTGCCTGCACCGGGCGATGAAGTGCTCCCACGCGCCCTCGTCCCCGGCGGCGCAGGCTCGCGCGAGCACTAGATCGCCGAGGCAAAGCCCGCGAAAGAAGGCTGCTTGCTGTCGCTCGGTCGGTGCGGCGCCTTCCGACAGGCCAAAGTTCCACGCCGTTCCAGCCTCAAACAGGATGCGGTCGAAGTCGTCGCGCTCCAGGCCCCACTCTGCCGCATCGCTCGTGCACCAAAGCTCGTCGAGCAGGCGGCCGTCCATCGCTCCCTGCATTGCAGGGAGTTCCGCTTCTGCCGCGCTGGCCACGGACTCCGCTGGCGCCATTCTTGCTGCCTCACGATTCGCCTAAGGTCTTGGACGTTTTGATCCGCCCTTTAGCCTCCCAACCTGGCGTCCCCCGCCAACCTCGCCCCGCAAAAAAATCCTGCAAGATTCCGCCAGTCCGGCGTTCTCACCTTGAAGGCCGGTGCGCCAAACCATAAACCGGCGGAGGAGACTCATGAAGCATTGGGGAAAACTTGGGGTAGCGGCGACAATGCTCGTCGCGGTCTTGGCAGTTCATCAATTGAAGAGCGTAAAGGCAGCCGGCGGTCCAGCGCAGGGCGAAGGCGGTCCCTACCGCGTGCTCGCTCCCATCGTGAGCGGCAATCTTCTTTTATTCCCCGTGGTCCGCGCCGACGACAAGTCAACGGGCGAGACCCCGTTCATCACCCTCGACGAAGGCCTCAAGAGCGGCGAAGTAGAAGTCACCGAAGCCGGCCGCGCCCGGGGGCTTGTGCGGCCACGTGGATCGTCGCATTCACCGGCACAAGACAACCCCGATCGCGGCGACGAGGTGAACACGCTGGTTCTCGTCAACCACTCCAAACACCCGCTGTTGCTGCTCGCCGGCGAAATCGTCACCGGCGGCAAACAGGATCGCATCGTCGCCAAGGATCGCATTGTCCCCGCGAACGCCGATCCCATCGACCTTGGGGTCTTCTGCATCGAGCCGGGCCGCTGGACCGAGAGCTCGTCCACCTTCGGCGCCGCGGGCAAGTCGGCTTCGAGGAGCTTCATGGTCCAGCCCGACGTACGCGAGCGCGCCATGGTCGACCAGGACCAGCAGCAAGTATGGAACTCCGTGGGCGGCGCGATCTCGCAAATGGAAGCGGCTGCCGCGCCGCCGGTCAGCTCCGGTAGATCGGCCCCCGGAGGCGTTTATCATCGCAGCCTCGGCACCAGCAGTTACGCCAAGGCCATGCAGGACTCGGATGTCAGCGAGAAAGTCGATGAGGCCGCCGCTCCCGTGATGCACGCCCGCGAGCAAGTCCTCGCACAATTGCGCGACGAGCACGCCGTCGGCGTGGTAGTTGCGGTTCGCGGAGAGATCATTTGGGCCGACCTCTTCGCCAACACCGATCTGCTCTCCCGTTATTGGACCAAACTGGTCCGCTCCTATGCGGCCGAGAGCCTGACGGAAGGTGACGACCATCCCGCGCCCACCGCGGCCGATGCACAGCATTTTCTCGATGCGCCCTCCGGCGGCACGGAGAACAGCGAAGGTGAAGTCGGCATCTACCGCTATCGTGAACTGAAGAGCAGTCGCACGGAGACTTTCGTGCTCGAATCGCTGCTCCCCGGCACCGGCTACGACGTGCACCTGAGCAAGATGAAGCTCCGTGGCGAGGAGAGCCAGGTCGTCAAGCCGCGACCGGACTTCGAACCGCCGATCCACCGCCCTGACGTCTATCGCCCTGAGATCGTCCGCTGAGCGCTGTCCAGCGGCTCCTTCGTTCCGCGTCTCTCTTGCGGAAGTGCGCGGGGTGAGGGGCCGCGATCGCTCTAGTCGCCCGTCGCGGCTTCGTGCAGGCTCTTATCCGGCCAGGGAGGCAGCAGCTTCACCAATGCCCACAGGAAGAGCAGTGGCAGGATGGTCAATCCGGCGGCCGCCAGCAGGCCTTCGCGTGTTACCAACTCCATCTTGTAAGTCGTGTACCCGAGAAAACTTTTTGAGAAAAGCTGGCCACCGATCACCACGTTCCAGCGCATGGCAAAAACCCCCACCAGCGCCAGGCATCCCGCGGTTGCATAAATCCGCTTGCGCACCACTTCGGGCAACTTGACGATCTGCGTCAGGAACAGCAGGATCAGCGGAGCAATGGTGCCGAGACATATCTGGATCACAATGTGCGGAATATAGAGCCTGGTGTGCACCATGAAATTCAAGCTGCGGAAAGATTCGTCGGCCTCGTAGATGCGGTGCACCAGGTCCAGCATCTCCAGGCTGAAATCGATGATGAAGATATAGAACATATACATGGCAATCGTGTCCACGCAGCGCATGTCGATCTTTTGTCCGCGCAGCTTGGTCGTCGCCATGTAAAGCAGCATCACGGCGGCGATGCCCGACACCATGGCGGAAAAAATGAATACCACCGGCATCAGCGGCGACGACCACCATGGATTGGCCTTGATGGAGCCGAAGATGAACCCCACGTAGCCGTGCAGCAGGAACGCCGAAGGAATGCCGACCAGCGTTACAATCCAGCCAACCTTATCGTCGATGTGCAGCGCGCGCTCGCTGATGTTGCTCGAGCCCAGCGTCATCACCTTGTAGATCAGGCGCATCACACCCTTCGACTGTTGCGACATCAGCACAATATCGCGCCGGTAGTCGAGCCAGATTTCGAACACCAGCACCGCCATCAGGTACCACAGGTACACGTATCCGAACATCGCCATGGCCGAGGTGCTGTGCGGCGTGAAGTACATCTCCGGCGAACGCTCCGGATGGCCGAGGTGCAGCTGTAACGGCAACGGCGCGTCCAGCAGAAATGCCAGCGCCGTCAGCAGCGCCAGCCGGTACGTCGGCTTCACCGCCTCCACGCGAAACACCCGTTCCAGCGACGCCAGAATGAACGCGCCCGCTACCAGCCCCGTGATGAAGGGGTACAGAACAATCAGCACGCTCCAGTACAGCGTCACCTCGTTGGGATAAATGTAGCCTTCGACACCGCTCATAAATCAGCTCCCAGCTTTCAGCCTTCAGCTCGTCCCGCGTGATTCCGCCACATCAGCTTCCCGCCGCACCCTTCAGCTAGCAGCTAGAAGCTAGTAGCTAGAAGCTGCAGTTATCGCACCGACCCATCCAGCCTGTTGTAGAAAGCCTTGGCCCCGGTTGCCATCTGCGGTTTCAACACCTGCACCGTGTGGGTCTTCAGAAACTCGTGAATCGGGTCATTGGGATTTTTCAGGTCCGCCAATTGCCGGGCTCCCGTCGGGCACGCCTCGCAGCAAGCTGTCGTCAGTCCCTTGGTAATCCGGTGATAGCACAGCGTGCACTTATCCGCGACCTTCTTCGTGGGATGAATGTAACGGCATCCGTATGGGCAAGCCTGCACGCAATACGCGCAGCCCAGGCAATACTTCTGGTCGATCAGCACCACTCCGTCCGGAGTGATAAACGTCGCGCCCACGGGACACACCTGCGTGCAGGGTGAATCCGCGCAGTGGTTGCACATCTTGGGAACAAAGAAGAATTTTCCTTCTTCGCCTGCCCGCACCACCGGGAATCCTTCTTTGCCGCCATCGGGCGAGATCACCTCGGGGCTCTCCAGATGAATATCCGACCTGTGGTAGCGCTCCACCCAGGTGCGGAAGAATCCATCGGGCACGTCGTTCTCTGTCTGGCAGGCGCGCACGCAGTTGCCGCAGCCGATGCACTTGGGAATATCGATCAGCATTCCCCACCAGTGCTCGCTCATCCGGTAGTTCGGCGAGTCTTCAGGCGTCCCGGCCAGCACGTGTTTCCACGCCACGGCCGCCGCCGGCAAAAGGATCATTAAATGACGCCGGCTGATGTTCATTTCGCGCCTCCCTTCGCCGTTTTCGCGCTGGAGCCCGCGCCCGCGCTCGCGCTGGAGTCGGAACCCGCGCTTGCGCCGGAGTCGGAACCGACGACCGGGCTGTGCGGGTTGTGGCACGTCTCGCACGGAACGCCGCCCGCGTGATCCGCCGGGTCCACTTGCGGAAAGTCCTTGGGCTTGGCTGCGCTGGCCGCGTGGCATTGCGCGCACAGCACCGCCGTGTCCGGTTTCACCGGCGTCACGGTCGTGGGGTCGTCAGCATGCGCCGCCAGCGCTCCGTGGCAAGCCTCGCAATTCACGTGCGCGTGCGCGCCCTTCGTTTTGATATCGGAAATATCCGTGTGGCAGGTCTCGCAGGTCTGGTGCCCCGCAAACTTTATCGGGCGCGACGCAATCTCGCCGATCGATGCGCCGCGATAGTGCCCATACTGTCCAAAGGTTTTTGGCACCACGTATGAGCGCACCACCAGAAACACCAGAAATGCGAGAACAAAAAGCCCCGCAAACCGGAAAAGATGTCCTGCATCCTTCAGACCGCTCATCGGGTGCTCTCTCCGTACAACCGCTGCCGGAAGCGGGATGTGATCCGTCGTGTGATCTGGCACACTTCCGACGCCAACCAACTTAGGCTTCCGATGTGGGGCTGTATGTGAGGCTGCTCACAAACCCGTGTGACGTGATGCACGCCAGCATCGATCGCAGCGGTCAGCCTCACCCCTCAACACCTGATGCATACGCTCCCGCCCGGCATGCGCCCCGGGCCCGAACCGAAGCGATACCATGAACTTTGGAGCAAAGAATGCCAAAGATCCTCGACGGCGCGGCCATTGCCGCAGCCATCAAGCAGGAAGTGGCCGAAGAGGTCCTCGCGCTCGCTGCCCACGGCATCAAGTCGGGGCTTGCCGCCGTGCTTGTGGGTCATGTTCCGGCATCGGAGATCTACGTCCGCAGCAAGGTCCAGGCCTGCGCCGAGCTTGGCCTCTATAGCGACCTCATCACCCCGCCCGGCACAGTCACCACTGAAGAAATGCTCGCGCTCGTCGCCCAGCTCAATGCGCGCGATGACATCGACGGCATCCTCATCCAGTTGCCGCTCCCGGCGCAGGTTGACTCGAAGGCCCTCCTCGACGCTGTCGATCCTGCAAAAGATGTGGACGGCTTTCATCCCGTGAACGCGGGCCGCCTGCTCGCCGGCCGCCCGGCGCTTGCGCCCTGCACGCCTGCCGGCGTCATTGAGATTCTCAAGCGCAGCAACATTCCCATTGCCGGCCAGCACGCCGTCGTCGTCGGCCGTAGCGACATTGTCGGCAAGCCCGTCGCCGTGCTCCTGCTCCACCAGAACGCAACTGTGACGATTTGCCACTCGAAGACGCGCGACCTTCCCGCAATCACGAAGCAGGCCGACATTCTTGTCGCCGCCATCGGCCGTCCCGGCTTCATCACGCCGGAGATGGTCACTCCGGACGCAACGCTCATCGATGTCGGCATCAACCGCCTCACCACGCGCGAGGAATTCGACCGCTTCTTCAAGGGCAACGCCAAACGCGAAGCCACTTTCGCCAAGCGCGGCTCAACCATCGTCGGCGACATCGACCCAAAAGCCTTCGAGCTTGCCGGCGCCTACACGCCCGTTCCCGGCGGCGTCGGCCTGCTCACCATTGCCATGTTGATGTCCAACACCGTGCGCGCCGCCAAAATGCGGAGAGGGCTGTAGTCCATGCTCCGCGTCGGCCTCACCGGCGGTCTGGGCAGCGGCAAAAGCACTGTCGCCGCCATGCTCCGCGAGCTCGACGCTCAGGTCGTCGAAGCCGACGCTCTCGGCCGCGAATTCATGGAGCCCGGCCACGAAGTCTACGACCAGATCGTCGCTCACTTTGGCTCGGAGGTCGTGAACCCCGATGGCAACCTCAATCGCGCCCACCTCGCCGACCTCGCCTTTCGCCAGGGCCGCCTGCAAGAGCTGAACGCCGTCGTGCATCCGCCCGTGATCGAGGCGCAGCGCCGCTGGATGGACGAAGTCTTCGCTCGCGACCCCGCTGCCGTCGCCGTCCTCGAATCGGCGCTGATCTTTGAAGTCGCCCGCGACGCTTGCGCTCGCGGAGATCGTGAATTGTCGGATTGGCGCCGCCGCATCGATCGCATCATCGTCGTCACCGCGCCCGACGATCTCAAAGTTGTTCGCTACGCCGCCCGCGTCTTATCGTCTGGCAGCGCAGCGGGGTCCAACCTTGACTCCATCAAAGCCGATGCCCGCAACCGCCTGTCCCACCAGGTTCCCGACGCCGAAAAAGCCGCCCAGGCCGATTATGTCCTTGATAACTCAGGCGATATCGCCGCCCTTCGCGTCCAGGTTCAGGCCCTGTGGCCGCGCCTTCAGGCGGAGAGCAACAAACCTGGGCAGAAGTTGTCAATACAATAAGAAGGGACAATAAGAAAAGCGATTGCGGATTTCTAAACGGAACTCCGCCGCGCCGCATCCGTAACAAGATCAGGAGGGTCTTTCAGGTCGACCAACTATGAAACTGACCCGTATTCTCATTATCGTTTTGCTTTTATTGGGCGGATTCTGGTTCGTTACCACCCATTTCCAGCCCGGTTTTCCCTGGAGCCACCCTGCGCTCATCGGGTCCGATCGCTCCAACTCGCCGCTCGAGCTCACTGAGGCTCACGCCGCGCCCGCCTACGACGCCGAAGAACAGAACAATATTGCCATCTACAAAAAAGTCCTGCCCTCGGTGGTCAACATCACCTCCACCACGCTGGTCTTCGACTTCTTTTACGGAACGGTGCCGCAGCAGGGCCAGGGCTCGGGCTTCATCCTCGATGACGCCGGCCACATCCTCACCAACTTTCACGTAGTCGATGGCGCCAATCGAGGCATCGAGGTCATGCTCTCGAACAAGCGCCGCTACCCGGCCCGCGTCGTGGGCACGGACAAACTTCACGACCTGGCGTTGCTTCAGATCGACGCGCCCAACCTGCAGCACGTAACTCTCGCCGACTCCTCGCAGCTCAACGTCGGCCAGAAGGTCTATGCCATCGGCAATCCCTTCGGGCTCAGCGGCACCATGACGCGCGGCATCATCAGCTCCATCCGGTCGATTCGCAACGCTGACGGCGCGCCCATTGAGGACGCCATCCAGACCGACGCGGCCATCAATCCTGGCAACTCCGGCGGCCCGCTGCTCAACTCCTCGGGCGAAGTCATTGGCATCAACACCATGATCGCCTCCAACGGCGCCGATCAAAGCTCCGGCATCGGCTTCGCCATCCCCATCAACACGGCCAAGGCCGTGCTCGCCGACCTCATCCGCTACGGCCGCGTCAAGCGGCCTTCGCTGGGCATCGACTCCTACGACATCGGCCCGGACCTTGCCTCGCAGATGGGCCTCGCCGCCGATTCCGGCGTCCTGATTCAGAGCGTGCGTCCCGGCGGAGCGGCCGAGCGCGCCGGCCTGCGCGGTGGCAAGGAGCAGGCCTACGTGGGCAACCAACCCATCATGCTCGGCGGCGATCTCATCGTTGCCATCGACGGCCACGAGATCACCGATCACCAGGACATCAGCGCCATTATGGACAAGCACCAGGCCGGCGACACCGTCAGCGTGACCATCGTGCGCGGCAAGAAACAAATGACGCTCAAATTGATTCTGGGAGAAGCGCGCGACACAAGCACCTAGGCGGGAAATCAAGAATCGATCGCATGAATCGATCGAATTTCGCGGGCCGCTCCGTTCAATGAGCGGCCCGTATCATCAGTGGTCTTCGCAATTCAGCAGTTTGCCCCGGCGCAGGGTGCCCCAGGCCCCGATTTCGGGACCTGGGATAGCGCTCCCTTCACGAATCCGGCTAACTGAGAACTGACAACTGACAACTGCGAACTGCACTTCAGAACCCGGCACTCATCTCCGCCTGCGTCGCCTGAGCCACCTGCACACGCGCCACTTCAACCGGCTCGCCGTAGTGCGCGGCCACAATCTCCGCCGCGCGCGACTCATTCAAATAAGGCTCGACCGCAGCCAGCTTTACGCCGGAGTCGGCCGCCATTTGCGCCACCTGCGCCCTGCTTGAGATCGACTGCGCCAGCGCAAGAATTGCAACCACGATCGTGCCCACTCCCTGAATAGCCGCCAACGCATGCTGCTGGCTCTTTTGATCCACAATTCTTGCCGCCTGCAACAGCGCCGTGTTCACTTGCTGCTGCAGCGTCACGATCTGGTTCTGCAACTTCGCCAGCGTGCTACCCGAGGGATTGGCCAGGTACGCCTTTGCCTGCGCCACCAGCAGATTGCTGGCCACGTCGAAGCCGATCGTCGCCGCAGTAAAGATCGGCGCATCAGCCGGAGCCAGCAGTGCAGCAGTCGAGTCCACGGTAGCCACGGCGCTCTGCAGCGACGGCGTCCAGTTCACAATGTTCTCGGCCACGCCGGCGGCCGTGCAGCCCTGCATCCACGGCAGCGGAATGAGCAGCGCGATCAGCATCCACGCACCCAGCTTCGCCTCCTGACTTGCTGACCCGTTGACTTGCTGACTTGCTGGTTCCGGATCCTTCGCCATCAACCCCAGCAGCGCCGTAGCCAGCGCGCTTGCCAGCGATACCACTGTTCCCGTTCCCACTTTGCCCAGCGTCACGCCTTGCTGCGACAACACTCCGGCAACGCTCGCGACCGCAATCAGCAGTCCCGCCGCCGACGTCTTCGGATGATTCCAGATGTTTTTGAAGTTCATTGGTCAACACTCCTCCGTGCCGCTCTAGCGCGGCGTGCGGGTTTCAATTGAATCGGTAAACTTGCGTCTCTGCTTTTCCTGCGCATGGCCGACTCGATCCCAATCGAATCGCCCACCGGCCATGCGCATGGCCTCAGAACACTCTCAAAGCCTCGATGTTGCCGTGGTTCCGGTCTGGCATCGAGCCCCAGAGCTGCTCCGCGCAGACAAGACGGTTCCGCGCCCGCCGGGGTCCCCGAGAAGCGATCTTTGCTTCTTGGGGTGAGCGTCGGCGCCATCCGCAAGCGCGGCTCCCCGGCAGGCCCGTCAGTGTTCCCGCTCAACTTGAGAGCAGGCGCACGGGCGCTGGAGAACCGCGCCGGAAGGCGAACCCATTCGCCCGGCTCGGTATTTCCGTACTTTGTCTGGTTATGTATAAGGATAGGGAATTAGCGGCTAATTACCGGCAAACTTCGCATAGCTGCGAGTTGCTGAAAAATAACGGGCTTACAACAAAGTTGCGCGCCGACCCCCTTGACAAGCTTCCATGAGTGCCAAGAGTTTAGGCCGATCGGCCCTCAGTCATGATGCTTCTCCGGGTGACGAATCGATGCTGATCGGATGCAGCCGAGCAAATTCAGTGGAAGACTCTTTCTGGGCTGTTCTGTAACCATACTTAGTTATGCGATATCCACGGAGAAGGCGGACAAGCTCTGGAGATTTGAAGCATCATCTGGAGGGTCATGCTGCCTGGCGAATAACCAACCCATTCACCGTTCCTCTGTTACTCGCCGCTCTCGCCCTCGGAACATGCTCTGCCGAAGTGGTGTTTGCTCAGCAGACCACGCAGACGCCAGTCCCCTCTGCTGCCCATATCTCCCCCACCCTCTATTTCTCTTCACCTTCTGAGGAGCTTGCGAGCCGCAATGCTCTGCATGCGCGCGCCACTGGCCTGGTCAGAGACCTGGCTGACGTCGGCTTCGCAGCCTTGCCAGGAATCCTCAAAGTGTCCGATCAGATACTGATCGGCCTTCAGCGCCATTCGGCTTACCTGAAAGTGCGGTCTCTTGAGGACACGGAGGACCATGTGGCGAAGGACGCCGAAGATGCCGTGGAAACCGATCAGTCTGTTCTGGAGGCTGCGATCCAAAGCCGCCTCAGGTTGGTGCCCAAGGATCAGGTCGCCGCGCTCGGTCCGTATGCTTTGCTGGCACAGGAGGCTACCGAGGAAGCGGCTCACGCTTTCTCACCTGACACTGAGCGCTATCGAGGGATTGTCACTGCGTCGTTAGAAGAGGATATCCAGAACACTTATGATCGTCTGGTTGAGACATTGGGCAGCAGCAAAGAAGCTTCGTCAACTGACCAAGACGTACGCCGCGCCGCGATCAACCATCAGAACGATATCTACGATCAGGCCGCGCCGCGGACAGCGGCTCTGCTGGGCAGCCTGGTGGATATAGAAAATCGGGACGCTGTTGCTCAAGGTTACGAGAACGCTGCCGACCGCAAATACCAGTCCCTTGGCCTCAGCACCAAGCTCATCGATCAAACGCTGTCGGCCGTCGAGGCGGAAGCTCCGATCTATCGCCGCTATCAGCAAGTGCTGGCAGAACACACCGCGCAAAAGCTCGGAGTTGCTTCCGTCCTCCCGGCGGAGTTGGAGTTGGGCTATACCTCTTCCCCTCCGATGTCTCTTGCGCAGAGCAGAGATCTAATTCTCGATGCCCTTCAGCCGCTAGGTAAGGATTACACCAGCCGGTTCGCCCAATTGCTTGACCCGGCAAACGGCAGGCTCGACTTGGCGGGTGGACAGCATCGGTCTCGTTCTGGCACCTCCATCTCCGCCTACGACGCCCCCGTGGCGCTCTACTTTGGTGGTTACGACGGATCGCTCAGGAGTACCAGCACACTCGCTCATGAGGGCGGCCACGCCATCCATCGTGAACTGATGAATGCAGGCGGCATACCGATCTATGAACGCGAAGGGCCTCACTACCTGAACGAGGGTTTCGCGATCTTCAACGAACTGCTTGTGCTGGATCGCGCAAGCCAGTTGGCCGGCACTCGGGCTGAACGCGAGTCTGCCCTGGAGCGCCTGCTGGCGAAAATTTCTCTTGAGCTCTTCATTTCTGCCGAGGAGACAGAATTCGAGCGAAGTCTCTACACCGAGCCCCGTGGAGACGCTCTTCTCGACCGCGCTCGGATCGACGCCCTCTTTGCCGGCTCAATCCGCCCCTATGAGTATTGGCCTGCCGAAGAGGTGGGGATATCGCACGGGTGGATGCGCAAAACGCTCCTCTTCGACGATCCGCTTTATCTCGTCAACTATTTGTACGCAGCGGTGGTCGCAGTTGCGCTGTACGATCGAGCTCACACCGACCCCGACTTCGCTTCAAAGTACGAGGACCTGCTCCGTCGCGGATTCGATGCGGAACCGCAATCGATTCTTGCGCGAATGGGTATCCGGCTCGATGATCCGTCTCTGGTCAAAGCGGCAGCTCGCCTTCTACAGACGAAGACCGATGAACTACAGCAGCTTTACGCGGCCGAAGGTCAACCGTCCCGGTAAAGGCCCGGACAGAGCCGACCCGCTGAGATAAACGCCTGAAGATTTGCGCAGTGTAGGTATCATTCCGGGATGATGGGCGGTTCGGAGTTATCTTTGGTCGCCCAGCTATTCCCCGTTCCCCCGCTTTTTTACGTACTTCCGCCCTCGCACCTCGTACTCCCCGCTCACGACCCGCGCAATCGCCTCGGTGTATGCCACGTGTTCTTCCTTCAGGATCCGCTCCGCGAGCGAGTGTTCATCGTCCGTCTCCAGCACCGAAACCGCCCTCTGCACCACGATTGCGCCGTGATCGAGTTCCTCGTCGACAAAATGAACTGTGCAGCCCGTGACCTTGGCGCCGTAGGCGAAGGCCTGCTCTTGCGCTTCGAGCCCCGGAAACGCCGGCAGCAGCGAGGGATGAATGTTGAGAATGCGATTCGGAAACGCGGCCACGAACTCGCGCGAAAGCAGCCGCATGTAGCCGGCCAGGCAAACCAGCTCCACTCCGTGCGCGCGCAGGCACGCAATTACATCGGCGTCGTGTTCTTCGCGCCTGCGGCCTCGGGATTCAAAGACCGCCGTTGGCAGCCCCATCTCGCGCGCTTTGGCCAACCCGGCTGCCTCGGCCGCGTTCGAGATCACCACAGCGATCTCCGCGCCCTTCAGCCGTCCCTCGTGAATCGACTCGGCGATGGCAACGAAATTCGATCCCCGGCCGGAGAGCAAAATTCCCAGGCGGACCGTCGTCCCCCCACCCGCCGCAGCATCCCTCACGTGTACTGTACCCGGCGCTCGCCCTTCACCACGCGGCCAATCACGTAGAACTTTTCTTCCGACCGGTCCAGCAGGTTCTTGGCGCGCGTGAACTTCGCCGCCGGAATCGCCGCAATCAGCCCGATGCCCATGTTGAAGGTCCGCATCATCTCCTCCTGCGGAATATTCCCCAGCTCCCGCAGGTGCTCGAAGATGGGCAGCACCGGCCACGATCCAATCTCCACCTGCGCCCCCACTCCCTTGGGCAGGATGCGCGGCAAATTCTCCGTAATCCCGCCGCCCGTGATGTGCGCCATCCCCGCGGTCAGCCCGCCGGTCACCAGCTTCTGGATCACATGTAGATAGCTGCGGTGCGTGCGCAACAGCGACGCCCCGGCCTTCTCCTTGATCGCCGTAACGTATTGCGTGGCCTTGTACCCGGCCACCTCGAACAGCAGCTTGCGCGCCAGCGAGTAGCCGTTGGTGTGCAGGCCCGTCGAAGGCAATCCGATCAGCACGTCGCCGGGCTTGATGCCCGCGCCCGTCACCATCTTGTCGCGGTCCACCGCGCCCACAATAAATCCCGCCAGGTCGTACTCGCCGTCGGCGTAGAACCCCGGCATCTGCGCCGTTTCGCCGCCGATCAGCACGCACGCGTTCGCCTTGCACGCATCGGCCAGCCCGCTCACCACGCTCTCCACCACGTCCTCGTCCAGCTTGCCCGTCGCCAGGTAATCCAGGAAGAAAAGCGGTGTCGCCCCCTGCACCGCGATGTCGTTCACGCAGTGATTAACCAGGTCCGCGCCCACGGTCTGGTGCAGCCCCAGTTGAAAGGCCACCTTTAGCTTGGTCCCCACGCCGTCGGCCGAGCTCACCAGGATGGGGTTCTTCCACCGCTGCATGTCCAGCCGGTACAGCGCGCCAAAGCTGCCAATCCCGCCCAAAACATTGCGGTTAAAGGTCTTTTGCGCCAGGTACTTGATGCGCTCCTTGGCGTGGTCGGCGCTGCGCAGATCTACCCCGGCGTCGGCGTATGTCACGGTTTTCGGTGCAATCTCTTGAGGCACGGCGCAGGCTTTCCTATCCGTAGATTGGTTCGGCCGAGAGGAGCCGGAAAGCAGAATTCTAGCAGCAATCATCGCGCCCATTTCCCACAAATCAACACGCCAGACAGCGCCCCGCTGCCGTCGTCCCGCCTTCTGCTCCGTCAGGCTTCTTTTCAAGAAAAATGGAAAGTCGGCTTGACATCAAACCCGATCCGGGCTACTCTGGTTTGGAAAGTCAGCTTTACATGGAGCCGGTCCAGCAAACAGTGCCTCAGACCATCACAAACCGCGTCAAGGAGCTTCGTATCGCTCTCGGCTGGACCCAGGAGCAACTGGCCCAGGCCGCGGGCGTCTCGCGGCAGAGCATCAACTCCATCGAACGCAACCGCTACGTGCCCTCGCTCGAGCTGGCCCTGATTTTTGCCCGCATCTTTTCCTGTTCCACCGACCAAATCTTCCAGTTGGAGAACCAATCATGACCCATCCCATTCTCAACCGCATCCTCATGCTCGATCAGGCCGCTGACGAGCGGTCTCGCGAGCATCAACGCCGCTCGACCAGCGCCGCGGCCATCATCGGTGTGCTCATCGCCTTCCTGATGCTCGAATATCATTTGCTCGTCGAGCACCGCGTGCCCTGGGATCTGATTGCCGTGATCTATGCAATGGGTCTGACAAAAATCGTACTCATCCGTTGGTACCGCTTCAAAAACTAGATTCCCCGCAGACGCTTTTGTGCGCCTGTTTCGTCGCCGTCAACTCGAAAGGAATTCCAATGTTTGCGCTCGATTCTTGCAATCTTAAAAAATCTTTTCCGCTTCTCGTGGCCCTGCTCCTCGTTGCTCAGATCGACCTCGCCAGCGCCTTCGCCTGGCCGCAAGCTCTTCTGTCGCTGCTCCATCTGACGGCCGCGCACGACGATCTCTGCCGAGGTGTTTGCGCGGGGATCGGAACCTCCATCGATGTTTGTGTCGTCTTCCAACTCGCCCGGATCTTCGCCAAGCGCGCAATCGAAACCCGCAGCGATCCAGAACACGATTGAGTTCGCTTCTTGTGGCACCGGTTTAACACTCCACTTCAAAAAGGAGATTCTTCCATGCATCCGATTTTTATCCGCCTCGACCAGAAACACCGCCGCCTTTTTCGAATTGCCAACGTTGCGCTCATTCTTGGCCTCGTGCCGTGGGTCTTCCGCGAGTACATCCACTTCAACCACAATTGGCTCGATGCCTTTTGCGGGTTCTTCATGGGGCTTTACATCACGATCATGTTGTTCAGCCTTCGCGCTGCTCGTCGCTGCCGCCCAAACGGGGTTTAAAGGAGACCGGATTTGAAACCATCTACGCCGACTGCACGGCAATCGACGTACGCTGTCCAGTTCAGCGAAAGGAAACCATGATTCTCCGCAAACTCGAAAACTCTCCCGAAAAGATGATCCCTGTCGCCATGGCATTCGTCGTTGTCGGCTTGTCGCTCCTCACAATCGGCATCACCTGGCCCCGCTTTTCGCCCTCAATCCCGCACCTAGGCACAGATTGGAACGACTTTTTCCGCGGCGTAATCTTCGGCATCGCCATCGTCCTTGAAATCGCCGGCGTTGTCCTCGCCGTTAAGGCTGCCGCCGCCAAAAATCGCAAGGCGCAGTAAAACCCGGCCTCCAATTCCATCCAATTCGCTATCGCTCCACGAATTGCCGCGCTCGATTCAGCGCGGCTCAACGCGTCCGCCGCGCCGCCACAGCCTTCTATACTGAAGCCATCATGACCGCCGAGCGTCGGCCCGCCAAAATCCGGAGCGCCGAAATTCGCGCCCCAAAGCACGCCCATTCCCAGGCGCTCCACCAGCGCGCCGAGCAATTCTTCCCCGGCGGCGTAAATTCACCCGTACGGGCATTCCGCGCGGTGGGCGGCTCGCCGCCATTCATTGATCGCGCCCAGGGCGCCTACCTCTTCGATGCCGATGGCAATCGCTATATCGACTACTTCGGTTCCTGGGGTCCGATGATCCTCGGCCACGCCTTTCCGCCCGTTGTCGAGGCCATCGAGCGCGCCGCGCGCAACTCCGCCAGCTTCGGCGCATCCACCTCCGCCGAGGCCGATCTCGCCGAGCACATCGTGGCCTGTTATCCCGCCATCGAAAAGATGCGCTTCGTTAGCTCGGGCACTGAGGCCACCATGTCGGCCATCCGTCTGGCCCGCGCCGCCACTGGCCGCAAGCTCATCGTAAAATTCGAGGGCTGCTATCACGGCCACGCCGACGGCCTTCTCGTCAAAGCCGGCTCCGGCGTGGCCACATTCGGCATTCCCGGCTCAGCGGGCGTGCCGAAAGAAATTGCCCGCCTCACCCTCGCCTTGCCCTACAACGACCTGAAAGCTCTAAAAGCCGCTTTCGCCGCTCACCCCAAAACAATCGCCGCCGTCATTGTCGAGCCCATCGTCGGCAATGCGGGTTGCATCCCGCCCGCGCCCGGCTTTTTGTCTGCTCTGCGCAAGATCACCGCCAGCCATGGCGCGCTGTTCATCGTCGATGAAGTCATGACGGGCTTTCGCGTCGCACTCGGCGGCGCCTGCCGGCTCTATTCGCTCGATCCCGATCTCATCACTCTGGGGAAAATTGTCGGCGGAGGCCTTCCCGTCGGCGTCTTCGGCGGCAAGCGTGTCTTTATGGATTTGGTCTCGCCTCTGGGGCCTGTCTATCAAGCCGGAACCCTCAGCGGAAATCCGCTCGCCATGGCCGCGGGCCTCGCCACCATCGGCTATCTACAGAAACACGAACGTGAAGTTTACCCGCGCCTTGAAGCGACATCCAAAGCTGTCGCCGAAGGCGTCGCCGCCGAGGCCGCCCGCGCCGGCATACTGCTCACTACCAACCGCGTCGGCTCCATGTGGACTTGGTTCTTTACGAAAGGCCCCGTCACCAACTACACCCGCGCCGCGCGCAGCGACACCAAAGCTTTCGGCCGCTTCCATCGCGCGATGCTCGATCGCGGAATCTGGCTCCCGCCCTCGCAATTTGAAGCTGCATTTATTTCGACTGCCCACGGCGACGCCGAGGTAAAGGCCACCATCGCCGCCGCTCGCGCGGCCTTCGCGTCACTCCGCGAGAACTGATCCGCCACTCAGCCCCACGCATCCAACGTCACAAAATGGTGCGTCCCTTTGTACCGTTCAATGAGCCTCTCCGCCGCACCCACCGACGCCGCACGGTTTGCCGCAGGGTCGCGGTGACCGCCGTCGTGCAGCACGATGTTCGCCGCGCGGCCCCTCTGCCGCAGCCGGTCGATCTTCTCCGCCAACTTGCTCTCGATCCGGTCCGCTGAAGGGTCGCTCCAATCCGAGGTCATTGCATTCCATAGCACCAGCTTCAGGCCCATCTCACGCGCAATGCGAAACACCGCCGGCCGCCGCGCCCCGTAAGGCGGCCGGAAAAACTTCACCGCCTTGCCGGTGATCTGCTCCAGCACGTCCTGCGTGCGCCTTAATTCTTCTCGAATAACATCCGAAGAGCTCCGCGCCAGGTTGGGATGGTCCCACGAGTGATTGCCGATTATATGTCCGGCCGCCGATGTCCGCCGCACCAGTTTCGGCTCCGCTTTCGCGCGCCCGCCCACGAGAAAAAACGTCGCGCGCACATCTTGGCTCGCCAAAATATCCAGCAGCCTCGGCGTCCATGTTGCATTGGGCCCGTCGTCGAAGGTCAACGCCAGCTCGCTCGGCCGCTCAGGCGCAGTCAGCCCCTCGCCGAAGATCCGCGAGCCCGGCCACATCGAGGCATAAGCATACGTTCCCCACGCCGCTCCGGCGCACGCGGCGGCGCCCAGCCCTGCATAAATTCCCGTTGCAATTGGAGAGATCATTTTGTCTTCCAGTATGCGCCAGCGCCGCTTGCGCAGGCAACACATACAACGCGCAATCGCGATGTCGCAGATCGCTGCTTCACATCGTCTTTGCCGGCATCTCCTTGTCGCCCTGCCGGCCCGCCTGCAACGCGCCCGCTTCCATCCGCTGCCGGGCGCGCTTTTCGCTTGAGCGCCGCTCCTGCCTCCACGTCGTCATTGCCGTCACGCCGTAGTTCCAAACCGCGGTAAACAGCAGGCCAGTCACTGCCGCCAGCACCCATGGAACCCCGCGGCGAAACGCTTCGTTCGCGATGGCCACGTTCGCCGTCACGCCTAATCCGCAGGCCAGGCAGAATGTGATCAGGCCGCTCCAAAACCTCCATCCGCGCAGCCGTCGATCGCGGTAGGTCACCGAGTTATTCAAAACAAAATTCAGGATCATCACAATAAATGTAGTGATCGCCTGGCCCGTGGCGAAGCTTAGCCCCGCAATCCGCAGCAGTCCGCTCAAGATGAGCAGGTGAACGCCAACGCCCAGCGCGCCCACCATTCCAAACAGCACAAAGCGCACATTCACCATGTTTCCCAGGTGCTTGTCCACCAGCAGCTCGAAGTACTCCAGTCCCACCACCATGTCGAGCTTGCTCTCGCCATGTTCGCGCTGCCTGAAGCGGTAAGGCACCTCGCCGATCTTCAGCCCCGGCCCCGCCGAAAGCACGATGTCGAGCAGAATCTTGAAGCCGATCCCCGAAAGACGGTGCGCAAACCTCTCGAAGGCCGACACGCGCACCATGAAGAAACCGCTCATCGGATCGCTGAGCTCGTGTTCGACGCCCATCAGGCTAAGCCGCTTGCCCAGGTGGCTCAATTTCACGCGCCACTTGGTGAACTCGCCCATGCTGCCGCCGGCGATGTTGCGCGAACCCACCACCAAATCGAGATTCTCTTCGCGAATCCGGCGCAGCATCTCCGGCAGCACGGCTTCATCGTGCTGCATATCCGCATCTATCACCGCGACAAAAGGTGCCGCGGCGCCCAGAATCCCCTCGATGCACGCTGACGCCAGCCCGCGTCTGCCGATCCGTTGCAGCACGCGCACGTTGTCGTGCCGCTCGGCCAGCAGCCGCACCACATCGGCAGTGCCGTCGGGCGAGTCATCGTCCACAAAGATCACTTCGTAGCGGATGCCCCCGAGCGCCTTGGCAAGTGTATTCTCGAGGCGATCCACAATCGGACCCACATTCCTGCTTTCATTGAACGTGGGGAGCACGATTGCCAGATCGTAGGCCATTCTTTCCTCCGCGGCGCCGGACAGTCCCGAGCCGGCTGAGATTCGCACTCGCTGCCCGCTCTCATCCTTATAGCACTTTGGAAGAACTCGTTAGTCGGACCTGTATCGCTCGGGAACCTCCGGCGTATACTGGACTTGTTCGGGTCGCATCCTAAGTCTTCGGAGCGGCACTGGAGCCCAACATGAGCATCAACCGATCTTCCGCGGACGCGCCCCTCACGCCGTCCGGTGTTCCTCTCCCCAAAGTCACCATGCCCGCCCTCGGCGAAATGAAGCGCCAGGGCAAGCCCATCTCCGCGCTCACCGCGTACGACTATCCCACCGCGCGCCTCGTTGACGAGGCCGGTGTCGACCTCATCCTCGTCGGCGATTCGCTCGCCATGGTCGTTCTCGGCCAGGAAAACACTCTCACCGTCACTGTCGACGAGATGCTCCACCATACACGCGCCGTGCGCCGCGCCGTCCGTCGCGCTCTCGTCGTCGCCGACATGCCCTTCGGCAGCTTTCACGGCGCCATCGCCGACGCCGTCGCCAACGCCGTTCGCTTCGTCAAGGAGGCCGGCGCTGAAGCCGTCAAGATCGAGGGTCCGCGCGTCGAACTTGTCCGTGCGCTGGTCAACGCTGAGATTCCCGTCGTCGGCCATCTCGGCCTCACGCCGCAAAGTGTCAATCGCCTCGGCGGCTATCGCGTGCAGGCCCGCACCGCCGACGCAGTGCTCGAGCTTCAGGCCGATGCATCTGCGCTGGCTCGTGCTGGCGCAGGCGTCATCGTGCTTGAAGGTGTTCCCCGCGAGGCTGCAGCGCAGATCACCGCCGCGCTCTCCATTCCGACGATTGGAATCGGCGCTGGTTCCGATTGCGATGGCCAGATTCTCGTCTTCCATGACCTCGTGAATCTCACCTTCTCGGCCGCGGCCAAATTCGTCCGCCGCTACGCCGACGCTTCGGCGCTCTTTCGCTCCGCCATCGAGCACTACCGCGAAGACGTGGAGCATCGCGCCTTCCCCTCCGACGCCGAAAGCTATCACTCGACCGCGGGTAAGGCGATGGGCGCTGTTGGTCGACAGGCGATGAGCTCGGCTGCTCCTGGCGAAGATTTCGATTCCGACGAGGCCGTCGTAAATCCCGACGCGTTCGAGGATTGGCCGAGCTGACCCTGATGCAGGTTTTCCGCACCGTTGCCGACCTCCGCCGCTGGTCCCGCGCGCTCCGCTCAATGTCCGGCCTTGCGCCCGGCAATTCCATCGGCCTCGTGCCCACCATGGGCGCGCTCCACGCGGGCCACGCCTCGCTCATCCGCGCCGCCCGCGCCGCGTGTACGCACGTCGCCGTCAGTCTCTTCGTCAACCCCACGCAATTCGGCCCCAACGAGGACTACACGCGCTATCCCCGCTCCTTTGACGCCGACTGCGCTCTCGCCGAGCGAGGAGGCGCTGATGTCCTTTTCGCGCCTTCTGTCGAAGAGCTCTACCCAAACGGCCCCGCTTCCACCTTTGTTGAAGTCCCCGGCCTCGGCGATCGCCTCGACGGCGCATCCCGCCCCGGCCACTTTCGCGGCGTCGCCACAGTCGTCGCCAAATTGCTCATCGCCGCCGAGCCCGATCGCGCCTTCTTCGGTCAAAAAGACGCGGCCCAGGTCGCAGTTCTGCGCCGCATGGTCGCCGATCTCAAGCTCGCCGCCGAAATCGTCGTCTGCCCCATCGTCCGCGACGCCGACGGCCTCGCCATCAGCTCGCGCAACGTCTATCTCAACCCGTCCGAGCGAGCGCAGGCTCTCACGCTCAGCCGCGCCGTCCGCCACGTCGAGTCGCTCGTCGCCCAGGGCGAGCGTCGCGCACACATGCTCATCGCATCCGCGCACGGAGTGTTTGCGGCGGAGCCCGAGGTCCGGATCGACTACATCGTCCTCGTCGACTGGTCCACGCTCGAGCCCGTCGAAACCGCCGCTCCCGGCACGCTCTTCGCCGTCGCCGCATATTTCGGCTCAACGCGGCTCATCGACAACACGGTTCTGCGCTGATTTGCCGCAAAAACTCCATTACGCGGACGTTTGCAAAGCGTTTTAGCGTTGCCCGCGGCTTCATATTCCGGATTAGACGATAGGACAATCCGGATTGGACGAAAGTCCGAAGCCTGGGCGTCCGGTCTTTTTACTCAGACCAGGACGCCCGGAGTCAGACCGCCGCTACTCTACCGGCACGGGCGAGAGATCCTCATCCCAATGTTCTTCGGTGATCTCCCATCGCCGTGCTTCGTTCTTCTCGTAGTCGGCCCAGTCGGGGAAGATCTTGTGCAGCAGTTCCGAACCGCCGCCGGTAACCTGCGCCACTTTGTCGCGCCAAACAATCTGTAACTCGTAATCCCACGCCGGCGAGAGGTGATGACGGTCGCGCTTATACAAGGTAATGCTTTGGATAAGCCCCTGCGCCTTGAGCTGCTTCAGGATGGGATAGTGGTAGTTCTTATAGAGGCTTAGCCATTCCTGCTGATGCCCCAAAACGATTTTGTAGTAAGCCTGTGACGTACGTGGGCCGCCGCCGCTATCTTGCGCGACCGCTGCAGTTGTCGCAATGCCGGCGAGTAGAACCGCAAAAAGCGCAATCCGAGCTATAAATTTCATCTGTTTCCTCCAATGGGTTAGAAGAGAAGTTTGAGTGAGAACTGCAGTTGACGCTGAGCGTAAGCCTGCGAGATCTTACCGAACGATCCCGTCGCGTAATAGCTCGACGGGTTGGGGTCGTAGAAGTTGGGGTGGTTGGCGAGGTTGAAGCTCTCCGCGCGAAACTGCAGATTCGCAATTTCGCGAAGCGGAAATGTTCTGGAGACGGCGACGTCTGTATCCACGTAACTGGGGCCTTCGATTGCATTCCGGCCCTCGTTGCCGAATGTCCCTGACGGCGCCGGCGCGAACACCGAAGTGTTGAACCACTGCGAAACAGTGTGCGGCGCGCCCTTGTTTGGATTGCCGATCAGATTCGGCCGGTCCGACGATTCCCCGGTATTGCTGTTGTCGCTGCCGTAGTAAGCGGTGAATGGCCGTCCCGTTTGCCATTGCACGATGCCGGAAGCCTGCCATCCGCCCGTCAACCGCGAACCCCAACCGGTGGTCAGAAACTTCCTGCCCTTGCCGAACGGCAGATCGTATACCGGGCTCACTACCAGCCGCTGGCGCACGTCGAAGTCGCTCAGGCCGCGTTCGCTGTGTGGCGCGTACGAGTTCTGCGGCAGAGCCTTGGAGGAGTCGCTGCTCGAATCGCTGCCTCCGGCGCCCTCGTCAATTGAGCGGCCATATGTGTAGGCAACGAGATAAGTCAGTCCGTTAGTGTAACTCTGCTGCAGCTTTCCCTGCAGGGAGTGGTAATACGAGTTACCCTCCGTCCGCAGGTAAGTCACGTTACCGAAGGTCAATCCCGCATAAGCTGTCTGATAAGGCCGCCGGGAGTTCACCGAGCCGGACCCCAGAACTGCCTGGTTGACGTTGATCTCCGAGGGTAGCTTCGTTCCCTTCGAGCCGAGATAGGTAACCTCAAGCAGAGTGGTCCTGGTGAGCGCGTGCTGTACGCCGAGGCTCCACTCGCTGATGTACGGAGTCGTGTAATTCGGGTCGATTCCTGTCGCCGTTCGCGATCCCGGCGCGTTCGCCGTGGGAAAAGCATTGTCCAGGGTTATCGTATGAGCCGTGGTTGCCGTAAAGGTTTGCGGATTCCGCACCGGATACTGGCTGAGCAGACTCACAAACTGCTGCAAGAGCACCGGAGTGTTGTAAAAGATGCCAAATCCGGCCCGGATCACCGTCGAGCTCGAGTGCGTGGGCTGGAGCGCGAACCCGATGCGCGGAGCGAAGTTATGGACATCCTTCTTGTAGAGTTCGTCGTATGCTCCGTTGTGGCCGGCCCAGACGATCGTCCCGGTAGCCGCGTCGAATCCCGAGAGATTGTTCGCGAAGTCCCGCAGAGGGGAATCGTATTCCCATCGCAATCCCAGGTTGAACGTCAGATAGGGCCGGAACTGCCAGTCGTCCTCGACAAACAGCGCGAGGTCATCGTGAAACGGGCGCATTGTCGGCGCACCCGGCTCGATCGTTGTTGTGGAAGGAATCCCGAGCAGCAGATCGGCGAACGGATTCCCCGTGCTGAACGAGTCGCTCGCCGAAGGCCCCTTGAAGCTCAGCAGCCCGCGCCCATCGTACACGGTCGCATCGATCGAATCTGCCCGGCGGAAGTCGACTCCCAGCTTCACAGTGTTGCGCCCCTTGGTTTGCGTGAGAGAGTCGATTGCCTGGTACGTGTTGTCGAAGCGCTGCTGCGGCATGTTGGTTGCGCCGCCAAGCGAGCCGTAGCCGTTCACCGTTGTATTCGGCAGCCCGGTGTTGTTTGTAAAGTTTCCCGCCGAAGCTCCGGGGATTCCCGGAAAACTCGCGCTCGTGTCCTGCTGCACGCCGGATTGCCGGAATCGCTCGTAGTTGACGCGCAGTTCGTTCAGCAGGCCCGGATTGAACGTGTGGGTCTCCGAGACCACGGCCAATTGAGTCGTGAGCCCGTCATTGCAGCCGAAGCCGGGAATATAGTTGTTGGCGTTGCACTGGTTGTTCGTCGGCACGAACGTCGGGTCGTCGAAAAAGTTGTAGTTTGCCGCCGCGGAGTCATTCGCGGAGAAGGTGTGGTCCGCGCGTACCGAAAATTCGTTCAGTTGCTCGGTTGCGGTTTGCGAAAAGTTGTAATTGTTGCTGGTTGCTCCGGTGATCGTCGCCTTCGGATAGAAGCCCGCCAGCGCCACGCCCAGTTTGGCCGCCGCAGTGCTCAGGATCGGGACTGCGCCGGGACCGGTCCCGTTCAGGTCCGAGGCCGTAATGACGTTCGGAGTATTGAAGTCCGCGCCCGTGTAGGGATTGACGATGTGCGTGACGCCGCGGAAATCGTACTCGCCCGGCGTCGTGATTCCAGCCTCCGCCGGCGTCGGCACCGTGGACAGCGCGATCGTCTGCACGTTCGATTGCAGCCCTTCGTAGTTGACGAAGAAGAAGGTCTTGTTCTTCTGGATCGGCCCTCCGAAGGTTCCGCCGTATTGGTTGTAGTTATACGGAGGAGTTGTTCCTACGGGCGTGAAGTAGTTCAAGGCGTCGAAACGCTGGTTCCGGTAGAACTCGAACAAATCGCCGTGGAACTTGTTGGTCCCGGACTTACTGACGATCACGACCTGCCCGCCCGACACGCGCCCGTATTCGGCCGAATAAACGCCGGTAAGAACCTTGAACTCCTGGATCGCCTCGATGCTTGGGCGGTAGCTCGGCCCGTCGATTGCCTCATCGTTGTCGTCCACCCCGTTCAGCGTGAAGTTATTCCAGATTTCCTTCGACCCGGCAACGTTGAAGCCGCCACGGTATCCCAGCGTCGAGTTCTGCGCGGGTTGAAAGACCCCGGGAGCCAGCAGCGGAAGCGAGTAGAAACTCCGCGAAATGAGCGGCAGCTCCTGGATGTCCCGATTGTCGATCACCGATCCGACAGACGATGACTGCGTGTCGACCAGCGCCGCCTCGCTGCCCACCTGCACGGTTTCGGTCACTTGCCCGATCTTGAGCGCGAAGTTCGTTCGGGCCCGCTCGTCCACCTGGAGAACCACCCCGGTTTGCGCTTCGGCCTGAAAGCCGGGTGCGGATGCGGAAACCTCATAGGTTCCCGGCAAGAGCTCGATCACCTGGTACTCGCCGTTGGCGTCGGTCGTTGTCACGTGCGTGATGCCAGTGGCTATGTCACGCACTGTGAGTGTTGCGTGTTGAATCGCTGCTCCCGATGCGTCTTGCACATAACCGGAGAGTGTGGCAGTTGGCGTTTGAGCAAGAAGCGTCGAGGCGAAGAAAGACAGAAACACAATGGCTTTTTTCATGAGCGCACCTTATCTGCCGATCGAGACAAGTCTCCCGGCGCGCATCAGCCGGCGGAAATACACAGGCAGCAAAGCACGCGGAGCATTAGCTCGTCAGCGGCTATGAATTGGATTAAATTGGAAGGTAGAAATGGCTTCAGCGTCGAAGCACGCGTGCTAGCGGCAACAACAACAGCGAAAGCCGGATTGGAAGGATGGAGTCATCTTCACTTTGATTCTACGAATAACATAGACCGCGGAAAAAGAAAAGCAGTTTCACAAAATAGGTCGTAAGATTGCGCGAATCGACCGTGATGTAAGACAACTCAGTCCTATATCTCATTGCAGTCAGCGGCTCTCACATCCGCTAAATTCCCGTTGCATCGTTGCCGCCTCTCGTCCGAATCTGTTAGTTAATGCCGGAGCTCCCCGACATCACCGCCTACATCGCCGCGCTCGAGCCGCGAATCCTCGGCCAACCGCTCGAACGTGTTCGCCTGCACAGCGTCTTCGTCCTGCGCACCGCCGACCCTCCTATCACTTCCGTCGAAGGCCGCACCGTCTGCGAGCTTCGCCGCATCGGCAAGCGCATCGCCATTGGCCTCGACGCCTCTTCAACCACCGCCCCCAACGACCGTCTCTGGCTCGTCATCCATCTCATGATTGCCGGCCGTCTCCACTGGCGGCCGCCGCACGCCAAACTTTCCGGCCGCCAATCTCTCCTCGCCCTCGACTTTCCCTCCGGGTCGCTGACCCTCACTGAAGCCGGCTCCAAGCGCCGCGCCTCGCTCCATCTCCTGCGCGGCGAGCAGGCCCTCCACGACATCGATCCCGGCGGCGTCGAAATCTTCTCCACCGATCTCGACGGCTTCCGTGCCGCGCTCAACCAGGAGAACCGCACCCTCAAGCGCGCACTCACCGATCCGCGCCTCATCAGCGGCGTGGGCAACGCCTATTCCGACGAGATTCTCCACGCCGCCCGTCTCTCGCCCATCGCGCTCACGCACAAGCTCACGCCCGACGAGTGGCAGCGCCTGTTCGACACCACGCGCTTCACACTTTCTTTATGGATGGAGCGGCTCATCACCGAAGCAGGGAAGAAATTCCCAGAAGGCGTCACCGCATTTCGCCCGGAGATGGCTGTTCACGGCCGCTTCGGCCAGCCCTGTCCCCGTTGCGGCAACCCCATTCAGCGCATCCGTTACGCCGACAACGAAACCAACTACTGCCCCATCTGCCAAACCGGCGGCAAAGTCCTCGCCGACCGCAGCCTCTCTCGCCTGCTCGGCGCCGATTGGCCTCGCACTCTCGATGAGCTCGAAGCGCTCAAGCGGCGCTAAGGGCTTTGTAGCTATCTAGGACTCATTGTTGTTGGTTACCACTTCTGCGCCCTTCCCCTGAAAACCCTTGACATCGCTTCCTTTCATGCCGCATCGTGATTGCGGCGACTCCTGCCAAATTAGCCGGCGCGGAACCGCGTCATTGGTGCATTTGCAACTGGGAGCCGAACCCTAATCCCGTAGTGGAGGATTCAAGAATGCACGTTGTCACCTATTCAGCGTTTCTGTTCGCGATGATGCTTTCCGCGCACCGCATTACGGTTATCGTGATCGCAGCCGTGATTGAATGGTTGCTGGGAGCCCTCTGGTACGGTCTCGTTTTCCGCAAGTCCTGGCGGACTCTGGTGGGCTTCTCTGAGAGCAACAAGCCAAAGAATGGCGCCTTCGGCATGATCTCGTCGTTAATCGCCTGCCTGCTTCTCACCTTCGTGCTCGCGCACATAGTCGCTTGGGCAGGGACCACGAGCATCATGGGGGGCGCCGGGCTTGGCATAGTTTGCTGGTTTGGCTTTATGGCGCCGCCGCTCTTTACGCAGCACATTTTCGAGAACCGCCGCGTTAATCTCTTTGCCATAAACGCAGCCTATTGGCTGTTGGTCATGGCTATTGGCGGCGGTCTCACGGCAGCCTTCCACAGCTAACTCTCGCTCGCGCATCGGGGCATCACGCCGGTATAGGGGCAATTTCCTTGTGAAATTGCCCCTTCGCATTTCATGGGCCACGCCTCCTGGCGCTCCAACTGCGTTCACGCTTTGCACACGATTTTCTTCGAGTCCCCCCACCCATCGTCATAGAATCGACCCATGAGTCGCTCGAACATCACCACCGACGGCGCGCCTGCCGCGATCGGCCCTTATGCGCAAGGCGTGCGTGTAGGAAACCTCGTCTTCACCGCCGGACAGGTAGCCCTTGATCCGGTCACCGGCCAGGCGGTCCCCGGCGGAATCAAGGAACAGACCGCGCGAACCCTCGACAACCTGAAGGCCATTCTTGAGGCCGCCGGCAGCAGTCTTGGCCAGGTGGTCAAGGCTACTGTCTTTCTCAAGGACATGAACGATTTCGCGGCGATGAATGCGGTCTACGCATCGTACTTTGGAACCGACAGCGACACCCTGCCCGCGCGCACCACGGTTGAAGTCGCCCGATTGCCGCGCAATTTGCTCGTCGAAATCGAAGTTGTCGCCGAAGTCTGACCGGGTCTTGCCGCCGATCTGTTTCAATAAGAGGATGAGCCTGAGCCCTGCGGTTTCAGCCGCATCCGCGTTTGGCTCCCCCATCCCGGCGCCCACCCCGCACGCGCAGGAGGTCACCTTGAACCAGTCCGAGACAAATCCCGAGAGCAATCCCAAAATCGATTCCGAGCCGAAAATCGTCCGCAGCGACGCCGAGTGGCGAACCCTGCTCACCCCGCAGCAGTATCATGTGCTGCGTGAGAAAGGCACTGAGCGTCCCTTCACCGGCCTCCTCACCGAGAATCACGAAACCGGCAACTACCACTGCGCCGCATGTGGCGCGCTGCTCTTCATGAGCGGCGCTAAGTTCGACTCCGGCTGTGGCTGGCCCAGTTTCATGATCCCCGCCGGCTCCAAAGCCGTCGATGAGCATGAGGACGTGAGCCACGGCATGAGGCGCGTCGAGGTCACCTGCGCCCGCTGCGGCGGCCATCTCGGCCACGTCTTCCCCGATGGCCCTCGCCCCACCGGCCTTCGTTACTGCATCAACTCTGCCTCGCTCAGCTTCACCCGCGAAGGCGAGTAAGCCCCCGGCAAGCAGAAATGTGGGTGCCGCATTTCTCGAATGCGCCCCAGGTTCAATAAGGTGAATGCTCTGAAATGCACGTTGAGATTTTGTGCCAATTCTGAGAGTGCAGCCAGCGGCAATTCTCTTCACCGCGAAGCAACTGCGGGGTAGGCGACGATCCACTCGGAATGCCACCTGACCGTGAGTCGTCGATCTAGGTCCGAAGTATACTGCTGGTGCATCCCTGAGGCGAGCATATGAACCCTCACTATCACTGGCTTACAGAAGGATTGGAACTCATAACTCTCTTTCTTGTCGCTCCAGCACTTGCGATCGTCATCGCCTACAAGGCATGGCGAGAAAGAGCTAACCCTAAGAAGTATGGGACGCGGTGCGTCGCGTCCGGCGGAGCTGCTCTTGTGCTATTCGGGGTCGTCAAGTGGTTGGACGCCGATATCAGAACCCCTCAGTATTTCCTACAATTGGCCTGTGCTCTGCTTAGCTTTCTTTTGTTTGGAGTGTGTGTCGGGCACTTCTTCTCCGTGCTCCTGACCATTTGGCATTGGCACAATTCAACTCGCGGAGCTTGATCAGAGAATGCCAACAAATGGACCCGCACAAGAACCAACGATCATCCATGCGGGCGAATGACCGGCCAACCGCCAGTTACTGGATGATCAACCCCGCACGCCTTCGGCGTGGATGATGCCGCCAACTACGCTCACTCGCCTTCGCGCACAACAAAACCCCGTCCTTTCGGGACGGGGTTCGTTGATCCTCGAAGATGGCTGCCCCAACCTACCCGCGCTTCGGCGGACAGGGTGGCGCTTACGCCTTCGCGACTTTTCCGGCCTTGATGCAGCTCGCGCACACGCGCAGCTTTTTCGGCGTGCCGTCCACCATCGCCTTCACTGCCTGCAGGTTCACGTTCCAGCGCCGCCGCGTGATGTTGTGCGCGTGCGAGATGTTATTGCCAAAGCGCGGCCCCTTGCCGCAGATATCGCAAATTTGTGCCATCGTCCAACTCCAGATCTTCGAATGTTTTCGGGCGCGGCCTCAGCCGCCGGAGCGCGCACTGCATCACGCGCTATCACGTTGCCGAATCTTCAGTATATCAGCCCCTGGCGTCCGCCATCGGGTCTCACCCGCCGCTCTGGCATCTGCTCGCCGCAGACACATGCGATGGCGTGGCCCATCTCCGACAAGGCATAAAAGTTGGGTGCCCCTGGTCCCTCGCATTTGGGGACCAGGGATAGCACGACGCCTCAGGCTCAATTTCGCGCGGTCAGAGACTCAGTGTGCCGGCGGCGTTCCGGCTGCCGGTGGCGCAGCGCCATTCGGTGGTCCACCAGCCGGTGGCGGCCCGCCCGGTCCCTGCTCCTTCGGAATCACGAACTCCTCGGGCATCTCGTGGCCGCGATGGCACGTACCGCACGTAACTTTCATGCCCATCGCGTCCGGATCCATCGCCGACGCCTTGCTGATGTAATCCGCGTTGATCTGCTGCGTCATTGTAAGCATGATTCGCGCGATCTTCTTGTCATCCTTGGAGTCGTCGGCGAAATTCAGCCGCGGCCGCCCATTGGGCATCAAGTTCTTCGGGTCGGCCGCATGGCAAAAGTCGCAATGCACGCCAAGCGAACCGGCAAAACCCTCCATGATTTCGTGCACCTGTTGGCCGGTCAGGTTCTTCGGCAGCACCTGCAGGTTGGTCGGCGCCGGATAACTCCGCATCGGCCGGCCACCCGGCGCCATGCCCGGCGGCATGTTTTGTGCCGGCGCGCCCCCGGTAGGCGGAGCGGGCGCGGCTTGCGCAGTTGGCGCCGTCGTTTGCGGCTGGTCTTGCGTCGCTTGCACTCCTGTGGTGGCGGCAAGCACGGCCGCGGTCAACAAGGCAACTGCGGCGGCAGGTGAGAGCAGGGAAGTGAGCTTCACTTGGGTTGGTTCCTCTCGGAGTCTTCTCTTGAAACTCCGGATTGTTTACCGTAACAGTCTACCCGCGCGGCCCGAACGGACAAAAATCAACTTGCCTTCCATGTTCTTAGGCCCCGAAAGGCATTCGTTTCCGGCGAGCGCAAAGCGCAACGGCAACTCCACTGCATGCCGGATGCCGATCCGCCGCGTCACCAGCACGCGCGTCACGCGCATCCCATCGTCCCGCACCTGCAAGGTCGATTTGGGATCGAGCAAATCGAGACCATTGTGCTTTTCCCGCGTCAGGCCAAGAGCTTGGCACAACCGGCCCGGCCCACTCGTCAACTCACATGCATTGCCGCGTCCCTTTCGCGTCGTTGCCCCATTCTTTTCTTTCGCCGTGGCGAAAGAAAAGGGCGGGAGCCCGCGATTTCGCGCCATCTGCTCCATCCCCGCCACCGGTTCCAACGCGCGCAGCAGCACGCCACCCCCGTGTCCTTCCCTCTCGCACGAGAAATTCATGCAGAAGTAGAGGCCGTATATCGAATACACATACGCGTGCCCCGCTGGCCCAAATAGCACCTGGTTCCGAGGCGTCGGCCCGCGATGCGAATGCGCCGCCCGGTCAGCCGGCTGCGCGTGCGGGCCCAGGTACGCCTCGACCTCGACAATCCTCCCCGCCATTACGCCCGCGCTCGTCCTTAAAACCAGCAGCTTGCCCAGCAGCCGCGGCGCAACCCGCTCCGGCGCATCCTCAAAGAACGCGCGCTTAAGCAGCTTGCCGGGAAGGCGACTCGCCTCCGAGTCGGCGCGAATTGCTTCGCTAACTCGCTGACTCGCTGACTTGCTGACTCGCCTGATTGCCAAGCCGCGTGTCCCTCACTTCTTGTGGGTCTTGTTCCATTCCTCAATCAGCTTGAGCACTTCCTCGGCGTGGCCTTGCGGCGTCACCTTGGGATAGATGTGCAGCAGCGTCCGGTCCGGCCCGATCACAAACGTCGTCCGCTCGATGCCCATCGTTTTCTTCCCATACATGTTCTTTTCCTTCAGCACATCAAACTGTTTGCATACTTTCTCGTCTACATCAGCAAGGAGTGTGTACGGGAGGTCGTATTTCGCGCGAAACTTGGCCTGGTCGCGTGGCGTGTCGCGGCTGATGCCCAGAACCACGGCGCCCGCTGCCAGCAGCTTTTTGAACGTATCGCGAAAGCCGCAGGCCTCAATGGTGCAGCCTGGGGTGTCGGCCTTCGGGTAAAAGAACAGGATCACCGGCTTGCCGACAAAGTCCGAGAGACTCACGGTTTTGTCCTCGTCCGTTTGCAGGGTAAAGTCGGCGACTTTCTCATTGAGCTTCATGGGGAATATCCTCTCTATAGATGGGTCGGGCCGCACTGCGGCCGCCAAATTTGATTATTGTCGAGGGAAGCGGAACGTGTCATCGCGGAGAGCAAGTCGATTGTGGATAAAAGCAGTGAACGGGTGCCCCATCCTAGCCGCGCCTTTGTTTTTGCGGCTAGGGTGGGGCACCGCGGCCCTGCTCATCTTCACCCTCCCCGCGCCCGCGCAATATCCCGGCCAGATCGCCAAACCCGAAACGAATGCGCCAGACCTGCGCGCTGTCGCGGTCTTCGAGTGGACCGGCGATGAAGCGCATCCCAAGGCCGGCCGTCTTGTTCCCGTTTGCATCTACGACGGGCAGGATCTCAATGACGCCGGCGTCTATCTCACCCAGCCCGAGCCGCTCGCACTGCAAAGCGACGTCGAGTATCAGCTCCAGCACGATGGCCAACCGTCGGGCCTCTTCGACATTGACACCTCCGCCCGCGAGCAAGGCGGCTGGGTCGGCTACGGCAAGTGGAGACCGTTGACTAAACCCAGCCCAACCCGAACGCAAGTGGCCAAGGTCGGCGAAGAGGACGATGCGCAGAGCGACGTGCCCATTCTGCACCGCAAGCACCACGCGGCCGATTCGGGTGGCGGCGGAAGCAACTCCGGCTCAGCTTCCGACCCCAACGCGCCCGCTCCCGATCCCGACCGTCCCACGCTGCACAAGGGCGGCGACGCTTCAACCACGAATTCCGGCACCAGCTCCGGCGGAACAAATTCCGGTTCCGGCGACTCCGCCAATCCCAAGCTCAAAAAGAAGAAGAAGGACGACGATCCGGCTTACGTTGAGAACGTCGCTACCTCCACCGATCCTGACCGTCCGCATCTTTTTTATGGCAAGCCATCAAGCTATGGCGCGCCCGTCCTTCCCAACCTCTTCGGGCTGCCTGTCGATATGCAGCAGACCGTCGCCGTCTCCGACGCGATCGACCGCCCCGAGCATCTATGGAACTACACCTGGGCCAACCCTGACGACGAAGACAAGATGAAAACCGCAATGGAAGATCTCGCGCGCACCGCCCTCGGCCTCAATCCGCCACCCGCGCCCAGGCCAAAGCCCAAATCGGCCGCCACGCACAAAACCCTGAAGCCCGCCGCTCCGCCGCCTCCCCCGCTTCTCGTCGAGCAATTCCGCGTCTTCGAGCTGGCCTATGGCTCCGGCGCCACCATGGTTCTCTCCGCGCATACCACTGGCGCCGGCGCACAGGAGAAATTCGTAACCTTGATTGCGCAGCCCGATCTCTACGGCGGTGTCGTCGTCCTCGTCAAGGACGTCACTGACGCCGCGCATCTCGACCTCACGCCTCGCATGCGCCTTGTCGATGCTGTCGATGCCGAGGCCGACAACCGCGGCGAGCTCCTCTTTGAGCTCCGCGGCGCCACCCAGCGCCAGTTCGCCCTCTATCGCGTCCTTCGCGGCGACGCCAAACGTATCTTCCTCAGCGGCGCTGAATCCTTCGCCGTCACCGCTGCCCCTAACTAACGCAGGTCTCATCGCCCTCGCCGCCCCCGCGCCTTTAGAATCAACCAAGTTCGACCAATGACTGACGTCGAGGCTGTAAACCGATCTGATCCGCGCAAATCGCCGCGACCCCGAACAGCCGCGCGCAGGTGTTTGCTCTTTGTGCACTGCCCTACGGTACTTTCGCCTGTTCTTTTCCTGGGCGTCCGCGCATTTTCGCAGGGTGTCCTATACAATTAAGAAGATATAAGTGGGCACATTGACACTTCTCAAGGATTCCCCTCCGCATGGCATCTGTAACCTCCGTTCCTTCAACCGACACCGTTGTCACTGAGTCAACTCAGCCCACTTCCCTGATCCCCGAGTCGAATCTCGTTCCCGAGTCGAACACATCGGCAGCAGCCACCGTCGCCGCCAAAGCCGTTGCCAAGTGGCGCCAGATTCGCATGGGCCGCGCCATGGCAGTCAGCGATGGCTTGAGCTGGCCGATGGTCTTTGTCATCGCAGTCTTTCACCTGGGCGCGGTGGCTGCGCTCTTCCTCTTCAGTTGGCAGCGTCTGCTGGTCATGGCCATCCTCTATGTTTTGGCCATCAACGTCGGCATCGGCATGTGCTATCACCGCCTGCTTACGCATCGCGGCTACCGGGTGCCCAAGTGGCTTGAATACACCATGACGGTTTTTGCTACGCTCTCGCTTGAGGGCGGCCCCATCTTCTGGGTCTCCACGCATCGCGTTCATCACCAGCTCAGCGATAAAGAAGGCGATCCGCACACCCCGCGCGAAGGCGGCTGGTGGGCTCACGCCGGATGGATCCTCTTCGGCCAGTCATTGCATCTGCAGATTAAGGCGCTCTCGCGCTACTCGCCCGACCTCAGCCGCGATCGCTTCCATGTGTGGATGAGCAAGTACCATTGGCTGCCCATCACCGTCAGCGGTGTGCTTCTGCTCTCCCTCGGATGGTACTGGGGCGGCTTTGTGAACGGCGTCGCCATGTTCCTCTGGGGCGCGCTGCTTCGCGTAACCCTTGGCCTGCACGCCACCTGGCTCGTCAACTCGGCAACCCACATGTGGGGCAAGCGCCGCTTTGAAACTCACGACGACTCCCGCAACAGTTGGTGGGTCGCCCTGCTCACCGGCGGCGAGGGCTGGCATAACAACCACCACGCCCACCCCGTCTCCGCGCGCCACGGCCTCGCCTGGTACGAAATCGATCCCAACTTCTGGGGCATCTGGATCCTGTCCAAACTCGGCCTCGCCCGCAAAGTCCAGGTCGCCAAGTTCGACCGCAAAAACCCCAAGCCCGCCGGGCTCTAGCTGTAAAGCTTCACCACGTGATTTGCCCTCTCGCGGTTTTGAATGGGCACGACTGCTAGGCCGGGGAATTATCCCCGGCATCCGAACCGCAAGAAATGATTGCGGGCTTTACTGACTGGGGAAAAGCTGTCTCGAAAAGGCACGAAGTGTCAGGGCACGACTTCAGTCGTGCCGTAAAGGGGCCAACTGAAATCGGGGCTTCAGCCCCTGAGGCTTGTTCTTGACTCAGGCCGGAACCGATTCAATCTTCAGAAAATAATTCCACCAGCCGTAGCCGCGGCCAGCTCGCTTACTTCTTCACCTTCGCCCGCACCCACAGCACCAGGAAAAACGGCAGCGCCACCACCAGCACCAGCACGCCCGCGGGTAACCCGACGTAGCGGTACGTGTCCACATAGTTCACCGAGTGGCCGCCCAGCACGTTCCACCCCAGCAGCGCGAAAATTGCCACGCACGTCGTCGCGAAAAATGTCAGAAACGCCGATGCCACTGCCAGCAGCAGGCTCTGGAACAGGCTGAACCCCTCCAGCGGAAACCCGAACACCGTTTTTCCCCGTCCGCCTTGCGCCGTTTGCTCCATCATCGATTGACCTCTCTCGTCTAGAATACAAATTCATGGCCGGTCCTGCACAAATCGAGCTGTGGCAAGCTGACAAAGTCGCCACCCAGGTCGCTATGCTCGACGCCCCCAATGGCATCCACTACGCCAGTTGGGGCGAAACCCGCGTCCCCGACTCCGATCTCGAGCGTCTCGTCGCTGCCGTCCCTGCGCCGCTCGCTCCCGCGCTCCGCCAGCGCGCCTACTACTTCGTTCCTCTTGCCATCGCCGACACCGGCGAGAACCTCGTCGCCCCCGCCTACACCGTTGAGCTCGGCGACCGCGCCGTCTGCCATCGCAACGCCAGCTTTGGCGACACTGAGGCCGTCTTCCTTTCCACTCGCCTTGTTGAAGACCGCTTTGGCCTCGCCTTCGAATTCTTCATCAACGTCGCCCACAACTTTGTTGAAGCAGCCGGCGTCCCCGACAGCTTCTCCACCCTCGTCTGGTCGCAGGCTGAGGCGCGGGTCCGCGGAGAAACCAGCCAGGACGCCTGGGAAACCCGCCGCCGCGCTCTCGAGCCCCAACCCGGCATCAACCCCTCCGGCGGCGCCAGTATCGACGAGCGCGCGCGCAACGCCTTTTTCGAGTCGTCCTTCTCTGACGCGCTTGCCATCTACATGCTCTCCCTCGCTGTCGACTTCGACTACCACGACCTCCGCGAGCGCGAGTACCCGCTCCTCGCCGCTCCCGCGCTTGCCGAGCGCCTTCGTCACGTCGCCGCTCTCTTCCCCTCGAACGCCGGCTACGAATTCCAAATCCACTACCGCCGCAAAGGCTAGACTGGCTGAATAAATGATGTTTTGAAAGGGCACGACAAATGCGGATGTTGAAAACAAATAAGTTGTTGATTTTCCAATAGGCAGAATGGGCCAGATAGGCCAGATAGGCACATCCCAAGCACAAATTAGCACAAAATTCCGGCACAGAACGGCTGCATGTATTGGCCGAAACTTCTCAACTGCCGACAACTCGCTCGATCTGCCATTGCGATCAGGCCCCGGCGGATATAATACGTCCGTTCCGCTGTAACAAACCATGTTCACCCACATAGTTAATTTCTTGCTCGGGTTTGTATGGATGGACCTTACGACCATCGTCGTGGGCGGGATCGCTTCACTTCTGTCATGGAGGAGGGTCTTAAATGAAAACAGGGCTTTGCCTGCATTCCGTCGTCCTAAGGCGCTGATCACGTTGACAATTGCAGTGAGCGTCGATCTGATCGCATGGTGTCCGGCGTGGCTTCTACCTAGCTGGGTGAATGCTCTCGTGGCGTTTGGGCTCGCGCTCAGCGCATTCATTCTGGTCCTCATTGCTTTTGGATTGGGAATACGCGAGCGAAATGGGGCAAGGCCTCTTGTGATCGCAGCTACGGTCATAATCGCCGCGGTCAGCGCACCCGGCCTGATCATGATCTGTTTCCCTTGATCTCACTCTGAAAGGCACGCAAGGGCATCAGCGATATTGCCGAATTACCGGCTATGCTGAAGTTTCAGCGGCTAATAACGCGCAGTCTCGGTCTTTGCGATCAGGTCGAGCACAAAATTAGCACAAGAATTTGACCGTCCTTTGATAACGTAGGATTTCTTTCGCACATTTGATTCGAGTTTTATGCTTGGGGTTGGTACAAGCAGGAGGAGCAAGACCTCTGAGGCGAGCAAGATGGAGCCAACCGTGGAAGCGGGATTGGAGTCGGCG
>Ga0224554_1000067_pt1 | contig 96151 bp, 88 predicted proteins | sample 714S22024metaG_FD_180666 | JGI IMG/M metagenome (GOLD analysis project Ga0224554, IMG submission 180666) | Peat soil microbial communities from Stordalen Mire, Sweden - 717 S2 20-24 | ecosystem: Environmental > Terrestrial > Soil > Wetlands > Peat | place: Sweden: Norrbotten County, Stordalen... | reverse complement strand
GCGCATTCACGAGGGGCTGGTCTGGTCCAACCGCGATACGCGCACCCTGCTCGACAAGCTGGCCTTGCTGCTGTTTTCACTGGCCGGCATCATCGATCGCAAGCTGCTGCTGGTCGCCGATGCTTACCTTTCTTGCCGATCTGGAGAGGGTCAGGGCTGCATAAGGAGTATTAGGTGAAAAGCCGTGTGTTAACCGGGAGGGGAGCTCATATGCTCTGAATTCCGAACGCGTGCTTGGTCGGAAAATGTGCGAAATCTGCCCCAAATTCCGAAGACCCAACCTCCTCTTCGGATTCGAGGGCAGGTTTAGCCCTTCTGAGCTGGTTGGGGCTCCAAGCCATACGCCCCGAATTCCGAATCCTAACGGTGTGGGATAAAGCTCGCCTGACACCGCCACGCTCCATGGCGACACCATACAAAGCGCGGAATTGGTCGAGCGCAGCGTGGTGCCAAATGTAGCTGCCCATTAGGCTCACAAACAGGAGATCGCCCAGCCGAGGTGAACAAACCATGAGTCCATCGCAACCGAGCGGCGAGCGACGCGGGCGAGGAAGTCGTCGGTCGAATTCACCCATCAGACGGTGCATGATGCCGGAACGGCTCCGGGATGCCGGGGGCTTTACTAGCTTTTTCGAAACCTCTGCAATTTGCGTGGGAACAGAGGGAACAGCGGGAACAACCGCGTAAACACCGAATAGCTCCGTTCCCAAGTCGCAGGAACAAACTGGGAACGAGTGGGAACATCTCGCCGTATCGGCCACAGGGTCTCCGGTTTTGTTCCCCGTGTTCCCACTGGCGGGATTCGTAGTGGGAACACAGAAACCCGCGCTATTCTCGGTTGTTCCCGATGTTCCCACTGTTCCCAATGGTTTTGAGGCAGCCTGCGAAAACACCGGCACTGCATTAAGGGGATAGAGGTCTAGGCCTCATCCCCCTCCCACATCCGCGCGCCGAAGACGTAAACCCACGTTGGGACCATCCCCGGCAGCCGGACTTTTTGCGTAGCTCTGTCGCTGCCCGTCAACAGCCAACCGCGCTCGCGCAAAATCTTGGCTGCACTTTTCGGGTCGAAGCCTGCGCAGACTTCACCCCGGAAGCATCCCGGCAGTACCAGATATTCGCGCTGGCCATCGCTGGCCGACCGGAAAAATCCCGCACGGTTGATGATGCGCTGGTCTTCGATGGATGTGTCCTGGAACCGGCTGGCTCCATTCGCCCCAAAAAAGCTGCGCACCTGGGCTAGGAGCGCCCGCTCTTCACGGTTGCCGGTCCCGCCGAAGCCATCAAGCCACGCGACAAAGCACTTGCCCACGGCCGTGATGGACTCGCCCTCATTCCATCCGGTCAACTTGTAGCTCGTGGCAATTTCCCCGGCCACGGCCACCAACCCAAAGCGACGCGCTACCCGTTCCACCTGTCCGGCAGCGCCCTTGGGCACAAATTCTGCGACAAACTGGCGGATGCCATCGCGCAGGACCGTGTCCAACTTGGCTTTATCTCGAACGAGCACCTGCAACCATTCCGCGCCCACGGCTCCGTGATACAGGCTCGCGGCATCCTTGAGCGCCGAGACAAAAGCGGCCCCATCCGCGAAACCGTGCAAGTTCTCAAACGCGCCCAGTCCGGCACCCGCGTCCGCTCCAATCTCCGCCAAGCGAATTTCCTGCCCCGCCGTCGGCTTCAGGCCGGCGCGGGCCATGAATATCGAAAGCGACTCTTCCCCGGAGGACAGGAATAGCAGTCGCCAGCTTGCCGACGGGCGTGCTGTACCCATGCGTGTAGCGCGCGACTTGCCTTGGCCATTGGCCAACAGGTATGCGGCTTCGCCGACTTCGCGCGGATCCGCTTCGTTTATCTCGTCGAGAATAAGCAAGCCATCGTTGTGCAGGGCCGCCAGACTCTCAAGACCATTGGTAGTCGCGCGCCAACTCCGCCAGTACGGGTCGGGCTCCTCTGGCTTGCCCCACACAGATGCGCCGACCTTTAGCGCCGTGGTTTTGCCCGTCGATGAGGGCCCGGTAAAGTGGAATCCGCCCGATGGTTCGCCGGCAAATCCCAGCAGTGCCCCAGCAAAGGCCGTGCTGACGGCAAACTGTAAGCGGGAATTGCCCTGTGCGAGTGAAGCGACGTGATCGCGCCATTCTATCGTGGTTCCGGCCACCGCAAAAGCCGGCTCGACTCCGCACGCGTTTTGAAAGACAACCCTCTCGCTGTTCTGCCCGACAGATTCGTGGGGGAGAACATAGGTGCCACCATGCCAACCCAGCCGGCCCACGCACCGCGCCCGCTCATCGACCGGCCACACCTGTATGTAGATGGCGAGTAGTTCCCGCGCAGCCTTGATCGGCGAAATAGATAGGCCCTGCCGCGCAAGTTCGCGGCGTACCTCGATGCCGTCACCTTGTAGGAGTTCGCTAGGCATCGCCCACTGGTGCCGCACGCCATCCCTGTCGCACCATTCAAGCAGGCGACCCCATTCGCTGCTCTTGCCGTCGCGCGTCGAGGCGACCGCGTGAAGTGGCGCGCAAATCCAAACAGGCGGCCTAGGGTTCGGTGGTCTGGTGCTGGCCGGGATATTTTCCATCGAAGACAGTCAACTCGGCGTGTAAGGTTGCACAGATCCTGGCAAAGTCCCGCACATCCGGCTCTAGGCGGTCGTACATGGCGATTTGCGTTGGGACTGTGGCCCCCCCGGAATTGCGCTGATCACTGATACGTTTGCCCACTGCAGCGTATCGATCTTCGTCGGCCAGCATTCGGTGGGTTTCACTACCGCTGGCCCCGATGCCGTACCCAACTCCAGAAGAGATGATCGTGAACAGCACACCGAAGATGATGCTCTGCCTCAGTAGTCGAATTCGCGCTTGGCCAACCGCCTCATCTGCGACGCTCAAATACTTCAAAGTCCCAAAAGTCTTGATGGCGAGGTAAAGCAGGAAAGGAAGAATGAACACGGCGACCAGAAGCGGAAGCCATACCGAGAGCGCAGATCTGGCGATATCGTCGGATACAGCGAAGGCGATCACCGAAACCATCAGCATCGTACCCAGGGCCAATAGTACAAACCGCACCACGGGCGTCTCGATTCCGTTGGTCGCTACTGCGTCCGGGCTCGATATGGCGCTTGAGGAGGCTAGATCGGTTAAAGTTCCGCCGAGCGAATCCGGTATCGGTTCGAGGGGTACCAGCACATCTACCGCGGCCATTGTCTCCTGAATTTGCACGGCCTCGAAATTACTGTGAATGGCAGTCGGCAGAATCGGTGTGGATTCGGTTTCGCGCGTGTCGGCGTCGGAATGCCTAAGCAAGGTCGGCGGTCCTGGCACGTCGTCTCCATACAGCAGATTCCCACACGACGTGCAGAACAGATTGCCCCCAATGGCCTTGGTGCCACATTTCCCGCAATACGCCTGGTCACCAGGACGCTCAGGCCTAACAACCGGAGCTGGCCCTATGGGGTTCGACACGAAGTGCCTTGCAGAAGGCGCCGCCTCAACGAACCCAGTAGGCGCTCCACATCTGACACAGAACTTCGCTACCGTCGGGAGGTCGCATGCGCAGTTTGGGCAATACACTGATCAACATCCTCAGATAAATCGTTGGTGGAATTGTAGCGCTGGCGGGCCTATTATACACACAGGAATCAATGGCTCATTGCATTAACTGCGGAACCAAGAATCCTGACGGTGCTGTGTTCTGTCTCGCGTGCGGACAGACCCTCTACCAGGAACCGCGGGCCCGTGCTTTGTCCGCTGCAACGAAGCGCGCCCGATGGCTTCTCCCGACCGGTATCATCATTGGCGCGCTGGTCCTCATCCTTATTGTTGTGCTCGTGGGTATTCCAAAAGGAAGCTTACCGGACTCCAGCGCAAATCGGCCAAAGGTCCCACCCCTCACTACAGCGGTGCTCACAATCATCAGCTACGACGCGGCGGGCAACCGAGAGGCTCAGGGCAGCGGCTTCATTTTGACCAGTGCGGGCCTGGCGGCCACCAACTACCATGTGCTCGATGGGGCGTCGAAGGCCACCGCAGAATGTTGTTCGGGGCGCAGGTTCGAGGTTTCCTCAATTGAAGGGTTCGACAGAGATAAGGATCTTGTGGTGTTTCAACTCCACGAATTTGGGGGTGAAGATTCTCCTCACGACCTCCCCGTCATTCCGCTCGATACTTCCGGAGACATAGCAGTCGGGGAAAGGGTCATCGCGATCGGGAGTCCCCAAGGGCTTGAGAATACCGTTAGTGATGGAATTATCAGCGCAATCCGCAGTTACAAGACCATCCGATATTTGCAGATTACGGCACCCATCTCTCCGGGATCATCAGGTGGCCCGGTTCTTAACGGTAGTGGTCAGGCTATTGGTATTGCAACGATGCAGGCGCAGGAAGGGCAAAACCTTAACTTCGCGGTCAGCTCCGAGCATCTGAAGCCACTTCTCGACGAGCATCTTCAATACTCGCTCCGACAGATTCAGCCGTCGCCGCAAATACAGCAAAAGCCTGGTGAGCTGACTGCAACCAATGAGAGGGATGTTAACGGACCTCAGGAGCAGCAATTGGGGCCATTCACCGGACAATTGGCGGGCACGGTCCACAACGACACTGCGGACTTGTACGCCGGGTTTGCCCTGTTTGTCCAAGACATGGGTGGCGACCTTAGTGGCTGCCTCGCTGTACTCCGCCCGCTTGGGGGCAGTGGTCCACTGACAGGGTCTGTGTCGGGCGAAGATGTGACTTTTGTGGTCACGAGCGCTGACGAAAAGATTACGTTCACAGGGAAGCGGAGCAAAGGCTCAATTGTTGGAAACTACCTGGTTGAAAAGACGGCGGGGGAGGAGGAAACGGGCGAATTCAAGGCTAGTCGGAAAAGGATACTCCACGATAGCTCCAAGCTCGACTTTACAAACTGTCCAACCGATGCCGACCTGGCATCGACTAAGTGAACCAGGAAGTGAGCCAGGTGGATCATGTCACGGGTAGTATGTCCAGCTCAGGGTTTTTCGAGAAGACAAAGGCGGATCGCTCCACCACTGGTTATCTTGTGCCTCATTAAGCGCAGTATGCTATTGCCACTTTGAATCACCAGGGGCAGCCTGAAGTACAATTCCAACATCCTTTGATGGGGGACCGACTCTGTGTACTGCCCAAACTGCGCATGTGAGCTACCCGCAGTAGCAAGATTTTGCGTTCGGTGTGGGGCGCCGACCGGAGTCAGTTCTATGCTCGCCGCAGGACCTCAAATTTCGAAGCCGGAACCGCCGGCTCGGTCGCACGCTCCAGAAAATCTGCGAGACAATGCGTACTGCGGAAGATGCGGTGCCAGGATTATCGGGGGAGATGAGTTCTGCCGCGCGTGTGGCAATCCACGACATATTGATGGTGTGCATTTCCCAGTGGCCACGCCCAATTCCGTTGAGGAAAGAGGACAGCATTCGGTCAACGGCGACCAGTCTGAGCTGGAATCTGTGGCCAGCCAAGACAACCCTACGCACCCGAGAAACCCCAAAAGGCCGCTGGTTTCTCGGGAATCGTGGATCGTGTGCTCAATTCTCAGCTTCTTGGCGGCTATGAGTAATGCCAGCAAGAGTGGCACGACTGGCTTGGGGGAGTTCGTTCCATTTGCGATCGGAGGATTCATCGGCGGTCTGATACTGTTTGCAGGCAGTTGGGCAGTAATTGTCTTGATCTTCCGCTGGCTCTCTGGCTGGATTTCCCGAGTGCGCCACAAACGCCCCACACCCTTTTCCGCGAATCAGCAGACCCACCAAGCCTCTTTGCCGTCGATCAATAAGCCTTGGTTACGTGCGTACTGGCTTGTGCCTGTTGCACTGGTTGCCTTCATTCTCTTCTGGGCATTCGGTGGCAAAGACACGCATTTTGTGACCGGGCCGGCCGCACCGTCGGAGATCGTCTCCCACCTCAAGGTTACCGGGACTCTGCCTGACGTAGTGGTTCTCGACGGTTCAAACGAAGACCCCAATGAGAGATACCGCTTCGGAGGGCGCCTATTCAACGATTCGAAGAGTGAGGTTTCGTTTATCAGAATGAGGATTCGTATCTTCGCTTGCGGAGCCACTCCACAGCCCGAAGATACTCCCTTGACTGAAGAAGAACGATCTAGCTGCACTGAAGTAGGCGAAAGCGTCAGGGAGGTGTACGCGCATATCGGACCGGGGGAAACAGGAGACTTCGGAAACTTCTATTTTCCAAAGCGTCCGCAGAATTATGGTTGGGATTACAAAATTCTCAATGTCGAAACCCCTTCTGGTGGCTAGGCAGCGCGCTCTCTCGCAGGGATTGAATGCCCATGAGGAATGGCGTGTGAGAAACGGCCGCGTGAGGGGACCATTATTGGCGTCCCGCACTCCAGAATCACCTGTTTTTGGAAGGGCTGATCATAGTCACTTTCGACACGATTGAATACGCCCCTGTGAGTGCTTTGCTGGAACGCTTTTGGAATATTTCGGGGATGTGGGTGGCATTGGCGGAAGGAGCCAATAGGCATAGGGCCAATTGCATGTGCGGCTGCGGTCCAAGGGCCGCTCCTCATGGGCAAACTGGGAAATAGCTCAGTTCATGTCGGCCACTGTTTACTGTTGCCAACCCCTTGAAAAGAACATTTCCCGAAGTCCGGCCCTCCGCGGTGAAGGACGCGTCCGTCATCTGCTGATACCGACATCACTAGCGACAGCCGTTGCATGGCGCAGTTCGCACACGTTACATGTACCCAGGCACCATGATCGCTTTCAAGTCGGTAATCGGCTTGGGCTTCATCATGGGAATCACTTTTTGCGATTTCAATTTGTCTAGATAATCAGCCCAGACCTGCATCATTAGCTGGCGTTCCGCCAGAAAGGTCGCGCGATTGTACGCACGGCCATTGGCGTCGATTACCTGGTGCCCGAGCTCATGCTCGATCAGATCCTCTCTAATGTGCAGGTCTTGCCTCAGAATCGTGCGCGCTGTGGCACGAAAGCCATGGCCGCACATTTCATCTTTGGGAATACCCATGCGCCGCATTGCCGTCAAGATTGCGTTTTCACTCATTGGTCGATTGCGATCGCGCGCGCCCGGAAAGACGTAAACGTCGTCGCCTGTAAGCGCATGCACTGTTCTCAGTATCTCCATTGCCTGACGAGGCAAGGGCACGATCAAATACTCGTCGACATCGTTCCGCCGAGGCTTGGAATCATCCCGCTTCGAGATCTTCATTGTCCACTGCTCGTCGTCCAGGTCGATGTCCTTCCACTTGGCCGTGCGCAGCTCACCCGGACGCACGAATACCAAAGGGGCAATGCGAAATGCGCTCCGGACCACGAGGGTGCCCCTGTAGGAATCAATCGCGCGCAGGATTCCACCGATTTCCGCGGGCGTAGTAACGGCCGCAAAATGCTGCTCCTCCACTGGCTTCAATTGTCCGCGCAAGTCGGACGTGATGTCCCTTTCGCATCGGCCGGACCCGACGCCGTGGCGAAACACCTGTCCACAGCTTCCAAGGGTGCGATGGGCAGTATCTCCAGCTCCGCGGTTTTCGATTTTACGGATAACCTCGAGCAACTCTGGAGCAGTGATATCCGCAATAGGGCGACTGCCCAAGTAAGGGAAGATGTCATTCTCAAAGCGTGCATAAACACGTTTGCGATGGCTCTCTGATTTCGGATCGATGAAGTGTTTTAGCCATTCGCGAGCAATCACTTCAAAACTGTTTGCAGCGCCGCTGGTGCGCGCTGCTTTTTGGGCTTTGCGATGAACTCCCGGATCAATGCCCTTAGCCAGTTGTTTGCGGCATTCACCCCTTTCTTCACGGGCCTCTGCAAGGCTTACGTCGTCATAGACGCCCAGTGAGATTCGCTTCTCTTTTCCGGCGAATCGATATTTGAACCGCCAGTATTTCCCGCCAGACGGATCGACCTCTAAATAGAGTCCCCCGCTGTCAGACATCTTGTATGGTTTCTTAGTCGCGATGAACTTCGGATTCTCTTTCGTCGCCCCAGTCTTATCGCCGGCAGTTTGACCCTTCGTAATTCCATCTCCAAGGGGAGGTGATTTCTTGTCCTTCCTGTTTGCCTTCACAGGCCTTTGGCCGGGCTTCGCGTTTTGAATCTGTTTGTCAGTCAGCGGCATCTGGGGCAACTCCAATCGGACCTGGGGGCAACCATTTTTGAAAAGGTCGCCCTGCCCCCAATGTTGCCCCCAGGACAGATGGGCTGTCAAGGAATTCGCTGGGACGCCAGGACACAAGTAATGTTGAAAAATAAGGATTTATGTGCTTGAGAGGAGGGACATGGAACCGCGTGGGACGGGGTGAAACGGGAGTGTGGTGGCCAGAGACGGGATTGAACCGCCGACGCCGGCCTTTTCAGGGCCGCGCTCTACCACTGAGCTATCTGGCCTCAGTGCAGATTTGTCATTGCAAATTCCTGCGCGGATTCCGGCGTCGCCGGAGAAGGTGGGCTGGTCCACGAACAGTGTGCTACAACGACTCCAGACAGTATACCAACTCCCATTCCCCGCGCAAAACGGGGCCTGCAAATCCTCCCCATGCACAGGAATCCTGCTCTACACTGGAAGGCAATCATGCGCCGACCTGCCAGCTTTCTCGCCTGCCTAACCCTCGCCGCCACTGCTTACCTCGCCGACGCCCAGGCGCAGACTCCGCGGGCAGCCGATTCGGAAGCCCGAGCCGCTCGCGCCTATGAGGCTGTAGTTCACGACGGTCCGCTGGCCGTGCATGCCTTCCTGGCCGATTTCCCCAAAGGAGCCGACCTGCACGTTCACCTTGCGGGAGCGGTGTACGCGGAGAGTTTTATCCGGGCGGCCGGGGAAGACGGGCTTTGCGTGGACCCGGCCGCGCTGAGTTTTGCCAAGCCGCCGTGTTCGGGGCAACTGGTTCCAGCGGCGAAGGTTACGGCGTATCAGGACCTCTACGACCGGCTGGTGAACGCCTTCTCGATGCGGAGCTTTGTGGCGACTTCCGGATTGAGTGGGCACGACCAGTTTTTTGCGACGTTTGGGCGATTTGGAGGACTGGGCAAGAAACACACGGGCGAGTGGGTGGACGAAGTGGCCAGCCGGGCGGCGGCCGAGAACGAGCAGTATCTGGAGCTGATGCAGACACCGCCCTTTACGCACGCGGCGAAGATTGCGCATGAAATAGGGTGGAATCAAGACTTTGCGCAGCTCCGGCAGGCGCTGCTCGACCACGGACTGCGGGAGGAAGTGGCCGCGGACCAAGAGGACGTGCAAACGGCCGAGACAGAGCGGCGGCAGATGGAGCATTGCGGAACGGCGCAGGCCGGCCCGCCCTGCCAGGTGGAGGTCCGGTACATCTACCAGATCCTGCGGGGTTTCCCGCCGGAGCAGGTTTTCGCGCAGACGCTGCTGGGGTTTGAGACCGTCCAAGCCAGTATGGGGGCGAGCATGGAGGCGAGCGGCGGACGGGGGGGCGGCTGGGTGGGGATCAACTTCGTGCAGCCGGAAGACGGGTTTATCTCCATGCGGGACTATAGCTTGCAGATGAAGATGCTGGAATACCTGCACGGGATCTATCCCCAGGTTCACATCAGCCTGCACGCGGGGGAGCTAGCCGAGGGACTGGTGCCGCCGGAGGGTTTGCGGTTCCACATCCGGCAGGCGGTGGAGCTGGGCCATGCGGAGCGGATCGGCCACGGAGTGGATGTGATGTATGAGGACGACGCGCAAGGGCTGCTGAAAGAGCTGGCGCAGAAGCACGTGATGGTGGAGATCAACCTGAGCTCGAACGAGGGAATTCTGGGGATCAAGGGCGCGGAACACCCATTTCCGCTGTACCGGGCGGCCCATGTTCCTGTCGCGCTATCGACTGACGATGAAGGGGTTAGCCGCATCGATCTGACGCACGAGTACGTGCGGGCGGCGCTCGACTACCACCTGAGCTACCGGGACCTGAAGGAGCTGGCGCGGACGGGGATGGAACATAACTTTCTGCCTGGGGAAAGCCTGTGGGCGGCGCCGGATGCGTTCACGGCTCCCGCGGCTGTGTGCAAGGGGCAGGCGCCAGGCGCGGAGAAGCCCTCAGCGGCCTGCAAGACGTTCCTTGAGGGGAGCGAAAAGGCGGCTGCGCAGTGGGAATTGGAACGGCGCTTCCGGGTGTTCGAGGCGAAGTTCTGACGGGCTTGGAATGTGAACGCAATTCTCTGCTACAGGGAGTTTTCAGGGGGAAACGCCTGTTCATTCCGTTAGAATGGCGGCTTGAGAAAAAGGGTGGTGTCAAGCTTTTCGGAAAATGCGAAAAAGGCTCTGCGGGTAAGACGATTGTGCACATAATCTGTGTACGTCATCTCGGGTTGGAGGCGGTTCGGCGCTCGGCGGCGGGACGGCAGAGCTCAGTGGCAGCGCAATTCAGTGGTCAATATCGGCGCCAATTGAGGGTATGATGCACGGGTGAGGCTTTTGTTATTTTGCATAAGGAGCATTCGAGTGGAACGATGCCGCATTCGGTTGTTGGTTTTTCTCGCGATAGTCTGGGCGCTGGCCGCGACTGCCGCACCGGCCCGCGCAGGGGAAACGATCTCGCTCACGGTGGACGCAACCAAGACGCAGCAAAAACTGCTGCGCGCCCACCTGGCGATGCCGGTGAATCCCGGACCTCTTACTCTTTACTATCCGAAGTGGATTCCCGGCGAGCATGGGCCCGATGGACCCATCTCCAACCTCACCGGGCTGAAATTCGAGGCGGGGGGGAAGACCATTGCGTGGCAGCGCGATCTGCTGGACGTATTCACCTTCCACCTGGAGATCCCCGCCGGCGTCAGTCGTCTCGAAGCTCAGTATGACTATATTGAACCGGCAGGCGGGTCAGCCACGGACAAGCTGCTGGTGCTGGAATGGAATGAGGTTGTCCTCTATCCAGCCGGCATTCCCGCCGAACAGTTGATGTACGACGCCAAACTCCTGATGCCGGATGGCTGGAAGTTCGGGACGCCGCTTCCGGTGGCAAAAGAGTCCGGCAATCAGGTCTCGTTCAAGCCGATTTCTCTCGATATGCTCGTCGATTCGCCCGTCATTACGGGCGAGTATTATCGCGCCATCGACCTGACGCCCAAGGGCGAGCCGATCCACCATGAGATCGATATGGTGGCGGACAGCGAAGCCGCTCTCAACATGAGCCCCGCGATTCAAAAGGAGATGACCAACCTGGTTGCCGAGTCGGGCAAACTTTTCGGGGCGCGGCATTATCGCGACTACCATTTCCTGTTGACGCTGAGCGATCATGTGGCGCATTTCGGCCTGGAACATCACGAATCGAACGACAGCCGCCTGCCCGAGCGAGCCTTGCTCCTGCCCGATGCCGGCATGGCGCTGGGCGGCCTGCTGGCGCACGAGTTCGTTCACTCCTGGAACGGCAAGTTTCGCCGGCCCGCCGATTTGACCGTCGCTTACTACGAAGAGCCGATGAAGACGGATCTGCTGTGGGGCTACGAGGGGCTGACGGATTTCCTGGGTCCGATGTTGGCCGCGCGCAGCGGCTTGTGGACCCAGGACGAATACCACGAGCATCTGGCGAGCATCGCGGCCGCGCTTGGTCCCGGACGCCCCGGCCGCACATGGCGCCCGTTGCTCGATACCGCCAGCGGCGTGTCCGGCCTCAGTTTCGGAAGAGGCGGCTGGCTGAGTTGGCGCCGCGGCGCGGACTACTACGACGAGGGCGACCTGCTGTGGCTGGAAGTCGCCACCGTCATTCATCGCGAGAGTCACGGCCAGAAATCGATCGACGATTTCTGCCAGGCTTTTCACGGCGGCGCGAACAATGGCCCGGAGGTGAAGACCTATACCTTCGACGAGTTGGTTGGCGCACTGAACGCAGTGGCGCCCTTCGACTGGGCCGGCTTCCTGCACGAAAGGCTGGATTCCATGTCAGCAAACGCGCCGGTGGGAGGCATTGAAAACGGCGGCTGGAAGGTCGTCTTCAACGGCGAGCCTGCGAAGTCGCAGGGACGGCGCGGCGGCCCAGGCGACGTGTATTCAATCGGCCTGCAACTGGGCAGCGACGGCACCGTGAGCGATGCGATCGTCGGCAGTCCCGCGTTCGAGGCGGGGATCTCATCGGGTATGAAGGTCATCGGCGTGAATGGCCGCGTCTACACGCACGATTTGCTGGAAGACGCGATCAAAGCCGCCAAGGACAGCTCGCAGCCGATCACGCTGCTGGTTGTCGTGGACGACTATTTTCAAACATCAACGGTGAACTACCATGGCGGCGACCGTTACCCGCACCTGGTGCGCGACGATGCCAAGCCCGATGATCTCGACGAGATCATCAAGCCGCGGGCCGCGAGCGAGTAGAAGCCGGTTCCAGCAGCTCTGCGAACGGCAACCCTTAAATTGCTGCGGGAGGCTTAAGACGCCGGTATGGACAACGAGAGAATTCGGGAGATTTGCCTGGGGCTGCCGCACGTGGCGGAGACGCTGAACTGGGGACACCACCTGGTGTACTGGGTGGGGGACCGGGATATTGGCGGGAAGATGTTTGCCATGACCGACCTGGATGGGACGGGGACGGGGGTGCTGTGGTTCCACTGCGGGGCGGAGCGGTTTCACGAGCTGCTGGAGCGGGAGGGGATCATTGGGGCGCCGCACCTGGCGAGGGCCTTTTGGGTGGCCCTGGAGCGGTGGGATGCGCTGCGGGCGCGGGAAATTGAAGAGGAGCTGGGACGGGCGCACGCGCTGATCTATGAAAAGCTGCCCAAGCGGACCAAAGCCGTGCTGGCGCTGCCGGAGAAGGAACGGGCGAAATTGATCAGGGAGCGGAAGAAGCTGCCGGCGGCGCGGGCGAAAAAGACAGGGAACAGGAAATAGGGAACAGGGATCGGGACTACGGCTCTGGCGGGGCGGGAACTGGCTGGGGGGCGGGACCGTATAAGTGAATTGGGCTGGTCAGTGGTAAAGGGTCGTGCGGGTGAGGCGATGGTGAAGTTTCTGCTGTGGTGTATTCTGCTGGTGCTTTGCTGGCCGCTGGCGTTGTTGGCGCTGGTGCTGTATCCGGTGGTGTGGCTGCTGCTGCTGCCCTTCCGGGTGGTTGGGATTGCGGTGGGCGGAGCGCTGGAGCTGGTGAGCGCGGTGATTTTGCTGCCGGTGCGGGTGCTGCGGGCGATTTGAGTGGTGGTTCAAAAGAGCTATATGTGTAAAAGACTATAGATAGATGGAGCTATCCCACCTTAGCCGCAAGAACAAAAACGCGGCGAAGGTGGGGCACCCGACACCAGGGGGCTGACCTCAAAGAGCATAAAAAGCTATAGATAGGTGGAGCTATCCCACGTTAACGCAAAGGACGCGTGAACGTGGGGCAACCGACAGCCGGCACCGGCGGGCGGGAAATTCATTAGAAATCTCTGGAAATTGTGGAAGGCGCCGATACGTTTGGTGAGGCGCTTCTCATGAATCGAATTCTGACAATGTGTTTTGGGGTGGGAGTGGTGCTGCTGGCCGTGGGGGCTTGCGGGGCGGATGAGGTCTTCCCGGTGGTGCACAACGAGCCGATCGCGGTGCGGGTTGTGGACGGCAAGGGCGGGCGGCCGGTGGCTCATGCGCATGTTGTGCTGGTGGCGGGGTATGACCAGCACGACCTTCGGCTTGGGCTATGGCGTGAAGAGGCGCTTGCCGACGACGAGGGCATGGTGCGGCTGTCGAGAGGGCTCAAGAATCTGCCGTGGTTGCAGGTGGAGGTGGCAAAGAGGCACCTGTGCAAGGGGGATGCGGAGAGGGCGGCGTTCAGCGTGGAGCGGATACGGAGGGACGGGCTGAGCGCGGCGAACCGGTGCGGCACGGCTACGGTGGAAAATGCGCCAGGGGTGGTTACGGTATTTGTGAAGGGGAAGAAAGCTGCCCCGAAGGCGTCGTCGCCAGCCGCGGGCCGGACTTCTCCGGCTGGTCCTGTTTCTGCTCCCGCGGCTAGTTCTGTTCTATCTGTTGCGCCTGCGCTCGCACCTGGGGCCACGACCGCTACCGTACAAGCTGCTACGCCTGAGCCTGATCCTGGGCCAGTTTCCGCTTTCGTGCCTGGTTCCGCAGCGGCTGCCGCACCTGCTCCCGAGCCTGCTCCAACGCCCTTTGGCGCACCTGCGCCCGGTGAAGATGGACTAGAGCCTGTTATTAACTTTGCGCCCGTAAACCCAATGGAATCAGCGCGGCTTTCGCAAAGCGACTGGGATTCAGGGGGAAACAGTGAATGCATTCCGTGCCACATCTCGCGAGCGCCGCGTTTTACGCGGGTTTTGAGCATTCGGGCAACACATGCCGCGCCTCAAAGTTAATAACAGGCTCTAGAGCCTTTGTGTATGCCTGCATCCGTTTAGGGCGCGCTTGCGGCTGGCGGGCTCGCTGCGGTAGCGTGAGCGCTATGGCTGGTGTTCGGTTGGTTTTGGAAGGCAAGGTCGCCCTCGTCAGCGGCGGGTCGCGGGGGATTGGGGCGGAAACGGTGCGGCTGTTCGCCGAGGCGGGGGCGCGCGTGGCGTTCAGCTATCGGCAGGCGCGAGAGCAGGCCGAGGCTCTGGCGGCGGAGTGCGGCGGGCCGGAGCGGTGCGTGGCGATCCAACAAGAGCTGAGCACGCCGAAGGACGGCCGGGCGCTGGTGGCCGCGGCGGTGCGGGCGTTTGGGCGGCTCCACGTGCTGGTGGCCAATCACGGAATCTGGGAGGCGGAGGATGCGCCGATTGCCGAGATGACGGAGGCGCAGTGGCGGCGGACGCTGGGGGTGAATCTGGACTCGGTGTTCGGGCTGGTGCAGGCGGCGGTGGCGCAGATGGAGCGGCAGGCACGGCCCGCGCCGGGCGATGCGGCGGGGCATATTGTGCTGATCAGTTCGACGGCCGGGCAGCGGGGCGAGGCCAACCACGCGGACTATGCCGTGACCAAAGGCGCGCTGATCAGTCTGACAAAGAGCCTGTCGAGCGAACTGGCGCCCAAGGGGATAAGGGTGAATTGCGTGGCGCCGGGGTGGGTGGCGACGGAGATGTCGGCGGCGGCGCTGGGGGACGAGGAGCTGGGGCCGAGGATTGCGGCGGGTATTCCGGTGGGCAGGGTGGGAAGCGCGCGGGAGATTGCCGGGCCGGTGTTGTTTCTGTGTACGCCGCTGGCGGGATTCATCTCGGGCGAGGTGCTGAACGTGAACGGCGGGGCGGTGTTGGTGGGATGAGGGCCTGTTCACATAAGAGGGAGAAGGATCTGATGCGCAGAGTTTTGGCGGTGGGGCTGGCGGTGGTGATGTTGGCGTGGCCGCATGCGACGCAGACGCAGACGACGGACGAGGCCAGCGTGAAGAACGCGAAGCAGGCGCGGGCGGTGCTGGACCTGATGGTGCAGGCGCTGGGCGGACAGGCGTGGCTGAACATGAAGAATCAGGAGCGGCAGGGGATGGTGGCGGCGTTTTTCCACGGCAAGCCGGACACCGGGACGACGGAGATTTTTGAGTTTCACCAGTGGCCGGATCACGACCGGATCGAGCTCACCAAGCACCGGCACGTGGTGCAGTTTTACGTGGGGCGGACGGGCGAGGAAGTGACCTACAGAGGGAAGACGCCGCTGCCGCAGGATATTGTGGACGACTACCTGCGGCGGCGGGACCACTCGATCGAGACGGTGGTGAAGACCTGGATGAACGACCCCAAGACGATTCTGGTTTACGAGGGGCAGCGGCTGGCCGAACGGCATCTGGCCGACCAGGTGACGCTGATCTCGGCCGCGAACGAGGCGGTGACGATCCAGATGGACACGCAGACGCATTTGCCGCTGCGGCGGACGTTCGAGTGGCGCGATCCGCTCTACAAGGACAAGAACACGGACGCCGAGGAGTATGACGACTACCACTTGATGGACGGTTTCCCGACGCCGTTCACGATCTCGCGATACAAAAACGACGACGAGATCCGACAGTACTACCTGGTGCACGTGAAATACAACCAGGATTTGCCGGCGGATTTCTGGAGCGTGGACGCGGCGGAGCGGCGGATCAAGAAGTAGGCGGCACGCTTGTTTATAATCCAAACGAGTGCGAAGCGGCGGCGTCCGTTTGCGCTCTGGAGCCAAAAAATGACCTTCGACATCCAGGATATCCTGGGTTTTCTGCCTCACCGCTATCCGTTTCTGCTGATCGACAGGATTGTGGAGTTTGAGCCCACCAAGCGGCTGGTGGCCATCAAGAATGTGACCATGAACGAGCAATTCTTCCAGGGGCACTTTCCCGGCTATCCGATCATGCCGGGGGTGCTGGTGGTGGAGGCGATGGCGCAGGCCGGCGGCATCATCATAATGAGGGAGACTGCCGACCGGGAGCAGAAACTGGTGGTCTTTACCGGAATCGAGCGGGCGAAATTCCGCCGGCCGGTGACGCCGGGGGACCAGTTGCGGATCGAAGTGGAGGTGCTGTCGTTCAGGCCGCGCGCGGGACGCATCGAGGGCAAGGCGTATGTGGACGGGAAGCTGGCCTGCGAAGCCACGCTCACTTGCCGGGTGGTGCCGCGCGCGCGCCAAGCGGCACCGTCCGCAGAGCCCGGTGCGGCGCCTGATGCGGAGACGGCGGAGTGAGCATTCATGCGAGCGCGGTGATCGCCGCGGGAGCTCGAGTTCCGGAGTCCTGCACGGTGGGCCCATTCTGCACCATCGGGCCGGAAGTGGCGCTGGGGGAGAATTGCACGCTGATTTCGCACGTGGTGCTGGACGGGCGGACACGGATTGGCGCGCGCAATACATTTCATCCTTTCAGCGCCGTGGGGGTAGCGCCGCAGGATTTGAAGTATGGCGGCGAGCCTACCGAGGCGATCATTGGCGACGACAACACGATTCGGGAGAGCGTGACGATCAGCCGCGGAACGGTGGGCGGAGGGGGCGTGACGCGGCTGGGTTCCAATTGCCTGCTGATGGCGTGCGTCCACATCGGGCACGACAGCCAGGTGGGCAGCCACTGCATTCTGGCCAACGCGGCTACGCTGGCCGGGCACGTGGTGATCGAGGACTATGCGACGGTGGGGGCGTTCAGCCCGGTGCATCAGCACTGCACGGTGGGCAAGTACGCGTTCATCGGCGGCGGTACGATCGTGACCCAGGACGTGCTGCCCTTCTCGCTGACCTCGTCGCGGCGGGAGAACAAGGCGTTCGGGATCAATAAAATCGGGCTGGCGCGGCGGGGGTTCTCGGCGGAGCGGCTGCAGGTGCTGCAGAAGGCGTTCCGGCTGCTGCTGGCGGCGAAGATGAACACCTCGCAGGCGCTGGGAAAGATCAAGGAGCTGGAAGGCGAGGACGTGGCGCTGCTGACGGCGTTTCTGGAGCGTAGTGAGCGCGGGGTCATCAAGTAGACATGAAGCTGGGACTCATTGCCGGCAACGGGCGGTTTCCGTTTTTGCTGCTGGATGCGGCGCGGGCGCAGGGACTGGCGGTGACGGTGGCGGCGATTCGCGAGGAGACGGACCCGGAGATGGACCGGCGGGCGGCCGCGGACGATAGCATTACGGTGCATTGGGTCTCGCTGGGGGAGCTGTCGCGGCTGATTGAGATCTTCCACAAGGAAGGCGTGCAAAAGGCGGTGATGGCGGGGCAAGTGAAGCACAAGCAGATCTTTTCCAGCATCCGCCCCGACTGGCGGCTGGCCAAGCTGCTGCTGAACCTGGGGACGCGGTCGACGGATAAGCTGCTGGGGGCAGTGGCGAAGGTGCTGGGCGACGAGGGGATCGAGCTGATGAGCTCGACGGCGTTCCTGGAGCCGCTGCTGGCCGAGGAGGGCGTGCTGACGGCGCGGGGGCCGGACGAGGAAGAGCGCAAGAACATCGAATACGGGCTGGGCGTGGCGCGGGCGGTGGCGGGGTTCGACATCGGACAGACGGTGGTGGTGGCGGCGCAGGCGTGCGTAGCCGTGGAAGCGATGGAAGGCACGGACGCGGCGATCGAGAGGGCGGGGCTGCTGATGCGATCGCTGGATGGGACTGGGGATGGGGACGGCTCGACGCTGGAACGGCGGTTGACGGTGGTGAAGGTGGCGAAGCCGGAACAGGATATGCGCTTCGACGTTCCGGTGATCGGCATGGCGACGGTGGAGACGATGATCCAAGCGGGAGCCAGTTGCCTTTCGGTGGAAGCCGGGCGGACGCTGTTGTTCGATCGCGAGCGGTTGCTGGAACGGGCGGGTGAGGCGGGGATTGCCATTGTGGCGTCTGCGCGCGGATACTGAGGGCGGAAAGGAATTTGCGAGTCCCCCAGCGGCATTTCCCCGTCCAATCCCCAGGAGGTCCCCCGTGAGAAAACCATTATTCTTCGTTCTGGCCGCAGCCCTTCTGCTTGCGGTTGCGTATGTCACAGTCCATGCGGCCGATGAACCGCTGCCCGCCGTGGGGCAGGTTGCGCCCGGCTTTACTCTTCCCTCGCAGGATGGCTCGCAGATTTCGCTGGACAGCTTCCGCGGCAAGTGGGTGGTGCTCTACTTCTATCCCAAGGATGCGACGCCTGGGTGCACCATCGAGGCGCATAACTTCCAGCGCGACCTGGCGCTGTACGAGGCGAAGAATGCGGTGATTGTGGGCGTGAGCGTGGACACTCCAGACAGCCACAAGCAGTTCTGCACCAAGGAAGGGCTGACCTTTCGGCTGCTGGCGGACCCGGAGCACAAAGTGGTGGACGCTTACGGCTCGCTGGGCAACTATGGCGGCTTCAAGATCGCCAACCGGAACACGTTCCTGATCGATCCGCAGGGCAAGATCAACAAGGTGTGGACCAAGGTGAACCCCGGAGTTCATTCCGCGGAAGTTCTGGCGGCCATTCCCGCCAGCTAGGACTCGGCCAGGGTGCCGACGGCGCAGGAATAGAGGCTGGACGCAACCGCCCCGCGGGCCAAGGAGAGCAGTGTGCCAACGCAGCTTGCGCAGGAGTTTCGTAGAGAGTTGAATGCGTTGCACACGACGTTGCTCGCTGTTGCGCCCGCGCTTGCGGACACTCCGTGGCGTGTTGGCGGATGGACGCGGAAGCAGATCGTGGGGCATCTGCTGGATTCGGCAACCAACAACCGGCAGCGGTTTGTGCGCACGGCCACGGAGGGACCCTATGTGGGACCGAAGTACGCGCAGGACGCGTGGGTGGCTGCTCACGGTTATAGCGAACAAAGCTGGGAGACTCTGCTGCGCTGGTGGCAGACGGAGCATGAGATTCTGACGGCCGTGGTGGACCGCATCCCGGAAGAGCGGCTGGACACGGAGTGCGTGGTGGGGACGGACGCGCCGGTGTCGCTGCGCTTCCTGATCGAGGATTACTTGGCGCATCAGCGTTGGCATTCTGGGCAACTGACGGACGGCGTGGCAACCTCCTGAACCACCCGACCACCGCGCACTATCGCAGACGCAGAAAAGCCCGACACAGAGCCGGGCTCTTTTGCTTGCCTTGAATTGCCGGTTGCCGTTATTTCTTCTTTGTCCTTTTCGCAGCTGCCTTCTTCGCAACTGCCTTCTTGGCAGGCGCCTTCTTTGCAGCCTTCTTGGCCGCTGCCTTCTTGGCCAGAGCCTTCTTGACAGGAGCCTTCTTCGCTGCTGTCTTCTTGGCGGGCGCCTTCTTTGCTGCCTTCTTAACTGCCAACTTTTTACCTCGTTTGGTGGGTTTGCCGGCGCTTTTGCCAGCCTTGGCCTTGATGGCCGCGGCTTTTCCGCCTGTTGCGCCAGTGGATTTAGGTTTTACGGCGGATTTCTTTGCAGCCTTCCTGGCCACAGCCTTTTTGACCACAGCTTTTTTGGCGGCTGCCTTTTTGGCCGGGGCCTTCTTTGCGGCCTTCTTAGCGGGAGCCTTCTTGCCGGCGGCCTTCTTGCGGGCCGGCTTCGCTGCGGGTTGTTCGACGACCACAATCAAAGTCCCTTCAGCCGCTGGCTCATCGTCATCCGAGGAGGTCAGCACACTGGAAGTTTCGACTTCTTCGTCCTCATCGTCTTCAAAGTCTTCGTCGTGATCGGGGTCCAGTTCCTTCGGCTCCCCTTCGAGATTGCCGTCACTCATCGCGTACATCCTGAACACTTCTTCCATCCCATTGCCTCCAGCGGCTCACCGCTGCCGTTGTATTGGTTTGCCTCTTCGCGGAACGGACACACATGCTCCGCTTGCGGAAGCCATTGTAACAATAGCTTGCACGCAAATGGTAGCAGAACACAAGTACGTAATGAGATGCCTGGGGTGTTTTTGCTACCGAGGGGAAGATTTTGCATGCGCGGCGGGCTTGCGGACGCGGGATTTCCCGGCACTCGATGGGGCTGCCTTCTTTGCGGCAGCAGGGGCGCCGGAGTTGTGCGCGTGTTGGCTCTTCGACGTTGTTGGCGCGCCTTTTTTCGCGGATGAATGCGCGGCGGCTTTGGTGGCAGAACCCTTTGCCGGAGCGGTTTCATGGGGATTTTCGCCCGCTGCCGCGGAGGCCGCGCGGCGATGACCGCGCGCGGCGTGGGGCACGATGGCAGGCTCGGCCACATGCAAACGGCGGCCCGTCTCGACCTTGATGCCGGTGATCTTGTTCCATCGGCGCAACTGATTTAGGGAGACGCCGAAGCGGTCGGAGATGGTGACCAGGGTATCGCCCCTGCGCGCGGTGTAGAGCAACATGCGGGCCGACGGCGCAGCCGCGGGGGGCACGGGCACCACCAGCGCCTGGACGCCCTGGATGCTATCGCCGGGGCGCAGTTGATTGGCGGCGGCGAGCTCCGACTCGGGAACGTGGAACGCGCGGGCCACTGACGCCAGCGAGTCCTCGGCAGCGACGGGATGGTAGCGCCATGAGTTGCGCCTGGGCTCAGGAACAAGCGCGATGCGCTGGTCAAACAGCGTGGCCGTTCCGGCGGGGAGATGGAGGTCGAAGGAGGCGTCAGGCGGGGTGATCAGGCGCAACAGGCTGGGGTTGAGGGCTGTCAACTCATCGACCGGGGCGTCGACGATGTCGGCCACCAGGCGGAGGTCCACCGAGTAGTTGATGGTGACGGTGTCAGTGAGCACAGGCGGATCGAGCGTGATGTCGTCGAAGCCGTACTGAGTGGGATTGTTGGCAATAATGATGGCGGCGAGAATTTCCGGGACGTAGTTCTGGGTCTCGGTGGGCAGTTCATGGCGCTTGTAGAGCTCCCAGAAGTCGGCGTAGCCCGTTCTCTGCACGGCGTGCTGAATGTTGCCGGTGCCGTGGTCGTAGGCGGCCATGGAAAGGTACCAGTCGCCCAACTGGTTGTAGATGAACTTCATGTAGCGGGCATAGGCGCGGGTAGACTTTTCCGGATCGAAGCGTTCGTCGACGTAGCTGTTGAATGCCAGCCCGTAGGAGGGATCGTGGGGCATGAACTGCCACATGCCGCCGGCGTGGGAGTGGGGATTCATGGCGCGGGGATTGAAGCCGGACTCGGCCACGGCCAGGTAGATCAAATCCTGAGGCACGCCTTCCTCGCCCATCACGCGCTGAATCATGGCGCGGTAGCGGCCGGAGCGCTGGAAGGAGTGCAGCAATGTGTTGTGCCCCTTCTGGGTGTTGGCGAAGAAGTTGATGTAGACGGCCACATAATCGTTGACCAGCAGGGGCAGATCGGACTTGGTGGTGGCCAGCTCGGCCCTGGCTTTGGCCACGATATTTGGATCTACGGCGAAGGTCACGTCGCTGGCCACATCCGCGGGGGTCGGCTCTTCATTGGGGACAAAGCCGTTGCCCTGCTTGAGGGCCTCCATCTCGAGGGCGTTGACGCCGTCGACAATGCGGTCGAACTCGTCCTGCAACTGCGGATCGGCCTTGATGTCGATGCGGCTCACGAGCATCAAATCGACGGCGCGATCGAACTGCACCTTGGCATCGGCGAGTTTTCCCTTGCGATAGGCGGCCTGGCCCTGGGCATAGGCATCCTCAACCTGCTGGATGAGCTGGCGCACGTGCTGCTGCTGGGGCGTAAGCGGCGGAGGAGTGGCGGCCTGGGAGGGCGGCGTGGGGAGCGCCGGCGCGGTGGCCTGGGGCGGTTGTCCCTGGTGAGCATTGAGAGGTTGCGAGGGTTCGCACCCCGCAAGCGAGAGGGCGAGCAGGGCCGAAGCAAACAGACGATAGCGATTCCAACCAATGCGCATGAGCGAGGGCGCCGCCCGCAGCCTGGTGAGGGGAGCGAAAGACACTATCCCGATGATAAGCTATGGCATGGAGGCCCGCCGCGGCGGACGCGCAACGACTGCGCAATTCCTCCTCTTTCGCCAAGCCCCGCATGGACGTCCGCTTCCTTCGCAACTTCGCCATCATCGCCCACATCGACCACGGCAAGTCGACGTTGAGCGACCGTCTGCTGGAGCTGACCGGCTCAGTGACGGGGCGGGAGATGCAGGCGCAGATTCTGGACGACATGGACCTGGAGCGGGAGCGGGGGATCACCATCAAGGCCCATGCGGTGCGCATGATGTACAAGGCGCAAGACGGGAACACCTACCAACTGAACCTGATCGACACGCCGGGGCACGTGGACTTCAGCTACGAGGTGTCGCGTTCGCTGGCCTCGTGCGAAGGGGCGCTGCTGGTGGTGGACGCCAGCCAGGGCGTGGAGGCGCAGACGCTGGCCAATGCGTACCTGGCCATCAACCACGGGCTGGAAATCATTCCCGTGATCAACAAGATCGATCTGCCCTCGGCGGACATTCTGCGCACGCAGGAGGCGATCGAGCAGGCGGTGGGGCTGGACGCCACCGACGCCATCCCGGTAAGCGCCAAGACCGGGCAGGGCGTTGCGGAGGTACTGGAAGCCATCGTTCACCGGCTGCCGGCGCCCAAGGGCGATCCGGATGCGCCGCTGCAGGCGCTGATCTTCGATTCCTGGTTCGATGCGTATCGCGGCGTGATCGTGCTGGTGCGGGTTATGGAGGGCACCCTGCGCCTGGGCCAGCGCATTCGCCTGATGTCCAATGGAAAGCCGTTCGAGGTCGAGTCAATGGGCGTGCTGATGCCGAAGCCGGTGGAGATCGGGCAACTGACGGCGGGCGAAGTGGGCTTTTTTGCGGCCACCATCAAGAATGTCGGCGACACCAAGATTGGCGACACCGTCACGGATGACGCGCGGCCCGCCGCGAAGCAGTTGCCGGGCTTTGAAGACATCAAGCCGATGGTCTTCGCCGGGCTCTACACCGTGGATGCGCACGAGCACACGCTGTTGCGCGATGCTCTGGAAAAGCTGCGGCTGAACGACTCGTCGTTCTTCTTTGAGCCGGAGAGCTCGGTGGCGCTGGGCTTCGGGTTTCGCTGCGGGTTTCTGGGACTGCTGCACATGGAGATCATCCAGGAGCGGCTGGAGAGGGAGTATGAGCTGGACCTGATCACGACGGCGCCGAGCGTGCGCTACCACGTCACGCTCACGGACGGGAGCGTGGTCGAGGTGGACAATCCATCGCGCTGGCCCGAGCCCACCAACATCGAGGAGATCCGCGAGCCGGTGATCACCGCCAAGATTCTTACCAACGAAGAGTATGTGGGCGGGATTCTGAAGCTGGTGGAGGAGAAGCGCGGCAAGCAGCTGAACTTCGAGTACGTGACGGGCACGCGGGTGATGCTGACCTATGAACTGCCGCTGAACGAGATCGTGCTGGATTTCTACGATCGGCTGAAATCCATCTCCCGCGGCTACGCATCGCTGGACTATCAACTGGCGGGGGAGTGGGAGTCGCCGATGGTGAAGCTGGACATCCTGGTTTCGGGCGAGCCGGTGGATGCGCTCTCGATCATCGTGCACCGGGACTTTGCCTACGAGCGGGGCAAGGCGCTGGTGGCGAAGATGCGGGAGCTGATTCCGCGCCAGCAGTTCGAGGTAGCCATCCAGGCGGCCATCGGCGCCAAGGTCATCTCCCGCGAGACCGTCGCGGCGCTGCGCAAGAACGTGCTGGCCAAGTGCTACGGCGGGGACATTTCGCGCAAGCGCAAGCTATTGGAAAAGCAAAAGGAAGGCAAGAAACGCATGAAGCGGATCGGGAAAGTCGATATCCCGCAAGAGGCCTTCCTGGCGGTGTTGCGCGTAGGCGAAGATCAGCAGAAGTAGGGGCTGCACCGTAACCATTTAGATACTTAGGTCACCTGCTGTTCATGCGGGGCTGTGGAAACCTCACAGAACCGGTGTCTGCTATTGCTCACAAGTATTCCCGTCTGGAGAACAGGGGCATTTTTCAGATTTGTGTTGATATATAAGGGGTTACCTTGACTATCAGAAACCGGCCGAAGTTGACAAGAGAAAAAAAGAGGTTTTTTTTCCAGAATTGCGGGAAGTAATCCACAATTTTTTCCACAGAAGAGGGCGTTCGCGGCTTGAGTTTTTTTGCGCCCGGCCGGAAACGTTTGCCTGGCCGCTGAAGGAGATGGAATGCAGGGCAAAAGGCCCCGCCGAGGGGGGCCTCTGCGTGCGTTGGAGGAATCCTCTCAGTGTGCGACGGGAGGCTTGGCTGCCGGCTTGGGGGCCGATGGGGCAGTCGAAGCTGCCGGTTGGGCCGGCGGAGCCGGTACGCCCGACTTGAGGTTGTAGGCATCGATAACCGGCTTGCTGATGTCGGTGGCAGGATTCGCGTAAAGGACGGGATTCTGCTGCTGGGATACGTCCAGAATGAGCGTGTATCCCTGCTGCTGTGCGTAGGTGGACATCACGTCATAGACTTTTGAGGCCAGGCTGTTGTAAATCTCGCCCATCTCCTGCTGGAAGTCGTTGCGGGCATCTTCGGCTTCGCGATCCAACTTCTTCTTCTTGTCGTCGATGGTTTTGGCCTGGCTGGCGCGAGCGGCCTCGCTGAGCTTGTCGCCCTGGGCCTGCAACTGCTTGGTGAGGCTCTCGACCTCGTCGTTGAGGGCCTTGAGTTGCTGTTCCTTGGGCGAGTACTTCTTCTCCAGGTCGGCGAAGTCGCGCTGGCCCTCGTTGGTTTGGGCCACGGCTGCCTGGAAAGCGATGACGGCAATCCTGACCGGGCCCGAAGGCGCGGCGGGGGCGGGCGGCGTTTGGGCGGCTGCGCCCAGGGCCAAGCCCGAGGCCAGTGCAACGGCAAGTGCAAGCGAACGCTTCATTGGAATGGAAAACTCCTTCAAAATCCCGGTGCGGCGGTCTGCGTTCCGGCTGCAAAACAGCGCCTGTGCACGGTGAGAAACCTGGCGGTCAGTTACCACCCGGTTTACAATCCCAGCCTGAGAAACTCCAGGCTGCAAGGAAACATCAGCGGGACCATTGTGGATTATAGGAGGGCCGGAAGAGGAGCGTCAAACAACCGGGCCGTGGATTTTGGCGCACTACGGAGACGGCGGCTGAGGAGGGTATTCGACGCCTGGAGAAACACAGGCCCCGCAACGCGAGGCCTCAGACTGCATTCGATGTTCACTGGGGCTTTACGCGAAGTTCGGGCGCAGCATCAGTGGGCGACAAGCGGCTTGGGGGCCGGCTTGGACGCCGCTGGGGCTGCCGCCGCCGGCTGGGCCGGTGGAGCGGGAACGCCTGAGGCCACGTTGTAGGCATCGACGATGACCTTGGTGATGTCGGTGGTGGGGCTTGCGTAGAGAACGACGGGGGCCTGCTGCTGGCTTCCACTGCCGTCAACCACCAGCGTGTAGCCCTGCAACTGCGCGTATTTTGCCAGAACGTCGTATACCTTGGAAGCGATCTTGTTGTAGACCTCGTTCATCTCCCCGGTGAGGTCGTTCTGGGCATCCTCGGCGAAGCGCTGGGCCAGTTTTTTCTTGTCGTCGATGGTCTTTGCCTTGCTGGCGCGCTCGACATCGCTGAGCTTGTCGCCCTGGGCCTGCAACTGCTTCTCCAAGCCATCGATCTCATCGGACTGAGCCTTGAGCTGGGCGCGCTTGGGCTCGTACTTTTTCTGCAGGTCGGCAAAGTTGCGCTGGAATTCGTTGGTTTGGCCTACGGCGGCCTGGAAGGCGATGACGGCAACCTTGGCAGGGACGGCCTGTGGCGGCGCTGCGGGGGCGGGCGATGTTTGTGCGGCGGCGCTCAGGACAAGGCCCGAGGCCAGCGTGACGGCTAATGCAAGCGAACGCTTCATTTGAATGAAAAACTCCTTCAGAATTCCTGTGTGGCAGGTCAGCGTTTCATCGCAGGACCGGACCTGTGCCTCCTGAGAAACCATACGGTCCTTTTTCAGGGACTCCGCGCCGGAAGAGGGGGCAGAGACAGGAAAAGACACGAGCGGAGACGTCAGCAGGAACTGCTTGGATTATAGGAGGGCTGAGTGGGAGCGTCAAACCGGGAAGGCGTGAATTTCGCCTTGGTTGCCGATGAACGGAGGGCGGTTTGGGCTCCTGGCCTTCCATCCTTTTCGCAAAGAACGCTAAAAGGACGGAGCACCCAGCTTTTGTGGGAAGTGGCCAGAGGGCACACTGGGCTTTGCGGCTTCCCAGGTCTCAGAGTGGAGACTTGGGGCACACGCGCAGGCCGCTAACCTTCGGATTCTGCGCCGGCGTCAAGGCTGCGCAGGCCCGGCATGGGGGAAAAGGCCGAAACGTTGCAACATCTGAAGCCCCAGCCCGACAACAGCCAAGAGCAGAAGAAGGGAGGCCAATGCGAAAAAGGGAATCTGCAGCACCGGCCAGGCCTTCCTGGGCAACTGGTCGGCCAATTTGTCGCCGACGGTCTCGTTGAAGCGAGCGGGCCTGTCTTCGCCTTCGGCGGCTGGCCTCCACTGCGAAGCGAGAAAGGCGGCGCGGAGGTTGGAGAGCAGGATGGCGGCGAGGATGATGGAGAGAAATCCAGGAAACCCACCGGTGGCCATGGCGTAGAGCAGGGCGGTGAAATAGAGAGCGAAGAGCAGCGCTGCAGCCGGCCAATTGCCTTCACGAACGCCCATGCCGCCAATCAGAAAAGCCAGCGCGGCCGCCGCGCCGGTGGCGATCATGATGGGGTTTCCGGTGACCAATGAAACCACAATTTGAAAGGCTGCGATGATCAAACAAATCCAGAATCCCTGGCGCCCCAGGTAATCCACGTCCCAGGCATTCTCCACCGTGGGCCAGAAGATGCTCTTCAGCCATCTTTCAGAGCGCTTGGCCTCTCCGGACAATCCAAGTGTTTGCATGGCAGCCAGATTGCCCGAAGACGGGGACCGCGTCAAGTGGCCTTGTGGTTATTTGGAGCAATTTCAGGGTTAACACGCTGTAACGGAGGACCAGCAGGGTGGCTTTTTCTTGAGGGAAAAGCCACTTGGATGCATGGGCCCCCATTACAGCAACCCTGAAATTGCCATATGAAGCCGGCAACAGCGGATTGATGGTTCGGCGCAGAGACGAAAGGGCCGCTCGTGGTGAGCGGCCCGAAAGCAAGGGTGGAGAAACCTTTTGGCTAGAAGGTTGTGGAGACGGTGAGGCGGAAGGTTTTGCGGGGTTCGCGGAATTGGTAGCGAGAACCGTAGGCCTGCAGCGCCTCGGAATAGGTGTAGTCACCGGCGCCGCCGGGCGGGAAAAGATCGCGGGTAATGAGCTGGGCTGAGCAACTGCCCTTGTTGCCACCGAGATTGACGGTGTTGCAGTAGGGACTCTCATAGAGGCGCAGGGGGTTGTAGGCATAGTAGAGGCGGAAAGGCGCGTTGATGACGGGCATGATGACTGAAATCTCGGCGCCGGTGGACATGCGGGGAACGAAGTTGGTGCCGGAGATGGGGCGGATGTTCTGCTGGAAGCCGACCTGGGAGCCGGGAATGCCGCCCTGGCAGGCGCCGTTGTTGAAGACCGGGCAGCCATAGAGCGGTGCCGTGAGCGAGGCAAACCCCTCGGGACTCTGCTTCAACTGGCCCTTGTTGAGGGCGGTGTCGATGCCGAAGTCGTCGAAGAACGAGAAGGTGACCGGACCGGCGATAGGAATGCGGTACTCGGCATTGGCGGTAAGGTTGGAATCGCCGCCGATGGAAGCGATGCCGTAGACCGGCAGTGGCACCTGGATGCACTGGTTGTCTTCAGGATTGGTGGGGTCGCGGGGAACGCAACTGCCGTCGGGATTGGTGAGCTGGACACTGACGCGATTAGGGACGTAGCCGTAGGGCGTGGCGCCGCGGATATCGAAGCCGCGCAATTCGCCCTCGCCGCCGGAGTAGAAACGGTTGTTGGGGGGGGCGACGTCGCCGCCGAAGCCTTGCACATAGCCCAACTGCGCGCGCACGCCGAGGACGTTGCGTCCACCGGCCGTCGGAATGAGGTAGTGCATGGGCATGAAGCGCTTGTAGGCCACCAGCGGGGAGATGTAGCGCAAGTTGCCGCCGATGCCGGCCACCTGGAAGACGGCGGTGTATTCCTTGCCGGAGTGGGGACGCAGGGGGTTGTTGATGGTGTTGTAGGCATAGCTGAAGGAGGCCGAGCTGTTGATGATGCCCGCCAGCGCATTGGAGCCCTGAATGCCGGAGCGGAAGCTGATGGTCTGGAAGAAGGTCTGGCTGGCGGTGCTGAAGGCTGTAATCGTCGACTTGTTGAGCGAATAGGTCATGCCGACGCGCTGGAAAGCGTGGCGCCTGAGGGGATAACTGACGGAGAAATTCAGGCCGGTGGAGGCCTGGTTGTAGTTCTGCGTGAGCGACTGCTGCGCCGCGGTCAGGTTGATCGACGTCCCGGTAGCCGTCTGGTAGCTCTTGGCGGCGTTGTAGTCCTGCTTGGAGTTGAAGAGCTGGAAGCCGAGGTTGAGGGGGCGGTTGCGTATGTAGGGTTGCGAGAAGCCGAACATGAACGTGCGGGCGACGTTGCCCAGATTGCCCTGCAAGCTGAGGGTTTCGCCGAGGCCGAGGAAGTTGTTGGTCTGGTAGTTGATGCCGAGGAAAGCGCCGGAGAGACCGCTGATGCCGCCATTGAGACCGATGGAGTTCTTGCCCTTCTCCTTGACCTTGAGGAGGAGATCGACGGTGCCGGCCTCGGCATCCTGGTGGGCCTCGGAGTCCTGATCGACCCTGAGGGGGTTGAAGTACTCGAGCTGGTTGAGGCGCAGCAGGCTGTACTCCCAGAGTTGGGAGTTGTAGACCGAACCTTCATCGAGCATGAGCTCGCGGCGAATGACTTTGTCGCGGGTAATGGTGTTGCCCTGAAATTCGATACGGGAGACGTAAAAGGGCTTGCCCTCGTCGATGTCGATGTCCAGCGAGACGGTCTTTTTCTGATCGTCGTAGACAGGCTTGGGGATGGCGCCGAAGTTGATGTAGCCCAACTGGCCGTAGGCCTTCTTGAGGTTTTCCAGGCCCTTCTGGATCAGCGTGGCGTTGAACCAGTCACCGTCTTTCAGGGCAAAGGTGGCGCGCAGGGCCTTGACGTTGGAGACGGCCTTGTTGCCGGTGAAGGTGATGGAGCCGAGACGGTAGCGGCCGCCCTCTTCAATGGGCATGAGAATGTCAATGCGCTTGCCCTTGTTGGGGCGGAAGGTGAACCAGTTGAGACCGCCCTCATCGCGGATCTGGGTTTTGGGCTCCTCGACGGCGGCGATGGCGTAGCCTTTGTCGCGGTAGGCCTGGCGGACGCGCTCAGTGTCCTCTTCCAGCTTGGAGGCATCGAAGGTCTGGGCGAAGATATTTTCGAAGATCAGCGAATAGGGGATGCCGATGGGCTTGAGGTTCTTCATGGAGCGGCGCAGGAGCAGGCCGCTGAGGTGCTGGTTGCCGGTGAACTTGATCTGGCCCACCTTTACGGTGGGGCCTTCCTTGATGTTGAAGTTGACCTGGACGGAGGCGGGAGGAATGTCCTTGATGTCAAGCTTGATGGTGGCAAACTGGTGGCCGTGCTCGGAGAGGATCTCCTTGAGGACCGTGGTGGCGCGGAGAACCTTGGCGGGGTCGTACTGGCTCTCGACGGAGAGCGGGACTTTTTCCTTTTTGAAGCGGTCGAGGACGTCGGACTGGGAGACGGCGTTGAGGCCCTTGTAATTGATTTCGCGGATGGTGGGCTTTTCCTTGACAAAGATGTCGAGGATGATTCCCTTCTCGGAGTCCTCGCGCTCGATGCGCAGGTTTTCGAAGTAGCCGGTGTTCCAAAGGGAGTTGAAGTCGCGCTCGATGGAGATGGGGTCGTAGGTATCGCCGGGGTGGGAGAAGAGCCGCGCCAGGACGGTCTCCTTGGGGATGCGGCGGTTGCCGATGACACGGATGGAATCGATGGTCTGCAACTGCTGAGCCAGGGCTGTGCCGGCCGTGACGACCAGCACCAGCGCCAACAGGATGCGCGCCAGAGGGCTGGAAGTCCGCATGGCGCGGGAGAACGAAGTGTGCTTTATCTTCACCGGGCTGGAGCCCTGCGGCGAGGACAAGTACTGGTGCGATCCATAGTTCGGCTTCACGGGAAAAATATGCACACCCTCACTGCTGAAAAGTCTGATCCTGCTTCGAGGAAAGAACGATTATATTGGACCGCGGCCACCCGGCCCAAACCGATGGGCTGTCGAACGGCTCGGAAACCGTGTCTTTCCCAGAATTTCCCTGCCGCGCGAAGCACCTTCGGACCGGGTCAGGCCCCGATTAGGGTCTAATCCACAGTCTACCGGAAGCAGACGGGTTGGGATGGGTTTGCATCCCCTCCGCGCCTCGCCGCATCCCTCTTAGACGCAGGTTGGATTCACTTGGCATCGGCCGTGCATGGAGGTTTTTGCGGTGATTGAAGGGACTGAGGAGACGGTTTATGAGTTTTCAGCCCCGCTCCTGGATGGGCGCACGGTAAGCCTGGACGAGTACCGGGGCCGTGTGCTGCTGATTGTGAATACGGCCCGTTCGCCGCGGCGAACGGGTTTACCGCGCAGTACTCGGGGCTGGAGGAGCTTTATCGCGCCTACAAAGGCCGGGGGTTTGAGGTGCTGGGGTTCCCCTGCAAGCAGTTTGGCGGGCAGGAGCCGGGCTCGGCAGGCGAGATCGGAGCGTTCTGCGAAAAGAATTATGGAGTGAGCTTTCCGATTTTCGCCAAAATCGACGTGAACGGCAACGGTGCGCACCGGCTCTATCGTTTTCTGAAGCGAAGCAAGCCTGGAATCCTGGGCATCTTCGGCGCCGGGGGCATCAAGTGGAACTTCACCAAGTTCCTGATTGACCGGAAAGGTAGGGCGGTGGAACGCTTCGGACCCTCGAGGGCTCCAAAGGCCCTGGCGACGGCGATTGAACGTCTGCTGGACAGCCAATAACGAAGCGAGATGGCGCGAGAGCCAGGATTGGGGCCTGGTTTGGAGGGGCAGGGCTGCTGCGGCCCCCAATCTGCGCAGAGGGATTGTTCACTGAGAGGCGGTTGTCCGCAGGCTTTTCCAGCGCGGAGATCAGACCTTTGAGGAATTCGCGCGCAATTTCGGCATTTTGCCGCATTTGCCTGGGCTCTGCGGTATGCTCTTTGCATATCTGGCTCGAATGCCGGCCTTCATTGCAATTGGACAGGCCTTCCCAGAAAAGCCCGGTGCCGGGAGGCAAAGATGCGCCAAAATCTACCCATGATCCTGATCCGGGTGATTGTGGGTCTGGTGTTCCTGGTTGAGGGCGTGCTGAAGTTCGTTCATCCCGATGAACTGGGCGTGGGACTGTTTGCTGGGATCGGCCTGCCCTTTCCTCATCTGCTGGCGCCGCTGGTGGGCGGCATTGAGATCGCCGGGGGCGCGGCAATCATTCTGAATTTCTATGCCGGGGATGCGGCGCTGGTGTTGCTGGTGGTGATAGTGACGGCGCTGGTGACGACGAAGCTGCCTATTCTGCTGGGCCGGCCCCTGGGGCCGTTTGCGCTGATGAAGCTCCCCCGATACGGGTGGTTGAGCTTTCTGCACGAGGCGCGGGTGGATCTGTGCATGATCTTCGGCTCGCTGGCGGTGGCGATCGACCGGGGCCTGCGCGCGGGGCGCAGGAGACAGTGGTATCAATCGAATAGCATGTGAGAAAGCAGCTTTCAGCTATCAGCTTTCAGCTATCAGCTATCAGCTATCAGCTCGATTGTGCCGATACTCCAGACCTTCAATCGAAGCGATAAGCGCCGATGGCGGCGCCCATGGGTTCATCGGTAAAGATGCGCTTGCCGGGGGCGTCTCCTCCGGCTCCAGCCGCGACCAGAAGCGGAATCAAATGTTCCTCGCGGGGGTGGGCGAAGTCCGCAAACGGGGCTTTGCGCCAGGCGGTCAGGAGTGCTGCGCGCTCCGCCGCGGGCGCCTCGACGGCGCGGGTGAGCCAGTCGTCAAAGGCTCGGGCCTTTTCGCGGGTTTCGGGGCGGAGGTAGGCGCGGAGATTGTGGAAGCTCATGCCGCTGGCGACGATGAGCACGCCTTCGTCGCGCAAAGGCGCGAGGGCGCGTCCAGCGGCGAGATGGAGCGCCGGATCGAGCGAGCTGGCCAGTGAGAGCGTCACGACGGGGATCTGCGCCTGGGGGAAGGCCACCTTGAGGGGCACAAAGACGCCGTGGTCGAAGCCGCGGGTGGAACTGATGGCGGCGGGAAGGCCTGCCTGAGCGATCAGGCTGGCTGCGCGGGCGGCCAGTGGCGGCGAGCCGGGGGCGCCCCAGGTGAGGCGGTAGGTATGGTCGGGAAAGCCCGAGTAGTCGAAGATGAGCTGGGGCGCGGGCGCGGCGCCGGCGGTGAATGCCGGCTCCTCCCAGTGGCCGCTGACGACCAGCAGAGCTTTGGGGGGCGCCGGGAGCGTGGCGGCCAGGCCTTCAAGAAAGCGCTGCGTTGGCTGCCAGGTATCGGCCGGTCCCCAGGTCCAGTCCATGAAAAAGCAGGGTCCGCCTCCGTGAGGGATAAAGATTGCGGGCTGGCGTTGAGGGTTAGCGGGCATGGTGTTCCTCCGGGCATCCCGGCCGGGAGATTGGAGCCGGGGAGATAGTCGTTCAAACGACTACTTTTTTGGATGCCCGAGAGCCGGCGGGGATGCAGCCATATTCGTCTCTACTCGACTGGGGCGGCAAGATAGTAGACATAGACCAGCATGGCAACGCCGATGAGGAGCGGAACCAGGCCGCAGGCGGCCAAATCGTGCCCGGCCACGAACCACAGCAGGACTACCACTCCAATGCCGATGCCGGTCATGATCAGGCCACCGATTTTCAGGCCTTCCAGCGTATGGAACCGCACAATGCGGCTTTGTTCCCGCAGGAACTCGATGGATGCCTTGGCCGCGTCGCCGGAGCCCTCGCTCACGCGCCGCAAAGTCTCAGCCTTATAGAACGCCTCGCGCTCCTTGCGGCGGCTTTCGAGCCAGGTGGTGATGGGAAGAAATATTCCAAACAGCGCCACAGCGCCGCAGGAAAGAAACGCCCACATACCGAAGTTGCCAAAAACTTCGTCGGGTCCGGAGAGCAAAAGTGCCAGATGCGTCATAGAATCCTCCTGATTGTTTTTGCGGGGATTTTGTCCCATGCGTCTGGTGGGACTGCGGACGGTGAAATGCGGTTGCATTTTGTTGCGGAATTGATTTTGCGGAACAAAATGCAACCGGGAGGGCGGGTTCCAAGTCCCACCACATGGAGAGTGCCTGTGTTGACGGAAAACCCCAGCATTGCGACCACGAGGAATGCGGAAGAAGACTTGGCCGACGTGGAGCGGGTGCTGGCCGGGGAGGTGCAGGCGTTTGCTGGGATTGTGCGGCGGTGGCAGGGGCCCCTGGTGAACATGGCGTGGCGCTATTGCCGCGACCGGGGACGGGCCGAAGAACTGGCGCAGGAGGCTTTCATCCGGGCGTGGCGCGGGCTGAGCGGTTGGCGGCGCGAGGGGAGCTTTTCCACGTGGCTGTTTGCATTGGCGGCGAACGTGTTCCGGTCGGAGCTGAAACGGTTTCCGACATTGAACGTGGCGCTCAAGGAGATTGCCGAGCCTTCGAGGCCCGCGGAACAACACTCGGCGCTGGCTGTGCGGCTGAGTTCCGAAACGGTCAGGAGGGCGGTGCTGTCGTTGCCCGTCCGCTACCGGGAGCCGGTGGTGCTGTTTTATTTTCACGAGATGGACGTGGCGGCGGCGGCGCGGACCATGGGGTTGCCGGAGGGAACGCTGAAGGCGCGGCTTTCCAGGGCGCGGGAGCTGCTGCGAAGACGGTTTCCGGGGCTGGAAGGGGAGATAGCTTCCCACTCCAGCGACAAAAGCAGAAGCGTCGCGAGGGTGGGGCACCCAGGTTTCAGTGATAAGGTGGGGCACCCGAATTCAAACGGAGTTGAGGCTCTGCACGACGCTGGAAAGGAGGTTTGAAGATGGACTTGAACAAACAGGAAACCGATGCGAAGGAACTGAGCAGGATTGACGGGATTCTGGCGTCGGAAGAAGAGATTGTGCCGTCTTCGGGCTTCCTGGCCGGCGTGATGGAAAGGGTAGAAGAAGAGGCGAGAATGCCGGCGCTGATTCCTTTTCCGTGGAAGAGGGCATTGCCGGGATTTGTGCTGATTGCGGTGATTCTGGTGTGGGGCGCGGTGGAACTGGTGCGGTGGGGTGTTTCGGAGGCAAAGGGCGCTTCGCTCAGCGTGCCGCATGGAACCTTTGCCATGGGGCCGCCTATGCAACAGGCGGGATGGGTTGCGCTGGCGCTGGGGGTTTCGTTGGCGTCGTGGCTGCTGGCGCGGCTACTGGCGGGACGGCCGGGGCTGCTGTAAGGCTCGAGTATTTGCTGAGCTGGCTCCGAGGAGGGCGGACTACGCGATGGTCCAGTCTTCAGTCTTGAGGCCGTCGACGAATCCGAAGACGCTGTCGTGGGTGACGAGGGCCAGGTCCAGCGACAATGCGTGGGCGGCGATCATCAGGTCCTCTGCGCTCAGCGGGCGTCCCTTGCGCTCCTGCGCGGCGCGCAGTTCGCCATAGGTGCGGGCGGCGGCCGAGTCCCATGGCAGGATCAAAACATCTGCCAGGAAGGATTCGACCGATGCGCGCCTCCGCATTGCGGCTGGCTTCCTGGCTACGCCGTAGCGCAGCTCGGCCTCCGTGATGGATGAGACTGCCGTCAACTGGAGGCTCACCCTTCGTAGATTTTCTCGGACTCGTGGGGGTTTGTCCGCAATGTAGTAGCTGACGGTATTGGTATCGAGCAGGTAGAGGGTCTCCATTGGCTAAAAGAGATCCAACTCACGAGGCATACTGGTCGAACGCTCGAAGAAGTCTTCCGGATAGGTTGTGCGGTCGAAGATTTTGAAAAGCTGTTCCCAAGTCAGGTTCTTTGGCCTTGGAGGCAGCTTTGCGAATTCCTCCGGCGGTGCGTCGTCGGGAATGGCGTCGTAAAGGGCGAACCATTCGTCGAAGCTGATGGAAGGAGGCTCGGCTGGGACCGGTGCAATTACGACCTCGCCAGTTGCTTCATCGCGGCGGATGGCGACTTCTTTACCTTCGAAGCGGAACTCCTTGGGCAGGCGGACGGCCTGGCTGCGGCCGTTCTTGAAGAGCTTGGCGGTTTTGGGCGCGGAGGCGGACTGAGGCACGGCTGCCGCTTGCGATTTGGTGTTTGTTGCGCTCATGGTTGGCCTCCCGCAGCTTGGTATAGACCACAGTATATACCAGATATGCATGTCTCTGGCGGAACTATTGCACTGTCGAGTGCTTCTCACCGAACCGGCGGAGTTTGGCGAGGGTTGCGGCGGCCTGGCCGGAGTCAATGGCTTCGGCGCCCTGGGAAACGCCTTGCTTGAGATCGACGGCGAGGCCGGCGGCTACCAGGGCGGCGGCGGCGTTGAGCAGCACAATGTCGCGGCGGGGGCCGGGGATGCCGGTGAGAACGTCATAGAGAAGAGCGGCGTTGGTGGGGACGTCGCCGCCGACAAATTGATCGAGGGTCACGCGGGGCAGGCCGGCCATCTCGGGAGTGACGCGGGCGGCTTTCAAGGTGGGCTCACCGGTTTCGGACTCCTCGATGCGGGCGACGATGGACTCGCCGGTGGTGGTGAGCTCATCGATTCCATCGGTTCCGTGGACGACGAAGGCGCGCTTTGCGCCGAGGGCGGCGAGCGTGCGGCCGACGAGCAGGACACGGCTGGGAGCCAGGACGCCGATGACCTGGGCGCGGGCTCCGGCGGGGTTGGTGAGCGGGCCGCAGAGGTTGAAGATGGTGCGGAAGCCGAGCGCGCGGCGCAGGGGGCCGAGGGCTTTCATGGCGGGGTGATAGAGGGGCGCGAAGAGGAACATGAAGCCGGTGTGGCGAAGGCACTCGACGGCCAGCTCCGGAGAGAGGGCGATGGGAACGCCGAGGGCCTCGAGGACGTCCGCGGCGCCGCAGCGGGAGGTGATGGCGCGGTTGCCGTGCTTGGCGACCTTGGCGCCGGCTGCGGCGGCTACCAGGGCCGCGCCGGAGGAGATGTTGAAGGTGAGCGGTCCGCCGCCGCCGGTGCCGACAATGTCGACGAGTTGATCGCGCTCGTCGGGTTCGAGGGGAAGCGGCAAGGCGCGCTGGCGCATGACCTCAACGAAGCCGGCCAGCTCGGGGGCCAGTTCGCCGCGGGTGGCGAGGACGGTGAGCAGGGCGGCGATCTCGACATCCGGAACTTCGCCGGAGAGGATTTCAGTGAGGGCGTGGGCCGCCTGTTCACGGGTAAGAGCGGCGCCGTCCTCGGCGAGGGGTTTGAGGAGTTCCTTCAGAGAGGCCATATCTCCTGATGGTAACGGCGCGCGGGGCTCCGGCGCATTTTGAGAAGGCTGCACGGGTGGAGTTTGCCGCTGCTTTGGCGGGCAAGATAGTATTTGGATACCGCTGGCACGGTCTCGCCGGCCCAGGGTTCACTGGGTCCGGCGCCGAATCCCCCAAACAACAGCGGATTGGGCGGTTCCAACTTGAAAATTCACGAGTATCAGGCAAAAGAAATCCTGGCCAAGTACGGCGTAGCCGTGCCCAAGGGCGAGATGGCCAACACGCTGGAAGAAGCAACCGAGGTGACGCGCAAGCTGTTTGCGGAGGGCGCTGCGGGCGTGGTGGTGAAGGCGCAGATTCACGCTGGAGGGCGCGGCAAGGGCGGCGGCGTGAAGGTGGCGCGGACACGCGAAGACGCCGAACTGTACGCCAAGAACATTCTGGGCATGCAACTGGTGACGCACCAGACGGGGCCGCAGGGGCAGAAGGTGCAGCGGCTGCTTATCGAGGAGACGGCGGCGATCGATCGCGAGCTTTACCTGGGGATCGTGCTGGACCGCGCCACGAGCGAGCTGGTGTTCATGGCGTCGCAAGCCGGCGGGATGGAGATAGAAGAGGTGGCCGCGAAGGACCCCGAGGCCATCTTCAAGGAGAGCATCGATCCGGCGGTTGGATTTGGCGCGTGGCAGGCTCGCAAGCTGGCCTTTGCGCTGGGACTGAAGGCGACGCAGATCACCGCGGCGGTGGCTTTCCTGCAGAGCTTGTACAAGGCGTTCATCGAGACCGACGCGTCGCTGGTGGAGATCAATCCGTTCATCACCACGAAGGACGACAAGCTGTTGGCGCTGGACGCCAAGATCACGTTCGACGACAACGCGCTGTTCCGGCATCCGGCGATCAAGGCGCTGCGCGACACGGCCGAAGAGGACCCGCTGGAAGTGGAGGCGAGCAAGTACGCGCTGAATTACATCAAGCTGGACGGGTCGATCGCCTGCATGGTGAACGGCGCGGGGCTGGCGATGGCGACCATGGACATCATTCAGTACGCGGGAGGCAGCCCGGCGAATTTTCTGGATGTGGGTGGCGGGGCGACGCAGGAGCAGATTGAGCACGCGTTCGAGATTCTGCTTGCGGACGCGCATGTGAAGGCGATCTTGATCAACATTTTCGGGGGCATTCTGCGCGTGGACCGGCTGGCGACGGGGGTGGTGGCCGCGACGCGGAATTTGCACGTGAAGGTGCCCATTGTACTGCGGCTGGAAGGCACCAATGTTGAAGAGGGCCGCAAGATTCTTGCGGAGTCGGGATTGAATTTCCAGGTCGGCGAAACAATGAAGGAAGCAGCGGAACTTGTGGTGGCCGCGGCTGCAAAGGCGGGGGCATAACATGGCGGTCCTGGTGGATAAGAATACGCGGCTGATTGTGCAGGGAATTACCGGCAAAGAAGGAACGTTCCACGCCAAGGGCTGCGCTGAATACGGCACCGTAGTTGTGGGTGGCGTGACTCCCGGCAAAGGCGGCGCCACCCACGAGGGCTGGCCGGTGTTCAACACGGTGACGGACGCCGTGGAGAAGACGGGCGCCAACGCGACAATGATCTTTGTGCCGCCGCCGTTTGCGGCGGACGCGATTCTGGAGGCCGAGGACGCGGGGATTCCGCTGATCGTGGCCATCACGGAGGGGATTCCGACGCTGGACATGGTGAAGGTGTGGGCCAAGCTCAAAACTTCAAAATCGCGGCTGATCGGGCCCAACTGCCCCGGCGTGATCTCGCCGGGGAAGGCGAAGATCGGCATCATGCCCGGTAACATTCACAAGGAAGGCTCGATCGGAATTGTGTCGCGGTCGGGAACGCTGACGTATGAGGCGGTGCACCAGTTGACGCAACGCGGTATCGGGCAATCGACGGCCATTGGAATTGGGGGCGACCCGATCATCGGGACCACGCACATCGACGCGCTGCGCCTGCTGAACGACGATCCTGAGACGGAGGCTATCATCCTGATCGGCGAGATCGGCGGCTCGGCCGAAGAGGCCGCGGCCGAGTTCGTGAAGCAGCATGTGAAGAAGCCGGTGGTGGGGTTCATCGCCGGACAGACCGCGCCGCCGGGACGGCGGATGGGCCATGCAGGGGCGATCATCAGCGGCGGACAAGGCACCGCGGCGGACAAGATGAAGGCGCTGACCGAGGCCGGGATTCACGTGGTGGTTTCGCCGGCGGAGATCGGGGCCACGCTGGCGCGGGTGATTGGCAAAGGATAGTCTTTCGCTCCGCGATGAAGATGAGAAAGGCCCGCCGCGATGGTGGGCCTCTTGCAGTTTTTACGCCTGCTATTTCACCAGATCCGGCACGGCTTGGGGGCGACCATGGGCGCGGTTTTCTTGCAACTGAAGCTCTTGGCGAACTCGGGAAGATCGGTGAGCACGGTGTTGGTCCGGTACTCGTCGGGGGCGTGGGGATCGGTCTGGGCCTGGGTGCGCAACTGCTCGGGGCGCGTCTGGGTACACCACTGCTGCGCATAGGCGATCCAGAAGCGCTGGTCCGGGGTGTAGCCGTCGGTCTTCGCATTCATGTCGAGGTGCGCGGTTTCGGCCTTGTCGAGCCACGCCAGCCACGCCAGCCATAGGCCGCCCAGATCGGCCAGATTTTCGCCCAGCGTGAGCTTGCCGTTGAGGTGAACGCCGGGGACGGCCTCGATGGCGTCATACTGACGGACCATGCAATCGGCGCGGTCGTTGAACTTTTGCTCGTCGTCCCTGGTCCACCAGTTCTTGAGATTGCCGTCCTTGTCGTACTGCCGGCCCTGGTCGTCGAAGCCGTGGGTGAGCTCGTGGCCGACGGTGGAACCCATGTCGCCGTAGTTGGCCGCGTCGTCTTCCTTGTCACTGAAAAAGGGCGGCTGGAAGTAGCCGGCGGGGAAGTTCACGTTGTTCATCTGCGGGTCGTAGTAGGCATTCACCGTGGGCGGCGTCATCTGCCACTCGCCCTTGTCGACGGGTTTGCCGATCTTGGCCAGGTCGCGCGCAAAGTCGAACTGATGCGCGCGCATCTGGTTGCCCAAGGCGTCGCCTTGGACGATCTGGAGCGAGGAGTAGTCGCGCCACTTGTCGGGATAGCCGATCTTGTTCATGACCGTGTGCAGCTTGTCTTTGGCCTTGACCTTGGTTTCGGCGCTCATCCAGTCCAGGGCATCGATGTCCTTGTCCATAACCTGCTCAATGGCGAGGGTCATCTCGAGGGCGCGCTGCTTTTCAGCGGGGGGAAAGTATCTGGCCACGTAGACCTGACCCAACGCCTCGCCCAACTCTTCATCGACGCGGCTGGTGCAGCGCTTCCAGCGCTCCTGCTGTTTCTCAGCGCCATTCAGCGTGTGTTCGTAGAAGTTCCAGGTCTCCCGGTCGAAGCTCTCCGGGAGACTGGTTCCGGCATAGGCGTGGAGCAAGTGCCAGCGCAGGTAAGTCTTGATCTGGTCGAGGGGCGTGCCGGCCAGCAGCGCGTTGAACTCCGCAAAAAACTTGGGTTCGGCGTCGTTCATCTTGCCGGCGGCGGGAGCGTGGGCGGTGGCGACATAATCGCCCAGCGGAAAGTGCGTGAGCTGTTTTGAAAAGGCGGCCACATCGGTGGGGTGATTGAGATTCTGGGGGTCGCGCTGCTCGGTGATGGTGAGCGACGCCCTGGCCAGGCGGGTCTCGATGGCCAGCACGGTCTCGGCATCCCTGGCGGCCTGGGCTTCGGGCTCGCCGGCGAGGGTAAAGATTCTGCGCACGTGGGCCACATACTGCTGGCGCTGCTCGACGGACTTGGCGTCGGTGCGGGTGTAGTAGTCGCGCTCAGGCAGGCCCAGCCCACCCGCGGCGTAGTAGCTGATGACGGAGCTCGAATCGGCGAAGTCCTGATTGGAATTGAGGCCGAAAAAGGCGTTGACGCCGATGGTGTGCAGGTGGGCGAGCAGCGCGGGGAGTTCGGCAGCCGTGCTGAGCGCGGCAATGCGGTCGAGCTCGGGCTGGAGCGGGGCAATTCCCAGCTTGTTCACGGTGGCCGTGTCCATGCAGCTGGAGTATTCATCGCCGATTTTCTGCTCGTTGGCGGAGCGCGTGGAGGAGGGCGAGGGCGCGGCGGCCTCCTCGAGAATCTGCCTGAGGTGCAGGCGGTTCAGCTCGAAGAGCTCGGTGAAGCGGCCATAGCGGGTCTGGTCGGCGGGCAGCGGATTGCGCTTGAACCAGCCGTTGCAACTGAAGCGGTAAAAGTTGTCGCAGGGGTCTACGGACTTGTCGATGAGCGACGGATCGAAGACGCGGAGTTCCTGTGCGGCGGGCGGGACGGTCTGGCCGTGCGCCAGAATGCCGGTCAGGCCGACGGCCTGAAGGGCAAGGAAGACAATGGAACATCGAATGGGAGCGGATAAGCGCAACATGCGGAAACTGTAGCAGATTGGCGGCGAGTCCGGGCAGTGGTAAGCGGCGGCCAGTACAATGAGGGGAAAGACGCGATTCCTTTGAGGAGCAAAGCACGTGGCGCAACGCACATTGAGTATCGTCAAGCCGGACGCGGTCCGCAAAGGGTTTACCGGGGCCATTCTGGCGGAGATCGACAGGGGCGGGTTCGGGATTGTGGCGATCAAGAAGCTGTCCATTTCCAAGGAGCAGGCCGAGGGGTTTTATGCCGTCCACAAGGAGCGGCCGTTCTTCGACGGGCTGACTACTTTCATGTCGTCGGGGCCGCTGGTCTTGCTGGTTCTGGAAAAGGACAACGCCATTGCGGACCTGCGCAAGCTGATGGGCGCAACCAACCCCGCCAATGCGGAAGAGGGAACGATTCGCAAGAGGTTTGCCGGATCGATTCAGGAGAATGCAGTTCACGGGTCGGATGCCGAAGACACGGCCGCGTTTGAGATCGGGTACTGGTTCGCGGGGTACGAGTTGATCTAGGGCTGCATTGCGCGAGGCTTCAATCGCCGAAGAGATCGTCGAGCTTCTGGCGCAGTGTGGCGACTTCCTGCTTAAGCTCAGCGACGGTTGATTCCAACTGGGCAATTCGCTCTTCCTGCCCCGCGTCCTGCCCGGTCTCACGTCTGGCGTATGCAATCTCAGAGACAGCGGCGACTGGGAGCGACTCGACCGGGCCCGACAGCAGATGGGCATACCGCGACTCCTTGGTGCCGGGCTGGCGAGGAAGGACGGCTACCAGCGGCGGCTCTCGCTCCATGAGCTTTTGCAGGCCGGCGAGGACTTCGCCGATCTCGTCGAAGCGGTGCAGGCGGTCGGTGCGGCCGCGCAATTCGCCGGGGGTCTGCGGGCCGCGGAGGAGCAGGACGCAGATGAGCGCGGTCTCGGCGCGGCTGAAGTTGAAGGCCTCGCCGAGCCAGTGCTCGTACTTGGCGACGCGCCCGTCGGCGCCCCTGGCGCGGCCACCGAGACCCAGATCTTCAAGGCGGTGCAAGGCCAGGCGGACTTCTTCCTCATCGAGGTCCATGACCGGTTCGCGATTGGAGCGCTGGTTGCAGGCGTTGATCAGCGCGTTGAGCGAGAGGGGATAGTAGTCCGGGGTGGTGACTTCCTTTTCGACCAGAGCGCCCAGAACGCGGGCCTGGGCGGCGGAAAGCAGGATGGGCTGTGCAGGCGGCATAGGTCCATTCTTACATTGCCGGCGCCGGAGGCGCGCAACCGGAATTCCCGCCGAAGCGCCGAGTTTCCACGCAATTCGCCGCCCGCTTCCGGCCCGGCTCTGCGATACTGGTTTGTTATGCCCATCGACGACCTGCAGCAAGCCGCACAAAAGATTGCCGGATTCCTTGCCAACCTGAACAAGCTGGGCGGATTGCGCCTGAAGTACCGCATCACCGCGGGCGACGGCGCCCCGGACTCAGAAGGCTCGCAAGCTCACCAGCTCTGCGTCGAGCTGGGCGGCCCCGACGTGCCGCTGGTGACCCAGCACAACGGCGAGTTGCTGCTGGCCCTGGAAACCATCTGCGCGCAGATGCTCCGTCTCGACCAGCGCGAGGGCGACCTGATCAGCTTCGACGCGGCCAACTTCAAGGCGCTGCGCGCGCAGGAACTGCGGCTGCAGGCCGAGACCGCGGCGGAGAAGGTGCGCAGGTCCGGGATCCCCTACGCCTTCCCGCCCATGAACAGCCGCGAGCGCCGCCTGATGCACATCGCCTTCCGCGGGATCGATGGCGTGGAGACGGCCAGCTCCGGCGAGGGGCAGGATCGCTTTCTGGCGGTCTATCCACAGGGCAAGACGAACCTGCCGGTGACGCCGCCGATCAAGCCGAGAACCTTCGGGCGCAGGTAGGCAGCGGAGGAGAAGCGTGGCGAAGGACTCGATTCTGGGCGCGAGCAAAGTGGTGGCATTTGTTCCCGTGACCGACGCGGCGAAGGCACGGGCGTTTTATGAGAGCGTACTGGGGCTGCGGCTGGTCGAGGATGAGAAGCCGTTTGCGCTGGTTTTCGACGCCAATGGAACCATGCTGCGCGTGACCCCGGTAGGCGAGCACAAGCCGGAGCCGTTTACAGTGCTGGGGTGGGACGTGGAATCGATTGACACAACCGTGCAGCGGCTGACGGCGGCTGGGGTTGCGATGCTGCGCTTTCCGGGGATGAACGACGGCGATCCTCTGGGCATCTGGAACGCGCCGGGTGGGGCGCGGATTGCGTGGTTCAACGATCCGGATGGGAATGTGCTGAGCGTTACGGAGTTCTAAGGAATCTCTCCAAGCGGTCGCTGCCATGGCGGGGATGCTTCGACGGTGCTCTCGCTTATCGCGGGAACTCTGAAGCAGTCCTGTACATAGGATCAGGAATCAGCGGTGAAAGACAAGACTCCCACTGAAGGGCGAGTTATGAAAGCGATTGTCTGTACGCGATACGGACCGCCGGACGCTCTTGAGTTCAAGGACGTGGCAACCCCTGCGCCGGCGGACGATCAGGTTCTGATCAAGATTTGCGCGGCTTCCGCAAATCCGCTGGACTGGCGCATCCTGCGAGGCGATCCGTGGCTGGTACGCCTCTTCATGGGGCTGTTCAAGCCGAAGGTTGAGATTCGCGGGTCAGATTTTGCCGGGCGAGTGGAAGCGGTGGGCAAGAACGTAAAACAGCTTCAGGCAGGCGACGAGGTCTTTGGGGCGAAGGGCTTCGCTGGAGGGGCGTTTGCCGAGTATGTGTGCGCTCGCGAAGAAGAATTGGCGCCGAAGGTTGCCGGCATGTCGTTTGAGCAGGCGGCAGCCATGCCCGTGGCCGCCCTGACTGCGCTGCAGGGTCTTCGCGACAAGGGACAGATCAAGGCAGGCCAGAAGGTGCTGGTGGATGGCGCGTCGGGCGGCGTGGGCACGTTCGCGGTGCAGATTGCAAAGTCGTTTGGGGCCGAGGTCACCGCGGTGTGCAGCACGGCAAAGATGGAGACGGCGCGAGCGATCGGCGCGGATCACGCGATCGATTACACGCGCCAGGATTTTACGCGAAGCGGGCAGCGATACGATCTGATTCTGGCTGCGAATGCTTATCATTCGATCGTCGATTACAGGCGTGCGATGAGCGAGGACGGAATCTGCGTCAAGACGGGAGGGAGCGCAAAGCTGTCAGGCATGTTGCAGGACATGCTGGTGGCGCCGATCCTGGCGTTGTCGGGGCGCAAGAAGACCTGTTCTCTTTTCGCGAAGATGAACCGGAGCGATTTTCTTTTTTTGAACGATCTGTTCGAGGCTGGAAAGATGACGCCCGTGATCGATAGAAGTTTCCCGTTGAGCGAGACGGCTGCAGCTCTTCGCTATCTTGAAGAAGGACATGCGCGCGGGAAGGTTGTGATTACGGTTGCCGAAAAGGGCGGCGCGTAACAAGGCGCGTAACCGGGGCGCGTAAACGGGGCGCTGAGCGGGATAGCTCCTGATTGCAAATGCTGAGCGGGAAGAAAAGGCCCACGACCGGGGATTGCGTCGTGGGCTTCGTCGATTGTTGATTTGCTCTGCCTTTACCCGTTCAACTGGTCCTGGAGCTTGTTGAGGGTGCGGTGCAGGTCCTTGTCGGCGCGGCGCTGCTCGTCGATCTTGGCGATGGAGTGCATCACGGTGGTGTGGTGCTTGTTGCCGAACTGGCGGCCGATCTCAGGCAAGCTGGCTTCGGTCATCTGCTTGGCCAGGTACATGGCGATCTGGCGGGGCACGACCACATTGCGCGAGTTGTTCTTCTGCTTGAGGTCGGCGACCCTCATGCCGAACTGCTCGGCAACGGCGCGCTGGATGGCCTCGATGGTGATCTTGCGCACCTGCATGTCAATGAACTGCTTGAGGCACTGCTGCGTGGAGGCCAGGGTGATCTCCATGCGGTTGAGCTGGCACCAGGCGATGAGGCGGACCAGGGCGCCCTCAAGCTCGCGGACGTTGGTGCGGACGTTGGAGGCCACGAAGAGCGCGACGTCGGTGGGCAACTGCACCTGTTCGCTCTCGGCCTTTTTCTGCAGGATGGCCACCTTGGTTTCAAGATCGGGCGGCTGAATGTCGGCGATGAGGCCCCACTCGAAGCGGGAGCGCAGGCGGTCCTCAATTTCGGCCAGTTCCTTGGGCGGACGGTCGGAGGCGATCACAATCTGCTTCATGCTCTCGTGGAGGGCATTGAAGGTGTGGAAGAACTCCTCCTGGGTGCGCTCCTTCTGGGCGATGAACTGGATGTCGTCGATGAGCAGGACGTCGACGGTGCGGAAGCGATCGCGGAAGCTGGTCATGCGATCGTTGCGCAGCGAGGTGATCATCTCGTTGGTGAACTTTTCCGCGGAAACATAACAGATGCTGGCCACCGGCTGGCGGCGCTTGACCTCGTGGCCGATGGCGTGCATGAGGTGAGTTTTACCCATGCCGACGCCACCGTAGATGAAGAGCGGATTGTAGGCGCGGGAGGGACGCTCGGCGACGGCCAGGGCGGCGGCGCGGGCAAACTGGTTTCCGTTGCCGATGACAAAAGCGTCGAAGGTGTAACGGGGGTTGAGCTGCGCGGCGGTGGACCAGTCGAAGCGGGCCTGCTCCGGTGGGCGGGTGTGCGCCAGGGGCGGCGCCGTGGGCGCGTGCGCGGGAACCGGGCCGAAGCCGCCATCCCTGCGCTGGGGAGGAATCGAGGGGTCTTCTTCGGCGGTGACGAAGCTGACGTCGTCGAAATCCAGCGACTGGAGGTCGATGGCCTCCTGAATCAGGTCGCCATACTTGTCGCCGATGTGCTGGAACTCCGGCGAAGGCACGCGTACATAGAGGGTGCGGCCCGCAACGTGACTATAGCGCGTGGGCTTGAGCCAAGTCTCGAAAGACTGGCGAATCACTTTCTTTTCCAGAGCAGCGAGAATCTGGAGCCAGGGGTTGAGAACCGTTGCCGGCGAAGTTGCGAATGCCATCGATCTGATCCTTGCCTGCGTCGCCTGTTCTAAAGCCCGTCCGGTTCATCCGCGGGGTTTTGGCAACGGTTCCCTCTTGACGCAAAGCCTTGGCTTTGCGTCCAACCGCTGCTGACCGAGAGCCTGGTTGCCGCTGGTCTGCCTCTGAAAACTACGATCTCGAGGCCGTGGATTAAACCGGTTCCGTGGGACGCTGGGAACTTTTCTTGAACGGTCCCGATGGTAGCACATTTAGCGGTGGTTGCAATCATTCTTTCACATAAGTTTTTGCGTCCACCATGAGTTGCACCAAGGGTGGTGAAAGTTGGCGAGAGGGTTACTACCATAAGCGATGGAGCATACAGCGAAGATTACCAGAGTCACTGCCGGGAGCAGTCAAGTGCTCATTCCGGGGCACATTGCATCCTTTTGGAGCATGTGCGAGCTCCGGGGCTCACGGGGTGCGTGCTGTCCTGCGGAGCAGTTGGCGCTGGATTCCTGGCGCAACCTGCGATACACTTAAGACTTGCCGTCAAGGCGCAGATTTTCTTCAAGAAGCAGGAGCGCATTTTCATGCCCAAGCGCACATTTCAACCCAATCGCCGCAAACGCGTGAAGACGCACGGTTTCCGGGCACGGATGAAGACCAAGAGCGGGGCAGCCGTGTTGAGCCGCCGGCGCGCCGTCGGCCGCAAGCGTGTGTCCGTGAGCGCTGGCTTCCGGGACTAATCCGCGCAGGCCGTTCAGTTTGAGCCGGAGCGGATGAGCACATCGTTCCGGCTGAGACGCCTTCCGGCAACTGTTATGATCATCCCTTCCAGCCCTGACCTGCGCCAAGCTGTGCATCCGTCCAACCCCCGGCGCAGTTCCCCTATTCAATCGTTGACAGGCGCGCGCCTGAAGAGGCACACCGATTATCAGCGTGCGTATGCGGGCAGCCGCAAGCGGCAATCGGCGTCGATGAGCTGGTTCCTGGCTCCGCAACAGCCTGCGTGCGTGGGGGCCACGGTTCCCGCAGGCCCGCGCGTGGGTTTGACGGCAGGTAAAGTGCTGGGCAAGGCGCATGAACGCAACCGCATCAAGCGCCGCATGCGCGAGGCCCTGCGCCGCCACGTCGAATTGTTGCCCGAGGGCTGCGATCTGATCCTGCATCCGCGGCGAAGTGTGCTGACGGTGGAATTCAGGAAACTTGAGGCGGAGATTGTGCGTATTCTTCAGCAGGCGAATACCGAGGCGGCGCTCAGGGCGGCCGAGTTTTCAGCCCGGCATCCCGCCCCGGATGAGCCCGCACTATGACGCGCCTGTTGCTGGCTACTCTCGCCTTCTATCGCCGCTGGCTTTCGCCGGCGGTGCATTCGCTGGGCCCTGGGGGCTGCCGCTACCTGCCGACGTGCTCAGAGTATGCCGCCGTGGCCATCGCGACGCACGGGCCGCTGCGAGGCGTGGCGCTGGCGCTGTGGAGGCTGCTGCGCTGTCATCCATTTGCACGCGGAGGGCTTGATCCGGTTCCGCCGGCCAGGATGGCAAGACCTTTCCCCCACGAACCATTACCATAAGAAAGGCGCCGGCCTGACGGCACGCCCGCGGAACGAACAACAGGAACGAACAACAGGAACGAATAGGAAGTAACCTTTGCCCGAAATTCGCAATCCCAATCTTCCGACGCCGGGCACCGGCGGCGGCAGCGGCAGTGGGGGCGATATGCGCTCCACGCTGGGCTTCACCCTGCTGTTGCTGGTGGTGTTCCTGGGCTATCAGTACTTTTTCAAGCCCCAGCCCGCGACGACGCCGACAACCACACAAACCCAGACACAGGCGCAACAGCCGGCCGGACAACAGGCCGGGGCCGAGCCAAACCAACCGGCCGGGCCGCAGCCGGGCGCAGCGGCGGTGCGGGGTTCAGCGGCTACGCCGGCCATCGCCGCAGCGCTGGAGACCGAGACCACGGTCGAAAACGAACAGTACAAGATTGTTATTGCCAATCGCGGCGCGCAGGTAAAGCACTGGATCCTGAAGAAGTACACCGACACGGGCGGCAAACCGCTGGATATGGTGCAGGCGCAGGCCGCGGCGCGGTTCGGGCTGCCGCTCTCGCTGTTTACCTACGACCAGGCGCTGACGACACAGTTGAACCAGGCGCTGTATCAGGTTTCGGTGGCGGGGACGCAGCCTTCGGCTACCGGCGTGGTGCTGGCTCCGACCGCGCTGACCTTCCACTACGCGGCCAATGGCCTGGACGTGGTGAAGACCTTTCGCTTCGACGCGAGCTACGTGGTGACCGTGGAGGCGGAAGTGAAGCGGAACGGCGCGCCGGTGCGGGCGCTGGTGGAGTGGCCGGCCGGGCTGGGCGACATGGAGGAGTTTCTTCCATCGTCGTTGACGCGGAGCCAGGTGTTCACGCCTTCTTACTTCGCCTGGTCGCTGGACGGAAAGCAGGACTATGAGGCGGCCGCCAAGGTGAGCGGAAACGCCACGCTGGACCAGCCTTACGCTTATGCGGCCATCACCGATCTCTATTTTGCCGCGGCTTTCCTGCCTGACGCTCCCGAGCGCGCGACCGTCGTGACGCTGCGCAACACCATCGACCTGCCGAGCGACCTGAGCGACCCGAACAGCCAGAAGAAACCGGCCCAGGTGCTGGGACTGGCCATGGGCGACACCAGCGGCATTACACGTCTGCGGCTGTTTGCGGGACCCAAGGCGATGGACGTGATGACCTCGATCCACGCCACCGGCGGGGACGGCAAGCCGACGGGACAGTCGCTGGAGCCGCTGATCCAGTTCGGCTGGCTCACCATCCTCGCCAAGCCGCTGTACCTGATTCTGCGCTTTCTTTACGAGCACGGCATCGGCAACTGGGGCTGGGCGATCATCGTGTTCACCGTTATCTTCAACCTGCTCATGCTGCCCACGCGGTTCTGGATGATGAAGTCGTCGTTGAAGATGATGCGCATCCAGCCCAAGGTGGAAGCCCTGAAGAAGCGCTACGCCCATCTCAAGATCAACGACCCGAAGCGGGCCGAGATGAACACCGAGATGATGGCGCTCTACAAGACGGAGAACGTGAACATGTACGGCGGCTGCCTGCCGCTGCTGATTCAGATGCCGCTGTTCTTCGCCTACTACCGGGTGCTGGCGAACGTGATCGAGTTGCGCCAGGCGCACTGGTATTGGCTTACCGACCTCTCGGCCGCCGATCCGCTGCACATTCTGCCGATCGTCATCATCGTCAGCATGTTCCTGGTGCAGTTTCTTACTCCTTCACCAGGGATGGATCCGAACCAGCGGCGCATGATGGCCATCATGATGCCGGTCGTCTTCGGCTTCTCAATGTGGCACTTCGCATCTGGGCTGGCGCTCTACTGGGGCACGGGCAACCTGATCAACCTGGCGATTCAGATCGGGATCAATCAATCGCCGATAGGCAAGGAGATGCACGCCATCGCCGCCAAACGGGCGGCAAAGAAGCTTGGAGGAGGCGGCGGGCCAAAGACGATTCAGGGGCGGAAATAGATTGGCCCTTTCAGGTCCAAATCAGATCGTCGGCCCCGCTTAAGCACCCCTTGAGCGGGGCTTTCCCTTTGCCGGCGTGAGCGGCCTGGGGTTGCGAATCCGGTTCGATGCATCCTGCCCCGGTGGTGTATCGTCCAATCCGTATGACAACAGTGAGCAGCGCCCCGCATCCCGCGCCCGAGGCGGAAGAGGTTTACCGCCGCTGGCTCGAGTTTCTGGATGATGAGTTCGTCCGCCACAGCTCCCCGGAACGGCGCGCGGAGATTGTGCGCGACCAGCTTTACCAGCTCTACCTGGGCCGGCCGCACGAGGGCAAGCTGAACCTGACGCTGACCAGCGAGCTGCCGGGTAACATTCTGGGGTTGTCGCTGGACCCCGCAAACGTGACGCTGGAGGCCGAGTACTTTGCCGACGCGGACCGGGAGCGCTACAACGAGCGCAAGCCGCTGCTGTGGTTCTGGCAGATGTTTGACCGTTCGCCGATCGGGCTGAACCTGTGGCTAGGGATCCGTTTCCGGTGCATGCTGGGGCGGCACATCTTTGCGCACATGGGGACGGGAGTGAAGATCTACCACGGCATCGACCTGACCTTCGGGTACAACCTGTCGATCGGCGACGGGGCGACGATCCGGCAGGGGGCTCTTCTGGACGACCGGGGCGGGATCACCATCGGCAAGGGCGCGGTGATCGGCTCCTTCGCCCGCGTCTACTCGCAGACGCACGACCCGGATAACTTCGACCATGTGACGCTGGTGCCGACGGTGATCGGGGCCGGGGCGCGGATCGGCAGCCACGCCATTGTGCTGGCGGGGCAGACGGTGGCTCCCGGCGAGGCGGTGGGGAGCTTTCCGGCGGACCGGATCTGAGGATCACCTTGAAGAAGAAGCCCCTCAGCGACGTGATGGCGGCGATTCATGAAACGGCCGTGGACCTGTATGAGGCGGGCGGGATGGATCGGGAAACCATGCGCAAGTTCGATGCGCTCTGCCTTACTGCCCCTAATTCAGCCCTCCATGCACCACAAAGCGGTCAACGTAACTGTGCAATAGCTGACGATGGTCCTGGCGGTAGGCGTCGTAGTCCTGGGCGATTCCGTTGTCGGCCCCGCTGATCAGAATCCAGCAGTCCAACATGCCGGCGTCGCTGAGCTCGACGAGGTTGCGCAGGCTCTCGTCCAGCTTTGCCGGATCGATCTTCCTTTCCTTGAGGACGGCCACAACCGCGGCCAGCGCCGCGTCTTCTTCCCTGAGCGTGTGGCGATAGGATTTTTCGCCGGGAAAATCCTTCTGGAACGTGGCGCTGCGATAGCTGGCGCGCGCCATGGAATACATGAGCCAGGCCGAAGCCCCCGGATGCTTCTTCTCGTCGGTTGCAGCGGGGTCAATGTCGATGGTGGTGTGGTTTGGCTTGTTGGGGTCGACCACCGGCGCCGCGGGCCGGTCGATTGTGGGGGCCAGCAGCACCGCTTTCCGGGCCTGGGCCCATTGCTGCAACCCCTTCCAGGCCAGCTTGTTGTATGGTTCGGCGACAATGGCGTCGATGAACTTGGGTTTGGCCGCATCGGGATCGTTGCCGATGCGCAGCAGCGCGTCGCCCCAGTAGCGGTAGGCAGTTTCGCGGTTGGGATTGACGGAAACGGCGCGCGCAAACCATTTGGCCGCGGTCTTGAGGTCCCTTTGCTGGTAGGCGGTGTCTCCCGCGAACAAGGGAGCCACATACAGATTGGGATCGGCCTGGGCCGCAGCGGCGTATCTGACCAACGCGGTGGGGTAATCTCCGGCGGTGAAAGCCTTCTCACCTTCCTGAAGCAGGGCTCCGCCGGGACTGGCAGGGGCGATTTCGTTGGGCGCAGTTGGATCGATGCCGGCCATGAGCTGAACAAAAGTATTGGGGTCGCCCAACTCGACGGCGCGCCGGGCAGTGTCGCGCTCCCGGGTGCGCAGCGCCTTGACCTCGGCGGGATCGGTGGCCTGGACGGCCCTGGCTCCGAGGCAATCGGCCAGCCGCTCGGCATATAACCACTCGTCGGGATGGGCCTTGGCCAGATCCTCATACAGGGGCAGTGCGTCGATCCGTTTTCCGGCGTTGTAGAGGGCATTGGCCCTGGCCGACTCTTCCTGCTGGGCGCAAGCCGGTGCAACTGCAAGAAATAGACACATCCCCGCAATCAGAGCGAAACCACGATAACCGTGGCCTGAAAAGCCTTGTGCAGGGCATTGATTTCTTAAGGAAATCAATGCCTTTGAGCCCTGGCCATGGCCATGGGTAGACCAATCGTGGTTTCGCTGTAGTCGCCGCACAACGTTCCCCTTTTTAAGCAGAAACTTTCGGTTTGCCTACTGGCTTAGACTGCGCCGCCCCCGGCTTTGTTCCCGGCGGCGGGTCGATGCCCCCGGACCCTCCATGCTAACCTGAGGTTTCGAGCCTGTGGAGTGTTCGTTTGCAATCCAGCGCCTTCATCATTGCCGTCTTCGAGTTCGTTCTGCTCCTCTTCTCGCTCAGCGTCCATGAATGCGCGCACGCCTGGATGGCCTCGCGCCTGGGTGACCAGACCGCCCGCCAGATGGGGCGCGTCTCGCTGAACCCCATGGACCATGTGGACCCCATCGGCACGCTGCTGTTTCCCGCGCTGGTCATCTTCGGCCCCTTCATCGGGCTCAATTTTTTCAGCGGGATGCTGATCGGCTGGGCGAAACCCACGCCGGTGATTACACGGAACTTCCGCAAGATCGTCCGCGACGACAACCTGGTCACGCTGGCGGGGCCGGCCTCCAACCTGCTGCTCGTCCTGATTGCCTTTCTGGTCCTCGCCGTCCTCTGTGTCGCGGTCCCTGACGGGCAACTGCTCGTTATCACCACCTTCCTCTCCATCTTCCGGGGTGGTCTTGCCCTGGGCGCTAATCCCGGCTTGCAGGCATCGATTCTGCTCTGCTCCCTGGCCATTCTGATCAACCTCTCGCTCTGCTTTTTCAACCTGCTTCCCATTCCTCCCCTGGACGGCAGCCGCGTGCTGCGCAACATGCTTCCCTACAGCGCCGTGCAGGTTTACGACCGCGTTCCCATCTGGGTCAGCTACCTACTGATGATCTTCGTGGGCCGGTATGTCCTGATGGCCCTGCTGGGTCCCGCGCTGCGGCTGGTGTTATGGGGTCTGACCATGGTTTAGCGGGCGCAGGTAAAACCTCAAAAACCGCAAATCCGCGCTTCGGGAACCGATAGAATCAATCGAGACACTATCTCCTGGAAATCGACAAGCAGAATGCCTGAATCCGCAATTTCATCGTCCCGGCCGCGCGTTTTGAGCGGCATGCGCCCCACCGGCAAGCTCCACCTGGGCAACTACATGGGCGCGCTGGCCAACTGGGTCAAGCTGCAGGACCAGTACGAGTGCTACTTCTTCATCGCCGACTGGCATGCGCTGACCACCGATTACGCGGACACATCGCAGATTGTGCCAAACACCAAAGATGTCTTGCTAGACTACCTGGCGGCGGGGCTCGATCCGGAGAAGAGCGTGCTGTTTCTGCAGAGTCGCGTGACCATCCATGCGGAGCTGCATTTGCTCTTCTCGATGATTACCCCGATCGGCTGGCTGGAGCGCGTTCCGAGCTACAAGGAGCAGCAGGAGAACCTGACCGGCAAGGACCTATCGAACCTGGGATTTCTGGGCTACCCGTTGATGCAGGCTGCTGACATTCTCATCTACCAGGCGAATTATGTACCCGTTGGGCAGGACCAGGTCGCGCACGTGGAACTGACCCGCGAGGTCGCCAGGCGCTTCAACAACTTCTACAAGCTCGACGGGCGCGAAGTTCTGCCAGAGCCGCAGGTGCTGCTGACCCCGTCACCCAAGCTGCCAGGCACTGATGGCCGGAAGATGTCGAAGAGCTACGGCAATACGATCCTGATGACCGATCCCGAGCCGGTAGTGCGGCAGAAGCTGAAGACGATGGTGACGGACCCGGCGCGGGTGCGGCGGACGGATGCGGGCGATCCGGACAAGTGCCCGGTGGGCGATCTGCACAAGGTCTTCTCGACGGCGGAGACCATGGCCAATGTGTATGAAGGCTGCCGGACGGCGGGGATCGGTTGCATTCAGTGCAAGAGCTGGGCAGCGGACGCGCTGGTCCAGATCCTCCAACCCATCCAGGAGCGGCGCGCAAGTTTCTCCGAGACGCAGGTGAAAGAGATTCTTGAGGACGGTTCCAGCCGCGCCCGCGCCCGCGCCGAGCAGACCATGCAAGAGGTGCGCGCCGCCATGCAGATCAACCTGACCAACGAGGCCGGCCGGTGAGCGGGTGCGACGAAAATCTGGAGGGAGAAGAAGAAACGGCATTGACCGACCAGCCCTTCAATTCGGAGACCACTGAGCCTCTTGCGGCAACCGCGTCAACGCCGGCCACCGAGGCCGTCGCGCCCGTTTTGACTCCGGGCGACAACGCGGCCGAAGAGCCGGCTGAGGGCGCCGCAGCTCCCATGCTCGTCTCCACCGCGAAGCCTGCCGCGGAGCAGAAGGCTGCCGCGAAGCCGGTCGCGAGGCATGAGAAACCGGACGACGAGCTTTCGCCCTTCTCGGTGAGCGTGGGCCAGGTTTATGACGGGCCACTGGATCTGCTGCTGGACCTGATCCGCAAGCAGGACATCGACATTTACGACATTCCCATCGCCAGGATCACGGCGCAGTTCCTGGCCTATGTGAACCAGTTGAAGGCGACCGACGTGGACGTGGCCGGGGAGTTCATCTACACCGCGTCGCTGCTGATCCACATCAAGAGCAGGATGCTGCTGCCACGCGCAGGGGCCGGTCCCGAGGAAGCCGCCGAGGACCCCCGGCGCGAGCTGGTGGAGCGGCTGCTGGAGCACGAGCGGTTCAAGAACGCGGCGCAGATGCTGCAACAGAAACAGATGCTCGAGGCAGCGACGTGGACCAATCCCGGCTTCAGGGAGTTCAAGGACGACGCCGGCGCGGAGCCGGAGATTGCCGCCGATACGGTGGACCTGGTGCGGATCTTCCGCGATATTCTGGAGCGCGCCCGCAACCGGCCGGTGCTGAACCTGGAAGAGGACACGGTGACCGTGGGGCAGATGATCCGGTTCCTTGCCCGCAGGCTGACGATGGAAGACAAGCCGGTCTCCCTGAGCCGGCTGCTGATCCACATCCACTCGGAACGGGCGCTGATTGCCACGTTTCTGGCGCTGCTGGAGCTGGTTCGGCTGCAGGCGGTCCTGCTGCGCCAGGATCGGGCCTTCAGCGACATCTTCATCAAGAAGCACACGGGATTCGACGCGGCGATGAATGAAGGGCTGGAGAACGCTCGGGACGACTGGCGGTAGATGGTTGATTTATGAAGCCACGGCAGCGGTAAAGATGCACTTCCCCACTTCCCGCACAAACTTTAGCGGAATCTTGGGGTTATTGATGTCCTTGTTGCCATCGTCGGCCCACTTCTTGGCCCATTTCTTGAAATAGGGCTCAATATCTGTCGGAGTCAGAAGATAGATCTCAACAAGCTCGATTCCGTCGTACACAGCAAACACCCAATCCACCTTCCGGTACTTCCCTATGATGTGCGGATTCATATGATGGTGGGTGGAGAAGCTCTTTGTGAGGTGGATGTTGACCGACTTCAGTTCGTATTCGCGGCCGTTCTCATCCCGAGCATCGTTCCCCTCACGTCCCGGTAGAATCGTCAAGCCTGTGTAAAGCAGGATTTGGAGAATCTTGCCGCCATTGTCCTGGAAGATGTCGTCGATTCCATGCCTGGAAGCCAGCTTCTGGAGCTTACGGATGCTGGGCATCAGAACACGGAGTTTCGCTTGATCGGGATTTGGCTTCATACCCGCACCCGCGTCAATAGGTCCACCACATCGACCCCAAGCACGATCGCAAGCCGCTCCATGCTGTCGATGGAGATGTTTTTCTCGTTTCGCTCAACGCTCCCGATGTAGTTCCGATGCAGGCCTGCGCGAGCGGCGAGTTCCTCTTGTGATAACCCGTGTGCCAAGCGTGCCGATCTCAGGTTGACCGCAAACCTTGCGCGCGCGGTAATCTGGGAGTTCGAGGGTTTCATCTCCTCTCATGCTGGCCCTGTGGTAAGCTGAAATCTACAGCCTATAGGCTGTATGGGGTAACGATGTCGGCAACCATTACCTCCGCAAATCCCGCCTATTCGACGCAGCTTGGCGCCGCGTACGTGGGCGACTCATTGAAATTGCTGACGGATTTGCCAGACGGCTCTGTCAATCTGGTTTTAACCAGCCCGCCCTTTGCCCTTCAACGCCAAAAGGAATACGGCAACTTCGACCAGAATGAATACGTGGACTGGCTGATGCAATTTGGGCGGCTGGTGCACCGGAAACTCCGCGAGGACGGGAGTTTCGTTCTCGATCTCGGCGGGGCCTACCAAAAGGGCATTCCGGTGCGCTGCCTGTACCAGTTTCGGGTTCTCTTGAGGTTTTGCGACGAGTTGGGTTTCCACTTGGCACAGGAGTTTTTCTGGCACAACCCCTCCAAACTGCCGAGTCCGATTGAGTGGGTGAACAAGCGTAAATTGCGGGCAAAGGATACCGTGAACACGCTCTGGTGGTTCGCGCGTTCAGAATGGCCTAAGGCAAATGTCTCCAATGTTCTGACTGAATACAGTCCGCGCATGAAAAAGCTCCTCGAGGACCCTGCTGCCTTTTACACACCCAAACAGCGGCCTTCCGGTCACGAGATTGGCGTTGCCTTCGCAACCGATAACGGCGGAGCCATCCCCTCTAACCTTCTACAGATTTCAAACTCCGAGAGCAACGGCGTCTACCTTGGAGCATGCAAAGAGGTAGGAATTAAGGGGCATCCAGCGCGTTTCCCTTCAAGATTGCCTGAGTTTTTCATTCGCCTGCTGACCGATCCTGGAGACCTGGTTGTGGACATATTCGGCGGTTCCAACACCACGGGCATGGTGGCAGAGGCCGAGGGGCGTCGATGGCTTGCCTTTGAGCTGAATCGCGACTACGTTGCCGCCTCTGTGCTCAGGTTCGTTCCCAAAGGGCTTCCAGTAGCGAGAATGAAGGAGTTGTACACGGCCGTTCTTCGCGGCGAGCCGGTCTCTATCGAGGAAGAGACAGGGTTTCAACCGCAGCTGCTTGCCGTCTGAACGAGCCCGGTACGAGATCAGAATCGGAGCGATGAAAATGGAAGAAAAGGCGAAGACTCCTGAAGATCGCCATGGCCCCCTTTGGATAGAACTCAGGGAGAAGACCAAGGACGACCCCAAGCTCGCTAAGATGCTGGACACTGCGGAGCAAGTGATGGACAGATACCGCGAAACCTTGCAACGGTTAGCGGACTCCTAACCAACCGGCCCCCAGCCATCCCGCTTTTCCACCGCCCCGACCAAGCATTTTCGCCCACGCCCGGCTATCCGGTGTAGAATCTATGCAGCAGAGCCAGTCCCCCTGGCTCACCGAGCAAACAACCGCGAAAGTACGTGGTTGTTGGGGTCTTATGGACGCCTACTTATCCGGCTCTTGTCTCTCCCGGCACAAGCCATCCCCCATGCATTTTCTTTGTATTCCCGTTGTTGAGTCAGGAAGTTGGAGGGCCAAGCGCGCCTGGAATCGTTCCGGCCGCATTGGAGATTTCTAATGGCCGACCTGGCAACCCTTGTTGAAGCCATCCCTCCGCGTCCAACTCTGCTCGACCGCAGGATCAAGAAGGAGTCAAGCCGGGCAGGCATCGTGGTGTTCCTGCTTGCGCTGCTGGCCGGCCTGGGCTACATCGGCGTCCATGTGGCCAAAGACCTGAACAACGTGACGATCACAAGTGTCTGGCCGTATCTTTTGCTGGCCCTGGCTTTGCTGATCGCACTTGGATTCGAGTTTGTGAACGGCTTCCACGACACGGCCAACGCCGTGGCGACGGTGATTTACACGCACTCGCTGGAGCCGAACATGGCCGTGGTCTGGTCGGGGTTGTGCAACCTGGCCGGGGTGCTGGCTTCCAGTGGCACGGTGGCCTTCGCGGTGATCACGCTGCTGCCCGTCGAACTGATCCTGCAGGTGAGTTCCGGGGCCGGGTTCGCGATGGTGTTTGCGCTGCTGATCGCGGCCATTTTGTGGAATCTGGGCACGTGGTGGTTCGGTCTGCCGGCTTCCAGTTCGCACACCATGGTGGGCTCCATCATTGGCGTGGGGGTTGCGAACCAACTGCTCAACGCCCGCACCGGAACTTCCGGCGTGGACTGGGAGCAGGCGATCAAAGTGCTCAAGGTGCTGCTGATTTCGCCGGTGGTGGGCTTTGGCGCCGCCGCGCTGCTGATGTTGCTGTCGAAGTGGCTCATCAAGTTCCCATCTCTCTATGAAGCGCCCAAGAACAACCGGCCGCCGCCGTTTCCGATTCGCGCACTGATGGTGCTCACCTGCACCGGGGTCAGCTTCTTCCACGGCTCCAACGACGGTCAAAAGGGGATGGGCCTGATCATGCTCATCCTGATCGGGACCGTTCCTACGGCCTATGCGCTGAACCACGCCGTGAGTCCCATGGAGATCCAGGACTTCATCGCCGCCTCAGAGCAGGCGGGGCATATTCTTGACCGGCATGTGGACAAGAACGCCATCCTCGGTCCGGATGCCCGCGCCGAGGTGACGGACTATATCCGCACCAAGGAACTGCAGCCGGCGACGATCCTGGCGCTTCGAGAGCTGGTGGAGGACCTGAACCACGAAGTAGCCCTGTATAAAGTGTTCAAGTCGGTTCCGGCGCAGGAGCAGACCAACGTGCGCAACGACATGTACGTGGCCAGCGAAGCCATCCGCCTGATGCAAAAGAGCAACAATCCGGCCTTCACGCCGGCGGAGAACGCCGCACTGAAGAACTACAAGAGCAAGGTGGACAAGGCGACCAAGTTCATTCCCAACTGGGTGAAGGTGGCCGTGGCGCTGGCGCTGGGCCTGGGCACCATGGTGGGCTGGAAGCGCATCGTCGTCACCGTGGGGGAAAAGATCGGCAAGGACCACCTGACCTATGCGCAAGGCGCAAGCGCCGGACTGGTGGCCATGGGCACGATCTTTGCCGCCGACACGTTTGGGCTGCCGGTGAGTACGACGCACGTGCTGAGCTCGGGCGTGGCGGGAACGATGGTGGCGAACGGCAGCGGTTTGCGCCTTTCAACCGTGCGCAACATCGCCGCTGGCTGGGTGTTCACGCTTCCGGCCGCGGCGCTGCTTTCCGGGGTGCTTTACTGGCTTTTCCGTTCCATCTCCTGAGCATTTCGGGAGCTGTATCGAGGGGCGTCCGCCGCGGCGGACGCCCTTTTTGCGCTCCACAGACTTTGTTGGTTTACGCCGGACGCGACTTCCCCGCCAGGCACACGCATGGCAGCGTTCGAAATCGTCTCAAGTCAGTCCGGCGGCCAGCCGATGAACGTTTCAGGAAGGTCCGCATGGCAACGCAAGCTGCACCGGCAAACGGCCCTGAGACTGCCCAGCCAAATTGGGCAGGCGAAATGCGGTATGTTGCGCGTCAGCCAATCCTGAACCTGCGCGGGCGTGTGCATGGATACGAACTGCTCTTCCGGAACGCTCCCGAGGGGGTCTCCAGCCGGAATGCCGACATGGCCGCCCGCATAATGCTCGACAATGCGGTGATCTTCGGACTGGAATGGCTCACAAATGGATTGCCTGCGTTTGTCAAATGCACGGTTGAAGCGCTGACCGAGCAGTTGGTGCTGGTTCTGGCGCCCAAAACGACGGTCCTGGGGGTACCGTCAGACGTGGAATTGACGCCCAGGCTGGCGGACGCCTGCCGCGAGCTGAAGACCCGCGGATTCCGGCTGTCGCTGGACGATCTTACCTGGAAGACGAAGCTGCAGCCGCTGGCCGAGTTGGCCGACTACATTCGGGTTGATTTCCCCCGGTTCGGCGTGGCGGAGCGCCAGTATCTGCGGCAGCTGCATTGCGCCTCGATTGCGATGGTAGCGAAAAACGTGGAGACGCAGGAGGACTATCAGCGGGCCTGCGCGGAGGGTTTCACGCTGTTCCAGGGGGAGTACTTCTGCCACCCGGTGTTGCTGAAGAAGCGGAAGGTACCCGCCAACCGGCTGTTGCACTTCGAGATTGTGCGCCAACTGCATCACGATCCCATCGACGTACGGCAGGTGAGCCGGTTGGTGCTGCGCGACGCCTCTCTGACCTACCGCCTGCTTCGGCTGGTCAACTCGCCGGTTTACGCGATCCACCAGGAGGTGCGGAACATCGAGTCGGCGATCATCGCCGTGGGCGAGACGACCTTTCGCCGCATTGTCTCCCTGGCCGTACTGAGCGAGCTGAACGGCGATCAGCCGCCGGAGATTCTGCACATGGCCCTGGTGCGGGCTCGATTCTGCGAATTGGCCGCCGGGCTGTGCAGGCTGGACCCCTCCGAACAGTACCTGCTGGGGATGCTCAGCCTGGTGCCCGCAATGCTGCATCTTCCCATGGAGGAGCTCACGCCGTCGCTGCCGTTGCGCAGTCAGATTTGCGAGGCTCTGCAGGGAACGAAGAACCCCGAACGCTGTCTGCTTGGCTGGCTGGAGTGTCATGAACGCGGCGATTGGGCAGCGTGCGACCGGATAGTTGCCGCCCTGGGCCCGGGCCAGGAGCAATTGATGCAGTGCTATGCCGATAGTGCTGTCTGGGCTGAGGCCGCGCTCCGTTCCGCAGTCTGACTACGGGTTGTGCTCTGCAATAAACTCCACCCGTTGCGGCCGAAAAGTCTTTTCTTTCCCTCGCAATTCATTTCCCTTTCATCTGTCTCGTGTATCCATAGCTGAGTCCGGGTTTTGTTCTCCCTCGCATCGCCTGACAAGCTTTCATCCCAAGCACTGGAGCGTCTCCATGTCCGATTTGGCGACAACCGTCCCCGGCCGTCCGCCGGCCGCAGGGTTATTAGACAAAAAAATGAAGAAGACGCACGCCATGATCAGCGGCGGGGTGGTTCTGGCGGCGCTCGTAATCGGCCTCGGGTTCATTGGATTCAACATACTGCAGGACTTCAGCGGCGTGACCCTGGGCAGCATCTGGCCGTATCTGCTGCTGGTTGTCGCCCTGCTGATCGCTCTGGGCTTCGAGTTCGTCAATGGTTTCCACGACACAGCCAACGCCGTGGCGACGGTGATTTATACCCATTCGCTGGAGCCGAACCTGGCCGTGGTCTGGTCGGGACTCTGCAACCTGGCCGGGGTTCTTACCTCGACCGGCACGGTAGCCTTCGCCGTGATTACGCTGCTGCCGGTCGAGCTGATCCTTCAGGTCAGTTCCGGCGCCGGGTTCGCGATGGTTTTCGCCCTGCTGATTGCCGCCATCCTGTGGAACCTGAGCACCTGGTGGTTCGGCCTGCCCGCCTCCAGCTCCCATACCATGGTCGGGTCCATCATCGGGGTGGGCCTTACCAATCAGCTGATGAACGTCCACTCCGGGACCTCGGGCGTGGATTGGGAGCAGGCGTTGAAGGTCTTCAAGGTCCTGCTCATCTCGCCGGTGGTCGGCTTTGGGCTGGCGGCACTATTATTCCTGCTTTCCAAGTTGCTCATCAAGTACCCCGCCCTCTACAAGGCGCCCAAGGACAACACGCCGCCGCCGTGGCCCATCCGCTCCCTGCTGGTGCTGACCTGCACCGGCGTCAGCTTCTTCCACGGCTCCAACGACGGACAGAAGGGCATGGGCCTGATCATGCTCATCCTGATCGGCACCGTCCCCACGGCCTACGCGCTGAACCACGCCGTCACCGCCCACGATGTACAGGACTTCATTGCCGCCTCAGAGCAGGCCGGGCACATCCTGGACCGGCACGTGGACAAGAGCGGCATCCTGGGCGCCGATGCGCGCGCCGAGGTTACCGACTACATCCGCACCAAGCAACTGCAGCCGGATACGGTGCTGGCGCTGCGGGAGCTGGTGGAGGATGTGAGCCACGAGGTGGGCCTGTACAAGGAATTGAAGGCTGTGCCGTCGAAAGACCAGACCAACGTCCGCAACGATCTGTATGTGACCAGCGAAGCTATCCGGCTGATGCAGAAGAGCGGCCAGCCGGCCTTCACCGCCGAGGAAAACGCCTCTCTGAAGAACTATAAGAATAGGGTGGACAAGGCCACCAAGTTCATTCCTCCCTGGGTTAAAGTAGCCGTGGCGCTGGCGCTGGGAATGGGCACCATGGTGGGCTGGAAGCGCATTGTCGTGACTGTGGGCGAGAAGATCGGCAAGGAGCACCTGACCTATGCGCAGGGCGCTTGCGCCGAACTGGTGGCCATGTTCACCATCTTCGCCGCGGATACCTGGGGGCTGCCGGTCAGCACCACCCACGTGCTCAGTTCGGGCGTGGCCGGCACCATGGTGGCCAACGGCAGCGGTCTGCAGTGGTCCACCCTTCGCAACATCGCGGCAGCCTGGGTGTTTACCCTCCCCGCCGCGGCGATGCTATCGGGAGGCCTGTTCTGGGTCTTCAGCCGGATGGCTCACTAAAGCTGCCTTGAATCTGCCTTTGAGGGCGTCCGCCGCGGCGGACGCTCTTTTTCCGCGCTTTGCACAAGTCCGAGAACCGCAAAGGACACACAGGGCGGCTCCAATTCCGGTACCATACTTGAGGTACCTATTGCAGAATGAGCCTGAAAGCCAAGCTGGAAGCTGTCATCTACGCCGCGGAGGAGCCGGTCACACTGGCCCAGCTCGCCGCACTGTTTGCCGCCGACGCCCTGGAGTGCAAGGCGGAGCAAGAAGCCGCGCGGGCCGCCAGGCAGGCCCCGCAAGGCGGCGAACCGCTGCCCCTGTTCAACGAGACGTTCGACTCCCTGGGAGTGGACGAGTCCGCAGAGTCAACAACGCCGGAGGCGGCTGAAGCGCCCTTAGAGCCGGACGCAGAGCCAGCCTCCGATGCGAATGCGGAAACGGACGCAGAGGCCGGCGGGGAGAGCGGCGCAGAGACGGCGTCTGAGGTCCCGGCCGGGGCCGAAGCGGAGGAGAAGCGCCTGGCCCGGTTGCGCGACCGCGAGGTGCGCGCGATACTCCGGCAACTGCTGGACGAGTTGATCGCCAGCTATGCCAGCGACGAGCGCGGCGTGGAGATTCGCGAGATCGCCGGCGGCTACCGCATGGCGACCAAGCCGGAATGCCACGACGCAGTGCGATCGTTCGTAAAGAGCCTGAAACCGGCGCTCCGGCTCTCCTTGCCGGCCCTGGAAACCCTGGCCGTGATCGCCTACAAGCAGCCGGTGACCGCGCCGGAGGTGAATGAGATTCGCGGCGTGGATTCATCCGCCGTCTTCGGTACGCTGCTGGCGCGCAAGCTGATCGCCACCGCAGGGCGCAAGCAGGTGATCGGCAGGCCCATCCTCTACAAAACGACCAGAGAGTTCCTGGTGCGGTTTGGGCTGAAGGACGTTTCCGAACTGCCGTCGATGGAGGAGTTCGAGAAGATGGCCGAGCTTGAGTTCGAGGAGCCGGAGCCGGCTGCCGAAGGAGAAGCGGCCCCGGTGGTGAACGAGGATTTGAGTCTGGAAGTGGACGGGACCGCCGATGAGCCGGCAGACGAACCTGCCGCGAACGCCGCACCGGAGATACAGGAAGGCCCTGAGACCAATGCGGCGGCAGCCAGCGAAGATCCTGCGGCTACTCAAGAGCCGGAATCTACAGAACTTTCCGCCGGCTCGCCCGCAAACCAAGCGGAGACAACCTCCGCAGAGGCCGCGCCTGCTGCGCCTCACCCCACAGAGCAGGCAGAAACCGAGACTGTTCCCCATGACTGATGACCTGCGGCCCGAACCGAGTGAAGCCGAGTCAGACAATGCGCCCGCGACTGAAATTGCCGCAACTGAAATAGAAAACCCAATCGGAAACGAGACCGACGGCGAGGCGGAGACCGCGCTCGGAGCTGAAACAGAAGCTGAAATCGCAGGCGCCGAAGACGAGGCCGAGATCGAAGCGGAAGACGAGTCTGAAGCCGAAGACGACGCGGAGCCAGAAGCTGAAATCGAAGCCGCAGAAGACGAGGCCGAGACCGAAGCGGAAGACGAGTCTGAAGCCCAGCCTGAAGCCGGGGAAGAGGAGCCGGAATTCAGTCCCAAGCCGCGTCCGCCGGCCAAGTTGGAGCGGTTGCAGAAGATCCTGGCGCAGGCGGGCGTGGCCAGCCGTCGCAAGGCCGAGGAGCTGATCGAGCAGGGCCGCGTGCAGGTGAACGGCAAGGTGGTGACGGAGTTGGGCACCAAGGCAGACGCCGGCCGCGACCACATCCGCGTGGACGGCAAGCTGCTGCAGGGCGCGGAACGGCTGCGGTACTTCGTTCTGAACAAGCCCAAGGGGTTCGTGACCACGGTGAAGGACCCCGAGGGGCGGACTACGGTGATGCAGTTCTTCGACAAGATGCGGGAGCGGCTTTACCCCGTGGGCCGGCTGGACTACATGAGCGAGGGACTGCTGCTGGTGACCAACGACGGGGAGCTGGCCAACCGGCTGACGCGCGCCGCTTCCGGCGTGGAGAAGACCTACCTGGTGAAGGTGGCCGGGCAGCCCACGGAGGACGAGCTGGACCTGCTGCGCGGGGGCGTATCGATCGAGCGCGGCAAGCCGGGCTCGGGCCAGGTGCGCACCTCGCCGGTCCGCATCCGGCAGGTTCGCCAGGGCGACAATCCGTGGTACGAAGTGGTTCTGATCGAGGGGCGGAACCGCGAACTGCGCAAGATGTTCGAGGAGATCGGGCATTTCGTGGAAAAGATCCGGCGCGTGGGCTACGGGCCGCTAGTTCTGGACCAGGAGCCGGGCAACCTGCGCGAGCTGGATCCGGAAGAGCTGGAGTTGCTGCGCAAGGCGGCCGAGGGCAAGCTGCGCACCCCCAAGGCCAAAGAAGTTCGCCGGCGGAACATTGCCGATTCCCTGCCGCCAGAGAGGCCGGCTTTCAAGCCGCGCGGAGCAAAACCTGCCGCGGGGCCAAAGGACTACCGGCCGAAAAGGTCGTTCGGCGCAGACAAGCCGGTGAGGAGCGGACCGGGGCCGGCAAAATTCGGTTCTGCGCGGCCCACCGGCAGGCCGACTGCGGGGCCGGGATGGAAGAAAGAGGACCGGCCGCCAACGCGGTTTGCCGCAGGCTCAGGGGGCGAAGACCGCCCGGCGGCACGCAGGAGCTACGGAGACAGACCGGCCACGGGGCGGACATACGGAGCGAAGCCGCCCGCAGGCCGCCCGCACGGGGACAAACCGGCGGGGCGCGCTTACGGAACCAAGCCGGGCGCAGGCAGGCCTTATGGCAATAAGCCCGCTGCGGGCCGTGGCTCTGCTGCCAAGCCGGCCTGGAAGAAGCCGGAGGCCGGGGAATGGCCGCCCTATAAACGGCCACCCGCGCCACGGCCTGAGGCGGCCGGACTCCAAGCCCCTGCGCCGATCGAGGACCTGGGGCCGAAGAGACCGTCCCGGCTGCACATTGAGCCGATCCGGGAGGCGGAACGCACCGGCCGGACCGGAACAGAACGTCCGGGCACGAGCCACCCCGGTCCAGGGCGTTCGAGCGCCCGCGGTTCCAGCCGTAGCTTTGGGAGCGAAAGCGGCCGGGGCGAGAGTGGGCTCTCGCGGCCCTTCACGACCAGCAGCGGCAAGCCCCGGGCAGGCGGCGCGCGGCCGAGCAGCAAACCCGGCAAGTCCGGCGGGCGCTCATACGGCGCGGGTTTCGGGACTGGCCAAAGCAGAGTTCGCACCGGACCGGACTCCCGGCCCAGCTACGGCGCAAAGCGGCCCTATGGCGGCACGTCGGCCGGGCGCAGTTCCGCAGGGCCGACCGAACGGCCGTTTCGCCGCAAGGAAGGCGGGGAGTCATCCGCGCCCCGTCCGGCACGGCCCTACACTCCACGCGTCGAAGGCGCTTCCGAGGCTCGGCCCAGGAGCGAGCCTACTGGCGGCGCAGGCTCGCGTGCGGAGAGAAAAACCGGCTCCGGGTGGAAACCGAAGACGAGCTTTGGCGGGCCGGGCAAACCGGCCTCCGGCGCCCGGTCCAAACCCAAGGCAGGTGATTTCTCCAAATCCGGCTACAAGGGCAAGCCGGGCGGCTCGGGAGCAAAGCGCACCGGCTCACGGCCAGCGGGCAAACGCGGCGGCGGCGCACCGGGGGGCAAGAAGCGCGGTTAAAAGCCAGCCCCACTTCGTTGGACTGCAGGGCGGTTTCAGAATTGCCCGTGATAGCCTGACAGGCAAGAAGGAGCCCATATGGCAAACAGCTTTAGTACAGATATTCTCATTCAGACGCCAGACCCAACGCGTGCGGCATCTTTCTACGTCGAGCAACTCGGGTTCGAGGTCACCGGCGAAGATCCTCCGATGATCAGCCTTCATGGCGCGCACATCAACCTGTTCATCGAGCGGGGGCCGTCGCTGGGGCCGGTGCTGGAAGTCACGGTCGACAGCGTCGAAGCCGCCCGGCTCCGCCTCGTAAAAAACGGGTGCGTGGTCGTGAAGCACGAGCCGGATTTTCCGCGGTGCTACGTCAAAGATCCCTTCGGCTTGATTTACAACCTGACCAGCTAGGCTCTGCGCAGTGCGGACTGGAAGCGTCCATTCACCCGCAAGGACACGGGCGGCGGCCTAGACCGCAAAACAGGAAAACTGCTACCCCGGCCCGCCCTCGTGCATCTGAATTGGCATGGCTATTGAAAAAGCGACATTCGGAGCGGGTTGCTTCTGGGGCGTGGAGGCGGCGTTTGCGGCGATTCCAGGCGTGACGGCGACGGCGGTGGGCTATGAGGGCGGCAAACTGGAGCGGCCGAGCTACAAGGACGTTTGCACGGACTCGACCGGGCACGCGGAGGTGGTGGAACTGGACTTTGACCCCGCGCAGGTGAGTTACGAACAGCTTCTGGAGTTTTTCTTCACCCTGCACGACCCGACCACGCTCAACCGCCAGGGTCCGGACTGGGGCACGCAGTACCGGTCGGCCATCTTCTTCCACTCGCCCGAACAGGAGGCGGAGGCGCGGGCCAAGATTGAACAGTTGACCGCCGAGGGGCGGTTCAAGCCGAAGCGCGTGGTAACGAAAGTCGAGCCGGCGCAGACTTTTTGGCGGGCGGAGGAGTACCACCAGCGGTACCTGGAAAAGCGAGAGCAGACGAGCTGCCACATCTAGTTGCCAGTTGCCAGTTGCCAGAGTAAGAGCCAGGGAGCGAGCAAACCCGGAATGTGGCCCATCCCCGCGGCTCCAGTTGGCACCGCGGCACACAGAGTGCGCAGGCCGGGAACTGTGGACTTTGGTGCTGGCGGGAGACCGCTACTCCGGGTTTTCTGTTCTCTCTTCGGCGGGAGCGGCAACAGGCCCCGCATTCGGCTCCTGGGACACAATATCCGCACCTTCGGGCGAAAGAAACACGGGCTGGGCAATAGTCCCCTGCGGCGACTCAGCGGTAGTCGCAGCCCCCGGCTCGTCGATCCAGAGACAGACGATCCAAAATACCAGCACGGCAACGTAGACAGCGCCACTGGCGTTGAAGAGCTTGTCGCGCAAGCCCAGGATGCGCTCGTACTCGGCCTGGGTGTGGGGCGCAGCAGTGTGGGCAATGATCTGCCAGATCCCTTGCACGGCCAGTTGCGCGATGGACGCGGTGGAGAGGCCAATGACAATCTGCTGAGTGTGACTGCGCCAGCCGGCGTTCGAGCGGCGGCCCAGGAGGACCACCAGGAGACCCAGCTCGACGGTGAGCAGGTCGACCAGCAAATCGGCCTTCAGGGCCGCCAGTTGCATCAGACGCAGAACCGCAAGGGTCGAATCCGCGGTGAGGGTCTTCCACGCCGGCCAGGGTCCCCAAACGGCCAGCACTCCGGCGCCCACGGCCAGAACCGCCAGGGTACCCACAATCCAGGTACGCCGCTGCACGCCGCCAAAGGCCCGCCGCGCCAGTTCCACCAAGACCAGCAAGCCAACGATGGCGGCCAGATCGGCCATGGTGATGAAGATGGCGCTCAAGGTGAGCGACGGCAGGCGCCCGAAGAGCAGGCGGCTGGCCAGCAGACGCAGAGCCATCAGGACAATGCTGGCGGTAAACCAGGGGAAGCGCCGGATCCGGTCGCGGCCCAGCAGGACCACCAGGAGAACCAGTTGTGCGGCAAAGGTCAGCGTCCAAATAACCTGAACGGCCGTGAAGTCAAAATTGAAATGCATAAGAACCTTGTCCGGGCCGCGCGTTGCTTGTTGCGCAGGCCACTTTCTCAGTCTAACCGCCCTCAGAGCAGGAGCATCTCAATTCACAGCTGTTGGTTGAGGAGGGGTAATACTGAGATTGCGTGGAGGGGACCACTCGATTGGCCCGCGGCACGGACCACCCGGATAAGCCTTTCATCCGCGGTCACGAGTGGAACGCCGCGCGCTTCCGCCAGCGCCAAATAGACACAATCGTAGGCCGGGTGATCGAGCGCCACCGCAAGTTCAAGCACACGGGTCAACTCTGGCTCAGGTAAGCACAGTTCAACCCCGAAACTGGCCAGGAGCCGCGCCGCGATGCCTCCTTCACTGGCGGACATCTCCCCCCGTCTCACCTTCTTCCAGAGGATGTTGGCGCACTCCGCCTGCAACAGTGACGGCGCCAAAAGCCTGCTGCCGAACAACGCCAGCGCCTCAGCGGTCCCTTTCTCGGCAACCACCCATTTGATGGCTACGCTTGCATCCACAATGCGCGCGCTCAACGTTCGTCCCGCCCCTCCCGCTGCAAAACCTCCGCTGGAGTATGCGTCCTGCCCACGGTCAATGCTCGCAATTCGGCAGCCAGTTCCAGGAGCGCAGCCAAGGGCGCCTCAGTGCTCACACCCTTCGTATTCGCAGTCAAGAGCTGCTTCACCAGTGCCGAAACAGAGGTATTCTGCTCCGCCGCGCGAATGCGCGCCTGGCGGTAGGTTTCATCGTCCAAGCTTAAGGTAATATTCTTCACAGTTTCACGGTATCACATTTTCGCAGGATTCGCTTGAGACGGCATCGCCGAAGAACGCACCAATAACGTGAAGAAGATTGGGCAACGGGAAGGCAAGAAAGTATGGTGCGCCCGGAGAGATTCGAACTCCCGACCTAACGCTCCGGAGGCGTTCGCTCTATCCAGCTGAGCTACGGGCGCGCTCTATAAGCATACCGTACTTTCGTTTCTTGCTGCACCGTCAGCCGGCTGTAGGGTCTTCCGCCCGCCCGGCCTCTCGCTGCACGCGCAGTTCCTCCATCACGGACTGGATCAGCGCCTTGGCGCCCTCCAGGCCGCCGAGAACCGCCTGCAGATCGAGGGCCGGCTTGGAAGGGTTGCGGGTGGAGGCGCAGTAGACTCCGTGCTGGCCTACCATGATCAGGGAGTCCGTCAGCAGATCCAGCGCCACCGCGAGCCTGCCCCGCTCCACGCCCATCATGAACTCATGCCGCTGCAGTTCCGTCCGCTTCTCGTCGAATACGCTCATACCTCAAGCGTACCCGAAGAGGCGAGTGGTGGTCTCTTGCCGGTTGGCCGCGTGAAACCCGAACTTAGACGTCCAGCTTGCGCATGTAGTCGGCATCGAGGCGGAGGGCTTCGATGGGGTCGATGTCGAACTCTTCCTGCTCAATGAAGTAGTGCTTGAGGCCGGTGGCGGCGCGGAGAATGGGTCGATAATCCATGCCGCCGCGTCCCATCACCGTGGAGTGGAACTGGCCTGTAGCGCCGCGCACCATGTCCTTGACGTGGAGCAGCGGGAAGCGCTGCGGCATCTTACTCAAATAGTCCACGGGGTTGCGCCCGGCAGCGAAGACCCAGCCGCAATCCATCTCGAAAACAACCAGCTTCGGGTCGGTGAGGCGCAGCAGCTCGTCGTAGAAGACCACTCCGCCCTCGTTGCCAAACTCCGGGCCGTGGTTGTGATAGCCGAAGGTCATGCCGGCGGCTTTCACCTTTTCGCCGATGCGGTTGAGCTCGCCCGCCACCCAACGCCAGTCGTCCAGGGTAAGCGGCCCCTTCGCCTGCGGATCGCGCCGCACCGGCGAGGGGGAGATGATGTAGTCGAGGCCGAGGTTGTGGCCGTATTCGATCAGCTCGTCGAGGCGTGGCCGGAGATCGCTGAGCGGATGGTGTGTGCTGATGCAGCGCAGGCCGGCCTGGTCCATGGCGTGGCGAAACTCGGCCGCAGTGCGGTTGTAGTAGCCGGCGGCCTCGACCTCGGTATAGCCGGCAGCCCGCAGTTTGCGCAGAGTGCCGTCAAAGTCCTTGGGCAGCAATTCGCGGACGCTGTAGAGTTGCAGCCCGATGGGCAGGCGGAGCGGTGCGGCGGCCAGACGGCCGGCGCCGGCACAGGCAGCGGCCACAGCCGCACCCGAGGCTTTCAAAAAAGTCCTGCGTGAGGTAAAGCTCATTTGCGTTCTCCCTGGGAAGGGCTTGGCTCAGCCCTTGATGGTTTTTGTGGCCGCATCCCATGTGGCCACGGTGCGGTGAAAGTAAGAGTAGTTGGCCAGGTGACAGCCGATGGCGGCATTGTTGCCGAAAATCTCGTCTTCGACCACGTGCTGCCGGGTGTTGACGGCGCGGAAGAAGTTGGCGATGTGGTCGGCGGCGTCATCATAGCCACGGGGCACGGTGTAGGTCTCCACTGCGCCTTCAATCATGGAGAGCGGCGGCGCCGGATGGGCCGCGCGCCACTCATCCATCCCCTGTTTCCGTTGCGCATCCGTCATGCCGTTCCAGCCATAACTTTCAAATCGCGGGGTCACGTCCTGGGGCGTGAGGGTGACGGAGTTGCCTGTGACCACCATCGTTCCCGTGGACCCAAAGAAACTGATCCGCTCGTCGGCGTCGTTGTTGTTCTGATTGCAGTGCAGATGCACCTGGATGCCGCCATTGGCTGAAGGGTAGTCGTAGACGGTCTCGAGCAGGTCGGGAAAGTCGCGGCCGTCCTTGTAGTGGTAGAGACCGCCGCTGGAGTAGGCGCGGCTAGCCACGGTGTTGATTCCGGTGATGACCTGAATGCCCGAGAGGAGGTGGACGAAGAGGTCGCCGCCCAGGCCTGAGCCGTAGTCGCGAAAGAGGCGCCAGCGGAAGAACCGGACCGGGTCAAAGGGATGTGGGGGTGCATCCTGGATAAAGCGGTCCCAATCGACGGTTTGTGGGCTAGCGTCGGCTGGAATGGGATAGACCCAGGCGCCGCCGGGCGAGTTGCGGTTCCACTGGGCGTCGATCGAATGGACCTCGCCGAGCCGGCCGGAGGCATAGATATCCCGCGCCTTGGCGTAAAGGATGGAGCTTACACGCTGGCTTCCGGCCTGGAAGATGCGCTTGCCGGCCTCGACCGCCTCCACCATGGCCAGGCCGTCGGCCACCTTATGGGACATCGGCTTCTCGCAGTAGACGTCCTTGCCCGCCGCGACGGCGTCCAGCGTGACGCGGCGGTGCAGGTGGTCGGATGTGGCCACAAGCACTGCGTCCACATCCTTGCTGTCGAGGAAGACACGGTAGTCGCGGGTGGTGGGGATATCGCCGCCCCACGCTTCTTTGGCGGCCTGGTGGCGCGTTTCGTAGAGGTCGGCGGCGCCGACGCAGATCCCGGTGGGCACTTGGCGCGCGGCCCTGAGCAGGTCGCAGCCGCGAATGCCGGTACCGACAATGGCAAAGCGAATCCTGCGACTCGGGGCGGTTTGGGCGGCCAGCGCCGCCGGCTCGAGCATTGTGGTTTTCACGACCGCGCCCGCCGCAACAGCGCCCGCGCCCAAACGCACAAAATCCCGCCTGCTCATCGAAAATCGATTCACCGGAGGCTCTCCTTTACGACCGCCATTCTCGCTCTCGGGGCTGCATCGTGTCCAGAAGCGCAAAAAGCGGGGGGATTGTGAATCGCCATTCAGATGAATACCATACGAACTGGGATGCGGCGGGGAAGACCCGGCGCACCGAGCTGCCTGCAGGTTGAACGCGGCACTGTGGCGGAGCTCGGTATGGGCCGGAATGGCGGCAGGTCATCAAACAGCTATTTGAAGGCGCGGAGAGATGAACGAATGGATGCATAGCGGCCTGCGCAGGGCCGGGGATTTGAGAGCGGCCATAGGGTTCGGCCTGCTGACGGGGCTGCTGGCGCACTCCGCCGCTGCGGCGGCAATGGCCGCCAGCGGGTCAAAGGCGAGTTTGGGGCCGGATTTCGGGCCTAATGTGCTGATCTTCAACCCATCGATGCCGACGGCTGCGATCCAGGAGCAGATCGACAGGGTTTACTCTCTCCAGCGTCAAAATGAGTTCGGTCCGGAGCGGAATGCGCTGCTGTTCAGGCCCGGCGACTACAAGTTGGACGTGCCGGTGGGCTTCTACACGGAGGTGATGGGATTGGGCGCCTCGCCGGACGGCGTTCACATCACGGGCAATGTGCACGCAGACGCCAGCTTGAGGAACAACAACGCGACGTGCACCTTCTGGCGCGCGGCGGAGGGCTTTTCGGTGACGCCGGCGGCCGGGACGGCGAGCGGGACGATGCAGTGGGCGGTTTCGCAGGCCGTTCCCTTCCGCCGCATGCATGTGCTCGGGAACTTGGTGCTGCACCAGAACGGGGGCTGGGCCAGCGGCGGCTGGATGTCGGACTCGCTGGTGGACGGCAATGTGGGTTCCGGCTCGCAGCAGCAGTGGATCTCGCGCAACAGCGAATGGGGCAGCTGGACGGGCTCGAACTGGAATATGGTTTTCGTGGGCGTGGTGCATCTGCCGGAAGGTGAATGGCCCAAGCCTCCGTATACCAAGGTTGCCGAGACTCCGGTTGTGCGCGAGAAGCCTTTTCTGGAGGTGGATGCGGAGGGGCGGTACAGCGTGCGGGTTCCCTCGCTGGTTCGCAATACCGCGGGGATCACTTGGCGGGGCGGATCGACGCCGGGGAAGTCGATTCCGATCAGCCGGTTCTACATTGCGCGGGCAGGCGTGGACACGGCGGCGACGATCAATGCGCAACTGGATGCGGGCAAGAATCTGTTGCTGACGCCGGGGATTTACGAGCTGACGGAGGCCATCCGCATGAGCCGGCCCGATACGGTGGTGATGGGGCTGGGATTTGCGACGCTGCGGCCCACCAAAGGCACGGCGGCAATGACTACCGCGGATGTAGACGGGCTGATCGTCGCCGGGCTGCTGTTCGACGCGGGGGCCGAGACGTCGCCCGTACTGCTGGAGGTGGGGCCGGAGGGGAGCAAGGCCAGTCACGCCAAAAGCCCTATCTCTCTCCACGATGTGTTCTTTCGCGTGGGCGGGGCAGGGGTGGGCCGCGCGAAGGTCAACCTCAGAATCAACAGCAACGACACGATTGTGGACCACACCTGGATCTGGCGCGCGGATCACGGCGCGGGGGTGGGCTGGAACCTGAATGGCAGCGCCAACGGGCTGGTGGTGAATGGGAACAACGTCACGGTTTATGGACTGTTCGTGGAACATCACCAGGAGTTTCAGGTGCTGTGGAACGGCAACAGCGGGAGGACTTACTTTTATCAGTCGGAGATTCCCTACGATCCGCCGGACCAGGCGAGCTATGCCAGCGGGCCGGGTACAAACGGCTGGGCCTCGTACAAGGTGGCCGATGGAGTGACGAGCCACGAGGCGTGGGGGCTGGGCGTGTACTCGGTGTTCCGGCATCCGAACGTGGTGCTGAGCCGGGCTATTGAGGTTCCGCGAGCGCCGGGAGTGAAGTTCCACCATATGATCACCGTGGCGCTGGATAACCTGGGCGAAATCTCGAACGTGATCGACGATGCGGGCGGACCTACCTCGACCAACCCGCGGGTTACGCCCAGAGTGACCGAATTCCCCTGACGATGCGCGGTTTGCACCGGGCTGAACCCGCCGGCCCCTGGTCCCGTCCGCCGCGGAGGATGAGGCCTGGGAGTGCGGCGGCCAGCACGGACTCTGGAGCGCAGCGAAACGCCCGGCGGTGAATCATGGGAGAATGGAAGGGTAAACGTTATGACAAACGAGAACTCTTCAGAAATCCTGCCGGCCGCTGCAAACACCTCTGAGCCCGTTGAAGAACCCACCGAGTCCTTTGCAGACCTGCTTTCCGCATTCGAACGCACCCACTCGCACAAATCCGAGCCCGGTTCAAGACAGTTGGAGGGCACGGTCGTCTCCGTCTCCGCCGACCAGGTGTTTCTGGACATCGGCTACAAGGCAGAGGGCGTTCTGCCCCGCTCGGCCTTCGACAACAACGCCGATGGGGTGAAGGTGGGCGATAGTTTTCCGGTCTCCGTGACGGGACGCAACGAAGAACACTATTACGAGCTGTCGCGGTTCAAGGTGGCGCAGCCGCGGGACTGGTCGGCTCTCGAAGCCGCCTTTGCCGAAAAGCTGGCGGTGGTGGGCACGGTGACGGGCGTGGTGAAGGGCGGCCTGAATGTGGATGTGGGCGTGCGCGCCTTCATGCCGGCCAGCCGCAGCGGCACCAAGGACGCGGCGGAGCTGGAGGCGCTGGTGGGAACGGAGATTACCTGCCGCATTACCAAGCTCGACGTGAGAGACGAAGACGTGGTGGTGGACCGGCGGGTGGTGCTGGAAGAGCAGGCGCGCGGGTTGCAGGAGGGCCGCTACGCCGCCATGAAGGAAGGCGACTTGGTCACGGGCAAGGTGCGCAGCCTGGTCCCGTACGGGGCATTCGTCGACCTGGGCGGCATGGACGGGCTGCTGCACGTGAGCGATATTTCGCACAGCCGGGTGAACAAGCCGGAAGACGTATTGGCGGTGGGCCAGGAACTGCAGGTGAGGATTCTCAAGATCGATCAGGAGACGAAGAAGATTTCGCTCGGCCTGAAGCAACTGCAGGCGGAGCCGTGGGACAACGCGGGAGGGCGCTTTCTGGCGGGACAGCGGATTACCGGAACGGTGACGCGGCTGGCCGATTTTGGCGCATTTGTGGAGATCGAACCGGGGCTGGAGGGGCTGATTCATATTTCGGAGATGTCGTGGGGCAAAAAGGTTCGGCACCCGAGCGACATTCTGAAGCAAGGCGACCGGGTGGACGCCGTGATTCTCGGTATCAAGCCCGAAGAGCGGCGGATCTCTCTCGGCCTGAAGCACGCGTTGAGCGATCCGTGGCTCGAGGTGCAGCGGAAGTTCCCCGTAGGCTCGCAGATTGAAGGGCCGGTGACCAAGCTGATGAACTTCGGAGCGTTTGTGCAACTGGCCGACGGGATTGAGGGGCTGGTGCATGTGAGCGAGATTTCGGCCGAGAAGCGCATCAATCATCCTCAGGATGTTTTGCGGGCTGGGCAGATCGTCAAGGCGCAAGTCCTCGCCATCGACCCCGAAAAGCGCCAGATCAAGCTGAGCATGAAGCAGCTTATCCCCACGGACATCGATGAATACATTGCCGAGCACAAGGCGGGGGACTTAGTTTCCGGGCGCGTGATGGAGCTGTCAGGGTCTCACGTGGTGGTGGAATTGGGCGAAGGCATTCGCGCTGTCTGCCACGGCGCCGCTCCCCGCACGGCTGGCGCAGTGGCTGTGGAGACGAAGAGCGAAGGCAAGGCGGATTTGTCGTCGCTGTCGTCGTTGTTGAGCGCGCGGTGGAAGGGCAATGCGCCGGCAGAATCGGCCAAGCCGGAGCCGCTGAGCGAGGGGAAGATTCGCAGCTTCAGGATCGTGAAGCTAGATGCGGAAGGCAAAAAGATCGAAGTGGAGCTGGCCTAGGCGCTAACCTTCACACCACCCTATATTGCTCCGCCAATGCGCGGAACTCGCTTACTTGCACCTCAATCCACGCTTCATCGCGGCCTAGCTCGGCGGCTAGCAGTTTGGCTACCGGGTCGGCCATGGCGATGGCTGCGCTGGCGTTGAGAAACAGGGCGCGGGTGTGGCGGGCGAGCACGTCTTCGACGGTGCGGGCCATCTCGGCGCGGGCGGCCCAGACAACTTCGGCGGCGATGTAGGGAAGCGCGGGATGGAGTTGCACGGCCAGGGCGGGGTCCTCGGCAAGCGTGCGAATCGATTCCGCATCGGAGCCGTAGACGGCAAGACTGTCCTCTGGGCTGCCCTGCGCGGCGGCGTCCTCAAGATAGCCGTGAATGCGCAGGTTCTTTGTGGTGCACTCAACGTCTGGGAGTTTGCCCAGGGTGATGGCGTGGTCCACGCAGTCCTCGGCCATGTGGCGGTAGGTGGTCCACTTGCCGCCGGTGATGGTGAGCAGGCCGGAAGTGTCCACGTGAATGACGTGGTCGCGCGAGAGGGCGGAGGTCTTGCCTTCACCCTTCACCAGCGGGCGCAGGCCGACGTAGACGGCGAGCACGTCGGCGCGGCTGGGCGGGCGGACAAAGAAACGCGCTGCCGTCTCCAGGATGAATTCGATCTCCTCATCGAGCGGGCGGGGTTCCAGGCTGGGCGCGTCGACGGGCGTGTCGGTGGTGCCGGCGACGGCGTGGCCGTGCCAGGGAATCACGAAGAGGATGCGGCCATCGCTGGTGCGCGGGACCATGAGCGCTGTCTCGCTCTTGAGGAACGAGCGGTCGAAGACCAGGTGAATGCCCTGGCTGGTGACCACCAGCGGGTCTGCGGCGGGATCGGCCATCTGGCGGATTGAATCGGTAAAAACTCCGGTCGCGTTCACGACGATGCGTGCGGAAATGGCGAGTTCTTCGCCGGTTTCCTCATCGCGCGCCAGCATGCCGTTGACATAGCCGTCGGGGTCGCGCTGGAGGCCGGTGACGGGGCAGTAATTCAGGAGCGTGGCGCCGTGATCGGCGGCCGTCATGGCGAGATGAATGAGCAGGCGCGCATCGTCAAACTGGCCGTCGTAGTAGACCACGCCGCCGCGCAGCTCTTCGGGCTCCAGTGCGGGCAGGCGTTCGAGGGTTTCTTCCTTCGAGAGCAGCTTGGATGCGCCAAAACCGTATTTGCCGGCCAGCATGTCATAGAGCTTGAGGCCGATGCCGTAAAACGGCGCCTCCCACCAGGAGTAGTTGGGGACAACGAAGGCCAGATCGTGGACCAGGTGGGGCGCATTCCGGCGCATCAGGCCACGCTCTTTGAGGGCCGACATGACCAGGGGGATGTTGCCCTGCTCCAGGTAGCGGACGCCGCCGTGGACCAGTTTCGTGCTGCGGCTGCTGGTGCCCTTGCCAAAGTCGTGGGCCTCCAGGAGGACCACACTGAACCCGCGCGCGGCGGCATCCACGGCCACGCCTGCACCGGTGGCCCCGCCACCGACGACTGCAATGTCCCACGGCTGTTGCCGCTCCCGGACGTTGCGCACCATCTCTTCTCTGCGCATTATTCGCTCCAATGCAACTTCCAGCCCCCACCGAGACGCAAGAAGCCAAGCACGCAGCTTGCAGACAGCTTCTTACGCGCTCCAGTTCTTTGCCCGTTCGACAGCCCGCTGCCATTGCGCGCGGCGCTGGGCGCGAACGGCGGAATCCATTCGCGGTTCAAAGCGCGCGTCGTTTTGGCGTCTGGCGCGCAACTCCTCAGGGTTGGCCCAGAAGCCCGTCGCCAATCCTGCCAGATAGGCGGCGCCCAAAGCTGTGGTCTCCGTCACCTGAGGACGCACTACCGGGACGCCGAGCAGGTCGGCCTGGAACTGCATCAGCAGATTGTTGACCGCGGCGCCGCCGTCCACGCGGAGGGCTGCCAGGGGGGTGGTCTCGCTCTGGACGGCCTCAAGCACGTCGGCCACCTGGAAGGCGATGCTCTCCAGGGCTGCACGGGCAATGTGGGCGGGCGAGGTGTCGCGGCGAAGGCCGATGATGAGGCCGCCGGCGTGCGCATCCCAGTGAGGCGCGCCGAGGCCCACAAAGGCCGGGACAAAGACCACGCCGCCTGTGTCGGGCACGCTGGCGGCGAGGGCTTCGACCTCGGCCGAGGAGCCGATCAGTTTGAGGTTGTCGCGCAACCACTGGACAACAGCGCCGCCGATGAAGATGCTGCCTTCGAAGGCGTATTCAAGGCGATGTTGGGCGCTGGCGGCGAGCGTGGTGATGAGGCGGTTCTTGGAGCGCACGAATTCGGCGCCGATGTTCTGGAGCAGGAAGCAGCCGGTGCCGTAGGTGTTTTTGGCCTCGCCCGCGGCCCAGCACAACTGGCCAAAGAGGGCGGCCTGCTGGTCGCCGGCGATGCCCGCGACGGCCGCGCCACCCAGGCCGAGGGTAGTGGTGACTTCGCCGGCCATTTGGCTGGACCAGACCACTTCAGGGAGCAGGCTCTCGGGGATATCGAAGATGCGCAGCAGTTCGGGGTCCCACTCGCCCTTGACGATGTTGAAGAGCAGGGTGCGGGAGGCATTTGTAACATCAGTCACGTGGCGGCTGCCGCTCGTCAGGTGCCAGATGAGCCAACTGTCGACAGTGCCGAAGGCCAGCTCGCCGCGGTCGGCGCGGGCGCGGGCGCCGGGGACGTGATCGAGGATCCAGGCGACTTTGGTGGCGGAGAAATAGGGATCGAGGACGAGGCCGGTGCGGTTGGAGACGTCTTCCCCGGCGCCGCTCTCTTCGAGAGCCGCGCAGCGCGAAGCCGTGCGGCGATCCTGCCAGACGATGGCGGGATGGATGGGCTTGCCGGTGGCGCGGTCCCACACAATCACGGTCTCGCGCTGGTTGGTGATGCCGATGGCAGCCAGGTCCCTGGGCCGCGCGCCGACCTTGCCGAGCGCTTCCACGGCGCAGCTCAACTGGCTGGTGAGAATTTCGGTGGGGTCGTGCTCGACCCATCCCGACTGGGGATAGAACTGCTCGAACTCGTGCTGCGCCGCGGCGGCAATGGCGCCCGCCTCGTCAAACAGAATCGCGCGGGAACTGGTGGTTCCCTGGTCCAGTGCAAGGATGTATGCCATGTGCGCCGTCCGCCTTTGGGCACCAGTCAAACACGCTTGGCCGTGAGTGGGCAAGGTGGGCGGGAATCATGCCGCCGGCCTGAGTGCCGGTCTTTAATTGCCGCAGGCGATGACCCGGTGGCGACCAAGAATCACGATCCGAGATGAACCTCGACTCTCACGTTCGGCTGTTGACCAAGCTCTCCTGTTTCCGCGCAGAATCATCTCTGGCGGGCTCGACCGACCCTGCGCGTCAATCGAAGGACATCGGGCAAACAACAGGATTTCTCGCCGGCACGATCTCTGCGTCTTCAGTGTGAGGATTCAAGCAGAACCGATGACGCCTGGGGCAGATCGATCGACAAACGGCCATCTTGCAAAGAAAAGCTGCGTCCAGTCCAGGCGTCCTTCCAGGTCTCCATCTGCCAGGACCTGGGGATTGCCAGCGTGGCGTGGCGAGACAGATCGGCGTCGTCCCGCAAGCCCTCTTCCAGATTGGCCGCCATCAGGTGAGTTACTCCGTTGTGAGTGCGCCAGGCGGCAAGGTTCATGGTTTCTTTCAAGTCGATCTGGGCGGCGCGCAGGCCGCCGTTCCGCCGCAGCAGTTCGTTCAGCACACCGGCGGCGAGTGCGTACGGGGCGCCGGTGTTTCCCCAAACCTGCGATAGAGGCAATTCTTCCACCGACCTTAGATAGGGAGGGTTCCATGCGGCAATTGGCGCTCCGCCGGCCGCGCCGAGCGTGAGTGCCGGAGAGCCTTCCTGGGTATAAATCACACTCGCATCCGCAGACGCAGAGGCGCTTTCGGGAAGGCAATACGCATTGAAGTCGAGTGGCATGTTCTTCACCAGTTCCGGGGCTCGATTGGCGGCTTTGCACAGCCGAACCGGCCCTTCGGCAGGAGCCGGGCTCCCGCGCAAACCGGCCAGCCGCAAGAGTGATTCGTCTATGCCCCCGGCGAAACTTCCAACCAGAGCGACTGGATGGCCACTGGCGATGATCTGTGTGAGCTCAGCCAGATGCTTCGCGGAAAGATGGGAGGGTGTTTGCACCACGAGCAGATCGGATTGAATCTGCGGCAGCCATTCAATGCGCGTGGAGGACAGAATCGGAACTGGCCACTTGGCCACAGATCCGGCCTGCTCATCCAGCCATTCATTGATGTCGTGGCCGGGCGATGCATGGTCAATCTGCCATTGCATCGCCTCGCGGGAATACACCAGTGTGGGGCCGAAGACAGCGGTTGTCTGGCGCGCATCCGCAACCGCTCGATTGATGTTGGCGGCAAGAAAGCGGACATCCTGTTCGTCAAGCAGACGCTCACCCTGATTGGCCCATGAAATGTACGACCCCACGGGAAGCTTCAAGCCATTCGGCGTCTTGACGGCCGCATGGGAGTAAGCCCAGATTCCCCAACGCAATTTTTCGGGCGCGGAATGAATGACATCCCAACTTTCCCATGCGTCGAAGGTTTCGATAAGGGGATAATGGCGGACCTTGGTATCCGCGAGGATGGCTGCGTGGGTGAGCATGTAGGCGAGTTGGTAAGTCCATCCTTTCGTGGGGGCATTCCAGAACGAACCTTCACGGATGCCAATCTCGTTCCATGCCCCGGCCCAGGTCTGGTCCACCCAGATATCCAGATAACCTTGCCTGGCAATGGTCTCCAGATCCAGTCCGTTTGACCGCCAATCCGCGACCGCACTGGCTCCATTGGAATACATCATGACCAATGCATCCGGGTTTGCCAGCTTTGTTTCTCTGACCAGCGCAGCTACAGCATCGGTGGCCTGACGGATGACATCCGGGGAGGGAGCAAGCGGACCCCAGGGGCCGGCACGTTGGTATGGAACCGGCGTGCCAAAAGAATCTCGCAGCATAATCGCATCAAGGCCCAACGATCGCGACATGCTTCCCCATTGAGCCGAGTAGGCCTGATGCACCGGCGTCCCCTCCACGATTCCGTGGGGCATTCCTCCCAACGGGGTTGGGTCCGCATGCAAACGAGCCGCTGGATCGAAATAGCGTCCGACGTCAAAACTTCCCGGCTGGCCCGAGGCAGGTTTTGTAAATGCCTCCGAGTGGCGGCGAACCCAGGCCGCCTCCTCTCCGTATGCATTCGTCCACGCGTAGTTCAACATGCCGACTTTCACGCCGGCAATCTCACGCCGCCCTGCTTCCTGCTTGAGATCTGCGATCAGTCGCTTCACATCGCCATAGGTCCAAGGATCGTAGCCCCGTCGCTTTCCTATCACCGACCCGGAAAACCGGGCTTCCGACTTTTGCTTCCTTTCCCCGGTGGTCCCGCTCAACTGTCCCCGCTCATCGACCCATCGACTTTGACCTGATCCGGTGGGCAGCGAAATTCTCTGCTCAAGATCGCCGGACCATTCCATCACCGGGCTAACCGTCCAGCCGATGTTCAGAATCACGCCACGGTAACCGCGGACGCCCGCGAAGAGAGGTTGAAACCTATCCCAGAATTCGTGAGCGGACTCCGTCAACGCCTGCTGCTTGAACCAATAGAGGTCAATCTCAATCCATCGGTCCGTATCGACCGAAACTGCCGGAACCTTCTGTGCCGAACATGGGTTCTGGAGGATGCAGAGGAATATCCCCAGTAGAATCGCAGCCGCCGCACTGCAATGAAGGCGCATGGGCCATGGTCTTGCTTGCCGTTGCATTGTCACAATGTCTCCAATTCGCATGAACCTGTCCGATGACGTTCCAAACGCATCCGGCGGCGCCCGTAAAACGGGAACCGCCGGATGCGTCTTACCGCGAGTTATTCACTGCGAGTTACTGCACTTCGCCGATGTAGACGCCGTAGGGGCCGAGCTGAAACTCGCCCAGCGAGGCTGGATCGGAGGCGCCGGGGGTCTTGAGCAGGGTTTTGATCTTGCCGCCGGAGCCGGGAATGGTGAGGCTGACCGTCTGCGGGTCGGGGGTGAAATTGACCGATACGACCACAGCCGGTGCTCCAGGCGTCAGGCGCAGCCAGCTCAGGACCTTGGTGTTGGTGGTGTCGAGCATGACGTTGTCGCCGTGGGCGAAGGCCGGGTTGGTCTTCTTGAGGCGGATCAGGGTCTGGTACCAGGTGAAGAGGGAGTTAGGATCGCTCTTCTCGGCCTGGACGTTGATGGTGGCGGCATTGGGCGGGACGGGCAGCCAGGGAGTGGCACCGGCTTTGGTAAAGCCCGCGTCGGCGGTCGCGTCCCATTGCATCGGAGTGCGCTCGCCGTCACGGCCCTTGTCCTTGGGCCAGCCGGTGAGGCCAACGGGGTCCTTGACGTCTTCCTTGCGGGCGGGCGGCGTGGTCTTCATGCCAATCTCGTCGCCGTAGTAGAAGAGCGCCGTGCCTCGACTGGCGAACAGCATCGTCGCGATGACGCGCTCGATGTCGGTGTCGTGAACGCCATCGCCGTAGCGGGCGTCGATGCGCGGGTTGTCGTGGTTATCGAAGACCAGCAGCGGAATATTGCCGCCGAGGCCGGTTTCCGCGTCGTTGAGCCGGGTGCGAAACTCGGCCACGTCGAGCTTGTTGATGAAGCCCACCTGGGTATCCATGGGCAGTTGAAACTCCGGCTTGTCCGCGGCCCCATACTGTTTGGCGAGTTCGGCGATGTTGGGCAGGTAAGTCTCGCCGATGAGCACCCGCGTGCCGGGGAACTTGTCGGAGTTGAAGGTGTCGCTCCAGGCGCGCATCTCCTGCATCACCGCGTGCGTACCGGGCAGGTTGTTGGTCCGGGTGTCGTTCAAGGCAATGTCGCCGTAGTCATTGAGGTAGGATTTGCCGTTCTTGTCGAGGAGGACGTCTTCGTCGATGAGGTTGGGGTCCTCGAACAGGGTGGTGATGGCGTCAAACCGGAAGCCGCCCACGCCACGCTTGAGCCAGAAGCCGATGATGTCCTTGAAAGCCTCGTGGATTTTGGGGTTGTCCCAGTTCACGTCCGGCTGCTGGATGTAGAACTTGTGGTAGTAGTACTGGCGGGTCTTCTCGTCCCACTCCCACGCCGAGCGGCCAAAGTCGGACTGCCAGTTGTTCGGCGCCTGGCCCTTGTCGGTCGCCGTTTCTCCCTTGCCGTCGTGCCACATATACCAGTTGCGGTAGGGGTTGTCGCGCGACGACCGCGACTGGATGAACCACTGGTGTTTGTCGGAGGTGTGGTTCATGACCATGTCCATGACGATGCGGATATGGCGTTTCGCCGCCTCGGCCACCAGCCGGTCAAAGTCCTTGAGCGTGCCGTACTGGGGATCGATGTTCTCGTAATCCGAGATATCGTAGCCGAAGTCCACCTGGGGCGAGGGGTAGACCGGGCTGAGCCAGATGGCGTCCACGCCCAGGTCCTTCAGGTAGTCGAGCCTTTCGGTGATGCCGTTGAGGTCGCCGATGCCGTCGCCGTTGGAGTCCTGGAAACTGCGCGGGTAGATTTCGTAGATGACGGCGTTCTTCCACCAGTCCCGGGCGCTGGAGGGGGTTGCGCTGCTGAGTTGGGGTGCGGGTTTGGGGGGCGCGTTCTGCCCCGCCGCGGATAGCGCCGCGACCCCCAGAGACAGGGCGATGGCGCAGCTTGCAATGCTCCTGGTCCAGTGCATTGTGGTCTCCTCGTCGTGTTTCCGCTGCTCGTAGATTCGGCAGCAGTGTGTCGCAAGCCAAACTATCACATTGGGGCGGGAAATGGCTGCCGTTGATTGGCTGTTTCGGGCGGAAAAGTCCGCTCTAAGGCTTCCCCTCAGCCGGCGCCGAACTTATCTTCAGCCGGTCGAAATTGATGCTGAATATCGGCTCCTCGCGGGTTCCGGAGATGTGAATCGGAACCTCCGTGCCAGCCCCGTTCTTCTTGAAGTACTTGTCGGCGGGCTTGAGCAGCAAACCTGCCCAGCCACCCACCATCTGCGAGACCGTGGCCTGCAGCTTCGCCGTTCCGGTAAAGTCCAGCGCGCCGCCCTCCACGCCATACGTGCCCTGCAATTGGATCATGGCCCCAGGAACGGTGTAGGTGAGACCGGGCAGGGTAATGACGCCGCCGGCCATCTGGAAATCGCCCTGCATGGTGGAGTGGATGGCGGCCGGGTCGGTGGTCTTCACATCCTGGGGCCGGCCCTGGCCACGCATGCTGAGTTGCCTGAGGCCGTCCTGGATTTTGACGCTGGAGAACCGCGCCTGATCGAGATTGAAGGCGCCTTTCAGGCTGAGACGCTCGTGCACCGGCGCGGTCCCCGGCGGAATGTGCAGCGTGGTCTTCATGGTCAGCGAGCCGGTCAGCAAGGAGTTAGGCGAGTGGCTGGCGAGACGGAGAAAATCCTCAAGGCGCGCGCGGTCCACGTTGATCGTAAGCGCAATGTCGTGGCCCTTGCTGGGCGGCAAGGCCCCGGTATTGCCAACCTGCGCGGCCGCCACGCGAACAACCTGACCCTGGGCGGTAAAGTGCGAATGGCCCAGCGTCGCATCCACGGGATCGAGCCAGGTGTCGCCATTGGTGGCATCCACCCTGGCGTGGAAATGGGTGTGGAGGGGCAACGGGTTGCCGAAGTGGGTGAGGCGGAAGTCCGGCGTATCGGTGTCGCCATCCACGACCAGGTCGCGCAATGTGCCCTGGTAATTTCCGGTCGAGGAGAGAATCCCGGCAATGCCCTTGAATCCGGCGAGGTCCGCGTGGTCAAACGTGTAGTGGCCTGTAATCGGGCTCTCGCCGGGATCCGCCACCAGCCATGGACCAAAGCTACCGGTGGAGTGAATCGTGCCTACCGGCCGGGGATTGGTGAGGTTGGCGTCAAAATCCATGGCCTCGCCGGAGCTGATTTTGGTGAGCTTGAACTGCGCGATGGCAAAGTCCAGGGGCAGCTTGCCGGGCTTGCTGGTTTCGAGCACAAAGTGGGCCCCGGTGCATTCGATGGTGTCCACCGCGAAGCGCAGCGACAGGGCGGAAGCCGTGCGTTGGGCAGCAACGGATTGGCCGGCAGCCTCAGTGGAGGCGTCCGGGGCTGCGGCAGAAGCGTGGCCAAAGTGGGATTTGGGCGGGAAATGGATATCGAGCCCCTTCAACTCGACCACCGAGATGTGGAACGGCTTGCCGGGTTGGTAGTGGAGCGGGGCATGAAAGCGAAACTCGTCGAGGCGGATGATTGGGTCGCCCGAATTCGTGGCCGGGGGCACCGTAACGCCCTCAACCTGGGCCGGCGGCCAGATGCGCAGACCGTGACCCTCGGCCCGGAGTCCATTCACGAGCGACACATGAAAGGTGTCCATCTCCACGCGGGCGTGAAAGTGCTCCTGCAACGTCCCGACGATGCGGGCGCGCAGGAAGGGCTCGGCCCGGTGCAACGCCAGGTCCGCAATGACGGCCAAGGCCGCCGCCAGCAGGAGCAACCCGCCTGCGACCCACTTCAACCACCGGTTTCTGCGCCAGAAAGATGCACCAGTGTTCGCCAAACCTGCCTCCCGATTGGATTCCATTGTCGCAGAGCGTTGGCGGCTTGAGACTGGGGCTGGATTCTTTCCCTTGCGCGAGCGCCGTGCACCCCACATTTGCTTGAGATGCATCGCGCAAGAGGTGGGAAACCGGAAACCAGCTCCATTCGGCGGCGCTCCTCATTTTCTTAATAGACGGTGCATGGCGTAGACTCCATAGCACGGATGCAAACGCACATTGAAAATCTCGTCAAGCTGCAAAGCGTGGATGTGGAACGTGCACGGCTGACCGTTGCGGTGCGCGCCCTTCCGGCCGAAATCGCCCAGGCCGAGGCTGCGCTGGCTGGGGCCGAACGCCAAGCCGCCGAAGGCTCGGATGCGCTGAGCCGCGAGGAATCGCTGCGCACTCGCCTGGAGCGCGAGATCGCCGGCCACCGCCAGAAGGCGGCGCGCTTCCGCACCCAACTGGACGCCGTGAAAAGACCCGAGCAGGCTGAAGCCATCGAGCATGAGATCCGGTTTGAATCGGGCGAGGCCGAGCGTCTGGAAGACGAAGAGTTCGTCAGCCTGGAACGCACGGAGGGGCAGGAAGCCGCACTGGCCGCAGCCCGCGCCCAGGTGGAAACCCTGGCGGCGGCCCTGGACAAAATCCGCGCCCGCGTGGCGCTCCGCCAGCAGGAGTTCAGCGCCGAACTGGCCAGCTTGAACGTTGAACGGGAAGCGCTCCGCCAAGCGATCGAGCCCGAGTGGCTCACCCGCTTCGACCGGCTTGCCGTTTCGCGCGGCACGGGCCTGGCCCGCGTCGAGAATCAGCAGTGCACCGGCTGCCGCATGGGCGTCCGCCCGCAGACCTGGAACCAGCTCCGCGAGGGCGAGCTGCTGACCTGCGACAGTTGCGGAAGGCTGCTGTACTGGGATCCGGAGATGGCTCCAGCCGCGAAGTCGCCGCAGCCTGCCCCTGAGGCCAAACGCAGAATCTCCAAATCCCAAGCCGGAGACTAGCCGTGAGGCGCATCTGTGTGGACATGGATGAGGTGATGGCGGACACGCTGGCCGAACACCTGCGCCGCTACAACCAGACATTCGATGAGGAAGTGACCCCGGAAGACCTGGCCGGCAAGGGGCTGTGGGAGATTGCGCCGCTTGACCGCCAGCAGCAACTCCGCGACTTCCTTGACGCCGAAGACTTCTTCGAGGACCTGGCCCTGATGCCCGGCGCGCAGCAGATCCTCAAAGACCTTTCCACTCGCTTTGAAATCTTCATCGCCACGCAGGCCATGACGGTGCCCAACTCGCTGGGGCCCAAGTATCGCTGGCTACAGCGCCACTTCCGTTTCATCCCTCCCACGCACTACGTGTTTTGCGGGAACAAGAGCATTCTCCGCGCCGACTATCTGATCGACGACCTGCCCCGCAACCTGTTGCGTTTTGAAGGCCAGGGCATCCTTTACACCGCCCCCCACAACCTGACCGCGACCGGCTTTGTACGCGTGGATAACTGGCAGCAAGTGGCCGAATACTTTGCTACCCAGCCCGGGTAAGGCCCTACCTTGATGTACTGACCCAGTGCGTTCGGTCCCGCTGCCGGAACCGTGGGATGCAGCCAAGGCTATTTGGCGTCACCCGCACCCGGCTTTACCGGCGCCCCAGACCCAGGCTTGGCCGCGGGCAATGGACTGACGGCGCGCAACGGCATCGGCTGCGCCTGCGGCGGCTGGTGCATGGTAACGATAATCGCCCCGGCGGCCTTCTTGCCCGCGCACTGGTAGGAGTGGGGCGTACTGGCGTCAAAATACACTGCATCGCCCGCCTCCAGTGTGCATGCATGATCGCCGTGGCGGAGGTCAAGATCTCCGTCCAGTACATACAGGAACTCAAACCCCGGGTGCATGTGCGCCTTGGGCTCCATATCCTTTGTCAGCGGCACAAACTCGGCAAAGTAAGGGTCCATGTGCCGGTCCGGCACCATGTAACCGAGGCTCTCAAAGTAGTACGTTGGCGAATTCACCCCGGTCTGCGGCAGCCTTACGCGCTCCTTGCGGCGGTGAATCCGGAACAGCGCGTTCGGTTCGGACTCAAAGAAATGCGAGAGGTCCTTGGAAAAGACCATGGCAATGCGGGCCAGGTTGCGCAGCGTGGGCACCACACGCCCGGTCTCCAACTGGGAGAGGAAACTCGCCGAGAGACCTGTGTGCTTGCCCAGTTCGACCAGGCCCATCGACTTCTTGAGGCGCAGCCGCTTGATCCTCTCACCGATCCGCTTCTCCGCAATGAACCGTTCGGCAGTCTCCAGGTCCACCTGGGTCTTTTGCGTCTCTTCGCTCTTGACCACCGCCAACTCGCCCATCAACGCCTCCTGACTGCACTGGAATAGGATGCGCCTCAGAGCAGAATGTTGTCCAGATCAAAAATAATTCGCGTACGACTAAATCAGTATCGCTCTGCGGCCGGTATCGTATTCACCAGAGGGAAAGGAAAATCCATCTCGTCAATATGAGCGCTCCGTCGTTCCGAATTCTCCTGTCCGGCGCCTCCGGAATGCTCGGCACAGCTCAGCAGCAGTCGCTGGCCGCGGCCCTCGCGCCGCCTCAATAGCCCTTCACCCCGCGCTATCCTAAAGGGTCCGGCCGCCAACATTCCTGCGGCCCGCCAAGGAAGCGCCGCATGGCCGATGAAACCACCGTCCCCGCAACTCCAGCCGCACCCGTAGCCACCATCGCCACTCTCGGCCAGCACGAAGGCCAGTCCGTGACTCTGCGCGGGTGGCTCTACAACCTCCGCGAGAGCGGCAAGCTCCTGTTTCCGATCTTCCGCGACGGGACCGGAACCATTCAGGGCGTGGCGCACAAGGCCGGCGTGCCTGCGGCGGTCTTCGAGGCGCTGAAGGGGCTGACCCAGGAGTCGTCGGTCATCGTGACCGGGCGCGTCCGCGCCGACAAGCGCGCGCCGGGCGGCTTCGAACTGGACGTTGAGAATATCGAAGTAGTGCAGCGCGTACCCGAGTCCGACCCCTACCCCATCACCCTCAAGGAGCACGGGGTCGACTTCCTGATGGAGCACCGGCATCTGTGGGTCCGCTCCCCGCGCCAGTCGGCCATTCTGCGCATCCGCGCCGAGATCATGCGCGCCGCGGCCGAGTACTTCGACCAGAACGGGTTCATCCGCACCGACCCGCCGATCCTTACGCCGGCGGCCTGCGAGGGCACTTCGACGCTGTTTCCCGTGGACTACTTCGGCGACACGGCCTTCCTGACCCAATCCGGGCAACTGTACATCGAGTCCACGGCGCTGGCGCTGGGCAAGGTCTACAGCTTTGGGCCCACCTTCCGCGCGGAAAAGTCCAAAACCCGGCGGCATTTGACGGAGTTCTGGATGATCGAGCCGGAAGTGGCCTATTGCGACCTCGATGGCCTGCTCGAACTGGCTGAAAACTTCCTGTCGCATATTGTGCAGAGCGTGCTGAAGAACCGCGCTTCGGAACTCACGGTGATCGGCCGCGACCGCGCCAAGCTGGAAGCGATACTGCCGCCGTTTCCGCGGCTGACCTACGACGATGCCGCGGCCATGTTGAACGCGGCCTACAAGACCGGGCAGCTTGAAGCGCCGTTTGAGTACGGCAACGACTTCGGCTCTCCGGACGAGACCTGGCTCAGCTCGCAGTTCGACCGCCCCGTCATGGTGCACCGCTACCCCGCCGACGTGAAGGCTTTTTACATGGAGCCCGACCCCGCCGACGCGCGCCTGGCCCTGTGCGTCGACGTGCTGGCGCCCGAAGGTTATGGGGAAATCATTGGCGGTTCGCAGCGCGTTTCAAGTTACGAGCTTTTGAGCTCGCGCATCGAGCATCACAAACTGCCGCGGGAAGCTTTCGAGTGGTACCTGGACCTGCGGCGCTACGGCAGCGTGCCGCACTCGGGCTTCGGGATGGGGATTGAACGGGCGGTGGCGTGGATCTGCGGATTGGACCATGTGCGCGAGACAATTCCGTTTGCGCGGACGCTGCACCGCATTTATCCATGAGCCATGGGCTCTGTTACCGAGCCGTTCCCTGCGCGTAAAAAAACTTCGGGCCTGTTCGCAAAGCTGTGCGGACAGGCCCGATTTTCCTGAGATGTCGTCGCGCTCAGACCTGCATGACTTCGGCTTCCTTTTTGCGCGAAAGCTCTTCCATGCGGCGGATCTCCTCGTCGGTCATCTTCTGGACTTCTTCGAGAGCGCGCTTCTCCTCGTCCTCGCTGATCTTCTTCTCCTTGGCCAGCTTCTTCAGGATGTCGTTGCCGTCGCGCCGGACGTTGCGGATGGCGGTGCGGTGCTCCTCGAGCACCTTGTTCAGGTGCTTGCAGACGTCGCGGCGGCGCTCTTCGGTCATGGGCGGAACGGGCACCCGGATGATCTTCCCATCGGTCAGAGGATTGAAGCCCAGGTCGGCGATGCGCAGGGCCTTTTCGATCTCCTTGATGACGCTGGGGTCATAGGGCGAGATGAGGATCAACTGCGCCTCGGGCGTGGAGACCTGCGCCAGTTGGCTGATGGGGGTGTGCGTGCCGTAGTAGTCCACCTTGACCTGGTCGAGCATATGCACGTTGGCCCGGCCGGTTCGCGTGGAGGCCAGATTGGCCTGGAATGTGGCCACCGCCTGGTCCATCCGGCGCCTGAGGTCGCTGGAGAGTTCTTTGAGCGCCGGAATTCCGGCCATTGTCGAGACTGCCATCTTTCTCCTCGTTAGGTCCAAAACAATATATTAGCGGAATCGCCGGCAGGGAAAGACCAAATGCCCTGGACGAAATCGTTCAGCGTGACGTTAGCCGGAATCCCTACACCACAACCGAAAGGCCCGTCGAGGATGCCTGCTGGTGGGCGTGGTAGCTGGAACGGACCAGCGGACCGGACTCCACGTGGCGGAAATCCATCTTGAGGGCTTCAGTCTTCAGTTCGGCAAACTCGCGCGGCGTGTAGAGCCGGGCCATGGGCAGGTGGTCGCGCGAGGGGCGCAGATATTGGCCGATGGTGAGAATGTCGCAATGGACGGCTGCCAGGTCGCGGAAGACCTGGAGCAACTCGGCCGTCTCCTCGCCCAGGCCCACCATCACGCCGGACTTGGTGAGCCCCGCGGGCCGCAACTGTTTGGAGTAGCGCAGCAGTTCGAGGGTGCGCTCGTAGCGGGCGCCGGAGCGGACCACGCGATAGAGACGCGGGACCGACTCGGTGTTGTGGTTGAGGACTTCGGGACGCGCTTCGACGACGGTGCGAATGGCTTCCCGATTACCCTGAAAGTCGGGGATGAGCACCTCCACCCGGCAGCCGGGAGCCTGACGACGAATCTCTTCGATCACGCGAGCGAAGGCGCGCGCGCCACCGACCAGATCGTCGTCGCGATTGACGCTGGTGATGACGGCATGTTCCAGGCCCAGCGTGGCCACGGCTTCAGCCACGCGGCGGGGTTCGTCGAAATCGATGGGCTCGGGGCGGCCCTTGGGCACGGCGCAGAATCCGCAGCGGCGCGTACACAGATTGCCCAGCATCATGAAGGTGGCGGTTTTGTGGTGCCAGCACTCGCCGATGTTGGGGCAATGCGCGCTCTCGCACACGGTGTGCAGGCCCAGCGATCGCGCCAGGCGCTTCAGGTCGTGGTAGTTCTCGCCCATGGGGGCGCGCGCCTTGAGCCACTCGGGTTTGGGGGCCGGAGTTTTGAGCGCCGGGGCAATTTGGACCAGTTCCATCACGCTTTCATTGTAGCGGCATCCTCCTCGATCGCTCCATGGACGCGCGCCACCTGGCCTATCCGCCGTTCAAGCCCAAACCGTTCGATAAGTTGAAGAGCTTGTGCCCCTGATTTGGAGTGTTTTCCGGCGGCTGGCGTCAATATCTGGCGGAGATCTCGCGACCATGGTAAAATGACCATGGTCAGATTGACCCGCTACGAGGAGGCAATTTTCATGCGGACCATGGCGGCGGGTGAGTTCAAGGCCAAATGCCTGGCGGTGATGGCCGAGGTGAATTCCAGCGGGCAGCCGGTTCTGGTGACAAAGCGGGGCAAGCCGCTGGCACGGGTTTTCCCCTCGGAGGATCAGAGCCCCAAGGAGAGCCCGGAGGCGATCTTCGGCTGCTTGCGTAGCTTCCTCGCCACGACGGACAATCTTGACGATCTCGCCGGACCGATCATCCCGCCGGAGGACTGGGACCATATGAAGGAAGATTGGTCTCCGTTTCCGCCAGAATGATCATTCTCGACACGCATGTGGTGATCTGGCTGCTCACGGCTGGAGCGCGATTGTCTCCCAGGGCGCACAACGCCATCCTGCGAGCTCGTATCGGTGGAGAAGCGCTGGCCTGTTCCCCGGTATCTTTGTATGAGATAGCCTACGCTGCCCGGAAAAAGCGTCTGCCGCTGAACGCTCCGGTCGAAGAATTCATCGCTGCTCTACAAACTCAGTTGGAGATGGCGCCATTGACGGCCGAAATCGCGGTTTGCGCGGCTGGACTTCCCGACCCTTTTCACGGCGACCCCATCGACCGGATGATCGCCGCCACGGCCATCGTCGGAGATTGCGTGCTGATCACCCACGACGATCGAATCCGCAAAGCGAACGTGTGCAAGACGCTCTGGTAGCGCCCTTACCTCAGCCGCTCGCGCACCTCGGTACGGGCCAGGTAGAGAAAGAAGACCAGGTTGAGCAGGCCCTGAAGGGCGAAAGGAACCTCGTGGACGGCGGCAAACTTCCACAGAAAAAGCGCCGCAAGCAGGACCACGGCAGCCAGCGTCAGCGCCCAGGCCCAGCGAAACAGCATAAGCAGCCCCAAACCCGCCGCGATAAAGACAGCCGAGAACACCAGATAGGCCGGCCGCACCTGCCCCATCACTACGCCCAGAATGTTGATCCCCGCCAGCGCCAGCATGTACAGGCTCACCGCGGCCAAACCCGGCAAAAGTTGCGGGGTCCGCATGCGTCCCTGCGGCGCAGGCGGGGCAGCCGCGGTAGCAGTTTCCGGCCCATTGCCGGCCTCTTTCGTCTCTTCGTTGGTCATAACGAGTGCAGATAGGCCAGCAGATCGCTCAGTTGGCCGTCGGTCAGTGGCGTGGACGGCATCATGTTGCGGCCGTGCAGAATGACCTGGGTGAGCCGCTCGTCGGTTGGGGGGGCCCCCGAAGGCATGGCTTTGACCTTGGTGAGGGCCTGCAAGCCCGGGCCGTGCAGCCCATGGGTGGTTGTCGGGTAATGGCACCTGGCGCACTTCAGTTGATAGACCTGCGCTCCCCGCGCCTCTTCCGGCGTCCAAAGCGCCTCGGGCTTGGAGGGCGGCAAAGAACGGCAGCCTGCAAGGGCCGCCGCCAGCACGCCAACAAGGCCCAGCAAGGGAGTCGGTACGGCAAGGAAAACAGCGAAAGAACGAGTACGCATCTGGCTTTGATGATACAAGGCTTACTCCGCCGAGGCGATAGCTTCCGCGATGCGGTCGATGGCCTGGACTTCGGCATCGCTGCCCGGACGGTGGCCGTTGACGAGGATGGAGAATGCCAGCGTCTTGCCGCTGGCCACAGTCACGTAGCCGGAGAGGGCATTCACTTCGTTGAGCGTGCCGGTTTTGGCCCAGATGCGGCCCTTGAGGGGGGAGTTCTTGAACCGGTTAACGAGGGTTCCGTCGACGCCGGCTACGGGGAAGGTGTCGCGCCAGGCCGCGCCCCACGGCTGGCGCGAGGCCCAGGCCAGCAATTGCGCATAGGCGCGGGGGGCAATGCGGTCGTCGGGGCTCATGCCGGAGCCGTCGTAGAGGAAAAAGTCGTTGTCGTCGACGCCAGCCTCAAGGAGAAACTGGCGTTCTACCCGTGTGCCCTGGGCAAAACTGCCTTCAGTGCCGTGAACCTTGCCCAAGAGACGCAAAAGCAACTCGGCGTGGAGGTTCTGGCTGATCTTGTTGGTGAGCGTGATGTCCTGGGCAACTGGGATGGAGGTGTGGGTTGCGAGGATTCTGCGACCCTCGAGCGGGGCCACTACGGTGGGAAGGCCGGACCGGGTGAGCCTGAGCGGCTGGGAGCGCTCGGCGGCAAAATCGTCCGCTCCAACAGAGGATTTATGGCGGGAAGCAGGCGCACCGGCCACGTTGACGCCGCGGCTGAGGAGCGCCTGCCTGAAGGCGGCGGCGGTGAACTCGGCGGGGTCCTCGACGGCGAGGCCGGCATGGAGTCCGTTGGCCGGCGCGGTGCCCCAGGCGCGGACCAACATGGAGCCGGGACGGCGATCAAGGCCGGGGTGGGCGGACTGGCCGGCGGGGGTGGGGATCATGGTGTTTTCGAGGGTGTAGTAGTCGACGTTGGGGGTCCACTCGGCGACGGTGGAGGCGGGGGAGGCGGGGTCGGCGGCGATGGTGAGCTCGATGGTGTTCTCAGCGAAGGTGAGGGCGGAGATGGGGGCGCCGTAGCTCCATTGCAGGTCGTCCCAGGCCCAGGACTGGCCGTAGGGCTCATCAAGGTAGAAGCTGTCGTCGCCCACGACGGTGCCCTCGACGGTGCGGATGCCGGATTGTACGACCTGTCCGGCGAGCAGATCGAGGACGTCCATGGCCTTGGGCGGCTTCTCCGGCTCGCTCGCACTGGCAGAAGATGAGGCAGGAGAAGGAGTTGCGGCCGGAGGATTAGGCTCGGGAGGGCGGTAGGGGTAGCGGCGGGCACTAAGGGTGGGGTCGCCGACGCCAAGCAGGATGAGATCGCCGTGGAGGACGCCCGCGGCATCGACCTCGCCGCCGGCGACCACGTTGGTAGTCCAGGTGAGTGTGTCGACGGGCAGCAGGGCAAAGGCGGCGGCGGTGGTGAGGAGCTTGGCGTTGGAGGCCGGGGTGAAGAGGCGGCCTTCGTTGAAGCCATAGAGGACCTGGCCGTCGAGGGTCTTGACGCTGATGCCGAATTGGGCATGACTGAGTGCTGAGTCGGCGAGAATAACCTGAATACGGTCAGCGAGTTGGCCTGTGGGTGGGGCGGAGTGGGCGGCGGGGCTGGCGGGGTGCTTCTGGGCTTGGGGAAACAGGCTCACGGGGAGCAGAATCGCCGCCAGGAGAAGCGCCAGGGTTCGGGGAAAGGCTTTCATGGAGGGAGTTTAGCAGGAGCCGGGCGGCTGCGGCGTACCATTCAGGGAGAAGGAGTTCTTTCTGGGTCTTGGGATTGCTTGAAGAGGACGAATTGCTGCGTCGAGTGAGGGTTAAGTGAAAGAAATGAATGTATTTAGACGAACAATTGTGGAATGGAAGCTGCGCAGCCGCACGGTCGAACTGGGCCGCCGCACACTGGTTATGGGGGTAGTGAACATTACGCCGGATTCGTTCAGCGACGGAGGGCGGTTTTTCGATGCGGAAGCGGCTATCGCGCATGGAATCAGGCTCTTGAACGAGGGCGCGGACTTGCTGGACCTGGGCGCGGAGAGTACGCGGCCGGGTTCGCGGGCGGGTGGAGCAGACGGGTCCGGGCTGGGGCCGGCGGTGAGCGCGGAGGAAGAACAGGGACGGCTGCTGCCAGTGCTCGAAGGGATTCTCAAGGCGTGGCCGGAAGCGATTGTTTCTGTAGATACTTACAAGGCTCGGACGGCGCGGGCGGCGGTGGCTGCCGGGGCCGAGATTGTGAACGATGTGAGCGGGTTGGGATGGGACCCGGAGATGGCCAGGGCTTGCGCGGAGGCGGGTTGTGGTGTGGTGCTGATGCATACGCGGGGACGGCCGGAGGAGTGGGGAGGACAGGCGCAACTTGAGCCGAATGAGCTGCTCAGGACGGTGCGGGCGGGGCTGGAGGCGAGCCTGAAGACGGCCGTGGAGGCGGGGATTGCGGCGGAAGCCATCGTGCTGGACCCTGGATACGGATTCGGGAAGCGGCTCGAGGAGAATTTTTCCTTGTTGGCGAGGCAGGCGGAGTTGTTGGCGATGGGACGGCCACTCGCCGTCGGGGTGAGTCGCAAGTCGTTCCTGGGCAAGACTTTAGAGTCGCTGTACGGAGGAAGAACCGCGCCCGTTGAGGGGCGGGAAACGGCGAGCGTGGCGGGGCTGGTGGCGGCGATTCTGCACGGGGCGTCGGTGGTTCGGGTGCATCAGGTGCGGCCGGCGGTGGAGGCGGCGCTGGTGGCGGATGCGGTGCTAGGGCCTGTTAACACTACTGGGGTAGGTGGCGCCGGCGCCAATTTTTCTCAGTTCTAGGAGAGAGGAGCGACGCATACCGGGTGTCTGCTAGCGACGAATGACGACGAAATGAGGAAAATTGGCCCCGGCCCTTCGGGTTGCGGTGAAAATCCGGCCATACTTCATTCTCGCTCTTGACGGTGGGCCCGCCACAGCCTTCGGGCTCGGCTTCGTCTGGCCGGATTTTCCCTCGCAACGCTACCTGCCCCAGCAGCGTTAACAGACCCTAGAGGGGCAGCGAGTCAGCGGGTGAGCGAGTCATCGGGTCCGCGCTTTTCGAGGTCGCAGACGCGGCGGGCAGGACCTGGGCGCAGCGACCCGCGCTGCTTGCGGTGGTCCAATGTGAGCAGACGTTGGGGTGCGGGACTTCTAGGATGATGCGTAGTGAAGGTGCGAGACGGTAGTTATCAGGGCCGGTCCAGCTTCCAGCAAGGCTCCCAGAAGGCTGCGTAAACCATGCCCGCGAATGAGATTCTGCAAGAAGCCAAGAAGCTCCACAGAGTGAGTGACAGCCTGGCCACGCTGGCGGAAGAAAATGCGCCCCTCGAAGCGGCACTGACGATCCTCGCGGGAACGGTTCGCAACTCCGCGACGCTGCTTGAGGTTCTGGTTGCGTTGAGGCTGGGGCCGGTTCAGGGGTTGAACTCGGCAAGCAACTGAGATCAGGGGACAGGGATCGAGACCGGATTGGGGGTCTTCGCCTGAGGGTTCGATGCAGTGCGGCGTCAGCAGACTGCCCGCCGATGCAAATATCGATGAAGGAGAGGTTTGGTTATGAAAAAGAAGAACCGGATAGAAATGGCAAAAGAGATTATCGCCAGCGTGAGAAAAGAGATGGATAGGCCGCGGCTTACGGAGTCGGTGCGAAATGGCCAGAGCGGTTTGAGCACGCCGGCCGCGAAGAGGACCGCGGTGCGTTAGCTTCCGGTCTCGAGCTCCCAACTTTTCAAATTCGGCTCCCTGGGTTTGTGGAGAGGCGGGCGGATCTCTTCGAGTTGGGGTTTAGAGTGGAAAGGCTATCAGTCTACTTATAGTTAACATCAATCGGCAGTAAATCGACTCTAGATATGTATCGAGAGAGCCATATGCCATGTGCAGATCCGCAGATAAAGCGGCGCTTGTGCGCGTAGGTCAAAGTAGCTCTGCGAGTTAACCGGCAACGCGCGACAATAAGGTATGAAAAAGTTTTGGCTTGGACTGGTTCTCGTCTTCTGTCTCGCAGTACCTTATGCGGCGCAGGCGCAGGTGGTTGTGGTAATACACCACCGTCACCATCATCATCACCACCACCACTATCTGACCCAGCCCCAGCAGTAATCGGTTCGGACAGGAATCCACGAATGCACGGGTTGGCAGATTAAAGCGGGATGTTAAGCATCTGGACAGTGCCAAGTTCTCGGTTGGGATCAGGAGCGCTTGTTGGCCAGGCGGAGGTTGGATAGTTCGGTGGCCAGATCGATCCAACGGTCCATCAGCATCTTCATGACCTCGTAGTTCTTCAGT
>Ga0224554_1000066_pt1 | contig 96916 bp, 91 predicted proteins | sample 714S22024metaG_FD_180666 | JGI IMG/M metagenome (GOLD analysis project Ga0224554, IMG submission 180666) | Peat soil microbial communities from Stordalen Mire, Sweden - 717 S2 20-24 | ecosystem: Environmental > Terrestrial > Soil > Wetlands > Peat | place: Sweden: Norrbotten County, Stordalen... | reverse complement strand
AGTTCCGTCCTTCCGAGCAGGCGACCGCCCACGGTGGCCAACTGGCGGTCAACGCCCTCTTCCAGCAATTCGGGTTGTGGCAACGGATCCAGCAAGCCTCCGCCTTGGAAGTCCGCCGGCACAAGGGCAAGGGTTACGATCCGGTGCCCCAACTGTTGTCAGAGAACCGGATTTCTTTTACCCTGAGAAACCGCGCCCAGGAGCGACTCTGACAAGTCGCTAATGATTCGGGGAAGGAAAGTAAGAAGCAGTCCACGCTTGCCTTATAGTGAAAACGACGGTACATTATTTTCATGCAGACAGCAGGTCTCTTTGAACTCCCGCCGGACGAACGTCTGGAGTTGGCCCGGCGTTTGGTCGAAAGCGTGGTAGCGCCGGAACCCTTGAGTGAAGACATCTTGGAGGGCATCCGGCGGATCGAAGATGTTGTCACTGGCCGAGTCCCAGGATTGACGGAGGAACAATACCGCGCCGCTTTGCGATGAGGGTGGTCTTTCACCCTGAGTTTCCGAGAGACATTCGGAAATTTGAAGAGTGCTATACCCCTATTTCTGAAAACCTTGCGGCGCGATTTCGGCAGGAAATTGACGATGCGGTAGCTGCCATCCAGGCATCTCCCCGGAGCGCTGGGCATCTGCTGAACTGCGAAACTTCCCTTGTGATTGAATTGCGTCGAAAAAACCTGCGGGCCTTTCCCTTCTTTATTTTATACGGCATCGCGGCCGACCAGTTGATTATTGCATCGGCCATTCCAAGCCGTTCCGATCCCTTGACCTGGCTCGTGCGCTTTTCCGGAAAACAGTGAGCATGCTTGATGGCTGTTTTCCGACCTCCCGGAAGAGGCAATGAACTTGCTTAAATTAACCTGCCTGACCCCGTGGTCAAGCACTGGTATTTGGACAACATAAACCCGAAATTGAATCAACGGCTGCAGCATGAAGTGCTGAATCACTTCCGCAAGTAGGCGCGCGGCTTCATCGGAATTGATCCAGCCATTTTGATACACGAACCGCCGCTGAATATTGATTGTTGACCGAATGATGCAGAAACCAAGAAGCTGCCCGCTGGTATGAATCGCAACGCCCGCTTCTGGGCGGCCAATTCCTCGATGAAGTCAGCCGTGCCGTCTTTTTGCTCAAGAATTCGCGCGAACGGCATTCAGAGTAATATCGCGGCTTTCGGCGGATGCTGACGCATCGTTTTCCGTACAAACTATTTTACAGGATTGAAGGCAGCGACGTCATTGTTGTCCGGGTGCTCCACGCCAAACGAGATCATCGCCGGCATTTATGAAACTGGCTGCCAAAGAAACTTTGGCCCTCGTCGGGCAATACTATCCGGCCAGCCGCATTCCGGTGAAAACGCAGTATCTTGTGGAGGGACTGTTTGGAGAAGGCAAGAAAGCTTTTCGTCAGCGAGAATGCGCTGATTCGCGTTTAATCGCGGGCTTCAATCCTCAGGCGTTTTTCAGGATGTCTTGGGCTGATTTTTTCACCCTCCCCGCCAATTCCGGCGGTTGGATGACTTTGGCGTTGCCGGCCCAGCCAAGGACCCATCGCTCCACTTCCGCCAGACTCGATAGTTTCATGCGCAGTTCCAAGCCGCCGTCCTTTAGTTCCTTGAGTTGCTGCGAGTCATGCCATTTCTTCTCCCGGATGTAGTCGCTGACCAATTCGTTGAAACGGATGACGACGTCGAAACTGCCCTGGCCGGATTGCACGCCGAAACTGTCGCGCAGCCGCTTTTCCAGGGAAAATTTTTGCGGGCGGTCGAAGGTCTTGCCCGTGATGTCAATGGCCTGAATGCGGGCCGGGACGAAAGTGCGGATGTCTTTGCGCAAATGGCACCAGGCAAAGAGAAACCATTCGCCGTTGATGTTGGCCAGGTGATAGGGATCGACCAGGCGCAACTCGGTTTCGCGGCGGCCGGGCTTGCGATAGGTCAATTGCAATTGTCTGCGATGCGCGGTGGCCTTGGCCAGGGTGTCGAAAATCTCCAGGTTCAGGATCGGCTCGGCGCTGGTGCGGAAGGAAATGGTTTGCTCCCAATCGGCCAGGTTGAGCGACACGGTGTCGGGCAGGGCGGCTGCCATTTTCTTGAAGGCGCTAACCAGGGGCCGCTCGAAAGTCGTGCCGCGATATTGTTGCAGGGCCTTTTCCGCGACGAGCAGCGCGAACAATTCGCCCTCGCTGATTTGCAGGGTGGGGAAATTGCCCACTTCCTCGGTGTAGTGATAGCCATTGTGCAGGCTGTCGTATTCCAAAGGCAGTTCCATCCGGTCGCGCATGAATTCCAAATCGCGATGAATGGATTTGGAGCTGACCTCCAATTCCCGGGAGAGGGAGACGGCGTTGGGGTGGCGGCCGGATTGAATGGCCTGGTGGATGCGGAGCATCCGTTCCAGCGGCGGGCGGGAGTGCAGGAATTTCTCCGGGGTCGATTTCAACAGTCGCGGCTAAGTGATCTTGGCCAGCAATTCGTCGTTGGTCTTGTGCTTCTTCAACGCGGCCTGCAACGTTTCCATGGCCTCGATCGGGTTGAGGTCCACCATCATGCGGCGCAGTTTGCGAATGGCCTCGATGTGTTTGGGCGGAAAGAGTTTTTCCTCCTTGCGCGTGCCGCTCTTGGGAATATCCAGCGACGGGAAAAGGCGGCGGTCCGACAGTTTGCGGTCCAGGATCAGCTCCATGTTGCCTGTGCCCTTGAATTCCTGGAAAATCAATTCATCCATTCTCGAACCGGTGTCGACCAGCGCCGTGGCAATGATGGTCAGCGAGCCGCCTTCCTCGATTTTCCGGGCGGAAGCGAACATTTTGCGCGGGATTTCCAGGGCGCGCGCGTCCACGCCGCCGGTCATGGTGCGGCCGCTGCCGCCATGCACGCTGTTGTAGGCGCGGGCCACGCGCGTGATCGAATCCAGCAGCACAAAAACGTCCCGGCCGCTTTCCACCATGCGGCGGCAGCGTTCGATCATGAAGCGGGAAAGGCGCACATGCGTTTCCAGGTCCTGGTCGTTGGAGGAGGCTACGACCTCGGCCTTGACCGAGCGCTGGAAATCGGTGACTTCCTCCGGCCGCTCGTCGATCAACAGAACCATGGCATAGACTTCCGGGTGATTGGTGGTGACGGCATTGGCGATCTGCTTGAGGATGGTTGTTTTGCCGGTGCGCGGCGGGGCGACGATCAACCCGCGCGTGCCTTTGCCGATGGGCGTGACCAAATCGATGATGCGGGTTTCCAGAAGGTCGGGCGAAGTTTCCAGATTGATCTTTTCGATGGGATCAATGGTGGTCAGGTTCTCGAAACGGACCGCCTTGGTGTAGGCCTCGAAAGGCTGCTCGTTGACCTTGTCCACCGTCTTGAGTTGCGGGCTGTTGCCACGGTGGGGCGGCTGGGTCTCGCCCGCCACCAGGCAGCCCTCGCGCAGAAAGCTTCGTTTGATGGTGTCGGGCGTGACGAAAATGTCGCTCGGCTTGGGGTGATAATTGTTTTCCTTCGTGCGAAGGAAGCCAAACCCCTTCTCAGATATCTCCAGAAAGCCGGTTCCGTAGTCGGCAGTTGTGGCGCTGGGCGCGTTGCTCATAGATTTATAAGTGTAAAAGTGTCAAGGCCTCGCTTGGATTGCCCCGAAAAATCAATTTCGCAAGAATTGTGAATTTTTGGAGGACCGTTGCGGGCGCATTCGCGTCATCCGCACCTGCCGGTCAGACCTTCAACACCCAAAACCTTAGACGAAAAAAAGAGTAATGCAACTCCTTTTTTGGCGCTTTTTTGCGTCGTTTTTCAGCCCCCCACCTCGGCCCTGGCCTCCGCCGCCAATGCCGTGCTCAAGTAGCGCTCGCCGGTGGAGCAGGCGATGGTCACAATCATCTTGCCTTTGTTCTCTGGTCGCTTGGCCACCTGGATGGCCGCGGCCACGTTGGCCCCGGTCGAGATGCCCACCAGCAATCCTTCTTCCTTGGCCAGGCGGCGCGCCATGGCGAATGAGTCATCGTTCGTGATCTGCACGCATTCGACGATCTGCGGATTGCCCTTGCTGTCTTTGAGATGAAGGTTCTTGGGGATGAACCCGGCGCCGGTCCCCTGAATCTTGTGCGGGCCGGGCTTAAGCGGCTGGCCGGTCAGGCACTGCGAGATGACTGGCGAATCCTTCGGCTCAACCGCGATGGCCTGAAAGGAGGCCTTGCGCGGCTTGATCGATTCCACGCAACCCGTAATGGTCCCCCCCGTGCCCACGGCCGAAATCAAAATATCAACTTTTCCATCCGTGTCCGCCCAGATTTCCTCGGCTGTCGTTTTGCGGTGGATTTCGGGATTGGCGGGGTTTTCGAACTGCTGCGGTATCCAGGCATGCGGGGTCTCGTGCGCGATCTGTTCGGCGCGGGCAATGGCGCCTTTCATGCCTTCGGTGCCCGGCGTCAGGACCAATTTGGCCCCCAGCATGGCCAGCAAAGTGCGCCGTTCCAGCGACATGGTGTCCGGCATGGTCAGGATGAGTTTGTAGCCCTTGGCGGCGGCGACGAAGGCCAGGGCGATGCCGGTGTTGCCGCTGGTCGGCTCGATGATCACGGTATCGGCTTTCAGAATGCCGCTCTTCTCCGCCGCCTCGATCATGGCCATGCCAATGCGGTCCTTGACACTGCCCAAGGGGTTGAAGAATTCGCACTTGAGCAAAACGACGGCGTCCAGGCCCGCGGTGACTTTGTTGAGGCGAACCAGGGGAGTCCGTCCGACCGTTTCGACAATATTGTTATAAATTCGCGCCATAAGTTTTCAGAGTTGGGTTTTCACACAGACACGATTCACCATTTACTGTTGGCCATGTCGCCCGACAGGGCAAGTCCTTTTTTTTCGTCCGTCCGCCTTCTGAATTCTTACTTCGGGCCATCGGTCTTGGGCCGTGCCGTGCTGGCGCGGACGATGATTTCGACGGGGAGGCGGTTGGGTTCGGGATGCTCGCCGCGGCGCAGCTTTTGCATGGCCTCGATGGCGGCGATGCCCAGGCGAAGCTTGGGCTGGCGCACGGTGCTGAGCGGGACGCGAAAATGCTGGCTCATCATGATGTTGCCAAAACCGGCGACGGACAGGTCCTCGGGAATCTTGACGCCTTGATTGAGAAAGACGTTGGCCGCGCCCATGGCGACCAGATCGGTGGCCGCCTGGATGGCGGTCATGGTGGCGGCTTCGTTGATCAACTGGACTGCGGTCTTTTCCCCGTCTTCAAGGGTCGATCCGGCGGTGAAAATCAGGCGGTCGTCCGGCTCGATGGCCGCCTCGCGCAAGGCGCGGCGGTAGCCTTCCAAGCGTTCCTGCGCCCAGGGCGATCCGCTGGCGCCGGAGAGGAAGGCGATTTCTTTGTGGCCCAGCTCCAGCAGATGTTTTGTCATCAGGTGGGCGCCGGTCAGGTCCTCGGTTTCCACGCTCAAGAACTGCGCGCAAAAAGGGGGACGCTGGCCAAGAATAACGGTGGGGGTCTGGCGCTGCCACAGCTCCTCATAGACGGGCGCGGTGGGCGAGAGGCGGTTGGCCGGGAAGATGAAAAGACCGTCCACGCGCCGCGAGAGCAAGCGGCGGATGCAGGCTTCCTCGCGATCCGGGCTGTTGAGGGAATGGGCCAGGATCAGATCGTAGCCCCATTCGTGCGCCCCTTCCTCAATGGCCGCGACGGTGCGGACGTAAACGGGATTGGTGACGCTGGGCAGAATCAGGCCCAGCAGCTTGGTGGTGCGATTGCGCAAGCCTTGGGCCATGGAATCGGGCATGTAACCCATTTGTTGGGCCATTCCCTTGATGCGGACTTTGGTTGCGGCCGAAATATCCGGCGCGCCGCGCAGGGATTTGGACACGGTCATGACCGAAACCCCGGCCTGCGCCGCGATGTCTTTTAAGCGCACCATGCGATTCGTTTAAGGTTCCGCGCGGTGGATTGCAATCCTAAATAAGCCGAAATAGCCCGAAAAAATGCGGAACGAAGGAACGGTTCAAATGGGCTTTGCATGCCGGACGGCGGCGAAGAACGGCCAAAATCAGGAGATCGACATAGAAGTCCAAAAAATCAAAATGGTTCACGCAAAACATTATCAATCAATGTCTTACGGCGCAACTCCCGGTTAGCAGGCGGAGTGGAAAGAGGGATCATTCGTCTTTTTCTCTTTTCAACATCCTGCTTTTGCCTTTACGCCATTCGATCAAGGCGACATTCTGTCTCCAGCAACGCGATGCCGCCCACAACCCCATTAACTGTCGCCTGGATCTCTGATTTTCCAATCGAATGGCTTGCAGACATTCCGGAACCGCTCCGCCATCTCCCCCGCCAGCATCCGGCCACGTGGGAAATGGTGCTCCTGGCTGAATTTGAAAAGAACCCGGCGGTTTGCGTCCACGTCATTATTTTGCGCAAGAACATCGCCCACCCACTCTTCTCCCGCGGCAACGTCACGCCAACCTTCCTGGCAAAGCATCGTGAATACCTCTCTCCGGTCCGGATGGCCCAACTCTTTCTGTTCGCCTACCTGGAAACGACAGCGAACCTTTCTCCGAACTCCAGGTTATGAGCCAGTCCCCCAATGACGATGCGCCTTTGGTCAGCGTCCTGTTCTCGACCTACAACACCGCCGCTTATCTGCCGACGGTATGCCGTTCCATTCAGGCGCAGACCTATCCCAATTTCGAGGTGGTGATTTTCGATGACGGATCGACCGATGACACGAGAGTCGTGCTGGCGCCTTTCGCCAAAGACCCCCGCTTTCAAATCCGTGGCTGGAAGCCCAATCGCGGTGTCAATGCAGCCTGGCGCGAAGTTCTCGGCATGGGACGGGGCAAGTATTGGGCCAGCCCGGGAGCGGACGATGTCCTGCTTCCCGGATTCCTGGAACAGCGTGTGGCAGTGATGGAAGCGCATCCCGAAGCCGCCGTGGTTTATGGCGCGGTCGAGTGCATCGATGAGAATGGAGTCAAGATACAAAATTCTCCCATGCACACCGACTTCCCCGCTCTGCTCGACGCCGGCCGGGCCTTGCATGGGTTGCTGCGCCAGAATTTTATCGTCCAGCCCTCCACCATGGTTCGCAGTGACATGACGCGAAAAGTCCTGCCTTATTACCTGCCCGGGTGGGTGGGGCAGGACTGGCAGTTTTGGATCCTGCTCATTGCCTTGGGAGGCGGGCTTTTGTGGGATGCCCGGCCATTAATGCAGTACCGGATGCACCGGAAGTCTTTGAGCGGCCAGGCCCGCCTCGAGCCTTTGCGCCGCGCCGAGTTTCGTTTGGTCCCGTTATGCGCCTTGAAGGCCGCTGCTCAATACTCCCCGCTCGCCGCCCAGGAGTGGACGCGGCGCCGTGACACCCTCTACCGTCTCTGGCTGTGGCGCGCGTTGAAACTTCGATTGCAAGGCGCGCTTCAGAAGGAATGGCTCGCGCTTGGCAACGAGGCATATTACGGCGATTCGCGGAAATCGAGCCTGGTGAAGGAGCTTTGCAGACACGGACCGGGAGTGGTGGCCGCAATGTTACAGCAAATCCGCACTCTTAAGCAGCCGCTGTGAACCTCCCGCCCCGCCGGGGATTAAGGGGCTTGCTAAATATTGGCCATGACCTCACCCACCTTGGAGCGGAAGGTTCCCCGCATCCCTGTGGTTCGAGACCGAAAAACGCAAATTGCCACCCCCGCAATGAGGGCGGTCAGGGCTGCCGCGGCGCCTACCGCAAAAATCTGCCCTGCGTTTCGGGCCAAGGGAAGCAGCATGGCGCCGACGGAAAAACTCACGGCACACGCCAACCCGCCCCGCCACCAAGCCTGCCACATGAAGCGGCCTCCAGAAGCCTTTACTGATCTCCCATAGGCATAAAACACCGGAGAGAGCGTTGCAAACGCAGTCGAAACCAAAAATCCCGCGGCCACGCCGACCATGCCGAATTTCATGCCCAGCAGCGTCCCCAAAATCATAGCCGCAAGGAGTTCGCGCAGGTTGTAGCGGGCCAATGTGCCAAACTCACCCGCCCCCAATAACAAATAGCCCGGGGGCGAAGAAAGCCCCGTGATCAGCAAGCGCCCTGTTAAAACAATAACCAGCAGTTGGGGCGGAGCCCACTGTGCGCCCATATACAAGTTTATAAACGGCCCCGACGTGACCACAAAGGCGCCGGCCGCGCTTCCGACAAACCAGCCATTGGACCGGAGAAGGAAAGACGCGAATAAATGATCGGCCCCGTTCCTTTGCGCCACGAGGGGCCACGCCGCCTCGCAGGTTGATTGCAACAAGCTGCGGACCAAGCCGATTAAACGCGAGATGACAGCGTAGATTGCCGCGTCTGTGGCACTGCCACAAATCAGCCCGACAACTATGACATCCAGGCTGAACAACAAGAAGGTGAATATCTGCAGGCGAAAGCAAGACCAGGCGTCCCGCCAGAGCCGCCGCAAATCTTTCCAAAACGTGGCGTCCGCGCCAAAACAAAAAATTTGAACCGCCGGCTCTTTTCGCCGCATGAGCCACAATGTCAGCGGATAACAGGCGCACAGGCCGCCCAATGTCGAGAGGGGAAAGGCCCAGACTCCAGAGCCAAGAAAAAGACAAAGCCATAACGTCACCAACATCGCGAAAGAGTTGAGCGCGTTCATCAGGAAGAAGCTTGCTTGTTCTCCAAGCCCGGTCAGCAAACCTAATTGCGCCCAGCCCAGCAAGGAAATGGCCGCTGTCAAGCCAACCGACAGGAAAAACAGTCGCGGCTGTCCGGAATGGGCCACGCTCGGTTTCAGCGTATAGGCCGCCATGATCACCAAGGCCACCGGCAATACCAACAAGCTTAGATGGGTGTAAAAAGTTTGGGAAAAGCGGATCAGCCCCAGCTTGCCTTCGCGCGTTCCGCAGGCGAGGATTTCGCGATTCGTGGTGGTTCGAAAGCCGCCGTCCAACAATGGCAGATAATTCAGAAGCTGCTGCGCCACGGCGACAACACCGTAAACCTCCACCGGAATATAATGGCTGTATAATTTAAGCGACACACACCCGGTGATCAATGCCATCACCAGGGATACCACGCGGCATATCACCGTTTTATAGAACTTCAAAGTCAATGGCCTATCGTAGTCGGGCCGGCTCAGCCAAACAAGTGAAAGCCGGTGGTGTAACGGTTCGTTTTCCCTGGCTCCATCGTTGCCGGCATATTCGGTCCCCGCGAATTTTTGCGGGAACGCGCGGTGAGGGGCCGCGGGCGTTCGCCGGAATGTGCTTGCGGGCTGGGAAGCTGTTGGGGAAAACTCTGGCGGCATGGTCGCTAAATTACTCGTTGGATTCTACCGGGTGTGGCATGGCAGGCTCCACTTGCCGGGCGCAGGCTGGCTGATCAAACGCTTTGCTCGCAGGGTTCGCGGTTTGCAGTCTTATCCACTATTGCTCCCGGACGTGGGAACCGCATTGCTGGACTTCCGGGATGCCGCGGCCATTGGCATGGTGAATTTCTCGATGGGCGAATTCGCCAATGACAGACCCCTGCACCATTACCTCGCAATGCTGCTCAAGCCGGACGATGTCTTCTGGGACGTGGGCGCGAACATCGGCGTCATCTCAAGCCACTTTGCCCAGCCGCGCTATCACCTTTCAAGCCTGCAAGCCTTCGAGCCAAATCCCGTTCCATTTAAAACCCTCCAATCGCTCTTCCATCGCCACGCCTTTGCCCGGGCCCACAATTTTGGCTTGGGGGACAAGCAGGAAACACTCTCGATGGCCCTCTCCGATGCGAGCAGCGAGGTGGGAAGTTTCGTCCAAAACCAGGATGCCAGCCACAAAATCCCGGTGCAGATCCGCTGCGGCGATGACGTCGTGCGCGAATTCGGCCTGCCGCCACCCAATGTGCTCAAAGTCGATGTGGAGGGATTTGAGCCGAGTGTGTTTGCCGGCCTGGCTCAGACCATCTCCTCCCATCGCCCGGTGATCATTTTCGAGCATATCTGGCTGACCGATGCGCAAGTCAGACAATTGGCGCCAAAGGGCTATCTTTTAAAATTCATTCTCGACGACGGCAGCCTGACCGCCGATCTTGCGGCGCGAAGACGGGGCCACGACGCGGTATTGTTGCCGCCGGAAAAGGCCGATTGCCTCGACTCCGACAAAGCGCAGCATCACGGGCCTTGCCCATAAACATCAAAACCGGTTTGAAACCGCGCCGGCATCCGTTTACATTTCCGCCATGCCATCATTTGACGTTGTCTCGGAAGTCAGTTCAATGGAGATCGAAAACGCGGTCAACCAGGCCAAAAAGGAACTGGCCAACCGCTTCGATTTCAAGGGCAGCAATGCCGAAATCGTGCTGGAGAAAAATGAAATAAAACTCTCCGCCGGGGATCAGTTCAAAATCAAGGCCCTGCACGAAATTGTCATCGGCAAACTGGCCAGGCGCCAGATCAGCTTGAAAAGCGTGGAATCCATGCCGGCCGACGTTTCCCCGCTCGGTCATTCCCGCCAGGTCATCAAGATCAAGCAAGGCATCGAGCAGGCCGTGGCCAAACAAATCGCCGCCTTCATCCGCGATGCCAAAATGAAGGTCACGACGCAGATTCAAGGCGACGCCATCCGCGTCAGCGGCAAAAGCAGGGACGATCTCCAATCTGTCATCGCGGCGGTGCGGGGGCATGAATTCCCCGTGGCGCTGAGTTTTCAGAATTTCCGCGATTAAGGGCGGCGCGCCCCGGCTCAGGACAGGTTCAGGAACTGCCCGGCCACCCGGTCCGCGTGCAGCCTTTGCGTCCAGGTGCGGCCAATCTGGATCGGATCACGCTCGCCGCGCTCCCAGGCCTGGATCTCCGCCTGTAAGGCGTCCCTCAGATTATTGACCGACAGATCGCAGGAAAGCGTCCCCGAAGATGTCGAGCAAAGGTACGGCATGGACGAGATTCTCACATCCCCCACCACCGAACAACCGCAGCACAAGGCTTCCCCGGCGGCAATGTGGAAACTCTCGATGTAAGAGGTGCAAAGCAGTATTTGGGATTCCTGATAAAGGCCGGCCAGTTGTTGGTGACTGACCCGGCCAAGGATATTCATCCGCGATTTGCCCCCGCCTTCCACCGACTCCATTTGTTTGCGAACGCATTCTTCCCCCCCGCCGACGATGCGGGCCGAGTATTCCGGCCGCTCGGAAAGGACCCGTTCCAATACCCGCACCAGCACCGGAGTGCCTTTCTGGAAGGTCTGCCATCGGCCGACAGCGACGATGAGCGGCTGTTTGCGAACGGAGGGATTGCAGACCATGTCCGGCGTTACAGGATACGGAACAAACCTGAGGCGCGATGCCAAATCGGGACGGCCCACCGCCAGGAGGAAGCGGCGGTAACGTTGTTGGGCCAGGGGTGATGGGAGGATCAGAAAATCGCCGCGCTCAAGATGACGCAAGGTCCCGGCATGGCGCGCACGGAAAGACGCCACCCACGTCTTGAGCAGCGCCCACCCCGCCGGAAACCATTTCGTGCGGTCTCGTTCGATATAATACTTCTCTTGCAGATATCTCCGGGGCCAGATATGCGGGTTGACCAGGCCGTCGGAGTCCAACACGAGATTGAGCTTTAGGCCGGCGGTTTTTATGGCCCGGGCAATGGGTTCATAGCGGGGCAACGCCCAGGCGTAAAGAAGAACCCCTTCCAGCTTCCACTGTCGCCACCAATTTGTGTCCGTCATCTGCGCCAGACTGCTCAAAATCAACGGCACATCCTCCCGCTGGGAGGGAGGGCCGAGGGCGATGAATTTGGAATCCATCCCCAACGCTCGGAACCCCTGGCACACCAGCCCGGCATCCCGGTCCCAAAAACCGGCATCGTCGCTGTAGGTCATCGGGATGGCGCAGAACCAACGGCCGGGTATTTGAGGGGCTTTACTCATGAACCAGGCGATAAAATGCGGAGTGCAAGACAGGGATCATGTTGCCGGGATGTTTTTAATTCAATAGTCCGATTCAACGGAGTCTGCCCATTGCGCATCGCTTCTTTCAAGCCCAAATCAAAACGGCTCCCGGAGGCGCGGGCGCTGCGTGGAGCACATCGCAAAGCATTTGCTTGCCCGCCGGGAACCGCGCCGGACATACTCTCAACGCAATGGACCCTGTTGTCAGCCATGACTGATTATCCGCCCGCCTCGCAACTGACCTTCCTGAGCATCATTTCGAAGATGCCCGGGTTGCCGACACGGTGCGGCTTGCCCCTCATGGTTGTCTTGCTGTTCTGCGCCTGGGCCGCAAAAGCTTCCACCGCGCCCGAAATTTTCCACGTTGCCACCAACGGTGACGACCGCTGGTCGGGTCGTGATTCCGCGGCCAATCCGCAAAAAACCGACGGGCCGCTGTTTTCCCTGTCCGCCGCCCTGCAACGCTCCCGCCAGGCCTGGAGAAACGGGGCAAAGGAAGTCCGGATTCTCCTGGGCGGCGGGACTTTCGTCCTTGGCGACACTCTTGTATTGACAGATGAGGATTCGGGCCTGGTCATTGCCGCCTGCCGGCATGAATCGCCCGTCATCAGCGGCCGGACCGTCATCAGCGGCTGGACACGTTCCAAGCCCAACCCAAATGTCTGGCAGACGGAAATCGCGGCCGCGCGCAACGGTCATTGGAACTTCCATGAACTTTTCGTCAATGGCCGGCGCAAGGAGCGCACCCGCATCCCCGCCCGGGGCTTTTTTCACATGGCGGGCGCGGGCGTGACGAACCGCCCGGCCGAACTGCGGTTTCACCCCGGCGATATCAAGCCGGACTGGGCGCGGTCTGGCGATGTTGAATTGACCACCCTGGTGGCCTGGTCCCAGACGCGCAATCAAATCCGCGCCATCTCTGAACCGTCCAACATCGTATCGCTGGCGGGCCGCGTCTTCCCCAACCTCTGCGAACAAAACTGCCGTTTCTACATCGAAAACGCGCCCGTCGGGCTTCTTCCAGGGCAATGGCATCTGGACGTGGCCGGCGGCGTGCTCCGCTACTGGCCGGAAGCGGGCGAGGATGTTCCCAACGCCACCATCACCGCGCCGCATCTTTGCGAACTTGTGCAGATCAAGGGCGGGGCCGGTCATCCCGCGCATGATATCGTCTTTCGCGGCATCACCTTCGCCGATGCCGATTGGAAGCTGGACGGCGGCAGCGACGTCGATGGACAGGCGGCGGAGGAGACGCCGGGCGCCGTGCAAGCGCAATTCGCCTGCGACTGCGCTTTTGAACAATGTGTTTTTCAGCGGCTGGGCGGTTATGCGCTCGAACTGGACCGCGGTTGCGAGCGGGACAGGATCGTGGGCAACGATATGCATGACCTCGGCGCGGGGGGAATCCGCGCGGGAGAAACGGCCTTGGGCCCGGCCATCTCCCAGCCTTGCGGCGGCCATGTCATCACCGACAACCACATCCATCACATCGGTTTGGTCAATGCGCCGGGCGTCGGCATCCTGGTCCTCCTCAGCGGCCGGAATCAAATTGCGCACAACGAGGTCGATCATACTTACTACACCGCCATCTCCGTCGGCTGGTCGTGGGGCTACGGCCAGACTCCCTGCCGCGACAACATCATCGAATTCAATCATCTCCATGACATTGGCCAGGGAATGCTCAGCGACATGGGTGGAATTTACACGCTCGGCGTCCAGCCGGGCACCGTCGAGCGCAACAACCTGATCCACGATGTCAACTTCTTCGCCTATGGCGGCTGGGGGCTTTACGCCGATGAAGGCAGTTCCGGCATCGTCTTCGAGGACAACATTGTCCATCACTGCCAAAGCTCCGGGTTCGATCAGCATTACGGACTGACCAACATCATCCGCAACAACATCCTCGCCTTCAACAAGGTCTCCGCGTTCGAGCGCTCCCGCCCCCAACCCGGCGTGTCACTCACCTTTACAAACAACATTGTCTGTCTTGACTCCGGCCAGCTTCTCATTGGCGGCATGGAGGATGATTTGGCGATGGAGCACAACTTCTACTTTGACACCCGGCCCGGCCCGGCAGGCAGCCAGACCCGTGAAACACTTCGCGCCTGGCAAAAGAGCGGCCATGATCTTCACTCGATGTTCATCGACCCATTGTTTGTCGATCCGGCCCGGGGGAATTTTCGGTTGCGCCCGGAATCGCCGGTCCTGCGCTCCGGCTTCCGGCAGATTGATTTGCGCAAGGTTGGCCCCCGCGCGAAATTCCGCCGGCCCGATTCGGAAGAGCCCAGCAAGTAAGCCGGCAGAGCCGGAGACCAGCGCCGCGCAAACCACTTCCACTTGGCGAGAGTAATGATTTTGTTATAGATCCCTCAGTTTCTCCGCAAAAGCCGGTGCGCGCCTTGCTTCCGATGGCCGGATCGGGTAGGGTTGATTTTTCTATGCCGAAGGTCTTCAAATCATTCGAGCCCGCTCACTTCATCAATCGTGAATTGAGCTGGCTTGAGTTTAACCAACGGGTTTTGGAGGAGGCCCGCGACGCCGGCAATCCCCTATTGGAGCGGCTGAAGTTTTTCTGCATCACCAGTTCGAACCTGGATGAGTTTTTCGAGGTGCGGGTGGCCGGACTGAAGGAACAGGTTGAAAGCGGCGTGATGACCCGCGGGCTGGACGGGCTGACCCCGGTGCAGACGTTGCGGGCCGTGCATGAACGCATCCAGCGCCTGGTGCGGGACCAGTATGAGTGCTGGCGCAAACAACTCGCGCCCGCCCTGGCGGCGCAGGGCATTTGCTTTATCGACCCCAAGGACTTGAAAGAGCCGGACTTGACATGGCTGGAGGATTTTTTCCGCGCCCAAGCCCTGCCGGTGCTGACGCCGCTGGCCATCGATCCGGTGCATCCCTTCCCGCAATTGCTCAACAAATCCCTCAACATCATCGTCCAGTTGGAAATGCAAACCGGCGTGGAAACCCTGCGCCATCTGGCCGTGGTGCAAGTGCCGCGCGGACTGCCGCCCGTGGTCAAGCTGCCCCGGGATGGGCCGCGGGAGGATTACGTTTTTCTAGCCGACATCGTGAGCTGCTTTTTGAGGGATTTGTTTCCCGGCACGAAAATCCTCGGCCGCTGGCATTTCCGCGTCACGCGCAACAGCGAGCTCTACCTCGATGAGCTGGATTCGGTCAGCTTGCTCAAGGCGGTGGAGATTGAATTGCACAACCGGCGCAAGGGCGACGCCGTGCGGCTGGAAATCGACCAGGATTGTCCGGACGGAATCCGCCACGCCCTGTTGGGAACGTTACGATTGGCGCCGGACGACGTGACGCTGATCGACGGCCCGCTCTCTCCCGCGCGACTCATGGCCATTTATGAAGGGGACCATTTTCGGAATTTGCGCGACAAGCCGTTTGTGGCGTCCGCGCCCGCCGCCTTGCGCGGCGCAGCGGATCTTTTTGCCGCGATCCGGCGGGGCGACATTTTGCTGCACCATCCCTACGACAATTTCAACACGGTGGTCGATTTCCTCGAGCAATCGGCCCGGGACCCGAAAGTGCTGGCCATCAAACAAACGCTCTATCGCACGGGCGGCGACACGCGCATCGTCGGGGCGTTGATGGAGGCGGCGAAGCGGGGCAAACACGTCACGGCGGTGGTGGAGTTGCGGGCGCGATTTGACGAGGCCAACAACATCCAGTGGAGCCGCCAATTGGAGGAGGCCGGCGTCCACGTGGTTTATGGCCTGGTCGGCTACAAAATCCACTGCAAGATGTGTCTGGTGGTGCGCGAGGACGGCGACGGCATCCGCCGCTACGTCCATCTCAGCACCGGGAACTACAATCCCACCACCGCGCGCCTCTACACCGACGCGGGGCTGCTCACCTGCCAGCCCGATTTTGGCGAGGACGCCGGCAACGTGTTCAACCTGCTCACCGGCATCGGGCATTTCCAGGAGGGCAAAAAAATTGTATTGTCACCGTTTCAACTGCACCGGCGGATGCTGGCCCTCATCGGGCGCGAGGCGGAGAACGCGCGGCGGGGCGAGGCGGCGCGCATCATCGCCAAAATGAATGCGCTGACCGATGGCGAAATCATCGGGGCTTTGTACGAGGCTTCGCAGGCGGGCGTGAGAATTGACCTGCTGGTGCGCGGCATCTGCTGTCTCCGGCCCGGCCTGCCCGGGTTGGGCGAAAACATCACCGTGCGCAGCATCGTGGACCGGTTCCTGGAGCACAGCCGCATTTTTTACTTCGAGAATGGCGGGCGTCCGGAAATGTTCCTGGGCAGCGCGGACTGGATGCCGCGCAATTTCTTCCGGCGCATCGAGTCGGTTTTCCCGGTGGAGGACGCCGCCCTGCGCCACAGGGTCAGGACGGAACTGCTGGACATTCCCCTGGCGGACGAGGCCCGGGCCTGGCTGCTGCAGGCCGACGGCTCTTACCGGCGCGCCCGGCCGAAAAGCCGGCCCCCGCGAAGGAGTCAAGTGGAATTTATCAAGCTGGCCGGCGGCGCAACCCCCCAACCGCCGCGGCCCAAATCGCGGCGAGCAGAGGGGCTTATTGCCTGAGCGCGGCCGGGAAGGATTTGCCTTGACGATGTGTTTAAACCGCCCTGGCTGGAAGCCGGTCGATGGCCAGAAGAATGCCATATAGCAGAGCGCAAGGATTGGGCGGGCATCCGGGGATATAGACGTCCACCGGGATGACTTTGTCCACGCCACCCACCGTGGCGTAATTGCGGCCAAAGACGCCCCCGCTGCAACCGCAGGCGCCCACCGCCACCACCAGGCGCGGACCGGGCATGGCGTCGTAGGTCTTTCGCAAGGCCAGTTCCATGTTGCGCGTCACCGGGCCTGTCACCAATAACATGTCGGCGTGGCGCGGCGAGGCCACGAAGTGGATGCCAAACCGCTCCACATCATAGACCGGACCGGTCAGGCCGTTGATTTCGATTTCGCAGCCATTGCACGAGCCGGCATCGACTTCGCGGATGTGCAACGAACGGCCAAACATCTTCGCCGCGCTTTCCTGTATTTGACGCCCGAGGGTGTCGGTTGTCTCGTTTCGAGTTGGGGAAGGCGTGGTTGCGGGCGGCGAAATCATGCGCTCGTGCGTGCCATCAGCTTTCAGGCTGTAGGCGGCGCCGGCCAGCAAAGCGTCGCGGCCGGGCGACGCGCATTCGCAAAGATGGGTCATGCGAATGGCGGGGTCGGCGTCGGCGCACAGGCCGCAGAAGGTGCATTTGGCCAGATCGAGGCGGGCGGCGCGGCGGCCGTTGGCGTCCTCGTGCGATATGGCCCCGGTGGGGCAGACGGCGGCGGCGGGCCGCGCGTCCTTCCAGTTTGGCCAATCGATTTCCGGCTTGCCGCGCGCGCGGACGGACACGTCCGCGGCCGTCCGCGGATAGCTCGTGGTGACGACGCCGGTCTTCCAACTTTGACGGAGTATGTCAAACATAATCAGCGGTCCGTTCCCGAATACGAGAGGTTGAAACTTTTGTTAATGACCGGGAAATCCGGGATGATGTTGCCCTGGATGGCTTCGGTCATCGCGGGCCAGTTTTGCAGCGACGGGTCCTTGATTTTGCAACGCGCCAGGCGGTTGCCGGGGGCGGTGTGGATCCAATGAAAGATTTCGCCGCGCCAGCCTTCGACGTATCCCAGGGCCATCCGGTCGGGCGGAACTTCCTCGAGCGGGGCGCGGATGGGGCCGGCGGGGAGCTTTTCCAGCGTTTGCCGGATGATGCCGAGCGATTCGGAAATTTCCCTGCTGCGCACGACCATCCTGCGCCGCACGTCGCCTTCGGTGAAAACCGGCACGGCGAATTGCACCTGATCGTAGAAGTCGTGCGGGAAATCGCGGCGCAGGTCGTGATCGAAGCCGGAAGCCCGGCCCGCGATGCCCACGATGCCGAGACTGCGGGCGGTTTCGGGCTTGAGGATGCCCGTTGTTTCCACCCGGTCGCGCAGGCCGGAGTTGGCGCGGACGAGCTGGAGCAGGTCGTTGAACTCCTTCTCAAGCTCATCCGCCAGCGCGGCCAGGCCGCGCAGTTGCTCCGCGTCAAAATCAAAGCGCACCCCGCCGGGACAAGTCATGCCGCGCAGGAGTCGGCTGCCGGTCAATTGCTCGTTGAGGCGCAGCACGCTTTCCTTGAGGCGGAGGGCGTGCATGTTGACGGTGACAAAAGCCACATCCGTGCAGATCGCGCCGATGTCGCCCACGTGGTTGTGCAGGCGCTCCAATTCCAGGCAGAGTGTGCGCAGGGCGCGGGCGCGCGGCGGGGGTTCCACGTCCGCGGCGCGCTCGATGGCATGGCAAAAGGCGGTGGCGTGGGCGAAGCTGGAATCGCCGGAGATGCTCTCGGCCAGGCGAACGCAGTGCGGCACGGGCAGGGACTCGAACATTTTCTCGGTGGCTTTGTGGGTGTAGAACAGGCGCAATTGCAGGTAAAGCACCGGCTCGCCCGCCACGCTGAACAGGAAGTGGCCCGGCTCAATGATGCCGGCGTGGACAGGGCCGACCGGCACCTGAAACACCCCTTCGCCTTCGACCTCTCGAAACTTGTGCCGCGGGCCGCTGAAGGGCGGCAGCTCGGCGCGCAAATCGAAGTCCTTGCGCAGCGGATAAACCTCGGGCCAGTCATCATGCAGGACGCAGCGGCGCGGATTGGGATGGCCGAGCAATTTGATGCCGAACAAGTCCTGGATTTCGCGTTCCTGCCAGTTGACGGCGTGAACGGCGTTGGTCAGCGAGGGCATTTCCGGGTTGTCCGCCGGGACGGGCACGCGCACGAAAACAAAGCCGTGCGCGGAATCGAGCGCATAGAGGTAATAGATGAAGAAGACGTTGTCGGTGGCGCGGGCGTCCTCGGCAAACACACCGGCCAGCCGCCCCTGATGAATCTTGTAAAAGGCGGAACAAAACGCCCCGGCCAGTTCAAGCCGGGTGTGGAGGTAAAGCTCGTTGGGCTGCGGCGCGTGCGCGTGTTCAATCTCGGCGCCGAAACGCTCTTTCAATTCGTCGAGCACCAATCGCAATGCGGGCAGAAGATTCATCGGGTGATTCACACCGCCGCAGGCTTGCAGTGTCATTTGAGGCGGGCTTTCTCCAGGGCCTGCGCAAGGGTTAGCCCGGCATAATCCTGGGCGCGGAATAACCGGCCGCTTTCGCCATTGTCAAGAAGAGCCGGCACCAACGCTCCTGGAACCACCGAGGAAGGGTCGTTGGGCGCCTTGGGACCGCCCAAATCGGTGCGCAGCCAGCCTGGATCCAGCAGGTTCATCTGCACGCCGGAGTTGGCGAGGGTTGGAACAAAGTCGCGAACGAATTTGTCCACGGCCGCCTTGGAAACAGCGTAGGGGGTTAGGTTGGGTTCGTTCATGATCCCGGAAGTCAGGTTGATGACGCGGCCCCATTTGCGGGCGAGCATGGGAGGCGCCAGCCGGTGGCAAATCCGCGCCACGCTGATGACGTTGACCTCGAAACTTTTCCGGAAATCCTCCGCCGGGATGTCCCAGGGGTTATCCCTCCAGGGCGTCATGATGGCGGCATTGTTATAGACGATATCAATCTGCCCCGCCTGCCGCAGCGCGGCGTCGAGCATGGCGTTGACCTGGGCCTGGTCGGCAAGCTCCGCGGCCACCGTGACCACCTTCACCCCCAGCCCTTCGAGTTTGGCGGCCAGCGTCCGGGTGTGGGCCAACTCGCGGCTGTGCAGCACCACATTGGACCCCAATTGCGCGAGGCCCTCGCTGACACGGGAGCCGACACCCCGGCTCGCGCCGGTGACCAGGGACCATTTATCTTTGAGCGGTTTCATTCTTGATTACCTTCTTTTGTTCGTCGTTCGCGCGGGGAGGATAATACACCGCACCCGGGAATGCCAAGGGCGGTTTGAAAGCCTGGAATTGAAAATAAAATGAGAACTGAACAACGCAGCGGGCAAAGCAATGATCGGCGAGGGAAACGAAGAGAGGCCAACGCGGCCAAGGCATTGTTCAGACTTTTGAACCACGGAATACTCGGACTACGCGAACGCTGAACCCTGAAAAACCAGAGGGCGGGGAACCATTGTCGAGGGAATGGGAAGAGGAAAGTGTGGGATATGAATCAAGAAACTGAAAAGCGGCGACGGCGGGCCGTAGCGCCTCGAGCAAATGCAAAAGTCCCAGGACTGATTCCGACGAAATGCCGGGGGTTTTTCAGCAGAATCAAAGCTATGGGTGACCCATTTGCCCGTTTCAATCCTGCCAAAGGGTGAAGGCGGGAAGTCTCCCGACCGCCCGATAATGGTTCCGGGCCAGATACTCAGCCAGGGTGCCTTCGGCGTCGTAAATGTCCGGTTTGGAGGCAATGACAATGTCGGGTTTCTTCAATCTGACGAGGTCAGCCGCGGGGGTGTTGTAAATCTGAATTGCCACGTTGTTCCCGTTCGGCTGCGTATCGAGCGGCAGCTTGTAGTATTGGGCGCAGCCGCTGTCCGCGCTCCACCACACCACCTGATGTTGACGCAAGGCGTTTATGGCGGTTTGGGCGGCGTCGCGATAATCGTCCCGCTGATGACGGGCGGCAAACCGGATGGACAGGCAGGAGCAAAGGCTGAGCAGCAGGTAAGCTTCCAGGAGCGGTCTTCCCATCCATCCTTCTCGGTGGTCCCAAAGAGCCGAAAGACCGAGGGCCAGCAGGCAGAACCAAATGGGCATCAACGGCGCAAAATGCCTGCCCAGGACCCGGAAATGCGTGGCAAAACCCACTCCCAGCAGCATGACCGCCGGCAGCGCCACCGCCAGGGCGAGCGCGCAAATCCGCCTGGCCGGCACCAGGCGCTGGGCTTCCCTGATGCCGCTGGCCATCAGGATTGCGCACAACACGGCATACCCTGCCAACGGCAGGATATAGGCGCGGAGGCTTCCCATGCCACCCTCTCGCAGGTCCAGGCGCCCCGGCCCCAGTCCAGTCAGGCCCAGTTGCTCATAGAATACAAAGATAATGGTTTTCCAGTCGGTGCTGCCGATGGCCGTGGCTCGCGCTCCCACCGACAATGTCCAGAGGTAATAAACGCCCAAAAGCAACAAGAGCAAACCCGTCAGCACAAGACGCGGCCAGCCGGTCTTGCACAAGTCAAGGAGGCGGCGCCGGGGAATCAGGATAAAAGCCGCGGCCAAAGCCGCGATTGACCAAACGACGCCAAGCAAATTGCTGGCGCAGAGCATGAAAACGCCGAAGAGGAATCCAGAAAGCCAGCGGGATTGCGCGCGTTCGCTCAATTTACCCCGGCCCAAACGGTGCAGCGCGCCAAAAATCAGGCAACTGGCGCCCAACTGCATGGCGTATGTCCTTGCCTCACCGGCGTAATACCACGCGAAGGCGCTTGTCACCGCCACCAGCATGGCGGCCACGCGCTGGGTGCGGCGGGAAAACCCCGACGCCATGGCGACCAGGCCCGGCACGATCCAGATCAATCCCGCGGCGCGCAAGGCCCACTCACTGTCGCCAATAACTTTGACCCAGGCCCACATGTAAAACATGAAACCTGGCTGCTGCAGTTCCGCGCCGCGCCTGGCGAGGAGTATGCGCAACCAGTCATGCAGGGAGGCGACGCCGGCAAGGATGGCGGTCCCGGCCTCATCGATCCACAGGCTCTGCCGGCTGACGGCGGCGATCAAAGCCAGCCCGATGATCCAAAGCAGACACAGTTCACGCGGCGGGCATGGGCTGAACAATTCTCCGGTTTCCGGACCGTGGCGTGATTGAGCATCCGTCGTTTGAGCCATATTGCGGGAGTTTAACCTCGACTCGGCAGCGGGTTCAAATAGGATTTAAAGATGCAACAGGGAGCGCCAGGCCAGGCAGCACAGGCGGACTTTTGTCGTTGGGAAAAACCGGCAAAATGGTCCGTGCTTTTTTTCCAGCTTTTGTTTGTGGCGATCATGCTCTTCCAGTTGGACGCCCCATTTCTGTCCGCCCACAACGAGCGGCAGAACCACACCTTCGAGATGGCGCGGCACGTTTTCCATGATGGCTGGCGCTCGATCGTGACGCCAAAAGTATCCGACAGCATGGTCGGTTATGAGGCGCAACCTTATACCGCCGTGCTGCAGGAAGTTCCTTTTCACGGCGTAATCGGATGGCCGCTGGCGCTGTTCACCAGCCATGAACGCGCGGTGGTGCGCCTTGTCTCCACGGTCTTCGCGCTGATCGCCATCCAGTTGCTGTATTGGATCCTTCGTTTTTGGCTGCCGCCCGCGCCGTCGGCGGCTGGCGCCATCCTCTGGGCCATGGCGCCGCTGACGCTTCACTTCGGCCAGGTGCCCATACCGGACATCCTCTGCACCACTGGAATGCTGGCGTCCTTCTGGTTTGCGTTGCGGGGCAGGCTGCCGGGTTCAAGCGGTTGTTTTGTGTTTGCCGTTCTGGCCAAGATGAGTGTGATTCCCTTTGGGTTGCCGGTTCTGGTGGCGCTGCTGATTGCCAGGAAATGCGGTTCGGCGCGGCAGGGAATGCTGCTGGCGCTGGCTTGGGGATGGGCGCCCTTGTTGGGCCTGGTCCTGTGGACTGGCGTGCTCTACTGGTTTGCGCCACCCACCTCGGCCACGATTCTGTATATCATGGCTAATCGGGGCAACTGGATCAGCCTGGTCGGTTTTTCGTTTTACAAATTCCTGCTGGGCTGCCTGTTTCCGTTTGGGCTGGGAGTGCTGGGTTTTGTGGGAATGGCCCTCGCCCTTCGGGCGCAGCAGTTGAAAATGGACCAGCGGATCAAATGGGCCATCCTCTGGTCGAACATCTTTTATCTCATCCTGGTGGTTCGCAAGGTAACCGAACCGCAATACATGCTGCCGATGCTGGCGTGGTGCGCGGTGCCGGCGGCTTTTGGGTTCAATTTGCTGATGGATAAACTCACCCGCGCGGCATGGCGGGCCGCCTTGGCCGCGGCGCTGGCTCTGCACGTTCTGGTGGCAACGGCTCTCACCCTTGATTTGAAAGCTTCGCGCGTGCCGGCCTATCCCGACATCGAGAGCGCCGCCCGGCTTCTGCCGCCCGAGGCGCGGGTGGTGGTGGTGTACCGCTTTCCCTGCGGCTGTTCCCCTGTGGTGTGGTTGAACCGAAATATCCTGGCGATTTGGGAACTGCCAAAAAGCATGGCAGGTCGATTCACCGAGTTGCACAAGATCGGGTTCACTCATGTGCTGATATTGGATATTGAAAGCTGGCATAACGAGAATAGTTCGGGCGGGCCGCTGGCGTTGGCCGGCAAACTTTTCCAGGCGTTGCGCAAGACGCCTTCTGCCACCCGGGCCGACCTTCCGGGCTTTACCGAGCCTGACAGCCCGTTCCGCCGGTATTGCGACCAGAATTTCTCGCCCATGCTCGTTACGCCGCACGTGATTCTCTACTCCATGAACTCCCCGCCGGCGGCCAGGTAGCGGGCGGCGGCGCCCAATGACAAGGAAAAAGTTCACCGGTCCCGGAGCCTCATCTTGAGCCGGCCCTGGCCGCGAATATCGCGCGAAGAGCTGCCAACCAGGATTTCGTAATTGCCCGGTTCGAACGCAAAATCATGGGTGGTGGTGTCATAATAAGCCAGTTGTTCACCCTTGAGGGTCAGCGTGACCGTCTTTTTCTCTCCCGGCTTCAGGCTCACCCGCTCAAACCCGCACAGTTCCTTGGGCGGCCAGGGCACATTGGATTTGACCGGATGAAAGTAGATCTGGACCACTTCATCGCCGGCAACCCGGCCGGTGTTGCTGACTTCAACACTCACGGTGGCTTGGCCGGAGGGGGCAATCTGTTTGGGCTTCACTTTCACTTTGCCGTAATGAAACTCCGTGTAGCCAAGCCCGTGGCCGAAACAAAACTGCGGCTCAATTTTTTTCTGATCGTAACCGCGGTAACCGACAAAGAGGCCCTCGGTATAGGGCGTTTTCTTGTTGTCACGCAAATGGTAGTAAGGAAAGGAGGGGTTGTCTTCAGCCTGTTTCTCGAAGGTGGCGGGGAGTTTCCCGGACGGGCTCACATCGCCGAACAATATCTCGGCCACAGCGCGACCGCTTTCCTGGCCGGAGTACCACGCCTGCAGCACGGAGGGGACTTTGTCCAACCAACCCGCCCAAGCCACGCCGCCCCCGGAGTTGATGACGACAACGGTGTGCGGGTTCGCGGCCGCGACAGCACGGATGAGATCCGTCTGGGCTTCGGGCAATTCAAACGGGCGGTCATGTCCTTCGCCCTCCAGAAAACCGCCATTGCGATCACGCCCCAGGCTTTGCGGGCGCTGATCGAATCCGACACAAACCACCGCGACGTCGGCCTGTTTGGCCAGTTGCGCGGCCTCTTGCGCATTCGTGCTGTAAAGGACTTTGACGGTGTCTCCCGCGCATTGCCGGAGCCCCTCCAGAATGCTGGTGGCATGGAAAACCCGCGTGAAGGCGCTGCCGCCGCCGCAGTAAACCGCCGGGTCCGCGTTCGGACCGATTACGGCGACGGATTTGATCGTCTGACGGTCCAGCGGGAGCGCATGCATTTCATTCTTCAATAAAACAATGGACTCCCGCGCGCCGGCGAGGGCCGTGCGCGCATTCTCCGGATCGTTCAGCGGAATATCCTTCCGGATTTGCGGACGATCAAAGAAGCCGGCGGCAATAACCGTGCGCAGAATCCGCCGTATCTTGTCGTCAATGACCGATTCCTTCACCCGGCCGTCCTGAATGGCGGGCAGAAGGTTGGTCGGGTTCATGAATTTGCCCTCCGGCATTTCGAGATCCAATCCGGCGTTTGCCGTGTTGATGGCGTCATAGGTGGACGTCCAATCCGACATCACGAAGCCGTTGAATCCCCATTTGCCTTTGAGAATCCGGTTGATCAGCAAATCATTTTGCGATGAGTGCACGCCATTGACCAGGTTGTAGGAAGTCATGACACAACCCACCCTGCCTTGTTGCACCGCCGCTTTGAACGCCGGCAGGTAAATCTCGTTTAAGGTGCGTTCGTCCACTTCCGAACTTATGTTATAGCGGTCCCATTCCTGGTTGTTGCAGGCGAAATGTTTGACAGTGGCAAGCACCTCCTGGGATTGGATGCCCTGAATGAGCGGCGCCACCATTTGGCCGGCCAGGAAGGGATCTTCGCCCATGTATTCGAAATTGCGCCCGCAGAGCGGCGAACGGCAGATATTCACCGCGGGCGCCAGCAAAATATTCACGCCGCGCGCGCGGCAATCACGGCCCAGGCCCACGCCGATTTTTCGGGCCATGTCGCGGTCCCATGTCGCCGCCAGCGCTATGCCGGCCGGATAACAGGTCGTCGGCCCGTCATTGCGGCTGCCCATCGGGCCATCCGACATCTTAATGGCGGGAACCCCCAGCCGTTCCATGTCCCGGATGTAGAAATGATCGGCGCCTCCGATGTAATTGAGCTTCTCGTCCAGCGTCATTTTCGCGAGCAGGGCCTCGACCCGATTTTCCACCGGCTGGGTGGAATCCAGATAGAGCGCTGTGCGGGTATTTCCAATCTGGGCGAGGCAGGGCATGGCGGCGGCGCAGGCCAGCAGGATCGAAGCGGTTTGACCGATGAAACGATTTAATTTGATGTTGTTGAACATCCGCCAAGATTGTCATCGTTTGATTTGCTCCGCAAGCCCCCGGGGTCTCCATGTCCCCGCTGGAAATTGAGATGCGCCCGGTGCGGCAGGCCCCGTCACTGCGGGTTGCCAAAGCCGCTTCCCGTTGGTAGTCTCCCGCCATGAAAAAGACTTGTCCACCCTTGAAGGCCAGGAATCAAGATGACCTCCGAAGGCAATAAAACCCCCGTCATTCTCGATAATGCCGACGTGACCCCGTGTTTATCGGTGGTCATTCCCATGTTCAACGAACAGGGCACGATCAGGGAAATCGTGCGTTGCGTCTGCGCGCAACGGCCGGTGGAGGAGGTCATCATCGTGGATGATTGCTCGACCGACGGCTCCGGCAAAGTGGCGGATCAGATTGGGGCCGAAAACCCCGCGGTGCGCGTGGTTCACCACCCGACAAATTGTGGCAAGGGAGCAGCCTTGAGGACGGGGTTTGCCCTGGCGAAAGCACGCTACGTCATCGTGCAGGATGCGGACCTGGAGTACAACCCGGAGGAATACTACAAACTGCTGGTGCCGCTCCTGACCAACAAAGCCGACGTGGTGTACGGAACCCGCTTCGCCGGGGGCGGCCCGACGCGTGTTCTTTACTACTGGCATTCGCTCGGCAACAGTGTCCTGACCACTCTTTCCAACATGTTCACCAATTTGAACATGACGGACATGGAGACCTGCTACAAAGTCTTCCGGCGGGAAGTCATCCAAGGCATCAAAATACAGGAGAACCGCTTCGGCTTTGAGCCGGAGATCGTGGCCAAGGTGCGCCGGGTCCACGACATTCGCATTTATGAAGTTCCCATTTCTTACTACGGAAGAACGTATGCGGACGGGAAAAAGATTTCCTGGCGGGACGGGGTCTGGGCGCTGTGGTGCATCTTCAAATACAATGCCCTCTCCTGATGCAGACCGCATCCCCCACTCTCCCCACGACCGCCCGCATCAATGTTTTGGGGGTCGGCATCAGCGCCATCAGCCTGGACATGGCGGTGGCCGGGGTGCGGCGCGCCTTGGAGAAAAAGGAGAAGGGTTATATTTGCGTCACAGGCGTGCATGGCGTCTCCGAGGCGCAGTCGGATCCGGAGCTTCGGCAAATCCTTAACCGGGCTTTTCTCTGCACGCCCGACGGCATGCCGCTGGTCTGGATGGGGTGGCTGCACGGGCAAAAACACATGACCCGCGTCTATGGACCGGACCTCATGCTCGCGGTCATGGCCCTGTCCGAACAAATGGGCTGGCGCCATTTCTTTTACGGGGGGGCGGCCGGAACGGCGCGGAAGTTGCGGGAAAAATTGCTGGAGAGATTTCCCAAGTTGCAGGTCGCGGGAACATACGAACCTCCGTTCCGGCCGTTAAATGAGCAGGAACAGGCGGCGCTCCAGGAAATGATCCGCCAAACCCGGCCGGATGCGATCTGGGTCGGATTGAGCACGCCCAAGCAGGAGCGTTTCATGGCGGCGTCACTGCCAAAACTGGATGCGACCTTGATGTTCGGCGTGGGGGCGGCCTTTGATTTTCTTGCCGGAACGGCGCGCCAGGCGCCCCGCTGGATGCAGCGTTCCGGGCTGGAATGGCTGTTCCGGCTGTGTTGCGAGCCGAGGCGGTTGTGGAAACGCTATGTCAAGAATAATCCCCTCTTTGTCGCGCGGGTTTTTTGCCAGTTAACCCGCTTGAAAAAATATCCGATACCAGAGTGACGGCGCCGGCAACTTTGAACTCGATTTCGGCGGCGGCGAAGGGCGATATTGTGGGAATTCAAGATGATTAGATTGATCAAACTGTGGATTCTCGGTTCTGCAGCCTGTGTTTCCGCAGGCTGGATCCTATCCCTTTTGCATCAAGTCAATCTGGCCGGCTACGTGGTTTTCTTCCTGGCTTTGACCGTGGTGCTGGCGGTCGAATATCAAGTGGCCCGCCGGGCCAGCCGCGCCGCCTGTGCCGCCTGCGTCTCGGCCGGCGCAAACGGGGCGCGGCGAATCTTGCGCCGTTTCCGCCGGCCCCTGCCCCTGCTCTTTTTCCTGACCGCCCTCCTGGCGCTGGCGGGGGGGGCCGTGCATGCGCCAAACAATTACGATGCCCTGACCTATCGATTTCCGCGGATGCTGCATTGGTGGGCCGCTTCCGGCTGGCATTGGATCGCCACGCCCAACAGCCGCATGAATCTGGCTGGCACAGGTTTTGAATGGCTGATGATGCCGCTGTTTGTATTGACACACAGCGACCGGCTTTTCTTCTTGATCAACATTATTGCCTACCTGCTGCTGCCGGGGCTTGTTTTCCTGGTGTTTGTCGCGGCCGGCGTCGCCCGGAGGGTGGCGTGGTTCTGGATGTGGCTCCTGCCGGCGGCCTTGTGTTACGCGATGCAGGCCGGAAGCATCTCCAACGACACCATTGCGGCAACTTACTTTCTCGCCGCGATTTACTTTGCCCTGCAGGCGCGGCGGTCCGGCAACGTCCGCAATCTGTGGCTGGCCTTTTTGGCGGCTGGATTGCTCACCGGCGTCAAGGCCTCGAATTTGCCATTGTTATTGCCCGTGGCCTGGGCGGTCTGGCCGGCGTTGGGGCTGACGGAGAAGCGCTTTGCCAGCAGCATCGCGGTCGTGCTGCTGAGTTTGCTGGTGTCCTTTCTGCCCACCGCCGCGCTCAACCAGCACTATGCGGGCGACTGGGCCGGGGACCCGAACAACGTGGCGCATCTCAAAGTGGACAAACCCCTGGCCGGGATTGTGGGCAACGGCCTGCAACTGGGTCTGCAAAGTCTGGAGCCGCCCTTTTTGCCCCTGGCCAGCTCCGTGGAGAATTGGGTTTGGGATCATTTTCCTGAAGGTCTCCAGACAACTTTGAAAGATGATTTTCCCCATTTTGGCGTGGGCTTTCGTGAGTTGCCGCAGGAAGAATCCGCCGGCATGGGCATCGGCATAACCGTCATCGCCCTCATTTCCTTCGTGGCGGCTTTGCGCTCGCGACCCTGGAAGAACGCATTCTCCGCGCCGTGGGTGAAACGCCATGGCCTGGTCATGGGGTTGCTGACTTGGCTTGCCCTGGCGGTTTACATGTCGAGACTGGGCAGCGAATCGACCTCCCGCCTCATTGCCGCCTATTATCCTTTGCTGTTGCTGCCGGTGCTCTTGAACCATGGGCAGAGTTGTTTAATAAGACGACGCTGGTACCGGGCGCTCGCACTTTGCGCCAGCCTGATTGCCTTGATGGCGGTCATATTGACCCCGTCCCGGCCCCTTTGGCCCGCGGAACGATTCTTTGACTGGTTCGTGCAACGCTTCCCGGGCAACGCCCTGATCGGGCGCGCCCGGACGGTCTATGCGGTGTATCGTTGCCGCAATGATCTCTTTGTTTCGTTGCGGCGCAGCATTCCGGCGTCGGTCTCCGTCATCGGTTTGATCGAAGGCGGCAACGATGCGGAGAATTCGTGGTGGCGCCCCTTCGGCCAACGGCGTGTGGTGCATGTGTTCGAAGGCGATCGCAGCCAGGAGTCGAGTCTTCATTGGGTCGTGGTCAAGAATGACCTTATCGGACGCGGCGACCCCGGGGATTTCGAGCAATGGTTGCAACGCGATGGCGGCGCCGTCGTCGCCCGGCAGATCGTGACGGAAACGGTCAACCGCGGGCCGGAAACATGGAGCGTGGTTCATTTTGCCGGCGACCCCAATTGAAACATTTCTCTTGAACTATCCCGGCGATGCGCTAGTTTGCGCGTCTTGCTCATGAATACAAAAAAAGTCATTGTTTGCGGTGGAGGCGGGTTCATCGGCGGTCATCTGGTCGCTGATTTGCGCCGCCAGGGTGTGAAGGATATCCGGGCGGTGGACATCAAACCGTTCGCCGAATGGTACCAGGTGTTTCCCGACGTGGAGAACCTGCAGCTCGATTTGCAAAAGCGCGAGGCCTGCCATAAGGCCCTGCAGGGCGCGGCGACTGTTTTCGACCTGGCCGCCGACATGGGGGGAATGGGGTTCATCGAAAACAACCGGGCGCTCTGCATGCTCTCGGTGCTGATCAACACCCATTTGCTCATGGAGGCAAAGCCCGCCGGCGTCCAGCGCTACTTTTACGCTTCCTCAGCCTGCGTCTATAACGCCGACAAGCAGCGCGACATCCATGTCACCGCCTTGAAGGAGGCCGACGCCTATCCCGCCATGCCCGAGGACGGCTACGGATGGGAGAAGCTGTTCAGCGAACGGATGTGCCGCCATTTCCGGGAGGATTTCGGCGTGGTGACCCGGGTGGCCCGCTTTCACAACGTCTATGGGCCTTTGGGCACCTGGGACGGCGGACGCGAAAAGGCCCCGGCGGCCATTTGCCGCAAGGTCATCCAGGCCAAGCTCGCGGGCAAACATGAGATCGAAATCTGGGGCGATGGCCATCAAACCCGCAGCTTCATGTATATCGACGATTGCCTCAAAGGCATCCAAGCCATCCTGGCCAGCGACATTTTGGAGCCGATCAACCTGGGCAGCAGCGAATTGGTTTCCATCAATCAATTGGTGGACATGGTGGAGGACATCGCCGGGATCAAGCTCAAGCGCAGCTACAATTTGAAGGCCCCCAAAGGGGTCAATGGCCGGAATTCCGACAATACCCTCATCAAAAAATATCTCGGCTGGGAGCCTGGCATCCGTTTGCGCGACGGCATGGAAAAGACCTACCGCTGGATTTACGACCAGATCAAAAACCCGGACAAGGCACAAGGCAAAGGCTGAGGCCAACGGCTAAAGGGCCGGCAACCCGGAAACTGGTATTTCGACTTGACATTTGGCGGATGGCCCGGCAGGAGCCTCTCCCTACCGGGCAGTTTGTGGCAGGGCGAGGCTCCTGCCGGGCCGGGGCACAGGGAAAATGAGAGTTTTCAGACACTCTCTTATGCCGGCTTGACCCATGCCCGGCCATGAGCTCCCTTGTAGGCGGCTTCCATTACGCTCACCCGCCCGGCGGCTTCCCGTGGAGTGACCAGCGGCAGCCCGGTCCTGCCTGCCACGGCATCCACGAATTGGTCCATCGGCTGCGGCGTGGGCGGCGGCAAATCAGTCCAAGGCCGGCGGCCATCCGCCCCGGCCACGTTCTGGCTCACGAAAATGAGACTGCCTTGGAATACGCAGGCAAATCCCTGCGTGCCACTGATCAGAAAAGTCACCGGATTCGCCAGGTCCACCCAACCGGCTGCGATCGTGCCTGTGATGCCGCTTTTGAACGCCAGCAGCGCCTCGCCCGATTCGTCGCAATCCCCGTAATTCCCTGTCACCACCTTGATATCCGCCGTGATGGACTCCACGTCTCCAAATATCCACATCAAAATGTCCAGCACATGCGTCCCCAAATCCCCAAACGCGCCCACACCGGCAATCTTCGGATCCGCCATCCAGCGGTAGTCCCCGTCGAACCAATGGCCCAGCGAACCGTTGTGACAATTTGAGGCGCTCACCCGTGAGATTTTTCCAAAGCTGCCCTTCCCGACTTGTTCCTTGAGAAACAAAAGCACCGGATCGCTGCGCATGAAATATCCGGTGGTAAACACCACCCTGGCCTTTTCGATCGCGGCCGCCATTGCCTGGCTGTCCGCCGAGGTGAACCCAAGCGGCTTCTCCACGAACATGTTCTTTCCGGCCGCCGCCGCCGCCAGCACCAATTCCTTGTGCCGGTCCGTCTCGGAGAGAATCACCACGCCTTTGATTTCCGCATCGGACCAGATGGCCTTGGGGTCATCGACGACCGGGCAGCCCAATTCGCCCGCCCATTTCGCCGCGCGCGCGGCATCATGGTCCCAGACGCATTTCACCTTCACGTCCTTCCTGTTCTTGAGGATCTTGACGTAATTCGGCGTATGGATATGCGCCGCGCCCACCAGGGCCAGCACGACGGTGGGCGAAGCCTCCTGCCCCAGGGCCGGCATGACTTGCGACAATGCGGCGCTGCCAGCGGCAGCGTAGCCTGCCTGTTTGATAAAGTCCCGCCGCGCGATGACTTTTGGCGTCAATGGATCCGGTGACATATATATAAGCTGGGATTTCCCAATTGAATTCCTGCCCACTGCCAGAGTGGGACCTTTTGCACGATTTTCCGCCTGCTCCACAAATTTGCAAGTCCTGTTTCAAAAAGGACTCGCAATACTGCTTAGAGGGGGGAAAATCATAGACAAGCCCCGCCTTGGTGTGGGCGGGAAATCAAATGGGAAATCCCGATTCAAGAGAACGCGTCCTAAACGTCATTGCAGGCAAGCCGGTGGATCGCCCGCCCGCCATGCCCATCACCATGATGTGGGCTGCCGATCTGGTCGGCGCGAAGTATTACGACTACGCGACGTGCGCCGAAATCCAGGCCGCCGGCCAAATTGCAGCCGCCAGCCAGTTCGGTTTTGACCATGTCTCGGTCATCTCCGATCCGTGTTGTGAAGCGGCTGATTTGGGCGCGGCAATTTTTTATCCGCCGGATGCCCCCCCGGCGATCATTGAGGAAAAGGCTTTGCTGGCGGATTCCGCCGCGTTGAATTCGCTGAAGATTCCTGATCCGCATCGTGCGGGCGGCCGCATGGCCAATCGCATTGCAGCGGTTCGCCTGCTGCGCAAACGAATTGGCGGCACCCATTTGATCGAAGGTTGGGTGGAAGGGCCTTGCGCCGAAAGCGCCGACCTGCGCGGCATTAATACGCTGATGATGGATTATTACGACGACGCGGAATTCATCCATGCGCTCGCGGACTTCACGGTGAAAACGGCGCTGAAGTTTGCCACGGCGCAGATCGAGGCTGGTGCGGATATCATCGGGGTTGGCGACGCCGCGGCCTCGCTCATCAGCGGCGAACTCTTCCGCCAATTCGTCCTGCCCTACGAGAAAAAGCTCGTGGATGGCATTCATGCTGCCGGCGGGCGCGTTCGCCTGCACATCTGCGGTCGCGCCTTCCACCTTGTGCCTGCCATCGCCACACTCGGCTGTGAAATCGTGGACGTGGACACACCGGTTGACTTGCGTTCAGCCCGGACCGCGATGGGCGATCGTCAGGTCCTGCTCGGAAATGTTCATACCGTCAACATTGTCAAGAACGGCGCGGTGGAGGATATGCGTCGTGAATTGGCGAAGTGTCGCGCTGCCGCCGGAGCGGCTTGGATTGCCGGAGCCGGCTGTGAAGTGCCGCGCCAATCGCCGGCGGAAAATGTGCGTTGCTTTTCCCAAGTTCGTTGAAGCGGGCTGAGTCAGCCTTTTGTATCAACAGTTCGGGAAATGGGATCCGGGGGTTGACTTGGACAGGGCTTGGGGATGGAACGGCGCAACCCTGGCCGGACCAATTGCGCGCTCAGTCCGCCATGGCTCCGTCTGTCGGAGCAACGGCGGAAGCCTTCAGCCTTTCCTCTCAGTGGTTCCCGTTTGGATCTCTTATCCTCCAAAACCCCAGCGGTCCGGTGGCGTTGGCCGCAGGATAACCATTGGTTGCGGGGACCGACCAGGTTCCGTTGACGTTGGTCGAACCAGGGCCGACTGTGCTCTGGATGGCGTAAGGGGCCACATGATTGTCGCAAAAGAGATAATTGAAGCTGCCGCCGTGATTCGCATAGAGGGCAGCCCCATAATTGTTCGAATCACTCGGACATATCTGAACTTCATCATCCGACACGGTTGCGTAGGGCGCCTGACAGATGGCGGGCCACACGTTCCCGGCCGCATTGCACCCGTTGGGTTCCTCAGCGAGCAGGATCAATTGAGCGGGGAGCGGGACAATTGACACCTTGGGGCCAGGCACATTCAAAATCCCACTCCCGCTGTTGTCGGGAGCCCAGTAAATTCCCACCCCTTGAAGGGGTGCAGGAAACACGTAAGGACGTCCCGAAGCCAAAGGCCCCGGGTATTGGCCCGCGCCATTCCCCGGGCCGTATTGGTTCATGGTATAGGTTTTTCGGGCATAGGTCGTACCGGCCATCCAACCACTATTCGGCTGATTGTCCGCGGGGCAAAGTAAAACCTGAGGGAACCCGTTACCGGCGTACCAGCCATCCGCCCGTGAGATCGCCTGGGCCAAGGTGAGAGTAAGTTTCCCACCGGATATGTAGGAGTAGATATAAGTATCCCATGTCATCTGCACCGTTCCGTATTGATCGGCCGCACATGGATACTGGCTGTTGTGGTCGCTGGCGAACAAGGTGATGGCTCCGCCGAGTTGCCTGAGATTGGCGGCACATTCGGTTTTGGCAGCGCTGGCCCTTGACCTTGCCACCGTCGGCAGAAGCAGGGCCGCCAAAGTCGCAATAACTGCGATGATGACCAAAAGTTCAAGCAGTGTAAAAGCCCCGTCCACCAGTCTATTCCCTCTCATTCGTCCTCGGCAACCATGGATGCTGCTAATGTTATTCATAGACTTTATTTATTGGCATGAGCGTCAACAAAAGGAAATTGCGCGCATGGTTTGTGAGTCTGGCTGTTTCGCGGGAGAATTGCAACGCCCAAATGGCATGGCGCTGGATAATTTATTTGACGCGAGATTCTCATTCAGTTAGAATCGGCGCAAATCAGGCCGAACTCAGCGCGGTTGGCAACCGAGTCGATTGTATGAAAAGAATATGGCATGTGCTTTTGGTGTTGCTGCTCCTGGCCGCACCGGCATTGGTGCAAGGCCAGTCAGGATCAGGTGATGGTTTCAATTACACCATCAATCCCGGCAACACGAACGCGGTCACCATCACCGCATACACTGGGGCGGCTGGTGCCGTAACTATTCCCACCAACATCAACAGTCTGACCGTCACCACTATTGGGGATGGTGTCGATTCAGTCTTTGCCAATACCGGAGCAACCGTTGTCACGATTTGCGTCGGCGTCACCTCCATCGCGGCGATGTCGTTTTTCGCCTGCAACACCCTGACCAACGCCACAATCCCCGACAGCGTCACCAGCATCGGAGAGGCTGCGTTTCTCGCCTGCAACAGCTTGAACTGCGTCACGATTCCCAACAGTGTCACCAACATCGGAGAGGAAGCCTTCGAGGATTGCTACAGCCTGACCAGCATCACGGTCGGCAGCGGCATGGCCACCATCGCGGATTACGCATTCGCCTACTGTCCGAGCCTGTCCGGCGCTTACTTCCTCGGCAATGCGCCTGCCGCTGACGTCACAGTCTTCCAGGATGACAGCAACGCGACCGCCTATTATTTGCCGTGCGCCACCGAGTGGAGTTCCTCCTTTGGTGGTGCCCCGGCGGTGCCGTGGTGGCAGGACGTGTTCATTTACACGACAAATGCGGGCGCGCTCACCATCACGGGTTTGTCAGGGCCGTGCAATACGGCTGTAACCATCCCGGCTGTCATCAGCGGCTTGCCGGTCACGGGCATCGGCACGAATGCTTTCGCCGGCCTCAGCAACCTGCTCAGCGTCACGATTCCCGCCAGCATCACCAACTTCGGCTGCTACGCGTTCTATGACTGCACCAACCTGACCAGCGTCACCATCGCATCCGGTGTCCCCAACATCGGGACGAATGCGTTCGAGGATTGCGCCAGCCTGGTCGGCATAACGATTCCCGCCAGCATCACCAACATCGGGGATTACGCATTCAATGGCTGCACAAACCTCGCCAACGTCTCGTTGACCAACGGCCTCGCCTCCATCGGCGATGCCGCCTTCTTGTTATGCACCAGCCTGACTAATGTGACGATCCCCGTTGGCGTCGGCAGCATTGGAGATTCCGCCTTCGCCTTCTGCACCGCTCTGACCAACATCAGCATTCCCTACAGTGTGACCAATATCGGGTCCGGCGCGTTCGCGGCCGCCGACCTGAACAATGTCACATTTCCCGGGGGCGTCGCCAATATCGGCTACGCGGCGCTGTATTCATGCGCCGGTTTGACCAACATCACCATTCCCGCCAGCGTAACCAGCATTGGCGATATCGCCTTTGAATACTGTGCCAACTTGAACAATGTCACGTTGCCGGGAAATCTTGCCAGCATCGGGGTGAGCACGTTCAATTCTTGCACCAATTTGAGCAGCATTATGATTCCCGGGGGCGTGACCAACATGGGGATTTATGCATTTGCGAACAGCGGCCTGACCAACATCACCATAGCCGGCGGCGTCACCAATATTGGGATGAATGCATTCTATTCATGCACCAACCTCGCCAATGTAACGATTTCCGGTAGCGTCACCGGCATCGGGACGAATGCATTCGCTCTTTGCACGAGGCTGGCGGGCGTCTATTTCGAGGGTAATTTCCCCCGCGGCGTTGCTTATTATGCTTTCACAAGTGACAGCAGCGTGAAAGCTTACTACTTGCCCGGCGCCACCGGCTGGGGATCCTCCATCTCCGGGGATCCGTCTGTGGCGACGCTTTTGTGGAACCCGCTGATCGAAGCCAGCGGCACGAACTTTGGTGTGCAGAACAGTCAATTTGGATTTTACGTCACTGGCACAAACACCTTTACCGTGGTGGTGGAAGCCTGCACGAATCTGGCCAGCCCTGTTTGGGTTCCGGTGCAGACAATTACGCTCGCCAACGGTTCAGCCTACTTCAGCGACCAACAGTGGACGAATTACCCCACCCGCTATTACGCCCTCGGCCTGCCTTGAGGCTGGGAAGCAAGGGTTAAGAAGTGCAATTGCGGGGCGAGGCTCCTGCCGAGCCGGAGCGCCATAGAACGAGATTATTAAAACACGCTCTAAAACTACGATTTGGCTTGAGTCCCGTTGGCCCGCCCGGCCGGCTGGCCGCCCGCTGGCGATGGCGCGGCTTTCCTGGGAAGCGTGAAATAAAAAGTCGTGCCCTTCTGCAATTCGCTTTTGGCCCAGACCTCGCCGCCGTGCGCCTGGACGATATGCTTGACAATCGCCAGCCCCAGGCCCGTGCCGCCGAAGGCCGACAATTTGTTTTGGGGCTGCCCGAATGATCCGGGGTGTGAGGGGACACGAAAAGCTGGACTCGATGTAAATACTTTGGTTTGATAAATTGGTTTCATAAATGATTTGTCAGACATTCCAGAACGTCGCAGAATTCATGCGTTTATGAGCGGCAAAATTACAGAAAAAGTCCTTAAAGTTGAAGCGCTGGACGTTGACCAACTGCTGCTCGATCCGGAAAACCCGCGACTGGAAGGCATGGGGCCGCTCAAGGACCAGTCGGACCTCGTCAAGGCAATGTGGCGAGAAATGGCTGTAAGCGAGGTTGCGCTTTCAATCGCCGCGAATGGGTTTTTTGAAGAAGAACCCTTGTTTGCAATTCCTGGACCCACAATCAATGGCAAGCCGGGCTATTACGTTGTCGAAGGCAACCGCCGGCTTACGGCCGTCAAATTGTTGTTGGATGAAAATCTTCGGAAGGTCGTTCGGGCAACAGATTTGCCAAGTTTGAGTGCAGGAGCACTTGTCAAACTGAAAACCCTGCCGGTTTCGATCTATCCAAAACGCGAGGCGCTGTGGGAGTATTTTGGCTTCCGTCATGTGAACGGACCAAAGGAATGGGACTCCTTAAGCAAGGCGGCGTATGTGGCAAAAGTGCGCCGCGAGTATGGCAAAAGCCTGGAAGAAATCACACGGAAGATCGGCGACCAGCACAGCACGGTTAAACGAATTTATCGCGGATATGTTCTTTTGGAGCAGGCTGAAAAATTCACAAAATTTAATCGCGAGGATATTCACCGAAACCGATTTTTCTTTTCGCATTTATACACCGCAACGGATTATGAGGAAGTTCTAGCCTTTCTAGGCACCGATGCGGAAGCCTCCTTGCAGGACAGTCCAATCGCCAAAAAACACCTGGCGGACCTGGAGCAATTGATGGTTTGGTTGTTTGGCAGCAAAGAACGCAAAATTGAACCGGTGGTTCGGACTCAAGCGCCTGACTTGTCCTACCTCCGATCGGTTATTGGCAACAAGCCAGCCTTGGCTGCCCTGCGTTCAGGTATAAGTCTGCAACGGGCGCATGCGATCAGCCTGGGCGATAGCCGTCGCTTTGAGGATTCCCTGGCTCAAGCGAAAGACGCCCTGCAGGAAGCCAAGGCGACGGTGACAACTGGTTACAAAGGCGATAAGGAATTGTTGCAACAGATGGAATCAATTGGAACACTCACCGCGAGCCTGCTGGAAGAAATGCGTAAAATTAAGTCCAAGTAACGCATTTTTGTTGTCATGGCTCTCATTGAATTTCCAGGATCTCATCTGCCGGAAGATTTGGCCGACTGGCTGGAACTCACCGCCATTCAAGCAGTAAACAAAAATGGCAGCGCTGGTGATTTGGAGCGTGAACTAAAACGCCTTGGCAAAAGCGGCGCGGAAGAACTCATTGGAAACACCTTCACCGAGATTGACCGGCGGGAAGAATCTGCCGGCAGGAACGCTTACCCCTTTGAACGAAAAGACACTTCAATTGAGTTGAAGCCTGGGAAATACCCCGCTTACATTTTTTGCTTGGCGCTTTCTTATTGCAAATGGAAATCCCGGAAAGGCGCGCCGGAAAATCCGTGGCTGCTTTTTGAGGAGTTGGCGCGCTTTACCGCCAAAAATTATCTGGGCGGGGATGCCATCATATTTGGAACGAGCTGCCGACATAAAAAATCCGGTGTGAAAAAGTTTGTTGCCAACATTAACGAACTGGCCAAAAAACTGGGCGAGGGCGAAGGATTCAGGCAGCAACCCATCTTTTCAGCCAAGGATAGCAAACTTGATCTGGTGGCATGGAAAGGTTTTCAAGACGGCAGACCCAGCCAAATCATTTTATTCGGACAATGCGCGGCAGGGGATAACTGGACGAACAAATTGACAGAACTTATCCCTGAAGATTTTTGGGGCCAATGGATGGCGCGAGCGCACGTCAGTTCGCCGTTAAGGTCGGTTTTCATGCCGCACAGGGTTTACGATCACGAACGGTGGGACAAACACGCACGGTCGGCCCGACTGCTGTTTGACCGTTGCAGGGTAGTTGCTCATGCGCACCTGGACACGGCGACCGGAGTATTTGCCACGCGGTTACTCAATTGCTGCCGGACGGAGTGGAAGCTGCGCGTTTAGGTTTGCTCGATTTACGGGACGCCTTCCGGTTTTCTGCGCGCGAGGATTTCAGCCAGCCAAAATCCTTGGAAATCATCAGTTCGCGTTTGGTTTTATGATGCGTTGTGCGCATGGAAATGGTCTTCACTTGAAAACCATACGTTTTGGCCCATTGCCGCACCTCGCGCGTATCGTCATAAGTCATGAGGACGTCACCAATCACCTGCTGCAGAATCCGAAATAAACTTTCGTGGTTAATTTCCCAATGGCGGTAGAGGCGACGGGCGGCTTTGGTGTATGGTGGGTCCACGAAAAAAATCGCGTCTTTCTTGTTTCGGTGCTTTTTTATCAACGTAAAACCGTCTTCCCGGCCAAACTCTAATTTTTTCTTGAGGGCGGAAATTGCCGTGATCCTGGCGGCTATGGTTTCGGGATACCAACGCGAGCGAATCCCTTTGCCATCCTCGCCTTTTCGTATCAAGCCAGCCCCTTCAGCAATCACTCCGCCGCGAGCCGTCCGGTTACGAAGCAGGCAGAGAAAGGCGCGTTCGTGTTGCGACGCCGGTTTCCGCTGAAGCTGCGCTTCCACCCTCGGACGGCTGATGCGAAATGATAGGATTTCGTTGGCGAGCCAGTCGGCCTGACCATTCAAGATGGTTGTCCAGGTGGCCGCAACGTCCCGGTCTAGTTCAGTAAAAGCTGCCTTGTCAACGAGTTTGGCGTGAACAGCGGACAAGGAAATGTTGGCACCGCCGGCGAATGGTTCCACCAATAGTTTTGGCCGAGACGTCCGGTTTTTCAGCCATTTGCGGGCCGTTTTAACAAACCAACTCTTACCGCCGGGATAGCGAAACGGACTTTTCAGACCGCGTTTCACGGGATTGGCGGGCTTCGCTGATGTTATATTTGGTTTGCGTTTCGTCACGGAACGAAAAATTCAAAGCTTTAAGCTACATGAATCAACTAAGAATTTCATTACGCCAGTTGGTATTGTTCATTCATGATCACATCTGTCTTTCTATTTGGCTTGAGTCCCGTTGGCCCGCCCGGCCGGCTGGCCGCCCGCTGGCGATGGCGCGGCTTTCCTGGGAAGCGTGAAATAAAAAGTCGTGCCCTTCTGCAATTCGCTTTTGGCCCAGACCTCGCCGCCGTGCGCCTGGACGATATGCTTGACAATCGCCAGCCCCAGGCCCGTGCCGCCGCTCTCGCGCGACCGCGCGCGGTCCACGCGGTAGAACCGCTCAAAAACCCGGCCCATCGCCTCGGGCGGAATGCCCGGTCCGTCATCCGCCACAAATATCTCCAGTTTGTCGGACGGGCCCCCGCCGGCCCCGATGGTGACGGAGCCTTCCTTCCGTCCATACTTGATCGCATTTTCGATCAGGTTGAACAGCACTTGCTGCACGCGGTCCGCGTCGGCCCAAGCGATGGTTTGCGGCGGGATTTTATTTTCCAGCACGGCTTTGCGGGCGGCGGCGCGCGCGCCAAGGTCCTCCAGCACGCGCCGGGTCAGGTCGTGCAGATTGACCGCCTGCGGATTCAGGGCGGCGTGGCCGGATTCCAGACGGGAAATGGCCAGCAAATCCTCGATGAGAAAAAGGAGGCGGTCGGAGTGTTTGTCGATTTTCTGCAGGAACCGCACGGACTGCTCCGCATCATCCTTCGCGCCGTCGAGCAGAGTCTGGGCAAAACCCTTGATCAGGGAAAGCGGCGTGCGCAATTCGTGGCTGACGTTGCCCACAAATTCCTGCCGGATGTTCTCCAACTCCTTCAGCCGCGTCACATCATGGAAAACGAACAACTGCCCCGGCCCGGCCCCGGCGTGGCCCTGCACGACCGAAGCATTGACCTGCCACGACCGGCGGGTGGCGCGGTTGATTTCCAACTCGGCCCCGGAAATGTTCTTCTCCGCGGGCAACCGCGCGGCCAGCGCGGCCAGTTCATGCCAGCGGAAGGCTTCCATGATGGTCTGGCCGCGGATGTCGGTTGCAATGCCGAAAAACTTGCGCAGGGACTCGTTCATCATCTGCACCCGCCCCTGTTCGTTCAGAAGCAGCACCCCTTCGATCATGCCGTTGAACAGCGCCTGCTGGCGCACCTGGAATTGGGCGTGAAGTTGCTGCCGTTCCTCGAGGATCTCCTCGTAACGGCGTCGCAGATCGGCGTGCAGGCCCCGCTGCCGGACCTGCCACCGCCAGAGCGCCAGCGCCGCCAGAATCCCTGCAATGATCAGCCAGTACCGCATTTCGGGAATCGGTTGGTTTTATTCCTCGCGGAACCGGTAGCCGACGCCCCGCACCGTGTCGAGCAGCGCGGCCGCGCCCCCCAGCTTGTCCCGCAGGCGCCGCATGTGGGTGTCGATGGTGCGCGTGTCAATCATACTATTATAGCCCCACACGTCCTTCAACAGTTGCTCGCGCGACTGCACCCGGCCCCGCCGCCCGGCCAGCACCGTCACCAGTTTGAATTCCGTCGCGGTCAGCTCCAGTGGCTTGCCCTGGTAAGTCACCTTGTGCCGCGACGGATCGATCACCAGGCCGCCGAACGCGATCCGGTCGCCGCCATCCGGTTCGGCGGCGGCCCGCTTGAGCACATTCTTGACGCGCAGAATCAGTTCCCGCGGGCTGAACGGTTTGGTGATGTAATCGTCGGCCCCCAACTCAAGCCCAAGCACCCGGTCGATCTCCGCCGTGCGCGCCGTCAGCATGATGATCGGCATTGACGAAGTCGCGGCATCGCGTCGCAGGGCTTTGCACACCTCCAAGCCGTCCATCTCCGGCAGCATGATGTCCAGCAGGATCAAATCCGGCATGGTGGCGCGCGCTTTTTGCAGCGCCTCCCTGCCATCGCCGGCCGTGAGAACCTCGTAGCCGGCCCCTTTCAAATTGACCTCGATCAACTCCAGCGCATCCGGTTCGTCATCGGCGGCGAGAATCTTTGCTTTCATGGCGCGCATTCCGCCCCCATTCCAGCGCAGAATCCAACGGAATGAAACAAAAAACCGCCGCCGGGCGCGTCGGGCCTTTTGGGGGAAAAAGAGAACGCCCGCTTTCGCGGGCGTCCAACTTTGGCTATTTTAGGTTGGCTGTTTAAACAGACATAAATACTGTCGAGTCGAAACCAGAGTTGGACATCCTGTCCATCAAAGCACGCTTCGCCCGTCCATAGCAACTCTCGTATGCTCTCACTCGAACCTTCGCGTGTCTTAGGACTGATTTTTGAGCAAAGCTTATGCCATCAGAAATCGAACTTGCAGATTTTCTCCCTGCTCTTCGTCCGATGTGCTTGAAATCACGTGGGTTGCGCTTGAAATGACGTATCTGCTTTAAGTGACGGGTGTTCTCATTTTTGGATTGCCGGAACCAAAAGTGTAAGGAATAACCCAAAGAAATCGAAATAAAACCGGCCTTGTCTATATAATAAACCGCATAAGTCACTGATTCCAAACGGCTTGCGCATATCGGATGCCTGCCTCTGGAAATCGTAAAGTTTCCCGACACCAACACATGTTTCGGATAATTTCGAACTTTTTCGGTATTATTTTAGATTGAGCCGTGCCTATCCTGTTCCATGCGAACGGCGATTTATCCCGGCAGTTTCGATCCGCTGACCAATGGCCACCTGGATCTGGTCCACCGCGCGGCCAAGCTCTTTGACCGCCTCATCGTCGCTGTGGCCCGCAATGACCGCAAGAACGCGCTGTTCACCTTGAAGGAGCGGCTGGCCCTCGTGCGGGTTGCCGTCGCCAAAATCCCGAAAGTGGAGGCGGATTCTTTCGACGGGTTGCTGGTTAATTACGTGGATCAGCAGAAAGGGCAGGCGATCATCCGGGGCCTAAGGGCGGTGTCGGATTTTGAATTTGAATTTCAACTGGCTTTGATGAACCGTAAGTTGAACGAACGGGTGGAAACAATTTTTATGATGCCCAAGGCCAGTTACACGTTTCTCAGTTCGCGCATCGTCAAGGAGATCGCCGCCTTGGGTGGCAATGTGGATTGTTTTGTGCCGGCGCATGTCCGGCTGGCCTTGGCGCGCAAATTTCGGCAATAAACAGGGCGGCCGCATCGTTCGATGTCCCGGCCGCGTTACGACCATGTCTTTGAAAGTGAACATCCGGCGACTGGAAGCCGGCGACGTCGCCTTGAGCGGAGAACTGTCGGCGGAGGAAGCCGGCCTGGATCTCCAGGATGAACTGGTTCATGCCCGCCAGCCTTTGCGGTATGATTTGACCGTGCAAAAGTCGGGACGGGACGTTTTGGTGCAGGGCCGGATCGCGCTGGTTTTGGATTGCGAGTGCTCCCGGTGCCTGAAATCCTTCCAGCAGCCGGTGGAATTGGGGCAATGGACGACCCTTGTGCCGCTGGCCGGGCCGGAAAAAGCCGCGGTCAAGGACGATTGCGTGGACTTGACGCCCTTCCTGCGGGAAGATATTCTCCTTGAGTTTCCGCAACATCCGTTGTGCGGAGCCGATTGCGCCGGTCTGCCCAATCGCGGGGAGAAGAATGCCAGACAAGCCAAAGGCGCAAGCCAGACGCCGGGTTCGTCTGTTTGGTCGGAATTGAACAAACTGAAATTTTGAAAGATTAAAATTATGGGAGTACCCAAACGCAAGCCGTCGCACAGCCGCCAGCGCATGCGGCGCGCTTACAATAGCAACCTGACCCTGCCGCAATTGAGCACCTGCCCGCAATGCGCCGCCCCTTATGTCCCGCACCGGGTCTGCCCGGCTTGCGGCTTTTACAACGGGCGCCAGGTCATCACGGTCAAAGCCAAAGGCTGAGGCGCTTTGGAGCGTGGAGGACCGGTTCTTCCGCGCTCTTTTGTTTATGCGAATGGCTGTGGATGTGATGGGCGGGGATCACGGGCCGGGAGTTGTCATAGAGGGCGCGCGTCTTGCCCTGCAAGCGCACCCCTCGATCACCGAAATGTATCTGGTGGGGCGCGAAGAGGAGATCCGGGCCGGGATGGACCGCGCCGGCCTGCGCGATCCGCGCGTGCAAATCATTCACGCCGGCGAATCCTTGACCATGGACGACAAACCCGTGGAAGCCCTGCGCCGCAAGAAGGATTGCTCCATCCTGCGCGCGGTGGACTTGCTTAAGGAAGGCAGAGCTGATGCGTTGATTTCCCCCGGCAACACCGGCGGCATCGTGGCCGCGAGCACCATCAGGCTCCGGCCCCTGGACGGATTGGACCGCCCGGGCATCGCTGCGGTAATTCCCGCGCCGCAGAATGAATTTGTCCTGCTGGACGCCGGCGCGAGCGTGGAATGCCGGCCCACTCATCTCCTGCACTTTGCCATCATGGGCAGTATTTATTCGCGCGAAATCCTGGGCTATAAAAGCCCCCGCGTCGGCATATTGTCCAACGGCGCCGAAGCCAACAAAGGCACCGAAATGACCCAGGAAGCCTACAAATTGTGCAAAATGGCCAATCTCAACTTCATCGGCTACGTCGAAGGATACGATCTGTTTCATGACCGCGTCGATGTGGTGGTGTGCGACGGCTTCATCGGCAATATCGTGTTGAAGACGCTGGAGAGCTTCGCCAAGGGCCTGGGGGTCTGGCTCGGCAACGAGATCACCAAAAACCCCAAGCGCATGCTGGGGGCCTTTCTCGTCAAAGGCGCCTTGCGCGCCATCAAACGCCAGACCGATCCTGATGCCCGGGGAGGAGCGCCCTTGCTCGGCCTCAACGGCATCGTCTTCAAGGCGCATGGCTCGGCCCGCGAACGCGCCATCATGAACGGCATCGGTCAGGCCATCCAGGCCGTGGAACATCACATCAACGACATGATTCGCAGCGAAGCGGCCAGCGCCAACGAGCGTCTGGCGGCGGCCAAACCATGAAGACATTGCCGAAGAAATTCAACAACCCGCGCGCCAGGCACAATTTCCTGGGCCGCACCTGTTCCATTCTGGCCGTTGGCTCCTATGTCCCCGAACGCGTCCTGTCCAACTCCCACTTTGAGAAAATCGTCAACACCTCCGATGAGTGGATCACGACGCGCACCGGCATAAAGGAACGCCGCATCGCCGCCAAAAACGAATTCACCTCCGATCTGGCCGCCAAAGCCGCCTTGCGCGCCTTGCAACACGCCAACCTTGCCCCAGACCAAATCGACCTGATCGTGCTGGCCACCATCACGCCCGACATGCCGTTTCCATCCACCGCCTGTCGGGTCCAGGAAAAAATCGGCGCCCGCCGCGCAGTCGCCTTTGACATCCAGGCGGCTTGTTCGGGCTTCATTTTCGGATTGGAGGTCGGCCAGCAATTCATCATGTCGCGCACCTACGACACCGCCCTGGTCATCGGCGCGGAGAAGCTCTCCTCCATCGTCAACTGGAAGGACCGGAACACCTGCGTCCTTTTCGGCGACGGCGCGGGCGCGGCCATTTTGCAGCATCGTCCCGCCGCCCACGGCATGCTCACCGCCTGCTTGGGGACTGACGGCGGCCGGGCGGATCTCCTTTGCATGCCCGGAGGCGGCTCCAGTTGTCCGGCGACGCGCGAATCCGTGGCCGCCGGCATGCATTACCTGCACATGAAGGACGGCCGGGAAACTTTCAAGAGCGCCATCAACGCAATGTGTTCGGCGGCCAGGGAAGCATTGCGGCGCTGCGAACTGGATATTTCACAAATCAAATGCATCATTCCTCATCAGGCCAACCGCCGCATCATTGACGCCGTGGCCACAAGATTGGGGGCCGGCCAGGATCAACTCTTTGTCAACTTGCAAAAATTTGGCAACACCTCCGCCGCGTCGGTGGCCATCGCCCTGGACGATGCCGTGCAAAGCGGCCGCATCCAGCGGGGCGACCTGGTTTTGCTCATCGTCTTCGGCGCCGGCCTGACTTGGGGCGCAGCCGTGATCGAATGGTAAATCCGCGTTGCGCACCATCTGGACAAAACTGCAACCGCTTCTGGCTCCGCCGCCCGATCCACCCCGGCCGGGAATAGGCTTTCACATCAAAGAAGACCCCGCGCCGTATCGATCCAGCAGAAAGCGGCGCCCCACTCCATGAAAGACCTTGAAAAAACAGGTCATCGTCAATTTGCTGTCGTCAATTCGCTTGCAGGTTTTGCCGCGAAACTGCTGGACGACGCCGTTATCGGGTGGAGATGGAACCCCTGACCTCCGAAAAGACCGGACGCAGAAGCGGTGCTTGCCGTCGGTTGCAAGACCGCTACGACGAGATGTGGTCGTCATCCGCGACAATCTTCGCCGGGAACTCCGCGTTCGCGGCCTGGCGAAGAACTTGGATGGACGGTATCGATTGGAAACCGCCCACATGACTGTTGTCCGATTTCGGGCCAGGCTGCGCGACGGCGAAGGGATGGCCACCGCTCTCGAGCGCTCGCGACACCGGCGATTTGGGACCACCGGCATTCGGAGCCTCAGCCTCGTGAAAAACGATTGGTATGTGACCCGTCAATTGCTTGAAATCGTAAAGCGTTACCGGCTGGCTCCCATCGCCTGATTTTCAAAAAGAGTCCAGGCGTTTCAAGTTCTTTTAGCTTTTCTCCCGCTCTGGTCCGGGAGGCTCCAGCAAGGTCACGACTTCCTCGGCAAAAAGGTTGGGCAGAATCCCGACTTTGCCGCGCGCGCTGAAACAGGCGTCGCGGATGTTGGAGGCGCCCATCTCGCGGCAGAAATCGCGGAAGTCGAGCAGGGACAGGAAATGCAGGTTCGTGGTGCGATACCAGGGTTGGGGAAGGGATTTCGTGATCGGTGTGCGACCGCGAAACAGCATCTGCAGCCGCACGTGGTAATGGGCGAAGTTGCTGTAGGCGATGATGACCCGGCCTCCGACGCGAAATGCTTCCCGGAGAATCTCCGCGGGCGAAATCAATTCCTGAAACGTGCCGAGCAACAGCACGTAGTCGAACGAGTGGTCGCCGTACTGGTCCAATCCCTCAACAATGTTGCCTTGATGCACAACCAGCCCGCGCTGAATGCAGCCAGCCACCAAGGCGGGATCAATCTCCACGCCCTCGGCCACGGCGTGCCTGGCGCGGACGACCCGTTCCAGGAAAGCGCCGTCGCCGGTGCCCAGGTCCAGCACGCGCGCCCCGTCGGGGATCCAGTCCAGAACCGTTTCGTAAATTCCCGGATGCATGACTCAGCTAAGCCGCCGCCCCGGCTGGTTTGGCGCTGGCGTGGCGATACTCGTTGTCCAGGTAATGATGCACCACATTGTCCAGCTCCGGGTTTCGGATCATGAACGAATCGTGTCCGTAAAGGGTTTCAAGGTTAATGTAAGTCGCGGCCACGCGGGCGCGCTTGAGCAGGCGCACCAATTCCCGTGATTGCACCGGCGGATAAAGCCAGTCGGAAGCGAACGAGATCACCAGAAAACGCGCTTTGACCCGGCGCAACACTTCCTCATGCGGTTCGCCTCCAAACAAATCGAACTGATCCAGCGCCTTGGTCAGGTAAATGTAGGAATTCGGGTCGAACCGGCTGACGAAGCTTTCCCCCTGGTGGTGGAGATAACTTTCGACGCTGAAAAGCGCCTCATCTTCGGCGGCGGCATTGGCCGGCGGCTGCAAGGTGCGTCCGAACTTCCGCGTCATGGCGTACTCGCTGAGATACGTGACGTGCCCCACCATGCGGGCCACCGCCAGGCCGTGATTGGGGCCGTGGTCGGGCGTGTAATCACCGCCGTTCCAATTCGGATCAGTCATGATGGCGCGCCGACCGATTTCATTGTAAGCAATCTGCATCGCGTTGTGCGAGGCGCAGGTGGCGATGGGCACGCAAATGCGCACCAGCTCCGGAAAATTCACCGCCCAAGCCAGCGCCTGCATGCCGCCCATCGAACCGCCAATGGCGGCGAACAGCCGTGGGATGCCCAAATGTTCGATGAGTTTGGCCTGCACCGCGACCATGTCGCGGACGGTGACGGGTGGAAACTCCATGCCGTAAGGCTTGCCCGTGTCGGGCCGGGGCGACATCGGGCCGGTTGTCCCATCGCAGCCGCCCAACACGTTGGAGCAAATGACGAAGAACTTGTTCGTATCAATCGCCTTGCCCGGGCCGACGTGGAAATCCCACCAACCGGGACGTCCCGTCTCCGGATGCAATCCAGCCGCGTGCGCCGTTCCCGACAATGCATGGCAGACGAGGACGGCGTTATCGCGCCGGGCCGAGAGCGTTCCGAGCGTTTGGTACGACACGTTCACCTGATCAAAAGTGAACCCCGACTGGAGCCGCACTCCGCGCAGGACGGCGGATTGGGTATGAGTCACCCCCAGGTCCGATTGATACCCTGTTATCTTCTGATCCTGAAGATCGCCTTGGAAGATGTTGGGGGAAGGGTTCATTTCTTGGGTGAGCATTTCCTGATCGTAATCTTAATCTTCTTCGTGCAACCGAATCAAGATTTTGCCGCCCGCAATGCCTGGTCAATGTCCGCCTTGATGTCTTCCACGTCCTCGAGGCCGATGGAAAGGCGGACGTAATCCGGCGTGGCGCCCGTTTCCTCCAACTCGGAAGGTGACAATTGCGAGTGGGTCGTGGAGGCCGGATGAATCACCAGCGATTTGGCGTCGCCGATGTTGGCCAGGTGCGAGAGCAGCTTGACCGAGTTGATGAACTTCTTGCCCGCCTCCAGACCGCCCTTGATGCCGAAGCCAACGAGGCCGCCGAAGCCGCGCTTCAGGTATTTGGAGGCAATTTCGTGGCTGGGATCGTCGGGCAAACCAGGATAGGTCACCCATTTCACCAGCGGATGGGTTTTGAGCCATCGGGCGATTTCCAGCGCGTTGGCCGAGTGCTGCTTTTGTCGGAGCGGCAATGTTTCCAGTCCCTGCAAAAAGAGGAACGAGTTGAATGGGCTGAGCGCCGCGCCGGTGTCGCGCAACAACGTCACGCGCACCTTGAGAATGAACGCCACGTTGCCCAAGCCGGGCACGTTGCTCAATGCGTCCCAAAAGACCAAGCCGTGATAGCTCGGATCGGGTGTGGTGAACTCGGGGAATTTGCCGTTGTTCCATTTGAATTTGCCGGAATCCACGATCACGCCGCCGATGCTGGTGCCATGGCCGCCGACGTATTTCGTGGCGGACGTGGCAATAATGTCCGCGCCGAAATCAAACGGACGGACCAGTCCGACGCCGACGGTGTTGTCAATCACCAACGGGATGCCGTTTTCATGGGCAATCTTGGCCAGCGCCTCGAAGTCCGGGACGTTCAACTTTGGGTTGCCAATGGTTTCGGCGTAAAGCGCCTTGGTTTTCGGCGTGATGGCTTTGCGGAAAGCCTCCGGGTCGCGCGAATTGACGAATTTCACCGTGCGGCCCAGCTTGGGAAAGGTGTAGTGAAACAGCGCATAAGTGCCCCCATACAGATTGTCTCCCGACACAATTTCGTCGCCCAACTGCGTGATCGCCAGCAGCGCATAGGTGATGGCGGCCGCGCCGGATGCCAACCCCAGCGCACCGGTGCCGCCTTCGAGGGCGGCGATGCGCTGTTCGAAGACATCGGTGGTCGGGTTCATGATGCGGGTGTAGATGTTGCCGAATTCCTTCAACGCGAACAGATTGGCCGCGTGCTCGGTGTTTTTGAAAACGTAGGAAGTCGTCTGATAAATCGGGACGGCGCGCGCGGTGGTGGTCGGATCCGGGACCTGGCCGGCGTGCAATGCGATGGTGCTCAATCCTTTGGATGTAGTGCTCATAATATTGTGATTTGAAGTTGATGTTGTTGAACTGGCTGGAGGCCGGGATGTCTGGTGCGAACCGGCGCGTTAGGAGGAACGGGACGCGAATCAAGCACAAGCCGTCGTCCGGCCCCCAGCATAATGTGGTGCGCGATTAAAACTCCCATTTGGACGTGAGGCCCCAAACCCCGTTGGCCTGATGATTCAACACGTTGCCAAAGTGGCCGTAACCCACCGCGAGCGTCAAGTGATTGTTCACCACGTACGCGGCATCGAGTGTCGCCCAGTCGCCCTCCCGTTTCACCAGGTTGCCGACCGCCTGGTAATTGCGCGGCTGCTCTTTGTACTCCGCCGCCAGCGCGAATTTGCTGGTGATGAACACCACCAGGTTGCCTTCAAAGACCGCGTTGTAACTGTGGGTGAATCCGCCCAAACCGTCCCAGACCGCTTCGGTGGCGCGTCCCCCCACTTCCAGCAGAACGGGCCGCGGCAATTGCGTGAACATTTTCGAGGCGTAGAGCGTGTAATCCACCCCTTGTTCACGCGAGAGGCCGGCCTGGCCCAGCAAGTCCGCTCCCGCCCCCGATGTGACTTCGTTCCTTACCTCGGTAATGCCGTCATTGTATTTGTAATGCACACCGGCGGTCAGGGCCGGAATCCATTTCTCGTCAAACTCACCTTCCTTGAGGATTTGCAGGCGGGCGTTGAAGTTGTGCAGTTGCACCTCGTCCTCGTGATAATTGACGAGGCCGGCGTTTCTCAACGCCAGCGGCAGGTCCCCCAAACCGAGGCGGTTCCAGCCGTAGCCAAGTTCAAGCCGCTTAAACGGCGCTTCGGTGATCGTGAACGCATCAAGGTCTTTATCGGAGCCGAGGTTGATGTAAGAAAACCCCACGGCGGGCAGGCCCACGGCCTGACCGTCTCGTGGTGGATTAACAATGTAAGCCGAGAGCGTTGAGAAAATGCCGCCGCTGCCTTCGATTTGATGCAACGGCAAAGGCGCCGGTTTTTCCGCGCTTGCCTGGGAAGGGATCCGGGGAGGGGGTTGATTGGTGGACTGAGCGTCGTCCGCCTTCAGCGTGAGAGCAGGCAGAGCGGCAACCGCCAGCGCCAGCAAGAGCGCGGGCGGATGGAAGGCGGCTGGATTGAGTCGGATATACGGATTTGTTTTCATTTTTCGTTGAGTTTTGCCAGCAGACTTCCGATTGCACGGTCAGCCTGTTGTCGAGTTTTTCTTCGTTTAATTTTGCCTCCAGGGTTCTGGCAGGCTGCTAATCTTTTCAAGGCTTATGCCGCGCATTCTCCTCCGCGCGCTCCGACCTGGAAGTCCTGATTGGCGCCCAAATCGCGATAGGCGGCGGGTTCAGAATCCGCGGCGGGCGGATGGGTGAATGGTTCGAGGAGTTGACGCGCGCGCGGCAGCCCCACACGGCCGATGAACGAGGAGAAGGATTCGTCGGTCTCACGCTCGGCGCGATAAAATCGCAATACTTTTTCAATGGCCTCCGCCAGGCGATAAGCCGGAATTTCAATGGCGCGCGCGCCAAACGCTTCGCCGGAATTCGCCCCGCCCAGCAGGAGGGCGTAGTGCGGCGCCGGCCGGCCATTGATCCGCTTGGAAACACCAAAGAGTCCAATGTCCGCCGCGTGATGGTGTCCGCACGAATTGTGACAGCCGGAAATGCGAATGCGGAGGCCGCGCAGCGCCGGGTCCGCCGCAAGTTCCGTCGCGATTGCCGACGCGATGGTTTGGGCGGCGGATCTGGGATTGGTGATGGCGGAGAGGCAGGCAGTCGCGCCGACGCAGCGGGTGATGTCCGGCAATTGCCCCGCGCCGTCATCCGCCAGGTTTCCCGTCTGAAGCAAGACGTAAAGGTCAGGCAGCGATTCCTCGCGCACCCAGGGCAGGACAACGTTTTGGTCAATGGATGTGCGGATTCCGCCCGCATATTTCCGCGCCGCCCCGGCCAGCAGGCGGAGTTGGGCCGGCAATAAATCGCCCAGCGGACAACGGACGAAAACAGCCGCAAAGCCGCGTTGTTTCTGGAGTGGCACATTGGATTTGCGCCAGGCTTGAAAGGCGTCCGCCTGCCCGTCGGGAATTTTTCCGGCTTGCAAGGCATCGCCCGCCGGCCGCCCTGGAGCGATATGCGGCAATGTCACTTTGCCGGACTGCCATTCCACGCCGAAGCGCGTGAGTTCCGCGAGCACTTCGCCGCGGAATTTTTCAATGCCCCAGTCAGCCAGCAGCCATTTCAACCGGGCGCGGGCGCGATTGTCGCGGTGGCCGTGCCGGTCGAAAACTCGCACAATGGCTTCGAGCACCGGAAACAAATCCAGAGCCGGGATGAATTGTTCCAGGACGAGCGCCGTCTTTGGCGACGCTCCAAGTCCGCCGCCTACGACAATCCCAAATCCGTCCTGGCCGCCGCGCCGGACGGCCCGGACGCCGATGTCCGAAACGAGAGCGCGGACGTGGTCGTGAGGGCAGCCTTCGAAGGAGATTTTGATTTTGCGCGGAAGTTTTTGAAAAGCGGCGTGCTCGCGCAAGAAGCGGTCAGCGGCCAGCGCATAAGGGGTGACGTCAAAAATCTCGTCGGCAGCGACGCCCGAAAGCGGGCAGCACACAACCCCGCGCACCACCGGACCGCCGGTCCGCAAGGTCGTCAGCGCCGCGGCCTCGATCTGTTGCAAGAATGGCACGACCGCCGCGGGCGCCACGCCGGCGATTTCGACTCCTTGCCGGGTGGTAAGATGCGCGCCTTCCGGCCAGTGGGATTGTTCGGCCAGGCTGGCAATCGTTTCCAATTGCGCGGGGGTCAAAGCGCCGGCAGGAATGCGGATGCGGACGATATACCGGCCCGGCCGCCCGCGCAGGCTGTAAACGCCGTGCCACACGCGAACGCGCTTTGTTTCGTCAGTCGCGCCCGTTTGGGCTTCCTGGCTTAACGCCTCTGCCAATGCGGTGAAATGGCGCTCGCTCATTCCAGCCTATCCTGAAACTTGTTTGCGCGCCTCGTCGGCCAGGGCGGTGCTCAGGTAGCGTTCGCCGGTGCTGCAGCCGATCGTCACGATCAATTTGCCCTTGTTTTCGGGGCGTTTGGCCACTTGCAATGCCGCCCAAACGTTGGCTCCCGTGGAGATGCCCGCGAGGATTCCGTCCTCGTTGGCCAGCCTGCGCGCGGTGTTAATCGCGTCCTCGTTGCTGACCGTGATGACGTCGTCCACGACTTGGAGGTTGAGGTTTTTGGGCACAAAGCCCGCGCCCGCGCCCTGGATTTTGTGCGGGCCGGGTTTGAGCGGCTGGCCGTTGCGGGTTTGGGTGATGACGGGCGATCCCGACGGCTCGACCGCGAAGGCGCGGAAGCTTTTCTTGCGAGATTTGATGACTTCGCTGATGCCGGTGAGTGTTCCACCGGTGCCGACGGCGGCAACGAGGATGTCCGCCCTGCCATCCGTATCGGACCAGATTTCTTCGGCGGTTGTGCGGCGGTGGATTTCGGGATTGGCCGGGTTATTGAATTGCTGGGGGATCCACGAATCGGCGATTTCCTTGTTCAGGTCTTCGGCCTTCTTGATCGCGCCTTTCATTCCGTCCGGGCCGGGAGTCAATACGAGCTTTGCCCCGAGCAATGCCAGCAGCGTGCGCCGCTCCAGGCTCATGGTTTCGGGCATGGTGAGAATGAGCTTGTAACCCTTGGCCGCGGCCACGAAGGCCAGGGCGATTCCGGTGTTCCCGGAGGTAGGCTCGATGATGGTGGTGCCGGGTTTGAGGATGCCGTCGCGCTCGGCCGCCGCGATCATGGCAATGCCGATGCGGTCTTTGACGCTGCCCAGGGGATTGAAGAACTCGCCCTTTAAGGCAATGGTGGCGTCCACGCCTGCGGCGACCCGGTTTACTTTGATGAGCGGGGTGCGGCCCACTGTGCTGATGATGTCGTGATAAATTGGCATAAACATTCCTTTCAATTTGAGATTTGTTTTAATATATTCATCTCTATTAACATGATAGAGATTATACTTGGCTTAGAGACGTGCAAGCCAATTGTTGGTATTTTCTTAGCATAAATTGCTCATGCAGGGAGGGAGGAGCCGGTAATGACGCTCGACCTGTCGGCGGGGCGAGGGGATGGGCTTGGAGGCTGCGCGGCAACACAGCCCTACCGGAGAGAGGCGAGATGGTGAACTAAACCGATGAGCCGCTCCAGCGGAGTTTTTGGCGGACGGCGGCGAAGAATGAGGTGTCGCGCAAATGGAGCAATCTCGCCGCATAGCGGCTGCGGCGGATGGTGACGGCATCGTCCGCGCCCAGTTTGGCTTGGAGCTGGCCGTCGGCGGAGATGATGGTTTCAAGGCCCCGGCTGAGCAGTTTCACCCGCACGGCGGAACCGGAATCTATGATCACGGAACGATTGGAGACGGCATGAGCGCAGATCGGGGTGATGGCAAAAACACGGGCGTCCGGGCTGATGATCGGCCCTCCCGCCGACAGGGAATAGGCCGTCGAACCGGCCGGGGAACTCACGATCAGGCCGTCGCCACGGTAGCGGGTCAGGGGCTGGCCATCGACCTGGACATCGAGTTCGATGACGCGCGAGACGGCGCCGTGGCTGATGACGATGTCGTTGAAGGCGCGCAGTTGGATCGGATTGCCCTGGCAATCGCCGGTCGCCTCGATGAGCGGGCGCGATTCGATGATGTATTCCTTCTGCCAGATTTTTTGGAGGACGGCGGGCAAATCGCCGGCGGTGGCGGTGGTCAGGAAGCCGAGCCGGCCGAAGTTGATGCCCAGAATGGGGGTGTTGGAGCCGTGGATTTCGTGGACAACGTTCAGCAGGGTGCCGTCGCCTCCGAAGACGAGGAGCAAGCCGGTCTGCCGGGCCAGGGCGGCGGGATTGGCGCAAGTGGCGCAGCGCAAGCCGGACATGCGCGCAGTCTCTGCCACGGCGAGCACGATGCGCCCGGTGTGGGCGATGAGCGCCGCGGCCCGCAGGACGGCAGCGCGGCTGGCGGCTATGTCGCAATTGGCGATCAGGCCGATTTTTCGCAGCGTTTCAGGTTTCTTTTTCAAGCAAAACCAAAAATTCCTTATTGCCCGCCGGCCCGAGCAGTGGCGACTGGGTTTCGCCGCGCCAGTGCAGGGCGGTCTTTGCGCCGACAAATCCCTTCAATTCACTCAAGACGCGGGCGTGGATGGCAGGGTCGGTGATGACGCCGGCGCCCTTGTCGGCCTCGGCCCTGCCCGCTTCGAATTGAGGTTTCACCAGCGCGAGGATTCTACCGCAACGGCGCAGCAATGCAACGGCGGGGGGCAATATGATTTTCAGGGAGATGAAGGAGCAATCGGCCACGAGCAAGTCCGCGCCGGCAAATGGCGGGGGAAAACTGGCCGGGGTCAGGGAACGGGCGTTGGTTTTTTCCATGACCACGACGCGCGGGTCGCGCCGGAGTTTCCAGGCCAGTTGGCCGCGCCCGACATCGACGGCATAGACCAGGGCCGCGCCCGCTTGCAGCAGGCAATCGGTGAATCCGCCGGTGGACGCGCCCAAATCAATGGCGGCGAGGCCTGCGGCGTCCACTTGAAAATGATGCAACCCGTGTTCGAGCTTGTAGCCGCCCCGGCTGACGTAACGTTCCGTCGCGGCCAGGACAAGATCGTCATCGGGCTTGACGGGCTCGCTGGATTTCCGGGCCAAACGGCCGCTCACGCGCACCTGGCCGGCCAGGACGGCGCGTTGGGCTTTCTCGCGGCTCGGGAAAAAGCCGCGTTCGACAAGGGCCTGATCGAGGCGCGGTCTTGGCATGGGGGCATCCGGGCGACGCTAGTGTGGAGTCACCGAGGCATTGCTCATGAATCCGCCGGCGAGACGCCCGCGCTCCCCGTGCATCAGAATCACGCAAAGGACTATCATGACAACAAACTAGGCCCCTTTTTGATAAACGCGGCGCTGCACATCGCGGAAGGTGCTCAGGAACAGATCGTTCTCGGCGATGGTTTTCTGCACCACTTCCTTGAGCATGGAGAGTTCGGAGAAGTTGAGCACGCAATGGACGCTTTGGGCAAAGGCTTGCAGCGTGTTCAGGCTTTCAAAGGTCGGCCCGATCAAGAGGATTGTCGCGTAACGCCGCTGGCTCATGGAAAGTTCCTGCACCATGCGCAGGCTCGGGTTTTCGAGGATGTTTGCGCCGGCGAAGGTCTCCTCGATGATGACCACCTGGTAATTGACCTGGTTGTAGCGGGTCTCGAACTGCGGATGGGTGTCCACCACATGGACCTTGTAGCCCAGTTCGACCAGGACGGCTTTGGCGGTGTTGAGCGCCTCCGGCGAGGTGATGGCCAGCAGGGCCGGCTCGTCGTCCGGCCCGATAAATTCAAATTCTTCCATGGCTCACTTCATTTTGAAGGTTGTGGGAAAGGAGGGCGGGCCTTTGGATTTTACAGGGTCCACTTTCATCTTGAGGTCCGAGGCGCCGAGTCCTTCGCCGCGGGCTTTTTTGAGGGCATCGATGCCGCGTGAGACGAAGCCGCGCTTGCTTGAGTAGTTCAACGCGCTTTCCTCGGTGATGATGTTTTGTTCGTAAGCCTCGAGGCAGGCCTGGTCGAAGTTCCGCCAGCCAAAGGAGTGGTTGGACTCGATAATGTCGTAGAAGCTCTTCCCTTCGCTTTCACCGTGAATAATGCTGTCCTTGGTGCGGAGATTGGCCCCCATGACTTCAATCAGCGCGAAACGCCCGCCTCCGATGCGCGGCGCCAGGCGCTGGCTGATGATCCAACGCAAGGTGTCCGCCAGGCGTGTGCGGACCTGCTCCTGCTCCTCGGTTTCGAACATTCCCAGGACGCGGTTGATGGTCTGCCCGGCATCAATGGTGTGCAGGGTGCTTAAAACCAAGTGCCCGGTCTCGGCGGCACCCAGGCCGATTTCCACCGTCTCGCGGTCGCGCATTTCGCCGACCAGGACGACTTTGGGAGCCTGGCGCAAGGCGGCGCGCAGACCGGCGGAAAAGGTGCTGAAATCACTGCCCATCTCCCGCTGGTTGAAGGTCGATTTCTTGTGCTGATGGATGAATTCCACCGGGTCCTCGAGGGTGATGATGTGGACGGATTTGGTGTTGTTGATTTCGTGGAGGATGGCGGCCAGGGTGGTGGTTTTGCCGGAGCCGGTGGCGCCGGTGACCAGCACCAAGCCGGTTTGTTCCTTCGCAACGTCGCGGAAAAGTGCGGGCAATTTCAACCCCGTCAGCGTCGGGATTTCCGTGTTGAGCTTGCGCATCACGATGGAAAATCTGCCGCGCTGGGTGAAGACGTTGACGCGGAAACGCAGCATATCGGCCACGCTGTAGGAGGCGTCGCAGGAGCCGGTGCGGATCAGGTCCTCGGTCAGGCGCGGATTGCCGTTGATCAGGTTCAAGGCGATCATTTCCGTCTGATACGGCGTCAAATGATCCAGCGGCGGATTCATTTCCACCGGGATCAGCTCGCCGTCTTGTTCGACCTGGAGGGGACGGTCCACCGTGAAATTCAGGTCCGAGACCGCTTTGCGCCGGCGCATGATGGTGTCCGTCTTGCGGTCCAGCCCCAGCATCGTCATCAGGACGTAATCAAGCTCGGCGCGGCGCATAATGGTTGGTTGTGGTCATGGTTTGGAAATGGCCATTTTCACAATTCGTCCTCATCGGGCGGCCGGGAGAGGAAGGGGCGGAATTTTTTCTTGTCAATGCACTTTTCGTAGGCTTCCTCCGGGGAGATGCGTTTCATCTTCAGATGGTCCATGATCGAATCGTCCAGCGGCGAATTGCCGTATTTCTTGCCGACCTGGATCATGCCGGGGATTTGGTGGGTCTTGCCTTCGCGCACGAGATTGGCCACGGCGGTGTTGAAAACGAGCACCTCGAGCGCCGCCACCCGCCCCTTTTTGTCGATGCGCTTGAACAAGCCCTGCGCCACCACGCCTTTGAGGGCCTCGGAAAGGGTGGCGCGGATCTTGTTTTGTTGTTCGGCGGGAAAGACGTCAATGATGCGGTCCACCGTCTTGGCCGCGCTTTGCGTGTGCAGGGTGCCAAAGACCAGATGCCCCGTGCTGGCCGCAGTCAGGGCCAGTTCGATGGTTTCCAGATCGCGCAACTCGCCCACCATGATGATGTCCGGGTCTTCGCGCAGCGCGCCGCGCAGGGCCGAGGCAAAGGACTTGGTATGCAGCCCGACTTCGCGATGGTTGATCAGGCAGCCTTTGCTTTCATGGACGAATTCAATCGGGTCCTCGATGGTGATGATGTGGTCTTTGCGGTTTTTATTGGCGTAATCCACCATGGCGGCCAGGGTGGTGGATTTGCCCGAGCCGGTCGGGCCGGTCACGACAATCAGGCCCTTGTGCAACATGGCAAATTTCTTGAGCACAGCCGGCAGCGGCGCGTCAAATTTTTCAAAATCCTCGAAGGAAAGGACTTTGCTGGGAATCTGCCGGAAGACGGCGGCGATGCCGTATTTTTGCGTGAAGAAATTGGCGCGGAAACGCGAGACGTTGGCGATCTCATACCCAAAATCCACGTCGCCGGTTTCCTCGAAGGTCTTGATCTTATATTCCGGCGCGATTTCGTAGAGCATGATTTTGAGCTGGTCATCCTCCAGAGGGGGGTAATCCACGCGGGTCAGCTCGCCGTTGATGCGCAGGATGGGGGGGTTGCCCGACGATAGATGCAAGTCCGAGGCCTTCTGCTCGAACATCAGGTTAAACAGAGCGTCAATCCTAGCCATAACGGTTAGTTAGTATGAGTCACGACACCGCTGTTCTAGCAAAATCCCCGCAAACTGCAAGCCCCGGATAAAATGATGCAAATGAAGTGTCGATTAATGGGAACCAACCACTTTCAGCCGCAGAACGGTGATAGAGTATGGGGGAAATGTGTAGGTGAATGTGGGCTTGATGTCCCGCACGGTCGAGGTGACGGGGACGACGTGGGCGGGGTCGTTGATTGAATTGGACTCGCCGGGGCCGGTCCCGGAAAGGGTGATGGCGGTGGCCTCCGACGCGAGGGAGGCCAGGCCGCGCAAGGTGATCTCGACCGGTTTTGGCATCGACCCGGTGTTCACAATCTTCAGGTAAATCGCTCCGGTTTTGGCGTCCTTGGTGGCGCTGTAGTGGAGTGGAGGATTGGCAACGGTGGTCTTGAGGATCGTGTCGCCGTGATTGCGGCTGAACATGGCGATGGCATGGTAGCTGGGCGAGCCATAAACATTGAGGGCGTCGTAGCCGATCAGGTCCGGACGCCATTGCCGCGCGCCGGGGTTGACATTGACGAAAAGCGGGGCGTAACACTGCATGACGATGAGATCGGAATGGCGCTCCATCGCTGCCATCCAGGCGGCGTCGGCCAGGGCGGATTTCAGGCTGGGGGTGGGCGGCAATTTGCGCGAAGGCGGTTCCCACGGCTTGGTGTCTTCGTAGGCGGCCCATTCCCCGACAAAAATCTCCGGGCCGTGGCGGTCGTAATTGTCCCAACGCGCCGGTGAATCCCGGTCGAATGTGGCGGCGGAGGAATAGTAATGTTCGTCAATCACATCCGGCTTGCGGCTGTGAATCATTTGATTTCGATGTTCAGTCCCGATGGTCGAGATGCATTTGAGATTCGGGTATTTGGCCTTGATGGCGTCGTAAAACTGGGCGAACCGGACGTCGTAGCCGGCCGATTTGTCAAAATTATCTTCGTTGCCGATTTCCACATAAGTGAGCTTGAACGGGGCGGGATGGCCGTCTTTGGCGCGTTCAGCGCCCCACTTGGTCGAAGTGTCGCCGGTGACGTATTCGATCTCATCAAGCGCATCCTGCACGTAAGGCTGGAGGGCGGGGCCGACGTCGATGTGCGTCTGGTTCAGGTTGTATCCCGCATAGACGGCCAGAACCGGTTCCATGTGCAGGTCTTCGCACCACTCGAGGAATTCCAGCAGCCCAAAGCCGTCACTCGAGCGGTAACCCCAGCAACAGTCATGGCCGGGTCTCTGCGTGAGCGGACCGATGGTCTTCTTCCAGTCGAAACGGGTTTCGAGAGTGCCGCCTTCCACATAATTGCCGCCGGGAAAGCGGAGGAACGACGGCTTCATGCCGGCCAGCAGTTCCATGATGTCAATACGATTTCCATTGGGCCGGTTGTGATACGTTGGCGGAAAGAGGGAAACCAAATTGAACCACACCGTGCCAGGCTGGTTGATGGACAGAACGAGCCTCGCCCTGGCGGTGGGCGTCACGGCGCCTGTTTTCAATGTAACGGTGTGCAACTTCCACCCGGAGCCGATGCCGGACACCTTGGCTTCGGCATAGGTGACCGCGCCGTCCTCGCTTTCGATGGCAACCTTGATTGGCCCTTTGAAACCTTCGGCGGCGCGCGCGTAAAAGGAGGCGCGATACTTCGTATGCGGCCGGACCGGGATGCCCCAATAACCGTCGTTGGCAATACCCGCAAAGCCCGACTCCGAAGCGGAGGCCGCGTCCAAGCGCAAGCTGTTGGTGAGGATGTCATTGAGCGGCGCGGTATGATCGAGAGCGATGGTTGCCGCCGCAGCCGCGAGCGGGCCTTGCACGACTGACCAGTGGACGGGCCGCGTGGCGTTGTCCAGAAAGGCACGGTTCTGGATCAGTTCGGCGTAAAGGCCGCCGTCGTAGGAATGGTTGATTTCCTCGGTCATCAATCCGTAGTGCAGCGGGCTGACTTTCCCGACGGGTTGGTCAACATCAACAACAAGAGCGGTGTCTTCCGCAATGGCGGAAGCGACAGAGAGAGCCAGCAAGACCGGAAGGGTCGAAAACAAGTGATTCATGGTCATACTTGCGGGTGACTTTGACCAAAATGCGGGCTTTTGCAAGCACTTCTTATTGGGCCATACTGCCCCCGTTATGAATCGCCTGGCCTCGCTGATTCAGGAGGAAATCAGGCGCGACGGGCCGATTCCCTTTGCGCGTTTCATGGAACTGGCCCTCTACGCGCCGGGTCTGGGCTATTACGAACGGCAGCGCGAGATCGGGCGGGGCGGCGACTTTTTCACCAGTGTCAGCGTCGGCCCGTTGCTGGGCGAGATGCTGGGATTCCAATTCGCGGAATGGCTGGGCCGGGACAGTGCTGCCGACCGGTTGCAAATCGTCGAAGCGGGCGCGCATCAGGGAACGCTGGCGGCCGACATCCTCGGTTGGTTGCGGCAACGGCGGCCGGAGCTGCTGGCCCGACTGGAATACTGTCTGGTCGAAGGTTCACCAGCGCGCCGCGCATGGCAGGAGCAGACTCTGCGCGACTGGCTGCCGCGCATTAAATGGGTTTCCGACATCGCTGAAGCCTGCCCTGAGCGGGCCGTCTGCATCATGTTCTGCAATGAATTTCTCGACGCCATGCCCGTTCACCGCCTGGTTTGGGATGCCGCCGGGAAAAAATGGGACGAATGCCGCGTGGCCTGCGAGAACGGGGCTTTCGTGTGGCGACAGGCCCTGCTGACACCCGCATTGGCCGCGGGCCTGCCGCGAATCGCCCCGGAACTGGCCGCCGTTTTGCCGCCCGGATTCGTCCTCGAACATTCCCCATCCGCCGTGGCTTGGTGGCAAAGGGCCGCAGCAACGCTCGAGCACGGAAAATTATTGACAATTGACTACGGCCTGACGGACCAGGAACGGCTTCGCCCGGAACGCAGCGGGGGAACGTTGCGGACTTTTGCCCGCCATCATGCCGGCGGCGGCCTGCTCGACAATCCCGGCAAATGCGACATCACCGCGCACATCGATTTTTCCGCCATTGAGGAGGCCGGCTGCGCCGCCGGGCTGGCCACCGAAGGGCTGATGGAGCAGGGGCAATTCCTGACGAAGATTCTCGCGCAAACCCAGGCCGAGCCGGGCGGATTTGAAGCGTGGACGCCGGCGCGGACGCGGCAATTCCAGACCCTGACCCATCCGGACCATCTAGGCCGCGCTTTCCGCGTGCTGGTTCAATCACACGCTTGCGGTTGGCTTTAAAGAATCCAATAACGGCCTATTTCTTCTTTGCCTCTTCGATCTTGGCGATGATGGTTTCAGGGCCGCCAGCCAGATATCCCACTTGCTTCCACACTACGGTGCCATCGGGTTTCAAAGCGATCAGCGTAGGGTAGCCGCCAATTTGGTATTTTTCCTGCAAGGCCTTGTTGGCTGCCTTTAAGTCGGCGGATTGCTGTTTCTGCGCCGGGAAATCAACCGTGACCAGCACCAGATTTTTCCCCGCGTAGTCGGCGAAGTCGGATTTCGAAAAAGTCTCGGCGTCGAGCTTCTTGCACCAACCGCACCAGTCCGAGCCGGTGAAATCGAGCAGGACCAGTTTATTCTCCTTTTTGGCTTGGGCGGTGGCAACGGGAACGCTGGTCAGCCATTGGGCATCGGCAGCCAGCAACTGGCCGGTCATCCAACAAAATAAGAGGGCGAATAAAATATTTTTCATAGTACGCTTTGAAATATCTGGCAACAACGGAAAAACTTGCACCAGTTTTGCTTCCCGCGCAACCCAAAATCAGCCAAAGCTCGGCTATAGTCCATATTACAAATATGCCATGCAAAACTGACCGTTTTTCCTGCCGGACATTCTGGCGCACTGCGCAACTTTTGCGCAACCGGCCCAACTGCCGTGTAACTCTTGCGCAGTCCTGACGGTCTAATATCCCTGGGACCGGCGCAGGGACGGATACAAACGCCATTTGCGGGGTTGGCACGGGAGTTGCATGTGTTTTTGATTGACGCCAACGAGTTGGGAGCGCAATGGTGCGAGATCCCGAAGAGGTTAATGTAAAATTGAAACATAATAATAGGTTATTTATGAATATACTCAAAAGAAGCTTCATCGTGGGCGGCTGTGCGGCCGCCCTGGTTCTGTTCACAAGTCATCAGGTTATGGCGCAAGGCCGCAATTTTGATCCGGCGCAAATGAGGCAGGACCGCATCGACCGCGCCCAGGAGCAATTGGAAATCACGAACAACGAGGAATGGAAGGCCGTGCAACCCCTGGTCGCCAAAGTCGTCGATGCCCAGCGGGATGTCATGGGGATGAGGATGGGCGGTATGTTCGGGCGCGGCGGGCGGCGCGGCGGAGATAACGCGAACGCAGACCAGCAGCGCCCGCGGCGGAATCCTTTCGGTGAAGCCAGCCCGTCGGCAACCGCGTTGCGGGAAGCCATTGAAGCCAAGGCGCCGGCCAAGGATTTGCAGGCCAAACTCGCCGCGGTGCGAGCCGAAACAAAGGTCAAGGAGGACAAGCTTGCGGCTGCCGAGAAAGATCTGCGCGACGTTTTGACGGCGCGGCAGGAGGCCATCGCCGTGTCCAGCGGACTTATAAGGTAGAGGGATGAGCGAGACAAAAACAGCGGAGGTTTCGAAAACCCAGTTGCTGGACCGGATGGTCGAAGCCAAACAGCTTTCTTCCACAGACGCCGTGATTCTGAACCAGCAAAACCGCGCCGCCAAGGGCACGCCGCTGCAAAGCGAGGAGGAGATTCTTCGCTGGCTGGCCGGGGAATACGGGCTTGGGTTCACCACGCTCGAGAACATCGAGCCGGACCGCGAGCTTCTGTCCCTTTTCCCGGCGCGCGTTTTGCTCAAGGCGGAATTGCTGCCGTTGCAGCGGGTCAACGGGACGGTGGAAGTGGCGACCAGCCGGCTTTTTGCCACGCACGCGCTGGACACGCTTAAAACCCTGACCGGGCTGAAGCTCAAGCCCGTCCTGGCCCCCGGCGAAGCCATCCGCCGCGAGATGAAAAAACACCTCGGCGTGGGCGCGGACACGATTGACACGCTGGACGAGGACGCCCCGCTCCAGGTGGTCGATGAGACGGGCGAGGAGGACACCAATCTGGACAGCGCCGCCGAGGACGCGTCCATCATCAAATTCGTAAATCAAGTATTGACAGACGCCATCGAGTTGCGCGCGTCCGATATTCATCTCGAGCCGTTCGAGGACGAGTTGCGCATTCGCTACCGCATCGACGGTGTGTTGCAGGAAGTCCCGGTGCCGGCGCAGATCAAGCGTTTCCAGCCGGCCATCGTTTCACGCGTCAAGATCCTCAGTCATTTGAACATCGCCGAGAAAAGGCTGCCGCAGGATGGCCGCATCAAAATCCGCCTGGCGGACAACGAGGTGGACATCCGCGTGTCGATCATCCCGATGCTGCACGGCGAGGCGGTGGTGATGCGGTTGCTGCGCCAGAAGGCGACGCTGCTGGGCATGGAACAATTGGGCCTGGCCCCGCGCGAGTTGGGTTTGTTCCAACGCGTCCTGGCGCTGCCCCACGGCATCATGCTCATCACCGGCCCGACCGGCAGCGGCAAGACCTCCACCCTCTACACGGCGTTGAGCACGATCAACGATGCGATCCGCAAGATCATCACCATCGAGGACCCCATCGAATACCAGTTGCGCGGCGTCAACCAGATTCAAGTGTCGGAAAAATCGGGCCTGACCTTCGCCCGCGGGTTGCGTTCCATTTTGCGCCACGATCCGGATGTGATCCTGGTGGGCGAAATTCGCGACCAGGAGACGGCGCAGATCGCGGTGCAGGCCTCCCTCACCGGCCACCTGGTTTTTTCCACCCTGCACACCAATGACGCACCGGGGGCATTGACACGCCTGGTGGACATGAATGTGGAGCCGTACTTGGTGGCCTCGTCGTTGGAGGCGGTCATGGCCCAGCGCCTGGTGCGCGTTCTTTGCGAGGCCTGCAAGGTTGAGGACACCACCGCCACCACGGTCGCCATCAGGGAACAGGCCGGCTTGCCGCGCGACGTCAAAATCTTTCGCACCGTCGGCTGCCAGGAATGCCGCGGCACCGGTTACCACGGTCGACATGCGATTTTCGAGTGGATGGAGATGAACAACGAGATTCGCGAGCTGGTTTTGAAGAACTCCTCCAGCGGGCAAATTCGCGAAGCGGCCATTCGCAACGGCCTGCGCAGCTTGAGCGATGACGGCTGGCGCCTGATCGGCCAGGGCGTCACCACCGTGGAAGAAGTCATGCGCGTGACCAAGGACCAGACCTTGAGCATCGCCAAAAACGGACACGGGGCCGCCAGCGAAGCCATCGTCGCCAAATAAAGCCGGGTCGCATGCCGCAATTTCAATACAAAGCATTTCAAGCCGACGGCACGACGGCCGAGGGCCTGATCGAGGCGGGCGGGCGGCAGGAAGCCTTCCGGCAAATGGAGCAGCGCGGGCTGAAGCCCATCGCTTTGGCGGAAAAAGCCAATGGCGCTCCGCAAAAAAACGGCGGCGCGCCGGCTTTATTGGGCAGGAACTTGAGTTTTCAATCCAAGCGCGTGACCCCGCGCATGTTGGAGAATTTCACCCGGCTCCTTTCCAGCCTGCTGGCCTCGGGCGTGCCGCTCAGCCGGGCGCTGGTGATTCTGTGCAAGGAAGCCGTCAATCCCACGGCGGCCGCCAAATGGAAACAGATCTACGATTCCGTGGTGGACGGCGTTTCGCTGGCCGATTCGATGGCCCGCATCCCGGACACCTTCCCGCGCGTCTATGTGGCCATGGTGCAGGCGGGCGAGACGGGCGGATTCCTCGACCTGGTGCTGGCGCAGATCGCCGACTTCCAAACGCGCGAAAAAGAATTGCGTTCCAAGGTGATGGCCGCCCTGCTCTATCCGGCGATCCTCCTTTTGCTGGCGATTGGCGTGCTGATTGTCCTGATGACCTTCTTTATTCCAAGGTTCCAAACCATTTTCGCGGGAATGGGCGGGGAATTGCCTTTGTTGACACAGGCCATCGTCGGGTGCAGCCATTGGATCCGGTCCTACGGCATTTTCATCGGACTGGGGCTGGTCATCGCCGGATTTTTGTTGCGCGGCTGGGTGGCGTCGGAAAAAGGGCGGCGCGCCTGGGAGGGATTCATCCTGCGGGTGCCGATACTCGGGCCGCTGTTGAGCCAGTTTGCCATGGCCCGCTTTTGCCGCATGTTGGGCACCCTGCTCAACGCCGGCGTGCCCCTGGTCGAGGCGCTCAATGTCGCCCGCAAATCCATCGGCAACCAGATTCTGGTCGATGCCGTATCCAATTCCATTGACCGGGTCAAGGAAGGCGCGCAACTGGGCGCGAGCATGGCCGACTGCCGCAATCTCTTTCCCGGTTCCGTTTTGGAAATGATCGCCGTGGCCGAGGAAAGCGGCAAGCTCGACCAGGAACTCATCCGCATCGCCGCCGTCACGGAAAGCGATTTGGACCGCAACCTGAAAACCGGCGTGGCCGTGCTAGAGCCGGTGATGCTCTTTTTCATCGCCGGTTTTATCGGGATAATCTTCATCGGCATGATCATCCCGATCTTCAAGATGCAGGATCTTATCAAATAGACAACGAATCAGACTTTATGAAACTTACTCATCCCATCAAGAACCGGACAAACGGCGCGCGCAACCGCGCATTCACGCTGGTGGAACTGTTGCTGGTGCTGACCATTCTCGCCATTCTGGCCGGGATAGTTCTGCCCAAGATGACCGGCCGCACCCAGCAGGCGCGCATCACCCGCGCCCAGACGGAAATCGCCACCTTCACCACCGCCCTGGGCGCATTTGAGGTGGACAACGGCTTTTATCCCAAGGGCCGGACCGGCCTGCAAGCCCTGATCCAGAAGCCTTCCAACGCCCTAAACTGGCACGGCCCCTATCTGGAAAACACCACCATCGTGCCGGCGGATCCTTGGGGCAATGCTTATGTCTATGAGTGCCCGGGCAAACACAATCCCACCGGGTTCGATCTCATGTCCCAAGGGCCTCCTGGAGAAAACAATGTCATTTGCAACTGGCAAACGCAGCGATAACCGCGCCGCTTTCACCCTCGTCGAACTTATTCTTGTGATGACGATGATGATCATAGTGATCGGGGTGGTGTTCCCTTCGCTGAAGGGGTTCTTCCACGGGCGCAACCTCGACAACGAGGCGCTCCAGTTTTTATCGTTGACTCGATACGGGCAGAGCCGCGCCATCTCCGAGGGCATCCCGGTTGAATTATGGATCAACCCGGCGCAGGAAACCTACGGATTGCAGGCCCTCTCCGGCTACAGCGAGGGCAACACCAATCCAATGGTTTTTGCGGTGGACAAAACCGTGCAGATTGCCTTTAGCGCGCCGCCCACCGCCCTGACCCGCTCCAATGTCTGGACGCAGCCTTCGGGCCGCGCCGGCGTCCTGGGCAAGATCCGCTTCCAACCCGACGGCTTCATCAGCGACACCAGCCCGGAGAACATTTTCCTTCGCGAGCAGGGGGCGGGCGGGGAAATCTGGATCGCGGAAACCCCGACACATTTAAGATATGAAATTCAAACCGGCCATCCACAAAGCGTGCGCCGCTAAACGCGCGCGGCGCGCTTTCACGCTGGCCGAAGTGCTGGCGGCGATGATGTTCATGGCCATCGTCATCCCGGTGGCGGTGCAGGGGCTGCGAATCGCCGGGCTGGCGGGCGAAGTCGGCCAGCGCAAAATCGTCGCGGCCCGCATCGGCAACAAAGTCCTGAACGAACTCAAAGTGACCGGCCAACTGCAAAACACCACCCAAAGCGGCGTGGTCAAGGAAGGCGGTTTGCCGTATCAATGGTCGTTGCGCAGCGCGGCATGGACGGAAGACACCACCAGCCCGATGAACGTCGTCACCCTCACCGTGGTTTTCACCGCCCAGGGCAAAAGCTACGATGTCAAGTTGAGCACCCTTTTACCCCAAACGGTCCGATGAACATGCCATTTCAGCACCCCCCGGACGCGCGGCAGCGCGTCCCTACCGCATGGGATCCGGTAGGGACGACCTGTCGGTCGTCCGCCGGATTTACGCTGGTGGAAATGCTCATTGCCACCTCCATCATGGCGATGCTGCTGGTGGCGATTCACGCCGCGTTTTACAGCGCCCTGGGCTTGCGCCAGAAGACCATCGATTCCATCGAAGCCAGCCTGCCTGTCGAAGAGGCCTTGCAGACCATGCAGCGCGACCTGGCCAACATTGTCAGTTCGACCAACGGCATTCTTTTTGGCCCGCTGCAAACCACCAATCCCACCAACACCCTCCCCGGCCAGACCGGCCCGGACTTCTACATATCCGGCGGAGAATTGGACGGCATGGTTCCCTGGGGCAACGTGGAAAAGATTGATTATTTGTTGACTGCCCCGACGAACGGCAGGGCCGGCCCGGGCATGGACCTTGTCCGCGCCGTCACGCGCAATCTCCTGCCGGTCAACCCGCCGTCCATGCCCGAGGAGAAACATGCCATCTTGAGCGGCGTGCAAAGCCTGACCTTCCTCTATTACGACGGCACGCAATGGGACCCCACTTGGGACACCACCCAGCAGACCAATTTGCCCCTGGCTATCAAGGTCCAGATACTGATGGCCGGCCGCAACGTCGGCGGTGTTGCGTCAAGTCCGCCCTTGGAAGTGGTTGTGCCCCTGGACACGCTTCTCACCACAAACCCCGTCACTTCCACACAATTATGACGGCCTCTTTTCTTAATCTTGATCTTAATCCTTCCCAAAAAGGATTAGGATTAGGATCTGCCAAGACACGCGGTTCCATCTTAATCATTGTCCTGTGGGTTTCGTTTGGTTTGTGCAGCATTGCGCTCTATTTTGCCCATTCCATGTCCATGAGCTTGAGGGCGGCGGACAACGTGGTGGCCGGCATGGAGGCGGAGCAGGCCATCGAAGGAGCGGCCCTCTACATCAGCAACGTCATTGCCACGCTTGGCATCTCCAATAACATGCCTTCGCCGGCCTATTTCCGGGCCAATGCGGTCAAAGTGGGCAATGCGACATTCTGGCTCATTGGGCGCGACACGAACGATTTGGCAGTCTCCGCGCAGGGCGATCATCCCATCTGGGGCCTGGTCGATGAAGCTTCCAAGGTGAATCTGAACACCGCCACCGCCGCGATGTTTCAGAATCTGCCACAAATGACGCCGAATCTGGCCGCCGCGATGTATGATTGGCGGACCGGCAGCAACGCCGCTGCCAGCACCGGCGGCGCAAAATCCCAGGTTTACTCGGGGCTCAATCCGCCTTATCTTTGCAAAAACGCCCCCTATGAGACCATTGATGAACTGAGTCTGGTGTACGGCATGGAAATGGACATTCTCTATGGCGAAGACGCCAATCTCAACGGCATCCTTGATCCCAATGAAAATGACGGCCCCATTAACCCGCCCAACGACAATCAGGACGGAATCCTGAACCCGGGCTTGTTCGAATACGTCACTGTCTGGACCGTCGGCGAATCGAAGACAATGACCAATGGCACGGCGCGCGTTGCCGTCAACAACACCGCCGGGTTGACAGCATTGGCCACAAACTTTACGTGGCTCTCCCAATATCTAACCGCGGGCCGCAGCACTGGCGGCAGGTCAGGCTCCTCCGGCCGCTCGGGCACTACTGCTGCTACTGCAACCTACACCAACGTCCTGCAATTCTACGTGCAGAGCGGGATGCCGGAAAATAACTTCCAGCAAATCGAGCCGTATCTCATGAACCCTTCCACGAAGGGTCTGGTTAACGTCAACACCGCCACCTCCGTGGTCCTGGGCTGCATCCCTGGCATCGGGTCAAACACCGCGCCGCAAGTGCTCAGTTACCGCCAGTCCAATCCGTCGTTGACCCCTTCGATTAGCTGGCTCAAAACGGCGTTGGGCGGGAACGCCTCAGCCTGCGCCCAAGCCGGCAACTATGTCACGGCCTACTCTTATCAGTACACCGCCGACGTCGCCGCCGTGGGGCATTATGGTCGCGGTTACCGGCGGGTGCGGTTTGTTTTTGATTGCAGCAGCGGCACGCCGCTGATCGTCTATCGCCAGGATTTGACCCATCTGGGTTGGGCGCTTGGCAAAAAATTGCACGAACAGCTTCTGGCCCAAAATACCCGATGAACCCAATACTCCAATTGCTGAAACGCAAACGACCCGCCTCCATCCTCGGCCTGGCCCTGGATGGCAACCGCCTCGAGGTGGTGTCCCTGCGCCGCAGCAACGGCTCCTTGCAACTCCGGCAATCCCTGGCCATTTCGCTGGCGCTGAATCCGTTGACCGACGCCGCCGAGTTGGTGGGCCAGGAAATCCGCAATCATCTTGACCAGGCGGGCATCCGCGAACGGCGTTGCGCCGTCTGCCTCCCGCTCAGTTGGGTGTTGAGCCTCCAAACCGGGGTGCCCGAAATGTCGGAGGCCGACCGCGCCAGTTTTCTGCAAATTGAGACGGAACGCGGTTTCAGTTCCGCGCCGGAGACGCTTTTCACCGCCCAATCCTTTTTCAACACGCCGACGGGCGGACAATACGCCACGTTGCTGGCCGTGCCGCGCGACCAATTGGACGCCTTGCAGCGGGTGCTGCGCTCCGCCCGGCTCAAGCCCATTCTCTTTGCCCTCGGTGTCACCACCCTGCACGCCGCCAAAACCGATCCCGCGCGCGTGGTGCTCCTGGCCGTGCGGAATACTGCGGTCGATCTGCAAGTCACCGCCGGCGGCGGGATTGTCGCCCTCCGCTCCCTGGACGGCGCCATCGACACTCAAGGCGCCCAGAAAACCATTTCCGCCGAACTCGTGGCCCGCGAAATCCGCATCACCCTGGGCCAGTTGCCCGGCGGACTGGCCCAAGCTCCCGGCAAACTCAAAATCGCCTGCCAGGGCGAGATGGCAAAGCAACTGGTCCAGGACCTCACGCCCCGCCTCGCCGCGCTGGGGCTGAAAATGGAGTTGATGGACAAGTCCACTGCCGCGCCGTTCGACCCGCCGCTGCCGCCGGAAAACGCCCTTTCCATCGCCCTGGCCCTGGCGGCCAGTTATGTCCGCGGCGTTGATGTCGCGCCGGATTTTCTTCCGCCCAAAGTGCAGCCCTGGCGGCAGTTGGTCGCCACGCGGCTTTCCCCGCGCAAGCTGGCCTACGCCGGCGCGGCCGCCGCCGGATTGGTTTTGTGCGTGGCCGCGGCCTTCGGCGTCCAGCAGTGGCAGATCTCCTCCTTGCAGTCGAAATGGAACGCCATCGCCCCAACGGTCAACGAGTTGAACGCCGACCAGGATCAAATCAAGAAATTCCGCCCCTGGTACGACACCTCGTGCCGCGATTTGCAAATGCTGCGCAAACTCAAGGACGCTTTCCCGGACGACGGCTCCGTCTCGGCCAAGAAAGTTGAGATTCACGACATTTCCACCGTGACTTGTTCCGGCGTCGCGCGCGACAATGCCTCCTTTTTAAAGCTCCATGCCAAATTGGGCGACGACACCAACCAGGTCAGCGGCCTGCACGCCGAGGTGCATGGGCAGAATCCCATGGACTTTACGCTGACCTTTCAATGGGAAGGAGGCCAGCCCAATGGAAACTAAGAACCGGGAGAAGATGTTGCTCATTATGACCGGGGCCTGCCTGGTCCTCCTGATTTTGAACTGGCTGGTCATCTCGCCGCTGACGGCAAGCTGGCATCATCGCTCCGACCGCATCGTGGCGCTGAGAAAATCGCTGGCCGACGGAGCCGTGCTCCTGCGCCGCCAGGACTCAATCCGGGACCGCTGGGAACACATGAGCACCAACGCCCTCTCCGGCACGCCCACCGTGGCCGAACGCCAGCTCTTTGACGCCTTTGACCGATGGGTGCGCCAGAGCGGCGTCACCGAAGGCTCCTTCAAGCCGCAATTGAAGCAAACCGACGACAACTATTCCGTGATGGAATGCCACGCCGAAGTGACCGGCTCCTACGGCACGGTCATCCGTTTCCTCTTTGATCTTGAAAAAGACCCGATGGGGCTGCAATTGCAGGACATTGAACTGACGGCCCGCGACGACGCCGGACAGCAAATCTCCCTCGGACTCGAACTCAGCGGCTTGCTGCTCCCGCCCTCCAACCCATGAACCGGAACCTCATTACCGCCATATTGTTGCTGTCCCTCGGGGCGGGTCTGGCCGCCGCCGCGCCCGAGACCAACGCCGGCGCGGGCCTGGACTGGAGCGCGTTCGAATCCATCGCGCAGAAAAACATTTTTGACCCGACGCGCTCCGGGCGTTCGAGGGGAGGAAGGGCCAGGGCGGCGGTCGTGCGCACTTTCACCTTTTGCGGCACCATCAATGACGAAGTCGCCCTCTTCAAGGGGGACGGCGTGCCGTCCGACGGCGGGGATTTGAGGGCCGGCGCAACCGTCAACGGTTTCAAAGTGATGAAGATTCCCGTCAGTTACGCCGATGCCACCGTTATCTTGACAGACCCGGCCGGAACCATTGTAACGTTGAAAGAGGGCGAAAACATGCGGCGGGAGGAAGATGGGCCGTGGGTCAAATCGGACCAGCCGGCGCCCGCGCCCGTGGCGGCCCCGGAAACACCGGCGGATGAATCCACCGCATCACCCGCTCCGGCCTCCGCCGGCGGGAACGATGTGCTGGCAAGACTTAGAGCAAGACACAAACAAGAGGAGTAATGAATATGAAGAACCTCGCAATGATCGTTCTGGCCGCCCTGGCGGCCGCAGGCCTGGCCACAGCAGCCGACACCGACACCAACGCGCCTGCGGCGAAAGCGCCGCCCGCCACCAACGCCCCGGTGACAAACGCCCCAGCCACCAACATCCCGGTCACCAATGCGCCGGCGACCAACGCCCCGGCCGTTGCCGGGACCAGCGACGCCGCGGACCTTGCTCCCACCAACGCCGTGCGCATGAATTTTCACGAGGCGCCTTTGAATACGGTCTTGAATTATCTGAGCAAACGGATGGGCTTTGCCATCAATTCAGATGTTGATATCCATGGCACCGCCACCATTGTCAGCGAACAACCCGCCGGCACCAACGAGGTCATCGAGTTGCTCGGCGCCGCCCTGGCCAAAAACAACTACGCCGTGTCGCGCAACGGCCGCATCCTCACCATCACCACCGCGGATTCGGCCAAAACGGGGCCGTTGACCCCGGTCAATCATCCCGAGTCCCCCGCCGACATCCCGATCAATGACCAGATTGCAACAGACGTTCTGCCCGTCCATACCCTCAATCCCACACAGTTGAAGAAGGACCTGGAAGAACTGGTCCCGCCGGGCGCGACCCTGGACGCCAACGAAGCCGGCAATGCCCTCGTCATGACGGGCCGGCAGAAGGACATTCACCGTTTTGCCGAGATCATCGCCGCGCTGGACAGTTCCAGCGTGTCGGAGGTCGAGGTTTTCGTCCTCAAGTTCGCCGACGCCAAATCGGTCGCGGACGAATTGAAGGAAGTGTTTCAAAGCCCGGATTCGAACGTTTCCCGTGCTGATGCGCGGACGCGCTTTCAGGGCCGGGGCGGCGGCGGCGGTTTTGGCGGCTTCGGCGGTTTTGGCGGGGGCGGGGGCGGCGGCAGCACCAGCAGCGACAGCTCGGAGAAAAACGCCTCCAACAAGGCCGTCTTCACCTCCGACGACCAAATGAACGCCATCATCGCCAGCGCGCCGCCGGACTACTTCACCATGATTTCAAACGTGGTGGACCAACTGGATCAACCCACTTCGGACATCACCATGATCAAAGTGTTCCACCTCAAATACGCCGATGCGACGGAAATCGCCAACGAACTGTCCAGTCTCTTTCCCGACGACAGCAGCAACAACAATCAAAACAACCGCTCCATGGGCACCCGGTTTCTGCCTCCCTGGATGCAGCCGCAAACCCCCGCCAATAACAAGAGCGCGCGGATGACCCGGCAAGCCCTGGTCCGCGCCGTGCCGGACCCACGCACCGCCTCGGTAATCATCACCACTTCCAAGGATCAAATGCAGGAGATCGCCAGCATGATCGAAGACTTGGATAACAATTCCGCCCAAGTGCAGCATGTGCATGCCTATGATCTGAGCACCGCTGATCCCGTCACCGTCCAGGCAGCCTTGACCGCCCTCTTTTCCGGGCCGAACACCAAGGCGTCCACCTCGACACAGAACGCCAGCGCCCTGGCCCAGCGCCAGCAAAACAACGCCCAGCAACAACAGGCCACCACCACGACTGGCTTCGGCACAATGGGATCGGGCGGAAGCGGCGGCGGGTCAACAGTTCCATGATCCAAATCGGCTTTACAAACTATGAACATTAAATCTGCAAAATTCCCGGCCATTCGCTGGATGGCGCTGCTGCTTGGTTGTGGCATGGCCCTGCCGCTTTTGGCCCAGACAGCGAGAACCGGCGGCGGCGGGGGTGGCTTCGGCGGCGGCTTCGGCGGCGGGGGTGGAGGCTTCGGCGGCGGAGCCGGCAGGTCCACCGGCACCGGCGCCGGATCCACGTCCAGCTCCGGAACCACGCCCGACCGCACTCCAAACGGCCAGGTGGGCAGCGCCAACTTTTACGTTGATCCGGACACACACCGGGTTTTTATCACGGCGGATGACGCGACGGCGGCTTACGTCAGCCAGGTCATTTCCAACATGGACCGGCCCAAACCGCAGGTCCTGATCAAAGTCATTTTCCTCCAGGTCACCTATAACAACGGCTATGACGTCGGCCTCGAAGGCGGCATCACCAAGCATATCCAGACCACCCACCCCCTGACTCTCAGCACCTCGAATCTTTTCGGGTTGGCGCAGCAGGGGACCGCCGTCACGCCTGGCGTCAACACTTTTCCCGGCGCCGGCCTTTACACCATTGCCGGGGATGATTTCTCCGCCACCGTCCGCGCCATCCAGGAGGTCGGCAAAGTTGAGGTGCTCTCCCGCCCGACCATCATGACCCGCAACAACCAGGCCGCGACCGTCGTGGTCGGCCAGGAAGTCCCGATCATAAACGGCGTCACTTATGACACCTTCGGCAACGAACACAGTTCCATCGTTTACCAGAACGTCGGCGTCATCCTCCAGGTCACTCCCTTCATCACCACCGACGACAAGGTGGAGATGATCCTGGCGCCCCAGATTTCAAGCGTGGCGGCGCAATCCACCCAAATCTCCACCGGCACCAATGGCAATTTCAGCACGCCCTACATCAACATTGAATCCGCCAACACCGTCGTCGTCACCCCGGACGGCCAGACCGTGGCCATCGGCGGCATGATGCAGGACAGCAAGACCACCACCGACAGCAAGATCCCCCTGCTCGGCGACATCCCCGGCCTTGGCCTTCTCTTCCATCACAAGATTAAATCTGTCAACAAGACCGAGTTGATCATTTTCCTCACGCCTTACATCGTCCGCACTCCGGACGACCTGACGCGCATGACCATCGACGAGCGGGGCAGGGTCGATATGGCGCCCAAGGCCTTTTCCTCAACGGAGCTGAATCAGTACCTGGCCCCGCAACCGCCCGCGCCCGCGCCCGTTCCGGCGCTGCCGTCCGGCTCGCCTCATTCGCGGTAATAAACACTATTGACACATGATGACACGACGCACTTGGGTGGTTTACGGAATGCTGGCGGCCATTTGGGCCGCGCTCATTGTCTGGCAGACGGGCGAACATCTGCGGGGCCGGCAGGCGTTTCAAAACATGGTGGTTGACCACGGCAGGTCCGTCTCCACCACCTGCGGCGTGCTGCTGCGCTCCCGCAGTTTCTTCGGGGTCGTTTCCCAGGAGCGCCTCGAGGCGGCACTCAACGAATTGGTCAGCACCCGCGAGCTGCGCTCGGTCAAGCTCCTCAACTTCAACGGCGAGGCCGTCGCCTCCGCCGGCGTCCCCTTCGACCTGCCGCGCACCAATGATCTCCAGGGCGGCGTCCTATGGAGCAACGACACCGTCCTGGTGGAGAACCCGGTCGATTTGGGGACGAATGTGCCGCAACTGATTCTGCCGCGCGAGATCAGGGAGGAATTGCGCTCGGCGGAAACGAACCGCGTTCCCCCATCCGTCACCAATGCCCCCGCCACCGGCACAAACGGCCCCCGTTCCCGCTTCAACTGGCGCGGCCAGGGCCACCCCTATTGGATGACCGATCCGGAGTACAAAACGTTAATCGAGAAAAAGGGCGCCCATACTTTCGTCATCGTCATGTCCACTGAAATGGCCCGCCGCGCCACCCTTTACGATTTGTGGATGAGGAGCATCATTGCCCTGTTGGGGACCATCGCCGTGGCGGGCTACGGCCTGGCCTGGCGCAGCCAGGAGAAGACTTCGGAATTGCAACTGCGCCTCGTCCGGGCCAGCGAATTGAATCTGCACCTCAAGGAGTTGAATCTGGCCGCCGCCGGCCTGGCCCACGAAACCCGCAACCCCTTGAACATCATCCGCGGCCTGGCCCACCTCATTTCCAAACAGCAAACCGCGCCCCCGGAAACCCAGACCAAAGCCCGCGAGATCATCAACGAAACCGACCGCGTCACCGCCCAATTGAACGAATTCATCAATTACTCCCGCCCCCGCGAAGTCCGCCGCGCCCCGACCGACCTCAGCGCCATGGCCGGCGAAGTGGTCCGGACGTTGAATTACGACATCGAGGAAAAAAGCATCGAGTTGCAGCTCCAGATCGAACCCCTCATCATCGAGGCCGACGAACAGCTTCTGCGCCAGGCCCTTTTTAACCTCGTGCTCAACGCCATCCAGGCCGTCCCCCCCAAAGGGGCCATCCGCATCCGCGCCAGCCGCCGCAACAACGAGGAAGCTTTCATTGAGATTTCCGACAACGGCCCCGGCGTCCCCGCCGAGAACCGCGCCGAAGTTTTCAAGCCGTACTTTACCACCAACGAGGAGGGCACCGGCCTGGGCCTGGCCGTCGTGCAGCAAATCGTCCTGGCCCACGGCTGGGATATCCAGTGCCTGGCCAACGAGCCGGCCGGCGCGCTCTTCCGCCTCGCCCACATCAAAGTCAAACACAAGGATTGAATACCGTGCCGCCGGAAACTTCCACCGCAAACACGCCCCGCCTGCTGATTGTGGACGACGACGCGGCCCAGCGCAGCCTGTTGGATTCGTTCCTCTCCAGCCAGGGCTTCAACACCGTGCCCGTCGCCTCCGGCGAACGCGCCCTCGAGGTCCTGCGCGAGCAAAAAATCAGCATGATGATCTCCGACGTGCGCATGCCGGGATTGTCCGGCCTGGAAACGTTGCGCCTGGCCCGCCAGGAACACGGCTCCTTTCCCATTTTGCTCGTCACCGCCTATGCCGACGTGCGCGACGCCGTCGGCGCCATGCGCGATGGCGCTGTCAATTATCTTTCCAAACCGATTGATCTGGACGAATTGCTCGCCTCCGTCCGCCAGGCCACCGGCCTGTCCCAGCGCGCCCCGCTCAAGTTTGACGCCGGCAAACAACTGCCCCCGCACATCATTGCCGCCAGCCCCTTGATGCAGGCCCTCTTTGGCGACGTCTCCCTCATCGCCGCTTCCGAAAGCCGCGTCCTCATCACCGGCGAAAGCGGCGTGGGCAAGGAAGTGGTGGCGGATGTCATCCACACCTGGAGCACGCGCGCCGCCGGCCCTTTCGTCAAGGTCAACTGCGCCGCCATCCCGGAGACCCTGCTCGAAAGCGAATTGTTCGGGCACGAAAAAGGCGCGTTCACCGGTGCCGTTGCCCAGCGCATCGGCCGTTTCGAAATGGCCGACCGCGGCACCATTTTCCTCGATGAAATCGCCGAAATGTCGCCCCAGCTCCAGGCCAAGCTCCTCCGCGTCGCCCAGGATGGCCGTTTCCAGCGCATCGGCTCCAACACTGAAATCCACGTCAACGCCCGCATCCTCGCCGCCAGCAATCGCAACCTCGAGGAGGAAGTCCGCTCCGGCCGCTTCCGCGAAGACCTTTTCTACCGCCTTAACGTCGTCGAACTCAACATCCCCCCCTTGCGCGAGCGCCGCGAAGACATCCTGCCGCTGGCCGGCCAGTTCATCTCCGGTTTTACCCGCGGTCGCGCCCGCCTTTCCTCCACCGTCTCCGATTGTCTGGAACACTACGAGTGGCCCGGCAACGTCCGCGAACTGCACAACGCCATGGAGCGCGCTTCCTTGCTCTGTCGCGGCGACCTCATCGTCCCCGAGCATTTGCCCGCCCGCATCCGCCCCGGCGCGCGCCCCGGCCCGCGGGCCGAACCGATGGACGCGCAACGTTTGGAACAAATCGAGTCCCAGGCCGTCATCCAGGCCCTGCACAAACAGAATTTCAACCGCACCGCCACCGCCAAGGCCCTTGGCATCAGCCGCCGCGCCCTCATCTACAAATTGCAGCGCCTCCGCGAACTCGGCTGCAATGTGGACGCCCCCTGACCAAATGCGTCTGACAAATTTTACCTTCGACAGTTCGATTGAAATTGGTTATGGCGGTCGCCATCGTTATCTTGACCTCCACAATTGTTTCGACTGGCAGACCATCACTTATTTCTCCGAAGAACGGCGGATCAAGATGACGTGGATACGATCTTCCGGTGATTGGGTGCAGCAGGACTTGCCGCCCGCTTTGGTATTGGAGTTTCGCGGCGTTTCCAGATTTGCAGCGTGGCCACGCAATCCAAAGATGCCTTTGACCGAAGACTCTTGTTTGGCGTCCGCTACCTTTACTCCACCGGAATATGGTTCAGACTTTGAGAGGATGTTTGATGGTTATCGCAGTGATTCCGAGCACATTACATTTTTATTCATGTCTGGTTTTGGTTTGAAGATTTGGGCAGGAGAAGTTGAGTTGATTTGCGACCGTAGCGTTTGACGTCTAGCCAACTATCATTGCCTTTCAGTTATTCAGTTTTTCCTTTAGCCTTCAGCCTTTAGCCTTTAGCCTTTCTTTTGATGTCTGATTACAAAGTTCAGTTTGAAGTGTTCGAAGGTCCTCTGGATTTGCTCCTTTATTTGATCAAAAAGGAGGAGGTCGATATTTATGAGGTCAACCTCACCCGCCTCGCCACCCAGTTCATCGAATACATCGACGTCATGCGCATGCTCGACCTGGACATCGCCGGCGAATTCCTCGTCATGGCCTCCACCCTCATGTACATCAAAAGCCGCGAGCTTTTGCCCAGGGACTTGCAGACCGAAAATCCCGCGGATGACGACGGCGAGGACCCCCGCTGGGAGCTGATCCGCCAGTTGGTCGCCTATAAGAAATTCAAGGACGCCGCCGTCCTCCTTCAGGTCCGTGAAATCGAACAGGAAAACACCTTCCCGCGCCTGCCCGTCCGCCCGGAGACACCCGCCCCGCCGCCCGCTCCCAAGGCCGAGGCCTCCATTTTTGACCTGATTAACGCCGTCAATGAAGTCCTCAAGCGCGTCACCCAGCGCGAGGATTTCCGCGAGATCTTCGAGGATAAATGGTCCGTCAGCGAGAAAATCGAGTCCCTGCTGAAACTCATCGCCGAAAAATCGCCGCTCAAATTTTTCGATCTGTTCAGCGCCGCCACCAGCCGTTCGGAGGTCATCTGCACCTTCCTGGCCTTGCTCGAATTGGTCCGCTTGAAACAATTGCTTTGTGTGCAATCCGGGGATTTTGGGACGATTGACATCACAAAAGCGCCGCCCCCTCCCGCTGCGCCCTCCCCGCTGCCCGGCGCGCCCGCCGCTTGAGAAACGCTTTGCATGGAACTTAAATTTATATTGGAATCAATCTTGTTTTCGGCCCAAAAGCCGCTTAACTCCGCCGAATTGCGCGATCTCCTCGCCGCCGCCGTCGAACATGGCGAGGCCGCCCGCCCCTTCAAAAAAACCAGGGAGGCTGACATCACTGCGGCCCTGGAAGCGTTGCAAAAGGAACACGAAGCCGCCCAGCGCAGCTACCGCCTGGCCTGCGTGGCGGGCGCCTGGCAATTCGTCAGCCAGCCCGAGTTTGCCCCGTGGATCATTGCACTGGTCGGTTTGAAATCCAGGCCGACGCGCCTCTCCCAACCCGCCCTCGAAACCCTGGCCATCATCGCCTACCGCCAGCCCGTCACCCGGGCCGAGATCGAACAAGTCCGCGGCGTGGCGGTGGACGGCGTCATGCAGACCCTCCTCGAACGCGGCCTGGTCGAACAAGTCGGCCGCGCCGAAGTCGTGGGCCGTCCCATGACCTACGGCACCGCCGGACTTTTCCTCGAATATTTCGGCTTGCGCGCCCTGGATGATTTGCCCGCCGCGGACGAACTGCGCCGCATTCCCGTCACCAGGCCGGAAGGATTATTGACAGCCGACCCCGGCCTCGCCACCACCCCGCCCGAGCAACTCACCCTGGCCGACGCCGAAGCCGCGCCCGCGCCTCAGCCTCCGCCCGAACCACCCGCCGGCGCCGTATAGTCGCCAAGACTCGACCGTATCGGGGTTTTCAACTCAATTTGGGCAGAAGAAAAGCCCATTATTTATGGGCTTTGTGCTTCGGCGATAAGAATTCGGTTTGAAAAAGTGGAAGAAGGATCAAAAATAATTAAGACTACTCCTTTTTACGCACATCAAGTCCCGATGCTACCGCCCCAGATCCAGACACCACCACCACTGGGGTGGTGGGGAAACTTTGTTTTCGCAGCGAATTTTCTGCGAGCAGCGCACTTCGCTCACGAATTTTCTCCATAATGGTGAGCTTCTCATCAAAAGGAAGGGCGGCCAGTTCTTTGCGCGTCTTGGCCTTATCGGCTAGAATTCTGTCCATCAAATCGCTCATTCGTTATTCCTCATATACCCATCGCTCAGTTCCTTCCATTTGGCAAACAGATTATAACGCCTGAGAATATCATTCAGCTTGTCTTTGTCATATCTTCCAACTTCGATGAACCTCTCAACCCGGGCTTCATCTTTCTTGCGGCCCAATTTTAGCGCTATGGCCATTAAATGTTCGGCTGTCATCACCCGCGTTTTAACGCCACGGACTTCGGTTTCGACAGCCGCTGCCAGCGCCTCCTTGTGAAGGGCATCTTCGGCCGGCAAAAACTGAATAAGCCAGCCTTTGAGAAAAATATGCGCTCCCTTCGGCTCCCCCCCCAGCGGTCTCAGATAGTCATAAATAGGTTGAAGTGGCGCCAGGGGGTTGCCGCGCATGTTCCCGAACGAAACAAAAATATCAATGTCGAGGGAGGAGGTCGGCTCCAAATAAAAGGACGCGCCAATTGCCCCGCCGATGGCATATTTGCCGATAATTCCACCGGCCTGCATTTGATTAATAATTCTTAATGCTTCTTCCATCGCGACTCCAAGACAACCGCTGGTGGAGCGTGTTCATTTCATGGCACATTGTCAAATTGCGAACGCGGCCTGGTCGAACAAGTCGGCCGCGCCGAAGTCGTGGGCTGTCCCATGACCTGCGGCAACACCGGACTTTTCCTCGAATATTTCGGCTTGCGCGCCCTGGATGATTTGCCCGCCGCGGACGAGCTGCGCCGCATCCCCGTCACCAGGCCGGAAGGATTATTGACAGCCGACCCCGGCCTCGCCACCACCCCGCCCGAGCAACTCACCCTGGCCGACGCCGAAGCCGCGCCCGCGCCTCCGCCCCCGTCCGAACCTCCCGCCGACGCCGAGGCCCCTTCATAACCTCAGTTCAGTGTCCAAATCGCGGAATACCCGTTTATCGCGCCGGCGAGCGGGAGCGGGCTGACTTTGAGGGAGATATAGCCGTTGGTCATCGTGAATGGCACGTTGGTGGCTGCGATCGCCTCCGGCTGCTCAAAGAAGGCAAACTCCGTCAACAACACATTCGCCGAATACCCCCTCACCGTATCCGGCTGTCCCGGCACCGCTATCACCCGGCTCCCGTGCGGAAACGTGATCGTGGCCGATTTGAGCAGCGATTCGGCTCCATCGCGCATCTCCTCGTAGTCGGCCAGCTCCATTTTATGGGCTTCGGCTCTTTCTTTCCATTTGCTCAGCGATTCGAGCGACTGCCGTTCGGACGGCGCGGCGATCAGCCAATCCACCTTTTCCCCTCGCGCCTCAGCCACCTGGCATTGATCGATGCCTTCCTTGGCCGCTGAAAAATCCTTCCCCGTCTGCCGCGACCACAGGCCGAACTTCCACCGCGACTTGTCCTCCACCCACCGCCGCTGATAGGCCAGAAGCTCATCCCCGGCTTTGAATGCGGGTTGCTTCTCCGGGCTTTGCGCCTTTGCGCCTTTGCGCCTTTGCGCCTTTGCGTTGATGCTTTCATCAGGAGATTCCCAAAATCTGTTTGACCCGCGCTTCCTTCTCGTCTGGCGTCAGCTTGGTGTTCCCGACAACCTTCCTGGCTTTGGCCTCGCGGCTTTGGAGCAGTTTCAACTTGCGTTCCGTCACCTTGACGGCCTTTTTGCGCATGGTCGCAGTCATGATCCGGGCAAAACCGGAGTTGTCTTCCTGCAGCATCGCCAACCGGCTGAAAAACCGCTGACCCGCCTCCATTTCCTCTTCCAGCGTGGTGATTTTCCCGGCCGCCTTGTCTTCCGCCACCCACCTCAACGCCACTTCTGCGCTGCGCTGCAATGACAGTCCCGAATAATACCAATCCCGCCAGAGCGAGAGCCTCGGCTTGTTGGTATGGATGCCGTCTTGCTCCAGCCAGGCGATGCATTCCTTGTAGCTGTGGCCTTTCTCCTCCTTGTCCCCTTCCATGTATTCCCAAAGCTCTTGCTGGCGCGCTGGCGCCATGTTCTTTAGGATTGCTCCCTCGCGCGGCTTGCGTCTGATTAAATCGTTCATGGTTCAAAGATTGTGTTGATCCACGTAATCGATCCCCTCCTCCGTGATCTTCCACACCCGGATTTTCCGGTTGATTTCCGGCCGCACTTCCGCCACCAGCGCTTTGTGGATGCGCCCCGCCAGATATTCAAGTTCCGTCGTGATTTCAGCCTCTTCAGCCGCTATGTCCGTCATGCGCAGCCGCAACTGCAACGCCTTCACATTCAGGCCGAATGGTGTCCGGTTGGTGTCCAGTATGAGAAGCAGCGCATGGCGCAGCATTTCAGGTGTTGTGTTCATTGTTTTAGATTGTCCAATTTCAAATTCATCATCCCCAGTTCCCGGCTCATCGACTCCGTCGTCGCCCGCACCGCTTTCAGGTCCCCCTCGATCTTCGCCATCCGGTCCTTCGCCTCCACCCGGTCCGCCTCCATCTTGTTCCAGACCTTTTCATTCTGGGCCTCCAGGTGATCGATCTTCTCCTTATGCGCCGCAAGCCCGGCTTCAAAATCCTTCTTGTCCACCGGCGTCCCCGCGAACGTCACCTGCACCTTTTGCGCCTTCGCGATCGCCACCCACGCCAGCACCGTCGTGATCACCACGCAAATCATGCTCAACGCAATCGATACTATTTGGAGAATGTTCATCGCTGTGCGGTTTCGATCTCGTTGACGGTAGGGCGAGACTCTGTCGAGCCGTCACTCGATTTCGGATTCCACCCCGGGAAGCTTTCGCCTGGCTGGTACTCGAACAGCCCCTGGTATTTGCTCACATGGTGATCCGCCAGCCATTGTTCCGCCGATGTGGGGCGCAACCAGAAGGACAGCATCGCGTTGACTTCTCGCGCGGCATAGACCCAGCCGGGGCAGTCCAGTTGGTAGGGACGGCTCGCCGAGCCGTCCGGACGCGTCGGCGACGCGTCCTCACCGTAAAACACCTCGTGCCCGCAATGCCGGTAGGCCCCCAGCAACCACGGTATGCGCGTAATGAAGTCTTCCCCATCCACCACCCGGAACGTGCGCTCCTTCAACAGCGCGTCATAACAATCGCGGAACCCCCCATCCCCCACCCGCGGCTGCCCAAACGTGTAAATCCCCGCAACTGAATCCAAAATTTCAGATTTGAGATTTGCAATTCGCCATGCAAACAGCATGGCCAGCGCTCCCCCCAGACTATGCCCGGTCAGCCAAACGCGCTTCGGCGTGTCCGAAATCGCCTCCAGCAACCGGCCTTGCACCCCATCCAGCGCCGCCGAAAAACCGGCATGGACCCTGCAACCGAAATCAGCCTTAAACCGCGCATCCAAATCCGTCAGCCAATTCCGCAAATCCGCCGTCCCCCGAAACGCCACCACCACATCCTCAACCCCATCACAAACCACGGCCCGCGTATCCGTCTCGTCATCCTCGATCAATTGGTAGGTCTGCGCTGCTGCGCAGCCGGGGGCGCGCGGCAGCGCGTCCCTGCCGAATGAATACGTCCCCGCCGCCAGCCCGCACAGCGCCGCCGCATTCTCCGCGTCAAACTGATTTTGGATTGCTGCCTTCATATTCCTTAATTCAGCCTTCTGCCTTTACTTCACCGCCGTCTTCACCGCCGCCCCGATGACGTTCCCCGCCGCCGTCCCCGTCGCCGCGATGGCTGGCACAAGATTCGTATCCACCACCACGGCCAAAGATCCGGCGGCGAAGGCCGACCCGCCGCCCAGGGCATATTGATTGGTATGAGTGGCCGTCATGGCCTGGACGGTCGGGTCCGCAAACAGAAAAAATCCTCCGCCCCCCTCCTGGTCCCGCCAGGCTTCGCGCGCCACCAAGCCATCCGTCCGCCCCTCAAACCATTCGATGGACTGAGTCGTCAGCGCCTTCCGGTGCGGACACGCGCATCCCGGCAAACTAAGAATCAAGAACGCAGAAAGCAGAAACTTCAGCGCTGGTGGGGCGAGGCTCCCGCCGAGCCGTCTTGGCAGGGCGGGACTTTGTCGAGCCGCGACTTGATTCTCTTTCATAATTCTTAATTCCCCGTCGGGACCGTGGTTTGCACCGAGTAAGCGTTCGTCCCCTGGCTGTAGCTTGCCCCCACGTTCAAAACATTGGTGCCGCCCTGCAGGCTCAGCCCGGCGGCCATGCCTTTCTGCGCCACGTTCACCGAGACCCCCAGCCCCGCCAGATTGGCCGACGTGCCGCATCCGGCTCCGCCCAACCCCGCGGCCGACAGGGCCGCGATGAGAATGAATGGCAATTTGTGTGTGTTATTTTTCATGGGTGTTGCGTGTTGGGAAGTCATGGGGTCCGCGGGGGAGGCCGGGGCCGCGCAAGCAAGGTGGAAGGTGGGCGGCTGGCTCCCGCCGCGGACCAGATTCAGTTCCATGACTAAACTATCAATCACGCCACATTTATACCATAACCTAAAAAAGTGTACACGTCCCGGGGACATCTTTTTTAAAAACACAAAACCCCTGTAAACATTGATGAAAAACGGGGTCGATGCCTTCCCTGTCAAGTATGTATTCTTGACAGAGGCCCAAAAACACCGGAAATTTTCACGCTTTTTCGGGAAGTGTGTCAACGGACGGTCAAAACCAGCCACTTTGAGGGACGCATTGCGTTGAGTGCCGAGAGAACGGCACAAAGACGCGATGAACATACTCAACGTGAGCCTGCAACATTCGATTTTGACCTTGGCAGCGCATGGCTGGTCGCACCGGCGGATTGCGCGCGAACTGGATCTCAACCGGGAGACGGTGGGCCGGTATCTGCGACTGGCCCGGTCAAAACCGGCCATTTCGACCCCCGGCTCAATGGCGGGTCGGCAGAGTCTTTGCCAGCCGTGGCAACCGCAGATTGAAGCGGCGGTGTCGGTCGGGTTGAGTGCCCAGCGGATTTATCAGGATTTGGTGGGTGATTACGGTTTCAGTGGCAGTTATCAGGCGGTCAAACGATTTGTGCGGCAGTTGCGAGCGACCCGGACGATCCCGTTCGCGCGGATGGAAGTGGAGCCGGGGGTTGAAGCGCAGGTGGATTTTGGCCAAGGGGCGTGGGTAATGGTGGATGGCAAGCGCAAGCGGCCGCATTTGTTTCGGATCGTCCTTTCTCATTCGCGCAAGGGCTACAGCGAAGCGGTCTGACGGCAGACGACCGAAAGCTTCATCCGGTGTCTGGAAAATGCGTTTCGCTATTATGGCGGGGTTCCCAAGACGCTGGTGATTGACAACCTGCGCGCCGCCGTGACCCGGGCGGACTGGTTTGATCCCGAACTCAATGCGAAGGTGGCGGAGTTTTGCCAGCATTACGGCACGGTGATGTTGCCGACGCGCCCGGCGATGCCGCACCACAAGGGCAAGATCGAGGCGGGCGTGAAGTTTGCCCAGAACAACGCGCTCAAGGGCCGCAGCTTCGAGAGTCTCTCCGCACAAAACCTGTTTCTCTCGGATTGGGAAAGTGGCGTGGCCGACACCCGCATTCACGGCACCACCCGGCAGCAAGTGGGCAAGGTGTTCAACGCCGTGGAACTCCCGCAACTGTTGCCCTTGCCGGAGAGTTTATTCCCGGCGTTTGAAGAAGCCCCGCGCACGGTGCATCGGGATGGCTACATCGAGTTGCAGCGGTCGTATTATTCGGTGCCCCCGGAGTATGTCGGCCGCCCGGTCTGGGCACGCTGGGAGTCCCGGCTGGTGCGGGTGTTCAACCAACGCCGGGAAGTCATCGCCGTTCATGCGCTGGCCGAGCCGGGAAAGTTCGCCACCGATCCGAACCATCTGCATTCCCCACACCGGCACGTCATCCAGCACGGTCTGGATTATCTGCTGGATCGCGCCCGGTTGATCGGCGCGCACACCGGCAGTTGGGCCGAGGCGATGGCGCAACAGCGCGGTCCCATCGGCATACGGGTCTTGCACGGCCTGTTGTCGCTGGCCGGTAAACATCCCGTATCCGCCCTGGAACGCGCCGCCCAAATCGCGTTGCATCATGGCGCCTGGCGCTTGCGCGACCTGCGCGCCTTGCTGGAACAGGCCGGGCCAGCACCGCAACTGGACTTTCTGGAAACGCATCCCCTGATCCGCAGCCTCGACGCCTACCAACACTGTGTCCCCGATTGCTTTGCTCCCTCAATCCTCAACCCAGAACCAGCCACCTCACCATGAATACCACCAACCTCGAAACCACCCTGAAACAACTCCGTCTCTCCGGCCTGGGCCAGACCTTGAACGTCCGGCTCCAGGAAGCCGCCGCCAACCGTTTGAGCCATGCCGAGTTTTTGGAACTCATCCTCCAAGACGAACTCAACGTCCGCCAACAACGCCAGTTGGAACGCCGCACCCAGGCCGCCGACTTCCACAGTCTCAAACCGCTGGAGGACTTCGACTGGAGCTTCAACCCCTCCGTTCACAAAAAGGAGATTTTCGATCTGGCCAGCGGCAAGTTCATCCGCGAAGCCAAAGATGTGTTGTTCCTCGGGCCGCCCGGCGTCGGCAAAACCCATCTGGCCCAGGCCATCGGTTACGAGGCCATCAAGATGAACTTCCTGGTGCTCTACCGCTCCATCTTCGACCTGGTGCGCGACTTTATGAAAGACGAAGCCTTCAACCAGCAGGACAAAACCCTGCGCAAGTATTTGAAGCCCGACCTGGTCATCATTGACGACATGGGCCTCAAACAGTTGCCAAAACACTCCGGCGAATACCTGCTGGAAGTCATCATGCGCCGTTACGAAAACCGTTCCACCATCATGACCAGCAACCGCCCGCTGGAGGAATGGGGCAAACTGCTCTGCGACGTGCCCACCGCCGGGGCCATTCTCGACCGTTTCCTGCATCACGCGCAAGTCATCGCCATCACCGGCAAAAGTTACCGCGTCAAGGAAGCGCCGGGAGTCAGCCGGGAAAACAAGAAAAGACGGAAATCAAACGAACCCGCGACCGCCGGGGCCGCGAGCTAAGGCTCGCAGCTCGACCCCGGCTCGTTTATCCGGCCGGTGGGTCATTATCTCTCGCGCCAAACGTATTGCAGGCTGGATTTGCATTCCTTAATATCCAAACGGATGGTTCGTTAAATAATAGTTACGCCCGCTGTAAATGACTGGATGTTAACGATGACTATTTGGGCGCAAATGAAACACTTCTCTGACCGATTTGGGAAGACGGTCATTGTCAACAATACAGCCTGGCATTATTGCCGCCTCGGCACGGGCACCCCCATCTTTTTGCTCCCCGGCGGATTGCGTCGGGCGTCTTTCGGATTTGCCTTTCTGGAAAAGCTGGCTGCACGCCATACCGTCATCGCCCCCGATTATCCACCCGTACAGACGATCAATGAGTTTTTCACCGCTTTTGACGCCATCCTCCAAACCGAAGGCATTGACACTTTTGCGCTTGGAGGTCAGTCGTACGGCGGATTGCTGGCACAGGCATATCTGACGCGCAAGACTAAGGCTGTCGAACGGCTCATCCTTTCCAGCACCGGTCCGGCAGACTACGGCAAGGTCTGGGTGGCTGCGAATTATGCCGCCATTGCACTGGTGCGGCTCATGCCCGAAAGAACGATCAAAAAGTTGCTGACCGCCGGACTGCTCAAAGCCATTCCCTTGCCAGAAGCCGAGCGCGCCGAATGGGTGGAAGCCTTGCACGACGTTATGCAAAACGATCTATCCCGTGCCGATGTGGTGTCGCACTTTGCCGTTGCTGCCGATTTGATCCAGAAGAACCTCGTCACTCCCGCCGCTTATCGAAACTGGACAGGTCGCATCATTGTGCTCAAAGCTGACAACGATCCGACCCAGAGCAAGAAGGACTTTCCCCGGTACGAAAGGCTATTTGGTCGCGCCGTGGAAGTGTTTGACATGGGCAACATGGGACACACCGCCCCGATCTTCAACCCGGACAAATACACCGAATTGTATGAACAGACACTTGAGAATGGAGTCCCGGCTGGTCCCAAATAAACATTCTTTGCATTAACCCTTGAACCTGTTATGAAATCCCCGCCTCAGAGTGGCCGGTTTTGATTCGACCCCGGCTGGCTGGTTTTGAAGTGACCGGTGACAGGAAGTGGAAAAGGGGCCAATGCGGGTCAGGCCGTTCAGGGCCGCCGGTTGTTGCTTGCACCCCCGCCCGGCGGGTCCGACCTGTCCTGCGTCAAGGCAGCGTGATTTCCATCTCGTAGAACTTCTGCCCCTGCACGGCATTGGTGTCCGTCAGCGTCACTTGCGTCCCGTTGGTCAAAGGTGGGGTGGCGGTGGTGGTCAGTGCCGCCCACACACCATTGGGCGCGCTGCTGAACAGCGGCGTATAAGCGCGCCCGGCCGCCACCGGACCGTACACCAGATTCTTCCACGTGGCCTGATTGGACACGCTGGCAATATTGAACGCAAAGATGGAAGCCGCGTTCGTCGGATTCAGCCCGGCCACGTACTTGAAATAATTATTCTGCCCCGTGCCGTCATAATCCGCGTTCGACTGCGCTTGCGGACAACCCGTGCAGCCGAAATACTCCATTTGCCATGCTTGAAACGCCGTCAGCACCGTAATCACGTTGGTCGCCGTGTCCGATCCCGACCCTCCGGGGCCGGTCACCGTTTCCGTCACGCTATAAACCCCCGCGTTGGTGTAAGTGTGGGCCACGCTCAACGTCGTGGAGGTGTTGCTCGTCGCGCCATCCCCAAAATTCCAAGCCCAGTTCGTCACAATGCCGGAAACCGGCACACTCAGGAAGTTGATCGTCAACGGAGCAACGCCGCTCGTCGTGACCGAATAGGTGAAACCGGTCGCCGGCGGCGGCACCGGAATCGTATAGTCCGCCACCACCGGCAAATGATCGCTGGCGCCGGTCAGGTCCAGGTAGAGCTGCGACGCGCTGATGCGCGAGCCGGCCGCAAGATCGCTGTTCAGCGCCGTATCGCTTCCGCTATCAACGCTGGTCTCGTAGGCAGTCGTGCCGTTGTTGCCAAAAACATGATACGTCCCGGCCACCAGCGCCAGACCGTTGGACGCCCTGTAAAAAATATTCCCCGTGCTCATCTCAAAATCGTCCCGGTAATGCAGCGACGTGGCCGATTCCGTCTTCTCCGACAGCAGCGAGTTGCCGGTCCAGCTAATCCCCGTGGCCCCGTTCGTATTGAATGGATCGACGCCCTGCCCCTGCGCCACCCCGCCCGGCGAATCCACCGCCGCAATGGTTTGATACGACGCCTCGCTGCTCGTGCTCACGTTATAATCCCCCGTGTAAATCACCCGCGCATTGGCCGGCAGATTCGTCTCGTCGTTGCGGATGATGACCGCCTCCTCCTCTCGATCCGTCAAGTCGGCCGATGACGTGCCCGATTTATAGTGGCTCACATACACATAAAACTCCGAAGACTGCGTCGCAATTTCATTGGCCGGCGCAAACTCATAACGCATCACCTCCCGGTATTCGCCGCTGCTGGAACCCAGCGCGCTTGTCCCGCCCGCCGGATCAACCGGCACAGACGCCAGCAGTTGCACCGTTTGCGTGTTATAGACCAGTGCGTTCGGACCGTTCCCATCCGCGACATCGCCGCCGCTCTCCGTCGCCTGGTAACTGCTCATCGCATACATATTCGACGCCAGCGGATTCGACACGCTGTAAAACGCGTTCAACCCCGCCACGATTGGCGCAACCGTCGTCGGATTGCTCGTCGTCTCCTGCAAAGCCAGAATGTCAATCGGCCGCGCCACCCCGTCGCTCAGCACCTCCTCCCCGATACCTTCCAGCACCCCGCCATTGGTCGTGGCCGTCGATCCCGAGGCGGGGTAAATCAAACCCGGCAGCGGCGTCGTCGCCCCGCTGATATCGTCCTCAATATTGTAGCAACCAATGCGCAGCGTCAGGTTTTGCGCCGAAGCCAGCCCGGCAAGACCGCAAGCCAGGCCCAACAACGCGCCCGTCCGCGGCAATCTCATGCTGATTGGTTTCATGAAAAACACTCCCGTGAACAAAGCACTCTTCCCTGCCCCCGTCAAGCCGCCCCGCGCCATGCCGCCCATTCAGTCCACCCAGTCCATCCCGTCCATTTTCCTTTCAGCCTTCAGCCTTTCATTCTTCATGGTCAACATTGTTTTGTTGTGGTTTGCATTGCCCGTCCAGCCGCTTCAGGGCGCGCACGACCTTGCGCAACGCGCCGTTCTCGATCTTGCAGACCAGGCTGGTGGAGAGGCCAAGAATCACCCCCACCTCCCGGCTGCTCCGCATCGGCCTCAGCTCCGCGGACAAATGCTCAAGGTCGCTTTGCGACACCCCCCACCGCGCCTTTTCCTGGTTCATACGCTCATCGTCCTCCTTTTCAGAAATTCAAACGCGCTCTGATACAGCACGGCCGGCGTTTCCCTCGGCCCGGACGGCCCCAGGCAGCTCAATTCCCCGTCGCCGATCAAGCGGGCCACGTGGATCCGGCTGCAGAGAAACCGCCGTTGCAACTCCCCCCCGCCCACCGTGGCCGCCCGCGGCGTGATCGCCGCCGGCTTGGGCAAAATCGCCCCAATCACCTGCTCCAGCGTCAGATCCTCCGCCCCGCAATCAGTTGCGCCGCCCCCTTCCTGCGCCAGATAGGCCAGCAGCGATTCCCGCCAGATCCGCACCTCCGGTCGCCGCGCCCCCCGCCGCGCAATGTCCCAGGCCCACCGGATTTCCCGCCGGTCGATCAGCCTCAGCACGTCGTCCTGATGGAAACGCTTGCGGCTCAACCCCATCAGCGTCCTCGGATGCTGCAAATGGCACCAGCCCCCCGCCGCTGACGCAGTTGAAAAAAATTGATTTTTTTTGGTTGATTATTGGTTTATTGTTTATTATCATTTCGCTAAATTACGTATTCTTTTGAAATACGTCAAGTGATAAATTAACTAAAAATAGAAAATTATTATGGATCCATTAAAAGAAGAGTTTGCAAGGCTGGTCGCCATCATGGGGTGGAACCAGAGCGAAACGGCCCGGCAACTGCACATGAGCGCCGCCGCGGTCAGCAATCTGATGAACCCCAACCATTCCAACCGCCCCCGTCCCACCACCCTGCAGTTGTTGAAGCTGATCGTCGGAGGCGAACACCCCGAGGCCATCGAGCCCCGGCATTTCAAGATCAAGGGCAAGCCCGGCACGCGCACTGACCTCACCGTCAGGGAGGATTACTTGGACGCGCGCGAGCGGAAGCTCATCACCGATATCCGGCGCCTGACTGACAACGAGCAGGAGACGATTTATCGCGTGGTCTATGCCATGATTTTCAGGGCCTTGCCCCATGGCGCCGCCAGGAAGAAAAAATAACCCCGGATTGGGCTGCGGTTTTTCGCGGGCGTGAGCTCACGGCGCGCCCGCGGGCGTTTCATAAGAGACAGCCGTTTCGCTGGCCAGGGGATCGTCTATTTTTGAGAGAATCCGGTAAGTCTTGATTTGGAATGACACCCTTTGGCCGTCGGCCAGCCCCAGGCGCGAGTATTCCTCCTTGCTGATTCGCGAGCGGATGATCAGCCCGCTGTCCAAGGCCAGTTCCAACCGCAGCATTAGCCCCAGAAAATAAGCCCGGCGCAGCACGGCCTGAAAACGGTGCGCCCGTGGGTCCGCCGAAACTTGCACTGCATAGGGGCGAAACCCGATGCGCATCTTTTGCCCTTCGGAAAGGCCGTGGGCCGGAAACTCCAATTCCTCGCAACGCGCCACCCCGCCGCTTACTTGCAACTCCAGAACATTCAGCACGCCGACAAACCGCGCCACAAACTCGTTCTTTGGCTCTTCATACACCTGCCGCGGCGTTCCAATCTGTTCCAGCCGGCCCTTGGAAAAAATGACAATCCGATCCGCCACTTCCATCGCCTCCTCCTGGTCGTGCGTGACAAAAATTGTCGTCAGCTTCAATTCCTGATGCAGGCGCACCAGCCATTGCCGCAGTTCCTGGCGGATTTGCGCGTCCACCGCCCCGAACGGTTCGTCCAGCAACAGCACGGCGGATTGCGCCGCCAGGGCCCGGCCAATCGCCACCCGCTGGCGTTGGCCGCCGGAAAGCTCGTGCGGATACCGTTTCTCCAGCTTCTGCAACTCCAGCCGGTTGATTAATTCCGTCACCCGCGCCTGGATGCGCGCCGCGTCCCATCTCTTCACCTTCAACCCAAAGGCGATGTTCTTGAACACGGTCATATTCTTGAACAACGCGTAATTCTGGAAAACAAAACCAATGTTGCGGCGCGGCGCGGGCACTTCATTGACCGGCGATCCCCCGATCAAAATCGAGCCGCCGTCCGGGTTCTCCAATCCGGCAATCAGCCGCAGCATCGTCGTCTTGCCGCCGCCGCTCGGCCCCAGCAACGCCACCAACTCTCCGTCGCCCACCGAGAAACTCACATCGTCCACGGCCACTGTCTTGCCAAAGCGCTTGGAAATATTCTTCAGTTCAATACTCACTTGGAAATCAAAAAATCAGGCTGTGATATTGTTCCTGGCTCCGCGCCCCCGTCAATCGAATTGAACAGAGCAAGTGCCCGCCCTGCCGTGCGCCGAGTCGCAGATTAATTGGAAATACTCTAGCGAGGGGGAGCGGAGCCCATTTCTTCCTCGGCCAGTTTGCGGTAGATCGTGGCCACGCTGACGCCGAGCAATTCGGCCGCCTTTTCCTTGTCCCCGCCCGTTTGGGCGAGGGCGCGGTTGACGTAGGTCAACTCCTGTTCGCGCAGGAAATCCCGCAGCATGCCGATGGGCTGGTTGAGGCCGCCGGGCGGGTAACCGGGCTTGGGCGCGGTGGGTGCCGCGCTGGCGGGCGTCGTCTCATCCGGGGGCACTTCCACCAAATCCTCCGCGCTGTCGCCGGAGGTGTCGCGATGGATGGCGGGAGGCAAATCGGCCACGCGGATGATGCCATCTTCGCACAAGGCGCAGCCGCGCTCGATGGCGTTTTCCAGTTCGCGCACGTTGCCGGGCCAGTCGTGCGCGGTGAGAATCTCCAGGCTTTTGCGGGTGATCTGAAAGAGCCTGCCCGTGCGCGGATTGACCTTGCCGCGCAGGAAATGCATGGTCAGCACCGGCACGTCTTCGCGCCGCTCTCGCAGGTTGGGCAGGGTGATTGGAATGACGTTGAGGCGGTAGTAAAGGTCCTCGCGGAAGGTGCCATCCTTGAGTTTCTTTTCCAGCGGCTCGTTGGTCGCGGCCAGCACACGGACATTAACGGTGACCGGGACGTTGTCGCCGACGCGCCGCACTTCCTTGTCCTGCAAGACGCGCAGGAGGCGGCTTTGCAAAACCGGCGGCATGGAGCCTATTTCATCGAGGAAAATGGTGCCGCCGTCGGCCTCCTGGAACAGACCCTTTTTGTCGTTGATCGCGCCGGTGAATGCGCCTTTGCAATGGCCGAACAACTCGGACTCCAGCAAGTTCTCGGGCAGGGCGCTGCAATTGATGGGAATGAAGGGGGCAAACTGGCGGCGGCTGTTGAAGTGCAGCGCTTTGGCGACCAGTTCCTTGCCCGTGCCGCTTTCGCCCAGGATCAAGATCGTGCTGTCGGTGTCGGCCACGCGCTCGATCATCTTGAAGACTTCATGCATCTGCGGCGAGGTGCCGATGAGCTGGTTGAACTGGTATTTTTTCTTCAGTTGCTTGCGCAGATAGACGTTCTCGGAAATGGCCTCGTTGTAGGAGAGCGCCCGCTGGACGCACAAGCGCAGGTCCTCCACCTTGAAGGGCTTCTCCAGGTAATCAAACGCCCCTTTCTTCATCGCATCCACCGCCGTCTCGATGGTGGCATAGGCCGTGATGACGATGACGGTGGAGGGGGGGGTGAGCGCGCGCGCCTTTTGCAGAATTTCCAGCCCGTGGGTGCGGGTTTTGTCGAGGTAAAGATCCGTGATGACCAATTCCGGCTTCTGCGCCTCGAGCGTTTCCACGGCGGCGTTGAAGGTGCTGAAGGGAAAAACCTCGTGCCCTTCGTTGCGCAGGAGTTCGGCGACCATCTGCACCATGGTCACCTCATCATCGATCAACAACACTTTTGCCATGCCTCAATAGTATTGAAAGCCCCCGCCGACAGCAAGCCTGCCCCAAAACGGTGTTGCGTCAGTTCTCAAGTCTTGTTGCCGGACACCAGATCGCTCAGTTTGAATATCGGCAGGAACATGCAAATCACGATGCCGCCCACCACCACGCCCAGGAAGACGATCAAAAGCGGTTCGATCAAGGAGGTCAGCCCGTTGAGTGTGTTCTCAATTTCTTCATCCAGAAAATCCGCCACCCGCTCCAGCATCGCGTCGATTTTGCCCGTTTGTTCCCCCGCCGTCATCATGCGGATGATCATGGTCGGGAAAACCGGATGCTTGCTCAAGGCGGTGGAAATGCCCTCGCCGCGCTCGATGTCCGTGGCCGCGTTTTTGATGGCCAACTCCATGACCACGTTGCCGACGGTGTTTTGCACGATGCCCAGCACTTCCAGGATGGGCACGCCGCTGCGCACCAGCGACGCCATCGTGCGGGCAAAACGCGCCAGGCAAATCTTGTGGGCGATTGACCCAAAAATAGGCAGCTTGATCCGTTTCGCGTCCCAAAATGCGCGTCCCGCGGGCGTTTTGATGTAGTAGAGCCAGCCGCCCACAATCCCCCCGGCGGCCAGGATGAAATAAACGAAATAGTGCTGCAACGTGTTGCTGATCTTGATCAGAAACTGCGTCGGCCCGGGCAGATGCCCGCCCAACTGGCTGTAAATGTCGCCGAAAACCGGCACCACCTTGACCAGCAGAAAAATGGTGATGCCAATGGCGACAACCGTCACCACGGTGGGATACATCATGGCGGATTTAACCTTCTTGCGCAGGCGGGCGGTGTTTTCCAGGTAAGTGGCCAGGCGCGCCAGGATTTCCGCCAGCAAACCGCCTTTTTCCCCCGCGCTCACCATTGAAAAATAAAGTTTGTTGAAAACTTTCGGATGCTTCTGCAGGGCGTCCGAAAAGCTGTCGCCGCCTTCCACGCGGGTCGTGATGTCCTTGATGACATCGCGCGTCACTTTGTTCTCCGTCTGTTCGGCCAGGGCCTGGAGGGACTGCACCATGGCCAATCCGGCATCAATCATGGTCGCCAGTTGCCGGGTGAACATGACCAGATCGGACAGAGGCACCCTGCCGCCGCTGGTTTGGCCCTTTTTGGAGATTTTTTCCTGGATGGAAACCACCATCAGGTTACGATTCAGGAGCGCCGCTATGGCGTTGGATTCCGTGGAAGCATCGACGCTGCTGCGAATCTCCCGGCCGGTGGCCGAATCCCGCGCTACATAAGAGAAAGATGGCATAACAACGCGGCTACAGATAGCAAAAGGCGGGCCAGATGGCAAGCGGCCATTGCCAGCCGCCGCCCGCTGCGCTACTCTCGTTTCCATGTGGCGCTATTGCGACATTCAAAACCCGCGGTGCAATGACGCCCGATAGCCAGCACCTTGCCCAGCCCGTCCTGTCCCGCGCTCACACGGGCTTTAACTTGCTGCGCCAGGACTGCACGGCGCAGCAGGCGCTCCAGGAAATTCGCAACAGCGGCATCACCAGCGGCATCATTTATTTCTACGTGGTGGATGCGGCCAACCGCCTGGTCGGGGTCCTGCCCACCAAGCGGCTGCTCACCTGCCCGCTCGATACGGTGCTGTCGCAAATCATGTTGCCGCACGTCATCGCCCTGCCGGCCACGGCCACGGTTTTGGACGCCTGCGAGATGTTCATCCTCTACAAATATCTGGCCTTTCCGGTCGTTGACGCGCAACGCCGGGTTGTTGGCATCGTCGAGGCTGGATTGTTGACAGATGAAATGGCGCTGGCGGACGATGATACGGACGTCCGGTCCAAGTATGACGCGGTTTTCGAGTCCATTGGTTTGCATCTTTCCCAGTTGAAGGAAGCCACACCCGGCCAGGCGCTGCGCTTCCGGTTTCCGTGGTTGCTGGCGACGCTCGGCAGCGGGACGGTTGCCGCCCTCCTCGGCAAGATTTATGAAGCCACCCTGGCGCGCAGCCTGATCCTGGTGTTCTTCCTCTCGCTGGTGACTGGTCTGGGCGAGAGCGTGAGCATGCAGTCGGTGACGCTGACCATCCAGGGCCTGTTGAATGGCCGGCTGTCCCGGGAGTGGTTTTTTCGGATGCTGCGGCGGGAACTGGCCACGGCGGCGTTGCTGGGTCTGGCTTGCGGCGCCATCGTGGCGGGGCTGGTGGTGATTTGGCGGGGCCCCGGTCTGGCGCCCCTGGCCATCGGCGGCAGCATCTTCTTGTCCCTGTGCATGGCATGCCTGATGGGACTGTGCATCCCTTCGCTGCTCCACGCCCTGAAACTGGATCCCAAGATCGCCGCGGGGCCGATCACCCTGGCCCTGACGGACATATTCACCCTGACGTTCTATTACAGCATTGGTCGCTGGCTCCTTGGCTGAAGCCGCGATCCCTATTGTTGTATCACCACATTCACATTGGTGTTTCCGAGCATCCCGCCAGGCAATGTGAAGCAAGTGTTGGTGTTTGTCGCCAGGATCGATCCGCCTGCGATTGACCAGGCTTGAGGCGCGGCCAGGCTGGTATTGGTCAGCACGTTGTAAGACACGCCGGGAATCGACTGCCAGCACACGACGAAGTTGGTCCCGGTAACGTCCAGGGTTGAAGAGGTAATCGTAAATGGCACGAATGGATTCGTGACCGTAACGCTCCCGCTGAAGCCCGCCAACGTGTAATTGCCCGCCGACGCGCCGCCCAGCAAGAGCGTTCCGGCGGACGTAATTGCTTCCGTGCCGACACTTGCGCCTGCCAGCGTGGCACTGCCGGAGACCGGGTACACATTGTTGCCGGCGACCGCGTTCGCCACCGATAGGATCCCGGCCGCCGCGGTCGCTGTCCCGTCATAAGCCCGGGTTCCGGTCAAAACCACCGGCAGCGGATTGACCGCCACCGTGAAGGGATAGTTGGTGCTGCCGCAGCCTGTGGAACTGTTGTTGAGCGTCATCGTGCCGCCGTAGGTATTGACGCCGGCGGTGATCGGCACCGTCAGATGGATCGGGCTGGCGGGCAAGGCGGTCAACCCCACATTCGCAAAGCCTGCCGTTTGGGCCGTGGAACCGTAGGTGATGCTGTATCCATTCGGACTGCCCGAGGTCGCGGTGTAGGGAAGGTTCGCGCTCGTCGAACTGTGGTAGGTCAAGCTCGGGCTGGCTCCCAAAGTGATCGTCGGAAAGTTGTTCTCTGACTTGTAAATGACTTTTTCATATGGGTTATTAACCGGCTTTGGCCTCGGGTTTCATGAGGGCCAACACCCAGGAACCATGCTGCATTTGGTTGCGGGCGTGCAAATCGG